>JACCDZ012047560.1_pt1 | contig 133247 bp, 141 predicted proteins | sample 7449551 | NCBI WGS metagenome assembly JACCDZ01 (sample SAMN15323452, study PRJNA562643) | freshwater metagenome | isolation source: river surface water | place: USA:Blue River Watershed | collected 2017-08-18
ACAAGGTGCCCAACGTGCCGACCGATGTCCTGAACACCAAAGTCGCCTACGACCATGCGGCGACCGGCTGGGGCGCCTGGGTCGAGGGGAGTTACTACAACAGCTACTTCCTGAACAACAGCAACACGTTCGGGATCCCGTCGTACATGATTGCCAACGTCAATGTGCACAAGAACTTCGATCTCAAGAATAGCTGGTTCCGGTTCGCCAAGTTCTATGTGGAAGTAGATAACATTGCCGACAAAAAGTACGCCGCCTCTGGGCAGGTGATCGGTGGAGAAACCGCCGGGGCTGCCGCAGGGCAACAGGCCTTTTTTGCCGGCTATGGTCGCGCGATTTATGGCGGCGTGACGTTCGGGTTGTTTTAACCACGTGGCGTGAGCGACGTCGAACGGCGGTGTCGCTCACGCATGTACTTCAAAGGAGATTGCCATGAACAAGCAACTCTTGCGCGTCGGGGAAGCGGCAGATGTGTTGGCGGTAAGCCGGTGGACCATCTATCGCTGGGTGGAAGACGGCCGTTTGGAAGGCACGAAAATCGGCCGCGGCAGCCTGCGGGTGTTTCGCGCGTCACTGGATCGTCTGGTCCAAAGCAACAAGACGCATGAAATGAATCTCAGTCTATGACGAACAGGGCCACGGAGCCACGGATAGCGGGCTGGCCGTTCGTCGTGCTTCGCACGCGCGCCATGAGCCTCATGTGGGGCTTGGTTGCGTCGATGCTGGTTGCACTGGTGTCCGGGTGTGCGGGAGGCGCGGACATTCCAGGCGCATGGGCTGAGCACTATGCCTTCATCAACGGTCGATGGTTCGATGGGGAAGGATTTCAGCCGGATACCTGGTATTCCGTCCATGGACGCCTGACGAAACGGGTTCCGTCCGGGCCAGTGCAGACCGTGGATCTCTCCGGTCTTTACATGGTCCCGCCGTTTGGCGAAGCGCACAACCACAACGTCGAAGGGCCGTGGAATGTGGAGGCGGTTGTGCAGCGGTATCTGCAGGACGGCGTGTTTTATGTGAAAAATCCCAATGACGTGCGGGACTTCGCCTTGCAGATCCGGCAGGCCGTCAACGTGCCGACGAGTATCGATGCGACCTTTGCCCATGCCGGCCTCACGGGGCGCGGCGGGCATCCCGCAGCCTTGTATGAAGACGTGTTACGCGTTGGACGGTATGAGCCGGCGGTCGGGCCGATCGCACGGGGATGGTTCGAAAATCGGTCGTATATCGTGGTCGACACGGAGGCCGAGGTGGAGGCCAAGTGGCCGGTGATCCTGAGCGGACGCCCCGATTTTCTCAAGGTGTATCTGGTGCATTCCGAGGACGACGGGAAATCGTCAGAGACCCTGCCTGACCATCATCGACAGGGACTGCATCCGGCGTTGGTACCCGGCATTGTGGCGAGTGCGCACGCGGCCGGCCTTCAGGTGACGGCTCATGTCGAAACGGCGGCCGATTTCCGCCATGCGGTTCTTGCCGGAGTCGATGAGCTGGCGCATGTGCCGGGTTGGTTGATTCAAGGTGCGGACGATGCCGAGCGTGCCCGGCTGACGGAGGAGGATGCGCGCCTGGCTGCGGACCACAAGGTCCGAGTGGTCACGACAAGTGTGGCGGGACAGGCGATGCCCTCCATCGGCGGACATCACCAGCATGGTTCTCACGTAGGGCATGGGCCCGGGCCGGAGATGAAGCACAATGCGTCGCCCGCTGATGCCGCTTCTCATGTGCTGAGGGACAATCTTCACTTGCTACAGCGGGCAGGGGTCACGCTCGTGATCGGTAGCGACCATGCGGAGACGTCGCTGGCCGAGGTGCTGCATCTGCGCACCTTGCATCTGTTCGACGATCGCACGTTGCTCAAGATGTGGTGCGAGGCGGCGCCGGCAGCCATTTTCCCCGATCGACGCATCGGAAAGTTTGCTGAAGGATATGAAGCGAGTTTTCTCGCCCTGGCGGGGAATCCCTTGAAGGATTTCGATCAGGTGCGGGCTATTCGCCGCAGAGTGAAACAGGGGGTCCTGCTCGACGACGGCCTGATGAAGGACGCTGCTTGGTCGGCAGCGAGTCAACGAGCTCATTAGGGCGCGGTGCGCCCAACCGGCATCGCGTCATTATTCATGGTCATACGTGGTCTGGGCAGATCGGAAATGAGGGCATGAAGGGGAGTCATCGTGTCGGTATCGTGGCAATGGGGCTTGTCGCAGTGGTGTGGTGGGGCGGCATGCAGCCGTCTGCAGTACGCGCGGCTGAGGTACCGCAGGAACAGGACGCGCCGGTGATCGCGGTCGATCCGGTGGAAGTCAGCGGCAAACGGATCGAAAACGTCGAAGATGTCAAAAAGGAGTTCGCGCGTCGTCCCGGCAGCAACATTCTCATCCAGGAAAAGGAGATTACCGAGTCGCGCGCGTTAAATTTGCAAGACGTCTTGCAGTTTGCGCCAGGGGTGCGTTTTCAGTCGCGATTCGGGGCCGACGAAGGGCAGTTTCAGATTCGCGGCACATCCTTACGCAATAATTTTCATCATCGCGGGATCAATATTCTGATCAACGGCATTTTCTTCGGCGACGCCGACGGATTTTCCGACTTTGAGTCGATCGATCTGTTGGCCTACGAGCGCATCGAGGTCTACAAGGGCGCCAACGCCTTGCGGTATGGCGCCAACAGCATCGGGGGCGCGATCAACTTCGTGCCCCGCACGGGGTACAGCGCCTCGACTTTGCAGATGCGCATGCTCGGCGGTAGTTTCGGGATGGTGAGTGGCCAGGTGTCCAGCGGTAAGGTGTTGCAGCCGTTCCAGGTGGGCAGCATGAGCGCCACGATGGACTATTACATCAGTGTGTCCGGCAATCGTCAGGACGGGTTCCAGGACAATAGCCAGCAGGCCCGCGAGCGCATCAATGCGAACATCGGTCTGCAACTCGGCAACCATCAGGAAATCCGCGCCTACTTTCTCCAGGCCAATGTCGCGGAGCGGATTCCCGGTTCACTCACCAACCAGCAGTTGTTTTCCAACCGGCAGCAAACCGGCGGGCAGAGTCCTGCCGGGGCGCCGCCCTTCTTCGCCTGCGTGTCGAGCAATCAGGCGTGTAACTGGGGCCGGTACTACACGTTGCAGCGGATCGGCATCGCGTACCATAACGAGTTCGCGCCGAATCAGTTCTTTGAAATCATTCCCTATTTTTCGAATCAATTCGTCGACCATCCGATCTTCCAAACGATTCGACAAGAGAACAACAACGTTGGCGGTGAGTTCCGGTACGTGAACTCCAATCCACTATTTGGAAGGAATAACTCCTTCGTCGCCGGGTTCCAGCCGCGTTATGGGAATCAGCGCCAGCAGCGGTTCGTCAACATCAACGGCAACATCGGGGCCATGACGCAGAACTACACGGCGAAGACCACATATTTCGGTGCCTATGCCGAAGATGCCTTCGATGCGACCAAGGATTTCACGGTCGTGATCGGCGGCCGATGGGACTATACGGGGCGCGAGGCGACAGTCGACAATTTCGGGCCGGCGGGCAATCCGTTCAACCCCAATACGCCCTCCACGCCGAGCGGGACGCAGAAGCCGTTGCAGCATTTCGGAGCGATCAGTCCCAAGATCGGGTTCGTCTATCGCACGACGCCGACCTCGCAATTGTACTTCAACGCCAGCCGGTCGTATGAAGCGCCGCTCAACGTGGAGTTGCTCTCCGCGCTCAACGCCAATGGCTCCGCGAACACCGGATTCTTGAATCTGGATGCTCAACGTGCCTGGCAATTGGAGTTGGGGCATCGGGGATCGTCGACGGATAAGCGCTATAGCTGGGATGTGACGGTCTACAACCTCGAAATGCAGAAGGAAATTCTCGCCTCCAACATCAACAATACCGGCACGTTTCAGAATGCCAACGGCACCAGGCACACCGGCGTGGAAGCGGGTGGAGGCATGGTGCTTGCGAAGGCACTGCTGGCGAAGGGCGCGGCCGGCCGCGAGGACAGTTTGCAGACGCGCGTGGCCTATACCTGGTCACGCTTTAAGTTCACCGATGATGTGCGCGGCGGCGGGATCGGCGGTCCCAATGTCCTCATCGCGAAGGATGGCAACACGGTCGCCGGTGCACCGGAACATAGCCTGAACATGGAGGTGCGGTACGATCACCCCTCAGGTTGGTGGATTGCACCGAACGTCGAATGGTCGTTGTCGGGTTTCTATACGGATTACAACAACACGATCAAGAATCCCTCCTATGCCTTGATCAATATGCGGTCGGGATGGAACATCGATGAGCATTGGACGCTGTTTGCGGAAGGTCGCAACTTGACCAACAAGACCTATGCCGGTGCGGTCGTCGTCAACGATTCACTGAATCGTTTCGCCAACCCGGGTTTCGGGATCAGTGCCTTCGGAGGTGTGGAGTATAAGTTCTAGTATGGCGTGCCAGTGCCAGTGCGGGGCTCACCGTGAGGTGAGCCTCGCATTGAGGCTGGTGCAAGACCGGCCATGCGGCAACAGGCAATCCGTTTCGCCGCGCCTGCGTAAAAAACGGGATAGACGACCGTGACGCGAACATGTGATAACTAAATTCGTCGGGTATTTCCCGGCTGGGCATGTCCTGGTAATTGTAGGGATAGACCGTGCCGGCCATCTACGGACTTGTCACTGTTCTGCTGCTTGTGTGGAGCTTGGGGACGGCCTCTGCCGAGTCCGGTTCCGCTTCTCCGCCCACCGCGGCGTTTGCGTCACTGCCCCGCATTGAATCCATTCAACTGTCCCCTTCCGGCCGGCATCTGGCCGTGCTCCGGAACCATGAAGGACAGACATTCCTCGATACCCAGGCCGTCACGGGACAAGACCTGCACCATGTCGTCTCGACGGACAATCGCGAATACATCATCACCTGGTTTCGCTGGGTGAACGATGAGCGGCTGCTGGTCAGTGTGCGCTTCGCCGCCACGCAGGACGGGATCGACGCCATCGAAACTCGACTGATGGCCGTGAATCGAGATGGCACAGAGCAGATACCCAATCTGTTCAAGCAGAGTTCCTTTCCGTCTCTTTTCGGGAAAAAACATTTCCCTCAATTTCAGGATCGCCTGGTCGGCACGATTCCCGGCGATCTCAGACATGTTCTCCTCGCGCTCGATCTGGAACACCCCAACGCGCCGGATGTGTACAAGGTCGACGTGTATTCCGGCGACCGACAGCTCATTCAGACCAATTCCAGCACGCAACCGGACCCTAGAGTGATTCTGCATTGGATTGCCGATCGGGCGGGAACGGTGCGGGCAGGGGTAGGCCAATTCCAGACGGCGGTGCATGCAATCTTCAGGCAGCCGGAATCCAGTCTCTGGCGCGAGTTAGCCGACTATGACCTGGCCAAAGAAACCGGCCTCGTGCCCTTGGCCTTCGATGCCGATCCCGCCTGGTTGTATGTGCGAGATCAACATCGGGGCAAGGCGGCGATTTTTAAGCTCAACGTGATGGACCGGGCAGCAGACCGGATCCTCGTGGTGGCCGATCCGAAGTTTGACCTGAACGGTGAATTGGTCTACGCGCCGGGGCGCAAGAAGGTGGTCGGCGTCCGGTACAGCGCGACGGACGAGCGCGTCCTCTTTTGGGACTACGACGCGCAACGCTTGCAGGCGCGTATCGATCGCGCAATTCCCGGGACGGTCAACATCATCCACAGCAGCAGCGACGACGGGCGACTCCATGTCGTCAGATCCGATGGTGCGGCCCATCTGCCACGGTGGGCACTCTTCGACGAGCAGGATGGACGGATGGTGTTGCTCGGCAAGTCGTATCCCGGTTTGGAGACGGCCGCGCTGGCTACCCCCACCACGACCTACGTCACGGCGCGGGACGGCAAGGAGTTGCAAGTCTTTCTGACCGTGCCCAAGGATCGGGACCCGCGCCACCTCCCGATGATTGTGTTTCCTCACGGAGGGCCTGCCGCCCGAATGCCCGGCGCGTTTAACTATTGGACACAGTGGTTCGTCAGCCGCGGCTGGGCGGTGCTGGAGCCGCGATTTCGGGGCACTGAAGGATATGGGGATGAATGGCTTCGCGCCGGTTTCCAGCGGTGGGGGCTGGAAATGCAGGACGATGTGACCGACGCGGTGCAGTATGCGATCCGTTCCGGCCTTGCCAATGCCAACAGGATTTGCATCGTGGGCGCCGGCTACGGAGGATACGCGGCCTTGATGGGGGCCGTGAAGACGCCGGATCTCTACCGCTGCGCCGTCAGTCTGGGCGGGGTGACGGACTTGTCGCAGGTCGTGTCCGATAGCCGCTGGTACCTGAATCAGAAACCGATGGTTGAAATGCGTATCGGTTCGTGGTGGAGCGATCGGGAGCGGCTGCGCGACACGTCGCCGGTCTTTCATGCGAAAGAGATTCGCACACCGTTGCTCCTGATGCACGGCGCCATGGACCGGGCGGTGCCGGTCTCGCATGGTCGCGACATGGCTGAGGCGCTGAAAGCGGCAAATGTGACGAGCTATCGATATGTCGAACTTCCACTGTCCGATCACGCGCTGAGCCGGGAACAGGATCGAATGCAAGTCTTCAAAGAACTCGAACGGTTTCTGACCTCTCACCTCGACTGAATCTTCTCCACTGCAGCATCAACAGGCAGCCGTCGGTAGACAGATCTGGCGCAGCCTACTGGACTGCCTGCCTGACGTGCTACGTGGGCGATCGTGTCTTAACCGGTCAGAAATGGAAGTTCAATCCGACTGTAAACATGTGCCCGCTATCGTCGAATTTCTTGTCTCTAAAGGCCACATCCTTGGATTCGAGTTGCTCAATCCAGAGGTATCGATACGTCCCGTCGATCGAGATGCCTCGACCGAGCCACCACTGCAACCCTCCGCCGGCATGGAGTCCGAATCGATGCTGTGAATCCTTGAGCTGATCCGACGATTGAATCATGGTGTAGTACCAGCCGGCGCCCCCCAGTACGAACGGGCTGATCGGTCCCTTCGGAATCAGGTAGACGAGGGCGGAGAGTTGCACGGGGACCGTCCAGACCTTGGCGTTGCCCTCGGACATGTTTCGCCGTGCGTCCGCTGAGGCTTCGATCGCCAGAATATCACCGAGGTGGAGACGCGCTTGCGCTCCGCCGAACGGCTGGGAGCTGCCGTCCTTTGGGTTGATCGCGGCAAAACGCGGACCGATCGACAAGCCGCCTCGATTCCACTCTGACTCTTCCGCTCCGGCAGGCATCGCGTCGAAACTGAGTGCTGCGCCAACGAGAACCAACACCGTGGCGACTTTCGTGGTCATGGACATCTTCACTGTTGCCTCCTTTGTTCTGGGCGCATCCCGTCATGTACCCGTTAAATGGTTAGACGAGTGAACAGCGCGGGCGTAAACGATTCTTGGGGCGGGTATCGAGCGCCTGAATCGAGGATGGCTTCAAGGAACCGACTGGGCACCAGACGGTCAGTCGGTGTGAACTAATCAGAGGAGACGGAGGGCGATAGAGTATGACTGAATTGAAGGAAGCCGTGGAGTACGATGTGATCGGGTTAAGCCTGTGGGCGGTCGCTGTGGCGATCGAGCGCGTTGGTGGTGTTACCGACAAATCGATGTGCGCGCTTTCGCGTCGATCGAAGAATATGAAATTGCGTTGACCAAACGGCTGGCGGTGACCGGCACCGTCGCGGCTCCCGAAGGGCTGAAGTGTGAATAACGTATTGACTTTTCTGCATAGAAGTCGAAGTTCCGGGCAGGCGTCCCTCCTGGTGATGCTGCTTACCTGCCTACTGATCGGCATTCGGTTTGCGGCCGGGATCATCCATGCCTCCTGTTATGTCGATTGGGAAACACCGAAGACACGCTCCTTTCATCTCCTAGCGGAGGCGATCAGGACCGCTGCCACCATGGTCGGGCGGCCGCTGATCCGTTGGCGGAGTGGAGTTGTACGGCATCCCAGGACGAACCAGGGTTTAGATTCCTAGCTTGCCGGTTGTGGTGTCATTGTTCACGCGGCTCGTTCTCCTGCTGGTCTCTTCCAGTTCAATGTCAACAACCTCTTCGACACGAGTCATTTCGCGGGAAGCGATGGCTTTAACTCCACGATGTTCGGCACGCCCCTGTTTTTCATGCAATCGATTCGTATGGAATTCTGATCACGACCAGGCACGAGGCTGTGTCTGCATAGGGTCGCCGACTCTGGATCATCGGGCATTCGCACAGGGGCGCAGGCGCGCCCCTGTGCTCGTTCAGGTGGGCGTCAATCGAAAATACTGCGACGCGATCAGCAATGCCCATGGCGGACTGTAGGCACGACACGATTGCTCGCCACCGTGTCGTGCTCCGTTGAGTTGTCGTCCATAGGTTGACACGCATCCTTTGTCAGGAATACAGTAGGTACGTCACTACATTGATGAGGTAGCCCATGCAAATGGGATTGCGCGAGGCGAATCAGAATTTTTCCCGGCTGATGAAGGCCGTCAAGCAGGGCAAGGAAGTCCTGCTGACGGAGCGAGGTAAACCTCTGGCTGTGGTGAGGCTGATCGGGGGTTCCGACAACGCGAGTGCTGCCGTTCGGAGGTTGGAGTCTGCCGGCTTGTTGCGCGCGGCTTCGAAGCAGCAGAGGCTTCCTCGGTGGACCCCTCGTGCGATGCGCGGCGTATCCTTGTCACGCACGATCAGCGCCGACAGAGATGAATCGTGACCACGCGCCATTGGGCATACTTCGATACCAGCGTGTTGGTCAAGCGATATGTCAAAGAGGAGGGGTCCGACCTCACGCGTCGGCTGATTCAACGATTTCGACTTCTCTCGTCCGTGGTTGCGCCGGTCGAAGCCTTGTCGGCGCTCAGCCGGAGGCGGGCATCCGGTGAGCTCACATCTCGAGACTTCCTCGCCGTACGAGCCAGATTGCATAAAGATCGAGCCTATTGGGAATTGGTGGAAGCGGGCGAGCACGTCCTCCGGCAAGCCGAAGACCTGGTCCAGAAAACGGATGTGCGAACGCTCGACGCCCTACATCTTGCCTCAGCCGTGCTGTTCCAATCTGAAACCGGGCTGTCGATTCCCTTTATCACCAGCGATGCGAGACAGTGCGACGCCGCTCATGCCATAGGCTTAACCATTATCTGGGTGGAGTAACATCAGGTGAATGCACGAAGGCCGCAACTGACGTTGCACCGCCGCACGCACAGAACCTATTCGGTCAGAGCAAGGGTCAACCCGTCCTGCCGGAAGGGCTCTGCCGCGCCCGTCCATCGTCTCTGACTTCAGATTCCCGGCAGCCTGCCTAATGAAGCGTCCCCAATCAGACTTGCTTGAATAGTTGTAGCACCCGTGAGCACCCGTCTGTAGACAAGTTCGCTTGCGCTTGCGTAGGGTGGAGGCCGTTTTTCCTACGTAGGAAATCTGTGGACACCTTCATTCGTTCCATGTCGATGGTGCGCTCCCGCCAGACCCTGTTGTGGCTGGCCTGCCTCCTGGCCTGTATCCGGGTGCTGGCCGTCGGCATTTGCTCCACCTGTTTCAATGAGTTCGAAACGCCTGCGTCGCGAGTCTTCTATCTCCACGACGGGGGCGATCATGATGCCTGCCACCACGGCCGGGCGCCAGTGGGCCCGTGGGTGGCTTGGGCCTGTGAAGTGACGCAGGACGATGCAGATTTTGTGTTGCCGGATAATTCCCCGTTGCCGATCATCGTGTCATTCTTGGTTCCGCTGACTTTCCTCGGTATATCCCGCCGGGACAGCCTGTTGCTTACCGGCAAAGGTCGCTCCCCGCCGCTGCAGTCGTTTCTTTCGTAACGATTCACCCATACGCTAGTTGAACCACCGAGGTCGAACGCATACGCGTGTTTCGGGTTCGTGCGTCTTGCCGAGAGAACGCTCTCTTCGACGCACCTGCCCGGGCAGACGTGATGCAAGCCGCCTTTGCCCTGAAGGGCGCGAGGCGCCCTGAGGAAAGGATGTTGTGACGTCATGAGTACCACCCGTTCTGTTTCCTCGTTCCCTACATATGTCATTGCGGCGCTCATCTGCGCGTGCTTCGCTCCGTTGCCGTCCGTGTCGGCGGCGGACACTTCACCCACAGAAACGACCGAGGAGATTCCGGTCGTGAACGCGCCGGATGTGGTGATCTCCGCGACACGGACCCCGACCTCGATCGGCAATGTGAACCAGTCCGTCACCGTCGTCACGGAAGAACAGATCCAGCAACAGATCGCCGTCTCACCGGGGAGAAGTTTGAGCCAGATTCTGCCGAAGCTGGTACCCGGCATGTCCCAGAACGACGGCTCGCTGGATTCCGGGACGACGCAAACGATTCGAGGCCGCCAAATCGCAATTCTGATCGACGGCGTGCCACAGTTGAGTAGTCCGACGATCCAGCAGGATCTGGCGCATATCGATCCGAGCGCCATCGAGCGCATCGAGATCGTGCGCGGGGCGACCGCGATTTACGGCAACGGCGCAACCGGAGGGTTGATCAACATCATCACGAAAAAAGCCGGAGAAGGGAAACCCGCTTTCTATACCGAAGTGCAAGGCAGCGGCTCCTTGACCAGGGTCTTACGAGGACTCAGCGGCACCATCGTGCAGGGATTCCAGGGGAAGAAGGATTGGTTCGATTACAATATCGTCGGCACTTTCAATCACCAGGGGGGCATGTTCGACTCAGAAGGGTCCCGGACCATGCCGGGGACCAACGGGGTCGGCGGCTATGCCGATACGAAGACGTACAACATCCTGAGCAAATTCGGCGCCACCTTCGGCGAGCATCGATTTCAGCTGACGTTTAATCGAAAACAGACACGGCAGGATACGAACTACATCGTTGACCCCAATGTGGATGCCTTACCTCGAACGACGGCCCGCTTCGTACCGGGCCTGGCGCTCGACGACCAACCGAAGTTGACGAACACGCAGATCAGCGCCGACTATACGCATCCCCATCTCTTTCTGAACAGCCGCGTGCACATTCAAGGGTACTATCGCAGTCAACGGACGACCTTTCCGACATTCGATGTCAGGCCGTTCGGAGGAACGGAGGTATTGCAGGGCCTGCCGCAAACCGACGTGCTCGGCACCAGGGCGGAGATCACCACCCCGATTCCCGTCTACGGCAAGCCGCAAATCACCTGGGGGATGGACTTCTCCAGTCAACATGGCGATCAGATGCAGAACCTGTACGACCCCGCCGTTCTCGACGCCTCTGGAGGCCGGGTGTTCAGCAAGATCGGGCAGTCGGCCTTGCTACCCTCGCGCGTGTTTCAAACCGCAGCGGCCTTTGCCCAAGGTGAGTGGACCCCGCTCTCCTCGTTGGTTCTGCGGGCCGGCGTCCGGTATGAGCGGATCGGGATTTCGAGCAGCGATTTCACGGACAGCGTCGGCACGTTCTCGCCGGCCAGCACCATCAGATTCGACGCCACGGTCTTTAACGCCGGCTTTGTCTATCACTTGACGGAGCCTCTGGACCTGTTCTTCAATTTCAGCCAGGGATTCAACGTGCCGGTCGGATCGATCGACTCGGCTCTCACCGTGAGGCCAGGAACCGCCATTGCGCTGACCAATCTGCAGCCGCAGCGCGTCAATAACTATGAGCTTGGTCTGCGAGGCAACTGGAGCAAGGTGCAGGGGTCCTTGTCCGGCTATATTTCGAAATCATCACTGGGCTTGAACTTCGACCAATTTACAAACTCGCTGCAGCGCGCGCCGCAAACCATTTACGGGGTGGAAGCCACCCTCGATGTGCAGCCGATCGAAGGGTGGAAGATAGGCGGTACCTACACCTTTGTGGAAGGAGACCAGACGATCGCCGTTAGTCCGGATGTGCGGGTACCGATCAATGGGTTCAATATTCAACCGCAGAAGATCACCGCCTACCTGGAACACTTGACGGTCCCGGAATGGCAGTGGCGGAATCGCGTCCAGGTCCTGTATTCCGGCAGTCGCACCAGGTCGTTGACGGCGTTCAACTCAGGCCTCGATCCGACGGGCGACCCCTTTTCCATGACGGAATACTTCGTGGTGGACCTCGTGAGCACGGTGAAAGCCGGGCCGGGTACCTTACGATTCGGAATCGAGAATCTCCTGAATCAGAAATACGTGGCGGCGTTCAACCAGATTTCCTTCTTGAACAGTTTCCACTATGCCGGACGGGGCACCACCGCGATGATCGGCTATTCGATGACGTATTGACCGGTCCCGGATCGATCGAGACCGCCTCTCTGATGCCAGCAGACTGGTTGCCGGACCGCCCTCAAACGGTTCGGCAACCTCCCTCCTTGGGCCGCGCCTGTAGCAACGGTGAGCAGGCGTCGGTAGACAATTCCCCGTGCGGTTCCGTAGGGTGAGCGCGCCGCTAGACCCTGGAGAGGATCCGTGAAAGTTCCGTTTCGCTGCATCCATCAGTCCGCTCCGTTGAGCCGCAGTGCACAAGCCGTGGCGTTGCTGGCCCTGCTGTTGATTACGATCCGGCTGGTAGCCGGATTTGTCTGTTCGACCTGTTTCAACGAAATCGAACGCCCGGACACCCGATCCTTTCATCTCCACGGCGGGGGCGATCTCGATCCCTGCCACCACGGAAGGGCCACGGCGCATCCACTGGTCAAATGGGCTTGTGCGGTCACGGTTGACGATCCCGCCGTTGTCTTGCCGGACGTGCCACAGCTCTTTCTGATGGTGTCGTTCCTGGCCGTAGCGGTTCTGCTGATGGTTCCCTTTCGCGGTCGCTTCCTCTTTGCGGCCACCGGCCGTGGACCTCCTCTCACGCGCGCCTAACTGCACCGTCATCACATCGAACACCATTGACGCGCCGGAGATCCGCGCAGGCCGAGTCGGGTTGTGCGCGACGACGGTTTCGCACGCCTTGTGAATGGCCTGTGGACCGTTGTGGGTCCGGCGGACACAGACTGCGGGCTCTGTTTCGACAGGGGGCCGCAGGAGAGGAAGTTATGTCACACGCTACAATGTCGCATTCTCGCATCCGCAGGACTTATCTCACGGTGCCTACGTGGGGGAAAATTCTATCCCGCTCCCTGGCGGTCGTTCCAATACTCGTCGCTCTCACCGCCTGTATCGGCCCACATAAACCGGTACCAACGCACCAGACGGAGGCTGTGCCTGCTCCGGCACCCGAAAGGACCGACGGGCCTGTTCCCGTTGAGGTGATGCCGGCGCCGACCGGGACGGCAGACGGTTCGCTCCCTCCCTCATCGCCCCTCCCCCCGCCGACGGTGGAGCGGTCACAGCCGACCCCTCCGGACGTGCCGGTGGTGGATGTCAAACCCGTGTATGTCATGGCCCGGCAGGAGGCTTATCATGCCAGCCATGCCACGACGGCCACTAAGACCGATACGCCGATCATGGAGACGCCGTTCTCCATCCAGGTCGTCCCCCAGCAGGTGTTGAAGGATCAACAGACGACGCGTCTGGATCATGCGCTGAACAACGTCAGCGGCGTCTTTGCCAATCAGTCGCTGAGCCTCTTCGAGTCGTTTACGATTCGAGGATTTGAAACGTTCGACTACTATCGGGAAGGGACCCGATTCCAGTCGGCCCTGACGCAAACCGGCCGGAGGGAAATGGCGAATCTGGAACGAATCGAGGTCCTGAAGGGCCCGGCCTCGATTCTCTATGGCCGGATTCAACCGGGTGGCATGATCAATCTCGTCACGAAGAAGCCGCTGGAAGAATCCTATTATTCGATCCAGCAGCAAGTCGGGTCCTACGATTTCTACCGCACGGCCTTGGATGCGACGAGCAAACTCAACGAGTCGGGGTCGCTGCTGTATCGCTTCAATATGTCCTATGAAAACAAGGGCTCATTTCGGGAGTTTATCGATGACAAAAAGTTGTTCATTGCGCCGGTGGTGCAATGGAAATTGAGCGAGCGGACACAGATCACTTTTGACGGGGAATACAGCAAAGGCAAAGTGCGCCCTGACTATGGCACGGTGGCCCTAGGTAATCGTCCTGCCAATCTGCCGATCGAGCGTAACCTGGGCGAGTCCTTTGCCAAGGCGGACTATACGGCCCTGCTCGGCGGATTCAATTGGTCGCATGAGTTCAATAGCCAGTGGAAGATTCAGCACCGGGCCTATCTGCAATCGACGAAGGAAGACGATCAGGTGGTGCTGCCGCTGGCTCTGCAAGCGGACAACGAAACCTTGGATCGCTTTTTTGCCGGCTTCCAGGGCAACAAACACAAGACCTACACGACCAGCCTCGACCTGACCGGGCACTTCGACACGTTCGGGCTCAAACACCGGCTCTTGCTGGGAGGGGATTATTACCAGTTCAAGAATACCGCCACCATGGTCGACAACTTTGCCTTTCCCTCCATCAACATCTTCAATCCGGTTCATGGCGGGAATCCGATCCCCGATCCGGCGGATAATTTTGCATTCGATCTTCGCGAGAAATGGTTTGGCCTCTATCTGCAAGACCAGGTGGAACTGCCGTTTCACCTGCATCTGTTGGCGGGCCTGCGGTACGACAGCGCGGAGATTACGACCGACAATTCGTTCGGCGGGACGCGGACCGTATCGAGTAGCCGGCAGTCTGCCGTCACCCCGCGTGTAGGCTTGCTGTGGCAGCCGATCAAGGAACTCGCGTTTTACGGCAACTATGTCGAAGGCTTCGGGGTGCCGAATATCGGCTCGCTGGGTGTGACCGGGGCGCCGCTGAAAGCGGAAACGTCTCAGCAGTGGGAAGCCGGGGTCAAGACGGAGTTTATGGATGGACGCTGGACGGCTACCCTGTCGTATTTCGACCTGACGAAGCAAAATGTGGCCACGGGCCATCCCGATCCCGTCCTGGCCGCCTTGGGGTTCTCCGTGCAAACGGGTGAAGCACGCAATAAGGGCGTCGAACTGGACGTCGCCGGAGAAGTGCTCCCGGGATTGGATGTGATCGCCACCTATACGTACACTAATTCCGAAATCACCCAGATGAACGACGGCACGGTCGGCAATCGCTTTCCCAATGTCCCGAAACATGCGGGTAGCCTGTGGGCGACCTACCGGTTCCAGGAACCGCGTCTGACAGGGTGGAAGGTCGGGGCCGGGCTGGTGGCGAGAGGGGAGCGGGAAGGGAATCGGGAAAACGACTACCAGATGCCGGGGTATGTTCTCGTCAACCTGATGGCGAGTTATACGATGCACGTCGGGGCCACGCGACTCACCGCGCAATTGAATGTGGACAATCTGCTTGGCCAGGAGTACTTCCCGAGCAGCGCAGGCTTCGGCCGGGGTCGGATCGACATCGGAACGCCGCGTTTCTTCCTTGGATCCCTGAAGATGGAGTTCTAGCCGCTACACCATCCGTGCTGGCCCGAACGTTTCCCGTGCCCGCCGACTCGGCGGGCACGGGAGGCTCCGGGCGCTACGCTGTATGCACTCGACTCGCTGACCCGACCGTTCCGTCCCATATGACGCTGCTATTTCGAGGTGCCCGGCCGGGGAAGCGAGCGCTTGAGGTGAGACGGTCGTTGCTCGTCTGCAGTTCGACCGTCGCCGCCGATGGCGATTGCGACTTTGCACCTGCCTGGTGATCGCATGACCCATCTGTGGCTGCCAGGTGCGTGAGGCCGTATGATTCATGACGGTTCGTCGCGAATTCGTTGGGTCGAGTCGCGAGTTCAGCGCGTGGAGTAGGATGGAGTAGGCCTTCAGTTTTCATGAAAATCCTGCAACTAATGCGCGATTTTCATGGTATGATCAGTTCCAATGATCAATAGGTCTGCCATTCTCGACCGCATTCGCACCGCGCTCGCCAGGATCCCGGTGGTCGTACTCACCGGACCACGCCAGTGTGGAAAAACCACGCTGGCACGTGAACTTCTCTCCGAAGACTCCCCCAACTACTTCGACCTTGAGGACCCACTGAGCCTTGCGCGACTGGACGAACCCAAGACCGCTCTCGAACCACTGCAGGGGCTTGTGGTCATTGATGAGATTCAACGGCGGCCCGATCTCTTTCCAGTGCTGCGGGTGCTCGCGGACCGCAAGAAACAGCCGGCTCGATTCCTGATTCTCGGCAGCGCCTCGGGCGAGTTATTGCGCCAGAGTTCGGAGAGTCTGGCCGGGCGCATGGAGCGGATCGAGATCGGGGGCTTCATCGTAGCCGAAGTCGGATTGCAATCGGTGGCCCAACTCTGGCGACGCGGCAGCTTTCCGCTCGCGTTCCTCGCCCGCACGGAGATGGACAGTCTCGCCTGGCGCAAGCAGTTCATTCAGACACTCTTGGAGCGCGACTTTCCGCAGTGGGGCGTACGCGTTCCGGCAGCGGCCTTGCTGCGCTTTTGGACCATGGTCGCACATTACCATGGACAGACCTGGAACGCTGCCGAACCGGCCCGGGCGTTAGGTGTGAACCCGTCTACCAGCCGTCGCTATCTCGATCTCCTCACCGACGCCTTGATGGTGCGTCAACTTCAACCCTGGCACGTCAACCTCGGCAAACGACAGGTGAAGATGCCCAAAATCTATGTTCGCGACAGCGGCCTGTTGCACCAGTTGTTCGGGCTTGGCACGGAGAAGGCGATCCTCTCCCACCCCAGGGTCGGGGCCTCGTGGGAGGGGTTTGTCATTGAGCAGGTACTGGGGGCCGAGTCGCACGACGAGGCGTACTTCTGGGCCACGCACCAAGGAGCGGAAATCGACCTGATCCTGCGTCGGGGTGACCGGCTGTTCGGCGTGGAGTGCAAGCGTGTCGATGCGCCGCGCCTGACGCCTTCGATCCGGATCGCACTCGATGATCTCCGCTTGGAACGCGTCGCGATCGTCTATCCAGGAACCAAGTGCTTTGCACTCACCGACCGGGTGGAAGCCGTGCCGCTCGGCGCATTGGCCGTGCCAGGCCATCTCTTCAAGGAAGAAACGGTATAAACGTCACCGACCGTATCGCCGCACTCGGTCGTGTGCGGCTAGGTGGGGGCGGTGGATCAGCGATGTTCATGCCTCCTCTTGAATAATTCTTGCCATGGATCGTCCGTTCTTCGTCCCGCCGCACGCTGTAGTATCCGTGAGCAAGCGTTGCTGGACAAGGGAATGGGTGGTTGCGTATGGTAAAGGCCTCTTCAGCGCGTGGAACCCTCGATGAGGACACAGCAGAGCTCGGTCTCACGGCATCGGCGATCCAGCCTGGCGCCACGGACGGCGGTAGCCGTGGCCTGCCTATTAGTCGTGATCCGACTGGTCGCGGGGTTTGTCTGCCATACGTGCTTTGTTGATTTCGAAAAGCCGACCTCCCGGAGTTTCCATCTCCATGCAGGGGGAGACCGTGATCCCTGTCACCATGGCCAAGCGGAGGCGAGTCCCCTGACGACTTGGGCCTGCACGGTGACGCAGGACGAAACGGCGTTCATCCTCCCGGAGGTTCCACGCCTCCCTCTCGTGGTCTCTGAATTTGTGCCGCTGGTCGTGCTCCTGTTGTCCTATCGGACCCTCTTTCAGATTGTTGCCCACGGTCGCGGTCCTCCCGTTCATTTCTCCTGATCACCGATTTCATCCGTACTGAATAGGCACAATGCCGACGTGGGTCCGCTGCGCATGGACCTGCGTCATGGAATACGTCTTCATCCGGCGTCGGTCTGTCGCTGGAATGAGGACTTCCGTGAGGACCTTGGTATCACTGCCGCGATGCCGCGTCCGCAGGGCGAAGGAGTGTAGGTCGCATGTCTGATCGAGCCGTCACATCCTCGTCGATTGCAGCGACATCTCGCGAGGTCGCGCAAGCCGGAGCGCGGGACCGTCGGGTGCGCGTGTGGCGAACGTGGTGGGTGCGGGCGCATCTCTATTTGGGGCTGACCGTAGGCGCCCTGCTGGTGGTCTTCGGATTGACCGGTAGCATCCTGGTGTTCTTTGAGGAAATCGACGAGTGGCTGAATCCTGCGTTGCTGACGGTGGACGCGCCGGCAGACGAGCAGAATGGTTATCGGCCGATAGGTGAGATTCTGAGGGCGGCGGAACAGGCGGCGCCACCGGGAAGTCGCATCACGCAGGTCTATGTCGCGACGAAACGCGAGCGGGTCATGGCCGTCTATATGGAGCAGCCGTCGAAAGCCTGGCAACGGACTTTTGTCGATCCCTACCGGGCCCGGGTGACGGGGGTGCGCAGTTATGGGCCCGACGAGTGGGTGCCTCACTATTTGATGGATGCGATCTTCGCACTGCATTACCAATTGTTCGCCGGGATGACGGGTGTGACCTTGGCTGCGATCGCGGCCTGGTTGCTGATGCTGTCGTTGCTCACCGGCGTGATCGCCTGGTGGCCGGTGAACGGACACTGGCGGCAGGCTTTTGTGATCAGACGACCGTTCGCCTCGTTCCGGCTGTTGTTCGATCTGCACAAGACCCTGTCGTTGTATCTCTGTCTGGGGATCGGAGCCGTGCTCCTGTCCGGTGCCTACATGAATTGGGCCGAGCCGATTATCTGGGTCACGCAGCTCCTGTCCCCGGCCACCCGCGGCTCTGCGCAATCGTCTCCGTCGACTGATGGAGATGGTGCGCATCCGATCAGTCCGCAACGGGCGGTGGAATTGGCGGCAGCCCGGTATCCCGAGGGCCGGCTGAGCTCCATCGCCATGCCGGAGGATGCGAGCGGTGTCTATCAAGTGGGACGGCAGGGCGTGCCTGGGCTGAGCGCGTTTTGGTCGGAACGGATCGTGAGCGTCGATCAGTACAGCGGCGCGATCGTTGATGTGCGTGCGCCCGATACGAGGCGGAGCGCCGGGGAAACCTTTCTCGATTGGCAATGGCCGCTGCATTCAGGCCAGGCATTCGGGATGCCCGGCCGCCTGCTGGTGTGCGCGAGCGGTCTGGCCTGCCCGGTCATCTACGCGACCGGGTTCCTCATGTGGCGGCGAAAACGCCGATCCCGGGAGCGGCGGTCGATCGCATCGGCGTCGTAGATCGCGTTGCGGCGGCGCCTCGTGTGCGTGGCATTTGTGAGAGAACGGCAGGTTCGTTGCCGTTCCATGAAGGAGGTTCCCGTGTCTGCTCATCAATCATCTGATCGCCCTGAGCCTCGCAAATCCGGCATTCATGATGCCGATTTAGACGGGTTGGCGATTCATCGTCCGGCCCCCGGTGGGACTCCGTCTTCCGGTCGGCGCCGGTGGCTTTGGCTGACGCTGGCTGTCCTGCTGGCTGCCGCCGGCTTGGCGTGGAGTACGGCCTGGCTTCGACCGGACCAACGAGTCGAAGTGGTCCCGGTGGTGCGCATGCCGTCCGGAAGCGGGGCAGGCCTGGCGGCCACAGGGTATGTGGTCGCGCAGCGTCAAGCGTCGATCGCCTCAAAGGGGACGGGGCGGCTGATTTACTTCGGCGTCAACGTCGGCGATCGGGTGAAGGAGGGGCAACTGATCGCGCGCATCGAGCATGATGATATGGATGCGTTGTACCGGCAGGCCTTGGCCCGGTTGGGTGTGGCGCGGGCGCAACTGGGTGCCGCGAAGCCGGAGCTCGAAGAAGCGACATTGAGCTTCGAGCGCGTGAAGACCCTCCTGGAACAATCCTTTGTCACCAAGTCCGAATACGACATGGCCTCTGCGAGACTTCGCCGCGCCGCTGCGGCGGTCAAATCTGCCGAGGCGGCGGTCACTGCGGCAGAAGCGGAACGGCAAAATGCCACGGTGCAGCTGGAGAATACGAGTATTCGCGCGCCGTTCGATGGCGTCATCGTGAAGAAGTTGGCGGAGATCGGCGAGGTCGTCTCGCCGTTCACCGCCACTGTTCGGTCAGGCGGGTCGGTGGTGAACATGGTCGATCCCCTGTCGGTGACGGTGGACGCCGAGGTGTCGGAGGCGATGATTCATCGGGTGCGCCCTGGGCAACCGGTGGAGATTCAGCTCGACTCCGTGCCGGGGCATCGGTACCAGGGCGAGGTGCAGCAGGTCATGCCGATCGCGGATCGCGCCAAGGGAACTGTGCTGACGCGCATCCGGTTTCGTGACCTGGATGATCGCGTGCGGCCTGAGTTAAGCGCGAAGGTGACCTTCGGTCCGATGCCCGGAGCGTCTACAGAGCAGGGAGACGACTGGGGGGTGCCCTCCACCGCAGTCGTCTCCCGCGACGGGCGGACGGTGGTGCTGGTCGTGCGTGCGGGCCTCGTGGCCGAAGCGGTGGTGCAAGCCGGCACCGCCGTGGCCGGGATCGTCCCGGTGCACGGGCCCCTGTCGCAGACCGATGAAGTGATCGTGGCTCCGACTGAGAGCCTGCGCTCAGGCAGCACGGTCTCGGTGCTTCGCCGTGTGCCATGAGCGACGCAGCCATGGTTGATCCGGTTGTCAGTCTCCACAACGTCACCAAGACCTACATCCGGGGCGGCACGGAAGTGTCGGTTATTCGAGATTTGTCTTTCGTGATCCCAGCTGGGACCTTTCTCGCGATCATGGGGCCGTCAGGGTCCGGCAAAAGCACGCTCCTGAATGTGATGGCCGGCATCGATCGGCCGACGAGTGGATCGGTGGTGGTGGCCGGGACCAGGCTGGATCACATGTCGGAGGGCGCGATGGCGCGATGGCGGGCACGCCACATCGGCTATGTCTTTCAAACCTACAACCTCATTCCGGTGCTGACGGCGGCGGAAAATGTAGAATTGCCGCTGGCGCTGACGCATTTGTCGCGCCGGGAACGTGCCGACCATGTGAAGACGGCGCTGCGCTTGGTGGGGCTCGGTGATCGCATGGATCACTATCCGCGGCAATTGTCGGGCGGGCAGGAGCAGCGGGTCGGTGTGGCGCGCGCGATCGTCAGCGACCCGACCATGATTCTGGCGGACGAGCCGACCGGCAATCTCGATCGCGAATCCGCCGACGATATTCTGACCCTGTTGGCTCGTTTGAACCGGGAATTGGGCAAGACCATCGTGATGGTCACCCACGATCCTCGCGCCGCCGAACGCGCGCAGATGATCCGGCATTTGGAAAAGGGTCTTCTGGAGATGCCGCCGTGACGCTCCTGCGCTTGATGCTCAGAAATACGATCAGGCGGCCGGTCCGTCTGGCGCTCACCATCGGCGGCCTGGCGATGGTCGTGTTGGCCTTCGGCCTGCTGCGACTGACGCTCGATGAATGGCACAGCGGCGCGAAGGCGGCGGCCAATAACCGGTTGATCACTGTCCACGCCATGTCGGACTCTTTGCAGTTGCCGCTTGCGTACAAAGAAAGGATGGCAGTCATACCGGGTGTACAACTGGTGCATTACGGGAACGTGTTCGGCGTGGAGTACCGCGATGCCAAGGAGTCGTTCGGCGCGTTCGCCGAACACATGGGGACCTTCTTTGAGACCTATCCGGAAGTGATCCTGAATGAAAGCGATCGCCTGGCGTTTCTGAAGGACCGGGGGGGATGCCTTATCGGCTGGAAACTCGCCACCCGCTTCGGGTGGAAGCTCGGCGATGTGATTCCGCTCAAGGGCACGACGCACCCCGGTAACTGGGAGTTGGTCGTGCGGGGCATCTTTCACAGCAAGAACCCCGCCATCATGGGGGAAGGCGAACTGTATATGCATTGGCAGGTTGCCAATGAGCGGTTGAAGACCACGGCGCCGGACCGGGTCGATCAAGTCGGCTGGTATGTCGCCACGACGGCACCGGGCGCGAATCCCCGCACGGTGGTCGCCGCCATCGATGCCACGTTTGCCAACTCGTTCGCGGAAACCAGAACGGAGCGGGAGCAGGCGTACATCGCCGGGTGGGTCGCCCGCGCCGGCGCCTTACTCGATGCCTTGCATTGGTTGTCGGGCGTGATGAACGGCATCGCGGCCCTGGTGTTGGTCAATGCCTTGGCCATGGCGGTGCGCGAGCGGACCAGGGAGTACGGTGTGATGAAGACCTTGGGCTTTCAGCCGCGCCATCTGGTGGCGCTGGTGCTGGGTGAATCGTTGCTGGTGGCGCTGGGCGGTGCCTTGGTCGGGCTGGGATTGTTGTACCCGGCCGCGCGGCTCTATGCCGTCATGGTCGCCGGCGGGAAAACGGTGGGAACCTACGAGATTACTGCCGAGACGATCTGGTTGTGTCTGGGGATGATGGTGTTGGTCGGCGCGGTAGCGGCCCTCTGGCCAGCTCTGCGCCTGAGCCGCATGACGACATTAGAAGGCTTGCGTCACCGCGGGTAACGTCACGAGGTCACGCGTTGTTGTGGAGTGCATACAGCGTGCGGAATCTGTGGGCGCGCCGTGTCACGACGCTGCTCACCCTATCGGGGCTGGGACTCGTCGTCTTCGTGTTCGTGGCGATTCTCATGCTGGCGCACGGCCTGGAGCAGACCTTGGGCAGGACCGGCGATTCCACCAACGCGATTCTGTTGAGCAAAGGCGCGCTGTCCGAAATCGAGAGCAGCTTGTCGCGTGATCAGACCGGAGTGTTGGCCACTCAGCCGGAGGTCGCGACCCTGGCCGACCATCAGGCGGCGGTGCGCGAGATCGCGCTGCAACTCACCTTGCGCAAGCAGGAGGGAGGGGGCTTGGCCAGTCTGTCGCTGCGGGGATCGTCGCCCGATGCCTTTGCCGTGCGCCCCCGCGTGCGGCTCGTCCACGGCCGACTGTGGCAGCCGGGCACCACGGAGGTCATCGTCGGTAGTCAGGTGGCGAAGCAGTTTCCTGAGGCCCGTCTGTCTGAAACTCTTCGCTTCGGGCGACGGGAGTGGACTGTTGTGGGCATCTTCGAGGCGGAGGGGAGCGGATTCGACTCGGAGGTGTGGGGCGATGCGGAGCAGCTGATGACCACGTTCCATCGGACCGTCTTTTCCTCCATGACGGTGCGACTGGCGGATCCGGACGGGCTCCCGGCGTTCAAGGCGCGGCTAGAGCGCGATCCTCGATTTAAAGTCTCGGTGAAGCGCGAACCGGAATACTACGAAGGGAAAGCCGACACGCTGGCCCGGCTCATTCGTGTCACCGGGTTGTTCCTGACGGTGGTGTTCAGTGTCGGCGCGATCCTCGGGGCGACGATGACGATGTCCGCGTCCGTCGCCCATCGCACGACCGAGATCGGCACGCTTCGCACGTTAGGCTTTACGCGCAGCCACATTCTCCAAGCCTTCCTGCTCGAATCGATCTTACTGGGCTTGGCCGGTGGTCTCTTGGGTGTGGCGGGAGCGGCCCTGCTGAATCATGTCACGATTTCGACGGTGAACTGGGATACCGGCGCCGAGTTGGCGTTCGGATTTCATCTCACCCCCTACATGGTCGGTGAGGGCGTGCTGTTCGCCGTATTCATGGGCCTTATCGGCGGGCTGGTCCCCGCGGCCCGCGCCGCGCGTATCGAGATCCTCCACGCGCTCGGCGAACGGACGGCCTGAGAGGTCGGTGCTGTGCAAGCCGATCGGTTTCTGAGCGAAGCCCTGGAGAAGCAGGTCGATGGCTAATCAGGCCGCATACTACAAGTGCGCGAGCTTGCCGGCGGATGCTGCATGGGGCTCAACCAGTCCACCGTCTCTTGCCTCAGGCCAGACAGGCCGCGACCCATCTTGGTGAACGACATCATGCGGCTGATCCGGCGCGATGTGCGATTGCAAGACCAGACTCCGGCAATCTGCCCACAGATGCTCGGAAGGAGGCTAACTATGTTTAGGACGATCCGCATAAGAGCTGGATTCGTGGGTGGCTGCCCGTATTACACGCCGCTGCCGCTCGCGAACAATATGCCATAACTATTATCATTTCAATGAGCTACGCCCTAAACGCTTCTTTGAAGATCGCGTCTGCACAGGCTGGGTGCTGTGCGTCTCGTGGGAGAGACCGGCGATCCTCGCTGACACCTGCAATGCAGTCACCGATCAAGCCAGGGTGGCGCGTCTCCAGTCTCTGCATGAGACAGACGAGGAGATACGCACAAGCTGCCGCCTTCACGTTCGGATCCGCGCCGGTCGTGTCCATCTCGTGAGACCTTCCCGTGTTCAAGCAGATCCGGAGAAGCGCCGGATCTGTCACTCGCTGCCTTTCTTACACACCACGACGTGTCATCGACCATACCGTGATAGCCGTTGCCGTTTCAATGCGTACGCTTTGGGGTCACAGGCTACAGTCACCAAATTCTTGTTGTGGCCTCGACCATCGGCACACCTCCCTGCCTGTCTGATCTGCAGTCGATCGGCCACAATCCCGAGCGGCGATTAGCCCGTGTCGCGACTGCGCCGGATGGGGGCGGTCGCGCACCGAAACGCGCCGCCCAGCCTCGCGTGCCAGATGAAGTCCAGCGCGATCACGCGAAATCCCCGGGCTCGTAAGTGCTGCTGCAGCCGAACGTGCCGTGACTGCACGATGATCGTGCGTGGGTCGAGCACGAGGACATTCGTCCCGAGCTCCTGACGCGTCTGGGCATCCACGTCGATGAACTCATAGGTATCGAGAGGCGGCGGCAACGGGGTGATCAGTGACTCGCGATGGATGATCCCCAGTCGAGGGCCGATCAGTGTCAGACAGCAGTCCAAATGGAGAATCCCTGAGATCGCCAACGGCACCGGCACGACGGTGACGGCCGGCCCCAATTGGTGTTGGAGCCACTCCGCGCCGTTGAGATTGCTCCCGTACTTCCCCACACCGACATACACATACGGCCAATCGACGATTACGTCGCCCCCTTCAAGAAAGCCGTCCTCGGATGGGAAGGACGCAACGTGCGCGCCGTGCTCAGCCCATTCACCCAGCAAGAGGTCCAGTCCCCGGCGTTCCTTGCGGCGCATGTCGATTTGAAGCGACCCGACAATCAGGGTGTCGCCGACCGCCATCACGGGATCACGGACAAACATCTGCCCAAGGCCTGGCGGCTCATCGGCTCGGGGTGTGATCGGAACGGGACGATGGACGGTCACACCCTGTTCAAGGAGCACGCGCCGCAACGTGTCCAACTCCGTCACATACTTCCGCGTGATCCAGACAGGGACACGGCGGCCTTTGGCAAGCCTGTGGAGCAAGGCGGTCGAGGCCCGTCGCCACCACGGATTCACCGGTTCCACGTCGATGGGATGCCGTGCGGAAACATACAGGTCCGGCGCGATGCCGAGCATCACGGCTTCCAGTCGGGACCACTCGTTGTGAACGGCGATGTGCTCCATGGATGCGTGCACGATTGCGAACTGGCCGCGCAAGAAGCCGGCTCGCGCGTAACGGGCAGTTGCTTGGCGCATCGCGAGCGGAGATAAATCAGAGATTCCTTCAACAACCGGCTGCTCGCGCGGGAATTGACGCCGCACCGCTCAAGCCCGATGGTTACAGTCGGCCTTCGTCCAGGTCGATACCTTCCACCCATGTAGTGACCGGAGGCAACGATTCGATCGGCACGCCGCGCTTCGCCGCAATGCCTGACAACAGATCGCGATAGCGTTGTTGCGTGACCTCGTCGCCGGGCTTCGCTTTGAGGACCCCTCGAGTCCATAGGCGAATCTCAGCTTCCCGTAACGGGCGACCGTGCGCGCGCGTCCATTGAAGGATGTCCTCGTCCGTCCCGCCCTCTAGGACTCGCCGCTCAAACGCCGCTGCGTCGATCTGCAGGTAGTCGAGCAACGCCTTATCAAAACCTCCCGTCAGATACGTGTAGTCTGGAATCCCGCCGGCATGTCTCAGGCGCACTTTGTCGATCATCCGCGCCAAATGCGCCAGGCTGCCCACCATGATTTTTGGACTCCGCGGATAGTGTGCTGCCGTCATGTAGTCGCCTCCTGATACTGGTTATGGTCGTGAGGGGCAGTCGTGTTCCTCACGTCTGTGTCGCTCGCAGCTCCACGCGCATGTCTCGCGATGCGGCTGCGCGACGAATCGACCGACACGACCGTCCTCTGCCACAATGGAGAGCACTCAGTGTGGTTGTGTCTGTAGCTCCATGCTTCTCATTGGTCAAGTCCTTTGATTGGGAACGGCTTCTTCCCGTTGACCGCCAAGTCCCAGTCAGCAAGTCACGCGTTTTGATGAATCTCGATCCACGCGACTACGAGTTTGTGCTTGTTCGAAAGCAGATTGCCCGCGAGAAGCGCCCCGTCAGGAATGGAGTATACGCCACGTGCCCTTGGTAGTCAGCGTGGACGTGTGGTCCGTGATGCTTCTCGATGGCTCGGAAGGACAGCCGAATGAGGATTCCGAAAACATGGGAATCGTTGCCATGCTATGCGCGCCTTCTTGTCTCTGGAGTCAGGGTTCTCGTGTTGTCCCCTGCCAGTGAGCGTCCTTGGATGTCAATCTGTATGGCTGCGGAGATGCGGTGCTGCAAGAGTCGGCGCTCCTTCGTGTCCGTTCGAACACGCGAACGGACCTTTTTCAGCTCACGCTCGCACAGCCGAATGCCATTCTACGCTCTGTCGTTGCTGTGCTCACGGATGGCCTCACAGGCGCGGCCCAACGCGAGGCGAACCGGCGCACAGGCGGCCAGGTTGATGACGTGTCATTCTGCGCGGAAGCCGATGCGTGTCGAGAGCGTGCGGCGAACGGCTCGCGGCCAGCGACACACCACTGGCGCAATTTCAGGCGCGCGGTCTCGAACTCAACGAGCTCCACCATGTCTCACCTTCCGTCTTCCTGCGAGGCCTCCTGCATGGGTTTACCGGCGCGGCTGGGTGGAGCGCAACGCGACATCGCACTGAAGGCAGCATGGTACGCGACCTTGCCCGAAACCCCGGACAGACAGCCGGATCGAAGCTCGACCACCATGAACGCCTCCTCCGGCACGTCGTACTCGCACCCAATGCCAAACCGCGCAGCGGGTGTGAAACCAAAGCGTCGATAGTACACAGGGTGTCCCAACACCACGACGGCCTCGAAGCCGAGATGCTGGCACTGTTCGAAGCCGGTACGCACAAGCGCCGACCCGATACCGCGACGCTGACGCGCTGGCACCACTGCCAACGGTGCAAGGCCCATGATCTGTCGTTGGGGGTGGCCGGAAAGGACAACGGGCGACAACATGATGTGCCCGACGATGACGCCTGTATTTTCTGCGAGGAGAGAGAGGACGGGTCGCGCCTGCCCGCGTAACATGGCGACAAGACGGGCTTCGGCCGACCGCCCAAATGCGGATTCATGCACGGCCTGGACACCAACCCAGTCCTGTTCTTCTTCAGCTCGAATAGACAGACCACTACTCAAGACCATACCGTACCACGAAGGGCGTATCTCTGAGACCGCCACATTAGGCCTGCGTCCCAAATCCGACGATCGCACACCCGATTGCCAAGGCAAGACAGAGCGGTGAGTACACCGTCGTATCCAGACGCGCGAAGCGTGTATGGCGAATCCGCTTAAAGAATCCGACTAATCGAAAATCCCCGATCGCACGCAAGAGTAATCCCAGCGCCAACGCGCGGGTTAGCCACGCGAGAACTCGATCAGACAACGGGAGTGCGAGCAGTCCACCTGTTGCAGCAATCAATATGGGACACAGTGCTAAGATAATCGCCACCAGGGCGGTCGCCATGGTGGATGGTTGGACCACTGGTTTCCCGTCACGTTCAGGAATGGCGGCCAGGTGTCCCGCACGTCCGCCCAAGAGCCAATACACATGCACCAGCGAGAGGCTGAGGAACACCGCTATGAGCACGATCACGATACCGGTGATCATAGCCGATCATAACTATCGGCGAACCTCATTGGAATAGGTGAGGTACTGCTCGCCAAATGATTCGTGCAACATGCCCTCCTCGAGGGGAATGTGAAAAAAATTGAAGACCGCGAATGTAGTCGGCACGGTCATGTACGGGGGGAGCGTGCCGACGCACAGAGTGAGACCCACGAGCGACACCAGTACACCCACGTACATCGGGTTGCGCGAAACTCGGAACGGACCTTCACACACGAGGTGTGAGGATGACTGCCCGACAAACAAGGTAGTCTGGCGAGAGGTGAACGCGGTTCTTGCCCACAGCATGAAGAGAAAGCCGAGCACCATAAGCAGGAGTCCCACAGTCGGCATGCGCAGGATCGGTTCCCACGGACCTAGAAAGGCATGAATCAGCCATGCGGTGACAACCATCAGCATGGTGAGGGCGGGCGGTTGGAGCACAAGGAGCATGGAAACTCCAGAGTATCTACGCGTCTGCCGGGCATCCTCGCTCGATGGAGGGATTAGACGGCTGTTGCAGCGCGGGCCAGACTTGCGAGCTGCGCCCCGATGCGCCAGAACATGGCGATGTTGAGACCCGCGAGAATCAGCGTTGAACTCCAACCTCGAACTTCCGCGCTCGCGCCGGCCAGTGTCGGGCCGATGAACCACATGGCGGCGTAAAAGCCAACGACGAACTTCCAGCCCACCGTCACCGACAGAGGGAAGTATCGGTGCAGAAACCGCTCTCCTTTCGCGCCGCCGTTCCGCATGTACAAGTAGATAAGGCCTGCGAGCGTCATGACGAAGGTCGCCCATGAATTGACTGCAGACCAGAGGCTCACGTTTGGATGGGGCGTTGTCGCAATGATGGTGAACTGCAGCCAGTCGAAGGCCATGATGGCCAGGAAGTAGCCGAAGATCGCGGCTTCCGACAAAGTGCCCGCACGGAGGCGCTCCCATACGAAACGCGTGCTCCACAGGTATCGGTGATCACCTGGCATGCAATTCCACTCCGTGTTTGCGCTTCTCAGCCGCCAATAGTAGCACGATAACGATGACAGGCAGAATGAATGCCAATTGAGCCAACGTGTGATGAACGCCTGCAACCGTGTGAGTATACGCGTGTACGGACACCACGAAGCGGAGCGACATCGGATATCACCCCTGTCGTGCGTCTGCCGTCTGTTACGCATGACCATTGGCCCTGAAGAACTCCACCATGAATTGTGCGAGTTCATCTGGCGCATCGACTGGTGACCAGTGCCCACAGCGTGGGATCACGTGCAGATGCGCGTGTGGCCATGCCTGGGTGATGGTGGCCGCATGTCGCAGAGGGAAGATCGTGTCCTGCTGCCCCCAGATGATCAGGATCGGCACGCGAATACGATCGATCTGGGAGCGTATGCGCCGGAGATGATCATGGGCGAAGTGATCCGTTCCCCTCAGAATACGGCGGCGGGACCAGGGCGTGATCCATTCCTCTTGCAGCGCGGGGTCCAACTGCTGCGCGCGTTTAAGGGTGGAGGACATGCCCCACCGTAAGACACTCTGCCCGAACAGCAGGTTCGCCATGTAGAGCGCGTCTATCCGAACGCTTCCGGTCAACGTGGTCGACAGGACAGTGAGTGAGGCGATCCGCTCGACATGTTCCGTGGCCCAATCCAACCCTAAGACGCCACCCAGGTCGTGGACCAATAGATGAAAGCGGGGTGGCGGAACCATCTCTAAAAATGCCCGCAGATGGTCAGCATACGCGCTGTAATCGAGTAGCCCGGTCGGAGGCACCTCCGTGTGGCCCTGCCCCAATAAATCAGGAGCCATCAGCCGGTAGTCGCGGAGAAACGGCAGCAGCGGCGTGAACAAGAGGGACGAGGTGGGAATGCCATGCAGCGCGACGATCGGCTCGCCCTCCCCGTGGTCGAGATACGCGGTGGTGAGGCCGTTCAATTCAACGTGTTGGCGCGGGAGGTGCTGTGTCATCGTGCGTGCGTGTGTTCAGGGTGAGATCGGATTGGGCCGCGCAGTGGACCGTCCGTTGCAACCGGAAGTTAGGCCTTTCGAGCCCCGACGGTCGCCCACTTGCCCCGATTCCGGCCTCCATCAGGCTGGTCGCACATTTCCGAGAGGATCACATCAAAGCCAGTTGTGTTCATGAGTCGCGTCATTTCCTCCGGCGGTAGGCTGTCGTAGTAGAACTCACGCCCCAACATCGTGTCCGTGAAGCCACTCTCTCCATCGACGATGCCGCCACTGCTGACCATCACGCGCCCCCCTGGCTTGAGCCACTGGTGAATGTTCTGAATGACCGTTGGGTGGTCACGCCGCGGCAAATGAAAAAGAGAATCCCAGCATATCACGGCATCGAAGACTTCATCGAACTGCACGGTCTCCATGTAGGCGTGAATCCACCGGTGCTCGGGGAGGCGCTCACGCGCAATTGCCAACAGAGCCGACGACCCATCAACGCCGACGATGTGGTGACCGTAGCCTGCGAGAGCGGTCGCGATCGGATGCCCGGTGCCACAGCCAAGATCGAGGATGGTGCCCGGTGTTGAGAGCGGAGCCAGAAGCGCAGCAAGGTACTCGGCTTCCTTTGGGTGTAACCGGACTCTGGCGGCTCCAAATGCTTGAGCGATTTCGTCGTAGGGCGTGCTGATCATCAAGAGACCTAATGCACAGGTGAGCAGTGCGTTGTGTGCGCGTCCGCTCGAACAACGTATTACGCAGGCTCCTTGCCTACCCAGCTCACCTGTTTCTGAACACCAACGCCATCCTCGACAGTCTGGCCCTCGTAGGTACCGGCACGGGCCTGGATGACGATGTAGAGTAAATCTTCCGTTGCGGACGTATTCCGCCAACAGCGCTCTCCTGCTGGGGCCACTCGGACGATCGTGCCCTCACTGATCGGCAAGACCTTGCCATCAATCTGGAATTCGCCCGTGCCTTTGACGCTCCTCGAGGGGAATGTGAAAAAAATTGAAGACCGCGAATGTAGTCGGCACGGTCATGTACAGGGGGAGCGTGCCGACGCACAGAGTGAGACCCACGAGCGACACCAGTACACCCACGTACATCGGGTTGCGCGAAACTCGGAACGGACCATCACACACGAGTTGTGAGGAGATCTGGCCGGCAAATAAGGTGGTCTTTCGAGCGGTGAACGCGGTTCGTGCCCACAGCATGAAGAGAAAGCCGAGTGCCATCAGCAGGAATCCCACAGTCGGCATGCGCACAATCGTTTCCCATGGGCCAAGAAAGAACTGTATCAGTCCTGCGCCGACGACCGTCAGCATGGTGAGGACGGGAGGTTGGAGCACAAGAGGCATGGAGACTCCTGCGTGGCCTTAGGGTTAATACAAGAGCATGCTTAGGTGCATCCTGCTCAATGGGCTCTCACCCTCAGCGCGTAGGCCACGAAACGACATGTCTATACGTACGGACTGAGAAACAGCGTATCGCGCAGGCTCAGGGACGAGTCAATTTGGGCGCATCCCGATTCAATGCCTCGTGGGGCATCGCATCGACAGAAACCATCTCTTTGAGCAGGGTTTCGGGAGCAATATCCTGTTCGTGGGGCCATGTCACAGCACCGAACACGATACTGACCTGTTTGAAGTAGTGCTCGTCTTGAAGTTCGCAGAACGCACCGAAATTCAGATACGGTTTTAGATCGAAAATCCCACGCCGTCCGTCTTCGATCTCGACATAAATACGGTAGTCAGACAAGGGCGCGACCGTCTTCACATCCCAGTACATACGGCACCTCATAGGGGAGCAATCTTGTAAGGACTTTCGCCATTGACGGCTAACTGCCAGTCGGCCACTAATTCATCGCGACGCAGCTCAATCCATGCCTGAACCAGGCGCAGTTGTTTGCGAGGCAGATTGCCCGCAAGGATCTCGCCATCTTCGATGCCGACGGAAGCCTCGAATTCTGCATACCGGGCATGGATGTGCGGGATATTGTGATGCTTGTTGTCGATCAGATACAACCGGATAATGATCCCGTAGAACATCGAGATGATCGGCATCTAAGAGGTTCTCCCGCGTAATGCCCATAAGGGTCGATAAACGACGAGATGCGGACAGACTTGCCACATGCCGTGTATGAAACGGCTACTAACCTGCCCTCGTCGATTGAGTAATCTGAATCATAAAACACGATGACTGTTTCGTCAAAGGTGATAGCCGGCCACAAGGGTGCGCCCATCGAATACTTGAGCCAGTTCTTCGCACGTGGCACTGCCAATGGCACCTACTTACCAAAAACTATCACGTCTTGCCGTTGAGGAGAATCGTTACGCGCCGCTGTTCTCATGGCGCCATCGTGTAGATTCTTCTTCGATGAAATAACTGACAAGATCCGCGTAAAGCTTTTCAATGACGTCTGGATTGAGGCCGTGTTTCTGCGCCCAAAGGCGACGCTGTTGCAGCATGGTCCGCACTCGCTCCGGGGCTCGGACCGCTTGTTCACTGGTTTTGAATATGGTGGCAGCTTGGACGTATTGAGCGCGAAGGCCGATCAACTCGATCGTGGCTCGATCGAGACGGTCAATTTCGGCGCGGATGTCTTCGAGGCTCCGGCACTCAGCCGGGGATTTCCTCTGCTCGTTCGGCATCGACTCCTCCATGCAGTCCTCTGAGGGGCTGGTGCTGTTGCCTCACGGCTGCCATGACCGGCGGACATAGGCGACGCATCAACGGCGCCCTCTACGTGTTGCTGGCCCGGCTAAGCCGGGTCCCAGCGAACGGATTTATTCACGGCGATCCCATCACTGATGGTGCCGGCGCTCTGATAGCCTCCCGCCGGCACCTGGACCACAATATAGTACAAGGGCTCTTCCGACAGGTTCCGCCAACACCGCACGCCCTCCGGGGCCACGCGAACCACCGTTCCTTCACGGACGGGGAATCGGTGGTCATCGATCTGGAATTCGCCACGACCCTTGACGAAGAGATAGATTTCTTCGTTGTGGGTATGTCGGTGGGAAAACGGCACAGACATGCGCGGGGGAAGTTGATTGAGCGAAATCTCGGCGCCCGTCAGGCCGAGCAGGGATTTAAGAAAGATCTTGCCCTCGACTTCAAACGGAACCGCAGGATGAGAAAAGGTAAAATTGTGTAAATCGACGAAATCGCCCAAATCGCTCGCCGTAAAATGCGGGCCAGTTCTCACGTGAGGAGTTGGTGTGGGCATGTTTTCCTCCTGTGTGTAATCTACTTCAGCTGTAGCATTCCCTGCAGCGTGGATCAACCCTGCCTGCGACCTTTTCGAGCCGCTGTTGATCCAATGGGGCGTCTCGGCTGTATGCGTCGGCGAGTTGGTGACGTGATGATCGCGTCCGCTTCGATCTCCACGAGCATGTGAGGATCGATCAACGCAGGGACTTCGATCATGGTGGTGGCCGGTGTGATGTTCGCAACGACTTCGCCGTGGGCCTCCGACCTGTTCCCAATCCCGAGCGATGTTCACGACGTAGATTCGTGTTCGCACCACATCATGAAAGCTCGCTCCGGCTCGTACGAGGGCCGCGCCGATATTTTTCAGCGCCTGTTGACACTGTGCGCATACGCGTCATTGTGACCGACAAGGTGACCGTCGGCGCCGGTCGCGGTCGTGCCTGAGATCCAAACCTGTGTTCCGACACGGACTGCTCGTGCGTAGCCCATCGTTGGTTCCCACGGCGTACCACTGGCATAGGTCTGTCGGTTCTGACGCTTCGCCATGATCCGCGGTCAAAGCGCATGGAGCTGCTGCCCCGAGTCAAAATAGTAGATGTCTTCATGCTTGAAGCCCCACCGCCCACCTTTGCGCCGAATATGCGGCTCGAAGGTAAAGCAGGACGCATCACCGAGGCGGCGATGATTGCCTTTCTCGATATAGAGCCGGTTCTCGCGGCTGGTCTCGATACTGTGACCGACGTTCCCCAGGAAATCTAGATTGTCGTAGCCGGCAGTTGCAATGGCGTCATTCGCGAATTCATAGAGTTGGTGGAACGACGTGTCGGGAGTTACGAAGTCGGCCATACGGCGGTGCAAGTCACGTTCAACCCTTAAGCCGTCGCAGAAGTCAGAGGAGGTCGGCTCTTCAACGACGCGACCATTTTCAACGCACAGCGACCGAGCATAGTCGCCCCAGAGCACTCCTTCGCAAGGGCTGAGGTCAATGGTCACAAGGTTCTCGGTCCCAACGAATTCTCCGGCAGGAATATAGTCGCGCCCGGATAGAGACAGGCAACTGCGACTTCCAAGCAGCACGAAGGCGGGACAGTCGTAGTACCACGTGTCGGCGAGACCACAGTCACCAAGGATCTTTTTCGCCGTGGCGGCAATGGTTTGCTCGGTCGAGTGTGGAGAAATTGTCGCGGCTAGTGCAGCCATCACTGCCTTGGCCTTCAACTGAACAGAACGATTCTGTGGCTCAGATGTCATGCGGTACTCCTATTAAGAATACTGTCGTCATAGGCCGCATCGTCAGCCTACACCTAAGATCGTGGTTCATGCGCGTGCTCACCACTCTTTTCAATGTTCCTCACACGGTCTTGTCGGCTCGGAAGCTGAACCTTGAGGGAGCAGCCGTTTTTAAAAGCAGCGAAAGAGCCCCTTGCAAAGATGCACGCCGCCCGCGTCGAGTCGAATGGTCCCGTAGCCTTTGTCGCGTCTCCAGGTTTCTGCGAACTGCAGGAGAGCGGTTCCAATACCTTGCCCTTAGTGCGGAGGACTCACCACGAGCCGGTGTAGCACCAAGATTGGAACGCTAGTGATTGTCCACGGCACCGTCGACCATTCGGCATCTTGACATTCATTCAGGACCAGGGCGCCGACCAGGGTCCCTCCCTGTTTGAAACCGAGATGCATGGCCCCAGCGCGAATGTCGGTCAGGACTGTGTCATGACCAGGGTAGATTTCATCCCACTGGTCGATTCCGACCTGCCGCATGTCGGCGATGCAGTCTCGGAGGAGCGCCGTGGCCGCATCTACATCGCGCTCGGTTGCCAGCCGTATGAACAGTTCATTGGGGATGGGGAGCATCTCCTGCTGTCTGGCTCACGATGGAGTGTGCCAACCGACAGAGTTCCGCTACAGCTGCGAAGCACTCATCTGCGGATGGTCAGTCTGTGTGGCTCAGAACACCCGTGAGCGTCCTATGAGACTGTTGGCATGATTCAAAACCTGACCTTGCTCTTTGTGCGCACACTCTCTACGACAGACTGGACGGCTGCAATCACAACATCCGGACGGTCATATTGGATGTAATGGCTCGCATCGGGCACGAGCTGATGTCGACTGTTCGATGACCATGCCGCCTGTTCCTCATGCATCTGCTTCGCTGCATCTTGTAGCCGTCTCCCTTGTTCCTCTGACAAGCTATATTCATCGAGGAATTCCGGCGGGTACGGTTTCATGGCGGTGAGGACAATGAGCGGACGTCCGCTGAGTGTGCGGAACGTCCCCGCTTCCATCAACGTCTGCTCCAGCGCGTCTTGCTCTTTGAGCATCGCGCCCAGTGAGGTGGAGGCGTAGGCTTTCATGGTTCGGTCATCATGCGCTGGCTGTGTGGGTTCTCTATAGTAGAAGGGTGCTACAGCACGGACAATGCCTGTCCAGTTCAATGCGACACCGACTTTAAACAAATAGTATTCTAGTGCTGAAGATTCAGGCACATTCAGTGCTTTGAATCTCTGTTCCTGGTCGGGATGCGAAGCATCCACGAATACTAAACCAGCCACATCCGCACCGAAGTGTTTGGCATACGTCATGATATAGGAGCCGCCCAAGGAATGTCCGACCATCACGAACGGCCCTTGCTCACCAGACTTGTCTAACGCGGCATGTAAATCTTCGACAACGGATGTCCCATTCTGGGGACCATCATGTGGATCGCTCCAGAGGATCCCGGCACGACTGTAGGCGCAGGCTCTGGTGATGCTCTCGGCGATCGGCTGGTGCACCAACGACCAACTTCGCGAGCCGTTGATATCCAATCCAGACTCAAACACCACTGTTGGACTTCCATGACCACGGCAGTCCAGATGAAGCTGGCGTCCACCGATTTCAACGAGCTGCCCCGGCGGTGGGAAGTCCCGTGCGGCGTGCCACCTGCCTACCTGTTCATAGATGACTCCCGCTATGACAGTGCAGATGAGGAATGCCGTGATTCCCAGCAAAAAGAGTCGCCATCGCTTCATGAGTGGATGCTCGTTGGTTCGTTGAATCGAACTATTTCAGTTGAGTTGTTGGGCCTCAGATCTCCCTTGCGGCAACCGTCGACTCCACGCGCGGTCCAGAGATTACTACGTGCCTGTTGTCTGACGATGCCATCTCTTCTTCTCTTCATCAATGAAATGGCTGACGAGATCTGCAAAGGGTTTTTCAATGACATCTGGGTTGAGGCCTTGCTCCTGCGCCCAAAGACGGCGCTGTTGGAGCATGGCGTGCAACGACACGTGCCGATTGATAGCTTCCGCCTCAAATTTGATTAATCTGTGAGGCATTCGTCTCCGACGAGATACTTGCCATCGAGCCAATCGGCAATATCCCTCGAAAATCGGCTCTTGTTGAGCGTCGAGAGAATGTGCAACTTTCTATCTACATCGATTTTATCCAGGCCTAGCGTAATAAGAGTTTCCCCAAACGCTTTCAATAAACTTGCAAACTCTGCCCCCGCAAGTCGTTGGGTCGCATCATAAAAGGATTCGCTTGGAAGAGTACTTTCTGGAGGACATCGACAGACGACGCAAAGACGGCTTCAGACAGGCTGGGTTGGTTCATTAAATTGAATGCCCAACCCGACGAGCTTTTCAAAGTGTCCTGACTTCGGCCTTCCAATGGTTTCAGTTTTAAAAAGCGACATTGCTTGGGCCCATCGTTCGCGAAATAGTTGTCCCAGATCATCGGCTTCCGCTGTAGTACTCCAGCAACCGCCTTCAATTCCTCAGCCGAAATGCTCTTGGAGATAACCTTACTTCCCGTCCAAAAGATTTGAATGTCCGCAGGAAGGGTTCCCATTTGCCGCAAGTAGTGTGGAGAGCGCTGGCCAAAGATCTTATCCAAGAGCGGATCGTCAGAGTAATACGTTGGGCAGAATAACAGCGTTTTGTCAGTGGTGCCCCTCACATAATTCACAATTTCAAGCTGCCTATCCGCTAAGTCCGGGCTGCCTTTCATGTCATCAAAGAACAGCCCCAGATACGTGATGTCGAGCTCTTCGAGCTTCTGTACTTTTTCTCGAAGCAATTCTTTGGTCTTTTCATTCCACCGAGAGTAAATTTCGAAGGGACTGAGTCCTACCCCGAATGCCACGTTGGCTCGGTGACATTTTACACTTAAACGTTTCAGCTCATCCCAAACGTCTGCTGGGTGATCCTGTTCCCACCGCCTTCTTAAGTGCGAGTCTCGCTTTGGTGCCTAGATATAAAACTCGCCACCATAGGACTGAAGGGACTCACAAAATTGATGTCGGCTCTTCCAAGACCACTCCGGTCCGAAAAACCCTTCGACAACGCCGATGCCAATCATCCTGATGAATACCCCACTGAGATTTATTATTGAACCGCTGCCGAGCTACTCGGAATACCACGGTATCGACTCGATGATTAGGTGCCGAGTCAGACAGGTCGACCTACAATGATAAGATCTCGTTCGATGCCGTCCAATAAGGCGACCTTGGGAAGGAATCCCCACCGCGCGAACCCCAGACGTTCAAAGAGCGCCAAGCTCGGCACGTTGTGGCCTAAAATAAACCCCAATAACGTATCGAGATGGATTGTCGGGGCGTGGGCGATGGCACTTTGTACGAGATAGGTCCCGAGTCCGTGTCTTCGTTGCGTGTGTTCGACGTAGACACTGATCTCGGCGGTGTTGCGATACGCCGGGCGTCCGTAGAACGAGGAAACACTGAGCCAGCCCGTGTCCGCCCCACTCGCCCACGGCGATTGAGGGAACTATCGCCTCGCGCATGCAGCGTGGGCCGACCGCTGCCGGCACTGGGCCGGACGGCGGACGCGCGAGCTTTATACTGATGAGCGTAACGCCTCTCGCAGCAGGAACCGGAGCAATGGTTGCTGCGCCGACGGTTCAGGCAACTCGAAGGGGGCGGAAAGCGAATCATGCATCAACTCGATGCGGACTCATCAGTTAGGGGCACTGGTCCTGTTTCGTTTTCTCACCAGAGCCAGCCCTGCAATCAGCAACAGCGCAACGGCCAATCCGAAGAGCAAGAACGAGCGGTGGAGGGCCGGTGAGAGGCGATTCCATTCCTCGCCGAACCAGTACCCGATCATGATGAAGGTGCCGGACCAGAGCAGCGCCCCGGCATAGGCGAATCGCGCAAATGTTCCCAGTGGGAGTTTCGATACCCCCGTCATGAGTGCGGCGAGGTGTCTCACTCCCGGCACAAAGTACGCAATTAGCAGCGTATATTTCCCCCATCGCTGTACCCATTGCTGCGCCTTCGCGATGTGTTCCGGATGTATATGGCTCCCGCTGAATTTTGTGAACAGGGCCGGCCCCGCAAGGCGCCCTAACGTATAGCTGAGACTGATTCCGCAGGCACTCCCGAGGAACGCGGATGCGATCGAGGGCGCCAGCATGAGCTCCCCGCGAGAATTCAGATAGCCGACGAACGTCAGCAATGCTTCATCGGGCACCGGCAGTCCCACGATTCCCAGCATCAGCAATCCGAAGATGGCTGCGTACCCGTAGGACGAAATCCAGGTAAACGCCGATTCCATGACGACAGGCACCAACGGGACGAAGTGGATCGAGATGGATTCCGGTGACGTGACAGGACTGCGGGCAGGCCCAAGCACAACCTGTCGCAGCAACCTAGACTGTGGCAGGGGTGATGTCAACAGAGTGGTCTGCTACACCAGGCGGCAGAAGTGTCGGAGAGTGACGTGTCCAGGATCGGTTGAATCCGTCACTTTGGAGCACCGCAGCCTCCGCCTCCCTAACCAGCCGCACACGCCTGTTAGTCTGCATCAGCGTTCAGACGCTGCTCAAAACACCGAAGGAGCCCCTTCCGAAGATATACGTCCCCCCGGCGAGAGTGGGCAAGACTCGCGCTTGTGTATGCTCTGGACTGGAACACGGTGTTAGCGAGGCTTGATGACCAGCATGTCATGGCCGCCACGTTGAAACTCGTACGGGACACGCCTGACTGCGACGCTGAACCCCTGTCGTGCAAAGTGCTCCATGACGCCATGGAGGTGCGGCGAGGTGGCTCCATCCAACGTGAGCAGGGGAAACACTTTGGCTTCGCGGGCCACCCGGAGCATCGCCGTGAGTGCCTGAATGTGAAATTCAGCGGACAACTGAGTGCTATACAAAAACAGCAAATGGGATGACAACGCCATATCGAAGCTTCCCCGTTCGAACGGAAGAGCGGGGAGTGCCCCGGCGAGATAGCGCCCGTCTTTCTTTCCGAGATCATAGTCGGAGAGGAAGACATTCATCGCTGCCATACGCACTCGACCAAGCTCCTCGACCGATGCAATCGTCGTCCATACGTACTCGCTGCGGTTCTTGCGCATTTGGGCCATCACGGTGTCATAGGTCGCATGAATACGATTCCGAATCTGCGCACTATCAAAGGCATAGATCGGATCCACCGAGACGACCGTTCCCCCGCGCTTCGTATGTTCCGCATTGAATCCGGCGGGGCCATCGCCGCACCCGAGCAGGCGGCGCGTGAGATCGGCCGTCGTGAGGTCAAACATGGCGACGTATTCGTCGTAGGAACGTCCCCAGGGCACGATGCTGTCGAGGGTGAATCCCATCAATGTACCTGGATGTCGAACGCTTGGGTTCAGATCCCGTTCGGTGGTTGTGGGGCTATCGATCGCGGTACCTTGGTGCGCTTCGTGTTCTCCAGCCACTGTGTGACGATGGCTGTCGTCAAGGTGAGAGGGCCAAATGACCAGTGTCTCAATTCTTCTTGAGACAGAAGTTTGACCTCGGATAGTTCAGTTCCAATCTTGAGTTCACCCGTAGCCTGCACCCAATGCGCCAAGATCACCTGGTTCTTTTTCTTGAACGAGTAACAACCGATGAAATCCAAAACCTCGCCGTCTAGCCCGAGTTCTTCTTTCACTTCCCGCACGACCGCCTCTTTGGGAGTTTCGTTTCGTTCAAGATAGCCTGTGACGAGTGAGAACAGACCAGCAGGCCATCGAGCATTTCTGGCCAGCAGAATCTTGCCTTGATATTCCGTCAGCGCCGCCACGACAGGAACCGGATTATCCCAGTGGACGAAGCCACACTCCCGAAAGACACAGGCTCGCCGCTCAACACCGTCGATCGGCATCGGTTCCAGTTTGTTCCCGCACTGTGGACAATAAGTCATCAGCATAGGTGTGATGCAGATACCGCTGTCGTTTTGCATCGCTGTGAGCGGAGTCAGAATCCTCTTCTGTAGACCGTTTGGCGGGAACCGCCACCTGGTTTGCACACCCAGTTCAGAACACCATGACATGGTCCACGAGATAGGTGCCCTCTTGTTCCACTAACAGCATTTCGGCCACGAACTCTCCCTGTGCCTTCGTGAACCATTGCTTCCACACGATCGCCGCTGCGCCCGGTCGCTTGAATACTGCCACGGGCTCACGCGTTGAGAAATAGCCTTTCTCCCGCTGGTACTGCTCACACACCCTGCGAAGGTGCTCCGGCGTCACAATACGTTTCAGTCTATCGGTGAAGTCACGGACGTGGCGTGGATGATCGATCGCCGTCGACGCCGCCATAAGGTTGTCCATGATGGGATTTGCGATTCCCAGAATCTGTTCCTCGGACATCTGTTCCAAGTTCATGATCGCGGCTCTCTCGATGCGAGCGCGTTGCTTCGGCGAAGTCCCTCTTGAAGACCCCTGGTGATCGCAGTGTTAGGCGCCAGTGCCACCGACCGTGCGGTTTGGAAACGAGACTTCCAGCACAAGACACCCGACGTCTGTCTTGAATGGACCATGCCGCTCCCCAGGCGGACGGCTCGCATAATGCCCTGTCTCCAGCCACACGTCGAATGCAGCGTCATGCAGACGTCCGCTGACGATAAAGACCTCCTCAGGGTACGGATGAGTCTTACCGCCAAAGGCCGCGGTATCCGCACCAGGAAGAAAACGAGTCAATCGCGTGTACTCGCCCGTTTGTGTATCGATGCTGAGCGTCAGTTCTTCGGCCATGCCTTCCAGTCCTTTGATCGGTGACCAGCGGTCTTGTGATCCTGGACTGAGCGTATTCCAATAGGTGGTGGTAGATTTCGGCATCGATCCCTCCAAACCACTCGATCCACGAGCGGTGTTGTGCCTTCACCTTCAGCCTTGAGCAGTGGAAGACCTCATGCTTCAGTGGCGTAGGACACGTCGTAGAGCCACCGCGACTGTCTCTTCGCCAGACATGCCGGAATACAACGCATGACCGCATTGCGAATCCCACAAGCCGTTCGGTTGGACAGATTGGCGAGCGTTCCGATGCGCCACGAGAGGGTGACGATCCTGTTCGCTCTCGCCACACGGGCCGCTTCAAAGTGCGCGAACGCGTCATGGATCGAATGACCGGCGGCCATTTTCTCCGCAAGCACCCACGAATCTTCGATCGCTTGAGCGCCACCTTGTCCAAGATTCGGCGTCGAGGCATGGGCTGCGTCTCCGATCAACAGAATCGTGTGTGCGAACCATGACCGCAGCGGCGCTAAGTCATAGAGATAGTCCTGCCGGATCGAGGCGGTCTCTGTGCGCGCGAGAATGTCGTGCACCGGATCGAAAAAGTGGCCATAGAGGGTGCGCAGCCTCCCGGTGATTCCATCGCGATCATCACCTCGCGGGTCCTGTTCGGCTCGCTGGGTGGCGTACCAATAGACCAGTTCAGGATTGATGTGGACGAACCCGAACCGCAATCCGTTCCCCCAGGCCTCGGTGAGTTGCGCGCGCCACTTCGCGGACAGCGTGACGGCGGCGATCCCTCGCCAGCAGAGTTGCCCCGAGTACCGCAGCCGAGCCTCCGGAAACAGAGACGCTCTGACGGTCGAGTGGATGCCATCGGCGCCAATCACAAATGACCCGGCCTGCTTCGAGCCATCCTGGAATATCGCCTCAACGCCCTGTCGAGCGCGCTGGACCCGAACACAGTCATACCCTGTGACCACGACGCCGGGCTCCAGCGCATCAGCAAGAATGTGTTGCAACGCGCCTCGGTGAATGGCCACCGTGCGGTCACTGTTGCCGCCGTTTGAGTACACGGCAGGCGTGTTCGAAATGGCGCGACCCCGTGAATCCACAACGGCCAGGGTTTCAAGCGCGTGTCCGCTCTCCTGGATCTTTTGGGAAAGGTTATACCGACGCATGATGGCCATGGCGTTAGGCGGAACAAGAATGCCCGCGCCGACCGGAGCGAGCAGACGAGCAGCCTCGAACACCTGTACCGTGATCCCGCGCATGCGTAGTGCGATCGCGGTGGATAAGCCGCCGATCCCGCCGCCGATGATCATCCCTCTCATGGTTTCCTACGATTGCGATCTGTACAACTGTAAATCGTGTTGACGGGGTCAATCACGACCGCTTGAGAGCGCGTTGTATGCGCGAAGCACGGTAGTTCGCTGGATGGTCGCCAAGGCCATCTGCACCGCGGTCCCTGTACCGGCTTTGAGGCCGGCAGCCTCGATGCGTCGCGGAGAAAAGGCTAACTTGTCAGTGGTGGCGCCCATTAGCGGATTGGCTACACAGGGAGCTGCCGTGGTACTGCGCCTGATTGCGGACCATCTTGTGCGGTTCCTTATTCGAAACGAGCAGAACTGGTCGGATTGTCGGTGAAAGATGCGAGAGTGTCAACGTGGTTCTGTTCAAAGCATCGCCGCCCCGATGGCCTTTCTTCCTGTTGGGCCGCAGCTCATGTCTTTCTAATCGAGCTGCGTACGGTATCTCAAGCTGATTTCTGAGCGGCATACCACTCGTTTCCCTCGGCTGCGGAGGCATAGCCGCGCAAGGTCTTTCTTTGCCGTCTTCATGAGCCTTGGCGGTAGGCTCGCACCGGCTGTTCGCACCACTCACCTGATATCCGCCCGGGCGCTGGAGGAACGCATGTGTAGGCTGGCTTGGCCGGATTTCCGTCTGCCTCCCGGATCACATTTTGTAGCAGGCGTGAGTATCCGTCAGTAGACAACGTGTGTCGAACGGCGTATTCGATAGGGCAGGTGAGAACTCTCAGGCTATGAACCGACAGACCTCCAAAACCTCCGCCGGCGTCCTCGCACTCGGCATCGTGTGCGTATACATGGCGCTGGCCCTTGTGGCGCCGGGCTGTTCGTTCGCCCATGCCACTCCTTCTGACAGTCATCATCAGCATTCAGGCACGGAATCCCATTCCACCCTTTGCTCCTGGGCCTGTCAGGCGACATCGGATGTCGGCCCGATTTGCCAGGGGGATGTGAGCACGGCCTGGGTTGCTCAATCCCACACGTTGATTGCCCCTCCGCTCCTCCTGACTTCCGGGGACCCCTCGTCCCTGCATGCCCGTGCGCCGCCCATCCCCGTGAGGGGATAGTTCGGGCGGGGCGCACGTCGCCTTTTCTTCACAGCGTACTTGGTGAGTCGTCTGTTCAGGGACAAACCTGGGCTGGCACCTCTTCCTCACTGTGAGCCGCCACAATCGGGCGTTCGGCCTGAGCTATTCACTCGAATGGTCTGAGTCCGGGGGTGAATTGCCCTCTCCCTCGGCCAACCGGCAGTGCAGGCGCTTCCCTGTGACCTCCGCTGCCGGTCCCCCAGTCTTCGTCATGACGTACGTGTTGGTATTCGAATGGTGGACCCGGCTGTTCGGGAGGCTCGTCCCCCCCGCACACTCGGGGAGGGGCGGCGTCGAAGCCGCTCCTGTCCACCGCCAGGTTTGAGGGAGCGAAAGAGATGGATCAGCCGCTCTTGCGGGTCAAGGAAGCCGCCCAATTGCTTCAAGTGAGCAAGTGGACGATCTATCGCTGGATCGACGAAGGGCGTTTGGATGCCACGAAAATCGGGGGCGGGACGCTGCGCATCTTTCGCCGCTCCGTGATGGCGTTGGTCGAAGGCAATCGAACTGATTCACGTCCAGCTGAGTCTATGCCGCAATTGAGGGTGGTGCCGCTCACCGGGCGGCGAATGCCCAAGCGGTGACAGAATCGCGACGGATCCTGGGGTTGTGCACCCTTCTTCAGGATCTGCCTCTCCGGGGTGAACGGGAAGGCCTCCCCCTTCACCCCGGCCCTTTGGGGACGATCGAGAAAGGTCAATAGAGTGCCGGGCGGGATGCAGAGAGGAGAAGACTCATGGTCAAGCAGATATGCGCGATGGCGGTGTTGGTGAGCATGGGTTGGTGCACCGGCCTTATTGGAAACGTGGCACAGGCTGCGGCCCCGAAGGACGGCGAAGTGGCCCTTCCTGCCGACTATGCGGGCTGGCCGAAATTTCTGAGCAGCGTGCAACGGGAGGATACCAAGCAGGTCCGGGAACTCTATGTGAATCCAGGTGGCGCCAAGGCCTGTTCGAACGGCGCTTTCGCCAATGGCACCAGGCTGGTGATGGAGCTGTACAAGGCGAAGACCGAAGGCGAGAGCTTGTTGAAGGACGCGGATGGGAAGTTGATCAAGGGCGATCTGGCGAAAGTCTTTGTCATGGAAAAAAACGAGGGGTGGGGACAGGACGTGCCGGACAACTTGAAGAACGGCAGCTGGGTGTTCGGCGCCTATGGCCCTGATGGAAAAGCGCTGGCCGAAGACTTTACGAAATGCCGGGCCTGCCACGCGCCCTTGGCGCAGAAAGACTTTGTGCATCGGGTGGAGGAGTTCTGTGCTCAAGGCCAGAAGGCGCACTAGCCTGTGGCCTCGACGAGACGGCATGGAAACATATGGGGCCTGTGTGCGGGTCTTGACCTACCTCCTCGCAGGATTCCCATCGGGAGGCGGGGAGTGGCCGCCTCCCATTATGAGGCAGTGGTACATCGGTTCCCTCAGATCCTGGGGTTGTGCACCCTTCTTCAGGATCTGCCTCCCCGGGGTGAATGGGACGGCCTCCCCCTTCACCCCGGCCCATCGGGGGACCGCGAGCGTGCCGATGGCGCACTGAAGCGGAATGACGGCAGGCACGAAATCAATTGGCGGGTGGAGGAACTCGATCCATGGGTGATCGCATGACGCAGCGGTGGTATCGAATGGGGTTCGTCAGCCTGCTCGCGCTGGTGGTATGCAGCGGCGCGACCGGGACGGGCGCCATGGAAGTGGATGGCTGGACGCAGCGCTTCGAGGATGGCGTGAAGGCCCGGGAGGCGGCACATTATGCGGAGGCCGAACCGATCCTGGCGCAGGCCTTGCGGGAAGCGGAGCAGAGCGGCGCCACGGACGCGCGAGTGGCCCTGGCCGCAAACCATCTGGGGTTGCTCTATCACGACCAGGGTCGACTCGCGGAGGCACAATCGCTCTACAGGCGAGCCCTCCAGATCTGGGAGCGGCAGTTGGGGCCGGAACATGAAGATGTGGCCGCGGCGTTGAACAACCTGGCGGAAATCGCCCATGCCCAAGGCGACTGGGAGAAAGCGGAGCCGCTGTATGAACGCGTGTTGGCAATCGAGCGCAAGGTGTTGGGCGCGGGACATCCCGATGTGGCCGTCACCCTCAATAACCTGGCCGAGCTCTATCGCAAGCAGGGGCGTGAGACGGAAGCGGAATCGTTGTATCGTCTGGCGCTCATCCTCCTGGAAGAGGCGCCTGGGGCCGATCATCCGGACCTGGGGCCCGTCCTCAATAACCTCGCGGTGCTGTACAAGGAGCGCGGGTTGTATGCCTGGGCCGAACCGTTTTACCTGCGCGCCTTGAAGGTGCGCCGTCTCCGATTCGGGAACGACCATCCCGTTATTGCGATGAGTTTGAACAATGCCGCCTGTCTGTACCAGGCCGAAGGGCTCTACGCCTCGGCGCAACGATATTTCGACGACGCGTTGGCGATTGCCGAACGGATGTCCGGTCCCCAGGGCGCGCTGGTCGGGACGATTGTCGGTAACATGGCATTCCTTGCCGATCAGCAGGGACTGATGGCTCAGGCGCAGCTCCTGTATCAGCGAGCGCTTGTGATTCAACAGCAACAGCTCGGGTTGCATCATCCGACCGTCGGGCTGTTGGTGGAACGCTATGCTTTGGTGCTCGATACCCTCGGACAGCCGGTCGAAGCCGGATTGTTCGCCGCGCGGGCCGCATCGATCCGGGCCCGGTATCAGGCGGGAGCCGTACGTCAGGGCGCGGTGGTGCGCCAGGGGCCTGCGGTCGGAGAACTCACGCGATAGTCGTGGAAGGCGTCAAGAAGGGAGGTGCTCCATGCCGGTCAGTGGTGCGGTGGCGTTACCGTGTCGTGCAGGTATCGATCAATCGTCGAACGACAGAGCGGGACTCAATGTGGCCGTCGTGCGGTTATTGTCGTTAGCCCTCGATATCAGCGGGGGATGGTCGCCGGCTCCGCCCACTGCCGTCCTGCGCATTCCATTCGGGTATCGAGAATGGCCATCCGTCACGTCCACGGCGGAGTCACGGACCGGGTCTCAAAATCTGCGGTTCTATGTCAACCCCAAGGCACTGCTCACGCCGGAGCACGAATCGTTTCCCGTTGGAACCGTCTTTGTGGTGGAGTCTAAACCCTATTCGGCTGGAACTGGATCCTCTGGGGCCAGACCCGCGGTGTTTGCGATGGAGAAGTGTGCCGGTCTGACGATGAACGGCGTGAGGATCGGACAGGCCGAGTCGTGGGTGTATGCGAGCTGGGATTCCGCTGGTCGGGAGGCGACTGCAGATCTTGGGCATTGTGGTGTCTGCCGTTTGCCCAGGCTGACGCCGGTTGGAATTCGATGATCGGTGGACGGGGCTCGACGGTTGGACTGCGCTGACCACGCAGTGAGCTCCGATGGGGGAAGCGTATGCCCATACGCTTCCCTCTCCCACCTTCTCCTTCTCCGTGCATCGATCACGTGCTCGCGCTTTCTCAACAACGTCCCCAAAATGCTGTAGAATGCGAACAACACATGGTGTTACCCACTCATCACACAGGAGGAATTCTTATGACGTTATTGCGTTCAGGAGTCGTGGCCTGTTCCCTGTTTGCGCTTGTAGCGACTGCGCCTGCCGGTTATGCCCTGGCCGACAGCGGCGGGCATGTGAAGGAAACGATCAAACATGCGAAGGAAGGTGTGGAGCACGAAAAAGAAGCCATCAAGCATTTGGAGGAAGCGGTCAAGGGCAGTAACGATCCGCATGCGAAGGAAGCGTTAGAGCATGCCAAGGAAGCCGTCAAACATGCGGAAGAGTCCCTGGCGCATGCGGAACAGGCTTCGAGCAAGAAGGGCAAGGGATCGAGCAAGTAACTCAGCGATTGGGCCAAGGGGGGAAGGCTGTGACCATCCGGCTCCCCCCTGGTCCCCCGCCTATGTCTTCCAGGTGAGACGTTCCTGGCACCCGCGATCCACCTCAGCTCAGCCGTCGATACCACCGGATACGATCCTGTAGCATCTGTAGGCATCCGTGAGCGCGCGTCTGTAGACGACCGGGTGTGTCGGGGCTATAACTCCTCACCCCAGGGAGGAAGTCCCATGCGAACAATTTTCATGGCCATGATCCATATTCTGGTGCTGGCCGGTGGAACAGCGGGATGGGCTGCCGACGACTCGCTTGAACCATTGCTGCGGGCACAAGCGTTCAATCGGGAGTTCGAAGGATTTGATACCTATTACGTCAAGATCGAAGCCGATCAGCCGCAGCCCGACGGGTCACATGAAGTGCTGGCGACCGCCAGCGGAAAATTCTCAAATAATACGAAACGTATGAAAGTGTTGTTCTTGATCGTTGATGGTCACATTGTCGGCGGTCAGGTCTTGGAAGGCACCGGCCTTCCGCCTTGCCTGGCGCCGGAGCATCGTCCGTCCTCATCTCTTTAACCCGACAGGAGGTTCTGTATGCTGAGCAGGATTGCGATTCTTTTCCTCGGTGCGGTAGGTCTGTTGTCGAGCGGAACATCGGCGCTGGCGTTGCAAGCCGGTGGCGTCGAAGTGGGGGACCTCGAGACCGGTTCGGTAGTGGGCCAGCCGTTCAAAGAGTTGGAAGTCGATGCGCAATTGTTCGCAGTTGAATTGGGCGGCTTGAAAGCCTGGTATCCGCCGACCACCGTGATCGATTTTAAAGTCCGGCCAGGCCGGCCGCTGTTGATCAAAGTGACGAATACCACCGCAACCGAGCGGGGCTTCCAGATGACCGATCCGGTCAATGCGGCGTCTCCGTTTGTGTTGAAGGCGGAAGTCGTGTTGAAGCCCGGTGAAACGAAGTACATCGGCGTGCCCACCAGCGATTTGTTCAACGCGACCCAGGGCAACACCCTGAGTTATCGGGATCAGCTGAATCCGAAGCAGCCCGGCGGTAAGCTGATCATGATCAAGTAATTGTTCGACAGGATGTGGACGTCGCAACGCCCCGTTCATCCTCACGGATGGACGGGGCGTTGTCGTTGAGAGCGAACGATACCGGAGGCCCGACCTGGTAGGGATGTCCAGGACCAGTCTCGGTAGAAACGGCTTTCGCGGTAGTATCGAGCCGCGCGGTTTCGAAGCTACCAGTAGTAAGGAAAACGCCCGTAGGGTCCCCAATAGGGATGCCAGAACGGGCTGTAGTAGGGATAGGGGCGGTACCGGAGCTGGTTTGAGTCCTGCGAGGGAACCCAGGTACGGAACGATTTGACGTCGATCACCGGATAGGTATAGTCGGTTTCGTCCAGCGGTAGGGTGATGGAGCCGGTCAGCTCGCCGGTGACGGTAAGGAAGGTGCCCTGAGGCACGGTTGCAGGGTCCAGAAATTCCCGGTGGATCGCGACGAAACGTCCTTGGGATTTCATGAGGTCCAATGAGGGCTGCTGAGTCTCGTTGAGCGGCAGCTGGAGCACTTCGATCCGCGTGCCCTCTTTCAGGCGTCGCGCCGAGAGCACCTGTCCGCCGAGCACCAGGGTCTGGCCCTTAAAAGATTCCGGCGCGGTTTTGATCTGCGAAAATTGCGGCGTCGGCGGTCCGCCATCTGCCGCTTCGCGCTGGTCGGCGGAAGTGGCGCAGGCGGCCAGGATCGCAGCCATCCACAAAGTACCGATCCCCTGTAGAAGTTTGTCCCGCATCGTTGGCATTATATCAGACGCATAAGCGTGCGAGCATTGTTTATAATGCCGATGAGTCTCTTGAAACGATCCAAGCATGAAAAGGAGTGCAGTCTATGGTGAAGCGTCGAGTGTGGCACGGTGGTCTGTGTGTAAGTATCGTTGCGATGGCGCTCCTCGGGCTGGCGGGAGCCGCGCAGGCGGGGAAACCGGAACTCAAGGGTAACTTTCAGGTGTTGAGCGAGGAAAAATCCACGCACAAGCCGGGGAAGGTGCAACTGGTGGAGTTTGCCGATTTCTATTGCCCGCATTGTCACCGGTTTGACGGCGAAGGGCTGATGATTCTGGAAAAGGAATTCGGGAACAAAATCGAGGCGGTCATGGTGGGATATCCGGTGATTCCCGGGAAGCTCCCCACGGCCTTCGATATGTACGAGCAAGCCAAGACCATGGGCAAGGGCAATGAGATGAAGCGGGCCTTGTTCCGGACCATCCACAAGGACAAGATCGGCATCATCGACAAGGCCATCCGCGAAGTGTTGATTCGCGAGGTCGGACTGAATCCGGCGGCATTCGAAGAAGGATTGGCCAGTGCCAAACCGGCGAAAGCCTTCGAGGACGGTCGGAAATGGGGCGATCGCATCAAGATTCAGCAGACACCGACCGTGTTGCTCGACGGCAACATCAAGGTTGAGCAAATTGACCCGGAGAATTTGAAGGTTATTATTCAGAGCATTCTGGACGGTGACGGCAAGCGATAATGGGACCGTATCTCGTGAGGCGTCCCTCGACCTGAACGAGATACGAACGACGCGAGACGGGGTGCATGCTCATGGCGATTGATCCGATCTGCGGCATGACAGTGGAGCCTGCCACGGCAGCAGGCCGTTTCGACCATGAGGGAGAGACGTACTATTTCTGCAGTGCCCGCTGTCTCGATCGGTTTCGTGCTGCGCCGAATCAGTACGCGAAGAAGGCATCCCCCGTCGGCGCGACCGTCGCGCCAGCAGGCCGCCGCTCGCTGCCGATGATGCAATCGATGCCTGCACAGGAGCCGGGCGCAAGCGGCGAGCGTGATCCCGTCTGTGGCATGACGGTGCAGCCCGCCACGGCGGCGGGGTCGCACAGCCACGAACAGAAGACCTACTACTTTTGCTGTCTTGGCTGCCTCGACAAATTCCGGGCTGATCCGGGCCGGTATCTGTCGCCTGGCGCCGTCGCTTCGCCGAAGGCGGCCCGCCAATTCGGAGGGAAAGCGCTTCCCATGTTGGCACCGGCAGGCGAGGCGACGGCCGGTGTGATCGACCCGGTCTGTGGTATGACGGTGGATCCGGCCACGGCGGCCGGGTCGTTTGCCTACCAGGGCACGGACTACTTCTTCTGTTGCCAAGGTTGTCTCACCAAGTTTCGTGCGAATCCCCAGCAGTATCTCGCACCCGGCGCATCCAAAGAGACGATGTCCGCTGCACCGGCTCCTCCCGGGACAAAGTATGTCTGCCCCATGTGTCCTGAAGTGTTGGAAGAGAAGCCCGTGCCCTGCCCGAAATGCGGCATGGCTCTGGAGCCGGACTCGATTCAGCCGTTGCCGACCAGGACAGAGTACGTCTGTCCGATGCATCCGGACGTGACGCAGGCGGAACCGGGCGCCTGCCCCAAGTGCGGGATGGCCCTGGAGCCGCGCACGGTGACGGTCGAGGAGGAACTGAATCCTGAGTTGGTCGATATGGCCAGACGGTTCTGGCTGGGGCTGGGGCCGGCGGCGGTGGTGTTTGTATTGGCCATGTCCCATATGGTCCCCGGTCACCCGATCCAGCACATCCTGTCCGATACGCAATCGGCCTGGGTGCAGTTTCTGCTCAGCACGCCGGTGGTGTTGTGGGCCGGATGGCCGTTCTTTCAGCGCGGCTGGGCGTCGATCCTGCACCGCAGCCCGAACATGTTCACGTTGATCGCGATCGGGACCGGCACGGCCTACCTCTACAGCGTCTTCGCCACGTTGTTCCCCTCGCTCATTCCCCAATCGTTTCACCTTGAGAGCGGGGCCGTGCCGGTCTACTTCGAAGCGGCAGCTGTCATTACGGTGTTGGTCCTGCTCGGCCAGGTGCTGGAACTGCGTGCGAGAAGCCGCACGACCGGCGCAATCAGGGCCTTACTGGGGCTGGCTCCTAAAACCGCGCGGCTGGTCGGGGAGGACGGACGAGAAGACGATGTGGCCCTCGACCAGGTACAGGTCGGGAATCACCTGCGGGTGCGGCCCGGCGAGCGGGTGCCGGTCGATGGCGTGGTGTTGGAAGGGGCAACGGCGATCGACGAATCGATGATTACCGGAGAGTCCCTGCCGGTGGAGAAAGTCGCGGGGGATCGGGTGACGGCCGGCACCATCAACGGCTCCGGCGGTCTCCTGATGCGGGCGGATCGTGTCGGCGCAGACACGCTGCTGGCGCACATCGTCCAAATGGTGGCGGAGGCGCAACGCAGCCGGGCTCCCATTCAGCGCACCGCCGATGTGGTCGCCGAGTATTTTGTTCCCATTGTGGTCGGCGTGGCGATGCTGACAGGACTGGTATGGGCCCTACTGGGACCGGAACCGCGCCTAGCCCATGCCCTGCTGAATGCCGTGGCGGTGCTGATTATTGCCTGTCCCTGTGCCCTGGGTCTGGCGACGCCGATGTCTATTATGGTGGGAACCGGGCGCGGGGCTGCGGCCGGTGTGTTATTCAAGAAGGCCGAAGCGTTGGAGACTATTGAGAAGGTTGATACGCTGGTGTTCGACAAGACCGGCACACTCACCGAGGGCAAACCGAAACTCCGCGTCGTGAGCGCGCTGCCGCCCTGGTCCGAGACGGACCTGTTACGATTGGCGGCCTCGGTGGAACGGGGAAGCGAGCATCCAGTGGCCGCCGCGATTGTCGGCGGGGCCGAGACGCGCGGTATCACGCTGGAGCCGGTCTCCGGTTTCACCTCGACCACGGGAAAGGGCGTCGCGGCAATGGTCGGCACTCGACGGGTGGCCGTGGGTACCCTCGATCTGATGCGGTTGTTGAACATCGGTGACAACAAGACCCTGGCCACGTTGGAAGCGACTGCCGAACTGATGCGGCAGACCGGACAAACCGTGATGTTCGTCGCCGTCGATGGTCGTGCGATCGGATTGCTGGGTGTGGCCGACCCGATCAAGGCCTCGACGCCGGAAGCGCTCCGTCTCTTGCGGCAGGAGGGGATTCGCCTCGTGATGGTGACCGGCGATCACGCGGTGACGGCGCAGGCGGTTGCGAAGGAATTGGGATTGGACGAGGTTCGGGCCGGTGTGAAACCGGACGAAAAGAGCCGGATCGTGCAGGAGTTGCAGAAGCAGGGCCGGGTTGTGGCGATGGCGGGGGATGGCGTGAACGATGCCCCGGCGCTGGCCCAGGCCGATGTCGGCATGGCCATGGGAACCGGTACTGATGTGGCCATGGAGAATGCCGGAGTGACGCTGGTCAAGGGGGATTTGCGGGGGATCGTCAGGGCGCACCGTTTGAGCAAGGCAACGATGCGCAACATCCGGCAGAATCTCTTTTTTGCTTTTGTGTACAATATCATTGGGGTGCCGGTGGCCGCGGGGCTGTTGTATCCGTTCTTCGGCCTTCTCCTCAGCCCGATGTTAGCCAGCGCCGCCATGACGTTTAGCTCCCTGTCGGTGATTTCCAACGCATTGCGCCTCCGGCATGCCGATTTATGAGTTCTAGGTGTGTAAGCCCTTACCGCGTGATAGGTTGTGGCCTGCCGTTTGGAGGATGTTCGTCCCGATGTCGTCAGGTCGGTTTCATCCGTACATATTGGCCGCAGGGTTGGTCGGCACTCTAGCGGCAGTCTGGCCGTCGTCGGCCGCTGAGCTGGTGCAGGCGCGCCCCTCACGGGTCAGCACAAATGGAGACCTGCAGGCGCAGGTCCGAGCCACCGCCGCCAAGGTACTGCCCGCCGTCGTCAGCATCGCTTCGACGGTCATGGTGCACGATCAGGCGTTCAGCGACGAAGGTCTCCCCTTCGGCATGTTTAAAGATGTGCCGCCCCGCCGGCAATATGGCCAGGGTTCAGGCGTGATCGTCTCCTCCGACGGCTACATCATCACCAACAATCACGTTGTGGCCGATGCGGTGGATGTGGAGGTGGTTCTCGCCGACCGACGGCAGTTCAAGGGCCGCGTGGTGGCGACCGATCCCAAGACCGATGTCGCCGTCGTGAAAATCAATGCCACGGGACTTCCCGTCGCGGCCTGGGGCGATTCCAGCGCGCTGGCCGTCGGCGATTTCGTGCTCGCCATCGGCAATCCTCTGGGTTTGAGCCGCACCGTCACCTTCGGGATCGTCAGCGCGGTTGGGCGCGCCGATGTCGGCGTGGCCGATGTGGAAGACTTCATTCAGACCGATGCGCCGATCAATCCCGGCAATTCCGGTGGGGCCCTGGTGAATACGAACGGCGAACTGGTCGGCATCAACACCGCCATTGCGAGCCCGACCGGCGGCAGCGTCGGTGTGGGATTTGCGATTCCCAGCAATATGGCGAGAACCGCCATGCAGAGTCTCATCAAGACGGGTCGGGTCGTCCGGGGATTCTTAGGAGCGTCCACGCAAGATGTCACGCCGCTGCTCGCCAAGATTTTCCACCTGCCGGACGTGAAGGGCTCGATCATTACCGACCTGCAGGCTAAGGGTTCTGCCGAACGCGCCGGTTTGAAACGCGGCGACGTGGTGGTGCGGTTCGACGGTCGCGATGTGATGGACAGCGGTCATTTGCGGAATCTGATGGCGGCGGCGGCCATCGGCAGCAAACACCGGATCGAACTGCTTCGTGATGCCCGCTTGATGCAGACGGACCTCACCGTACAGGAAGCGCCGCGGGAGCGGCAGAAGAAAACGCAGACGGCCGACGCCGCGGGTCCGACGGCCCATCCCCTGTCCGGCGTGATCGTTGATGAGATTACCCCGGCCCTGGCGCGGCAGATGGATTTGTCCGTTAATTCCGGTCTTGTGGTGACGGATATCGAAGACGGCAGTCTGGCCGAAGTGTCCGGGCTTCAGCCCGGCGATCTGCTGCTGGAGCTGAATCGACAATCCATTCCTAACTTCGCTACGTTTCAACGCCTCGCTGAGCCGCTTCGGTCTACCGATTTAGCGCTCCTTCTGATCAATCGTCAAGGCAGCCTGCTCTATATTCCCATCCAGAGCGAATGAGGCCGTTCTCATCGCCCTCTCGCAGCGCCCACTCGGCTCACCGCGGAATGTCTCGCCTCTGGCCGTAGCCGATTCCCTGTGTAAATTTTCGAATAAATTGAATTTACAAGCAGGTACGGCATACTGAGTCGTGCCATAGAACGATTCAGAGAACTCCATCTCAAAGAGGTGCAAGGTGTGGTTGATCTCGCGGGTGAGTTGTTTCCTCGCGTTCTGGCTGTGTGCGGCCTGTGCCCCTGAGCCGGAAGCGACTCCGTCGTATCTCATCGGGGTGTGGCAAACGGCGGCCGAGGGCTACACGGACCAACACATGTTTATCGATGAGCACCGTATCGGATTCGGCACGAGTGCGGTAACGGCTGATGGGTATGTGATTACGCAAATCGAGGAAAGCAGCGAGGGGGCCAAGAGCCTGTTCGTCGTGTCCTATCAGGGCGCCGACCAAACCAAGCTTCAACTGGCATTTTTTTATGAGCCGGCCGCCGGCGGCAGGATTATCTACAAGAATCAGGACCATTTGGTCTGGACGAGAAAGGCAGCGACATCATGAGCCGGCCACGGTTTCGGCGTCATTTTTTGTGGGATACGGTTCAACCGCGTTTTCTGGGGTTGAGCTTCTGTTATGTGTTGGTGGTGATCTTGGCTGTGTCGGGGGCCCTCTTTCTTCCGCTCATGCTCCAGCTGGACCATCTGTCGCTCTCCAGCAGTGAGGCGCAGCGGGTAGCCGATCAGTTCGAGCTGCTACATAGCCGTTTCTGGCCTGCGGTGTTCGTAGCGCTCCTTCTTCTGATCGTGCATGGCGTGTTCTTTTCGCATCGCATTGCCGGTCCGCTTTATCGCTTTCGACGGATCTTTCAGTCCGTGGCAAGCGGCGATTTAACCGTAGGCACGTCGATTCGCAAAAGCGACTACCTCCATGCAGAGGCGCAATGTTTGGGTGAAATGGTCGGCGCGTTGCGGGAGAAGATCGCCCGTATCGAAGCCCACCATGCCGACATCGCTCCGCAGTTGGACCGTTTGAAACAGGCGGCAGTGCGAGGGGCGTTTCGCGAGGTCGAACAGGAAGCGGACCGGCTTCGTGTGACCGTCGAACAGCTCACACAGGCGATGGAGCCGTTTCAGACCGAGCCAGGTGCGGCTGAGGCCCGGCCGGCGCCGTTGCCATCTGCTGCGGGATTTTAGGTCGCGTATGGCTCAGATCGCAGGCCCTCGCGGGCAGCAGGGTTTTACGATCATTGAATTGATCATCGCCGTGACGATTGTCGGGGCGCTGGCAGGTTTGGCTATTCCGGCCTATCTGGGCTACCTGGACAAGGCCAGACTGGCGCGCTGTATTGCCGAAATTCGCTATATCGAGCGGGCGATCGATTCGTACGAAGCCGCGTACGACTCGTTCCCGAACACGCTTGCCGAAGTGGGCGCCGGTGAGATTGTCGATCCCTGGGGCAACCCCTACGAATACCTCAACATCGCGGCATTGACCCTGCCCGGCGGCGGGGGTGGAAACGGGAATGCGGGCGGCAATGGCGGTGGGGGCAATGCCGGGGGAAATGGCGGTGGCGGAGGCGCTGGTGGTGGAGGGGGAAACGGCAACGGGGGTGGGAACGGTGGCGGCAATAAGACATCCTACTGGTTTGAGCCGGATAGCGCCTATGCGGCCCAGGGAGGAGGCGGAAACGCCAGCAAGGGGAAGCCTCGCAAGGACCGTCTCCTCCATCCGATCAATTCAGACTACGACCTCTATAGCATGGGCAAAGACGGCGAGAGCGTGGAGCCGCTGACGGCCAAGAAAAGCCACGATGATGTCATTCGCGCCAACGACGGCAGTTTCGTCGGGTTGGCCGCCGAGTTCTAGCGGGACGAGGCCTTGTGCAGATTGAACGGTCGTTTCTCAGTAGTCGCGTCGCCCGCCGTGTCTTCTTCCTTTTCATCCTCTGTGCCCTCCTGCCGGTCGGAGTGTTAAGCCTGGTGTCGTTCAACGACGTCACCGGCCAGTTGACCCAACAGGCCGAACGTCGGGTGCGGCAGGAGAGTAAGGCCATGGGCATGGTCCTCTACCAGCGTCTCCTCCTTCTGGAAGCCGAACTGCTCTCGATCAGCGGGCAGCACCACGCGTCATCGGCCGCGTTGCCGGGTGAGGCGTCGCCGCAGCCTCTACCAAGCACGCCGGGATTTCGGGGCATGACGTACCTCTCAGGAGACGGAGCCACACGCGTTTTTCTAGGGGAATTAGGCGCTCTTCCTGGCTTGTCGCCAGCGCAGTGGACGAATCTCCAGCAGCAGAAAACCCTGCTTATCGCGGTGCCTGCTGCATCCGGGACGAAACGGTTGTTCCTGATCAGACGCTTGGATTCCGGTGGGCAGGCCGTACTGGCAGAAATCAACAGCGAGTATCTGTGGGATCTGGCCGGCAGCATGTCGCTCCCGGCGGAGATGGCCATGTGTGTGTTCGGGAAGACGCCGGACGTCCTGTTCTGTAGCCCATCCGCGCCGGCGAAACTGAGGGAGCAGCGGGCGGGTCAGGGCCAAGGCGCCGGCACCGTATTGTTGGAATGGCGCGATGAACAGGATTCATACATCGCGGGTTATTGGTCGATTCCGCTCCGGTATCAATTCCTGACGGAGCCGTGGACTGTGGTGTTGAGTGAATCGCGGAGTTCGGTGCTCGCGCCTCTGGCGAGTTTTCACTACCGTTTCAGTCTGGTGGTGCTGATCGCCATATTGTGTGTCGCGTTGCTCAGTGTGACTCAAATCCGGAAAACCATGGTGCCGCTGGAGGAGTTGGGTGAAGGCACGAGGCGTATTGCGAAACGGAATTTTACGACGCCGGTGCAGGTGAACAGCGGTGACGAGTTCGAGGAGCTGGCAGCCTCCTTCAATGCCATGGCGAGCCGGCTGAATCAGCAATTTACGCAGTTGGCGACGATCCACGAGATCGACCGGTCGGTGCTCTCAGTGCTCGATCCTAGCCGGATTGTGGATACGGTCTTGGGCCGGCTGCGGGAGGTGTCGCCCTGTCAGGACCGCGCTGTGTTATTGATCGATCCGTCGGACCGAACCCGTGGGTGGCTGTATGCCAGGCTCGGACAGGACAGCGCCCAGACGACGATGAACGGTATACCGGTGACGGAGGCTGAGAGCCAGCTGCTCATGGCGCATCAGGACGGCGTTACCCTGGCGCAGCCAGGCCGTGACGGCGCGTTTGCCGCACTGAGCGGGCCGGGAATTGAGTCGTTGCTGGTGTTGCCGCTGTTCCGTTCGCGTGACCTGCTGGGCGGGATTGTGTTGAGTTATCGGAAGGCGCCCGACCTGAACGACGATCACATCGTGCAATTACGTCAGTTGGCCGATCAGGTGGCGGTGGCGTTGAGCAATGCCTCGGATTTGGCTGAACGCAAACGGGCGGAAGCGTCGCTACGTGAAAGCCATGCGCAGCTGCAAACTGCCATGGACGAACTGAAGACCGCGCAGCAACAGATGGTCCAGCAGGAGCGGCTGCGTGCGTTGGGGCAAATGGCGAGCGGCATTGCCCACGACTTCAACAACACCCTGTCCCCGATCATGGGATTCAGCGAACTCCTGCTCATTGCGCCCCAAATGTCGGCGGACCCCGCACAATTGAAGGAATATCTTCAGACGATCAATATGGCGGCCAAGGACGCGGCGAAGGTCGTCAGCCGTTTGCGGGACTTCTACCGTCCGCGCCTCGAAGCGGATTTGGCCGGCATTGTCGATGTGAATCGCCTGGTGGAACAAAGCATCAAACTCAGTCAGCCGAAATGGAAGGACCAGGCGCTGGCAAACGGGGTGGCCATCGAGATCCAAACGGAGTTGGCATCGGTGCCGTCGGTGGCCGGGCATGAATCCGAGTTGCGCGAGGTGCTGACCAATCTCGTGTTTAACGCCGTCGATGCGATGCCGAAGAGCGGTTCGATTACGCTGCGGACGAGGGCGGACGACGACCACGTGTGTCTGGAAGTCAGCGATACCGGGACAGGGATGACGGAGGAGGTGCGTCAGCGCTGCCTCGAACCGTTCTTTTCCACGAAGGGCGAGAAAGGGTCCGGCCTGGGACTGGCGATGGTATACGGGATCATCCGGCGCTTGCGCGGGACCATCGACATCGCGAGTGAACCCGGAGTCGGCACGACGTTCAGCATCCGGCTGCCGATTCAATCGGAGCAGGAGGCGGACAAGGCGCAGGAAGGCAACAATCTGGCGGGCGTGCAGCTACGAGTATTGGTCGTCGATGACGATCCCTTGGTGGGCCGCGTCACGGGTGAGTATTTGCGGGTGGCCGGGCACCATGTGGAGGTAGTGGGAAGCGCCGCCGAAGCGATCAAAGTCTTCAATCCGGAACGAATCCACCTGGTCGTGACCGACCACGGCATGCCGCACATGACGGGGCGGCAACTGGCCGAGGTGATCAAAAACGTGTCGGCTGAGACGCCGGTGGTCCTCCTGACGGGTGGCGATCAGATCGAGGAGGAGACCACCGCTTCGCCGGTTGTTGATGCGGAACTGAGCAAACCGCTGACCATGGCGGCACTTCAGCGGGTGCTGTCCATGCTCAGATTTCCTGCGTCACTCGCTGCGGAGAGCCAAAAAGAAATTGGTGACGCGGCGTGACGATGCTAGTCTAGTCCGGAGAGACTTTCAGGTATAAGAGCGACGAGGGATCGATGCAAGACCTTGATCTGAACAGCATCACGCTTCTTCTGGTAGACGACGAAGTCCATTGCACCAAACTGATGGAGGCGCTGCTCAAGCAGGCCGGTATTAGCCGGATTACGTCGACGAATGATCCCCGGCAGGCGGTGCACATGTTTCAAGAGGTCAAACCGGACCTGGTGGCGTTGGACATGCACATGCCGCATATGGACGGATTCGAAGTCATGCGGCAACTAAAGCCGATGATTCCGACCGACGAGTATGTTCCGATTCTGATCATCACCGGCGAGATGGACGCGCCGACGAAACATAAGGCTCTGGCTGAGGGCGCGAACGATTTCATCAACAAACCGGTTGACGGCACGGAAGTCGTGCTGCGGATCAAGAATCAGGTGGAGACCAGGCGACTCCATCAACAGCTCCGGATGCACAACGAGCATCTGGAAGCCCAGGTGCGGCTCCGTACCAAAGTCGTGGAGCAAACCCAGCTCGATCTGCTCAACCGTCTGGTCCTGGCGTCGGAGTATCGGCATGACCCGACCGGCGCCCACGCCTGGCGCGTCGGACGTGTAGCCGCGTTGCTTGCCGAAATGAAGGGCCTGCCGCCGGACCAGGTAGAGATGATCAAGAAAACCGCTCCGTTGCACGACGTGGGGAAAATCGGCTTGCTTGATTCGGTGGTTATGAAGGCCGGGCCCTATGATTCGGTCGATCGGGAAGCGATGAAGCTGCATACCAAGATCGGTTCGAAGCTGCTGTCTGACAGCCGGGCGCCCCTCTTGATGATGGCGCGCGAGATCGCGCTGACCCATCATGAACGGTGGGACGGAACGGGGTATCACCGACTGAAAGAATCGCAGACCCCGCTACCGGGACGCATTGTGGCCCTGGCGGATGCCTTCGATGTGATGACGCATGCCTGTTCATTCAAAGCTCCGCTGACACTGAACGAGGCCAGGGGTGAAATCGAGCGGCAGGCCGGAAAGCAGTTCGATCCGGACCTGAGCCTGCTGTTTCTCAAGCTCATTGACCGTGAGGGAGAGAAGCTGATGGCCGAGGCGACGGCGGTTCAGTTGTTTGCATAAGTCCCGCGTCCACGACCGCCCGATGCCGACTCACTAGCCATCGGGTCTCCTCCACTCCATTCCGCCGCGAGTGAGTACGGGCATCGGCACCAGTATTCTGCCCGTTCGCTTCCGGGTGCCGCCGGAAATATCCATTGTCACCATCCGCTCCGCGATCCCTCTCAGTCAGCCATCCTCGTGGTTGACGCGTCCTCCTCCCAGGTGTTACAAAAAATTGATTTGTAGCACCATGAAGGGAGCGGCATGGACACACTCGCGCGTTTCGGCGTCTCACTCGACCGTCATCTTCTCCTGGATTTTGATCGCCTGATTGAACGGCGGAAGTACACGAATCGCTCTGAGGCGATTCGCGACCTGATCCGGGACAATCTGGTCGGTCAGCAATGGAACGAGAATAAGGAGACGGTGGCCACGATCACGTTCGTGTACGACCATCATGTGCCGGGCTTGACAGGGAGACTTACTCATATCCAACACGATTTTCAGGGACATATCCTGGCGGGGATGCATGTGCATCTCGATCACGATCACTGCCTTGAAGTGCTGGTGGCCAGAGGCAAAGGGGCGGCGATTCGCAAGGTGGCCGACGCCTTGCTGAGCGTCAAGGGCGTGAAACACGGCAAGCTCACCATGACCACCACGGGCAAGGGGCTGAGCCTCTGATGACGATTTGTGTTGTGGATGGACGAGGCGGGGGTCTCGGTAGCCGAATGGTCGCCGGTTTGCGCGGGCTGGTGGATGACGGTCATGCGATTATTGGGCTGGGTCTTAATCGGGCCTCCGCGGAAGCGATGGCTCGAGCCGGGGCGACCTTCACCGAAACGGCCCCGCAGGTGATCCACAGCCGGCTCCATGCTGCGGATGTGATTGTGGGCTCCTTGAGTCTCCTCATGCCGGGATCGATGTTGGGTGAAGTCACTCCCGTACTCGCGCAAGCCCTGTTGGAATCTTCGGCCAGAAAGGTGCTCCTCCCCCTCAACAAACGGAAGGTCGAAGTCGTCGGTGTCCAGGGACGAACCCTCGATGCCTTAATCGACCATGCCCTGCAGCGTTGTGTGTGTCTGCTTCAAGCGGCCACCTGATCGAAACGCCGATTTTTACATCTCTCATCTTGCACAGTCAGATCACGAAGGTCTGAAGCGGCCGACAGGGGCTATGCGTGGACCAATGTGAGCGCCTTGTCCGCTCACGTGATGTGATTGGGAGTGATCATGAGGTGGATCGGATGGGTGATCGGTGCGGGAGCAATCGTGGTGAGCTTCGGCTTGGTGGCGTTCGCCCACGATCCCGACGCGCCGGACCTTGACGTGTCTGAGGTGACGGTCGAGGCCGACCGTCCGGTAGCGGCTTCATCGCAGCAATTCATCCCCGACAGGGAATATCTCCTCCAACCGCAAGGGCGTCCGGCCCAGGTGCTCCGCCTCATCCCGGGATTTATTGCCGTCGAACATTCCGGCGGCGCCGGCAAGGCCGACCAGTATTTTCTGCGCGGGTTCGATGCGGACCACGGCACGGATGTCGCATTTTTTGCCGACGGTATGCCGATCAATCTGCGTTCCCATGCGCATGGTCAGGGGTATACCGACCTCAATTTCATCATTCCGGAAACCATCGAGGGCCTCGATGTCTACAAGGGCGCCTATCTGCCGGAATATGGCGATTTTGCTACCGCGGGCGCGGTCAATTTCAAAACACGGGAAGCGGTGAAAGAGGGTGTGGTGCAGTCGGCCGGCGGGCAGTTCAACACTCAACGGCATCTCCTCATGTTCTCTCCGACGAAGGACCAGGTGCGGACCCTGTTCGCGGCTGAGGGCTACTACACCGATGGTCCGTTTCAGAACGGCAATCGATATTTTCGCGGCAACTTACTCGGGAAAGCCACGATGAACCCGACCTCCCGGTCGGAATTGTCGATCACCGGAACGTTTCATAAGGCGCAGTGGAACGGCTCGGGAGAAATTCCTCTGCGGGCCGTGCAGGATGGATCACTCGACCGCTTCGGATCCATTGATCCGTCGGAAGGGGGCAAAACTCTCCGCTCAACTGCGCGCTTGAATTACCATTACGACACCCTATCCGGCGGGCGATTTTTTGCGAATGCGTACGGGCAATACTACAAGTTCGATCTTTTCACCAATTTCACGTTTTTTCTGAATGATCCCGTCAACGGAGACGGATTTCAGCAATCGGATCGGCGCGTCATGTACGGTGGCGATTTGGGTTATAAGCAGACAGGCAAGGTATTCGATATCGATGGAGCAGCCACTATCGGCGTGCAAGCCCGCGTGGATGATATTCATGCGCGGTTGGGGCCGCAGGTGCGTAGAAATCCACTCGGGACGACGACGGATACTGATATTTCCGAGGCCTCTTACGCGCCGTTCGTGAAATTGGAGGTGCAACCGACGCCATGGATGCGCCTGGCCGGCGGGGTGCGTAGCGAGGTGTTTACCTTCGATGTGCGTAACCGTTGTCCGACCTGCGTGGCGCAGGCATCCGGGACCGCCGACTCCGGTCTCGTGTTGCCGAAAGCGAATCTGATCCTGGGGCCCTGGTGGAGAACGGAACTCTTTCTGAACTATGGCGAGGGGTACCATAGCAATGACGCACGCTCGGCGGTGACTCCTGCCGCCTCGCCGCTGGCGAGAGCTAAAAGTTACGAGGTCGGACTTCGATCAAGGCCATGGGGTTCGAACGGTATCGAGCTGACTGCCACGTTGTGGGCCCTGGACATGAAGCAGGAACTGGTGTTTGTCGGTGACGAGGGCACGACTGAGATTCGAGGCGCCTCCCGTCGGCGCGGTATGGAGGTCGGCGCGCGCGGGCAGGTCTGGGGGCCGCTGTACTTCAACGGCAGCGTCACCTGGACCAAGGCGGAGTTCCATAACGGCGATGCCATTCCCCTGGCGCCGGAAGTGACGGCGTATGGCGCGCTCCTGCTGCGCTGGCCGGAAGGATTGACCTCACAACTGCAAGCGACCTATCTCGGTGTTCGCCCGTTGACGGAAGACCGCAGCATCCGCGCGCCTTCCTGGATCGATGTCGATTTGTCCGAACGGTACCAGATCCCGATCAAGCTGGCGCATGGGCGACTGGAAGCGTTTCTGTTCGTGCAGAATCTACTCAATACGAAGTGGGAGCAAGCGGTCTTTGCCTTTGAGTCGAGGCTCAGAAATGAGGCGGCGGGCATGACCGACATCCACTTTGTGCCGGGCAATCCAAGGATGGTGATGGGGGGCGTCGCATGGTATTTTTAGCAGCCTTCTGAACATGACCTCCAGCCGCGTTCTCGGCTCGAAAAGATCCTCAACGTACCCCGAGGGTACGCTTCCGGTCTGTTCCTCGCCTGCGGCCTTGCTGGAGGCCCTGTTGAGAAGGCTGCGAGATTCCCTTCTGGGAGGAGATGTCAGCCTACCTCGAAGTGTGAATGTCCGCAGTCAGGTGAATATCGAAGTGAACCATGAGCCATCAGAACCCTGTCTTGCCACGCGCCTACTTCTGCCGTCCCACGCTCGATGTGGCTCGGTCGTTAATCGGCAAGTACCTTGTCCGCGACAACGGTGAAGGTCTGATTGCCGGACGGATTGTGGAGGTCGAGGCCTATGTCGGCCCGGAGGACAAGGCCTGTCATGCCTCCAAAGGTCGGACGGCGCGAACAGATGTGCTGTTCGGCCCGCCGGGACATGCCTATGTCTATCTCTGCTACGGGATACATGAAATGTTGAATGTGGTGACTGAGGAGGATGGATTTCCGGCGGCCATCCTCTTGCGGGCAGTGGAGTGTCACGGAATACTTATCGACGGACCGGGACGGGTGACCCGTGCGTTCGGAATCGACCGCCGATTAAATCGTTGGGACCTTACGACTGGAAGAACCCTCTGGTTCGAAGATCGTGGTGAATCCGTGCCGCGAGGCGCCCTGAAAACCTATCCACGGATCGGTGTGGATTATGCTGGGGAATGGGCGGAGAAACCTTGGAGGTTCCGATTGAAGACGGGGAGTGGCACAGGTCTTAGGAAGGGATAGGAACAGAGCGGGCGATAAAAAAGAAAGAGGCCGCTGTCGTTGGACAGCGGCCTCTTGTGTATTCTCTAGAGTAGGAGTTAGTCGATCTTGCGTTCGCCGGTGATCTTCGTGGCCGAGGTCACCGGTGGCTCAATCTTGATCTGCGGGCCTTGCACGTTCGGCAAGCGGCCTGCGCCCTGGCCTTCGGTGATCCGGGCATTGTCTGTCTTGGTCAACTTCTGCTCGGCATGCTTGGAGGACGAAGTGGCAGACTTGAGCAGGGTAGATTCCCCGCGTGCGTCGCCCTGTCCAGGGTCATTGGCCGTCGGCTGTCCGTTGACCGGGCTGCCATCGTTTTTCATCGGATAACCTTCGTGCTTCGGCAACAGCGCCGGGTTTGCGGAGGCCATCGAAAACACAAACAATACACCTGCAAGGGTCGCGACGCTGCCGATCACGAGTTTCATACCCCTACTCCTTTGAAAGAATGTGAAAGTATGGTGGTCGATTATAGACGTTAAAAGCCTTAAGAGTGCGGGAATCTTAGCTGCCCGGAGAAGCGGTGTCAAGGATAAAGGGGGAGGGCGGGTAGGTCAGGGGCCTGCTTTGCTCGCGCAACGCGCGGCCTTGGAAGGCCCTCGTTGGACGCGCGCAGGAGCAGGCCTCCTCACCTACCGCTAGAATAGAGGAAAAATGTGCTCGGCCGATGCGCGCAGTTGGATGACCCCAGAGTTCGCCTGCACGAAAAAATAGAGGAAGGTCAGTGAAGGTGGTTGCGCGCATAACAGGACTCCTTCAAACCCCGTTGGTGGAAAGGAGAAACGGCGCGGGTAGAGAAGTCCCTGGGTGCGAGTTGCAACCCATAGCCCTGCGTAGAGCAAGGAATGCAGATTAGGATGCGGCTGTGGGTCGTCGCGGCGGGCGGCGTCCGCGCCCGCGATAACGATGCGCAGGGCCACGGCTGACTCCGGGCAGGCGAATGGTCACGGTGGTGCCTTCGCCGGGTGTTCCGGAAATGCCGATGCTACCCTGATGTTCTTCCACGATTTTCTTCACCGTCGCGAGACCCAGGCCGGTGCCGGACCGCTTGGTCGTAAAGAACGGTTCGAACACCTTGTCGATGTGTTCAGGAGGGATCGGCGCCCCGTTGTTCTTGATCAGGATCTGGACTTCCAGATGTTTTCCGGCCCGCTGATTGCTCATGGCGATGGTCAAAATGCCGCCGGGGGTCATGGCCTCGATCGCATTTTTGAAGATGCTGAGGAACACCTGCTGCATTTTGGCTTCGTCGGCCCGCACCGGAGCGAGAAGCCCGGGATATTCTTTGACCACTTGAATGCGGGTAGCTTCCAACTCCGTGGCGACCACCGTCAGCGCGTTTTCGACCATTTCGGGGACGCGGCAGAGTCGGCGCGTGAGATCCAGCGGTTTGGCAAAATCGAGGATTTCGTTGAGAATCGCTTCGATGCGGATCAAATCCCGCATCGCATTCTCGACACGGGTCTGCGGATCGAAATCGAGGATGCCTTCCGCTGTGACTTCTTCCAACTGCGCGCGAATAGATCCCAGCGGTTCCCTGATTTCAGTGGCGAGGAAGGCGCTGAATTCTCCGATGGCGGCCTGTCGCTCCTGCTTTCTGATCACCGGCTCGGCCGAAATCAGTGCCGCTGAACCTGCCTCGGAATCGGGCGCGCCTTCGGCTTTGACGGCGCCAGCCGCCGCCGGGGGGGCAGCCTGGAGCAGATCCACCAATTTGAGGTTGATCGGTTCGAGCAGCCTGGCGTCGGTCACCGCATAACGATCGGCTTCCTTCGAGGCCAGCGTGATCGTCCCGCCGACTTGGCCGCGCAAGAAAAAGGGCAGGACCAATGAGGACTGGAAGCGGTCTTTGTACAAGTGTTTGTGATCGAGAAAGCGGCCTTGCGTGGAGGCGAGGTCATGGTCGACGCGGGGCTTCCGGTGGCGCACCACCCATCCGGCGGCGGAGGCATCGAGCGTCAGGCGTTGGCCTGCTTTGAGATCTTTTTTCTGATCTTTGGGATCGGTTTTTTGTTCCCCGGCGATTCCGAGTACTTCCACATTGCCGGCAAGCGGGTCATAGGCGCCGATCCAGGCGCGATCGAAGGCCAGGGTTTGGCTCAACTCATTGAGCAGCGTGACGATCTTTCCCTGGATTTCCGGCGTCGCATGAGAGGTCGGTGCATTGTAGACGTCCGGCGCGGCGATGACCGGCTGCGGCTCCTGCACCACCAGCGGGCGGCTGAGCAGCACATTGAGGTCGAAGAGGCTGTCCCGTTCGAGGGCCTTGGTAATGTCGTCGCCGGCCTGCTCCAGCATCGTCTTGTCTTTTTTGGCGTAGACGGCGTTGTCCTTCCGTCCGATGACCAAAAACCCATACGTGCGGTTGCGGTGGCGGAGCGGCACGCCGAGGAGCGACTTGGCGCCCGGCGTGATCAGGCGAAGGCGCATGGTGCGCGAGGCTTCGGGATCATTGCCGATAGGAACGGAGGTCAATACTTTCTGCGAGGACAGCGTGCGGCCAATCGATTGGACGTCGCGCGGCGTGAATCCGCGATGCACCTGCGTGGTCAACGGTCCCTGTTCCTGGTGAAAAATAGCGACCAGGGCGGCATCGGCCGGCAATCCGTTGAGGACGGAGGTCAGAGTGCGTTGAAGATGGGTTTCGGCTGCGGCTTTCGCTGGTTCGACTGGAGGACTCATCGACCTCTATGCAGGATGCTCCCGAGCATGCAGGGGGCCATCGTTTGTCGACCGGCGCCGTTGGCGCCGATCGTGAACCATGACCCGCAGCAGGTTCGAAACACGATGCTCGTTATAGGTTGCGCGCTCTCTGCGGTGAAGATCGAGCGTCGGGGCGCATTGTAACAGCCGTATCGGAGTAACTCAAGGAAAGACGAAACACCCAAGGCTCCCCCGGCTAATCGGGGTTGATGATGGTCGGGGGACGATGCGGGCGGTCGTTCGGGGCGACGCGGCTATGTTCGATGACCAGCAGCATGTTGAGCAGGCTGCTCACGACACTGATGACGAGGGCGCCCCAGAAGGAGGCGCCGAATCCGACGACGGTAAAGCCCTTCACCAATGCCGCGGTCAGCTGTAGCAATAGGGCATTGATGACCACCATGAACAGGCCGAGCGACACGACGATCAGCGGGAGCGCCAGCAGATACAGCAGGGGCCGGATCAACGCGTTCAGCAGCGTCAAGACCAGCACCGCCGCCACTCCGGCTCCGAGACTGTCCGATTCGATGCCAGGCACGATGGTCACGGCCAGAAAGACGGCGAGGCCCATGACCAAGACCCGCATGACAATGGGCCGAAGGCCATCGCCGCCGGTTCCTGCCTGCTGACTGTGCGAGAGCTGAAAGACGCGCATGCGACGTTATTGAGCGGTTTTCGGTTGAGAATCGGAATAATGGACTTCCGTCGCCGTCAGACCATCCGTGCCTTTCTCCGCTTCGATCACCACCCGGTCTCCCACCTGAGGCGGGCTTTTCGGGCGGCGAAGATTGCGCACCTTGTATTGCGTCTTGTCCGTGAGACGAACGGAGACGATCTGGCCTTTAGGGGTTTTGACTTCCATATGGGTGGCATCGATGGCCGACACGACGCCGAGCACATGCTGACCACTGCCATGGGCGGCCACGAGAGCGGGGGCGCAGACGAGGAGGAGTGCGAAGATGAAAAGGCGAAGAAATGTCACGGGAAGATCCTTTCGTTGAGGCATTAATGGCGGTGCGCGCCGGTAGCGTTGGATGCGGCGGCGTCGTCTCCGCTGAGGAACTGATCGATCAGGGCTTCGTCTTGCAATTCCTTCTTGGTTTTCGGATTCAGGGTCGCCATTTCCTGCAATTCCTCCTCGGTGATGCTGGGCAGGTGGCGAATGAAATGGACGAGTTGCCAACTCCCGCTGTCCTTGGCGGGGTCACCGGTGCCCCAGCCGGGCATGGCGGTGAAGCGAATGCCGTTCTGAATAATGAAAAACAGCTCGCCGTCCGACATGGTTTGCGTGTCGGGAAGGCGAAGATCCGGCGCCTTGGGGTAGACATTCTTGCCGATCACGGTGTCCCCGCTGCCGTTGTTGGCATGGCAGGAGGCGCAATGGTCGGCGAAATGGGCGCGGGCTTCCTTGAGCAGGTCCTGCGTCAGCGGCAGCGGATTCCGGAGTCGTCGATTCTCATACGGAATCGCCAAATGGCGGAGTTGCCTGGCGATCAGCACTTCCAACTCGTTCGGTTGGGCCTTGGCGCTAAATCCGGTGCTATAGGACTGATAGCCGAACCATCCCGCTATACCCAGGCCTGCGAGGAATCCGAGTATCAGCAGTCCACAGAATTTTTTCATGAGGCACAGACCTTCCCCTTCAGGGATCACGCCCTTGATCAATATACAGCCTCAACGGAATGAATGCCAATGACACCGCTGTTCGAGGGGCCTTGGTTCGAGTGGGTCTAGGAAGATTGTGTCGCAGGAGTGAGCAAACGCAGGAGCAGGAGGGCCGTGACCGGCATATACATCAGCAGGCCGGTGGTGCCCTGGAGGGTTTCGCCGATCCAGAAGGTTACTGCCAGGTTGAAGATCAACACTCCATAATAGAGCCCGGTTCCCAGAAGGAGCCGATGAGTAGTCGAGGGCGTGTGCGGCGGAACCGCGGCGGGAAGCTGGCGATCGAGGGGAAAGTAGATCAGGAGCGAGATGGCGCCGACCACCGCCCAGCCGACGTAGTTGGCCATGGGGACGCCGTAATGCACGCCGGGGTCCGGGTAGTAGTAAATCTTGCCCAGAAACCATCGATCGCCGCGCAGGGTAACCGGATCGATCACCATGTCGATGAACGCAAAGAACAGCACGGTCAGAAGTAACACCGGCCAGGAAGCGCGGAACGGTAGATCGAACGAGAGTGCCGGAAGTCGCAGTCTCGGCCGGCTACCGGTTGGCGATGCCATGGGCAGGAGGAACAGAAGGGCGAGGCAATAACTGGCGAAGAGCAGGAACGAAAACGAGATCGAGTCTATGAATGGAATATTGGAGATGTACAGTTCCTGCCCGACGGTGGACCCGTTGTAGTGATACCAGCCGAAGGGGATGCCGGTGCGCGTGGAAGAAAACTCGCAGACAAAGGCTGTAGCCCAGCTGATCAGCCAGAAGCGCCAGGTGCGGGACCAGCCGATCAGTGCGATGGCCGAGAACAGAAAGGCCGCGAGGAAGACAAAGACGTAGGGGCGGAGGAGGATGGTTTTGAAAAAAAGGTCGAGAAATTCCATTAATTCTCAATTTTCAATGCTCAATGAGCAATGAAAGTTGAATGGATTTAACATTGAACAGTGATCATTGAACATTGTGCATTGGATGCCTACACATACCCATGCGCGCGAAACCACCGCACCGCCTTCTCCAGCGCGACCTCAACCGGCGTTTGCGGCAAGCCGAGTTCCCGGATCGCCTTGCTGCAATCGTAATGCATCTTGTACTTGGCCATCTTCACGCCTTCGAGAGGAATACGCGGCGGGACGCCGGTCAGGTTCGCGATCCATTGATTGGCATAGGCCAGGGGCAGGATGGCCAGGCGAGGCAGTTTGACAGAGGGCGCCTTCACGCCCGTGATCCGGCTAAGAATCTGAAAGACCTCGTTTAACAAAAGATTCTTATTGCCGAGGATGTAGCGTTCGCCTTGACGACCCTTCTGCATCGCCAGGAGGTGCCCCTGGGCCACGTCATCCACGTCGATGAGGTTCATACCCGTTTCGATATAGGCAGGCATCCGCCCTTTCATGAAGTCCACGATGATCTGTCCGGTGGGCGTCGGCTTTACGTCTGCTTCTCCGACCGGTGCGCTGGGGTTCACGATGACGACCGGTAGGCCTTCGCGTGCCAGCTTCAGCACTTCCTGCTCGGCGAGATATTTGGACCGTTTGTAATGTCCCGCCATCTGTGCCAGCGAGACTGGTGTCTCTTCAGTGCCAAGCCCTCCGCCAGGCGGCAAGCCGATCGCGCCGATGGTACTGCAATAGACCGTGCGCTCGATGCCGACCTCACGCGCAGTTTCGAGCAGCGTTTTGGTGCCGGTGACATTGATGTCGTAGAAAATCGAGGGATCTTTGGCCCACAGCGCGTAATGCGCCGCCACGTGGTAGAGCTGCCGGCAGCCGGTTAAGGCCGCGCGAAGCGAGTCGCGATCACGGAGATCACCGTTGACCTGCTCCACTGGTAGCTCGGCCAGGTTCTGCAGGTCTGCGCCCTTCCGAGAAAGCACCCGGACTTCCACACCGGCCTTGACCAGGGCGCGCGCCACAGCCCCGCCCACAAATCCCGTCGCTCCGGTGACGAGCGCTTTCATGCTAGAAATACCGTGAGGCGTGAAATGTAGAGGCGTGAAAGGTGAAAGGTGAAACGTGAGTTGCGGGGGATGATGGTGTGACCGAGGGGATTGCGTTTCACGTCTTACGTTTCACGCCTCACGTCAGTTCTTCCGCGAGGTGATGTAGCGAGCCAGTTCGCGGAGTGGATCGGCTTTCGTGCCGAAGGAGGTGAGCCGGTCATTGGCACGAGTGACACACTCTTCCGCCAGTTGCTTGGCTCCCTCGACGCCGTAAAACGTCGGGTAGGTTTTTTTGCCGCGTTGGGCGTCGGTGTTGGGATTCTTGCCGAGTTCCTCGCGCGTGCCGGTGACATTCAACACATCGTCGGCGATTTGGAAAGCCAGGCCGATCTGTTCGGCATAGAAGGTCAGATCGTCGAGTTGCGCAGGAGTCGCTCCGGCCGTGATGGCACCCATCCGCACGGCGGCTCGAATGAGCATACCGGTCTTGTGTTTGTGGATGGATTGCAACGTGGCGAGGTCGATGTCCTGGTTTTCGGCCTGAATGTCGAGGACTTGTCCGCCGACCATGCCGAGGTTGCCGGAACCGACGGCCAGCTCCTGAATCAGCCGGACTTGCCGTGCAGCATCGAGGCCGTGCTCGGCGTTGGCGCGGATGCAGAGTTCAAAGGCCATGGTGAGCAGCGCGTCTCCCGCCAAAATCGCCATCGCCTCGCCGTAGACCTTGTGGTTGGTCGGTTTCCCGCGGCGAAAATCGTCGTTGTCCATCGACGGGAGATCGTCGTGAATGAGCGAATAGGTATGAATCAGCTCCAGTGAGGAGGCGACAGGCAGCACGGCCTGCCCAGCGGTGCCGACCGCTTCGGCTGCGGCGATGGCCAGAATGGGACGGACCCGTTTCCCGCCTGCGAACAGGCTGTACCGCATGCTTTCATGCAGAGTCGTGGGTATGGTCTCGGCACTCGGGATGACTGAGTGCAGGTACTGGTCCACCTCCTCGCGTTTCCGTTCGAGGTACTGGCGGATGTCCATGCCGGTGGGGGTGAGTTGGCCCGTGCGGCTCATGCCGAAGTCACTCGGAAGCTGTACGTCTTCATGTGCGCGAGAGAGTAACAAAGGGGTTTGGGGAGTGTCAAACGGGGGAGGGGAGGATGGCCTCTTAGTCTCCTGTGCTCGCAGACCGCGCACGATCAGAATGTGCTCGGTCGATGGCGCGCAGTAGGAGACCAATCAGGCCACCCTCCTGAAGGGGAAACAAGCAAGCTTGGAAGGATCGTCATGATGTTTGGGGAGGGCCGACGTCCGGCATCCTCTTGCTCGCGGAACGCGCGGCCTCGGAAGGCCCTCGTTCGACGCGCCCAGGGGAGACCACCAGGTCATCCTCTCTGGATGCTGGAGAAACGACGGTACAACAAACCAAGTTGCATGGCCTGCCCAGTTGATTTCCCTTCCAGGAACGGGTATCCCTCAGCGGCGTCTACTCATCGGGAACTCGCATGCCTACATTGACTTGGATCGGGAAAGAGGCGGTGGTCGGTCACCACCAGCAGGTGCCGTTCCACCTGCTCAAAGATGTGCCTGAACTTGCCTGCGGCGAGCCGGGCGACGGCAACCTCATCGTGCAGGGCGACAACCTCCTGGCGCTCAAAGCGCTGCTGCCCTATTACGTCGGACAAGTGAAGTGCATCTACATCGACCCGCCCTACAACACGGGCAATGAGGGCTGGGTCTACAACGACAATGTGAACAGTCCCTTGATGCGAGAATGGCTCGGCAAGGTCGTCGGCAAGGAAGGCGAGACGCTCGATCGCCACGATCGTTGGCTCTGCATGATGTATCCGAGACTGGCGCTGCTTCGGCAGTTTCTTCGGGAGGACGGAGCGATTTTCATCAGTCTTGACGACAACGAGATTCACACACTGCGCTATGCAATGGATCAAATCTTCGGTTGCGGCAACTTTATCACTACTGTGTTGTGGCAGAAGGTGTATTCACCGAAGAACTCGGCGCGCCACTTTTCCGAAGACCACGACTATATCGTTGTCTATGCCAAGAAAGCAGATGTATGGAAACCGAACCTCGTCCCACGGAGCGCAGAGCAGGATTCGGCTTACAAGAATCGAGACGACGATCCAAGGGGAGCTTGGAAAACAAGCGATCTTTCAGCGCGGAATCCTTACAGCGAGGGCCTGTACTCTGTGATATGCCCATCGGGCCGGGTAATCAACGGGCCTCCGACTGGTCGCTACTGGACGATTTCGAAAGACAAATTTGAGGTCTTTGATACTGACAAGAGAATTTGGTGGGGGAAGACTGGGAACTCAATCCCCCAACTAAAAAGGTTCCTGTCAGAAGTAAAGCAAGGCGTCGTGCCGCAGACGATGTGGTTTTACGGGGATGTTGGACATACCCAAGATGCAAAAAAAGAACTTCTCCAACTCGTCGAGTTCCCAGATTCAGAGTCCGTCTTTGTCACGCCAAAGCCAACGCGCTTGATTGAGCGGATACTCCAAATCTCCACAAGTCCGGGGGACTTGGTGCTCGATTCCTTCGCTGGCTCCGGCACGACCGGCCATGCAGTTTTGAAACTTAATCGAGCTACAGCGGATCAGGAGCCGCGCCGTTTCATTCTCGTTGAGATGGAGTCGAAGGTCGCCCGCCACATCACCGCCGAACGGGTTCGTCGGGTTGCTCAAGGCTATAAGAATGTGAAGGGCGAAAAGATTGACGGCCTCGGAGGCGGCTTCCGTTATTGTGAATTGGGCGAGCCGCTGTTTGATGAGGGCGGGCAAATCCGTGAGACGGTGAGTTTTGCCGATTTGGCCCGCCATGTCTATTTCACCGAAACCGGCGAGCCGTTGCCGCGTGGGCGCGTGACGAAATCTCCGCTCCTCGGTGATTGTCGTGGCGTCGGAATTTATCTGCTTTATAACGGGATTCTTGACGACAAGAGCGCCCAAGGCGGCAATATCCTCACGCGGGCGGTATTGGCGAAGTTGCCCAAGTTCGACGGCCAGAAAGTGATCTATTGCGCCGGGTGCCTGCTGGGGAAAGACCGGTTGCAAGCCGAACGGATTCTCATTCGGCAGACGCCTTATGAGATCAAGGTGAGCTGATTATGCGTTCCCGAAAACCCGCCTCTATTCATGCATCCCTGGAGCCGCTGATTCTCGTGGTCAGGGATCAACGCGTCATCCTCGACGCAGATTTGGCCCGGCTTTATGGAGTGACGACAAAGCGTTTTAACGAGGCGTTCAGACGGAACCGGCCGCGATTTCCAGATGATTTCGCGTTTCGACTCACCACTGCCGAGTTCAATAACTTGAGGTCGCAAATTGCGACCTCAAGCCTGCAACGTGCTGATTCTGTTGAATCTGCAGCAAACCGGTCACAGATTGTGACCGGTGCTCATGGAGGGAGGCGCTATCTCCCTTGGGCGTTCACCGAGCATGGCGCTGTCATGGCCGCAAACATTCTCCGTAGCGAGCAAGCTATCCAGATGAGCGTGTTCGTCGTGCGAGCGTTCGTCCGCCTGCGCGAGCATGTTGCCGCCAATCAAGCCATTCTGAAGCGTCTGGCTGAAATCGACCGCACCTTACTTGAACATGATTCGGCGTTGCTGGGTGTATACGAGAAACTGCTGCCGCTGTTGCAGCCGCCCCCGGAACAGCCCAAGCCACGGATCGGCTTCCAGTCGAAGGGTAAGATGTGATTACGCTCAAAGACTATCAGGAGCGGGTGCTGGAGTCATTGGAGGACTTCTTTCGTCTTACCGCGCAGACGGGCAATCCGGATCAGGCTTTTCGCGAAGTGACGGGGCGATTTGGTGAGGCTGCCCCCTATCTTCCGGTGCAGGCTGCGGGCCTTGGTACAGGGATGCCATATGTGTGCCTGCGCGTACCGACGGGCGGGGGCAAGACGTTGCTGGCTTGCCATGCGGCCGGGTTGGCTCAACGGATCTTCATGCGCACGGAGCGAGCGGTCGTCCTCTGGTTGGTGCCGAGCAATACGATCCTCGATCAGACGGCCGATGCCTTGCGCAATCCACGCCATCCGTATCGCCGGGCTTTGGAATTGGCCTGCGGCGCCGTGGAAGTGGTGACAATCGAGGAGGCTCTCCGACTCTCTCGCGCAACCGTGGAAGGGCAGACGGTGGTGATCGTATCCACGATCCAAGCCTTTCGCGCGGAAGATACCACCGGGCGCAAGGTCTATGAGCAGAATAGTGTGTTCGCCGAACATTTGCTCAATGTTCCCGCTGTCCGGCTTGCCGAACTATTTCCTGGTGCTGACGGAAAACCCAAGCCTTCATTGGTCAATGCGCTGCGGCTGCGTCGGCCAGTTGTGATTGTGGATGAGGCCCACAATGCGCGGACGGACCTGTCTTTCTCGACGCTCGGGCAGGTGCTGCCGGCGTGCATCGTGGAGTTTACGGCGACGCCCGCGCGCGAGAAGACTCCGTCCAATGTCTTGCATCGGGTCTCGGCGGCGGAACTCAAAGCGGCGCAGATGGTGAAGTTGCCGTTGCGGGTCATCACACGACACCCGAGTCAGCGGGACCAACTGTTGGCGGAAGCCATCACGCTACGGGCTGATCTTGAAAAGTTTGCCGTGGCCGAGGGGCAACAAACGGCGGAATACATCCGGCCCATCCTGCTGATCCAAGCGGAACGGGTCGATGCCTGCGAGGCGTTGCGAGACCGGTTGGTGGGGGAATTCGGCCTCTCTAAGGATGAGGTGAAGATCTCTGTCGGCAAACTCGATGAATTGAAAGATGTCAAAGATATTGCGTCGCCGAAATGCCAGGTCCGGGTCATCGTCACCGTGGAGAAATTGCGGGAGGGGTGGGATTGTCCCTTTGCCTATGTGTTGTGCAGTCTGAAAGAAACTCGGTCGGCCACGGCAATTGAACAAATCGTCGGACGCATCCTCCGGCTGCCGAATGCGCAAACCAAGCGGCATCCGGATCTGAATTGTGCCTATGCCTTCTCCGTGTCGGAGTCGATCACGGATGTGCTCGCCGAATTGCGCGAGGCGCTGGAACACAATGGATTCACCGCTGCCGAGGCTGAGCGGATCATTATTCCGGTCCCGCAGGGCACTCTGCCATTGGGGGTGCAGCCCCAGACGCTGAAGGTAAGCCCGGATGAAATCGACGCGGCAGTGGCTCAGGTGCACGTGGCGGCACTCGCCGGGAAAGTTCAGATGGATCCAACCGCCGGCACGATCACGATCGTGGTCCCGCTCGACCGTGGGGACACTGAAAAGGTGAAGAGTTGTGTCACGACACCAGAAACCAAGGCCAGAGTGGAGGCAGCGGTTGAACTGGTGCGGAAAGCGGAGCAGGCGTTCGGGGGAACTGGAGCGCCGCGCACACCGTCTCCATATGAGCAACAGGTGGACTTTCTCGTGCCGCTCCTCTGTTTTTTTGAGAATGGGACGTTGTACGAATTCGAGAGTACCTTCTTGCTTGAGCATCCGTGGAAACTCAGCGAAAAGGATGCCTCCTTGTCGGCGGGATACAACCCGTTGGTGCGTCCTTACGGCAAGGCCGGAGTGCTCGATGTCGGTGTCAAAGGCGATGTGCAAACGACGCTCATGAGCGATTCTGCCGCGAGCGATTTTGTTGGAACGCTGCATCAACAGATGTTGCAACTCAGCGGCACCGACGACTGGCCACTTGAGCGGCTCGTCGCTTGGTTGGATCGGGAGATCGATCATCACGACATTCCCGCCGGTGAATCAGCCGAATTCCTCCGGAAGGTCATTCGGGGACTCATGGCGAAATTCGGAATTGCCGATGTCGGCACGCTGGCCATCGATCGCGCCCGACTTCGCGATGAAATCGCAGCGCGGATTCAGGAACACCGGGAGGCCGAGCGGAAGGCATCCTTCCAGATGCTTCTGCTTCCCGACTCAGCGCTCACTGTGACCGAGGAGCGCATGATCAACTTCAAGACCATGGGCTATGAGCCGAGCCGCGTGTATGAGGGCGGCTTTCAGTTTCAGAAGCACTACTTCGGACCCAAGCCCGGGGAGTTGACGGAAAAGACGGCCGAAGGGCGGATCACAGAAGAGTTTCACTGTGCGCAGGTTCTCGATGGACTCCCGCAGGTGAGATTCTGGATGAGAAATCTTGTTCGCAAGCCCACTTCTTTCCGGCTGCAAACATCCAAGGACTGGTTCTATCCAGATTTTCTCTGCCAATTGATAGACGGACGGTCGTTAGCGGTTGAGTATAAAGGGAAACATCTCTTTGACGGGATCGATGCTGAGGAGAAGCGAGCGGTCGGTGCCGTCTGGGCTACCCGAAGCCGTGGGCGCTGCCTCTTCATTATGCCGACCGAGGGTGATTTTTCAGATATCTTGCGTGCCGTGCAGGGATAATAAGACCACCGTTCTTCCCCCAGAAGGGCGGTCTGGTGGTTTCCCCAAACTGCGCGCGTCCAACGAGGGCCTTCCCAGGCCGCGCGTTGCGCGAGCATGGGGGGACCATCAGGCCGGCCCTCCTCCCCCCTCCCTTCTTGTTTTTTCTTCGACCCCTTCGTTATACTTCGCGCCATGAATATTCTTCGCAACGGTGGCGGTGACTGGGAGCCCATGCTGCTGGGGATCGAACCCCGGAACTGCAAGGTGTGCAACCAGGGCCTCTATCGCGACAAGACGATGCTCCGCGGCGGATGGTCGCGTTGTGCGGTCTGCGATGAATTCGTCCACTATAGTTGCCTCGCGAGCGGGAAAATCAGTTTCCTCAAGCAGCGCCCGCGTATTTGCAAGGCCTGCCGGACCGCCGAGGAGCAGGCTAAACAGGGCGCTCCGTCTCCGTCCGGCCAACCCGCCCCCGTCGGGTCATGACCCTTTTATTGGATCCGCAGCAGCGCTCAACCAGGCCCGCCTGGCATGTGTTCTTTTCCTACACGCTGCGCTATGTGCTTGCGCCATTGTTGTTTATCTCCAGCGGCTTCTTTACCGCGAACTTCATCGTGAGCGGACATTACACCTGGCCCCGCACGAGCCGGGTCTTCGTGTTGACTCTCACGTTGCTCATTCTCGCCTACGAATTCATTTACAAAGATCACACCATCCGGCCGAACCAGCCGGATCGGGCATTCAACGCGGTGTTGTATTCCTGTATGATTCCCTACGCCCTGGGTGTCCTGGTGATGCTGGGGTTGGCAAAACTGTGACAGGATGTTGAACAAGACCGCCGGCTTTGTTCTCGCATCGCTGCGGCCTCGCTGAGCAGTCTTTCGAACATCCTGTCGATCATCTTTCATAGAGAGCAATAGGACGCCGAGCGTCCACTGGTTCTCGAACGGGTGGTTATGGCACAGCGATTTCAAAGCGGCGCCTTCATGCAACAGTGTTTCGCCGTCCATCCCCTCTGTCTCTCGCTAAAGCGAATCGATGAAGAGGGGCGGCTGGTGATCGCCTGCACCTCCTGCCGCATGATGCATCTGATGACGACCGATCAGGTGGTGGCGCGGGTGGCGGCGGTGCCGCTGAGCGGAGAAGTGACCAGCGCCAGGGCGACTCCGACGGCGAGGGAATTGCTGGAAACCTGCCTGCAGACGCACCCGGTGGCGGTCACGATTCGAGAATTGGATGTAATCCGCGACAACGTCGGTCTGCGTTGCGGCGAATGCCGGCGGATGTTCGATCTGCAGGTGTCGGTGTTTGAATCTCACCAGAAGTCCTAGCCGGATGCTTCTCACGAGCTACCAGCGTCCATGAATTCTTCCTCCCCTGACGGGTTTCTGACGTCGGATGAGCTCCGACTCGTCGGGGATCGGGACCTGTTCCATTCCAAGGAACGGACGATTCTCAAGGTTCAGGGGCTGCTCTCGACGCTTCAGGCAGGCTTGCAGGAAGACCTGGGCCGGACGACGTTGCTGGTTCCGCCGGGGTTTGATCCGGCCAAAGCTCAGGCCGTGAAGGGCGAGCGTTTGGAACAATGTCCCTACCAGTACCTGGATTATCCGAAACATTTCTTGGGCGACGATAAGTTCACCTTTCGGTCGTTATGCTGGTGGGGCCACCACCTGGTCTTTGCGATAATTCTGGAAGGCGGGCACGTAAAGCGGTGCAAAAAGAACTTTTTTGACCGGTTTCACCAACTGGCCGGCCAGGGCCTGGAGCTGTCTCTGGCCCCCACGCTGTGGGAATGGAAGCGGGGTGAAGGGTACACGTTGCCGATCACACATGACCGGAAGGCCCAGCTGGCGGCAGTGTTATCCGGGCGAGCCTGGTTCAAAATCGCCCGGTTTGTGCCGCTGGATCAGCCGGCGTTGCGCGAGGGCCGTCTGCCGGAGATCGGACGGGAAACGTTCCAGAGCCTTCTGCCGCTCCTCACGCCGTGACTCCGCTCGGCCGGTCTGATTCCGGCGAGTGATATTCCCCGCCGGGGGCCGACCATGATGTTCCTTCAGGCAGAGGCCCTTCCCGTTTGTCATCCGGCTGCGAGTTGGGTAGACTGGGCCCGTTTTAGTAAGGCCACATACTGATAGGGAGGCATGTGTGATTGCACAGGGATGTCGAATCGCGAGTCAGGTCTGTATTGCGGCGGGATTGGCGCTGCTCTGGGGCTGTGCGGGAACCGGCGAAATGGTGTCGCTCAACGTGCAACCGCAACAACCGTTTGTGCAGAGCGGCCAGCCCGAGCCGTTGAAGATCGTCATCGAGCCGTTTGACGACCGTCGCGCGGACAAGTCGAAGATCGGTCAACGCACCCATTTGGGCGGCGGGGTCACGAATTTTAACGTCAGCGGCGGATCGCCTGGAGTGACGATCGCCGAAGCCTTGGCCGAAGCCTTGCGGTGGAAAGGATGGAACCGCCGCGGGTGGGATGCGCGCGTGGTGCAGTCGGGCGTGGGAGTGTCGGGCGCGGATATCGTCATCGGCGGAGAAATCCGGGACTTTTCGGCCAACGCCAAGAGCCGTGTCTTTAATACGAAATTGACGGGCGAGAGTCGCTTGGTGATCAAGGCAAAGAACCTCGCCGACGACAGCAGCACGCAGCGGAATATACAGGGCGAACAGAGCAATCTGGTGTTCTGGTTCACCAGCGAAGATGTCGAGGCCCTTATGTCGGGCCTCTTGCAGGACGGTATTGAGCGGTTCATTGCCGATACGAAAATCGAAGGTCGCGCGCTGAAGTCCGCCAAGTGAAGCAGCCCGGTTTCAAGAGCGGCGCGGGGACTGCGGAGGAGCGTTGTGCGTGAACGGCGCTGGGAAACCGCCGGCCGTCTGACCTTTCAGGAGGTCCTGGCGGTCGGCGAGCGCCTGGGAGCCTTGGGTCTGAAGCCGGCTCATCCCGCCAAGGACGTGATTTGCTATGTAGAGGATTGGGCGGTCGAGTCTCCCGAGGCGTTCGATCAGCTCGATCATTGGGCCACGGAAGACGTCACGCTCCTCCACATCCGCGAGGCCTGGCAGGGTGATTTTTTTCTGCTCGCAGGCGGCTACCACACGGTCTACCAGCGTTTTCAGGACGTCGGTACCTATTGCTCGATCAGTCATCCCTGGCGCACCAAACCCGGCCTGCAGTTCCATCATCCCGCCTCCATGTTCTGGCTCGGCTTCCGGCATAACCATGCCTTTATCCGCGTGCGCCTGCATACGCAGGAGGTGGTGACGCCGGGAGAAACGCGGGAGGACGCGCGGCGGGCTGAGTGGGTCGATGAGCGGCGGGCGATCTTTCTCGACGCGATTGCCACGCTGGATCTGCCGGTGGAGACATCCGTAGACAAGGGTAATCTGGTGTTGACGCCCGCCGACCCGGCGACCCCGTTTTTCTGTTCCTGGCCGGACGCGTTCGGTCCCTGCCAGTTCGAATACAACTCGCCGGACGCGTATGAGTTTCTCGTACCGGCAAGCCGGCTGGCCGCCACCTTCGCGCCGCAACCGGCCTCGGTGCGCGCCTACCTGACAGGCTTTTCCGAACCGGCCCTGGATGCGTTCGCTGCGGTGCAGCCGGGCGCCCGCTCGGTCTACCGCTGTTCGGTGCATTGCGCGCTGGGGGAGTTGCCGGAAGTGCTCGCCACGATCGAGCCGCAAGGCCGCCTCTATAGCACCCTGTGCGAGTTCCAGACTCAGGACTTGATGCCTGACGGGGAAGATGCCTCAGCCATTATCGGGATTGTCGGCACGGCCGGAGGTTTTCAACTCGAGGCCCGGCTCAATCGCGCTCCCTTAGCTGAGGAACACATGGCCGGGTGGCTGGAACGGCTGTTGGGATACGATATGACGTATGCGCCGCTTCCCCCCTTCATCTAGTCCGGCAGCTGAACATGGCCTCCAGCTTCGTTCTCAGGTCGAAAGAATCCTCGACGTACCGCAGAGGGTACGCCTCCGGTTCTTTCTCCCCTGCGGCCTTGCCTGGGCAAGGCGCGGCCCAGCGCGCGGGGTTGGGCGGGTAAGAAGGACGCCATGTTGAGCTGCCGAGTGAAATCATGAATGCCAGGACATTTTTTTGTAACGCGACATGTGGCGCGCGTCTAATGACCCAATCACGGCCTCCAATTTGGTAGCCTAATCCTCTCTTCGTTTGACAATCGCCTGCGTGTCCTGAAATCTAGCGCATGGTCTCATTACAACGGTTCCAATCGGTTTTAGGTAAGCCCTTCCTGCCGCCCCTGTTTTTCTTCAGCGGGGTGACCTATGACACGCTGATGCTGACGCGGATCGACCGTCTGCGGGACAACCTGCTCTTGCTGGCCTACCTGACGCTGTTGGGTTTTCTGATCGTCCTGACCGGTCGGCTGGGGACACAGGAAGCCAGGGTCGACGATCTGCCGCCCGACGCGCCGTTTTTCATGAAATGGCTGGTACAGGCGAAGCCCTATGCGCCGATGGCCATTCAGTTCCTGTTGGGCGGCCTGTTCAGCGCCTACGCCATCTTCTATTCCAAAAGTGCGACCTTCGCCGGAACCGCCGTGTTTTTCTGTATTCTGGTTGGATTTCTCGTGGCGAACGAATTCCTCCGCAGCCGGTTATCGAACGTGCAGTTGTTGGTCAGTCTCTACGCCCTCGTCTGTTTCGCGTTTTTCACCTTTTTTCTGCCGGTGATGACCGGCTGGATGAATGCGGCGATCTTCCTGGCCGGGGCTGCGATCACCGTGCTGGTGGTGCTTCGAGTGGTGCAACTGATCTATTGGAACAATGCCGCCCGCACGAAACGCGAAGCGATGCTGGCCGGCGCGCCGGCCATCGGACTGATCGGTTTGCTCGTCGGCTTCTATTTCATGAACTGGATTCCGCCGGTGCCCCTGTCATTGAAGTTCGGCGGGATGTATCACGAGGTGAAACGTTCGGGCGACCGGTATGAACTGAGCTTTGAAAAATCCTGGTACGAGGTATGGAAAGCTTCAGACAATGTCCTTCCGGCCGACGATCCCGTCTATTGCTTCACAGCGGTGTTTGCGCCTGTGGCGCTGAAGACCACGATCTACCATCACTGGTATTACCGGCCCGACGCCGGTCAGCCCTTCGCCGATGCCGATCGCATTCCGCTCAAGATTTCCGGAGGACGCGAGGGCGGGTACCGAGCCTATACCTTCAAGCAAGGCCTCGACCCCGGCGATTGGCGAGTTGATGTGGAAGCTGAAGACGGTCGCGTGATCGGCCGGGTGGCGGTCAAGGTTTTGGACAAGACAGCAGTCGGGCCGCTGTCCTTGACGACCGTGGTGTACTAAGCGGTGCGCGTGTGTGATGAAGGATGATATCCACCGGCGTTGAATTGCTCGATGAACGAATAGGGGATGGTCCGGCGGCTCAAGTCGGCGACCGGCTGACCTACAATTGCCGCATGTTCCTGCATCGCGGCGATGAGGTGCCGATGAATGCGCGACAAGCGGTCAACCTGCCGGCGCATAGGCTCAGGGTCGAAGGTGGCAGGACCCTGGTTGATCACCAGGTGGAATTGGGGCGGCATCAGGTCATTCCCGGAATCGAGCAGGCGTTACTGGGAATGAGGGTGGGCGGTTACCGAAAAGTGCGTATCGGTCCGCATCTGGCCTATCGGGACAAGGGCTTGCCCGGTCTCATCCCGGCCAATGCGCTGCTGGTCGTGGAGTTGTGGGTGCGGGAGATCGTGACAACCCGGTAGTGCCAATCATCGTTAGGAAATCCAGATCACCGAATCTTTCATCTTCTCAAAAGTCGGAAGGTCCGGGGAGAAATAGTGGCGTCTCGGTGCATCGAAGGACAGCAAGGTCAGAAGGCCCTTATCGATGCACCCGTAGATGATAGACTGTCGACTGAGCCCTGCCTTGCTTCGATAGTTGAGACTGAGTCGAAAGGCCTCTGATCCAGCTAAGGTGGCGGGACTCATTTCGCTAACGATCAGATCCACGACATCGGGGTTTGCCCTGATATCGTCCACAATGATGTGAGCGATTTGTAGCGGGAGCATGTCGGGGGACAACGTTTTCTTGGTATATTTAAACGCGCCGGTGATCGAGCGCTGGCTCAAGCGGATGATCTGAAGCCCGAACCCATCGTGTGTGGCAAAAGACCGCAGCCCTTCCTTAGCTGCCTCCCTGTCCGTGATTGCGGGTTGGAAGGTCCTCCACCCCTCAGGCCAATCCGCGTACACTTGATGGCTGTTGGAGCTGGAACCTCCTGTGTCAAGGAATGCCGGCAAGCCCCCACACGCATTCAAGAACAGCGCAAGCATAAGGAGCATGATACGCGTCACCATCCGCGATACCTGATGGACTTGCTCAGGATATTCTTTGTGCCAGGACGTCATCGAGCCTTCCCGAGGTTTGGCAAATCCAGCATGAACTTTTGTGCAAGTGTTGCGGCATCTCGATACTCTCCCAAATCAAGAGACTCCGATGTGTGAGAGAACCAGAGGATGTCGCCGGTCTTGGCATCGACGAGTGCGACCGTATACTGGTTCATGTCTAGGTTACGTTGCTTCCCAAGGAATGTGCCCACCACACGAAGTGCCACTCTGTCGGCAGATGAGTACTGGTCGAATCCTCCCACGATCAGTAAGGCGTCAATGTCAGAGCTAAAGTCCCTGATTTCATGTCCTAGCGAATAGGTAAACTCGCGAGCCTTTTCCGGGAAGAACAGCGGTTGAGCAGAAAGTGGGAAATGCGGGCTAGGAAATGCATGCCGTACGATCGATGCTGACACCAGGTCATAGAGTAAGAGCGTTTCGTCATACGTCTCACGTTGGGAAGTTGACAGACGATGCGGATCAAATTGGATGACCGTCAAGTGCTCACGTTTGGCAAATTCTGCGGTGAGTGCCCTCTGGACATTCATTGATGCGGCTATCTCCCGATATCTCACTTGCTCCATGGCGCCATACGGGCCGATTTCGTACACGTGGAAGTGAGGAGGAACCAGGGCGATGCGTGTAAGTCGATCGGCTTTTTCAGGTAGGTTCGGGTGTCCTTGCATTTCAGCGCGCACAACGGCAGTGAGTGCCAGAAGCAGGATGCTGAACGTGAAGAACGAGTGAATCATTCGATATGACATGCTGCGTCCGAACAAAGGTTGTGTGGCTTTACTTGATGGGATGCAATAATCGTAGCAGAATGACATCACCTGACAAGTTGAATCGTTACGTGCTAACGACCTTTTCTTGGTGTAACAGTCTCAATCCCGCTTATACGTCCCGCTCTTGCTCAAAGGAGACCAATCTATGTCATGGTGCCATCTGCGGGTGACGATCGCCGTTCTGTGCTTGCTGGTCGTCAGCGTCGCGCTTCCGGTACTGGCCGATGAGCCGAAGCCGTCTGGCCTGCACTGGCTTGAGGGGCCCACCGACGCGAAGCTGGGAGATCAGGCGTTGTTGAAGTTGCCCAAGGGCTATCAATTCCTTGGCGCACCAGAGACACAGGCGCTGTTGAAGAGAATGGGGAACTTCCCGTCGGGCTCGGAATTGGGGTTGATTACGGCGACAGGTGAGGGCGAACAGTGGTTCATGGTGGTGCGGTATATCGATGCGGGTTACGTCAAGGACGACGAGGCGGCCAATTGGGACGCCGACGCGCTCATGACCTCCATCAAGGAAGGCACGGAAGAAAACAATAAGCAGCGCCAAGCGCAAGGGTTCCCACCGCTGATCATTCGCGGGTGGGAAGAGAAGCCGCACTATGATAAGGCGGCGAACAAGGTGGTGTGGGCGATCTCGGCCCAGGAACGGGATTCGCCGATGGGCGTCAATTACAACACGTTGGCCTTGGGGCGGCAGGGGTATCTCAGCATGAATATGGTGGGGTCGCTGGAACAGCTGCCGATGTTGAAGCCGCATGTCAGCCAATTGCTGGCCAATGTGGAGTTCGTCGAAGGCAAACGGTACACGGACTTCAATAGCACAACGGACAAGGTGGCGGCGGTCGGGCTGACGGCGCTCATCGCGGGCGCAGCCGTCAAGTCGGGCCTATTGGCGAAACTGTGGGCCTTCATTATTCCCTTGGTGTTGGCCGGCAAGAAGCTGTTGATGCTGCTGGTGATTGCGCTCGGCGGATTAGCCGCCAAATACCTGAAGAAGAAACCGCAGGCCGAGCCGCCGGGTAGCGGCGGAGGACTGTCGTCGTGAAGATTCTCCTACTGCTCCTCGGCGGCCTCAAATTCGGGAAGATTGCGCTGACCGGCGGGACTATGCTCCTGTCGATGGTGGCGTATAGCTTTTTCTACGGCTGGTGGTACGCGGTCGGATTTGTGCTCCTGATTCTGTTTCACGAGTTGGGGCATTACGCCGCGGCCAAACAGCGCAACCTGAATGTGGGCGTTCCGACCTTTATTCCCTTCGTCGGCGCCTGGATTCAACTCAAAGAGCAACCGATGGATGTGGAAACCGAGGCCTATGTGGGAATTGCGGGGCCGGTTGCCGGAACCGTCGCGGCTATGGGCTGTTATTACGCCGCCGAATATTCGCAGAGCCAATTGATGCTGGCCCTGGCCTTTGCCGGGTTTATGATCAACCTGTTCAATCTCATCCCCCTGTCCCCATTGGACGGCGGCCGCATTACGGCGATTATCTCGCCCAAGGTCTGGTGGCTGGGAATACCGATTCTGATCGGTCTGTTCGTGATGAACCACAGTCCCATGTTGCTGCTGATTGCGATCATGGCGATCCCGCATGTCATGTCTACCTTCCGCGGCGGCCCCCACGGCCTCCCTGAACGCTACTATGAGGTACCGCTCTCGACCAGGGTCAGCTATGGGCTCTACTACCTTGGCCTTGCCGCGTTTCTTGGTATCATGAGTTATGAGACGCACCTGTTGCTTCCCTCCGGTCGAAGCTAACCGGACTCTCCAACCGATTGAAATTTCCCTGGGCAGGTTGCTGTGAATGCCGTCACGGCCGAAGTGAGTCGCATCGAGGATCTGACGCACGACGTGCGGACGATTGAGTTGCGTTTGCTGGAACCGGGCACCATTAGTTTTAAGGCCGGGCAGTTCGTCTCGTTCGAGGTGCCGAAGGAAGGGCAGCCTCGGCCCGTGACGAGGCCCTATTCCATTGCGTCGCCGCCGGGGCAGCTGGATCGAATCCTCCTCGTCCTCAATCTCGTTCAGGACGGGCCCGGTTCAGGGTATCTCTTCAGTTTACGGGAAGGATCGCACACGTCGTTCAAGGGGCCGACGGGCGCTTTCTATCTGCGGGATGACAGGGCCAGGGATCTATTGTTCGTCGCCACGGGAACCGGCATCGCTCCGCTTCGCAGCATGATCCTGGCTCAATTAGAGCGCGCACAGTCCCGATCCATCACCCTGTTCTGGGGGCTTCGCAGCCAGCGGGATCTCTATTGGCAGGATGAATTTACCGCGCTGGCCAGGGCCCATCCGAATTTCTCCTTCGTCACCACGCTGTCCAGGCCGGAATCGGGGTGGCAGGGAGCGAGCGGACGTGTGACGGCGCTGGTCGATGAGCGGGTCTCCTCCGTCACAAACCTCGCGGTGTATCTTTGCGGCGGAAGCGGGATGATTCGCGATGTCACAGCCAGGCTCAATGCGAAGGGATTGTGTCCCATCTATCGAGAGAAGTACTACGATGAGTGACGGCCGATGAAAGAGGCCCCCAGCGGCGTTCTCGGTCGCACGCCTCGTTGCGAGTTGCAAGCGGTAAAACGGGACTACTGGTGGGGTTATCCGTTCGCCAGGAATACCTCAAGCGGCGAACAGGTCAAACGAAGTTTGGTTTGTACCGCCTCAGTCATTCACTTGCTGCGGCCTTGCTGGACGACCACTTTGATCGGCCTGGTTGTCGGGTTGCTGAAAAGTCCGCCAGCATCGTTCTCGCGGCGCTAGGAGGGAGCTATTGCGCCGGGGTCGCCCGCTTAGTGGTATGTTGAAAGACGCACTTGGGGCAGGTGTAATGAATGAACTGCCCGCCGGCGACGAGGCGTTTGGTCATGGCCACCTTGCACCAGGTGCAGAGGCGATCGGGGAGTTCAGCGGTCGGAGTCGAGGCGTTGGATTGCGATGTGGATGTGTCAGCCATGGTCGGCATTCTCGCTAAGGGGTCGAGAGTTTGTCAATGTGCGCGAAACCGGAGAAATTTCGGAGATAAATATTTACAGGGTTTCAATCGTTGAGTATATTGCAAACATGTGTTCCCACTCCCACCATTCCCAACAGAAAGGTCGTATCGCATATGCACAACGCCGAAGGTGCCACTTCAGACGACATCTCATCATCTTCAGCCAGGGTTGCTGACTCCGCGGTCCATCCGGACTCTGTCGGACCCGGCAAAGCCTGGGGCATTTGCACCTCCGTTGACCTCCACGATTGCATCCCCGAACGCATTCGCGATGCCAAACAAATCGAAGCTTACGTTGTGCAGCTCTGCGAGCTGATCGAAATGAAGCGATACGGCGCCTGTCAGATCGTCAATTTTGGAGAAGGCCGGGTCGCGGGCTACAGCATGGTGCAGTTGATCGAGACTTCGTTGATCAGCGGGCACTTTGCCAACGATACCAATAGCGCCTATCTCGACATCTTCAGTTGCAAGGGATACGAGCCGGCCGTCGTGGAAGAGTTTTCCAAGGCCTTCTTCGGCGCCCGTCGTTCGAGCCACCGGGCCATGTTGCGGTACTAGACCCCCCTCCTGGATTTCCGTCCCGGCAGGGTCTGTGATCCTGCCGGGGCTTCATGTCATGAACCAATCACAACCCACAACTGTACGGGCGTTTTTCTCCACACTCGCGGGCAAGCTGGACCCTGAGGCGGCCGAAGGACTGGACGTGGTCTACCAGTTCGATTTGAACGGCGCCGACGGGGGACAGTATCAACTGCAGATCAAGGACGGGGCCTGCCAGGTGTCCGAGGGCATCCATCCTGACCCGCATGTGACGCTTGCGATGTCCGGGGAAGATTGTCTACGGGTGTTGAACGGCCAGGTCAGCGGCACCATGGTGGCCATGACCGGCCGGCTGCGTATCAGCGGCGATATGGGCCTGGCGCTTCAGTTGGCTTCCCTCTTCCCCAGTCTCCGTCCTTAGCAGGATGCGCTAAAAGTCCGCCAGCGGCGTTCTCGGTCGCACGTCTCCTTGCGACGTACCCAGCGCGTACGCCTCAGTCGCCGTGCTTCCTGCGGCCTTGCTGGACGGCCTTTTTTCGCATCCTGCGATTGATGTTCATGCAAGCCGGCATCTGCGTCGTTCTCGGCACGAAAAAATCCTCAACGTATTCCAGCGAATACGCCTCCGGTTTTTTCGCGCCTGCGGCCTCGCATCTACCAACAGCTCCTGTGCCTCGCAACGAAGGATGACTCGGACAGACTCTTGGCAGGATGTTGAAAAAGGCCGCCAGCGTTGTTCTCGCGTCTCTCCGAGGCTCGACGTACAGGACAAAGTACGCCTCGCCTCTTCGTTCGCTGCGGCTGCGCTGGACAGCCTTTCTGAACAGCCTGCGAATCCCAATCACATCAGGCGAGGCGATCCTAAGCGCGGTGTGGTTCGGCGCCTCGTAGCGTGTCAGGATCCTGCTATGCCTGCTGCACGGCCAATTCCGCTTCTGCCGGTGTGTCTCCTAGTTCGTCGGCCCGCCGCGGGAACCGCTCTTCCAGCATCGTATAGACGGTCGGGACCAGGAACAGGGTCAAGATCGTCGAGACGGTGAGGCCGCCCACGACCGCGCGGGCGAGCGGCGCGTTGGTTTCGCTGCCGGTCCCTAAACCGAGCGCCATCGGGATTAGGCCCACCACGGTGGCGAGCGACGTCATTAAAATCGGCCGCAGTCTGGTGCGGGACGCCGTGACAACGGCGGTGGCAAGGGCAAGGCCTCGCCGCCGCAGCACATTCGTATAGTCCACCAGCAGGACGCCGTTGGAGACCACAATCCCCAGCATCATGATGATGCCCATCAACGAAGAGGTGGAGATCGTGGTGTTGGTCAAGTACAGGATCACGATCACGCCGGGGATACCCATCGGCACTGAAAACATGATGATGAAGGGATCGATCAGCGACTTAAATTGCGCCGCCATCACCATGTACACCAGAATCAAGGCCAGGGCACTGGCATAGATCAGGCCCTCGAAGGTCTCGCGTTGTTGCTGGATTTGGCCGGCGAGCCGGATACTGAATCCAGTCGGGAGTTGCAGTTGCGCGAACGCCGTCTCCAGGTCTTGGGCAATCGCGCCGAGGTCCCGACCGACGGGGTTGGCGGTGATGTGGACGACACGCTGAAAGTATTTGCGCTCGATCTTCACCGGCCCGGCATTCAGCTTCAGGGTGGCCAGGTTCTTCAGGAGCACCGGCTCGCCGTTCTTCGTGGTCAGTAGGACATGCTCGATGGCCGTCAGATCCTTGCGGTGTTCTTCCGCGAGCCAGGCGCTGATGTAGTACTCGTTCCCGTTCTGCGGGTCGGTATAGATGATCGGGTCCGTTTGCCCGTTGCCGTTCAGGGAAAACAGCACGGCGTTGGCGACATCCGTTTCGCTGATTCCCAGGAGCGCGGCTTTTTCTCGATCCACGACCACGTTGACTTCCGGATAATTCTCTTCCCGGCTGACTTCGATGTCGGCCATGCCGGGGATCTTGTGCATGATTTCCTGCGCCTGCTGGATGACGGTGCGGGCCTTCTCGAAGTCGTAGCCGTAAATTTCCACGTCGATGGATTTCTGCGAGCCGAAGCTCGTCACGCGTTTCACCAGGCCTCCCGGATCAAAAAACATTGCGACGCCGGGGAACAGCTTGATTACCGACGGTCTGACGGCGTTCATGATCTCGACCTGGTTGCGTCTCCGCTTGTCGGGAGACGCCAGATAGACGGAAATGACCGAGGTGTGCGGCCCGGTGTTGGGATTAAACAATGAAGAGCGGCCCTGGGCGAGCACGCCGGTGCTGGAGGCAATGGCTTCCAGTTCGTCCGGCGGAATTTTTTCGCGCAGCACCCGTTCGACCTCGGCGACCTGATCCACGGTTTTCTCCACCCGCTGGCCGACTGGGGCCCGGAGGACGATGCGGAACTGGCTTTCGTCCGACACCGGTAGAAATTCGGTGCCGATAAAGGGCAGCAGCGCGAGCGAACTGACGAAGATGGTGACGACGGCGACCAGTAAGGTACGGCGGTGGGCCAGCACCCAACGTAGACTGCGTTCGTACCCTTCATCGAGCGCCTCGTACCGGCGTTGGCTCCACTGCATGATGCTCACGAACCAGCGGGGCAGGTTGTGATGCGCCTCCTGTTCCGACTTTAAGAATCGGTAACAGAGCGCCGGGGTCACGGTGCGCGACACGAAAAATGAGGTGAACAGGGCGATGGCGATCGTGAGGGTCAGCGGAATCAGCAGGAGCCGGGCGATGCCGACGATGAAAAACATCGGCAGAAACACGACGACGGTCGTGACCGTGGAGGCGAAGATCGGCATGGCGACCTCGCGGGCGGCGTTCACGATGGCGTCCCACCGGTTCCGGTCGACGTTGAGATGCCGTTGGATATTTTCCAATTCGACGATGGAGTCGTCCACCAGGCGACCGATCCCCAAGGCCAGCCCTCCCATGGTGAAGACATTCAAGGTCTGGTTGGTGAAATACAGCACGATGAAGGTCACCAGGATCGACAGCGGGATGGCCACGGAGATGATCAGCGTGCTGGTGACGTTTCTCAGGAACAGCAGGATGACCGCCGCCGCCAACAACGAGCCGTGGAGCGCCTGCTCGATGAGGTTCTTGATGGATTGGCGGATATAGACCGACTGGTCGAACGAAATGCCCAATTGCACGCCAGGCGGAATGCCGATCATTTTGGGGATCGCTTTGCGCAAGGCATCGACCACTTCCACCGTGTTGGCGATCGGCTGCTTATTGACGCGGAGATAGACGGAACGTTTGCCGTCCGTGCGAACCACGTTGGTTTGAATATCCGACGAGTCGGTCAGGACGCCGACATCCCGCACGCGCACCGGATTGCCCCGCGGGTCGATCTTCACGACGACGTCGTTGATGGGCTCCACCGTCTTAAACTGCGTGTTGGTGAACACGTTGTAGTCGAGGTTGCCGGCTTTGATGTCGCCGGACGGCAGGATCAGGTTGGAGGCCTTGACCGCTTTGACCACGTCGAGAATCGACAGGCCGCGGGCCTGGAGCAGGGCCGGGTCCAGGTTGATGTTGATTTGCCGGATCTTTCCGCCCTCTACCGTGGCGGCGGCGACGTTGGCAATTTGTTCGATCTGCGGGGCGATGGTGTTATAGGCCAGGTCGTAGAGCGCCCGTTCATCCATATCGCCACCGGAGGCCGTGACGAACGCGACCGGAATGTTGGAAACGTCGAATTTGACGATGAATGGTTGCAGAATCCCGGGCGGCAGGCTGTTCAGAATCTGGGTGATCCGTTGCATCACCTCCATCTGGCCCACGTTGATGTCCGCGCCCCAGTTGAACCAGATCTGCACCGCGCCGATTCCCTGCTTGGCGAACGATTCCACATGTTCGACGTTGGAGGCGGAACTGACGGCCTTCTCGATGGGGTAGACGACGCTCTGTTCGATGTCGAGCGGGGGGGCGCCTTTGTAGATGACGCCGACGAAGGCGACCGGGACCTGGATATTGGGGAAGAGATCGACCGGGAGCCGTTCCAGCGACGTGGCTCCCAGGATCACCAGGGCCAGGGACAGCATCAGGATGCCGATGCGGTTACGGAGCGCGAGGAGTGTCAGCCACATAATGGGGACGTGAGACGTGAAACGTTAGATGTGAAACGAAGGGAGCACACTGTCAACCCGGAGGCCTCTTTATTCGTTAGCTTCTATGATTCCCGTTTCACGTCGCTCAGCGGTTGGACTTGGACCGGCGCGCCTTCGCTGACCAGATCTTTGCCGGACACGATCAGTTGTTCGTCTCCGCTGAGGCCCTTCACGACTTCGACGCGATTTTCGGCGCGAGCCCCCAGTTCAACCGGCACTTGATGGGCTTTCCCGTCCTTCACGATATAGACATACTGAGATTCTTCGAGCCGGCTCACCGCATCCAGGGGAATTTGGATCGCCCGGGGATGTTTTCCGACCAGCACTTCGACGCGGGCGAACATGCCGCCCTTGAGGCGATGGTCCCTATTGGGCAGATCGACTTCGACGGTCATGGTGCGGGTGGCGCGATTGAGCGCCTGCACGATGCGGGTCACCGCGCCTTCAAACACCTCGTTCGGATAGGCTTCGGCGCGCACATCGGCGCGCTGCCCGACTTTTACCAGGGGCACATCTTTCTCCACGACTTCAATCAGGGTGCGGACGGTTTCAACGTCATGCACGCTGAGGATGCCGCGCGACATGGTGGAGGTGCTGGCGGTGGTGCCGCTCACATAGGCTCCGGGGTCGAGGTTGCGTTCTGCAATATAGCCGGCAAACGGCGCGCGGATGAAGGAGTACGCTAGATTGGTTTCCACCTGGGCTAAGGCGACCGCCATCTGTTGCACCTGCGCGCGCAAGGAATCCTGTAAGGCCACCGCGGCGTCTCGGTTCACCAGTGCGGTATCCAAATCCTGTTGCGACACAAACTGGTCTTTGATCAGCGCCTGCATGCGGTCAAGGGTGAGGGCGGCGTTGCGCACAGCGGCTTCCTGCTGGACGACCTTCGCCTTCGCGGACAGCAGATTGGCCTTGGCTTGATTGACCGCATGCACGTAATCGGTGTGGTCGATTTCCACCAGCAATTGATTGGCCTTCACCAGATCGCCCTTGTCCACATAGATTTTGGCGATGTAGCCGTCCACGCGCGAGAAGATGTTCACGAGTTGGTTGGGAATCAGGTCCGCGGTATAGGTCAACCGGACGTCGAGATCCTGCTTGATGGGGCTCATGGTGCCGACCGTGAGAATGCGGTTTTTCCGCGGATCGGTCTTGGCTCCGCTGCTCAGGCGAAACACGATCAGGGCCATTACGGCGACAAAGAGTATGATCCCCAGGGTGACGATCGGATGTCGTTTGATGAGGTTACCGGACACGCGACAGCCCTCGCTTCTTTTCTGTAGACGGAGGGTGCAGGCCTCTCAAGAAGAGTTCCACGTAGGCGGACACGATCTCCTTGTGCGGGCAGTGCAACGGCACCCCGAAAATTTCGTGCAGCAGCCGGTGGTGCACCACCATGCCGATGAAGGCTCGCGCAGCCAGGAGCGGATCGATGGCGCGAAAGGCGCCTTCCTCAATTCTCGTCTGAATGTATCCGGCTAAATAGTCGTAGAACACACGGTGTTGTTTCCCGAAAAACATATCCGCCAGCTCGTGGCCCTCCAGCGCGCTGAAGAGCAGCAGGCGCAACATCGTAGGATCGGCCCCCGGGCGGATCCGGTAGCTGGCAATGAGAGTGAAGACCCGGTGATCGTCACGTTTGCGCGCGAATTCCTCGACGGCGCTCAACAACTCGCTGAGAGGCGCCTTTTCGGCCAGGATGGCGGTGTACAGCGCCCGTTTGGTCGGAAAGTACTTGAACACCAGGGCTTCGCTCACGCCGGCGGCCCTGGCGATTTCTTTGGTGGTGGTACCCTTGAAGCCCTTGGCAGCGAACAGGTTCGCGGCAGAGGAGATCAGGCTGGCCTGACGATCCTGGCTGGCGTTGCGGGAGAGGGCGCTCGTCGCTTTCACGTAATCGGCAGTCCGGTGAGTGAGTGGTTACTCACCACCCAGGCTATCATGCGAGAACGAAGCAAGACAAGAATCGCGCGATTTCCAGCCTCGCAGGGCCAGGCCACCGGAATACAGGGGCGGGTCGAAGGCCGTCACGGAGTTGAAGGCGAGTTGCCCTCGTTCAACTTGACGCGGAACGCTTCGCTCTCGAAGAAAATGACCCCCTGGCTGGTTCGGAGGTCGTAACGGAGGATGATCGCACTGTCGGGCCCTTGCCAGTTGAAAAACTTCACCGCGCCGCCGGTCATCTGGCCGGGGGTCTGATCGATCGGGCCGAACTGCTGTTGAAGAAAATGCAACAGCCGGTCGTGCGTCTCCTTGCCGGCATACCGCACCATGACGCGGGCGAACTTGCCATCGATGGTGTTGAATTTCATGGACTCGACCGTCGCCGGCCCTAACATCCGGGGCGTGGATGTCAGTTCAAAGGTCTGCACCCGGCCCGCGTCCTCCACCTTGACGAACTGGTCCGATTCGGTAAAGGCCGCCCCCCAGGGAATGCCTTCGAAGCCATTCGGGTCATTCTGCATGGGGACGGCCGACGCCGGGGCAGCCGGCAGCAGCAGGAGGCCTACGATCGCGAGGAGGTTCAGCCAGCGAATCGGGTGGAGAGAATTCCGTCCATACATAGAACGTTAGTCCGCCGTATCCGATATGCGATCTTGAAACCGTGGCGCAAGGTTGCGGCTTTCGATGAAGAGAAAACCCCGATCCCGGTTTGCTTCATAGGTGAGGGTGATTTCAGTCTCCGTCCCCCGCCAGGTATATTGCTGGTTCAGCCCGCGCATCATTTGTCCGGGAAGCCGCTCGATCGCGCCATAGGTCTGTTCGAGATAGTGCAGCACCTGCTTGTGGGCCTGCGCGCCGCGATAGCGGATGGTGACTCGCGCGAATTGGGCGTCCACGGTGGAAAGACGCAGGCTTTCGACCGGGATGTCGGCATACACCGGCGGGCGATCGCGGAATTCGTAATCGATGGTATGAGTGTTCTCGCGCGTGACCGTGAGGTCCGGGATGCCGGTCAGGGGCACGCCCCAAGGCAGATCGTGGTATCCGTGCGGATCGTTGGCCATGGTGATGGCGGAGGCCGGCCCGGCTGCGAGGAGAAGCAGCGCGCCGAACAGCGCGCCGTGGCGCAGGATGCGGAGAGGCGACCATATCGAAAACGCGTAGGGCATGGCTTTCACAGGGTCCCATTCGGCACGCTACCATGGTCGTTCGGGTGACGGCAACTCCTGGGCGTCGTTCTTGTGAATGGTGGACCCCTTGGCTATAATGCACCTCTTGTGCCGGGGCCGGTCAGGCGACAGGAGCATGGTTCATGGTCGACAGCGATGTATTTGTACAGGCGCTCGAAAATCTGGGCGTGAATTTCTTTACGGGTGTGCCCGATTCGCTGCTGGGTGGCATCATCGAAGAGTTGCTGACCCGCAAACTCTATACCCCCGCCGTGCGCGAGGATGAAGCGGTTGCCATGGCCGCCGGCGCGTTCATGGCCGGAAAAATTCCCGCCGTGCTCATGCAGAACTCCGGACTCGGCACCTCACTGAACACGCTGGTTTCGCTCAACATGATCTATCGGCAGCCCTGTATCCTGCTGGTGTCTTGGCGCGGCTTCGAGGGCAAAGACGCCCCGGAACATCTGGTGATGGGCGAGACGATGCCGCAGTTACTCGATACCATGAAAATTCCACACCGGACCCTGTCGGAACTGACGATGGCGGACGACCTCCGGTGGGTGGGACAGACTTTTATGAAACAGCGGATTCCAGTGGCTCTCCTGATCAAGAAAGGCATCATCAAGGGGTTGCATCCATGAGGCCGGAACAGGGCACCATGCAGAGCCGGGCGCAGGCAATGGCCGCGTTGCTCGAATTGCTGGCCGACCAGCCGGTGATCATTTGCAACGGATTTCCGTCGCGCGAGGCCCAGAAGATCGCCGATCGGCCGACGCATTTCTATATGATCGGATCGATGGGCAACGCCGCAGCCATTGGCCTGGGCGTGGCGCTTGCCAAACCGTCCAAGAAGGTGATCGTGTTCGACGGCGACGGGAATGTCCTGATGGGGATGGGGACCCTGGCCACGGTCGGCGCTCTGCGGCCGAAGAACTTCATCCATGTTGTGTTCGATAATGAAGTCTATGGTTCGACGGGCAATCAGCCGACTATCTCCAACGTCGTGCCCTTGGAAAAAGTCGCCAGAGCAGCCGGGTATATCGCGGTCGAACGCGTACTGGACCGGGACGATCTTGTCTACGAGTTTAAGGACATGTTGAAGAACGACGGACCGAGCATGTTGCTGGTCAAGGTCAACGAGTTTGTCGAGGATGCCGGACGGGTGTCGTTGGAACCGCCGGACTTGACGGCTCGATTCATGAACGCGATTGAATAGCGCCTGCGTGCTGAGTGCGATGTGTGAGGCCGCTCCGCTCAGTCCCGATCCACAGCCTGAGGCATGAACATGATACTTCTCAATCCAGGTCCGGTGAATGTGAGCGAACGGGTGCGGCAGGCATTGGTGCGCCCGGATATCTGCCATCGGGAATCCGAGTTTTCCGAATTACTCATCCGGATCCAGCAGAAACTCCTGACTGCCTTTGTGCCGGGGGCGGAATCCGACTACGTGGCCGTGGTGTTGACGGGCTCCGGCACCGCCGCAGTGGAGGCTGCCGTCATGTCCTGCCTGCCGCTGGGCAAACGCATGCTGGTGCTCAGCAACGGCGTCTACGGCGAGCGGCTGTCGAATATGATCGGACTGCATCGGCTCGGAGTCTCGGAACTCAAGTCGGAATGGCACGTCAGGCCTGATCCGGAGCGGCTCCGGTTGGCGTTGCGCCAGCATCCCGAAGTGCATGCGGTGTCCATGGTGCATCATGAGACCACCACCGGGTTGATCAATCCGGTGAAGGACATCGCGGAAGTCGCCGACAGCCTGAACCGGGTGTTTGTGCTCGATTCCGTCAGCGGCCTGGGCGGGGAACCGATCGATATCGCCGGGTCGCACATCTATATGGTGGCGGGGACTGCCGGCAAATGTATTCAGGGCTTCCCCGGCGTGTCGTTTGTGTTGCTGCGCAAGGGCTTCCTGGAGCGGATGCGCGCCTATCCCAAGCGATCCTGGTACCTCACCCTGACCAACTATGTGGACGATCAAGGACGCGGGATCGTGCCCTTTACCCCGGCCGTTCAAGTGTACTATGCATTTGAAGAAGCCTTGAACGAGTTGCTGGAAGAGGGAGTGGCCAACCGGTTTCAGCGCTATAAGCGGGTGGCAGGCCGGATTCGCGAGCGGATGGGGCAACTGGGCGTGCAAGCGTTCCTGCCTGCGGAATTGCAATCGAACACGATCACGGCGTTTCATCTGCCGTCCGGCGTGAGTTACTCCGCCTTGCATGATCAATTGAAGGCCCGCGGGTATGTCATCTACGCCGGGCAGGGACAATTGGAGTCGAAAATTTTCCGCATCGCCAATATGGGCGCCCTCACCGAAGCACAGATCCGGGGGTTTCTGGGAGCCTTCGAGGAAGTGGTGGCAGGAGCGACCGCGCGCGCATGAAAGCGATCATCCTTGCCGCGGGGGTAGGCAAACGCCTCTGGCCGGTCACGCAACACAAGCCGAAGTGCCTGATCGAGATCGGAGGGCAGACATTGCTGTCCCGCTATCTCGAATCTTTGGCTTCGGTCAGAATCAGACAGGCGACCATTGTGGTCGGCTACAAGCAGGAGATGATCAGGGCCGCCGTCGGCTCCCATTGCCATGGCGTGGACATCTCCTACCTGGTGAACGAGGAGTTTTACCGCGGCAGTATTTCGTCTTTGTGGATCGCGCGGACGGCGTTGTCCGACGACGTGGTGATCATGGATGCGGATGTCTTGTTCCATCGTGAAATTTTGCGGCGGCTGGTGGCCTCGCCCTATGAAAACTGCCTGCTGATGGACGACACCGTGAAGCAAACGGGCGAGGAATGTATGGTCGTGGTGCAGGGCGACCGCGTGGTCGCCTTGAGCAAGAAGGTGCCCGATCGGTATGATCTCGCCGGGGAAGGGGTCGGCTTTCTCAGGGTGCGCCGGGCGGATACCTCACATGTGATCGGCTCGCTCAAGGGGTACATCGACCAGGACCGATGGGACATGGAATACGAAGACGGATTGTTGCAGTATTTCCGCGACGTGAAAGTCGGCCATGAGAAAATCGGGGGGCTGCCCTGGACGGAGATCGATTTCCCTGAAGATGTGACCAAGGCGGAGCGTGAAGTGCTGCCGAGGCTGTAGGGCACAGGTGGTCGCCGTGTGAATGGAGAAGTGTAGCCTGTGAGATACCTGGGAGCTATACGCCATTCGCAAGGCATCATAAGTTTCCTCATGAGATACGAATGACGACAGACGAACGACGTGACCGAAGATGAGTGAAAGCACATTGCAACGCGGCGCTGAACTGCAGGGACTGAGCACGGCTATTTTATTGCCCGGGGCCGGGCTTTTTGGCGATCGCCCGGGGCGCGGTCTCACCGATGTCAGCCCCTTGACCCACATCGGAGGGTTGAGCCTCTTTCAGCGCACTGTGCTCACGTTGCAGCGCGGCGGCATTCGCCAATTGATAGTCCTGGCCGGTCCCGATGAAGAATTGCTCAAGCAAGCGCTGGGACGGGGGGCACGGGTCACGATTCCGGTCCGGTGGATGCCGGTCCGTGAGTTTCCGATCGATGATCCGCGCACATGGGAATCCCTTGCCGCCGAGGTGCGGGGCTTCTGTCTCATTGCCGGGGTGCAGGCGGTGTTCTCCAAGGGCTTGATCGAACACTTGCGGCAGACCGTGCGCGACGGCGAGGCGTTGGTCGTCACGCGTGAAGCAGGCCCGGTCGAGCCTCAGACGGGCCGTCGAAATCCGGTCGTCGCATTTCAGGGAGGGCGGCTGGTCTCCTTTCACAATCATCCCGGCCAGGAAGGTCACCAGGTGGCGGCCGATCTGGTGGTGTTGCCGGCCAGTATCTTGAACCCGCCCAATGCCGCAGCTGTGGACGCGACCAGCGGCGCTACGGAGCCGCTGGGGATGACCCCTATGCGCCGCTGGCTGGAACGAGCCGCGATCGAAGGACGCGTGCGGGTTGTTGCAGCCGCGTCCCACGCAGGACTCTGGTATCGCGACGTGTGGGATCAGACAAGTGTCGGCCAGGCGGAGCGGACTCTGTTTCGTTCGCTGAAGGGCGAGGCCGAGGGATTCGTCGATCGGTATTTCAACCGGACCTTCTCGCGGCTGTTGACGAGACTCTTCCTGCGATTGAAATGCTCCCCTAATACCATCACGATGGTGGCGACAGCCGTCGGGCTCCTCTCCGCCGTCGGGTTCGGTCTGGGGACTTATACGGCAGGCATCGTAGCCGCGTTGTTGTTTCAATTGGCAGCCATCATCGATTGTTGCGATGGTGAGGTGGCGCGTCTCACCTTTACGGAATCCCCGTTCGGCGCCTGGCTGGATATCGCCATGGACAATGTGGTGCATATCGCCATTTTTGCCGGAATTGCCTGCGGCGCCTATGTTCGGCAGGCTGGCACGGCAGAGGCCTGGATTCCATTGGCGCTGGGCGGCGCAGCCGTGTTCGGCAATGCGATGGCGTTCTGGCTGGTCACAAAGGCCCAAAAAATCGGCGCGACCCGTGGCTGGAATACGCCGAAGCAGGCTGCCTGGTCCGACTTCATTCTAAAAAATGTGGCCAGCCGGGATTTTTCCGTGGTGGTCGTCCTGTTTGCGCTCCTGGATAAACTGGACTGGTTTCTGCGGATGGCCGCACTGGGGTCAACCGTGTTCTGGTTGATGATGTTGTGGGTCATCCGACCGTCGGCACGGGCCCGTGCTTAAGGCTGCCCTCCTCGTTCTCGGGGCACTGACACTCTCCGCACTGATCTGGCACATCGGCATCGGGCATATTTACGATGCGGTGACCCAGTTGGGTCCTGCCGCCATGGTGCTGATCCTTCTTCCCTCTCTCCTCATGTATATGCTCGAAGCCTATGGGTGGCGCGTGACGCTCGGCGCCTGGGCGAACGGCGTTCCGTTCTGGCGCGTGCTGGCCATTCGTACCGCCGGGGAAGTCGTAAACATGACCACTCCCACGGCCTACGTGGGGGGCGAACCGCTGAAGGCCTATCTCCTCAAGCGACAGGGCGTGCCGCTCGTAGAAGGGCTGGCCTCGGTGGTGACGGCCAAAACCACCATGACCATCGCCCAAATCCTTTTCATTCTGGCGGGGATCGGCTTGGGATTCTGGTTATTGGGCGCTGGCGGCTCGGCCGGACAGACGATCACCGCCGGATTGGTCAGCGTGGGACTACTCCTATTCGGGGTCGGCGCGTTTGTCATCGTGCAGAGACAGGGCATGTTCGGGTGGATCCTAGCTCTATTGAAACGGGTGGGCCTCCGAGTGCAATACCTGGAAGCGCGGGAACAACAACTTCTGGAACTGGATCGGACCATTGCGGGCTTTTACTCTCACCAGCGACGAGCCTTTCTGGTTTCGACCGGATTGTTTCTGCTCGGCTGGCTGGCCGAGGCCTTAGAAGTCTATGTCATGGTCCTGTGCATGGGACAGCCGATCGGCGTGCTGCCGGCCATTGCAATCGGTGCCCTATCGGTCTTTATTAAGGGCGGGACATTTTTTATTCCCGGCAGCTTAGGGGCTCAGGATGCCGGGAACCTATTCCTCTTAACCGCATTCGGATATGGCGATGTGACGGGTATTACTTTCGCGCTGCTGCGCCGGTTCCGGGAATTCGTCTGGATCGCTCTGGGGCTGGGCTGTCTGGCGACCATGACAAAAGGCGTCGATCGTTCCCTTCCTACCGACTAACCCTTAATTCTGTTGCGATTTCGATTGTGCCCTGCATATCCGCACAGGCCGGCGGGCAATGTCCGCCCGCTTCCGGTGAATTGAACTGTGTCATGAAAAGACAGTGGGTGGTTTCCCCCGCGTACCATCACGTAATTTCTTGAGAACCTGTAGCTCAAACAACGGCTCTCCGCTACACTAGGTCGAATCCTATCCTGTATGACATGTGGACATAGCGTGGCACGCTTAACCTGCGTTGTGTCTCGACGAGAGTGAGTGGACCCATGCCGCCATCACAACAGCCAGGTTCGGGAGACCAGCGGAGGGAGGAAGCCCCGCCCAGGACGAAAGCCCTGGAGGGAATCAGTGGACGCCTGCTGCCTCCCGTGGATGATCCGCAGGCAGCGCTGGAATTCTGTCGGGCCCTCACCACAGCGATGGAACTGACCTCGCGCGCGGAAGGCCATCGCCAGCAGCCGGCACTGGTCGCAGCCATCCTGGGGCCACGGGGCGAGTCCCTGCCTCCGCCGACGTTGTCGATCGTCATTCCCGTCTTCAATGAGGAAGAAAATCTTCACACGTTGCATGCCCGCATCACCAAGACCTTGACCGAACAGCGATTGGATTACGAAATCGTCTTTGTCGATGATGGCAGCGCCGACCGCAGCCCAGAAATATTGCGCCGCCTGGAAGCGGAAGATCGCCGCGTCGTCGTGGTGGAATTTGCCAGAAACTTCGGGCATCAAGTCGCGATCAGCGCCGGCCTGGAACATAGCCGCGGACGCGTCGTCTGCATCATGGATGCCGATCTACAGGACCCTCCGGAGGTCTTGCACATCTTCTTGGCCAAATGGCAGGAAGGATGGGAAGTGGTCTACGCCGTTCGCACCGAGCGGAAGGAATGGTGGGGGAAGCGGCTGGCCTATGCCGGGTTCTACCGTCTGCTTCAGCGGGTGGCGAATATCGAGATTCCGTTGGACGCCGGGGATTTTTGCGTCATGGATCGGAAGGTGGTCGATCTGCTGGTCCGGATGCCGGAGCGCAATCGCTTTGTCAGGGGTATCCGTAGTTGGGTGGGGTTCAAACAGATAGGGGTGCCCTACGAACGCCAGGCGCGTTATGCCGGAAGCCCCAAATACACGTTTCGAAAGCTACTATACCTGGCGCTCGATGGACTGGTCTCGTTCAGCCACATGCCCTTGCGCATCATTACTGTGGTGGGGTTTACGGTTTCCCTGCTGTCGTTCCTGGTGGCGCTGTTTTATTTCATTAAGAAACTCACCGTTGGCGTCGGGGTGGCCGGGTTTACCACGCTGGTGGTCTCGATCTTTTTCCTCGCCGGGATTCAGCTGATGACCATCGGCGTCATCGGTGAATACATCGGGCGGATTTCCGACGAGGTCAAACATCGCCCGCTCTATGTCGCTCGCCGCGTGACCAGGAGATAGCCGCCATTCGCCTCCTCATGTTCGATAACGAGTTTCCTCCCCTCGGGGGCGGCACCGGCGTCGTCAACTTCCATCTTCTGGAAGAGATGGCCCGGCGGCCGGATGTGACCGTGGATCTCGTCACCTCCTCGCGGACCAGGGCACAGTATGAAACTGAGCAGTTCGCCGACCGCATCACCATCTACAAAGTGCCGGTCGATAACCGTAACATTCACCATGCCGCCAATCGCGAGCTCCTGCGATACAGCTGGCGCGGGTTGTGTCTCGCGCGGCGGTTGGCGGCGCAGCATTGTTATGATGCGAGTTTCGCCTTTGCCGGCGTGCCGGCCGGCGCGATCAGTTACCTGCTGTGCCTGACTCACGGATTGCCCTATGTCTTGTCGCTGCAGGGGCCGGATGTGCCGGGGTTCGAGGCGCGGTACAACTATCTCTATCCTGTGTTAACGCCGTTGATCAAGCGGATCTGGCGGCAAGCCGGAGCGGTGACGGCCATCAGCACGGAACAGGTGGCGCTCGCGCATCGGACCATGCCGGATTTGGAACTGGTCACCATTCCCAACGGGGTCGATACGACCTTGTTCACTCCCGCCGGCGCGGTGCCGAAACGAGCGTTCACAATGGTCTGTGTCGCGCGATTGATCGAGCGCAAGGGACAGCATCACCTATTGGAGGCCTTTGCGCAGTTACGCGCAGCCAGTGCTGAACCAATGGCGCTGATCTTTGTCGGCACCGGAGATGCCGAGCCGAAGTTGCGGGAGTGGGCGATGAGTTTGAAGGTGACGGATGCCGTGACGTTTCAGGGATTTGTGCCGCGCGAACAGATGCCGCCGGTCTATCGCAATGCCGATGTGTTTGTGCTGCCGTCCCAGCAGGAGGGGATGTCCATTGCCCTGTTGGAAGCGATGGCGTCCGGTCTGCCGGTCGTCGTGACCGACACGGGTGGGACCGCTGAATTGGTCACGCAGGGAGACAACGGCGAAATTGTTCCCTGGGCGGATGTGCCGGCGCTGACCTCGGCCTTGCACCGTCTACTGCAGTCCGGCGAGCGTCGCCTGCGTATGGGCAACGAGAGTCGCAAACGCGCGCTGGAGTTCGGGTGGCCTGCGCTGGCGACCCGGTATCTTGAGCTGTGTGCTCGGGTGATGGTGCCGTTGGGCGAGAGCCGGCGCACGAACGGTCGCCCTTCGGGAGAAATCGCCCAAGATTTGAATCGGGAACCCCGGGCATGAAGAAGCTGCCTCACGTGTGTATTCTAACCAGCCAGTATTTCGACTGGGGGATTTATGGCGGCTTCGGCAGCATGTCGCGTAAGCTTGCCGAGAGTCTGGTGTTCTCCGGTCATCCCGTCAGTGTCATCGTGCCCGGGCGTCGAGGCCAACAGCCGATTGAAACGATCGGCGGGGTGGAGATCAGGAGTTTCTCGCCGCGTAATGTCGTGGAGGCCTGTCGTCTGATTCGAGACTCCCAAGCCGATATTTTTCATTCGCAGGATCCGACTGTCCTGACCTATCTGGCGCAACGCCTTCACCCGCGCCGGGCGCATCTGGTGACCAGCCGCGATCCCCGGGAGTGGAGCGACTGGTGGCTCGAATTTCTCTACGCCACGCCGATGCGCCGTCTCCTGACGCCGCTGAACTACCTTACCGAATCAGGCTTGCTCGTGAGACAGGCCGTGCGACGGGCCGACGCGGTCTATTGTCCTGCCCATTTCCTGAAGGACAAGGTCCAACGATTGTACGGGCTGTCTACCTTGCCCACGATGCTGCCCAATCTCATCGATGTGCCGGCGAGCCTGCCGCAGAAGAGCGCGCGTCCGACGATCACCTTTGTGGCCCGATGGGACAAGCGCAAGCGTCCCTGGTTGTTTCTGGAACTGGCCGCGCAGTTTCCTGACTACCGGTTCGTGGCCGTCGGCCAGGGAAGTGCCTCCGCTGAGTCAGGCTTTGACGCCCAACTGCGACAGAAGTTTCGCGACGTGTCGAATCTCGAGATGCCGGGACTCATCAACCGTTTCCGTGAACCGGAACGCATGCATCAGATCTTGTCGGACACCTGGATTTTTGTCAGCACGGCGGTGCGCGAAGGGCTTCCATTGACGTTTCTGGAAGCGGCCGCGTACGGATGCCCGATCATCAGCCGGGTCGATCCGGACCAATTCGCCAGCCGATTCGGGAAACAGGTGCAGGATGATGACTATGCGTCCGCCGTTCGAGCTCTCCTTGCTGAGGCGCCGTTGGCAAAAGGCCGGGCGGCGTATGACTATGTGCGGGAGACCTACGAAACCTCCAAAGCCCTGGCGGCTCATCAGGCACAGTACGCGCGGTTTGCGGCCTGACTCTGTCCGAAGGGCGCGCGAGCGGCCCTGCCGCATAGGCGGCTGAGAAGCCGGGGGAATCCATGTCGGCACAAGCGGTCTCAAAAGGTATTGTCTCTGTCGGCGGGTGGTCGGTCGTCAAGCTGGCGACGTCGGCCATCGTGCTGCCGGTGCTCGCACGATTCCTCGGCATCGAAGGGTACGGGCAATATGCCTATTACCTGGCGGTGCTGTTGCTCGCCTCGCAATTTGCCAATGTCGGGATGATGCAGACCATGACCAAGCGGATCGCCGAGCGGCCGGAGGACTTGCCCTGGTGCAGGGCGGTGGCGGGGTCCGGCGCCCTCATCAACGGCGCGGGGGTGTCGTTCGTCGGGCTCGCGACAGGTTTACTGGTCTGGCGCACGGCTTCGCAAGGGACGGCGGCGGTTCCCATCGCGCTGGCCGTCGTCGGTGTCCTGTTGTTCGATCAGGTGTGGTTCTACGCGCGAGGGGTGTTGCACGGCCTCCGGCATGAGGAGCGCGCGGCGATCCCGGGCATTATTGGAGTGCTCATGGCGGGGCTGTTCGGGGTACTGGCAGTCACCATCGGCATGGGCGTGGTCGGTGTGTTCATGGGACTGCTGGTGGCGGATCTATATGTGGCCGTCGCCTGCATGCGGGCCGTCAGAAGGGCGCTGGGGGAAACGTTTCAAGCCGGAGGGGATGGTGCTTTCCCCTTTTTAACGCCGACATTGCTGCAGTTCGGATTCTCGGCCATGGTCTTTTCCGTCTTGAACATGGCCTTGTGTTCACTCGACATCATTCTAGTGCGCCATCTGGCAGGTGAAGCCCAGGCCGGGTTGTACGCCGCGGCGGCGCAATGGTCGCAATTTGTCTGGTTCATTCCCATCGCGGTCGAAGGAGTGATGTTGCAGGCGACGGCCCGGTTCTGGGCGGATGGACGGGTGGAAGAGGTGAGTAAGCTTGTGAGTCGTCTCATGCGATATGTGATGCTCGGCACGGCCTGCCTGTTGTTGCTCGTGTTCGTGTTGGGTGACCGGATCGTGACGGTGTATTTCGGCCCGCAGTTTGTGGACGCCGCCATAGGGTTGCGTTTGCTGGTGCCGGGCGCCTTTTGTTACGCCTTGGCGCGCGTGTTATGGCCGGTGATTCAAGCGGGCGGCGGAGGCGCGTCCCTGATTCGAGTCTTGCTCGTGACCGTTCTGGCACATGTCGGGTTATGCGGGATCTTGATTCCCCAATGGGGCGCCGCCGGTGGCGCCGCTGCCACCTCTCTTTCGTTTGGCTTGGTCGCAGCCGGGTACGCCCGGGTATTGCGACGGCGACAGGTCTGCATTTTCGAAGGACTCCCGGTACCACGGCTGATGGCGCTCATCCTCGTCACCGGAGTGGCAGTCGCCGGCCTGTCCTCACTGGTCACCACGCCGATACTTTCTCTTGTAGTGGGTGGGGTTGCGGGGCTGTTGCTGTATTGGGGGGGAGTGTTCGGACTCGGGATTGTGCAGGTCGAAGAACTCGAATTGATGGTGAAGAGTTTGCCGAGTACGTTTCGTCGCGCGGGAGAGACAGGGTTGCGTCTGATGGCGCCACTGTTGTTGCGGCTCAGGGCCGTGGCATCGAATTAGGGATCCGAGGGAGATGATGCCTGCCGATCGGCACACAGTGTCAGTCGTCATTCCTACCGTGGGACGGGAGACGTTGGCGCAGTGCCGGGCCGCTCTCGCACAGCAGACGCGGCAGCCGGATGAAGTCATCGTCGTGATCGATCATGATCGGCGAGGCGCCGCCTGGGGCAGAAATGAGGGGATATCACGGGCATCGGGCGACGTGATTGCGTTTGCCGACGACGACGGAATCCCGCCCCCGGACTGGCTGGAACGATTGGTGGCCGCGCTGGATCGTCATGACGCGGCCGCCGCAGGTGGAACCTTTCAAGAAACAGATCCGTTGTTGGACGCCATTCGTCGTCGAAACCCGCTTCCGGCGGTCGAGCAGATCGACCAGGGGGGTCTCGTCGGCAACAGCGGGAACATTCTGTTCAAGCGCGCGTGGTTGAAGGTCTGTGAACAGGAGGATGGGTATGTCTTCAATCCTTCCTTCGGATGCGCAGGCGAAGACTGGGAATTGATTTGGCGGTTGCGCAAACGTGGCGCCAAAATGGTGTACGTCCCCAATCCGGTCAGGCACTTGCGTCGAGCGACGGGGGTGCAACACTTGCGGCATTCATTTCATCGCGGGGCAGGGATCGCGGCGTTATTTCGCGCGATGCGGGCGGATACGAGCGGCATTGTGCCGCAAGACAGTCTCCTGTGGGGACAGTCCGGCAAGAAGGCTGATCCGCGCTGGCTCAGAGCGGTGTGGGAAAAATTGTTGGGGCCGTTTGCCTGGGGACAGTTTCATTCGAAGCGGCATTTCTGCCTCTACTGGCTTGGCGAAAAGTGTCAGGCCGCAGGGTTTCTCTGGGAAATGTTGCGAAGAAGGCCGATTGCGGACGAAGCGATTCCCGCTATTGTTCACGGAGCATCCACCCACAGGAGAGAGCCCGGGGCATGAGTCAGGTTGAGCTGCGCACGAAGGCCTGGTTCGGGGATGAAGTCTTGGCGCTGGATGGCCCGCCTTCCTGGACGATCGTCGAGGTCGGGCCCCGGAATGTACCAGCGTTACCTGTGCCTGCAATGCGTAAAGCGCTGATCCGGCCCATCGGCACCCCGCGACTCTCCGAGATAGCCAAGAGCAGGGCCAAAGCAGTGATCATCGTCGATGATCTCACCAGACCGACTCCGGCGGCCGATCTGCTTCCACTCCTGATTGAAGAGTTGACGGGAGCCGGAATCTCCGAACGCGCGATCACTATCTTGCTCGCCGGGGGCACGCATCCTCCGGCTTCCGCCGAAGACATGGCGAAAAAGGTGGGATCACGCCTGTCGCCTGCGATTCGAGTGATGGCACACGACAGCCGTGGCGATCTCGTGGATCTCGGGAAGTCCCCGGGAGGCGTGCCCCTTCGGATCAATCGCGCCGTGATGGCCTGTGATCTCAAGATCGGCGTGGGATGCATTTACCCTCACCCGATAGCCGGATTTTCTGGCGGGGCGAAGATTGTGCTTCCGGCGATCTGCGGTGTGGAGACGACCAGGATGATGCATGATTATCTGCGCGGCTCTCGTGAGCGCGGCGGATCGATTCATACGGAGTTGCGGCAGGATATGGTCGCGGTGGCTCGAACGGTAGGCCTCGACTTCATCGCCAATGTTACCCTCAATCACCGGCGGGAAATCAGCGGTCTGTTCGCGGGCGATGTGGTCGCGGCGCATGAGGAAGGCGTTCGCGCGGCGCAGCGACAGTATGCGGTGAATGTGGTTCCCCAGGCCGACGTGGTGGTGGCGGATATGTATCCCTTCGATACTAGTTGGCAGTTCGCCCAGGATCGGGGGATGTGGCCGATCGAATACGCGATGCAGGGAGCGTCACGGGTGGTGATCGCCGCTTGTCCGCTGGGGGTGGGGACGCATGAGTTGTTTCCGGTGACGAGTCCCCTCTGGTCGCGTATCGCACGGCGTCTCACGCACTTTCGGCTGGCCGATCTGGATCGTCCGTTCGAGAAGCTTCGAACGGCGGTGAAACTCATCCGCCAGAAACAGCATCAGATGATGGTCCTGTCACCGGGCTTGAACCCGCGAGATTTGAAGGCGCTGTTTCCCCATGCGCAATGGTTCGGTGAGTGGCCGGCGTTGCGAGCCGCATTACTAGCGCGTCACGGCAACGAACCGGTAACGGTCGCAGTCTATCGTTGCGCTCCCTTGCTCATCCCGAGCGGAATGAAACAGCCGGATGCTCTCAAAGTGCCCGGCCCGTCTCCCGCACGACTGCCGGCGGTTTCCTGAGTCGTGACATACCCCTTGGACATCGCATGAGCCTCGGACGAATCGGCATCGTAATAGTCCTCATCTTGTCGGCGTTCGCGACGGGCCTCTTTGAATTGGAGACGACGCCCCCGCTGTGGTGGGACGAGGGGTGGACTCTCTGCGTGGCGCGGCAGTGGGTGGAAACCGGTCACTACGGATGTCTGTTGAACGGGTCGCCGGCTCCGCCGATTCTCGCCGGGCATTTTCCCGTGGTGGCATCGATTGCAGCAGGTTTTAGCCTGTTTGGTGTCGGCATATGGCAGGCAAGACTCGTGGAGGTGCTCTACGCCTTCGGCGCTCTGGGCCTCCTGTATTACCTCACGTCGAAATTGTACAACGCTGATGTGGCGCTCGGAACTCTGGCGCTGCTGCTCTTTCTTCCGGTCAACTGGCACATGCACCCGCTTATCCTGGGGCGACAGGTCTTAGGAGAGATGCCGATGGTATTGTTCTTCCTGGCCGGGGCAGTCTGTCTATTACTGGGTCAGCGGCATCCGATTTGGCTGGGAGGGGCCATCGCTTGTTGGGGGGTGGCCTTGATGACCAAAGCGCAAATCCGACCGTTCTTGACCCTGGCGTTGTTGGCGCCAGCCCTGCTCTGCGCGTGGCGGGGCGAACGGCGGGTCGCAGGGTTGCTGGCGGGCAATGCCGCCGGCGCCTGGGCAGTCTACTACCTGCTGAATGAATTGAGATCCGCGGTGTTGGAGGGCCACACCCTGCCCAATCCACCGCTGCCGGGCCTGCTCCAAGCGTCGGCTCTCGTGTTGGCGCCGACCGTTCGGCTGGATGCCCTCATCTTCACTCTGCAATTCTGCCTACCTACACTCTGCGGATTAACTTACGCGACATGGACGATGTTCTCCCAGTGGCGAGGTCGCATTTCGTATGAGCTGACTGATGCCGTCCGCGCCCTGTTGCTGACCTTCTCTCTTAGCTGGTTCGGCTGGTTCCTCCTGCTCTCTCTCGGCGGAGCTCGTTATGCATTTCCCATGTGGTTCGTTGCGACGCCCTTTGTCGTGGCACTGTTGCACGACTGGAGTCAGGGGTACGATGTCAGAGGTACGGCCAGGGCCCTCTCGTCCGGTCTGCGTGCCAGGGAAGCAGGCCTTGTTCAATTCAAACAGATCGGGGTGGTCTTTCTGGTCGTACTATCCCTCTGGATGGCCGTGCAGACACGCTACGCCTTTCGCGGGCGGGAAGACGGCCGCGTGCTTCAGGACGTGGTGGCGTTTCTGCATCACCGCGTACCCGTCAATGCCATGATCGAGACCTATGAGAGCGAACTCCTGTTCTTGCTCAACCGGCGTTACCACTATCCGCCTGCGCAGCTGAACGTGGACCTCATTCCGCAAATGTGGAAAGAAGAGCGGCATCTGGTTTATGACGGACTTATTGCCGACCCGGACTATGTGGTGGTGGGAGAATTCGGGCGTACGGCCGGGATCTATCGAAGCCTGATCGAAACCAGGGAGGTGAGGCTCATCCTCCAAGTCGGTCGTTATCAGGTGTATGAGCGAGTGCGTTCCTAGGCCTTATTCAGAAGGGAATTAGGCCACGTGAATACAGGCATCTGGTTGTTCCTTGAAGTGATCTTCGATACGTTGATGTTTGCACCGTACCTGCTGCGGGGGCATTTCTCCACGCGGGTCAAGACACAGATTCTCCTGACCTACCTGCGTTTGAGTCTCAAACTTCTGCTGGTCCATCCGCTCCGGCCGATCACGCAAGAGCAGGTCTTGGGTTTTACCGTGCATTGTTTCGACTACCGGACGATGCATCTGTTGTTCAGAGTAATTCTTCTGCGTAATGAATATTACTTCGAGACCGCCAAAGACCATCCGGTGATTTTCGATTGCGGGGCCAACATCGGCCTGGCCACGCTCTTTTTCAAATGGTTGTATCCGGGCGGCGAGATCTATGCGTTCGAGCCTGATTGAGAGACATTTGCCTTGTTGAAGCGTAATGTCGAGGCCAACAACTTAACCGGCGTCCATCTCTATAACGCCGCGCTTTCCGACAAGGCTGGAACGGCCTCGTTCTATGTTGATCATTCGAAGCCCGGCTCCCCGCGCATGAGCCTCAATTACCAACGGATGCCGAAGGACAGCATTATTGTCGAGACGCTGATTTTGTCCGACATAATCCGTGGCCAGTTGGCGGGTAAGGAGCTCGATTTTCTTAAGATCGACGTGGAAGGAGCGGAGGACGCTGTGCTGCGGGATCTTGTCGTCACCGGGCAACTACGGCCGGTGAGAGAAATGTTGATCGAATTTCATCACAAGATTGCCGGTGAACGGGGAAAACTCGGCCCGTTCTTGACCGAATTGGAGAGGCAGGGATTCGACTATCAACTGGACGCAGTGTGCATGCCGATTTATTCGCCGGGGCGCTTCCAGAACCTCATTCTCTACGTCTATCGGGCCCAGCCTGCAGAGGCCTGAGTCGGACCGGGGCCATCGTATCGGTGCTCATCCTGCCCTCTTCTTCCCGCCTGCTCCCTATTTGCTTTTCGATGCCTGCCTGGTGGCGGTGATCACCTGGCGAATGGTGTCGATGACGATTGCCGGCTGGTCGAACTGGATGAAGTGGCTGCTTTGGTCGGCCAGCACGTGGCGGCTGTGGGCGGAGAGCTTTGTTAAATCCTGCTGCAGATCCAGCCACATTTTCCTGAACTTAGCGGGATTCACCTGGCCTGGCATGTCCGGCCACCAGACGGGGCCGGTCGAGGTGACGACGACCAATGGAAGATCACCGAGTGAATTGGTGCGGCGCACCTGCTCCAGGGTTTCCATCAGCGCATTGCTTTCATCGCTCAACGTGGTGAAATAGCCGGTCCGTAGCCAGCCGGCACGTAGCATCGGTCGAATTTCTGCCGCGACCTTCGCTTCCTGTCCGGTCAACAGCGGCGGCAGTTCATCGAATGAAGCCATCAGGCGTGGAATGCCCAGCATTGTCATAGCACGAATGACCGGGAGCATCGATTTGCCGGCGTTGGCGAACGATCGAAATTCGGCTTGGCGCATTTCCGATTCATGCCCCGCATCCACCAGCACCATACCCGCGACATCTTTTGGGTACTCATGGCGATAGAGCCGAACCACGAAGCCCCCCAGCGAATGCCCCACGAGCACATAGGGACCTGGAATGCCGGCGCGTTCAAGCAAGCGATGGAGTTCTCGCGCCATCCGTTGTCCCGTGCGCGGCAGGGGGCCACGCTCGCTCCAGCCAAGGCCGGCGCGATCATAGGCGCAGACGCGGGTGGTCCTGGCTACCTCCGGTTGCACCATGCTCCAGTACAGCGACCAGCCAGGCGCGGCCGCTTCCAGCACCACCGTTGGACTCCCTGTGCCGATGCAATACAGATGGAGCCGGTGACCGCCGACGTCAATCATTTGGCCGGGAGGCGGATGCTGCTGGCGGTCGAGCACCATGCCGACGATTTGATACAGGGCCCCCACGGTCGCGAGCGTCATGAGCGTACCCAGAAGCCATTTGAGTCCACGCATGGAGACTATGATCCATCGTAATGGGTGCAGGAAGCAAACGGAGGCCAACGTGTGCACCCTCGCGACCCAATCGTTTGGCATTGCCCCGATCGGAAACTCCCTGTGCGTAGGCGACTAGGGCGTGGCAGGCGCATTCGGCCGGTCAGACGGAGTAGTGTTCCTGCAGGTGGTCGCGCTGAAAACGCACGATGTATCTGATCAACAGCTCTCGATTCTGGGCCGTCATCCGGAGGAAGCGGGCGTGGAGACGGTACGTACCGCCTGGGACCGGAAGGGAATCAAGCCGCAGCACTTCGATAGAAGATTTGAAGAGAACTTGTTCGGGGAGGAGTAATGTGAGGGAAAAAATTTCGCCGGGCTTGCAGATCGCCGTGACCGCCACGCCGATACCGCCGCCACTGAGGTTGACGGATTTTTCCGTGAATTCGGCCTCGGTGGTGTCGGTCTCCGATTGAATGCAGATTGGCAGAAGGACGGTGATGCGATAAAACTCGCGGCGTTCTCTTCCGGACGACTGTGAAGGTATGTCGGAGGGCATGGCGTCAGCAAGTATAACAAAGTCGCAGGTGCGTTCGTTCTCGAACACGAAGATATGCCTGAGCGCCGCCTTGCTCCGGACCAACGATGTGTTCCGGTGTTACCGTCAATATGCATAGCGGGAAAACCGGGCTGTCCCGGCTATTGGACTCAGCTACCGCATGGGTTGGAAGAAGCAAACGGTTTAGGTGGACTGTCCCATCGTGCGGTGCCAACGACGCAGGTGTGTCAGCTTGGGCAACTTCGTTTTGCCGTTGAAGAGATAGTTTCCGATCACGCCGTACAGGTTGTAATCGACGAACAGGGGCCGGTCGGAGAGCAAACAGGCAGACGAGGCCAACATGTGGTCGATCGGCAGAAGGAGTTCGGCGAATTGAGTGGAGAGGTACTTTCGGTGACTGGTCCATTCCTGGACGCAGCCCTTTCCGAACTTCCGTTCCTTGTGACGGACCAGCATGACGCGCTCGACCAGTGGTCGGGAGGGAATCACGTAGGTATCGTTCACTTTGAACCCCACCATCTCGAGGTCGTTCTCAATATAGCGGGACAGAATCAGCTGGAGGCCTTCGAACTCTTTCGGGAAAAGGCCGAGCTTGAAGCGTCGGTTAACGTAGCGCGCAACCTCCTGCCCAAAATTTGTGCGGTCGCAGATCGCCTGTTTCCCATCGACGATACAGGGCACCGTATGGCCGTGCCCATTTGTGGCTTGGATAATGGAGGCCCGCTCGTGATAGGGGATGTTGCGAAGGCGGAATAGGATGCCGTGCCGTTCAAGGATATGACGCACCGTGATACAGAACGGCGACCAGGGAAACTGGATCAGAGTGAGCATGGGGATATATAAAGGAAGCGAAAAGGAAGTTCAAGATTGGGAGGGACCGGTGGCCTGGTCGTCCTCCTGCTCGCAGAACGCGCGCCCTATGAAGGAGCTCGTTCGACGCGCGCAGTTGAGGACCAACCAGGCCGCCTCGTGAAGAAAGCGTGAGAGAGCTTGGGCGAGCTATGACAATCACTGGTGATCGGAATCAACCATCGAATGGTGGACTGTTTTCCGCTCGAATGGGAAAGGGAATAAAGGGAATCAAAGATCTCCACTGCCGACGAAGAATTCCAGGACTTGTCCGGGGAGCAAGGTGTGGCGTCCGAGCGAGAATGTAGTTTTCGAACTGGGGGCGTCGGGGTGACTCTATGGAAACAGAATTGTAATTATGAAGGAGAACGGAGTTACTTTTCCCACAAACTTCCAAGATCTTGGTTACATCTCCTTCAGCAAGGATCAATTAGATGCTAAAACGATGGACGTATTGAAAGAGCTGATTGGATTCGGGATTGTGAAGATCAGTACCTAAATAGAGAGACAGGAATGTGGCTAGCCACAAAGGTGCCGGAACTTGCGGTATCCCTCATGCTAAATGACGACTCTGCCGACACTTGGCGCGCGGTTGAGTCAAGGCGGCTCTTCGACCGAATATGGCGAGCTCGTTCGGGCGACCTGCGTCGGCAGCGCTTAGGAAAATTGCCCGGCTTCTGGTTGCTAGTCCGGGAGGGCTATTCGCTGCCGATTGCGTATAAAAAGCAGGATTGTCTGACAGGTTTAGTTACAGCAGGTAGCGATCGCTGCTGAGTGCGCCGTGGAAAACGCCGAGGACATCGATCCCTCCTGAATTTTTGATCACGTAGGCGATTCGGTAGTGTCCATGAAGGAAGGATGCGGATGTGTCGGTCTGGTCGTTGCCAGTACCGATAGCCTGATTCGGGGAACTCTCTGAGGATCTCCGCCTTCTGGTAGAGCGTTTCAATGGTGCGGGTTGCTGCGGCAGGATTGTCGTGCGCGATGAGGTCGTGGATATCGCGCAACCATCGGTCGGATTCAGCGGTCCAGGTTAGTTCCGCCATGTCTTGATGCGGCGTCCCATCTCCTCGTGGCTGATCGTTCGTCCAGCATCGGAATCAGCAAGCCCTCTTTCCACCATCTGTGCAAGAGCTAACTCCCGTAGGATCTCCTCGTAGGAGCTGTCATCCGGCTGGTCCTGTAGAATCTTGGCGATCTGCTCCTTGGCTGAAGGCATACGCACCTCCCTCTCGTGAAAGCTCAGAATTCTAAAACCTAGCTTGATGCCCAGCCCGAATTCGTTGCTGCTGATGAGAATAGCGGGAAGGCCTTTGATTTACAACAAGTCGATGGGTTGTTAGTATGCCTCGCATGAAATTACCCTTCGTCCTCCTCTGGGCGCTCCTCTCTGTTCTAGGTGCTGTGGCCTTGGCTCATGTCACCGGCCTGGTCAATCCCACCGAAAAAGTAAACGGCCTGTGGCTGGTCGTGGCGGCGGCCTGCATCTATGTCTTGGCCTATCGCTTCTATGGTCGCTGGCTGGCTCATCAGGTGGTGCAGCTGGATAATACACGCCTGACACCCGCCGTGCGGTTAAACGACGGAGTGAACTTTCATCCCACCAATAAAGTGGTGTTGTTCGGCCATCACTTCGCGGCGATTGCAGGGGCGGGACCCTTGCTTGGGCCGGTGCTGGCGGCGCAATTTGGTTTTCTGCCCGGATTTCTCTGGCTGGTGATCGGCGCGGTGTTGGCGGGGGCCGTGCAAGATTTCATTATCCTGGTTGCCTCGATGCGGCGCAACGGCCGCTCGTTGCCTGAGATCGCGCACGACGAACTCGGTTCCATCACCGGCACAGCGACGGCGGTGGCGGTGCTGTTTATCGTGGTCGTGGCGCTGGCGGGGTTGGGCTTCGCGGTGGTAAATGCGCTCTACCACAACGCCTGGGGCACATTCACGATCGCCATGACGATCCCCATCGGGTTCATCATGGGCTTCTATCTCCAGAAGTTTCGTCCCGGCGCGGTGGCGGAGGTATCGATGATCGGCCTGGTGCTGCTGGTGGCGGCGGTGTTGTTCGGGCGCGTCGTAGGCCAATCGTCCTATGCCTGGCTGTTCGAGTTTGAGAAGCCGGCGCTGGTTTGGCTGCTGGCCGGTTACGGATTTCTTGCGTCGGTGTTGCCCGGCTGGATGTTGCTGGTGCCGCGCGGCTACCTCTCCACCTTTATGAAACTGGGCGTGGTGTTCCTGCTCGGGTTCGGTGTGATCCTCATGGCGCCGACGATTGAGATGCCGCGCGTGACCGCGTTCGCCAACGGCGGCGGGCCGATCATTCCCGGCACGCTGTTTCCATTCCTCTTCATTACGATCGCCTGCGGGGCCGTCTCAGGTTTCCATTCACTGGTGTCGTCCGGTACCACGCCGAAGATGATTGAGCAGGAGTCGCAGGCGGTGGTGGGGTATGCGGCGATGCTGCTGGAAAGTTTCGTCGGGGTGATGGCGCTTATTGCGGCCTCCGTGCTGATTCCGGGCGACTATCTGGCGATCAATACCATGCTCTCAGCCGACACCTTGACGGCCATGGGTTTCGCGCCGTCCCGGATTGTGGAGTTGTCGCAGCTGGTCGAGGTCAATGTGGCGGGGCGGCCGGGCGGGGCCGTGTCGCTCGCGGTGGGCATGGCATCGATTTTCTCGGCGCTGCCCGGCATGTCGGGACTGATGGCCTATTGGTATCAGTTCGCGCTGGTGTTCGAGGCGCTGTTTATTTTGACCACGATCGATACGGGCACGCGTGTCGCCAGATATCTGATCCAGGAGATGGCCGGGCGGGTGTATGCGCCGTTTCGGCACATGAACTGGTGGCCGGGCATGTTGTTGAGCAGTGCTTTTGTGGTGGGATCCTGGGCCTACCTAATCGGAACGGGGAGTATTTCGACGATCTGGCCGATGTTCGGCGCCGCAAACCAGTTGCTGGGCACCCTGGCGCTCTGCATCGGGACGACTGTCTTGATCAAGATGTGGAAGTCCTCGTATTTGTGGGTGACGGCGGTGCCGATGTTGTTCGTCGGGGGGATTACACTGGCCGGGTCGTATGAAATGTTCTGGATGTTTCTGGCGAAGGCGGCGACGCTTGCGGCTGGACAAGCTTTCGCGCTCTATCTTGATGCCGTGCTGGTGGCGGTGGTCGCAGCTCTGGGGCTGGTTGTGTTGAGCGACAGCATGAAGCAGTGGTATGGGTACGTCGTGTTGAAGCGCCCGTTTAGCACCAGCGAAGTGATGGCCGCAGCCGGTGGCGGATCGGCCGGTCGCACGCAGACGGCAATTGACCGGCATGATGACCGCAAATTCAAGCTGCCGCCTGGCGGAGGCTGCTGTTAGAAACGTAGAAGGAGGGGATCGTGGCTGACCAATCATCATTCGATGTGGTGTCGGAAGTGAATATGCAGGAAATGAAAAACGTCGTCGATCAGGCGACGAAGGAGATCAAGCAACGGTTCGACTTCAAGGACTCGAAGACCGAGCTGACGTTAAAGGAGAAGGAAAAGGAACTGGTGGTGCTCTCCGATGATGAGTACAAACTCAACGCGGTCATTGAAATCATCAAGAGCAAATGTGTGAAGCGCGGAGTTTCTCTCAAGGCATTCGAGTATGGCAAGATCGAGGAGTCGCTCGGCGCCACAGTCCGGCAGATGATCAAAATTCAGAGCGGCATTTCATCGGAAAAAGCGAAGGACATCGCCAAGGCTGTGAAAGAGTCCAAGCTGAAGGTGCAGGCGCAGATTCAGGGTGAGCAGGTGCGGGTCATCAGCAAGAGCAAGGATGATCTCCAAGCGGCGATCGCCTTCTTGAGGGGAAAGGATTTTGGGATTGATTTGCAGTTCACCAACTACCGCTAGGGCAGGATGCTGAAACGGGCCCCCAACTGCGTTCTCGGTCGATCGTCCGCCTCAACGTGCAGGATTGAGCACGCCTTGGCGGCCGATCTTCCCTGCGGCCTTGTTGGATGGCCCGTTTGAGCATCCTGGAGAGAATTCAACGACCGCTTTGCATGAAACCATTTCTCGCTCTCCTTTTTCTGGCCGCGCTGTCTCTCGGCGGCTGCGGCGGCAGCGATCCGGTCGTCGTCATTCAACTGCATCCCACCAATCCCGACATTCTCTACGTCGCAACGAACGACTACATCTACAAGTCCCGCGACGGGGGCAAGACTTGGAGCAATCTCTCGAAGGGCATGAGCCATTCGCGCGTGATTGCGATGGCGATCGATCCGGTGTATCCCGCGACGATCTATGCGGGCACGAAGGGGGACGCGGTCTACAAGAGTTATGACGGCGGCCAGCGCTGGACCTCGGTTCGCGCGGGACTGGACGATGCCACCATTTCCTCCGTCGTGAACCAGTTTGTATTCGACCCGGCGGACGATGGCCACATTTTTCTGGCCACCACCATGGGTGTCTTTGAATCGAAGAATGCGGGCGAGAGATGGACAAAGCGGATGGAGGGAATGAAAGAAGTATTGATGGTGGTGACGTTGGGGATGGATCCCATGCGGTCGTCCGTCCTCTATGCCGGTACCAGCGGCGGCGTGTACAAATCGATCAATCAAGGAGCGCATTGGATGCAGGTGAATAACGGTCTGGTGCCGGAGGGGATGGTGAAAACGTCGCGCGCGCTGAGCGTGACATCCGTGCAGGTCGATCCCTTCGCGTCCGAGACTGTATATGCCGCGACTCTGGCCGGACTCTATAAAACTACCGACGGCGCCGCGTCATGGAAGCGTATCGGCGAGTCGCTGCAAGATCAAATGATCGTGGCGATGGTGCTGGATCGCGCGCGCGCCGGGGTGATGTATGTGGCTGCGCGGGACGGCATTCATCGGAGCGACGATGGTGGCACAACTTGGGCGCCGTTGAATGAAGGGCTCACGACTACGAACATCCGCTCGCTCGCGCAGAGCGCCACGGATCCGCAAGTGCTTTACGCAGGCACGAACGGCAGCGGTCTATATAGGAGCATGGATGGCGGCGCCCATTGGGAGGGCTTGCCTTCGGTGTTCCCCAAGGAATAACAGGCTGATGACTGAGACCGCCAGCAGCGTTCTCGCGGTGTCCGTGAGAGACTCAGGACTCACGTGCCAGACATTTGTACGTAGTGCGTCGACAATCTGCCAGGTGGGCGCGGGGGTGATGGATATGAGGCTATCGGCGGGGCTGGTGGTTGAGGGAGGAGTCGCCGATCGAAGGACCAACGCCGCGCATTTGCACGGATGAGGAACTTTCCGCGTTTTCGGCCCCGTTGATCTCAAATCCCGACGCATTCGGCAAGGTGGTATCCTGCGTCTGCGCACCGACACGATCCGTCAAGACGCTGTCTTTGAGATCTTCTCCTCTACGGGGGCGCAGGGATTCGTTGACGTTGCTATAGGGCGAGACCGTGGCTCCGATGTCCGCGCCGAAGCTCGGGTTGAGGGAGCGGTTCAAATGCGTGTTCTCGATGTCTCCGCCGATCCTGGTCGGAATGGCAGTGTCCTGGATATCCATGCCGGTCGGAGCGGAGGCCGCCGGTCGCTTGGTCCGGATATCGCGGGCGATGGTCTCGCGCTCATCCTCGATGCGACGTTCTTCTCTTCCGCGCTGTTCATAGTCCAGCGAGTCCAGTTTTTCGTACCGCCCGATGAGGCCCTTGAGCCGGGTCCTGATCTTCGTGAGGTCATCCCGCGCGATAGCGACGGTCCCGACGATTTCGCTGAGCGTCCATTGCCGGGCAAAGGTGCCGAGTTTGGGAGACTGGCCGGGGCCGCCGCCCAAACCGGTCGCTCCGGTTCCCACGCCGAATCCCGCGCTGTTGTAGATGCCTTTTTGTTGGACCGACATCAATATGTGATTGGACTGTTCCAGGAGTTCATCGATTCGATCGAGGGAATCCCATTCGCCGGCGCAGCATTCCAGAAATTCCCGATATTCGCGGGTGAACTTCGAGGCCTCATTCTGAATATCGACGATCTTCAGCGGTTCCTTCGTGGCGGAATCGCTGCGATCGGCTTGATTGAGTTTGTCCGGCTTTTTCTCGTCCCGCTCTGCGTCGTACAGAGGGCTGCAGCCTGCATCGGGAGTGGCGGTGATGCGCTTGTCGGCGGTGCGGTTCGGGCACCAGTAGATTTTCCCCGGCTGGTTGAGCGGGTTGTCCGGCCTGAATTCTCCCGCCTGGGCGGAAGGCAGCAGCCCCATAAGGAACAGTGCCGCAAGCAACGGTGCGAGCGGAGGGCGATGGTGCGGAGAGATCGTAATCATCGTGGATTTGATGATGCCCTGGCTATGACATTGTGTCAATCAAAGGGAGGAATTGTGAAGCGCTTGAAAAGCCTGCGGCTGTTCGTTACCCTCCGCCCATAACCGGGTCCTTCACGTTCATAGCGAATAGGATTGCCCATGCCTGCGATCTATATCGACGAAGCCGCTGCTCATGCCGGACAGGAAGTCACGATTCGTGGATGGCTCCGCAGCCGTCGCGACAAGGGGAAACTCCATTTTCTGATTGTGCGGGATGGCACCGGCGATATTCAGGCGGTCGTGAGTAAGGCTGCGGTGGGAGACGAGCAGTTTGCCCGTTCCGCCGAACTCACGCAGGAATCGAGTGTTGTGGTCACAGGCACGCTGCGGCAGGATGTGCGCGCCCCGGGCGGGTACGAACTTGACGTGCTGCGTCTCGACGTGTTGCAGGTGGCAGAACCGTTTCCGATTCAGCCTAAAGAGCACGGTACGGGATTTCTGATGGAGCACCGCCATCTCTGGCTGCGCTCCAGCCGCCAGCATGCCGTGCTTCGCATTCGCCATGAGATTATTCGCGCCTGCCGGAATTTTTTCGATGATCGTGGTTTCACGTTGGTCGATGCGCCGATTTTCACGCCCAATGCCTGCGAAGGCACGACGACCCTGTTTCAAACGCAGTATTTCGACGAGACGGCCTATTTGACGCAAAGCGGTCAGCTATACAGCGAAGCCACCGCAGCGGCATTCGGGAAAGTCTATTGCTTCGGTCCGACCTTTCGCGCGGAGAAGTCCAAGACGCGCCGGCACCTGATGGAGTTTTGGATGATTGAGCCGGAGGTGGCGTTTGCAGAGTTGCCGGACATGATGGATCTCGCCGAACAATTTTTATCTCATATCGTGACTGCGGTGCTGAAGACGCGTCGAGCCGAATTGCAATTGTTGGAGCGGGATGTCGCCAAGCTGGAGCGTGTGACGGCGCCGTTTCCCCGTATTACGTATGAGGAGGCCGTCGACATTCTTCAGCGGAAAGGAAATCCCGCAATACACGGAGATGATTTCGGGGCCGATGATGAAACGATTCTTTCCAATGAATTCGATCGTCCCGTGATCGTGCATCGTTATCCTGCGACGCTCAAGGCTTTTTATATGGAGACCGATCCGGAATGCCCCGATCTCGCTCTCTGTATGGATGTGCTGGCTCCCGAGGGGTACGGAGAAATCATCGGCGGCGGGCAGCGCATTCACCAGCATGAAAAACTTTTGGCGCGCATACAAGAACATCATCTTCCGGTCGAGGCCTTTCAATGGTATCTTGATCTCCGCCGGTACGGTTCTGTTCCGCATGCCGGATTTGGAATGGGTATTGAGCGCGCCGTGGCCTGGATCTGCGGGCTCGAACATGTGCGGGAGACGATTCCCTTTCCCCGGATGCTCTATCGGTTATATCCATAACCTTGACCCCTCCGTTGCTGTCCGGCTGATGGGGATCATATGATCCCCCGAATGCTGGTATTTCATCTGCCTGATTCTTTGGACGGCCCCCACTGTTCTTGACCATTTCCATGGCGCTATTGGCGGAGTAGTGGGAATGTTTCCCACAGCATTATCCACAAATGTGGATAACTTTCTCTCCAAATCCGACCCGCTTCATGTCGTGCATAAATCGGACAATATTCTTGATAAATTGAGGCAAAATCTGTTGACAGCTATTTGGTTGGGTGTATACTCCAGCCAATGTGTGGTGAAAAGTGGGTGGAAGTGGGTACATGGATTCTGCTCGCGGTTCCCATGAGCCGGTTTTAGTCAACGAGATCTTGTTCTGGCTGCAGTGTAAACCAGGTGGAGTTTACGTGGACTGCACTCTTGGATATGCAGGGCTCGCTTCCCGGATCCTCGATCGCACCGCTCCAGATGGCATCCTCGTGGGGATTGATCGCGATGCGACGGCGCTCGCGGAGTCTTGCGCTCGCCTGCAAGCCGTCATGTCCCGGGTGCGCCTCCGGCATGGGAATTTTTCTGAACTCAAAACGGTGGGTGCCGAAACCGGGCTGCCGCGAGTGGATGGCGTGATTTTCGATCTGGGCGTGTCCTCGCCGCAACTCGATCGGCCGGAGCGCGGGTTCAGTTTCCGGGAGGATGGTCCCTTGGATATGCGGATGGACCAGAGCGAGGGACGCACTGCAGCCGACCTTATTCGAGACTTGCCGGAGACGGAGTTGGCCGACCTGATCTACCAGCTTGGCGAAGAACGGTATTCGCGCAGAATTGCCCGCGCGATTGTGCAGGCAAGAATGCAAGGCGCGATCGGGACGACCCGGGAATTGGCGTCGGTGGTGGAGCGGGCCGTGCCGGCTTCGTACCGGCACGGGCGGATCCATTGCGCCACGCGAACCTTTCAGGCGTTACGGATTGCCGTGAACCGCGAATTGGATGTGCTCGAACCGGCGCTTCGCGATGCCGTCGACATGCTGACTCCCGGGGGGCGGGTTTGCGCCGTGTCCTTTCATTCGCTTGAAGACAGAATCGTGAAACGTACATTTCGGGCGCTGGCGAACGGCCCTGAGGCCTCAGTGCGGGTGCTGACGAAAAAACCGGTCATCGCTTCGGAAAACGAGCGTAACCATAACCCGCGGTCGCGCAGCGCAAAGTTGCGTGTCGTGGAGCGAATTGCCAAGGAGTCTATGCAATGAAAGCCGTCGCGTTTGCCGCGGTCACGTCGCTGGTGTTGCTCTTTGTGTGGGAACGGGTGGACATCGTTCGCATCGGGTACCACATCGAACGGCTGAAGGCGCAGAAAGTGCTCCTCGAACGCGAGCGGGATGAATTGCAGGTCAAGCTCTCGGGGCTCACGGCGCCTGAGCGGATTGCGCGCTTGGCCAGCGACAAGCTGGGAATGATGCAGCCGGAGAAGGGACAGGTGGTCGTCATCAACATCGAACCGGAAGCGCCGGCGAACCCTGTGGCGGCGGAGGGCGAGGTGCGGATTGCCAAGAACATTGTAATCAGGAGAGCGCGGTAGTGGCTTCGACCTCCTTTCGTGGTCGCCGTATCGTGGTGGCCTGCGGGCTGGTGGTCGCGTTTATCCTGGTCATCGTCCGCCTAGTCAATCTCCAGGTGATGCAATCGGCGGAACTGACCGTGAAGGCCGACCGGCAGCATCAGAAGAACGTGACGTTGGAGGGGGCGCGGGGCACGATTTACGATCGAAACAGCAAGGTCCTGGCGATGAACATGGACGTGCCGTCTGTGTTCGGCGTGCCTGCTTCGCTCGGGAATCCGGTGGCGGCGGCGCGCAATCTTTCGCCGATTTTGCACGTGAAGGCGACGGAGCTCGAAAAGAAGCTGAAACAGGAAAAGCATTTCGTCTGGCTCGCGAGGAAACTGGAGCCGGAGCAGGGGCGGCGGCTTGAACGGCTTCGCCTGGACGGAGTCGGGATGGTGATGGAGGGGCGCCGGTTTTATCCCAAAGGGCCGCTGCTCTCGCATGTGCTGGGATTCGCCGGGATGGATGATCGCGGGCTAGAAGGCGTCGAGCTGCGGTACGAGCAGTACCTGCGCGGCGAAAAACGGGCTGTGATTTTGCAGCGTGATGCGTTGGGGCGCGCCGTCTTCCCGAAGGGACTCAACGAAGAGGGCGCCGCAGCCGGACACAGCCTGACGCTCACGGTCGACGAAGTGGTGCAGTACATTGCCGAGAAAGAGCTGGATGAGGCGGTCAGCCGATCCAATGCCAAGTCCGGCACGATCATCGTAATGGATCCCAGGTCCGGTGCCGTGCTGGCCATGGCCGTGAGTCCTCGATTCGACCCCAATACGGTCGGCGATCTGGCTCCCGATCGGTGGCGAAACCGCGCCTTGACCGACACATATGAGCCCGGTTCGACCATGAAGGTGGTGATTGCGGCTGCTGCCCTCGAAGAAAAGGTCATGACGCCCGGCAGCATGATCTATGGCGAGAACGGGCAATTCGCGATCGCCAATACGATTATCCATGACCACGAAAAAGCCGGCTGGATGACCTTCGCGCAAATGATTCAGAAGTCGAGCAACATCGGCGCGGCTAAGGTGGGGATGGCATTAGGTGAATGGCGAGTATACGACTATCTGAAGGAGTTCGGATTCGGCGATAAGAGCGGCATCGATTTGCCTGGTGAAACGGCCGGGCTGTTGCGAGGGCCTCGCCAATGGGGGAAACGCTCCCTGGCCTCCATCTCCATGGGGCAGGAAGTCGGCGTCACACCATTGCAGATGGTGACGGCGGTGTCGGCCATCGCCAACGGCGGCGTCCTCATGAAGCCCTACGTCGTCTCGGAGATCCGTAACGGCAAGGGGCAATTGGTGGCGCAGAATATGCCGCAGGCGAAACGGCGGGTCATCTCCGCCGATACGGCTAGGACATTGACGACGCTTCTTGAGGGTGTGGTGACCAGCGGAACCGGCGGGAAGGCGGCAATCCCGGGCTTTCGCGTGGCCGGCAAGACTGGGACGGCCCAAAAGGTTGATCCCCGCACGGGCAAATATTCCTCAACCCTATTAGTCGGATCGTTTCTCGGCTATGTGCCTGCGGAGGATCCCCGGCTGGCAATGATTGTGGTGATCGACGAACCGCGCGGCGAGGGCTGGGGTGGCGTCGTGGCAGCCCCGGTGTTTCGCCGTGTCGGAGAGCAGGTTCTGAATTATCTGGGTGTCGCGGTGGATGAACCGGTCAAGCTGGCTATGGCCGGCCTGGAATCCTGAGATGACGCTGGATGATTTGATCAGCCCCATTCAGGGGCGCCTCGGAGTGCTGGAGCGGAGCGGCGACCAGCGCGTGACCATTACCGGCCTGACCGACGATTCCCGTACCGTGGAATCCGGATCCCTCTTTGTCGCGGTGCAGGGAGAGCGGGTCGATGGCCACGAATTCCTGGACCGGGTGCTGGCGGCGGGGTCGGTTGCCCTGGTCGTGGGGCGCCATGTTGCGGTCGGATCGACTCCTTGCATTCGTGTGCAGGACTCGCGGGCGGCCGTGGGGGTTCTTGGCAGCCGGTTTTACGGGGATCCGTCTGCCGCGTTGCGCATGATCGGAGTGACGGGCACCAATGGAAAAACCACGACGACCTATGTTGTGAAAACCATGCTGGAGGCGGCGAATCGGCAGGTCGGTCTCATCGGGACGGTCGCATACCTGGTGGGGAAAGAGTCGATTCCGGCGTCTCATACCACGCCCGGCGCGTTGGAGTTACAGAAATTATTTGCACGAATGGTCGAGGAGAGGTTGGATACGGTCGTCATGGAAGTGTCGTCCCATGCGTTGGCATTGGATCGGACTGCCGGCTCGGAGTTCGATGTCGCCGTGTTTACGAATCTCACGCAAGACCACCTCGACTTCCATCTCGATATGGAGCGTTACTTCCAGGCGAAGCTCAAACTGTTCCTCGAATTGGGCAAAGCGGGGGCGCGCAAGACAAACAAACGGGCGATCGTCAATGTGGATGATCCCTGGGGCGCACGGATTCGCGAAGCCTGCACGGTGCCGGTGTGGACATATGGGCTGCATCAACGGGCCGACATTCGTGCGGAGGATGTGACGTTGTCGTCCGCCGGTACGAGTTTTACGTTGCGCAGTCCCGTCGGCAGCTGCGCGATCCAGAGCCGGCTGGTCGGAGAGCACAATGTCTCCAATCTCCTGGCCGCCATCGGCGTGGTGCTGCAGGAAGGATTGACCCTGGAGCAGGTGCGTGCCGCCGTGGATGCGGTCTCCAACGTGCCTGGGCGGTTTGAGCGCGTCGAAGCGGGGCAGGATTTCACCGTGGTGGTGGATTACGCACATACCGAAGACGCGTTAGTGCGGTTATTGACTGCAGCCCAGGCGCTGCGGACCGGACGTATCATTACCCTGTTCGGGTGCGGCGGGGATCGAGACCGGACCAAGCGTCCGAAAATGGGACGCGCCGCCGTGCAGTATAGTGATGTGGTGATCCTGACATCGGATAACCCTCGCACTGAAGATCCCGCCGCCATCCTGCGCGAAGTCGAGGTCGGGGTAAAAGAGGCGCTGGCGGACCGGGGCCAGGTTCGCTATCGGATGATTGCGGATCGCCGGGCGGCGATCGAATCGGCCATCCGGGAGGCGAAGACCGGGGATATCGTCCTGATTGCGGGCAAGGGGCACGAAGATTATCAGATCGTGGGAACGACGAAACATCACTTTGACGATCGGGAAGTGGCGCGAGAGATGATCGGCACGCGCCGATCCTGAACCTCAGCGAGGCAACACATGCGGGAGCATGGGAATCGTGGCGTCATGGCGTTGTTTACGGTCGAAGAAATTTGCGAGGTGTTGAGTGCCAAGTCGCCGGCAGGGTTGAGTCCGCAGGATTTGAAGCAGCGGATCCGCCGTGTGGTGACCGATTCGCGCCTGGCGCGCAAGGGTGATCTGTTCATCGCCTTTCAGGGCGAGCGTGTTGACGCGCACACCTTCGTGCCGAAGGTCTTCGCGCAAGGCGCCGTCTGTGCCATCGTGCAGGAAGACTATCGTCTTCCGCCGATGCGGAAGCGGACCGCCAGGCCGATTGTGCTCGGGGTGAGGGATACGCTCGAAGCTTTTCAGCGATTGGCGACGCACTATCGAAACCGGTTCCCCATTCCGGTCATCGCCATTACGGGAAGCAACGGGAAGACGACGACGAAAGAAATGGTCGCTCATGTGGTCGCGCAGCGCTGGAAAACCCTCAAAACCGAGGGCAATCTCAACAATCGGATCGGCGTGCCGCAGACGTTGTTCCAATTGGCGCCGCGGCATCAGGCTGCGGTGATCGAAATGGGCGTGGATCAACAGGGGCAAACGACCCGGTTGTGCGAAATCGCGAGGCCGACGATCGGCGTGATCACCAATATCGGACCCGATCATTTGGAATTCTTCGGCAGCATGGAGGGATCCGCGCAGGCCAAGGCCGAGTTGCTCGATCACCTTCCAGCGGACGGCGCCGTGGTGTTAAACGCCGACGATGAGTATTTCGATTATCTCGCGGCCCGTGCGCAGTGCCGAGTGGTGGCGTTCGGGGCCTCCCCGAAGGCCGGGATTCGCGCCGCGAACGTTCGAACCGATGACAAGGGCGGCACGCGGTTCGGGCTCGTCCTGCCGGGGAAAACCCGCCAGACGGAGGTTCATATCAGGACGCAGGGCCAGCATAATGTGAGTAACGCTCTCGCGGCCGCCGCCGTGGGGCATGCATTGGGATTGTCGGGCGCGGCCATCGCCGAGGGGTTATCGAAGTTCCGCCCGGCGGCCATGCGATCGCAGATCAGCAGCTCTCACGGGGTGCAGGTCATCAACGACTGTTACAACGCCAATCCGGCCTCCATGAAGGCGGCCATTCAATTGCTGGCGGAGCTCGGCCGTGGAAAACGATCGATCGCCGCTTTGGGAGACATGTTGGAGTTGGGCGCGGATACCAAACGCATGCACCGGGAGGTGGGGACATTTCTCGTTACCCAAAACATCGGCCACCTCTTGGCCTGCGGCGTATTGGGGCGGGAGTTGGCGGAAGGGGCTCGTCAGGCCGGCATGGCATCCGACAGGATTGCCGAACTGCCGGACGCGCAGGCCGCCGCCACGGCCCTGTCACGCATGGTCCGGCAAGGCGACGTGGTGCTGGTGAAAGCCTCGCGCGGAATGCGCATGGAGCAGGTCGTGGACGCCGTGACGGGAATGCGACGGATCGCGCGAAAAGCTTCCTAGTCAAGCGGAATATATAAGGAATTTTAGAATCCGCCGATCCATGGCGGGCAAAGATGCCGTAGGATGTTATACAACTGGCTCTACCCACTTCATACACAGTTTTCGTTCCTGAACGTGTTTCGCTACCAGAGTTTCCGGATCATCTACGCAGCGGTCACGGCGTTTCTCATCGCCTTCGTGATGGCGCCCTGGGTCATTCGGAAGTTGCAGGAGATCAAGCTCGGCCAGCAGATTCGAGACGATGGACCGAAGCGGCATTTGGCCAAGAGCGGGACGCCGACCATGGGCGGCATTCTCATTATCTTTGCGGTTGTCCTGTCCACGCTCTTGTGGGCCGATATGACCAACCGGTATGTGTGGTTGGTCGTGGTGGCGACCGTCGGGTTCGGCGCAGTGGGATTTGCCGATGACTATCTGAAATTTATCAAGCGCCAGTCGAAGGGGCTCTCGGCGGCGCAGAAATTCTCCGGCCAGATTTTCGTGGCGCTGACCATCGGCATATTTCTCTACACCCTGCCCAGTTACACGACCAAACTCAGCGTGCCTTTCTTCAAATTCTTCACGCCCGATCTTGGCTGGTTCTACATCGTGTTCGTCATTCTTGTCATTGTCGGCAGTTCCAATGCCGTCAATTTGACGGATGGGCTCGACGGTCTGGCGATCGGCCCGGTCATGATCGCCTCGCTGGCTTATACGATTGTAGCCTATGTGACCGGGAATCGCGTGATGGCCGAGTATTTGCTTATCCCGTACATCGAAGGCGCGGGAGAAATCGCTATCTTTACCGGAGCCATTTTGGGATCGAGTCTGGGCTTCCTCTGGTTCAATACCTATCCGGCCTCCGTCTTTATGGGCGACGTGGGATCGCTTCCGTTGGGCGCGGCGCTGGGCACGGTGGCGGTCATCAGCAAACACGAACTGCTGTTGCTTCTTGTCGGCGGCGTGTTCGTCATCGAAGCCTTGTCGGTGATCTTGCAGGTTGGATCCTACAAATTGCGGGGAAAAAGGATTTTCAACATGGCGCCCATCCACCATCATTTTGAGATGAAGGGATGGGATGAGCCGAAGGTCGTGGTGCGGCTTTGGATCATTGCTATATTGCTGGCGCTGCTTAGCTTGAGCACGCTCAAACTACGGTAGTCGTGCACCCATGAACGTGAAGGATCTGCAAGTCACAGTGGTCGGTCTCGCCAGGAGCGGTGTGGGGGCTGCACGACTGCTGAATCAACTGGGAGCGCGGGTGACCCTGGCCGACCGGAAAGAGCCGCAGGAATTGTCCGCCATCCTGTCGCAGCTGGACCGGTCGAGCATCGCCGTACGCGTGGGCGCGCAGTACGAATCGGCGCTCGAAGGCGCGGATCTTGTGGTAATCAGTCCGGGGGTGCCGACTCAGCTTGACGCGCTCAATCGTGTGCGCTCTCGCGGAGTTCGGGTCATCGGGGAATTGGAATTGGCCTCGCGCTATTTGACGGCCCCGGTCGTGGCTGTGACCGGGACCAACGGGAAGAGCACCACGGTGACGCTGATCGGCAAGTTTCTGCTGGAGAGCGGGAAACGCGCCTTCGTCGGTGGCAATCTTGGGATTGCGGCCAGCGAGGCGGCCTTAGCCTGTGTCCATGCAAAGGCGGGGACTGTCGCACCCTATGAGTATGTGGTGTTGGAAGTGTCTAGCTTTCAGCTTGAGACGACCGAGCAGTTCCACCCCTGGATCGCTGCGATTCTGAATGTGACCTTGGACCACATGGACCGCTACAGCTCGGTGGATGATTATGTGGCGGCCAAGGCGCGTATCTTCGCCAATCAAACCGCCGGCGATTATTCGCTGTTCAACCTGGATGACGCGCGGGTCGCCGCGCTGCGTAAGGACACCAAAGCGACTGTGCTGGGGTTCAGCCGCGGCGGCGCCACGGTGTCAGGTGTGGCGGGAGTAACAGTACTGGACGGAGACTTGATTGTCACGACTGTTCGCGGACAGCGGGAGGAGATCTGTCGCCGGAGGGACATGCGCCTGATCGGACTTCACAATGTGGAGAATGTCATGGCGGCGGTGACCTACGGTTTGCTCTGCGGCTGTTCCATCGAGGCGATTCGCGCCGTACTGCGATCCTTCCCCGGGTTGGAGCATGCCCTGGAAGTGGTGCGCGAGCGCCGCGGGGTCCGTTTTGTGAACGATTCCAAAGGCACGAATGTCGATGCGGTGTTGAAAGCCCTGGAAGGCATCGAGCAGCCAATCTGGCTGATCGCCGGCGGGCGCGACAAGGGCGGCGATTTTTCCCGCCTGGAAGGGGCGATACGGGAACGGGTGAAGGGACTCATTTTGATCGGTGAGTCGGCGGGCCGCATTCAGGCGGCGATGGGCGATTTTGACCGGTGTCGTCCTGCAGCGACACTCCGCGACGCCGTGGAGCTTGCTGCTCGCGAGGCGCAGCCCGGTGAGGTGGTCTTACTCTCGCCGGCCTGTGCCAGTTTTGACATGTTCGCGGATTATCAAGACCGGGGCCGGCAATTCAAGGCCTTGGTACAGGCACTTCCGGCGTGAGGCCGGAATGGCATGGAGGAACGACAGCTGAACGATGGCACAGCATGCGCTCGGAACACTGACGTTGCCCTGGTCGACCTCGACTCAGCGGGCATCCAAGCGCGTGCCGGTGGATCCGGCACTCTTGGCCGTGACGCTCATCCTCGCCCTCATAGGGGTGGTGATGGTGTTCAGCGCCAGTGCCGTGGTGGCGGGCAACCGGTTTCACGATCCCTGGTATTTCCTCAAGCGGCAGGTCGCCTGGCTGGGCGCGGGTCTCCTGCTGATGCATCTCATCTCAAAGATCGATTACACGATCTGGAAGAAGCTGGCGATTCCGCTGCTGTTCGGGACGACGGTGCTCTTGGTGCTGGTGCTTGTGCCGTCACTCGGCAATGTGGCCAAAGGGGCGCGCCGATGGTTGCACCTTGGGCCGATCAACATTCAACCGGCCGAGCTAATCAAATTCGTGACGGTGATTTATGTGGCGGCCTATCTGACCAAGAAGCAGGATCAGATCACCCAGTTTACCCGTGGATTGCTGCCGCCGTTGCTCGTGCTCGGATTCCTCAGCGGATTGGTGCTGCTGGAGCCGGATCTGGGCACCGTCGTCGTGATGGGGCTCGTAGTGATGACGCTCCTGTTTCTGGCGGGGGCGCGCATCAAACATCTCGGGCTGCTGTTGCTCTGCGCATTGCCGGCTGTGGCCGCCCTGATTTTTGGATCGAGTTATCGCCGGCAGCGGCTCATGACGTTCTTGTCGCCCTGGAAGAATGCCTCGGATTCCGGCTTTCAAATCACGCAGTCCTTTTTGGCCTTCGGGAGCGGTGGCCCGTTTGGAGTGGGATTGGGCGAGGGGAAACAGAAGTTATTCTTTCTGCCGGAGGCTCATACCGACTTTGTGCTGGCGTTGGTCGGCGAGGAACTGGGTTTGTTGGGCACCGTGACGATCGTGCTGCTATTCGGCCTCTTTGTGATCAAGGGGTTTCAAATAGCCGGTCGTGCACGGCATCCGTTCGGCCGCCATCTGGCGATGGGTATCACGATGCTGATCGGCATGCAGGCATTGGTCAATGCGGGTGTCGTGACGGGGCTGTTGCCCACCAAGGGGTTGACCTTGCCGTTCGTCAGTTACGGCGGATCGTCGCTGGTGGCCAATCTGTTCGGGGTGGGAATTCTCCTGAATATCTCGCGCGACAGACAAGGCGGACATGGCGGGCAGGACAGCGGCGGATCGCGCAGCGGGCGAAAGCGCGGGGTCATCACGGAATGAACATTGTGATTGCAGCCGGCGGCACAGGCGGTCATCTCTATCCGGCCATTGCCGTGGCGCGGGAGTTTTTGCGGCGTGATCCTTCGACGCGCATTCTCTTCGTCGGGACGACGCGTGGAATTGAACGGAAGGTCCTGGCTCATGAAGGGTTTCCTCTGCAGTGCATTGCGGCCAATCCGTTGATGGGCAAGAGTCCGGTTGAAATTGTGAAGGCCCTGATCACCCTGCCGGTCAGTCTGTGGCAATCGCTCGGGGTACTCAAGCAGCAGGGAGCCGATCTCGTGTTCGGCGTGGGGGGGTACACCAGCCCGGCGATGCTGGTGGCGGCGTTTCTTCGCCGCATTCCCGGCGTAATTCTTGAGCCGAATGCGTACCCAGGAATGGCGAACAAGGCTGTCGCGCCGCTCGTGCAGCGCATTTTTCTGGCATTCGAATCCACCGTACAATTTTTCGATCGGCGGAAGACCAGTGTGGTCGGGACTCCGGTACGTCAGGCATTCCTGGAATCTGTCGGCCCGGATGCGGCACAGGGCGAAACAGGACCCGCGTGGCAGGTGCTGATTTTCGGCGGAAGTCAGGGCGCGAAGGCCATTAACTCGGCCGTGATCGAGGCGTTGCCGTTGCTCGCTGCCATGAAGGACCGACTGACGATCACGCACCAAACCGGCGAAGCGGATCATGCCCGGGTCGCGGCCGCATATGAACAGGCCGGGATTTCCGCACAGGTGGTGCCGTTTTTGTACGACATGCCCCTGGTGCTTCGCGGCGCAGATCTCGTGGTGGCGCGGGCCGGAGCCATGACGATTGCCGAGCTGACCGTATGCGGGAAGCCGGCCATTCTGATCCCGCTTCCCACCGCGATCTACAATCACCAGTTGCGAAATGCGGAAGTGATGGCCAAGGCCGGCGGCGCCGTGCTCCTGCCGCAAGCAGAATTGACCGGTACCGGTCTGGCGAAGGCCATCATGGAAATTTTCGGCGAGCCGCGACGATTGGAGGCCATGAGTCGGCAGAGTTGGAATATGCGGCGCAGTGATGCGGCGGAAACCATCGTTCGTGAATGTTACGACGTCATAAGGAGGCGCCATGAGGCCAGCGACAGCGCTCGCGCCCTATGAACAACGAGCGCGGGAGAGACAGCAACAGGACAGGAACGGCGGACACAGATCATTTCGCGGACAGGAGCTAAGGCGGACGGCGATGTTCAGAAAGACACAACATATTCATCTGGTGGGCATCGGCGGATCGGGGATGAGCGGAATCGCCGAGGTGTTGTTGACGCTCGGGTACAAGGTCAGTGGGTCGGATCTCAGCCAGTCGGAAACGACGCGTCGGCTTGAAGAGCTGGGCGGGCGCATCGCCATCGGCCACCATGAGTCTAATATCGGCGAGGCGCAGGTGGTGGTGATTTCCTCCGCGGTGGCAGCCGCCAATCCTGAAGTCGTTGCGGCGAAAACGCGGCAGATCCCGGTCATCCCGCGCGCAGAAATGTTGGCCGAGCTCATGCGGCTGAAGTTCGGCGTGGCCATCGCCGGCGCTCATGGCAAGACGACCACGACCTCGATGGTGGCCAATGTGCTGGCGCAAGGCGGGTTGGATCCGACCATGGTGATCGGCGGCAAGGTGAATGCGCTTGGAAGCCATGCCCGGCTGGGGCGGGGCGATCTTCTCATCGCGGAAGCGGACGAAAGCGACGGCTCGTTCCTGCGCCTGGCGCCGACCATTGCCGCGGTCACGAATATCGATCGAGAACATCTGGACCATTACGGGAGCATGGAACGGCTCAACGACAGTTTTCTTGAATTTGTGAACAAGGTGCCGTTCTACGGACTGGCCGTGCTCTGTTCCGACGATGAACGGCTGCGCACCCTGTTGCCGCGCGTGGTGAAACGGTACCAGACCTACGGGCTGAACGAACATCCCGATCACGTGCCGGATTTCCGCGCCGCCGACATCAGCCTGCGGCAATGGGGCTCGGAGTTTCGGGTCTTCTTCCGGGGGCGCAACCTGGGTCCCTTCCGGTTGGCCATTCCCGGCATCCACAACGTGTCGAATTCGCTGGTCGCCATCGCGATCGGCATGGAACTGGATATCCCGGTCGATCTCATCCGGAAAGGCTTGGCCGCGTTCAGCGGCGTGGAACGACGCTTCCACCTGCGTGGAGAGAAGGCCGGCATCATGGTCGTGGACGATTATGGGCATCATCCGACCGAGGTGCGGGCGACCATCGCAGCGGCGAAGCAGGGCTGGAACCGGCGGGTGGTCGTGTTGTTCCAGCCGCATCGCTACAGCCGTTCACGCGATTTGATGCAGGAATTTTCTCATGCGTTCGATCAGGCAGATTCGCTCTTCATGACGGAGATTTATGCGGCGGGCGAACAGCCCATCCCCGGCGTCTCTGGTGCGAAGCTGGTGGAGGCCGTGCGGGCCGCCGGACACCCATCGGCCACCTTTGTGGAGCACAAAGAGACTATGGCGGAACAGGTGTTGCCGACCTTGAAATCCGGGGATCTCGTAATCACCCTCGGCGCAGGGGATATTTGGAAAACCGGGTTAGCTATCCTTGATCGATTGCCGGCCTGATGGTGTGGTGAGGCGGGGAACGGTGTCACGTGTGGCGCGCACAGAGCAACCGGCGAGGACCAAGAAAGACTGGGCGCGCATCCTTGAGGGAGTCCGTGGAACGATCACCTATGAGGCTTCGTTGCAAGCCTACACCTCGTTCCGCATCGGCGGACCGGCTGAAGTCCTGGTGGAGCCGGCCGATGTGGACGATCTGTGCTGGGTGGTGGCGCAAGCTCGTGCCGAACGCATTCCGATTTTCACGGTGGGTGGGACGAATCTGCTCGTTCGTGACGGGGGAATCCGCGGCATCGTGCTCAGCCTTCGGCAACTCAAAGCCATTCGCCAGGAGCCGGGGTCTGTCCTCTATGCGGAAGGGGGTGTGGGCATGCCGACGTTGATCGGGTATGCCATCCGCCGTTCACTGGCAGGGTTGGAATGGGGCGCGGGGATTCCCGGCACGGTGGCCGGTTGCGTGGTCATGAACGCGGGGACCCGCCTGGG
>JACCDZ011281554.1_pt1 | contig 131090 bp, 141 predicted proteins | sample 7449551 | NCBI WGS metagenome assembly JACCDZ01 (sample SAMN15323452, study PRJNA562643) | freshwater metagenome | isolation source: river surface water | place: USA:Blue River Watershed | collected 2017-08-18
AGACGTAGGTGGGCACGTTGGGGAGTATTGGTTCCTCTGCCAAGTAGTAGTTGATGATCTTGGGGACGTAGGCATAGATCGCCTTATCATCGGCGACGCCGGTGCCGGGCGCATTCGCGATCGCCACTCGGCCGTTCTTATAGGCTTCCATGACACCGGGAACTCCCAGCAGAGAATCGGGACGGAACACCAACGGGTCCAAATAGTCGTCATTGATACGCCGATAGATCACGTCCACCCGTTGGGAACCCTTCGTGGTGCGCATGTGGACCGAGCCATCGATGACGACCAGGTCACTGGCTTCCACCAGTTCCACCCCCATTTTTTGAGCCAGAAGAGAATGCTCGTAGTAGGCGGAATTGTAGCTGCCGGGCGTGAGAATCACGATCGTCGGATCGGGGAGGTCCGACAGGGATCGAAGGGTTTCCAGCAGGCGGCTTGGGTATTCATCGACCGGCCTGACGCGATAGGCATCAAATAGCTCTGGGAATGTTCGTTTCATCACCTGCCGGGCTTCCAGCACATAGGCCACCCCGGACGGGCAGCGCATGTTGTCCTCAAGGACGTAATATCGGCCGTCGCTGATGCGCACCAGGTCGATCCCGGCGATGTGACACCAGATGCCGCGAGGGGGATTGAGGCCCCAGCAGGCTTTCAGAAACCCTTTGCTGGAATAGATCAGTTCGCTCGGGATGACGTTATCTTTGAGGATCTTCTGCTCGTGATACACATCATCGATAAATAGATTCAGTGCGCGCAGGCGTTGGCGAAGGCCGGTGTCGATGAGCGCCCAATCCGGTGCCTCCACAATTCGGGGTACGATGTCGAAGGGAAAGATCTGCTCGTGCCCCTCGTCGCCGCCGTATACACCGAAGGTCATTCCCATGTTCAGGATGACGCGTTCCGCTGCTTGCTGGCGCTTTCTCAGTTCTCCATCGGGAAGCGAAGCAAACTTCCGTAGCAGTAAGGCACTTCCCCGTCGGGGCCGGCCGATTCCTTCGAACAATTCGTCGTAGAACTCGCCTGGGTCGTAGGTGGAAAACTTCATGTCAGGTGTCAGTGCCTTCCGTCGTTCATCGGACGGGTCGGCAGGATCCGTCGCTTTCCCGCGGGTTATCGACGCTGCTGTCCGAACCTATTCCTTGCTCAGGGGAATCTCTATCACCATCCCGCCCATGACGTCATCCATCTTGAAATCGTGTTTCGGGCTCTGCGGGTGCGCATTGTGGCAAGCGATGCAGGTCTGTGTGACGGCGCGGTCGGCGTAGACGGCTTGGAAATAAGACTGACTACCGATGGTGACGGTGCCGGAAACAGACCGTTCAGGATGGAGTTGCACGGCTTCCAGGCTGTCTCGCTCCGAGGTGCTCGCCGGTGCGTTCTGAGGGTTGATCGGCCACAAGCTCATGAGGCGGTAGCGCACCCTAGTTCCGGTCAAGGTCGCCAATTCACTGGCCTCACGCAGAAATTGGGCCGGTAGCGGCAACGTGGTCTTGTCCTTCCGCCAGGTTTCCGATGCGGGTGTGCCGCCCTGTTTCTGCATTCGCTCGACAACATGGATGGTGTAAAAGGTTCGGTCCGCTTCAATCACTGCATGCAGGTAGTCAGCGACTACTTTGGGGGGAATTCCAGGCAGGTCTGCTGCTTGCCCCGTCTTTGCGAGTCCGCTCACCAGTATCAGGCACATTGCGATAAACGTGAGCGTCCTTCTCATTGCTACGCCTCCTTCCATACGTCGCCCAGGCCTCGCAACGTTCAGCATAGGCCGATTGTCATTGAGAGGCAATCGGCCTCCCCTTCTTCGATTGCATTCGGACGTGACGTTGCCGTAGCGTAACGCGGCGATGCAAACCGAATTTCTCATTTCAGCGGGGGAACAGCCGAAACGCCTGGACCTGTTCCTCGTGAACCGTGAACCCAAACTTTCACGCGCGGCTGTACAACGGATGATTTCAGCCGGTTGGGTGCGGGTGAATAATCAGCCAGCCAAGTCGAGTCAGAAAATAAAGCCGGGGGATGTGGTCAACCTCGACAGCCCCAAGCCGATGCCATTACGCGTCGATGGGCAACTCGCGCCGCTGGACATCCTATTCGAAGACTCAGCCTGTCTGGTCTTGAATAAACCCGCCGGAGTCGTCGCCCATCCGGGGCCTGGCCATTGGGACGACACGTTGCTGAACGCGCTTCTCGACCATGCAGCACGGGCGGGAGCGGTTGCCATGCCGGGACTCGTCCACCGATTGGATAAAGGTACGTCCGGCGTAATGGTGGTCGCGAAAACCAGGGAGGCTCATCGCCGGCTCGCGGTGCAATTCGAACAGCATTCCGTTACCAGGCAATATGAGGCCCTGGTCCTAGGCGTGCCGGCACAATCGGATGGTTGTCTCGAACTCGCGATTGGGCCGGATCGTGGACAATTCAAACGGACCTCTACGCAAACGCATCGCCCCAAAGCGTCCGCGACGGAATATCATGTCGAACAGTCGTTCAGTGTCTTGGCTGCTCACATGTTCCTCACGCCGCGCACCGGACGCACCCATCAGATTCGAGCACATCTCCAGGCAATCGGCCACTCCATCCTGGGAGATACTGTCTATGGGGGAGCGAGCATGTGTCCGGCGAACGGGGCTCCGGTACCTCGGGTCATGTTGCATGCGCGCAAGCTGGGATTCGCACACCCCCTGACCGGAGCCCAGTATGAGTTTAGTGTGGCGGCTCCAGCCGATTTCCAAGCGCTCTATCATGTGCTCCGTCTTGCCACATCCGGCAAAGAAGGTCCGGTCTCGTCTCTGTCTCGTACCCCGCGCTTCCCTCGATATTCTTTCAGCAGTTCCTTGTGATCGTCACAGAGTGGGTTGATGCGGGCACCAGGCACTTGGGTATGACTGTGTCGGTCGCGGTCTGGTGCAGCGCTTTGCAAAGGATGGCAGAAACCGCTTCCTAGAGGGAGAGGCTGGAAATATCCCGGTCTAAGTGTCGACGCTGGACAAGAAAGTAGGGAAAGCGCCCGAACGCCAAATGGCAACCGACCAGATAGCATGGTTGGGGTGCGCCGACCGGGAGAGGTGTCGTCCATCGCACTTCGAACAGGCTGATTCCTCGTTGCGGCTGCAGGGCAGGGTTGTGAATGGTCAGCAACTGTCCGGCCTGGGGCTTGTGATCCAGCAATAGAAGGATGCCCCCGGAGCTGACATTCAACGAATGGGCCTTGCCGGAAATCGCCCGTGCCTCATAAGGTTGTTCCTTGCCCAACTCGTAGAGACAGGGAGTTCTGACAGGAAACCTGGCGTCGATCCGCCGCTCCTGCCTGGTGACAGGCAACAGCGGTTGAGGTTGGTTGTCCACAGCGGAGAGTTCACATGTGGAGATTGGTTCTACAGACCCGTTGAGCGACCTGAGGATTCTGTGGATAAAATTAGTGGCCATCAAATTACCGCACCCGCAAAATTGTGTGACGCCAAATCCTCTCTATGAGAAAGCAATTCAAGTGCCGAGAGAGAGAAGAAAACTCACGTCGGTAACAGTATGATTTTTTTTCAGGGCCTCTGTCGGGCGAGGTCCGCGAGCACAAGGATGTGCGTCAAGGTAGTGTCAAATTCGCCGCACCTATGACAGTATTGAACAGCATCTGGAACCGTCGTCGTCACGGTTCATGGATCGACCGGGCTGGTGAACATGTGGATGGATTGTGGATGACGTGTGCGCGACATGTGTAGAGAAGGTGGACATCGCAGGCACCTTGTTTTTGCCCATGCCCTGTGGCAGCTTACGCAGGCACCCATGCCGGTCACACTTCAGGCAGTCACAACGTGAATAGAGTCAGCACGACTCCGGTCGAAATTGTCGTGACCGGAGGAGAATCGTCCAAGCGGATCGACGTCTTCCTCGCCAATCGCGACCCGACCTTTTCCCGCTCCGCCTTGCAGCGATTGATCGGGGAAGGACGCATTCAGATCAATGGCCAGACGATCAGGCCGAGCCAGAAGATCAAACCCGGGGATCGCATCCGGCTGGAGGTGCCTCGTCCAGAGCCGCTGGATCTGAAGCCCGAGGCGATTCCCTTTGAGATTCTCCACGAAGACACCGATCTATTGGTGCTCAATAAACCGGCCGGTCTCGTGGTCCACCCTGCACCGGGAAATTGGTCGGGAACTCTGGTCAATGCTTTGCTGTACCACTTTGCCACCTTGGGAGTAACCCCGTCGCACATCGGCGGAAAAGAGCGGCCGGGTCTTGTCCACCGACTCGACAAGGAAACCTCCGGGGTGATGGTGATTGCCAAGACCGACCAATCCCATCGCGCCCTGGCTGCTCAGTTCAAATTGCATACGATCACCCGAGTGTATGAGGCGTTGATTTGGGGTGTGCCGAAGAAGGGACATGGCCTCATCGATCTGGCCATCGGGCGCGATACCAAAGAGCGAAAGAAGTTTTCGGCACGGACGACCAAGCCCAAGGAATCCGCGACCGACTACCAGGTGGAAGAGCGGTACGGGAAAATTGCGGCGCATGTGCGTCTTGCTCCCAAGACGGGGCGCACCCATCAGCTGCGGGTGCATCTGACTTCAATCGACCATCCCATCCTCGGCGACAAGACCTATGGCGGTGCCAAAGTGATGACGGTCGCTGGTATTCCGGTTCCCCGGGTGATGCTGCATGCGCGTACGCTGGGATTCACGCATCCCACCGGCGGGGAGTATCATCAGTTTGATGTGCCCTTTCCTCCGGATATAGAGCAGGTGCAGGATCTCCTGCGTGCAGCCACGGCGCATGGGGTGTCTGCCGGGCAGTGAATCTGAACCGGGATGACAGAATGCCGACGGTCACAATCTGCGTGAGTGAGGAGTGACGAACGATGGAAACCAGTGCCGTGCTTGATCGGATCGGAGAGCTGATTGCGCAGCTCAAAGGCTACGCCTCCAAGTTGCCGGCCGTGGTGCATCTCGCATCCGTGCCGACCGGAGTCAAACCCAAGCCCGAGGCGGTTGAGGCCTTTGAACAGGCCCTCTTGCGGTTTCGAGAGCAAAGCGGCCGCTCTCCGTTTAAGGGCCTACAGGATTACCTGATTGAGTCACTGGAAGCGTTCGAAGTCGGCAATGTGTTGGGTGCCGTGCAGCCGCTCTTGGCCGTGCTCGACCAGGTGGAGCGAATGCAGCGGGATAAGGAAATCAAAGTCACTCCGCCCGAGGAGAAGCGGATGGGAGAGTACCGCACGGCGCTGGTCAAAATTCTGCCGGGCAGCCAGCCTGAGTTGGAGGGCGCAGGGCGCGGAATGTAACGGCAGCGGTGAGTTGAACGACCGGTCGTTGGTGAACCGATTCAAAACTCCGCACTCCGCACTCAGGGCTCGCTCGGCGAATCAGTGTCCCATCTTCGGCCCGGCAGCGTTGGCGCCAGAAATCACGAGCTGAAAGCGGACGGTCGCGCTGCAATGCGGACATTTCGCACGGACCGTTTCTTCGTCGATGACGTCATAGTGGTCTTGCGTGAGCCACATCAACTGAAAGCACTTCGGACAGCTTCGCACTTGCGTTCCCATGGTCTTCCCCTTACACTACAGTTAACCGACTCACCTCGCTCGGAGGGATTAATTTAGTACAAGATGCCTCCCGCTCTCAAGACCGGCCAACGACCCATCACATTTTCCGATCGCAACGATTTTGACGCGACACAACTGATTTATTTGTACCGGCAGGCCCCGTGGGCCAGGCATCGTGCGCTGGAGCAGGCGCAAGCCATGCTGGCGAAGACCGATCTGGTCATTTCGGCTTGGGACGGTCCTCGCCTGGTCGGCTTCGGGCGCGTGTTGACGGACTATGTGTTTCGGGCGTCGATCTGGGACGTGATCGTCGATCGCGACTATCAAGGTCAAAAGATCGGCACCGAGATCGTTCAACGTATTCTCGACCATCCCACGCTTCAGGACGTGGAGCTGTTCTGGCTGTGCACGCGCATGCCGGGATTCTACGAACGGCTCGGGTTCAGTGCCAAAGAGCAGACCGGCATGGTCTGGTCCAGAAAGAAACCAGATCCGCAAGCCTGATACGCCGTCCCAGTCCTTCGTTCCCATTTCCTGCCCGCATCACACCGCAGGCAACGATCACGCGTCCTACGGTACTGCCATTCAGCGCATAGTCCGGCGGCTATTGCTATTCTGCTTGAATGCGATGCAACCGTTTCGGCGAGCAACAGACCGCAAGAAAGAAGAGGCTTGTGGCCAGCAGGACGATGGACGGACCGGAGGGCAGGTCGAAGGCGTAGGACAGCAGCACGCCGGTGACGGCACAGAATGTACCGATGAGCATGGAGTAGAGCGTCATTTGAGTGAGGCTGTGTGTGAGCTGATAGGCGGTGGACGCCGGGATGAGGATCATGGCGAACACGAGAATGGCGCCGACGGTTTTCAGGGAAATCACGACGGTGAGCGCCACCAGCGTCAGGAGCAGGTAAAAGATTTGCCTCGCGGGCACGCCGGAGGCGGCTGCCATTTCCTGGTCGAATGCGATGAAATAGAGTTCTTTCGAGAGCAGGAGAATCGTGCCCAATACCACGACACTCAGCCCTCCGATAGTCAGGAGCTCTTCCGTGGTTACGGAGAGCACGCTGCCGAACAGGTAGCCATAGACCTCGGGGTTGTAGGTCTTCATGAGGCCCAGGAAGAGAATGGCCAGAGCCATCGTCGCTGTGTAGAGAATGCCGATGGACACATCCAGTTTCATGCGGCCCTTTTCCTCCACCCAGCCGGTGATCCAGACCGTGGCCAGTCCGAACACAATCGCGAGGCTCAGGGGTGGCAGGTCCAGCAGATAGGCCAGCGTAACGCCGGCAAACGCCGCATGGGCCGTGCCGGCGCCGGCGAAGGCGAGTCCCCGCAGCACCACAAACACGCCGATCACGGAACAGACCGAGCCGACCAGCGCGGCGGCCAGGAGCGAGCGTTGCATGAAATCGTAGGCGAGCAGTTCTAGCATGGTTGAATGTCGTGCCGCGGCGATGGCGCGATTCGGTGACTGCTCAATCGCAACCATATCGGACTGGTTTCGATGACCGTTGGCAACCACGTCGCCGGATCACAGCCTGGTTCAGTGGTGATGATGGTAGTCCTCGACGATGATGAGGTCCTTGTCGGTAATGACCAGCTCTTTTCCATAGACCTGGCTGAGAATCTCCGGTTTCAAGACTTCCTGCGGAGGCCCAGCGGCAAAGAGTTTGGTTTTGAGCAGAACCAGCCGATCCACCCGCGAGCGAATCATGTTGATGTCGTGGGTAATCATTAGGACCGTGAGCTTCAACTCCTGATGAAGCTGTTGAATCAATTCCACCACACTATGCTGCGCGGTAAGGTCCAGTCCGGTCGTGGGCTCATCTAGGAGCAAAATGCGGGGCTGTTGCGCCAGCGCCCGCGCAATGAACACACGTTGTTGCTGACCGCCGGAGAGGGCGCCCAGGGCGGAATCCCGATGATGATCCATGCCGACTTGCGTGAGTGCCTGACGGGCGATGTCGCGATCCTTTCCCGACGGGCGTCGAAACAGACCGAGGGCGCCGTATCGTCCCATCATGACCGCCTCCAGCACGGTGACGGGGAAGTTCCGGTCGAGCATGCCCTTTTGCGGCAGGTACCCGATGAGGGCCCGGTGGTGGCAACGGAGTTCTTCGCAGGCACAGTCGAGCACGCGGAGGGTCCCGCTCAATGGAGCCATCAGCCCGAGCACGGCGCGGCAGAGTGTGGTCTTCCCGGATCCGTTGGGTCCGATCACTCCGACGAATTCAGACTCGGGAATGGACAGAGAGATGTCCTCCAGCGCCACGGTGCCGGGAAAGCCGAAAGAAGCATGGTCAAAGCGAATAATGGGATGGGTCATGCGCGGCGCGTTCGATGAAGATGCCGGGTTGTCAGTCGATGTCCGGTTGGAGGCGGCGGTTATGTCTGTTCAAGGGCTTGGGCCAATTGGAGCACATTATAGCGGAGCATGTCGAGATAGGTCTCGGTTCCCGGCAGGCCGCCCGGCAAGGTGGTCAGAACGGCGATGTGCGCCCCAGTTTCCCGCGCAAGCAGTTGCGGAACTTTCTGACTCAGCTGAACCTCGGAGATAATGACCCGAATGTGGTCCCGTTTGATGGCTTCAATCAAGGTATGCAGATGCCGGGCGGAGGGTTCTCCGCCCGGTTGGGTCAGGATCGTTCCTGCGATACGCAAATCGTAGCGACGGGCAAAATAAGGCCAGGCTGGGTGATGGACGATGACCGCCCGGTTCGGCACCTGTTTGAGTCGGTCCAGCGATTCCTCCTGGACGCGCATGAGGGTCTGGAGATAGGCCGCCGTATTGGTGCGATAGTCCGACGTGTGGGCAGGGTCGGCTGCAACCATCGCGTTGGAGATGTGCTGTACCATCGTCGCGGCCGCGACTGGATCCAGCCAGACATGAGGATTGCCTGCCACGTGGTGGTGCGTATGTGTATCGCCCGCTGGTTCGGGATGATCCTGGATCAACTCAATGTTCTTGGACGTGGTGACGACCCGCAAGGAGGCGTTCCCCGCATTTTTGACCAGCGAAGAGACCCATACTTCGAGTCCCGCCCCGACTTCGAACAGCAGGGATGCTTTCCGGACTGCAACCAAATCGCTGGGCTTGGGCGAATAGGTATGCTCGCTTTCATAGCCGGTCATGAGCGAGACCACGCGCACATGCGGCCCGCCGATCTGTTGCACCCAATCTTTGAGGACCGGGAGCGTCACCACGACGTTGAGCGGATCGGCCGCAGAGGCCAGGCGAACAGGAGTGGAGGAACTCCCCTCATACGGCATTGCAACCACGATGAGAAGGGTCAGCAGGATCAGGCGAAACATCCGGCGGACGGTAACACCCGATTTCCGCAAAGTCAACGCGAGGCGCGTCTCCATCAAGCCCGCCGGGAGCGCGCACCGCTTGACCCGTTGCGTGGTTTCGATTAGCGTAGCGCACCGCACGCGAAGTGTTTGCGTGGTGGCGGTGCCTGAGAGGAGGGGCGGGATGAAGGTTGTCGGACTCATGTCCGGAACATCGGCAGACGGTGTGGATGCGGCGCTGGTCAATATCGTCCGGAGCGGCGGCAGGCCGCAGATCACGCCCATCGCGTTCATCTCCCTGCCCTACCCGCGATCCCTCCAGCAACGATTGGTGCACCTGTCGCTCCACGGTCATGTGGCAGAGATCTGCCATATGAATACGTATCTGGGGGAGTTGTTTGCTAAGGCGGCGCTGAAGGTGATTCATGCGGCGAAGTATCGTCCTGCCGATATCGATGTGATCGGATCACATGGACAGACCATCCACCATTTGCCGAAGGGGATGCGTGAGTCAGGCGTCGGTCTGATCCGGTCCACCCTGCAAATCGGAGAATCGGCGGTCATTGCGGAGCGTACCGGGATCACCACCGTGGCGAATTTCAGGCCGCGTGACATGGCGGCGGGCGGTGAAGGGGCTCCGCTGGTCCCTTACGCTCATGCGATCGCGTTCAGCCATGCGCGACGTGGGCGTTTGGTGGTCAATATCGGCGGGATCAGCAATGTGACCTATCTTCCGGCGGGCGGCGCGGTGGCTGAACTACGCGCGTTCGATACCGGCCCCGGCAACATGGTTTTGGATGCGATCGTCCATGAAGCGACGAAAGGCAGGCGGGCCTACGATGCCGGTGGACGATGGGCGCAGCGGGGAGCCGTCAATCGGCCGCTGCTCACGGAGCTCATGGCCCATCCGTTCCTGAGGCGGCGTCCGCCGAAGTCTACCGGTCGGGAAGAGTTCGGTGCACCGTTCGTTCGTAGCTTGATCGCCAAACAGAGGAAGGCGCGTCTGTCGAGCGAAGATCTTCTGGCGACCTGCGCGTCCTGGACGGCGGAAGCGATCGGTTCGGCCCGGCGCTGGGTTCCCGGCGGGATTGATGAGGTGATCGTCGGTGGCGGCGGCGTCTACAATCGTGCCATCATGGCCTCGCTCCGCCAGGTGTTCGATCCCGCGCCCGTGCTGACGTTTGACGATTGCGGTTGGAGCAGCAAGGCGTTTGAGGCGACGGCATTCGCGTTGCTCGCTCACGATCTGTTACATGGGCAATGCACGAATGTCCCGCAGGTGACGGGGGCTCGCCACCCTGTGCTCCTCGGCTCTATAGTGCCTGGTGATGCAGGCCGGCCGATGCCCCGCCTGCGTCGGTTTCCCTGATCGATCGGACTGTCATGGATTTGCTCTATCCTATTCTGGGTATCGGTGCGCTGGTCTTTCTCGGGAGCCTGGCATGGGAGACCTTCGGGCGGCGGCGCGTGCCTGCCGCATCATCGGGCAGCCTTCCGTCCGGGATGACGTTTGCCGCCAGGCCCTTGCTAACGGACCAAGAGGTGCAGATGTATAACCTTCTGCGCCTGGCGGTGGAAGACCGGTACCTCTTATTTACGCAAATTCCTCTCTGGAGCGTCCTGGATTTACGCGCCCCTTCGGGCATGCTGCCGGCTGAGACGCTGCGGGAACTTGCGTTGAAACGCGCAACGTTTGTGCTGGTGCATCCGGGCAGCCGGTTGGTTGAGAAGGTGGTGCAAGTGGAGCGGCCGGTACCGGAGGACGCTCAGGATGGGGCGCCCGACTCCATGTTCGACGCCGCGCTCCGCGCCGCTGGCGTTCAACTCATTCGCTTGAGCCCGGTACATGCCTATACAGTTCCGGGCCTCGTGACGGTCCTGGATCTTGCCGATCCTGATTAAGGCCGGCCATAGCCACGAAAGCGGCTCCACCCGAAGGCGACCGGAGGTGGGCACCCCAATCAGTTCGGCTCGGCGGCGATGGGTTCCACCTTTGCGGCGGCTGTCTCCAACGCCTTGCGAGCCACTTCCGCTTCCGGGCTATCAGGATACTGACCCGTGACCCGCTCATACATCATTTGGGCTTTTTCGAGGTCTCCCTGTTTCGTGTAGATTTGCCCGATCTTGAGGGTCGAGGCCGCGAGTTTCTGGCTCATGGGGTAATCGGAGATGAGCCGGAAGAACGATCCCAACGCGTCATCGTGCCGTCCCATGCGGTATTGGCATTCACCCATCCAGTATTGCGCATTGGCCGACAATGAGGATTGCCCATGCAGTTCGAGGAAGAAGCGGAACCCGGCGAGGGCTGCGGTGTAGTCCCTGTGGCGGAACTCCTCCATCACGCGATCGTAGAGGCGGCGTGAGGCATCAGGTGGCTGGGGGGAAGCGGCGAACAGATCGGGAGCGGTCGTGAGCGTGCCGAGCAATAGCAAGGCGGCACCGATACCTCGTATCCTGCCAAGGGTGAGTTGAGCCATGGTCATGAGAGCTCCTCTTTCTTCCGTGGTGACAGAACCTGGTTCCGGCAGATCGTTGTGCCCCATGGACATGAAAGAACCGCACCAGCCGGAGGCGATGGAGGAACCTGTTGTGAAATTGTGTGGTTGTCAGAGGCCGAGCGGCGGATTGGTCCGCATGAGCAGGAAGGTCCGGTGCGGAACGCACACAGTATTGTACGGAAAGCGTCGGTCGCGAGGATGGTGAGGAGACCGGTTGACAGATTGGACATTCTCGTTTGTTGTCGGTTAACGCTCGATCTGTTGCAGTGATCGGTTTGCTATTCGCGCGTTCATAACGGATCGAGAAGGTCGCATGGAAAGACCACAAGAGCCTGGTTTAGTCGGGGGGCGGAAGGAACCCCTCACCGAACCGCCTCCCAATCCTAAAGGGGGCCGGACGTTGATTGTCGACGCCGGAGATCCCCATGCGTACATCTGTCCCAGCGCGGCGCTGAAAGACGCCGGCGAGGACGACCAAGTGTTCATCCGCCCCGGTGTCTATGAAGACAAGGTATTTGTCGCCGATCGGCCGGTGCTCCTCATCGGGGCTGGCCGGGACCATGTGCAGATTTACAGTCGCCGCGGCGGGCCGCTCTATTTGCAACGGGTGCCCAACGGCATGATTGCCGGGATCACCTTTCGTTATGTGGGAAGCGATCAGCATTCCGCCATGAACGTGCTCGACTCAGTGTGCACGATTACACAGTGCCGGGTGATGGAAGGCATCCTGTCCGGGGTGGTGATCTATGGCCCGGAGGCCCGTGCGACGTTTGTCGATAACGAGGTCTGTTACAACCGGGAGTCCGGCATCTTTGTGTTTGCGGGCGCGCAACCGCGTGTGGCGCAGAACACGTGTTATGGCAACCATCACTTTGGCTTGGCCGTGCGAGATCCCGGAAGCCACCCGGAATGTGTCCGCAATATCTGTCACAGCAACATGCTCAGCGGAATGCTGTTGTTCCACCATGCTGAGGCGTTGCTCCTGGATAATATCTGCCGCGACAATCAGCATTGGGGACTCGTGATGACGCCGGATACGCATCCGACTCCTTCAGGCGAGGAACTGGCGACGGCGAATGTGTTCCTGCCCAATCCCCGCGGATCGTTGGTGGTGACGGAGCAGCCCCTCGCCGATATCGGGCGGTAATTGCCCAATAGCGAGATTCCAGTGGGTTGAGAGTGGAGGCTGCTATGCGAGGGGATCGTGGGGACTGTTTACTGGACCGGAATGGGAGCGCCGGCCGGAGAATGGCCGGCCGGCGAATGGAATTGAAACCGGCTCCCGCCCTGTTGTTTGGCCGCATACATGGCCTTGTCGGCATGCCTGAGGAGCTCGTCGATACTTTCATCGTCGGACGGGTAGAGCGTGATGCCGATACTCACGCCGATTGAAATAGAATGCGGCCCGATTTGGAAGGGGGAGCCGATCGATTCCACAATCCGCTTCGCGACGACCAGCACATTGTCTTCACCGGCAATACCTTCCAGGATTGCGGTGAATTCATCGCCGCCCATGCGGGCCACCGTATCCACTTCGCGCACGCATTCCAGCAATCGCGTGGCGACCTCTTTCAACAGCTGGTCGCCGACATCGTGTCCCAGGGTGTCATTGACGGCCTTGAAGCGATCGAGATCGAGAAGCATCACCGCCAAAGGCTGATCCTTTCGTTTGCTGCGCGCCATGGCGTGGATCAGCCGGTCACGAAACAGTGTGCGGTTGATCAGGCCGGTCAGCTGATCGTGCTGCGCCAGATATGTCAGCCGTTCCTGTGCTTTCTTGCGCTCGATGGCGTAAAGAATCGAGCGTGCCAGAAAGTCGGTCCCGCCTTCCCCCTTGACCAGGTAATCCTGAGCCCCGTGTTGGAGCGCTTGCAATGCGAGCGGGTGGTCATCGTGTCCGCTCAGCACCACCACCGGCACATCGGGGCTTGTTGCCAGCACCTGGGTCACGGTCGCCAAGCCATGGGTGTCGGGGAGCGAGAGATCGAGGAGCACGACATCGAACCGACCTCGGCTTAGTCTGGCCAATCCATCCGCGAGAACGGGGGCGTGGGTAACCTCAAACTGGTCGAGCGACCATTCGGCAAGGAGATCCTGCGTGAGTTGGGCATCGACGGGGTTATCTTCAACCAGGAGCAGTTTGATCATGAGTTGGCGCTCATGCCTGTCGCGCAGCCGGATTCCATGATTGGGTGGGGACGGAGGCAGCGAGAACAGGTGCCCGTCAAAAGATCCGCCAGAGGTATCGGTAGGGGACTGCGTTTCATAAATGGTGGTGAGGCTGGGTGCGATTCAGTGCAGGATTCTCCCCCGCTGACGGTTCCGTATGGTTGAAGGACCGGCTTGTCTGCGATTCTAGCACGTCGGTTCAAACCTTCAAACTATAGCCTGCTTCCATACGAGGAAGTTGACCTTCTTGGAAAGCGGTCCTGGCCTTTGTGGCTCGCCCCGTTGGCGCCTCCCGCGATTCTATTCTTCCGGAAAATAGGCGAGGACATGCTTTCTACTTGCTTGCTCTTGCCGTTGGGGGACGCTGGGACCGGTCGCGCGCGACGGCCTCTCGGTGTGGGCGATGCCGTTCAGCCAGTGCCTTCCCCTGCGGCACCCTGCTGATCAATAGGCTCGGTTCGTCGCTCATCGGATTTTTCGGCACGCTCACATTCGGCCGAGGGTACATATCCGATCTCGGAGCCGCTGCGTCTCTTCGTCAGGGTCGGAGTTTGCGGGGGTAAGACGTTTGCGGCATTCAGCCTGCAAACGCTTGATCGCTTTCGATCGGGGACATGGCTGCGGGCGACGCTGAATATCGTACTCTCAGTCGGGCTCTCCATGGGAGCGGTGGCGGCAGGCCATCTGATCGCTGCCTACTTAAACGACGGCGCTCCGCAAATTACGCAACTCGACATTGAAGAAGAAGCATGACGTCGATGGCGATTGTACGAAGCATCTAGGGGCTTGGGCTCAATCGGCTGTTCCCTCCCGGATGGAGCCTAATGCCAGAGGTATGGAACCGTTGAGAACGGCGGCCGCTAGGGCTCCCCAAAAACAGGGACAATAACAGGGGAAATTCCGCCGAATGAGGGGAAGCTTCCAGGAAATGGTTGGGATATATGTTTGAAAGGTTGGTTGCGGGGAGAGGATTTGAACCTCTGACCTTTGGGTTATGAGCCCAACGAGCTACCAGGCTGCTCCACCCCGCGCCCGGATACTAACAGGCGTGTGAAACGAGAGTCAAGGAAGCCGCTGTGAGAATTGCATTCGCGAGGGGAGAATGGTAAAGCGTGAGCATGCGCATCGTATTCATGGGAACTCCGGACTTCGCCGTGCCTTCGTTGGAGGCGCTGCTCAAGTCTGATGATCAAGTGATCGGCGTGGTGACGCAACCGGATCGGCCGAAGGGCCGCGGCCAGGATGTGATTCCCTCCCCCGTGAAAGTCGTCTGTCAGCGTGAGGGAATTCCTGTGCTCCAACCGCTGAAGATGAAGGATCCGGCCTTTCTGGACGCCCTACGGGAGTGGGCGCCGGATGTAATTGCGGTGACCGCCTTCGGCCGCATTCTGCCGCCGGTGATTCTTGCCCTGCCGCCTCGAGGATGTATCAATGTGCATGGGTCGCTCTTGCCGAAGTATCGAGGGGCGGGCCCGGTTCAATGGGCCATTATCAGGGGCGAGCGGGTAACCGGCATCACGACCATGTTCATGGCCGAAGGCATGGACACAGGCGATATGCTATTGCGCGAGACCGTGGAAATCCGTCCCGACGATACCGCCGGCACACTGGCCCCTCGACTCGCCGACATGGGCGGACGGTTGTTGGTTGAAACCCTCCGTCGCCTCAAGGCGGGGACGCTGACTCCGGAACGACAGGATGATGCGCAGGCGACCGTGGCGCCGTTACTCAAAAAGGAAGACGGGCTGATCGATTGGACTCTGCCGGCCACGGAAATTGCGAATCGTGTGCGCGGGCTCTCACCCTGGCCAGGCGCCTACACCTATGTGAATGGTGAACGATGGACCCTGTGTCGGGTCTCGGTCGGCGAGGAGTCTCAGGGAGGGGCTCCCGGGACCGTGACGAAGGTGACCAAAGACCGGGTCGATGTTGCGACCGGCGGCGGGACGATCCAGATTCTCGACATCCAACCATCCAATAGTCGCCGCATGACGATGGCGCAATACCTGGCAGGCCATCGTATTGCTGAGGGTCTCACCCTGCAGGCTGTTCCGCCATCCCAGGGCTGACCGCGATCCGGTCACGTCTATTCCATGAACGACCTTCCTACGATGATCATTCATTCCGCATATGGGGACTGATCGGCAACCAGTGTCACCGGGCCCCACCCCATCTCCAGCGCGGCATGCTGCCGTGAAAGCTCTGCTGACGATCGATAAGGTCGGCATGCTGGGGGATGAGTTGTTCGATCAGGTTTCTGCCAGGGCCGGATTGGATCTCCGTGATCGGGCCTTCATGGTTGAACTCGTGCGCGGCGTGTTGCGGTATCGCGCGACGCTTGATTGGCGCTTGGGCCTGCTGTCCGATCGGCGTATTGCCAAACTTCCCACCCTCGTTCAGACCATTTTGCGGCTTGGTGCCTATCAATTGCTGTATTTAGATCGGGTTCCGGACTCCGCAGCCGTGAACGAGTCGGTGCGGATGATCAAGCAGCAAACCCGGCGTCTCGGGCGTGACTGGAGCGGGTTCGTCAATGCCGTACTCAGGACCTTGCTGCGAGCTCCCGAGCCGGAGTGGCCTGATCCCGCCAAGGATCCTGTCGCTGCGTGTGCCGTTCGGTACTCCTGCCCGACCTGGCTGGTGGAGCGTTGGTGTCGTCTCTGGGGTATCGCGCGAGCCGAAGCCTTGTGCCGTGCGTCGATAGAGTGGCCTCCACTCACCTTGCGCGTGAACCGGCTTCGAACTACCCGCACAGCGTTATTGGCCGACTTGGCGGCGGCGCAGGTGGAAGCCTGGCCGACGGCGATCAGCGAGGCCGGTATTCAACTGGCTCGCACCGCCTCCGTGGCAGATCTTCCAGGTTACGTAGAGGGACATTTTTATGTCGAGGATGAGGCGGGGCAACTGGTGCCTTTGCTGTTGGACGTGCAGCCGGGGCAGCGGGTCTTGGATGCCTGCGCCGCGCCTGGTGGAAAGGCAACGCACGTCGCGGCACTGATGGAGAATCGAGGCGAAATCGTTGCGGTGGACCGCGCCGCTTCACGCCTGGACCTGGTAATGGACAACTGTTGTCGTCTGGGCGTGAACATCGTGACCCCGGTCGCGGGCGATTTGCGTCTGTTGGCGAAGTTGGGAGGAGTGCCGGGCGGGCGGGGCGTTCCCGGTGTTTCGCATGCGGCGTTGTCATGCCCATTCGACCGCATTTTGCTCGACGCGCCATGCAGCGGCCTCGGTGTGCTGCGGCGTCATCCCGAAGGAAAATGGTACAAGACGCCGGAGTCCATCGCGCAACATCGGCAAGTGCAGCTGGAGTTGCTCGCGGCAACGAGTCGTCTCTTGCGGCCTGGTGGGGTGTTGGTCTATAGTACCTGCTCGATCGAGCCGGAAGAAACCGAATCGATCATCGACGAGTTTTGTCGGTCTCATCGTGAATTTCAGCGTGACTCGATCGCGCCCTGGTTGTCCCCAGCCGGTCTGCCGTTCGTGACCCCTCGAGGGGACCTGTCTACGATGGCCAATATGCACAATATGGATGCGTTTTTTGCCGCCCGTGTGCGGAGGAGCGAGTCATGACCGGCCGGCCCGTACGTATTGCCCCCTCCATTCTGTCGGCTGACTTTGCGCGCCTGGCCGAAGAGGTCGCCCGCGTGGAAGAGGCGGGCGCCGACTGGTTGCACGTGGACGTGATGGACGGGCACTTCGTGCCGAACTTGACGATCGGTCCCCCGGTGGTTGAAGCCCTGCGAAAAGTCACCACCCTGCCGCTGGATGTGCATCTCATGATCACCAATCCGGATGCGTTCATCGGGGAGTTTGCCGAAGCGGGCGCCGACTATCTGACGGTTCACGTGGAAACCTGTCCCCACCTCCATCGAACGGTCCAATTAATCAAGGAGCACGGTGTGAAGGCGGGCGTCACCTTGAATCCTGCCACACCGGCGGTGACCCTGTCTGAAATCGTCCGCGACGCCGATCTTATCCTCATCATGTCCGTGAACCCCGGATTCGGCGGACAGACGTTCATTCCTTCGTCGTTACAGAAGATTGCCGAAGTTCGGACCATGATTGACCGGACCGACAGCCGGGCACTGCTGGAGGTGGACGGCGGTGTGAAACCGGACAATGCGGAAGCGATTCTTGCGGCCGGGGCCGAGGTGTTGGTGGCAGGATCGGCGGTGTTTTCCAGTCATGAGTATGCCGCTGCCATTACGGCGCTGAGAGCCGGTCATGAACCTGCCGCTCGGACCACCAGGATTGCAGCCGCCCGGCGATAGAATAGGCATCAGACCGTACCCTAATTCATGGATAACCTTCATCCCCTCGAAAGCAAAGTGCTGCTGGCGTTGGTCCCGCAGCCTGGCTCGCCCCCCACGCTTGATCAACTCGCAGAGTTCACCGGGCTGGAACCGTCGCAGTTGAGCATGGCCGTCGAATGGCTATTGGCGAAGGCCTTGATCGCCGTGCATGCCGAAACCGTTGCGCACATCGCCTCGCTGACGCCTATCGGTGAGGTGTTTTTTGAGAAGTACGCGCCGATCGAACGTGTTCTGTCGGCAGCCCGGGAAGCCGAGCAGACGGGGAAACGCCTGACGATTCAGGACATTCAGGCGAAAGAACAGCTTGAACCCTCGGATGTGAGTAAGGCCGTCGGGACCCTCAAGAAAGAGGGCGCCATCCTAATCGTGCAGGGCGGATGTATTGAAAGTACCGGCCGCAACAGTGCCACGGCTGAGACCATGCGCGCCCTGTTGCAGGAATTACGGAGCGGGCAGCGGGAACTGCAGACGTTTGCCGAACCGCTACGGACCGTGCTTCAACAGCATGCGGTGAAACGCGGGAATGCGCGCGAGCCTTTCCGGGTGGATGAGCGGGTGACGCGTTCGTTTCTGCTGACGCCTGCCGGGCAGGATGTGGCCGAGCAGCTGTCGCGCGACGGCGTGGCGGAAGAAGTCTCGCAATTGACGCCGGAACTCCTCAAGGAAGGGGCCTGGCGGACGAAGCGCTTTCGAAAATATACGATCAGTTTGCGGGCTCCGAGGATTGCGGCCGGAAAACGGCATCCTTACCGGGAGTTTCTGGATCTCGTCAAACTCAAGCTGGTCAGCATGGGCTTTCAGGAAATGCGTGGGACGCTTGTTGAGACCGAGTTCTGGAATATGGACGCGCTGTTCATGCCGCAGTTTCATCCCGCGCGTGATATCCACGATGTCTATTTTGTGAAAAGCCCGACACATGCCCGCACCATCGCCGAGCCCTATTTGTCGCAGGTGACGCAGGTCCACGAAACGGGGTCGGGAGCAGGCTCGACCGGCTGGGGGTATGCCTTCGATGCCGAGCGCGCGAAGCGGTTGGTGTTGCGGAGTCAAGGAACCGCTGTATCAGCGCGCAGGCTGGCGGCCGATCCTTCCGTGCCGGGAAAATATTTTTCTATCGCCCGCTGTTTCCGCTACGACCAGGTGGACGCCACCCATGCAACCGACTTTTTTCAGGTGGAAGGGATCGTGTTGGGTTCGGACATCAACTTCCGGACGCTGCTGGGATTGTTGAACCTGTTTGCCAGGGAAGTGGCTCAGGCCAAGGAAGTGAAATTTCTTCCGGCCTATTTCCCATTCACCGAGCCCTCGGTCGAAATGCATGTGCGCCATCCAAAGCTAGGCTGGATGGAGCTGGGTGGCGCGGGATTGTTTCGCCCTGAAGTGACGACGCCGCTCGGCGTCTCGGTGCCGGTCATTGCCTGGGGACTCGGGCTTGATCGTATGGCGATGGTGGCGTTGGGCATTCATGACATTCGCGACTTGTTTTCGGCGGATTTGGAATTCATTCGCACGATGCGGGGAAGTTTTTAGAGCGACCACACCATGCCGACGATTTCCCTTCAACGAGATGATCTCGAAGCCTTGATCGCCGGACCAGGCGAGAAGCCCTCCCGTATTCCACTCGACCAGCTTGAGCAATGGCTCATGTTGGTGAAGGGCGAGCTGAAGGGCCACAATGCTGACACCGGCGAATTACGGGTCGAGTTGCAGGACAGCAACCGTCCTGATTTGTGGTGCTGCGAGGGCATTGCGCGGCAGATTCGGATTAAGCAACAGGGCGCAGCGATTTCGTATTCCTTCTTCAAAAAGCAGAAACGCGTGGCCGGGAAGCTTGTGGTGGCGCCGGGGCTGGACCCGATTCGTCCCTATGTGGCGGCCTGCACGGCGGTGGGTTATCGCGTGACGGCCTCCGGCCTGACGCAGCTCATTCAAACCCAGGAAAAGCTGGCGGATATCTTCGGCCGCAAGCGACGCACGGTATCCATCGGGTTGTATCGATTGGCTCCGATCGTGTTTCCCGTCTCATACGATCTGGTCAAGCCGGATGAGGTGCGGTTCACTCCCCTGGGCATGGAAACAGTGATGACCTTGCGCGAGATCCTCATGGTGCATCCCAAAGGCGTGGAATATGGCGGTATCGTCAGCGGCCATGACCGGCTTCCTGTGCTGAGGGATGCGAAGGGGCAGGTCTTGTCATTTCCTCCGATCATCAATAGCCGGGAAATCGGCGAGGTTCAGGTCGGAGACGAGGAATTATTCGTGGAAGTGACGGGGACTGATCTTCCGATGGTCGCCTTGACGTTGAATATCTTCGCGGCCAATCTCGCGGATCGCGGGGCAGTGATTACACCCGTGGAAATTCAATCGCCGGTGAAAACCGCGTTCGGGCGGCGCTGGAGCACCCCGATCGATTTCGGATCGCCGCGGACGATTCCCCTTAAGGCGATGGAGTCGGCATTGGGCGAAGCGTTGGGCGGCAAAGAAGTGGCTTCGGCGCTCAAGTCCTACGGGTATACGGTCAAGGCGGCGGGGCAGAAGGTGGCCGTGCAGTTGCCGCCTTATCGGAATGATCTGCTGCATACCGTCGATGTGGTGGAGGATGTGGCGATCAGTCAGGGGTATGCGCGGTTTGCGCCGGTCATGCCGTCGCAGTTCACGGTGGGAGGGCTTTCGCGGTTGGAGCAAATGGCCGACCGGGTTCGCCATCTGATGGTGGGAATGGAGTTCCAGGAGATCATTTCTAATATTATGGGATCTCACCAAGACTTTTGCACGAGAATGCGATTGGACGGTACTGAGTGGGCGAAGGTCGTGGAAGTGGACAATGTGATGTCCCTCAGCTACTCCTGCCTGCGCCAGTGGATCACGCCCTCGTTGTTGCAAGTCGAGGCGAATTCTAGCCGGGCATTCTATCCGCATCGCATGTTCGAGGTTGGCGAGGTGGCCGTTCCCGATACGAGCTCTGATGTCGGCTCACGGACCGTGACGATGCTGGGCGCGTTGATCGCGCATGCCGGAGCACATTTCTCCGAAATTCATTCTTGTCTGGATCTGCTGCTCTATTACCTGGATCGTCCTTTTACCTTGGAAGCAGTCCCCCATCCCTCGTTCCTTGACGGACGAGCAGGAAGAATCGTGGTGAATGGACGGGGCATCGGACTGCTTGGAGAGTTACATCCTGAGGTGCTGGAGCACTGGCAGATCGGGATGCCGGCAGTTGCGCTGGAGTTAGAGATCGACCGATTGCTGGATGAGGCATGACGGGAAAATCCCTTCGATCAGGACTTTCCCGTCACGGACAATGAAGCGTACCCGTTAGCTCGCGACAGTGGCAAGCTGCTGCTTGGCAAGTCCGACGAGTTTTTCAAATCCCGCCATATCCCGGATCGCCATATCGGACAGCACTTTCCGGTCCAATAGGATATTCGCCTTTTTCAATGCGTTCATGAAGCGGCTGTATGCGATGCCATGCAAGCGGGCCGCGGCGCTGATGCGCGCGATCCAGAGCTGGCGGAAGTCGCGCTTGCGATGCTTTCGTCCGGCGTAGGCGTAGGCCTGCCCTTTGTCGACCGATTCGGTTGCTGTTCGGAACAGCCGGCTTTTGGCGCCGTACTGGCCTTTCGCCAGTTTCAGGCGCTTCTTGCGCCGCTGTCGTGTTTTGGGACCACCTTTTGTACGAGGCATGGGGAGCTACTCCTTTCAGATCCTGTTCACGGCACCATCATCGTTATTGCGGAAGCAACTTGTTCAACGCGGGAGTCGAGGCGGAGGAAACCTCCGTGGCCCCCTTTAGGCCTCGCTTGCGATCTCGTGGCTTGCCGGTCAGCAAATGCCGACCTCCGGCCTTTCGACGAACCAGTTTGCCGGTTCCCGTGCGTCGGAACCGCTTTTTCGCGCCGCTGTGGGTTTTCATTTTGATTTTCATACTCGCATTCCTTCCTTGTGTGCCTGGCGCACACTATTTGGGAGCCAAAATCATGATCAGGCTCCGCCCTTCCATTCTCGGCGCAAACTCGACGGTTCCTGCTTCCGTACACTGCTGAATCACACTCGCCATCATCGTGCGGCCCATCTCCTGATTGGCCATTTCGCGCCCGCGATAGGTGAGTGTCACCTTGGTCTTGTTGCCGTCGGCCAGGAATTCCTTGATCTGGCGAATCTTGATCTCAAGATCATGTTTGTCGGTACGCGGTCGCAGCTTGATCTCTTTGACCTGCGTCGACTTCTGGTGCCGTCGGCTCTGGTGATCTTTTTTGCTGAGTTCGAACTTATACTTCCCATAGTCCATGATGCGGCAAACCGGCGGCTGCGAGGTCGGGGCAACCTCCACAAGATCATAGCCCCCTTCCTGTGCCTTATTGAATGCCTCTACGGTCGGCAGTATTCCTAATTGCTCGCCGTCAGGACCGATGACTCGAACTTCCCGAATCCTGATTTCCCGGTTTACACGTAATTTAGGGACGATAGGTCACCTCGTTTGTGAGTGGGTTGCCGTGTCGCGTAATGCATGATTCGTGTCTGTACGGATGAGTTCCAGGAATTGTTCGATCGGCATGCTCCCATGATTCGCTCCGCTTCTGCCGCGAACCGCCACCATGCCGCTCTGAACTTCCTTGTCGCCCACCACCAGCATATACGGAATCTTGTTCTTTTCTGCTTCCCGGATCTTAAATCCGATCTTCTCGTTGCGGAGGTCCGCTTCGACCCGGTAGCCGTGGCTCTTGAGCGTGGAGACGATCGTAGCCGCGAATTCCTGTTGATTGTCGGTGATCGTGAGCACCACTGCCTGCACCGGGGCCAGCCATGTCGGAAAGGCGCCCGCGTAGTGCTCAATCAGGATGCCGAAGAACCGCTCAATGGATCCCATGAGCGCCCGGTGAATCATGATCGGTTGATGGTGTTTGCCGTCCTCGCCGGTATAGGCCAGCTTGAAGCGCTCAGGATTGTTGAAATCGACTTGGACCGTCGAGCATTGCCAAGCACGACCCAGGACGTCCTTGATCTTGATATCGATTTTCGGGCCGTAAAACACGCCTTCGCCAGGATCCACTTGGTACGCCACGCCGCGGCTCTTAAGGGCTGCCTCCAAGGCATTGGTGGCCACGGTCCAGTTCTCATCCGAGCCGACCGATTTTTCAGGCCGGGTCGAGAGGTAAATTTCAAATTCCGTAAATCCGAAGGTGCCAAGCACGAAAAAGGTAAAGTCCAGCACTCGGCTGACTTCGGCTTCGATTTGATCGGGTCGGCAGAACAAATGCGCGTCATCCTGAGTAAAGCCGCGGACCCGCAGCAGGCCATGTAGCACGCCGGTGCGTTCATACCGATAGACCGTTCCCAATTCTCCATACCGGATCGGCAAATCCCGGTAACTGCGCAAGTGGGACTTGTAGATCATGATATGAAAGGGGCAGTTCATCGGCTTGAGCTGATACTCGCTGCCCTCCAGCTTCATCGCCGCGAACATGTTTTCGCGGTAGTAGTCGACGTGGCCGCTGGTTTTCCATAGATCCAGCCTGGCGACATGCGGTGAATAGACCAGGTCGTAACCGTCCTTGATATGTTGCTCTCGCCAGAAATTTTCAATGAGTAGCCGGATCAGCGACCCCTTGGGGTGCCAAAGGACCAGGCCGGGCCCGATCTCGTCCTGAATTGTAATCAGATCGAGTTCTTTGCCCAGTTTGCGATGGTCGCGCCGCTTGATCTCTTCCAATTTTGCGAGGTGGGCATCAAGTTCTTTTTTCGTCGGGAACGAGGTGCCATAGATCCGTTGCAACATCGGGTTGCGCTCGTCGCCTCGCCAATAGGCACCGCCCGTGGAGAGGAGCTTGAAGGCGCCGACATGGCCTGTAGTGGGAAGGTGCGGACCGCGGCAGAGATCGACGAATTCACCTTGGCGGTACAGGGAAATGGGAGAGCCGTCGTCGAAACTGTTGATCAATTCGACTTTATAGGCTTCTCCGCGGTTCTGAAAAAAATTGATCGCGTCCTGCTTGGAGAGTTCGCTCCGGCTGACCGCCAGGCCGCGTTTGGTGATCTCAATCGCGCGCGCTTCGATCTTTTCAAGATCGTCCGGGGTAAACGGGCGGTCGAAGGCGAAGTCGTAGTAAAACCCATCTTCCAGCGCCGGGCCGATCGTGAGTTGCGCAGTAGGGAACACTTCTTTCACGGCTTGCGCCATGATGTGCGTACTGCTGTGACGATAGACTTCCCGCCCTTCTGCGGATTCGAAGGTCAGGGGCTCGACGGTCTCGTCCTGGTCCAATGCATGAAACAAGTCCACCGGAACGCCATTGACCTTGGCGGCTAAAATCTTGCCGTCGAGGCGTCCGCCTTCCGGAGTCAGGGCATCGCGAACAGTGCATCCTGCTGGTACTTGTTTTCGAGTTCCGTCAGGAAGGGTGATGTGAATGAACTGTGAGGCCACTCCGGTCGATCCTGCAAAAAATACAACGCCGTGCCGACCACCGTTGCTGCCGGTAGTCGGGGCACGAACCTAATTGAGCGAACAAAATGGTAGGCGCGGACGGTCTTGAACCGTCGACCTCTACCGTGTCAAGGTAGCGCTCTCCCCCTGAGCTACGCGCCTATCGATCGGCGATGCTAATACAGCCTTGCCAAAGGTGTCAAGGAAACGCGACGGCAAGACAGGCTTTTCTCTGCGACCTCTCGATGGAATCGCCGACTTTTCAGGTGCGCCTATCCGGACCCCGAGGTGACGGTCTACTTGACCGCGGCCTTGAGTTCCTTGCCGGCCGAGAATTTGGGAATGCGGGCGGCTGGAATTTTTAAGGCTTCGCCGGTCCGCGGATTGCGTCCCATTCTGGCCTTCCGTTTGGAAATCGTAAATGTGCCGAAGTTGACCAATGTTACGCGCTTCCCCTTCTTGAGCGATGTGGTGACGGCTCCGGTGAAGGCTTCGAGCGCGACCGTGGCGGCGACTTTGGTGATTCCGGCGCTGTTTGCCATTTTTGCAATCAACTCTTCCTTGGTCATTGCTTCCCTCCGTTGGTGGTTGGCGACCGGTGGATGTGATGGATGGGCGTATTCGCGTACGCCTCCGGTGAGGTGCAGAGAGTCTCGCCCGGGAACCTAGCTCGCCCTGGCGCGTTTGATGGGAATGTCCAGATCGAGGATCTTTTTTCTCAGCGTATTTCGATTCAGCCCGAGCAGCTCTGCGGCTTGGATCTGGTTGCCCTTAGTCTCCCGCAAGGTCAGTAGGATCAACGGACGTTCGACTGCGGCAATCAGCATCGGATGGAGGTTTTTCCCTGAGCCGTTCCGCATGCCTTTGACGAAATCACCCACTTTGTGTTCGAGATAGGAATCCAAACACAGCGATTGCCCTTTTCCATTCGGGAGGATGGCCTCGGTCTTGGAGGCCTTGGACGACTGAAGCAAGAAAGCTGTGCGTTTCAGAACGGTACGAGATCCCACGAGGAGCAGCGTTCGTGAAGGATCGATGCTCGCGAGGAGTTTGCCCAGGTCCGCAGCAGCCAGCTTCGATTCGGCGATGACGGCATCGTATCCACGCGTCGCCAAGTCTTTCGGCAACGGCAGGCCTTCCCGGCCGATGGTGATCGCCTGCTCACCGAAAAGGTTCTTGTAGTGCGCCTGGATCTCGCTGTCCGTACTGAGTAAGAGAATATTAAATGTTGATGAACGCAGTGTCATGAAGGTACCGAGGAAGAAGAGGGCGGGATTATTGCTCAGGCCCTACATGATGTCAATGGCGAAAAACGTGTTGCAGTCCGATGCATGACAAACCGCGATCCATCTGGCCGCATCTCCCTTTGCTCATCCTTGTGTCTGCATGCACAAGCCATCCGTGTGGGCCCAATCATGCAAGTGACATTCTGAATGGATCATCTTGGGGCGAGCAGCGGATGCGATGGACGTCTGCAGGGCCTTGGTCGGACTTGACAGGAAAGTCGTGCGCAAGGTATAGACGTTCGTGAATCCCCATCGGAATAGTCGCAAATGAAGGTTAGCCTTAGAGCCATCTACGGGATCATTGCCGCCGTGGATCTTGCGCTCCATCACGCCGAGCAACCGGTGTGCGCCAAATCGATTGCGAAACGGCAGGCCATCCCAGCCCGGTTCCTGGAGCAGGTGCTTCATGCGATGAAAAAGGCGGGGGTGGTGACCAGTCAGCGTGGAGCGCAGGGCGGATACGTATTGAGTCGAAAGCCCTCGGAGCTTTCTGTCGCAGACATTCTCGATGCCTTGGAAGGTCCGCTTCTCACGACGAACGGAGACGCTGGTCCGAAAAACACTGCTTTGCAAGGGGCGAAGCAGGAGGTCCTGCTCGCACACCTGTGGGATCGTGTGAAACGGGCCGAATTGAGTGTGTTATCCGAAGTGACCGTCGAGGACTTGGCCAAACGCCAGCGGGCTCTCGACGAGCAACATACATTGATGTATCACATCTGAAGTCTCGCATGAGGCGCCAGCACATTACTTCCGAACCGACGAGGTCGTTATGATCAGTTCTCATACAGAGGCTCTGCGTCCAGCAGTGAAGACCGAGCCCATTCCCCCGCATATTGTCGAAGAAATTGAGACGTTTGAAGCTGAGGCTCAGCGTGTTCTGGTCGGCGATCTCTCCACCGACATCTTTAAGCCCTTCCGGCTGCAGTACGGCATTTACGGCCAGCGGCAACAGGGAGTGCAGATGTTCCGGATCAAAATTCCGTTCGGCGGGCTCACGGCCAATCAATTGCGACGGGTCGCCGAACTGGCCGATCAGTTCGCCACCGGTGTGGGCCACGTCACGACACGCCAGGACATTCAACTGCATTTCGTTGAGCTTAAACACGTTCCAGAGATGATGCGTCAACTGGCCTCCGTGGGGCTGACCACGCGTGAGGCCTGCGCCAACACGGTTCGTAATGTGACAGCCTGTCATTTGGCAGGGGTGTGCCAGGGCGAGGTGTTCGATGTGACGCCCTACGCGAAAACGGTCGCCTATCATCTCCTGCGTAATCCGCTGAATCAAAGTCTTCCCCGGAAGTTCAAGATTGCGCTCTCAGGCTGCCGGCAGGATTGCGCGCTCACTCCCATTCACGACATCGGTTTGTTGGCGGCGAAGCGCGCGGATGGAACCATCGGGTTCCGGATGGTGGCGGGCGGTGGCTTGGGATCGACCCCGCGCATGGCGCAAGTGCTGCGAGACTTTACCCCGATGGACGAATTGCTGCCGACCATCGAAGCCGTCATCAAGGTGTTCGATACGCTCGGCAATCGCAAGAATCGAAACAAGGCTCGCATGAAGTTCGTCATCGAGAAGTTGGGGTTTGACGAATTCAAGCGCCGCTGGGAAGCGGCCTACGCAGCCATGGGCTATGCGGTGCCGACCCATGAACCGATCAAACTGCTGGAGTATGCCGATACGCCGCCCTTGTTGATGCCGACGAAAGCGCCAGGGGTGACCAACGGAAACGGGAATGGGAATGGTGCCGCATCGCACAACGGCGCCGAGTCAGCATTCGAAGCGTGGAAACGGACGAACGTGGTGCCCCAACGGCAGGCAGGATTTGCTGCGGCAGCCATTAAGTTGCCGATGGGCGATTTGACGGGCGAACAAATGTGGGTCGTGGCGGATTTGGCCGAACGGTATTCGAATGGAAACATCCGGACGACCATCAATCAGAACGTGATCATCCGCTGGATCCCTGAGGAGCGTTTGGGCGCATTTCATGAGGAACTCGTGGCGCATAGCCTGGGCGATCCCGGAGCCGAGCTCGTGGAGGACATCATTGCCTGTCCGGGCACGGATACCTGCGGCCTGGGGATCACGTCTTCTAAAGGAATGGCCCGTGCTCTAGCTGAGGTTTTTCCTGCGGGGCAGGTGCCTGAAGATCTTCGAGACGTCAGCATCAAGATCAGCGGCTGCCATAACTCCTGCGCCCAGCACCATATCTCCACGATCGGATTGCATGGGGTGGGCAAACGCCTCGGCGAACACACGGCTCCGCACTATGAACTGCATCTCGGGGGGCATGTGGACGGCACGCCGAAAATCGGGCAATTGGTGGTCAAATTGCCGGCGAAAAGTGTTCCTGCGGCGGTGCGGCACTTGGTCGATATCTACCGTCGGGATCGGAAGCCGAGTGAGAACCTTCAATCGTTCATCGGGCGGGTCGGGAAAAACGTCCTCAAGGACGAACTTATTCCCTATACGATTGTGCCGCCTTACGACCAGGATCCGACCTACTATTACGACTGGGAAGGCGAAGCCGAATTTGTGTTGGAGGACTTGGGTCCCGGCGAGTGCGCAGGCGGAGCCTTGGAAATGATCGACGACCGCATGTTGGAGGCCGATCAGGAACTTTATCAGGCAAAATTGCTCGTGGAGAAGCATCAATACGCACTCTCGGTGAATAAGTCCTATCGTGCCGTGTTGGCGGCGGCCAAAGGATTGTTGGTGACCGAAGGGATCGATCCGGCGACCGATGCCGAGACCTTCCAGGAATTCGACACGCGCTTGGCGAGCAAAGGCATCGTCCCGGCGTCCTATACGAATCTCGGCGCCCAGGTTGGTGATTTGGGATCAAAGGATGCCACGGCCGAGGCTGCGAATGACAAGATGGCGTTTGCCAAACGGTTTCTCTCAGTCTGCCGGGCAGCCACTGAACAAATGGGCAAGGATTTGAAGTTGGCACAGGTGAAAGAAGAGGTGATCCCAGCCCCCGCTCCGAAACAGGAACCGGTGAGTTCTGTTGCGACCGCGCCCGTCTATGATTTACGCGGTGTGGCTTGTCCGATGAATTATGTGAAGACCAAGTTGAAATTGGAGATGATGGACAACGGCGAGCAGCTCGAAGTCTGGCTGGATGCCGGCGAACCGATCCGGAATGTGCCGATGAGTTTACGGAACGATGGGCACAAAATTCTCGAAGAAGGTCCATTGGAACCCGCGGCCAAACATTTCAAAATCCTGGTGGAAAAGGTCGAGGGGTAACAAGGGTGAACGAAACACAGAAGCCCGCCGAACGACCCTCTGACGCAGAGCTGAAGACGCTCAGTGATTCCTTTGAGCCTCAGCAGCCATGGGATCTGCTGAAGTATGCCCTGAAGACGTATCAGGGACGGATCGTGCTCGCCTGCAGCTTTGGGGCGGAAGATGTCGCGTTGGTCGATATGGTGCATCGGATCGATCCGGAGGCGCCGCTGTTCTATCTCGACACCGATTTTCTGTTTCCCGAAACGTTCGATGTGCGGGACCGCATTATTGCGCGCTACGGTCTGAAGCCGGCACAGGTGATCCAGATGAAATCGCTCTTGACGCCGGAGCAACAGGCTGCTCAACATGGCGTGGCCTTATGGGCAAGCAAGCCCGATCAGTGTTGCGAGCTCAGAAAAATCGAACCACTGACCCGTATTCTCGGTCAATACAGTGCGTGGATCACCGGAATCAGGCGCGATCAGGCTCCGACCCGGGCCAATGCCGGCCTGATCGAGTGGGACAAGAAATTCAATCTGGTCAAAGTGAACCCTTTGGCCAAATGGAGTAGTGAACAGGTGTGGACGTATATCCAGCTCCATGAGGTGCCCTACAACATCTTGCACGACCGCAACTATCCCAGCATCGGCTGCACGCATTGCACAGCGCCTGTCCTTCAGGGAGACGATCCGCGTTCCGGTCGGTGGAAAAATTTCGGCAAGACCGAATGCGGACTGCACAAATAATATCATCGTCACCCTGACATCAGACAAGGTTACTACCATCACATGCAACATTTGCTCGCCAAAGTCGCCAAAGGTCAAAAAACGTCTAAGGATCTCACGTGGGAAGAGGCCAAGCAGGCCATGCGCCTGATGATCGAAGGGACCGCCACGCAGGCTCAGATCGGAGCGTTTCTGACCGCGATGCGCTTCAAGTCCGAGTCGGTCACGGAATTGGCTGCGTTCACCGCCACCGCCAGACAATACGTTCCGCCGGTACCGGTTCGTTCTGGACTGGGAGTCGTCGACGTGCCGGTCTATGCGGGAAAGCGGGAAACGTTTCACGCGATTGTTCCCGCCGCAATGATTGCGGCGGCGGCCGGAGCGGTGCTGTTAATGCATGGTGTGGATGGACCTACCGATCGGCGCGGCGTCTCCTCCGTTTTGAAACTTCTGGGTATTCCGACCGATCAGACCGCCAAGGTCGTTGGGTCTGAACTGGAAAAGAAAGGGTTTGCCTATCTGGATCTGGCGTTGTACCACCCGCCGGTGAGCCGGTTTCTTGAAATGCGGCAGGAATTGGGCGTGCGCAATTTTTTCCATCCCGTGGCTAGAATGCTCAATCCGGCCCGTGCCACGTCACAGGTGATCGGCTTGTCGCATCCGCCCTATTTCGAAAAAACGATCGAGGCCTTGCGTATGCTGAGTTGCCCGCGTGCGCTGGTCATTCGCGGCGTCGAAGGGGATCCGGAACTGTCGATCGGCAACTCGACGCGCCTGTTGGAACTTAAAGACGAACGCATCACGCCCTTGACCTTCCAACCCAAAGACGCCGGGCTGGCCATGGCGACATTCCGCGAAATGGCGGGATTCCCGGCGGAGCAACGAGAACGGGAAGCTGATTTGATCAAGCGGTTGGTGACCAACGAGATTCAGGGAGGGCAGCGGGATTGGGTGCTCCTCAATGCGGCTATGTTGCTTTATGCGGCCGGCAAGGGCACGTCGATCACGGGGAATGTGGCGGCCGCCCGCAGCGCGCTCGAATCCGGACAGGCCAAGGCCAAATTGGCTGAACTGATCGCGGGCGCAGGGGCGGAAGCAGGAGCGGCGCCGAAAGTCGGCCTGTCCGCATAAATACAAGAGTGTGAATCATGAAACATTTGCGTCAACTCGAAGACCAAAGCGTCTACATTCTTCGCGAAGCCTATAAGCACTTCAATCACCTCGCCATGTTGTGGTCGATGGGGAAGGATTCGACGGTCTTGCTGTGGCTGGCTCGCAAGGCCTTCTTCGGGCATGTGCCCTTCCCGTTGCTGCACGTGGATACGAGTTACAAAATTCCGGCGATGATCGAATACCGTGATCGGATTGCGCGCGAATGGCGACTCAATCTGGTAGTGGGCCAGAATAAGGAAGCCTTGGCCGCGGGGATGAATCATACGTTGGGCCGGGATGTCTGCTGCACGGCCTTGAAGACGACGGCCATGAAGAATCTGGTCGAAGAGAAAGGGTACACCGGCATCATTCTCGGTGTTCGCGCGGACGAAGACAGCACCAGGGCGAAGGAGCGATACTTTTCTCCCCGCGACAAACACGGCGATTGGGATTTTCGCGACCAGCCGCCGGAGTTGTGGGATCAGTTCAAGACCACCTTCCCCCCAGGCACGCATATCCGGATTCATCCGCTTCTCGATTGGACGGAGATCAACATTTGGGAATACATCAAACATGAGAACATTCCCTTCATGGATCTCTATCTCGACCGCGGGGATGGAACGCGTTATCGCAGCCTGGGCTGCGCGCCCTGCACCATGCCCATCAAGTCGACCGCGAAAACGGTTGACGAGATCATTGTCGAGCTGCGTAAGAGCACGGTGGCTGAACGGGCCGGTCGCGCGCAGGATGCGGGCCGAGGCATGGAGATGCTCCGCAAGAAGGGCTACATGTAAGGCGGCGTTCGTCGGCCATGCGGCGGCACGGAATCGGACCATATTAGAGAATACAAGTTTCATTGAACGAGTAACCCTATGACACAGCACGATCAGACTAAGCCGCAAGAAAGCCTCAATATTGTCATTGTGGGGCACGTCGATCACGGGAAATCCACCCTGGTGGGAAGGCTCTACGCCGACACCGGCTCATTGCCCGAAGGGAAGTTGGAAAAGGTGCAGGCCATCTGCCGGCAACAGGGCAAGGAGTTCGAATACGCCTTTCTGTTCGATGCGTTTTTGGAGGAACAGGAACAGGGAATTACGATCGATACGGCGCGTACGTTCTTTATCTGGAACGGGCGGCAATACATCATCATTGACGCGCCGGGGCATAAAGAATTTCTCAAGAATATGATCTCGGGCGCTGCCCGGGCTGAAGCCGCGCTGTTGCTCATCGACGCATTGGAAGGCGTGCGCGAACAATCGAAAAAGCATGGGTATCTGCTGTCCCTGTTGGGCGTGACGCAGTTTGCGGTGGTGGTCAATAAGATGGACCTGGTCGGGTATCGGCAGGATGTGTTTGACGGGATCGAGAAGGAATATCGAGAATTTCTGGGTCAGTTCCGGGCGGTGCCGGAACAGATGATTCCGGTCAGCGCCAAGATGGGCGATAACATCGCCGTCCGAAGCGGTAACATGAACTGGTATCAAGGCCCCACCGTGCTGGACACGCTGGCGCTCTTCAAGAAGGAGCAGGTTCGCTCAGAGCAGCCCCTCCGGTTTCCGCTCCAGGATGTCTACAAGTTTGACGCCCGGAGAATCCTTGCCGGACGTATTACGGCGGGACGGTTGAAGGTCGGCGATCAGCTCGTGTTTTCCCCCTCGAACAAAACGGCGGTGGTGCAATCGATCGAAGGGTTCAATGTCGATCCGTCTCCGACTGAGGCGCAGGCTGGGCAATCCGTTGGTATTACGCTCGATGAGCAGATCTTTGTCGAGCGCGGAGAAATTGCCTCTCATCGGGATTCGGTCCCGCTGGTTTCGACGGCGGTGCGGGTCAATCTGTTCTGGATGGGCAGGCGACCCCTCGAGAAGGGGCGGAAGTATGTGCTGCGTCTGGCCACGAGGGAAGTGCCCTGCGAGGTGGCGGTCATCCACCGCATTATCGATACCGCCGACTTGGCGCAGCTGCAGGAGAGCCAATCGGTGGCGCGGAACCAAGTCGCCGAATTGACCCTGCGTGTAAAATCACCGCTCGCTTTTGACCTCTCGTCCTCGTTCGAATCGACCGGCCGCTTCGTGCTGGTGGACGAATATGACATTTCCGGGGGCGGGATCATCACCGAACTGGTGCACGACGAACAGGAAGGTTTGCGGGAAGAGGCACGGCAGCGGGAATATGCCTGGCTCACAGGCGACGTCCGGCCCGAGGATCGAGCCATACAGTACGGACACAGAGCGGCCATCGTGCTGTTTACCGGTTCGGCCCAGACGGGCAAGACGTTTCTCGCCAGACGGGTGGAGGCGCTGTTGGTGGCCGATAGCCGGCATGCCTATTTGCTGGAGGGCGAAAACCTCCTGCAGGGATTGGACGCGGATTTGTCCGCCGCCGATCCATCTTTCGCGGCGGAGCGAGTCCGTCGATATGGTGAAGTTGCCCGACTGCTGATCGATACAGGGCTTATTGTGGTGTCGACCAGCAAAACCTTCGGCATCAATTATCAGCGCATGGCGGAAATGATCCGGACCTTGGTGCAACCGGCTCCGGTTATTGCGGTGCATATGAGCAGGGCGGGGGAAGAGCCTCCGCCGAACACAGACCTGCATTTTGCCGGACCGCAGGATTTCGATGCCGCCGCCCGCCAGATCCTTGAGGAGTTGAAGAAGCGGGGCGTGCTGATCCAGCCGTCGGGGACTAAATCCAGCATTCAATATTCCATCTGACCAAAGCGTCTGGAAGCGGTTTGACTCCACCGAAACCCCTGTGGTAGCGTCCTTCATCAACAATTTCGAGGGTTTTTCATGACCATGGCGGCCGGGAAAGATCTCAAGTCGATCCTGACAAAACTTCAGTATTCCGACGACGCAAAAGTCGTGCAGCAGATCACTGCGCAGATGAAGCAGGTGCAGGCTCGAATGGCCGGCATCAAGCAGAAGCTGGTGGTGATGAGCGGTAAGGGCGGAGTCGGCAAGAGCATGACCACCGTCAATCTCGCCTTGGCTTTTGCGCGCCAGGGGGCGAAGGTTGGATTGCTCGATGTCGATTTGAACGGTCCCTGCGTCCCGCGCATGATGGGCTTGCATGGCCAGTCGTTGACCATGACGCCGGGGGGCGCGCAGCCTCCTGTCGGGCCACTAGGGATCAAGGTCGCCTCGATGGACTTTTTCCTGGGCGACGCCTCGCCGGTACGATGGAAAGGCCCGATGGACTTGAGCCCCGTCTGGCTCGGCTTAATGGAAATGAACGTGATTCGCGAATTTCTCGCCGACGTGGTGTGGGGGGAATTGGATTATCTTCTGGCTGATTTGCCCCCCGGCGCGGCTGCGGACAAGCCGCCGGTCATCGCGGGGTTTATTCCCGATCTGGCCGGTGCAATTGTTGTGACGACGCCCTCCGAAGTTGCGTCCGATGTGGTGCAGAAATCAGTGACCTACGCCAGGGATATGGGGATCCGGGTGTTGGGTATCGTAGAAAATATGAGCGAATATCGATGTCCGTCCTGCGGCGCCGAGAACGAGCTGTTCGAGGGGAACACCGAGGCAATGTGCGAGGTGCTGGATCTGCCGTTGCTGGGTCGCATTCCCTTCGACCGCACACTCGCCAAGACGTTCGATAAGGGGCAACCGCTCCTCGATCCTGAGTATCCGACGATCCGGAAATATCAAGAGATTGTCGGGCGGATTCAATCGTTGCTGGATTACAAAAAAGTCCTGGCGGAAAAGCTCTAAGCATACCGGCCTGGAAGGGGGATCCTATGAAGTTCGTTTGCCTAAACTGCGAGACCTACATGACGTTTCAAAAGGTCGAAAAACCCGGTGAGGGCTCACTCGGTGTGTTCTTCGGCTGTCCATCCTGCGAGGCCAAGTTTTCTATGGTGACCAACCCTGGCGAAACACAGATGGTTGCGTCGCTCGGGGTGAAGCTGGGAGGCCGTACGGAAGCCGCCGAACCATTTGAAATGACCCGCGGAACTCTCAAGGACGAAGCGCAGGCCGGCGCAGGGCAGATGGCCGCCTATCTCAATGAGAAGATTCAGAGCGGCCAGCCGGCGACGACGGCCGCAGCACCGAAGCCCAGCATGCCTGCGGCAGAGGGAGAAAAGACCTCCGGCGGATGCCCCTTCTCGGCGATGGTCGCGGAAATGGGATTGACCTCCGGCGGCAAACCTCAGAATGGAAACGGCACGAGCGAATTTACCTGGACTGCGGACGCCAAGGAGAAATTAGAGCGTCTGCCCTCCTTTGTGAAGCCGATGGTGCAAAGCAGCGTGGAAGCCTATGCGCGCAAGAATGGTTATAAGAGCATTACGCTGCAGGTGATGGATGATTCCAAGAACGATTCGCCCAACGGTATCGCGTGGACCAAAGATGCCGAACAGCGCATGGATAATATTCCAGATTTCATTCGTCCGATGGCCCGCCGGGAAATCGAACGGATTGCCAAGGAACGGGGCCTGGTTGAGATCACGGCGCAAGTGATGGATGAAGCCAAAGAAAAGTTCATGAAGTTCATGTAGCCGGCGAATGCATGCGTGAGACGAGTTCCCGGCCCATCCGGACTGCCGGATGGGCCGTTCGATTCCTGCCGGTTTCCCTCTCTCGACCGATTTATTGTCTGAGGTTCCTGAGGTCTTGGTTCCCGATTCTGGTTCCTGTCTGCTTCGCGGCCTTCGCCTGTATTGCCTCCCATGGCATCGCGCAGTCTGCCGATCACGGTCATACTTCGTTCGCTGATGAGCATGGGGATCACCATGTTCAGGTGTCTTCCTCGGGGACGCAGTGGGAAGGTTCGCGTGAAGGCATCGCCTATTCTGAATTCAATCATCACTTGGCCGGGGTTTTTCTTCTCCTGATCGGGCTGAGCGAATTACGTCAGGCTTTGGGGTGGCCCCTGCTTGCCTGGACGCGTTTTCTGCTTCCCAGCACCTTAGGGATGGCCGGAGTGTTTCTCCTTATTTGGAGCGATCATGATTCCTGGCCGATCGGGTCGATGACGTTCGCCCAGACGTTTTTCGGGAGCGATCCGGAGGTGCTTCAGCATAAGACCTACGGGGTGCTGGCTTTTGTGGTGGGCGCAATCGAGTTTCTGCGGCGGCTCGGATGGTTCGCCCATGCCGTGTGGACTGCACCCCTTCCGCTGTTTGCCATCGTAGGAGGAGTCATGTTGTTCGGTCATTCGCACGGCGACCATGCGGCCGCCCACAAAATTACCTTGCATCACGTGATGATGGGAGCAATGGCCATTATAGCCGGGACGTCAAAGTTGATCTCCGGCTGGCGGACCCGACAGCTGGCCACAGAACGGTCATACTGGGAGCTCGTCTGGGCGAGCCTCGTCCTCGTCATTGGTGTGCAATTGCTGATCTATTCGGAATAGTGCGGTTCCCGCCTTCCGGGAACGGGATCGGCCCGGGGGTCGCGTTGACACCCCTGTCGGGTCTGTGTTAGCTGTACATTTTGAATTCCAGTTTCTAAGCGCTCATGGACCTGCCTCCAAGCAGAGTCTATGCATGCCAAGAGGAGTCGCCATGGGTGGCCACAGCCATTGGGCAACAATCAAGCGGCATAAATCGGCAGTCGATGCCAAGCGCGGCAAGGTCTTCACTCGCATCATCCGTGAATTGACGATTGCAGCACGCTCTGGCGGGGACCCTGACGGTAATCCGCGTCTGCGGTTGGCCATTGCCAAGGCGAAAGAAGCCAACATGCCCGGCGATACCATGAAAAAGGCCATTCAGCGCGGCACAGGTGAATTGCCCGGTGTGACATATGAGGAATTCACGCTGGAGGGGTATGGCCCGGGCGGGACAGCCGTATTGATGGAAATTACCTCGGACAACCGGAATCGCACTGTCGCTGAAATTCGCAGCCTGCTGACCAAGAACGGCGGCAATATGGCGGAGGCGGGAGCCGTGGCCTGGCAGTTTCACAAAAAAGGGGTCCTGGTCGTCGAAAAGGGAAAGGTTGAGGAGGATGCGCTGCTCTCTATTGCCCTAGAGGCCGGCGCCGAAGACGTCAAGGTCGGCGATAAAACGTTTGAAGTGCTAACCAGCACGCATGATTTTGAGGCCGTCAAGAAGGCCCTGAGCGACGCGAAAATCGACTATACGCTTGCTGAATTGAACTTCATTCCGCAGAATACGATTGCGTTGGAGGAAAAGGCCGCTGAACACATGTTAAAGCTCATGGAAATCCTGGACGAACATGACGACGTGCAGAAGGTCCATGCGAACTTTGACATCTCCGACGAGGTCATGGAGAAAGTTGCCGCCGCCACCGCGTAATCCGGGAGTCTCGGCACTGAGCATCGACGAACACGTAGTCTATTCACCAGTCACTCCGCATCACACGTTCCTACCGATCATATGATCGCCTTACTGACGGGCCTAGTGGCCTTCAAGGCGCCCTCGCAAGTCACGCTCGATGTGCATGGCGTGGGCTATGAGGTGTTGGTTCCTCTTAGTACCTATTATTCGTTGCCCAATCAGCATGAGCCGGTGACGCTCAGCATCCATACCCATGTGCGCGAAGATGCGATCCAGCTATTCGGGTTTCTCACCGCCGCCGAGAAGGAAGCCTTTCTATTGCTGACCGGCATTTCCGGCATCGGGCCGAAGTTGGGGCTCAGTGTCCTGTCCACGCTTTCCGTCTGTGACCTCTTCGCAGCCATTCAGGCCGGTGATATTGAAAAGCTGGGAACCGTATCGGGGATCGGTAAGAAGTCTGCAGCCAGGATCGCCCTGGAACTTAAAGATAAAATCGCGCGGCTGCATCCATCCGGAGAACCGGTCTGGCCTGGCAGCGGGCGATCCGACAATCCGCTCTATGAGGATGCCTTGTCGGCGCTCGTGAATCTCGGCTATCGGCAGCCGGATGTGAAAGAGGCGTTGAAGCGGGTGGAAAAATCGGGTGTGATGAGGCAGGGATTGGAGCAGGTAATTCGAGAGGCTCTCAAAGATCTTGCTAAGGGGTGACGCATGGTGATGATGAAGTGGCTCGCACAATGGGGACAAAACCGGCGGGGTGCGGCGACCGGATTCGTCTTATTGGCCGTCTTGTTATGCACGCCGATGACGGAACGACTCCATGCAGCCGACGGCATGGAGGAGCCCAGGAGTATCCGCAAGACCTGCGGGATGTGCCCGGAGGGGTATGCCACCACCGGGAGGACCAACGCGCCGGAGTTGTGCAAGGATGGCGATCCGGTGCTGGTGCAGTGTGTGCCCTTGGGTAGCAACATGCTCTCGGCGTGTGGATCCTGCCCGGAGGGGTATAGCGAAGTCGGTCGCTCGAATGTTCCCTCACGTTGCGGATCAGTCGATGGCGGACTGGTGTCACAGTGCCAGTTGCAGCAGATGGGGTCGAGCCTGCCCGATCCGAGCCAGGGCGGAGTCCGGTGTCCGCCCGATTGCGGAAACACGGCTGCGCCAGGCCAGGGCGCGGCACCGCCGCCGCCTAAATTCAGACCGTCACCGGAATCGAAGTAGCTGCATATCATTGTAGGATCATGCCATGTCAGACCGCACCGTGAGTAACCAACTGACCGACGACGAACGCGGGTTGGAAGCGGCGCTGCGCCCGCAGAGCCTGCAGGAATATGTCGGGCAGTCACGAATGAAGGAATCGCTGGAGATCTGTATCGAGGCGGCCAAGCGCCGTGGCGAGGCGTTGGACCACGCCATTTTTTACGGTCCACCCGGGTTGGGCAAGACGACGATCGCGCATATCATTGCGAGGGAGATGGGATCGGCCATTCGCTCGACTTCCGGTCTGGTCTTGAGCCATGCGGGTGATCTGGCCGCGATTCTGACCAATTTGCAAGAGCGAGATGTCTTGTTCATCGATGAAATTCACCGGTTGCCGGCATCGGTGGAGGAAGCGCTCTACCCGGCGATGGAGGACTATCAGCTTGATCTGGTGGTCGGACAGGGCGCCTCGACGAGGACCGTCAAGCTGGAGTTGCCTCGCTTTACCCTGGTCGGAGCCACGACCAGGGCTGGCGCGTTGACCTCGCCCTTGCGGGACCGGTTCGGACTGGTGCACCGGCTGGAATTTTATTCCTCCCAGGAACTGACGTCGATCGTCACGCGTTCAGCAGGTTTGCTCAATATTCCGATCGACGCGGCCGGGGCCGCAGAGATCGCACGCCGGGCCCGCGGCACGCCGCGCATCGTGAATCGGTTGATTAAGCGCATCAGGGACTATGCCGAGATCAAGGCCGGCGGCCGCATTACCCAACAAGTGGCGCAGGACGCCCTAGTCTGGTTGGCGGTCGATGCTGCCGGCTTAGACGAGATGGACCGGCGTATTCTTCTGACGGTGATCGAAAAGTTTAACGGCGGGCCGGTCGGGGTCGATTCCCTGGCGGCAGCCGTGCAGGAGGATAAGGGTACGCTGGAGGATGTATACGAGCCGTACCTGATCCAGGCTGGTTTTTTGGAGCGCACCGGTAGAGGCCGCCAGGCAACCAGGTTGGCCTTCGATCATTTCAAGAAACAGAAAGACCTCCTGTCTCTCTCCGGGCAAACGGATTCCATCGCAACTCCTTGAATCCCCACACCTATCCTTGCAATGCCCGCAGTGGCTCCTGTAGGATACTCACTTGTCCAACTGCGCCCGTTGGCTTGGACTCGTTTCGAGGCCCCGTCTTCCTAAAGACAGGTTCCGCGAGGAGGGAATCCCCCCGTCATGTCTGAAGATCTGCAAGGCCATCGCCAGGAAATCGACCGGATCGACGATCAGATTTTGCGTCTCCTGAATGAGCGCTCGAAATCCGTCATCGAAATCGGCCGACTGAAAAAACTGAAAGACGCAGAGGCGCATCTGCATACGCCGGCCCGGGAAGCGGCGATTTTCGACCGCCTGAGCAAACAAAATACCGGGCCCTTTCCCACCGACGCCATCCGGGCCGTCTATCGGGAAATCATGTCGGCCTCCTTGTCTCTGGAGGGGCCTCAAAAGGTCGCCTACCTCGGACCGAGAGCCACGTTTACCCATATGGCCTGCATGCAGAAATTCGGGGCGTCCGCGCAATATATCCCCGTCAACAGCATCAAGGACGTCTTCAGCGAAGTGGAGCGTGGACGCGCCCACTTCGGCGTCGTGCCGATCGAGAACACGACCGAAGGCGTCGTGAATCACACCCTTGATATGTTCGTCGATTCGAACCTGTTGATTTACGGGGAAGTGCTCCAGGAAGTGGCGCACCACCTGATGTCAAAAAGCGGGGTGGCGGGGGACATCAAACGCATCTATTCGCATCCCCATGCTATTGCGCAATGCCGCAATTGGTTGGAAACGAACTTGCCTCATGTGCCGGTGTCCGAAGTGGCGAGTACCGCGCGTGCCGCTGAAATGTCGGTCGATGACCCCTCGGCCGCCGCGATCGCATCGGAGCTGGCGTCCCAGTTGTACGGATTGAAGGTGGTGACGGCGAGGATCGAAGATAACATCAACAACTTCACCCGTTTTCTCGTGTTGTCGCAGAAGCCGCCGGAGCGGACGGGACGGGACAAGACTTCGCTGATGTTATCGGTCAAGGACAAGGTCGGCGCCCTGTATGACCTGTTGCGGCCGTTTGCTTCCCATGGCCTGAACATGACCAAGATCGAATCGCGTCCCTCGCGACGCAAGGCCTGGGAATACATTTTCTTTGTCGACATCGAGGGACATATCGACGAAGAACGGGTGAAGAAGGCGGCAGAAGAGGTCAAGAGCCGCTGTCTGTTCATGAAAATTCTCGGGTCATATCCCGCCTATTCCTAGAGGTCCGAGTCACGCCATGCCACTGAAGGTGCACCCCGACATCGCTTCCCTCGTGCCGTACGTTCCCGGAAAGCCCATCGAAGAGCTGCAGCGAGAATTGGGCTTGCCGCGCGCCGTCAAGCTGGCCTCCAATGAAAATCCCATCGGGCCATCGCCGAAGGCCATGGCCGTGCTGGCCGAGACCGTTCCCACGTTGCACCGGTATCCAGACGGCGGCGCGTTCCGCTTGCGCGGAGCTTTGGCCGACCGTTGGAAGGTCGCACCGGACCAGGTCATACTCGGAAACGGCTCCGATGAAATCCTCGGACTGCTTGCGCGAACCTTCCTGTCGCCGGGAGACGAGGCCGTGATGGCCGAACATACCTTCGTGATTTACAACATGGAGGTGAAGGCAGCACACGGCGTGGCGGTGGAAGTGCCACAGAAGAATTGGCACCACGATTTGCCGGCCATGGCGGCCGCCATTACGGACAAGACGCGGTTGCTCTTTGTCTGCAACCCCAACAATCCGACCGGAACCATGGCGACCAAGACGGAAGTGGCGGCCTTGATGGCGCGGGTGCCTGATCATGTCGTAGTGGTGTTCGACGAGGCCTATTACGAATATGTCCGCCATCCGGAATTCCCCGAGTCGATCGGGTATGTGAAGGCCGGGCGTCATGTCATTGTGCTGCGGACATTCTCCAAGATATATGGATTGGCCGGCCTGCGTATCGGGTATGGCATCACCACGCCGGAGATTACCAACTACCTGAATCGAATCCGTCCGCCCTTCAATGCGAACAGTATGGCGCAACGCGCAGCCCTGGCGGCGTTGGACGACGAGGCCCATGTGGCTGCGAGCCGAACCCTCAATCATGTTGAAATGGACAAGGTGCGGGCCGGCTTGCAGCGGTTGGGGTTCGAGGCCTTGCCCAGTGAAACGAATTTTCTCTATTTCGATGTGGGGAGAGATGGGCGCGCGGTGTTTGACGCGCTCTTGCGACAAGGAGTCATCGTTCGACACATCGAAGGCCGCATGTTGCGGGTCACCATTGGCCTTCCGGAAGAAAATCAACTGTTCCTGAGCGCGCTGGAAAATGTCACAGGCGCGTCGCGATAAGGAAAGCGAGACGAGAACATGATTATTGTCTTGAAGCCTGAAGCCTCGGAACGGGAAGTCGATCACATCATCGACCGGCTTCGAGAACTGGGGCTGAAGTCGCACATTTCTGCCGGTCAAGAACGCACCATCATCGGGGTGATCGGGGATGACCGGATTCTGCACAATCAGCCGTTGACCGCCTTGCCCGGCGTCGAGAGTGTGTTGCCGATTCTGGCTCCCTGGAAGCTGGTCAGCCGGGAGTTCAAGAAAGACAATACGATTATTGACGTCAATGGGGTCAAAATCGGCGACAAGAAAATTACGATCATGGCCGGTCCCTGTGCGGTCGAGCGTTTGGAGCTGACCGTGGGCATTGCCCACGAAGTCAAATCGGCCGGCGCTACCGTGTTGCGCGGCGGCGCGTATAAGCCGCGGACCTCTCCCTATTCCTTCCAGGGGCTTGGACGCGAGGGCCTGGATTATTTGGTGGAGGCCAAGAAACAGACCGGCCTCCCGGTGGTGAGCGAGATTCTCGATACCCGTGACATTGAATTGTTCCTGGAGAAGGCAGACATCATTCAAATCGGCGCCCGCAACATGCAGAACTTCGAATTGCTCAAGGAAGTCGGCGCGTATGATAAGCCGGTGTTGTTGAAGCGCGGCCTCTCGGCCACGATCAAGGAATTTCTTCTCTCCGCGGAGTACATCATGTCCCGCGGCAATCGTAATGTCATGTTATGCGAGCGTGGGATCCGTACCTTTGAAACGCAGTACAGAAATACGTTGGATCTCGCGGCCATTCCGACTCTCAAGGATCTTTCCCATCTCCCCGTCATCGTGGATCCCAGTCATGCAACCGGCAAGTGGGATTTGGTGGCGCCGATGTCCAAGGCAGCGATCGCTGCCGGGGCCGATGGGCTGTTGATCGAAGTGCATTCCAATCCCGAATGTGCCCTGTGTGACGGCGAGGAATCCATCCGGCCGTCGAAATTTAAAGAATTGATGGGAGATTTGCGCAAGATCGCTGCCGCCGTCGATCGCACGTTGTAAGGGTCGCGGCGATACGTTGGACGCGGAAGTTTTTTTGAGGACCGGCAGGCATTCAATGACGAAACCTCATTTCAAACAAGTGGCCATTATCGGAGTCGGGCTCATCGGCGGTTCCCTGGGGATGATCCTGCGACGGCAGAAACTGGCGGATTCGGTCGTCGGCATCGGGCGCCGTGTGGAGAACCTGAAAACGGCGGTTGAAGTCGGCGCCATCGATCGATACGTGTCTGATCCGCGCGAAGGCGTCGAGGAGGCAGACTTCGTCTTGTTGGCCACGCCGGTGGACACCTATGAGCGGCATTTGCAGGAATGGGCCGGTTGTCTTACACCGGGGGCCATCGTCAGTGATGTGGGCAGTGTGAAGGGTGAATTGGTCACCATGGCCGAGGCCCTGCTGCCGTCCGCTGTGAAGTTTGTCGGCGCTCACCCCATTGCAGGCAAGGAAAAGACCGGTGTCTCGGCCGGGTCGGAGACGCTCTTTTCCGGTGCACGGTGCATTTTGACACCCACCGCCAAGACGGATCCCAAGGCGCTGCAGATCGTTCGCGCAATCTGGGAACTGGCGGGTTCGATTGTGTTGGAGATGGATCCCTTTCTCCACGATAAGATTCTCGGTGCCGTCAGCCACCTTCCGCATGCCGCCGCGTTTGCGCTGATGACCGCATTGGCGGATGTGCGTGACCATGGAGTGCCGGAGCTGGATTTAGCGGGTCATTCGGGAGGCGGATTGCGCGACACCACGCGGATCGCCGCGAGTTCGCCGGAGATGTGGCGGGACATTTTTCTGTGGAACCGGGACAACGTCGTGTCGCTGATCGAGACGTACGAACGGCATCTCGGGGAGCTCAAGCGATTGATTGCCGCTGGTGATGCGGCTGGAATTGAGAAGCAATTGGACAAGGCTAAGCACGAGCGGGAACAACTGACACCTCGGACGCTGGGAAAGGCCTGAGCCGCGATGGCGGAGCTGACGATTACCCCAGGCCGTCCGTTGAAGGGAACGATCACTGTGCCGGGTGACAAATCCGTCACCCATCGGGCCATCATTCTGACGGCCCTGGCCGAAGGGCCCGGCACCGTGACCGACTACTGCCGGGGCGAAGATTGCCTGAACACCATGCGCGCGTTCCAGTCGCTGGGAGTGCGGATCGAGGAAACGCCGGAATCGTTAACGGTCTACGGCAAAGGCATGTGGGGATTGACGGAGCCGTTCGGGCCGATCGATTGCGGCAATTCCGGAACGGGTATTCGTTTGATGGCCGGATTGCTGGCGGGGCAGGATTTTTTTACGGTGCTTACCGGAGATGAATCGGTCAGACGCCGTCCCATGGGTCGGGTGGTGAAACCGTTACGGGCGATGGGTGCGACGATCGCCGGGCGAAAAGGCGGAGAACTCGCGCCCTTGGCAATCACAGGGACCCGGCTTAAGGGCATGACTTATGTGTCGCCGGTCGCCAGCGCCCAGATCAAATCGTCGCTGCTATTTGCCGCCCTCTATGCCGATGGCCTCACGACGATTTCAGAACCGCGTCTTTCGCGGGATCACACCGAACGTATGTTCGCCTATTTTGGGATTCCATTTCATCGCGACGGATGTACGGTCCGGATCGAGGGGCGTCCCTCAATGCGTTGGAGCGGCAAGCCGGTTGTAGTGCCCGGTGATCTCTCGGCCGCGGCGTTTTTTCTTGCCGGGGCGTCGATTGTGCCGGACTCCGATGTGACGATTCGCGGCGTGGGGATGAATCCGACGCGAACCGGCTTGGTCGATATTCTGCTTAAAATGGGCGCGCATATCGAGGTGCTCAATCCGCGGGAGGAGGCCGGAGAGCCGGTGGCGGATTTGCGTGTGCTGTCCAGACCGCTGCGCGGCGTACGGATCGGGCCGGACCAGATTCCTCAGACCATCGATGAATTCCCCATTCTCTGTGTGGCGGCAGCTGTGGCGGAGGGTGAAACGGTGATCACCGGCGCTGAAGAGCTGCGGGTGAAAGAAAGCGACCGTATCGCCACAATGGCCAAGGAGTTGCGGCTGATGGGCGCACGGATCGAAGAGCGTCCGGATGGCATGATCATTCAGGGACTGGGGCGCAAGGGGGCCAACGGCGCGCTTACGGGCGCGACATGCGAGAGCCATGGTGATCACCGCGTCGCGATGTCTGTAGCCATCGGCGGGTTGACTGCGGCACAGCCGACTCAGATCCAGAATACGGCCTGTATCGAGACATCGTTTCCTCATTTCGACCGTAAGCTCTTGGAACTGTTGACTGATTCCGTGAAACGTTTATAGTGCGAGGATCGCGTGGGTGAGAGAGGTGCCGCCAGCCGGGATAAGCGCGGGTTGATCATCGCCATCGATGGTCCGGCTGGGGTGGGCAAGAGCACGGTGGCGAGACTTCTGGCGTTGCGGCTGGGGTACCTCTATTTGGATACTGGTGCCTTGTATCGCGCCATTGCATGGAAGGTGCAGGATGCGGGGCTGAGCCCCGACGACCACCTCGTCATCGCCGCGCTGCTTCCTAAGACGACGCTGCATATGGCCTGCGGTCCAGAGCAATCCCATGTTCTGCTGGATGGGCGTGATATCACCGGTGAACTGCGAACTCCGGGGGTGACAGCGCTGGCTTCCGTCGTATCGGCCATTCCAGCCGTTCGGGAATGGCTGCTGCCGGTGCAACGGCAAATCGGTGCCGAAGGGTGTGTCGTAGCGGAGGGACGTGACATCGGGACCCGGGTGTTCCCCGAATCCGATGTTAAGTTCTTTCTCGAAGCTGACGCGGAAGTTCGAGCCACCAGGCGGCATCGCGAATTGGTGGCGGCGGGACATGCGGTTCAATTTGATCAGACCAAACGCGACCTCACCGGGCGTGATGATCGTGATCGTTCCCGTGCGGTGGCGCCGTTGATTCCCGCGCCCGATGCAGAACGAATCGATACGTCGACCATGCCGGTGGAGGAGGTCGTCGGGCACATGATGGCTGTGATTGCGGCGCAATTGTGAGTTCCGCACTGTATGGCCTATTGTGGGTCCTCTCTCGGACCATCGGGTGGGTCTGTTTCCGGTATCGCACCATCGGCGGGGTGCCGCGACAGGGCGGATTGCTGATCGCGTCGAACCATGCCAGTTATTTGGATATTCCGTTGCTTGGCTGTGGGATTCCCCGGCGGGTCTGGTACATGGGCCGGCATGATTTGTTTCCGGTCCCATTGCTCAACGGCCTGCTGCAAGCCCTGGGATGGATTCCGTTACGGATCGGTCGCCTCGATCGGGATGCGTTCAGCAAAGCCGTCGTCTTGATTCAGGAGGGGAAGGCGGTCGCAATTTTCCCCGAAGGGGGACGGACAATGACCGGCGCGTTGAAGCCGGGAAAGCCCGGGATCGGGGTGATCGTGTCGCAGACTGGTTGCCGGGTTGTGCCGGCGCATATCGGCGGCACCTTTGATGTGCTGCCGCCCGGCGCCAAGTGGCCGAGGTTTCGCCGCGTGACGGTGGCCTACGGAGAGCCGTTGGATTTCTCCTCGGAGGCCGCACGGTTGGAAGGAAAAGCGTTTTATCAACATGTCAGTCGGACGGTGATGGCGAAGATTGCGGAGCTCGGACAGGTTCCGAATCCGGGGGAGGGGCCGGGGCATGCCGGGCAGCCCCACGATCCTGCGACTACACCAACAGCCAAGTCTTGCAACGCTGAGTAAGACTCGGATTTTTTTACTATCAGCACCCGGCACGGGCCGGAGGACGAGGACCTTTTCATGAGTACTGTCACCCCACAGAGCGAACCTAAGCTTGACCGCGATGCCTTAGCGGCGATGTATGAGGAAACCTTCCGCAATTTTGAGGAAGGGACCATCACCGAGGGCATGGTGGTCGCCATCGGCAAAGACAAAGTCGTGGTCGATATCGGCTACAAGTCCGAAGGCATGATTCCAGGCGACCAGTTCTCGCATGAGGAATTGGCGCAATTGAAAGTGGGCGATCGTCTCCAGGTGTATCTCGAAGAATGCGAAGATGCCGACGGCAATCTCGTGCTCTCCAAAGAAAAAGCCGACAAGATGAAAATCTGGGAGGAATTGGAGAAGCTGCATAAAGAGGAAAAGAGCATTGAAGGCAAGATCATTTCCCGCATTAAGGGCGGCATGATGGTCGATATCGGCGTCAAAGCGTTCTTGCCCGGTTCGCAAATCGATCTCCATCCGGTCCGCGACTTGGACGGATTGGTGGGCAAGACCTTCCCTCTCAAGATCATCAAGATCAATCATCGCCGCGGCAATGTGGTCGTTTCCCGACGAGTGTTGTTGGAAGAGACGCGCGATCGTCGCCGCCAGACGACCTTGTCTACCTTGAAGGAAGGCCAGTTGATCCAGGGCACGGTGAAGAACATCACCGATTACGGCGCGTTCATCGACTTGGGCGGTATCGACGGCTTGCTGCATATCACCGATATGTCCTGGGGCCGGGTGGGACATCCGTCGGAGTTGTTCCAGGTCAGCGACAAGGTTGAAGTCACCGTGCTGAAGTACGATCGGGAGACCGGCCGTATTTCACTGGGTCTCAAGCAGAAGTCGGCGGATCCTTGGACCGGCGTGGCCGCGAAGTACCCGGTGGGCACACGCGTGCGCGGGCGCGTGGTGAGCTTGACCGATTACGGCGCGTTTGTGGAATTGGAGCCGGGCGTGGAAGGTTTAGTGCACGTGTCCGAGATGTCCTGGACCCACGAAGTGCGGCATCCGTCGCGCGTGGTGTCCGTGGGAGATCAGGTGGAAGCGGCCGTGTTGAATATTGATCCGGGAAGCCGCAAGATTTCCTTGGGCATGAAGCAGACGGCGCCCAATCCCTGGGACATGATCGAGGCCAAGTATCCGGCCGGAACGCGCATCGAGGGAAAGGTGAAGAGCCTGACCGATTTCGGCGCCTTCGTCGGCTTGGAGGAAGGCATCGATGGATTGATCCACATCTCCGATATGTCCTGGACCAAGCACATCAAGCACCCGTCGGAGCTCTTCAAGAAGGGCCAGAAGGTGGATGCGGTGGTGATTCGTATCGACAAAGAAAAAGAACGGCTCTCGCTGGGGTACAAGCAATTGTCCCGTGACCCCTGGGAAGAGCAGATTCCGAACCGGTATCGGGTGGGGGACAGCATTACCGGCAAGGTGAGCAAGATCGCAGATTTCGGGCTCTTTATCGAACTCGATGGCGACGTGGAAGGCTTGATCCACATCAGCGAAGTCGGGCTGGATGCCAACGTTCGCATGGAAGAGAAGTTCAAGCCGCAGGACGAGGTTACGGCGAAGATCATCAAGGTGGATCGCGACGAGCGGAAGATTGCGCTGAGCTTGCGTGACCATCAGTTGGATTCCGATCGGCGTCAAGTCGATGAGTTTCACGCCTCCCAGGGTGGATTGGATCAGAGCTTGGGACGTGCAGCCAAGCAGAGCCGGAAGCGGAACCAGAGCGACTCCGAAGCCTAGGTTCCTGGAGAGCGAATGGGGCCACAAGCAGATATCCCGGTGACGCCAAAGCGGAGCATACTGCGCCGGATCTTCTGGGCGATCGTGATTGCGGGAGGAGCGCTGATGGTAGTGAACGCGCTCCTCCCCGACTTCGATTTCTCGAGCCAGGACCGCGTGGCGCTCATTCGCATCGAAGGGGTCATTCTTGATGCGCAAGCGACGATCAGTGAGTTGAAGCACTACAGCGAAAACCCGCTGGTGAAAGCGATTGTGCTGCGTATCGACAGCCCCGGCGGCGGCGTCGTGCCGTCGCAGGAAATTCACGACGCCGTGAAGCGGGTGAAGAACAAGAGCAATAAAGCCGTGATCGCTTCCATGGGCACGGTTGCGGCTTCAGGCGGGTATTACATCGCGGCAGCCACCGACCGGATCATCGCCAATCCCGGCAGCTTGACCGGAAGTATCGGCGTCATCATGGAGATGGCAAACTTCGAAGGCCTGATGAAAAAAGTCGGGGTCGAAGGCGTGGTTATCAAGAGCGGGCGCTTCAAAGATGTCGGATCGCCCTTGCGCAAGATGAGTGACGAAGAGCGCAAGCTGTTGCAGTCTGTGATGGATGACGTCCATCAGCAGTTCATTCAGGCTGTGGCGGACGGACGGTCGTTGGAAACGTCCGATGTGGAGCCGTTGGCCGACGGCCGGATATACACCGGGCGCCAGGCGAAAGAGGCCCGGCTCGTCGACGAACTGGGCGATCTCGATGATGCGATCCATATCGCGGCGGACATCGCGGGCATGGAGGGAGAGCCGAAAGTCGTTGAGCCACGCAAGCGGTTCTCATTCCGCGATATCATCGAATCACGTTGGTCCTCGGTGTTTCCGAAGCTGGAGTTCGATACCGGCGTCAAGCTGAAATACTTGATGGCGTTCTGAGCGGCCGGGGCGCCATCGGCATGGCGACGCGGCAATTCAGCCGCGCATAAGCCCCACCCACGAGGAGAGGGACGATGACCAAAGCACAGATTATCGAACGGGTATCGGAACAGGTTACGACATTAACGAAGCGGCAGGCGGAGATCGTGGTGAACACGATTTTCGATTGTATTCGCGACTCTCTGCGAAACGGCAACAAAACGGAGATCCGGGGGTTCGGCAGCTTTCGTCTTCGCGCCAGGCGCATGAAGGAAGGTCGTAATCCAAAAACCGGGGCGACCGTTGCGGTGCCGGCCAAGCGTGTGCCATTCTTCAAGGCAGGCAAGGAACTGAAGGAATTACTCAATAAGTAACAGGAGTGATACCGTGGCAGAGGCCTCAAACATAACAGCCCCAGAGGTTCGGTGGAGTGACGGCGCGCTCAAGCGAATGGAGCGCGCTCCCATGTTTTTGCGGGGAATGGTCCGCCGCCTGGCCGAGAAGAAAGCGCGTGAATTGGGCTATCCCGAAATCACCGAAGAGATCCTCGACCAGTTCAAAGGTCAAATGATGGGGACCATGGGCGGCGAGGGCGGTATGGCCGAGGCCGCCGATCAAATGGCCAAAGGACAGTTGCCTTGGACTGCTGCCGCTAAGGAGCGCCTGGCCGCGGTGCCCGAATTCATGCGGGGGATGATCAAGCAGATCGCCGATGAGATTGCCCGCAAGGGCGGTCATATGGAGGTCAATGTCGATCTTTTCGAAAAGGTCGAAGCCTTGGGCGAGATCCGCGAGCGCGAGGCCGCGCCGCTGGAATGGACCGAAGGGGCGCTGGCGCTCTTGCAGCAGAAGATCAAGGAATCGCCGCCGATCGCCATGGATTTCGTGAGCGACATGATCCGGCATGACACCGAAGAGATGGCCCGGGAGAAGGGCTTAACCAGGATCGATGAGCAGACCGCGATGCAACTGTGGGAAGCGCCGCAGGAGCGCGTGGCCTGGAGCGACGAAGCCTGGAAGCGCCTGCAAACCTCGCCCGACTTTGTTCGCAGCGGCATCCGCAAGGCGGCCGAGCGCAGAGCCCGCAAGCTGGGATTGAAAGAAGTCGATTCCGATCACCTCACCACCTTCCGCAATCAGGCGATGATGAAGGCTGTGAAGCGCATCCGGTCGTTCGGCTACAACGAGCTGACCTTCGATGCCTTCGATACCGCGCTTCAGAAAACCAAGCGCTTACAAGGCAACGATCAGGCGGAAAAGCGCCTCCAAGAGATTCGTTCACACTTCAGCGATCCCGATGTGAAAAAGCCGGAAGGCGGCACCCTCGGCGCCGACCTGATGGGACGGTTCAGGAAGTTCCTTAAAGGCGAGGGTTCGCTCTAGCAACCTCACCCGTCCGGCGGCTCAGGCCGCTCCAGCCTAGAATTCTAGCGGGCCGTCTTGCACCCATGTGTCGGGCTGCCCTGTCTCTTCCAGCCCTTCCGCATGGCTTCCCGATTAGCTACAGCACAATTTCCACGCTGTGTGTGCTGACCGAACTTTCGGATATTCAGAGAATTGTCATCCTCCTGAGTCTTTTCCGTGCGACGAAGTGTCATCAGTCGAGCCGCCGGGAGTGCGCCGAGTCAAGGAATGAGCGGCACCCCTGGCCACGCTAGGGTGGATTGGCTCAAACCCATAACACGGTGAGAGGAGATGAAATGAAATCGCTGATGATTGAAATTCTTGAGGCGCTATGAGGAATTCCACCCACAAGCCGACTGGCTTGCAGGTGGACTCGCCGAATTGATAGGGGATGAACCGACGGATCGCTTAGTGTGCCGCGATACCGGCTGCTTGAGGCCAGAATTTATGTCGAATCTGTGGCAACGGTTCATTGTCGAAGTTCGGAATGTCGTAGAGGCAACGGTCGATGGTCGAAACCTCGTCTTCCGTTAATTCCAATGCGACCTGTTTCTTCCAGAATTGATCGAGCGCCAGGTAGTCATTCGACGTAGGCTTCTCGGCCAACAGCGATTGCATCTGCTTGAATCCTTCTGTATCGACTCCGGACACGCGGCCGTTGTTGCGATCAATACACCATTTCAGCACTTCTGCGACGCCATACATCGACAAGGGGATCGTAACTTTCTTGCTCATGGACACCTCCTCCACACTTGGCCCGCATTGTAGCCTAAGGCTTTCCAAGTTTTCAAAGGGGCGAAAGGCCTAGGCACAAGAGCTCATTCGGGCACTAAACAGCCAGGCTTTGAACAACTCCATCAGCGGCGTGACTTCGTTGCGAAGCAGCGAGGGGCTCTGTATACTCCGCTCAACGCATGAGGAATGGGAGCGGCGAAGCATGGACTTGGCCGGAATGTCATGCTTTTTTCATCGGGATGGCTATGACCATCGACCCCTGTGTCTTCAAGAGTTCGTCGATTTTTCGTGTCGGTCTGGCGCTCGTGACCGGCATGCCTCTGCTGTTCGCCTGCTCGAAGACTGATCCGTACGTCCCCCCGGACCCGTTCTACTATTTTGCCAGCTATCCGGTCGGCAAGAACCCGACCACCGTCACGACGGCCGACTTTAACCGGGATCAAATCACCGATCTCATTACAACGAACATTTCGAGCAATTCCATTTCGCTTCTGTTCGGCAACGGCGACGGGACCTTTCGGGATCAGGTTCAAGTGAAGGTGTGTCAGGAGCCGCGTTCGCTCGCCCTCAACGACTTTAATCACGATGACCAGCTTGATGTGGCGCTGGCCTGCTCGGGTGGCGATCAGGTCTCAATCCTGTTTGGGCGGGGCAACGGGAAGTTTGACGAAGGGCCGCAGTACCCGGTTCATCGCGCCCCGGTGTCCATCTCCAGCCAGGATGTCAACGGCGACGGGCATCCCGATTTAGCCGTGGCCCTGCGCAACGATAAGGTGAAGATTTTCCTCGGAAGCGCCAATGGCCAGTTTCGCCCAGGAGCGCAATATGAATACGGCGATACCCCTACATCGGTGGTGCTGAAGGACCTCAATCAAGACGGCAAGCCAGATTTAGTGGTGACGAACGGCGGGCCGATGTTGAGCGCCGTCTCCGTATGGACGGGCAACGGCGACGGGACGTTCCGCGATCCCAAAGACTACAAAACCGGCAGGCGTCCGCTCGGTGTGAGTTTCGCCGACTTTAACAACGATCGCCTGGCGGATCTGCTGGTCATCAATGGCGAAGGGGATAGCTTCACGACCTTCCTCGGCAACGGCAATGGAACCTTCCAGCCGGGGAAAGATTCCGGTGCGGATGCCAGCCCCAATTTCGGAGTGGCCCATGACTTCGACGGCGACCATATCGACGATGTGGCGATCGTCAATTTGCAATCCACGGATCTGTCCATTCTGTTCGGGCGCGGCGACGGCACGTTCCATTATCCGCCGCGCAACTACCGCACGAAGAACGGCCCCTTCGCGGTGGCGAGTTATCGTGTGGCCGCCGAGAACGGGGAGGAGCCGGGCTTAGTCACGGCCGATAACGGAGCCGCCAGCGTCTCGGTGTTTTTGCACCACGGGCGGACAGGGCAGACACCGCCTGGCGGCACGCCGGAATAGCCGCCGATTCAGGTTTGAGCCGGTTCAACCGAAGAGGAGACAGGCAGTTTGCTTGACACCTCGATAGGGCTCGGATAGAGTTCGAAAAGGTCGCCGGACAAGGGTCCGCGCCATTTTCTGCGACCAGACCGCGGGGGCTCGTGCGATCGTTTTTGTGGTGGTTTAGCATGGGCTGCCTGACGACGCTGGCAGTCTTGATGGTGCAAGGCGGGGTGCGCGATCTGGTGTCGGGAACCAATCCGTTGGGAAGCTCCGGCGCAATCCTTTCCTTCAGCACCACGATCTTCGGGGGTGGGTTGTTGGCCGGCTGCCTCGCCCTTATCCTCAATCGTCTCCGCTAAATAAAGTGACGACGTTGGCATCGGTTTGAGATGCGCCGATACGTCCACGCAATCAATTCGAGGGAGCAACGGTCGGGCCATGCACTGCCTGAAATGCAAAGGATTCATGATGGTGGAGCGGCATTACACGCTCATGAATCGCCGACTGTATGCGCGTTGTCTGAATTGTGGGTTCTGGATTGATCTGGCCGACTTGCTCCGGTTTTTCCATAAGGTCATTGCCAGCAGTGTTCGTGGCACGAAGGTTCGAGAAACCTATACCCTGTGACCGCCAGAGTCAGTCTGCTCGTCACAAGAAAGCATAGACATTCTGCATGAACCGTTCACGTCGGATGATGCCGGTGAGTGGCCTCGCAATCCTTTCCCTCGTATGTGCCATGTGGAACGGGCAGGCCCTGGCCCTCGACAGTGAGGTGGATGACGAGGTCATCACGGTTCCCTACGATCCCAGGCCGGTTCCCTCGGCCAAGCAAGCGCACCATAGCCTCCGATGGCGACATGTGCCTGCGCATAGCATTCTGCTTAAGGAATTAAAGACGGGTACGACGCTCTATCAGTTTGAAAGCGAAAAGCGGCTGTCACCGGCGAGCCTCACCAAGATCATGTCTGCGTTAGTCATCCTGGAATATGGCCATCTTGATGATGAGGTGACCGTCAGCCCCAAGGCGGCCAGGGCCCACAAGACGCACCTGCGTCTGCGGACCGGACAAATTTTCCGCTTGGAAGATTTGCTGAAGGCCATGCTGATTGTATCCGCCAATGATGCCTGTCTGGCCGCAAGCGAGCATGTCGGAGGGGATGAAACGCGGTTTGTCGATCTCATGAATGCGAAGGCCGCCGCGCTCGAATTACACAATACCCATTTCAGCAACGCCTGCGGGTTTGATGCGCCTGAACATTATTCAACAGCGGAAGATCTGGCCAAGTTGAGCGAGATTGCCTTGCATCATCCGGTGTTCAAGGAACTGGTTCGCGAAGAGCGGGAAATTATTATGCCGATCAATGAGCATCGCGCGTATGTCCTGCGCACCACCAATCGGCTGCTTGGCCGAATACCCGGGGTACAAGGGGTTAAGACGGGGTTCACGTCCAAGGCCGGCCGATGCCTGATTGCGAAAGTCTCTCAGGATGGCAGCGATCTGCTGCTCGTGATTCTCAACTCCAAGCGTCGCTGGAACACAGCGACCAGCCTCATCAATTACGGCCTACGGCTCAGTGATAGCCGCGCCGCCCTGGCCCGTTAAGTTTCTGCCTATTGCTCGTGACGCTCCGCCTGTGCGGGTCTCGCATTCAGCGAGGCTGGCGCCGCTGCGTCTGTTTGACCGACGCGAGGATCGATCGCCGTGATGGCACCGAGAGGGTGGGTTGCGGAAGTTTTGAGAGAATCGGGGCCGGAAGGCCGAGAAGCGGAGGTTAGTGGGGTAATGAAAACTCTACGTTGACGTCCTTCCCGAGGTAGTTCACTTGGAAGCCTTGTTTATCATAGGCCAGCATGGCGCCCATCACGTTTTCATCGCCGTAGTCTTCCTTCCCCAGGATCTTGCGCACATCGTCCGGGCTCTCGCTATTGAGAACATTGCGGAAGACGCCGCGCGTTTTAAAAGCAAATCGATTGTTGATGAAAATGAGATCGACTTTGCCGTCCTGCACTCGCACGCCGGCCATCGGACCGGTCGGTTTGCGCTGGTCCAGCAGGAAAATGAAGGTGGCCTCCTGCTCCGCTTTGATGCCGGGGATCTTTTCGTTCACTAGCCCGTCCAGGGCTTTGGCTTCATCGTCTCCCAACTTGATGCCGAAGAGCGACACATCCCGGCTCGCGATTCCCTTGGGGTCGGTCAGGTCGTTCTTGCTGAGTTCATAGGGCTCGGCAGTCACCATGGCAGCGAGGCACAGGGACCCTAGCATGGTCATCAAGGCTGTGAACGTCCGCTTGCGCTGCATCATGAATGCCTCCTTAAAACACAACTTAGAGCTCGGGCTGTTGAAACATTACCTGTCGAGTAAAAAATGGAGGTCCAGGCAACAGGGCATTCTATCCAACGGGCCCTCTGACTTTCAAGGTCGCATCGGCTGTTGGTAGGTGTTCGATACGGCTGGAGCCAGCCGCGGCGGGGCGAACGGTCATTCCAGGTCAGGCGGTCGTCCGTTTGCGCCGCATGTGCCCGGGAGAGTGCTTGGCTGCGGATTGTAGATCTCGCATGATGGTCTCGCAGAGAGTGGCAAACTCTTCAGCGGCCTGGCCGCGATACCGCTTGGTGAGGTACGCGAGTCCGACAGTATGGCGGGGCGTGGGATCGTAGAGGTCGATGACTTGTAAATTTATTGCAGGAAGTCGAGACCGGACGTAGAGCTCGGGGAGGATCGTCGCTCCGGTTCCTTCCGCCACAGCCTGGAGAATGCCTTCCGGCGAACTCATTTCCAGCACGACTTGCGGGTGAACGCCCGACTTGGCGCATTCGGCTTCGACCATTTTTCGCAGACAATAATCAACCGGCATCAAGACCAGGGGGAGTTGTGCCAGATCCTGCATGCGGGCACGACGTCTTCCGATCTTCATGCCTGCCGGCGCGATGAGGGCAAGGCGTTCTTCAAAGAGCGGGACCGTTGTGACCTGCGGATGCGTGAGCGGCAGCAGGCAGATGCCGATATCGAGACGATTGGTCAACAGCCCGCTTACGATGTCGGAGGAGGGCTGGGCGTGTACTTGAAGATGGATGTCGGGAAAGCGCTGTTTAAAACGGGAGACGAGCGGGGCGATCAGGTAGGAGTTGACGGTCGAAAGCGTGCCGACAACCAAGCGGCCGCGTTTCGCTCCGAGCAGCTCGTGAACCACCTGCTCCGCCTGATCCAGTTCTCGCAAGGCCCGCTCCGCATGCACATGGAACAGTTCGCCGGCCTGAGTCAGGACTACCTTTCGGCCGAGGCGATCGAACAGGCGCGTCCCTAACTCCCTTTCCAGCCCTCCAATCTGAATCGAGAGCGAAGGTTGCGAGACATGGACATGTTCCGCGGCCCGGCTGAAATTTTGGTGCGCCGCCACGGCCATGAAATATTCCAGTTGTCGTAGTTCCACGCTGGCTCCAGTAATCTATAGTTATAGACTATGGATTGCATGAAAACAATATATTAGACGAATAGATCTTAGGTCCCCTATGGTGAATCGTCAATCGGAATGTTGCTTCACGGAGCCGTCGCGCCTTGTCGGCAGCGAGGTCAGGCAACCGGCCATTCATCATAAGGGAGGTGGGCGATGGTATCGAAGTACGGGATGGGAATGATGCTCTTGGGGAGCGTGGCACTGCTCGGCGGATGTGCCGAGACAGGTGGCGTGAGCCAGGTTCAGCGCTCGGGGGCCGCGGCCACTGCGGCGAAGTCGCTATACGATCGCCTGGGCGGCAAGCCCGCGATTACGGCGGTGGTCGACCAATTTGTTGCCAATGTTGCCGCTGATGGACGGATCAACACCCGGTTTGCGACCACCGACATCCCTACGTTGAAGGGGCACCTCATTGATCAGGTTTGCCAGGCAACAGGCGGACCTTGCCGATATCAGGGCCGCGACATGAAGGCGACGCACCTGGGCATGCAGATCAGCTCAGCAGACTTCGGGGCGTTGGTCCAGGATCTGGTGGCGGCGCTCGACAAGTTCAATGTGCCCGCGGGGGAGAAGGGCGAGCTCCTGGCCTTACTCGGTCCGATGAAGAAGGATATCGTCGAGGTGCCGTAAAAGAGCGACGGCGGGGCCGGCCTTGTGCCGGTCCTCGCCCGACGGCATGCATAACTTAGGGCTGACGGCCGACGTCAACAAGGGCGGTGGCGAGTCGGCGAAGACGCTGGAAGTAGCCCAGGCTGTCATCCGTCAGCTCCTCGAGAAGACCATCCAGATCGGCCACACAATCCTCAAGAATCGCGAGACGGTGGCGGTCCATCTCCGGTTGCCCGTCGAGATAGAACACCGCGCATCCGCCGATCACGGTATCCAAGGTCATCAGCTGGCCTTCATTCGGACCGGAGAACTGTGGCCAGCCTTCGCGGCTATGCTCTTCCCAGAGTGAGGCAATGGATTGGTGACTCATCACGGCCATCTCGATGCAGGTTGTGTCTTGCGGGTGGCTACCCGTGCAGCAACCCTAACGCATGCAGGAGCAGCACGGCAAGCATGCAGAGCCAGAGGCCGAAGAACCGATAGTCAATAGCCTCGCGAGCGAAACACCAACTCAATAGGGGCGCGCGCCAGGCAGCCGGCCCCCAGGCGAGGAAACAGCCCTTGATCATTATGGCGCTGCCGGTGATCCACCAAAGCGGTTGATAGGGAAGCGCAGCTGACCAGAGGATGAGAATGGCCCCGAGACCGATGCCGATGGCCTCCCATCGGAGCAGTTGCGGGCTGTGCTCGAGAGATTCCTGGAGCCGTCGGATCACGAGCAGGGGGGCCGTCAGAAGGGCGAGGCCGTCGGCCATCCAGACGCCGGCAATCGCCGCGAGGATGTATCTGGTCATGGTGCGAACAGCACGCTCGGCATTGTCAGGACCTATGGGTAGAGCCCGCGCTGGAGATGGGCTTGGGCCACCTTGTCGATGCCCGACATCAGGGCCGCCATCCGCATCGTCGTTCGCCTCTCGATGGAGAAGTGTAACGTTCGGTGGAAGGCGCTGGTAATGATGTCTTGTAGACGGTCTTGAATATCCTTGGCTTTCCAGAAAAAGCGCTGGACGTCCTGCACCCATTCAAAATAGGAGACGATGACGCCGCCCGAATTCGCCAGAATATCCGGGATGATGAAGATCCCCTTGTCAGTCAGGATACGGTCGGCCTCCAAAGTCGTTGGACCGTTCGCGCCTTCCGCCAGAATCCGGCAACGCAAGCGGGCTGCGTTAGCCTCGGTGATTTGTTCGGAGAGGGCGGCGGGGACCAGCACAGTACAATCCAGCTGGAGTAATTCTTCATTGGTGATGGGTTCGCCCAGCTTGATTTCGTGAAGCGGCTCATGTTTCTCGTGATAGCGGCGCAGCAGTTCCGGGATGTCGAGGCCTTTAGAATTGTAGAGCCCGCCGCTGACGTCACTCACGGCCACGACCCGCGCGCCGGCCTGTTGCATGATGAGGGCGGTGTGGGAGCCGACGTTGCCGAACCCCTGAATCGCAACGGTGGCTTTGGATATATCCAGCTTCAAGTGCTGTAACGCTTCCAGCGTGACATAGACCACGCCGCGGCCAGTGGCATCTTCGCGGCCGAGGCTACCCCCGATCGACAGCGGTTTTCCCGTCACCACGCCCTGCACTGCGTACCCGACTTGCTGGCTGTAGGTGTCCATGATCCAGGCCATGACCTGTTGATCCGTCCCCACGTCCGGTGCGGGCACATCTTTATCCGGGCCGATGAGGGGGAAAATCTCCGCCGCGTATCGCCTGGTGAGGCGTTGGATCTCCCCGCGGCTCAATTGCTTAGGATCCACTTTCACGCCACCTTTGGCCCCGCCATAGGGAAGGTCGGCCAGCGCGCATTTCCACGTCATCCACATGGAAAGGGCGGCGACCTCACCCAGATTGACTCCCGGATGGTACCGGATGCCGCCTTTGGAAGGACCACGAGCTGTGTCGTGTTGCACGCGATAGCCGGTAAAGACCTCCACGCGGCCATCGTCCATCCGGACCGGTACGCTGACAATCAACGAGCGTTGCGGCAGCTTGAGTCGCTCACGCAGATTCGTGTCCAGATGCATCGCTTCAGCCGCTTCATTGAATTGGGCGACGGCCAGACGGAACGTGTGAGTGTCGAGTTCAGTCATCAGGACGCTCCTTCGGGTTGAATAGCGCATGAATAGGGCGCGGGAATGAGGTGGCCGTCCGGTTGGTTCATGAGGAACGAAAGATGTTCAGGCGCGCCGGCCTCAGCCCAGGTGATATGGAATCGTTCGGCAAAGCGCGCGGCGACTTGTTGCTGCACCAAGCGGATATCCGGGGCAGTGTTCACGAGGGCCTCTATCGAGGTGACCCGGCAATCGGAAATTCCGCAGGGGACGATGTGAGAAAAAGGCGTCAGATCCGGGCAGACATTTAATGCGAAGCCGTGCGTGGTGATGCCTTGGGAAATGCGCACTCCGATAGAAGCAATTTTTGATGGATGGTTGCCGCCGACCCACACCCCAGGTAGGGGTTCGCGCCGATGGGCGGCGATGCCCCACTCGGCTAGCGTCGCGATTAAGACGTCTTCCAGCCAGCGAACATAGGTTTTGGGGCCGGCGCAGTAATCGGTCAGTCGGAGAATGGGATACCCCACTAGCTGTCCCGGCCCGTGGTATGTGATCGATCCGCCACGTTCCGTCTGGATGACGGGGATACCGGTCTCTTGCGTCAGTCGGTCTGCTCCGGGCCAATGTTGGTCCTGCGTCGTGCGTCCCAGGGTAAAGACGGAGGGATGTTCCATCAGCAGGAGCAGGTCGTGGCAGCGGCCGGCTGCTCGCGCCTCGCGGCAGGCGCGCTGCAGGTTCCAAGCCTCCTCATACGGCAGGGCTGCGCAGCAGACCAACGCGGCGGGTCGCGGGGCTTCACTCTGTTCCCGAGGCTCGGGGGGTGCAGTTGGCGAGGCAGCTCCATGGTGGACGGCATGGTGGATGGTCATGGTTTACGGGCGCGGCAGGCCGGGTCGTGAGACGGTGATGTTGGCTGTCCCGGCTTTGCCTTGTGTGGCGACCTGAAACGACATCTGGTCGTTGGCGTGCGCAATGGCATGCCAGAAATCCCCCATGTTGTAGAGCGGATGGTTATCGATGGCGGTGACCACGTCGCCGGACTGTAAACCGGCCTGTCCCGCCGGTTTGGATTGGTCCACCTGGAGGGCGAGAATGCCCCGGTCGCTCTCCAGATCAAAACTCGCAGCGACGCTCGGGGTGATGGTTAACGGAATCAAGCCAAGGTCAGGACGCGACACGGATCCGCGAGCAATCATGGACTCAATATGGGGCATCATGGCTTCAATCGCGATGGCGTAACTGATGGCTTGCGCCGATGGGGCAATCGCGACATTGATGCCGACGACCTGGCCGAATCGATCCACCAGCGGACCGCCGCTGTTTCCCGGGTTGATGGCCGCATCCGTCTGAAGCAGATCGTACAGGGTTTCTCCCTCCGGCGTAAGGACTGAACGATCGAGTGCGCTGATCACACCGACCGTGACGGTGGAGCCGCCTTTCAACGCCAGAGGATTGCCGATGGCAATGACGGTTTCTCCAATCTCGAAGGAGATGCGACGGCTGAATTCCGCCGGCACCAGATCCGGCGCCGTGATTCTGACGAGGGCGAGATCCAGGAGAAAGTCGCGGGCCACGACACGACCGGGGGTCAGCCGCCCCGTGGACAGTCCGACGACAACGCTGGTCACGCCTTGAACAAGATGATTGTTGGTGAGGATGTAGCCGCTGGTATCGAGGATGACGCCTGAGCCGGACCCGGAGGGAGCGCCGTGTTGTGCGCCTCCCGGCGGAACCCCGCGGGTCAGCACCGTGACGACCGACGGTCGCACTTTCGCCACGACGGCCGGCACCGACAGTTCTGTGACCGTCGCGCCGTTGCCGCCCTGATGTTCCGCGCCGTACGTTGTTGTGCCGAGACTAAGGAAGAGGAAGGAGAGAAGGAGCCAGGCTAGCCGTCGCTTCCTGGCAGTTCTGGAGATTGTGCCTTGACTGTAGGAGCCTGTCACCATCATGGGGGAAACCGATCCTCCGTCAGCGCATTCTCTCACAATAGCGCGCATGGTGAAAGCGCGCGTAAAAGCAACAAGGGCGAGGCAGGTTGCCTCGCCCTTGTCACACTGCTGTTGACGGCGTCCTGCAGTCGTTATTTGAGCGCAGCGAACATTTCCTTGACCATCGGGGTTTTAAGTTTCTTGAGCGCTTTGGCTTCGATCTGTCGAATGCGTTCGCGCGTGACCGACAGATGTTGCCCGACCTGTTCCAGCGTGCGCGCCTGGTCTTCGCCGATGCCGAACCGCAGCCGGATCACCGTCTGTTCTCTGGGTGTCAATGTCCCGAGAATCCGGTCCATTTCGCGAGTCAGTTCCGTGCGGTTCACGTGGGCGTCCGGCGGGACCGCCTGCTGGTCCGGCAGCAGTTCGCCGAGTTCCGTGCCGCCGTCGCCGACCTGATGTTCCAAGGCCACCGGTTCCTGAAAAGCCTGCAGGGTTTCATGCAGGCGATCGGGACGCATGCGCATGGTGAAGGCGACCTCCTCCAGGCGCGGCTGGCGTCCCAACTGTTGCACGAGCCGGCGCGAGGCCCGGAGAATTCGGTTCGAGGCTTCCGTCTGGTGCACGGGAATTCTGATGGTTCGCGATTGATCGGCGAGGGAGCGCGTGATGCCTTGCCGAATCCACCAGGTGGCATAGGTGCTGAATTTGAAGCCCTTCCGGTGCTGGTACCGCTCGGCGGCTTTCATCAATCCGATATTACCCTCCTGAACCAGGTCCAGCAGGGTGAGGCCGCGTCCGGTGTAATGCTTGGCGACGTTCACGACCAGCCGAAGGTTGCAGCGCACCAACTCGTCTTTCGCCGTTTCCAAGGTGACTCGTGAGGCCCGCAGTTGGGCCAGACAGGCCTCAAGTTCTTTCCGTATGGATGCGGGGACTTTTCCCCCGGCTGTGGCGTCCAATTGCAGATGTTCCAGCGCGCGTTCTGCTTGATTGAGGACGGTGGCCGAGAGGCCGCTCAGCCGCCGCACCGTCTGTAATGTCTGAATATGTTCGGCGGCCTGTTCCGAACGTTTCAATCCTCCGCAGGCTTTGACGGCTTGCTGCAGCGCCTGGCGAATTTGGCGCGTGCCGAGGTCGAGTTGTTTGGCCAGCGCAATTTCTTCCTCTCGCTCAAGAAGCCCCCGTTCGCCGAAAGAGCGGAAGTACAGGGATTCCAACAGAAACGGGGAAGAAGCCGAACGTGACGGTTTTTCAGGCGCCGCCTCCTCGGTTTCTGTCTCAGGCTGGTCGCCCTGGGCGATGCTATCCAGCAGCGTGCTGGCTTCCGCATCATCAGCATCCGGGTCGACTTCTACGGCCACCGACGGGTCTGTATCGTCTTGAATCGCGAGCGCGTTCTTCATCGTTGTCACCCCTCTTCCCCGTTCCCGGGGAGGTTGGTTAAGGGATCCCTGAGAGAAACAATCTCATACACTATGATGTTAGAGACCGGACTATGAGAAAAGGATTCGAGCCGTTCATTCCGCTGTCCTTTTGTCCTCCGTGATACTACGAGACAGACAGCCGTTCAGATTGCCTCCCAGGTGAGATAGGGATGCTTGCTGAACTGTCAAGAGGATCGGCATTGCGGTGAGCCGGAACCTCGTTCGCCGCAGTTCGGTTGAAAACCCGTCGGCCATCTCCTAGAATGCCGACCTATGTCACAACTACAAAACGGGGAACGTGTTCATCTGGTCGACAAGAAGGGCCGGCAGTATGCCCTGACTTTGAAGGCCGGAGATATGTATCACTTCAGCGGTGAGACCATTTCGCACGATGAGCTGATCGGCAAGCCTGATGGTTCGATCGTGACCCTTTCGAGAGGCAAGCGGTTCCTGGCATTGCGGCCGACCTTCGGGGAGTATGTCCTGAAAATGCCCCGCGGGGCGCAGGTGTTGTATCCCAAGGACTTGTCGTTGATTCCCATGTGGGCGGATGTCTATCCCGGCGCGCGGGTGTTCGAGGCCGGGACCGGGTCTGGAGCGCTCACGATGGCGTTGCTACGCGCCGTGGGCCCGACCGGGCTGGTCGTGACCTATGAAGCCCGGGATGACTTCGCCCGTACGGCTTTGACCAATATCGAGCGCTACATGGGGCCGGTGTCCACCCTCATGCCTTGCCGGAAGAACGCCTATGAGGGCATCGACATACTGGAAGATGGCCGCCCGTTCGATCGCCTGGTGCTGGATTTGCCGGAGCCCTGGCAGGTGGTACCGCATGCGGCGAAGGTCTTGCGCTCCGGCGGCATTTATTTGAGCTTTGTGCCCACCGTACCGCAAGTGATGCAAACCGTCGATGCGCTGGAACGCACATCCGTGTTCGGCATGATCGAAACCTTCGAGACCCTGCTGCGAACCTGGTCGGTCCAGGGGCGCAGTGTCCGCCCCGATCATCGGATGGTGGCGCATTCGGGGTTTCTGACCGTCGCGAGAAAGGTAGAAGAAGGGTGGTGGTCGCGCCCCAACAGGACCGTCGAGACGGAGGCGAGTGACGACAGGGATCGCGAAGAGCTGGAGGGGGAGGACGCAACGGTATGAATCGGTTACAGGGGAAAGTGGGCATCATCACCGGTGGCAACGCGGGAATCGGCGAAGCCATCGCTAAATTGTTTGCGGATGAAGGGGCCTCCGTCGTGGTGACCGGTCGCCGGAAGGAAGAACTCGACCGCGTGGTGAAGGGGATCGGGGTGAACGGAGGGCGAGCGCTGGCGGTCGCCGGGTCCGTGACGGATGAGACCCATGTGCAGGATGTGGTCGCGCAGACCATGCGCACGTTCGGCAAACTGCATATTCTGGTGAACAATGCCGGAATCGGCGACTTCGGGAAGCGGCTCCACGAGATGGACGATGCCACGTGGACGAAGGTGTTGGACATCAACCTGACCGGCGTGTTCAGGATGACGCGGGCGGCGATTCCCGAGCTGATCAAGCACGGCGGCGGTTCGGTCATCAATATTTCCACCGTGGCCAGTCTGGTCGGAATTCCCGGGTTGTCCGCCTATGCCGCGTCGAAAGGCGGGTTGGATGCGTTGACGCGGTCCCTGGCCGTCGATTACGCGCCGGATCACATCCGCTGCAATGCGGTGAATCCCGGTTTGGTGGACACGCCGATGGCCGCGCCTTTGATGGCGGATCCCGCGAGTCTGGAACCCATCATGGCGCAGTACGCGATTCGCCGGCCCGGGAAGCCTGAAGAGGTGGCGAAACTGGTGCTGTACCTGGCCTCCGATGAGGCGAGCTGGGTGACCGGCGGCACCTTCCCGATCGATGGAGGCATGACCATCAGCAAGGGGTGAGCACAAGCAGGCGACGGCTCTGTCGCGGCCTGGGACGACGACCTTCAGAAGGTCTGCGACGCTGAATCGCCGGAAGCGAGGAGGCGATCATGAGTGCCAGGCAACGTGTGAGCGCGGTTGTTATCCCGGTCCTTTTCTCGGTCGCCGTCCTGTATGGGCTGCTGGAATCAAACCTGGAGCCGGTGCGAGCGGAAGGTGGAACGGAGTTCGTGGGGACGATCTTGTCGGTGGATACGGCATCTGGAAAATTTGCCGTCAAGAGAGACGGCGGCGGAAGCCGGTTCACCTTTATTGCCAATGAAAAAACCCATTTCGACGGCGGGGCGAAAGCCGTGAAGGATCTGAAGAAAGACGATCATGTGGCGGTGCTGTATCAGGTGCAGGGGTCTCAGTATGAGGCCCTGAACGTCACGCTCAAGCAGTAGAAGGTTCCCGCGTATGGACATCACGACACACACGCAATGGTGCGGCATCATCGGCAACCCGGTCGAGCACTCGCTCTCGCCCGCGATTCACAATGCGGCCTTCCAGAAAATGGGGCTGGATCTTGTGTACCTGGCGTTTCGCGTGGAGACCCTCGGCGATGCGCTGAAAGGCCTGCGGGCGCTGGGAAACGCGCGAGGGTTCAGCGTGACGATTCCGCACAAGGTGGCGGCGATTCCGTTCCTGGATGAAGTGGAACCCACCGCCAAGCACATCGGCGCCATCAATACCATCGTCGTCGAAGAAGGAAAACTCAAAGGCTACAACACGGATGCCTCGGGCGCCCTGCGCGCTTTGAAAGAGGGCGGCGCGCTGCTGGATGGGCATCGCGTGTTGATCTTGGGTTCCGGAGGAGCCGCCCGCGCCATTGCCTTTGCGTTGGCCACCGGGACGGGCATCGCCGGGCTGACCATTTTGGGTATCGAAGAGGCCGAGCGGCAGAAGCTGGTGAAGGATTTGCGCGATAAGACGGGCATTCCCATCGAGGACGGTCCGCTGACGCTGGACATGCTGCGTAACTGGGTGCCGCACGTGCGTACCCTGATCCATTGCACGCCGGTCGGCATGTCGCCAAAGGTCGAGGAGTCCTGCGTGCCGGCCAATCTGTTCAGGCCGGAGTTGACGGTGATGGATATTGTCTACAATCCGCGCGAAACGAAACTCCTGCAAGAAGCGAAGGCCGGCGGCTGCCGGACGATTTCGGGCCTGGAGATGTTCCTCAACCAAGCGGTGCTGCAATTCGAGCTGTGGACGAAGCAGTCGGCTCCCATCGACGTCATGCGGCACGTGCTGGAGTCGCGATTTGTCTAGCGAATCTGGTCCTCTCCGCGCGCAAGCCCGGGCAGCAACCTCATCCGTTCCGGCCTGGAACCTCCCATGAATCTCGTATTGATCGGCTATCGAGGGACCGGTAAGAGCACGGTCGGCAAAGTTCTGGCGCGCAAGCTCGGGCGAACCGTGGTCTCGACGGATGCCGAGATCGTGAAGCGGGCCAATCTCCCCGTGCCTGAAATCGTGAAACAGTTCGGGTGGGACCACTTTCGCGATCTGGAGTCGGCGGTGTGCCGTGATTTTGCCGCGCAAGATCAGCTGATCATCGATACCGGCGGCGGCGCCATTCTGCGGCCGGAAAACGTGGAGGCGTTGCGACAAAACGGGACATTGGTCTGGCTCACGGCGACCGTCGAGACGATCACGCGCCGGATCGGCGGCGACAACCAGCGCCCTTCGCTGACCGGCACGAAATCATTCACCGAAGAAATACGCGATGTGTTAACCGAACGAACTCCGAAGTATCAGGCGGCTGCCAACCATATGGTCTCGACCGACGGCGTCTCCACGGCAGAGGTGGCCGAACGCATTCTCCAGCTGACATCGCGCGAGTCAGGCCGATGAATATGCGGAGCCTGTTCGACGAAACGTTGCCGGTGCCTTCGCGCCTTTCTTGACTTCCCCTCAGTAACATGGTTTTAATCCCCGCGCGCGCCCGTAGCTCAATTGGATAGAGCATCGGACTTCGGATCCGAGGGTTGGGGGTTCAAGTCCCTCCGGGCGCACCATAGAGCTTGTATGATCCGGGATGCTTCGGGTCATGCGTGGCGACGCGATAGCCTCTCCTCTTTTCCGAATCTGACTCCAGCCTTTATATGGCTCCTGCTTCGTTGATTCACTGAAGAGCTCAGTGTGCCCCATTAACTCCCGTGCACCCTCAAAATCCCTTAGATTTGCAGGGAATATGACGCCAGATATGGTGCTACTGAAAGCCTAACCCCCTGTAACCGCATGGAATATAGTGTGTTTTTCAAGGCTCCGTGCTGAAACCTGCGTAAATCGAGGCCGGTGCTATATTTGTAACGAACAGCACAGGTTACACCCCCTCGCAAGGAGCAAGTTTCATGAAGTACCGTGGCGCGTCGCAGCTGATGTTGGGCGGAATGGCAATGGTTCTGTTAACGGCACCGGGCTGCAGCAATATGAAATGGTTTCAGTCCGGCTCGGATGAGGCCTCCAATTCGGAGTCTTCCTTGTCGGCGTCGTCCGGCGCTGCGGGCAGGTACGGAAGCGGGGAGGCTGGGCGCGACGGGCAGTATCCCTCGCTTGGCCGGCAAAACGACCTGTCAGAGGCGGAGGGCGGCCGGTTGCGGGGCTTTTCCCCTCTGGTAAACGGGCAGATTGCCGGTGAAGAGCGATTGAGCCGAAGCAACATCGGCAATATGCTGATGTCGAATGAGCGGAACGAAAAGTGGGCCGCAGTAATTCGCCGTGAAGAAGCGGCGGCGATGGAAGCCGGCCTCAAGGATGTGTTCTACGGGTATGACCGCTACAACGTGTCGGAGAATGACGCCGTGGATTCGCTGACAGTCAATGCCGGATGGCTCAAGGAAAACCCGAAGGCCCTCCTCAAAATCTCCGGGCATTGCGATGAACGTGGAACCCATGATTACAATCTCGTGCTGGGTGAAAAACGAGCCAAGGCGGCCAGGAGCTTCCTGATCGATATGGGCGTGAGCTCGAAGCAGGTGGCGATCGTGTCCTACGGGAAAGATCGTCCCTTCTGCGCCGACCATGACGAAGTCTGCTATCAACAGAACCGGCGCGGCCACATGTTGCTGCGCAAATAGGCGAGAGGCCCCGGCGTCTGCCTATGAGGCGCCGGGGCCAGGTTTCAGCAATTCGATCCCTTCCACTCGACCGTCTTTTCTTCGCCCCTCATACCCTACGTGTCCTACTCGCAGACCAAGCCCATCTTTCACGGTAAACAGTCGTAGACCTTCCCTGAGGAGCCATCCGCCTATTTTTCCGACAGCCGCAAAGGCTGACTAGGCCCGCCTTGTATCACTCTTCTGTTACAGAAGAGTGACAATACGCGGGAGCTTATGGTATTGAGCCTCAGCAAGGGACAGACTTTCTGCCCCCTCATTCGCCGAAGGAGTACGATTGTGAACCAGCGCTTTGGAATTACCGTGAAGTTTTTGATTTCAGCCGACTCTCCCGAGGAGGCCGAAGAGATCATCGAGTCAGCCTGCGAAAAGATGGCGACCTCCATCCATGAAGGGGATGTCAGCTACGAAGGCATTGAGGATATTGAAGAGGAAGATGAGTAATCGCGGGGTTCGTCCATTCGACTGCTTTCCTTCGATGCCCGTCTCGTCACGGGGCAGGACCGGCTTGGCCGGGAGGGGGTGTGCTCTGCACCCGCTTGAGTCGGAGACAGGGTGATATGACGGACCCAGTCGAGTCTGCCGGAACGCATTCCCGCCCACCGGGATTTTTGAACCGGATCCACCAATCGAATAAGCAGTACCTCCCGCAGTGGCTCGGTGTTCCGGCGCACATTCACCATGTCGCCTACCGGATGGCCAATCCGCCGGTGGAACGGCCCAATAGCCGCAGGGAGTTTCAGCATCTGCTCCAGGCCCTGGAGATTTCCGAGGGCGCCATTGAGGAGCGGTTTGGCTACGGGTTCAAGAGTGCCGCCAACGGGGACCGCCTGGTGGTCGTGTGGGAAGCTCACACGGAGTACTACAGTTATCAGGTCTGGCATGTGGTGGGTGACGCGGGTACCCCGCTCGATTTCGGCCCGATCACGTTTCCCGGCTATCAGATGCCTCTCTGCCCCCTCGGCCTTCGCGTGAATGCGCTCGACTTGCTGTTCCTGCCGCAAGAGTTGCCCCTTGAGCGAGAACTGCCTGCACGGCTTCCCGGTGCCATGGTCTATGGAAGCCGGATTTTGGGAGACGCTATCGTTGCCGTCACGAGTTTCACTCCGGATGAGTTCGATCGAGAACGGTACCTGATTTGTTCCACCTCCGAGCAGGCGCTCCGGCAACAGGTGGCGAAGATTGTCGATACCATCGTCGCCATCGAAAATTACTATCATTTAGTCATGTTGCCGATGAAGGCCTTCTCCCGGGCCGTCGATCAAATCCATGACTATGAGCAACGGCATCTTTACCAACGGGCCGTGTTGATCGAGCAATTGGGTGGGACGGCCCCGCCGACCATGCAGAAATGGCTGACGGTTCTCACCCAAGATCTTTTGCAAGTGAGTCGGCTAGCCGAATCGATGCGATACCGGCTCTCCGCCTCGGTGCCATACGACCGTATTGTGCAGAGCAACCTGGCGGCCTTGCAGGAGCGACCTTACCCGCCGCTTCGTCAAATTTCAGAGTATGTGAGTTGGAAAATTACCGGGGTCACCGACGGCTATCAGCAGTTGCTCCGGCGTATCGATGCCATGGAAAAAGATTTTGAAGCGACGGTGGCGGTGCTTCGGACCCATATCGAATTGCGGCTGCAGGAGCAGAATATCGAGTTGCAGGATCAGAACATGAAGTTGCTGGTCAGCGTGGATTCCACGACGCGGGCGCAAGCGATCCTGCAGCGCACGGTCGAGAGTCTGTCCGTGATCGTGATCACGTACTATCTGACGGGGTTGGGAAGCTACGTCCTGAAGGCCTGTTACGAGATGGGATGGATCAAGAATGCCAATGTGGCCACGGCGATTTTCGTTCCGATCGCCTTCGGCATTTCTTTCACCCTCATGACCGTGGGCCGGAAAATTATCGTCAAGCGGATGGCGAATCCTGCCGAGACTCCGGTTGAGCACTAGATCCTGACCGCTACGCGTAGACCTTCGGCGAACACCATTCCTTCAGGATCTCGAGAGGCGGTTTAGCTACCGGCTCTGTGCCTCTGAAGGCGTGGGTTTTTAGGCGGCGGTCAGTTCCTGTCTATCCCTGTCGGCTCCGACCGCTGATTCTTCGAGTACCTGGCCGATCAAGCGCTGGAGACGGCTCTGCTCGTCTCGACGCACCCGAATGAACTCGACGCCTGCTTTCTGCTCGGTGGCCCATCGAACTTTTGCCAGCCCCACCGTCAGCGGCCTGGCTTGGTCCGGCGTCATGACGTGCAATTCGAGGTAATCGCCGGGCTGGACGGGGAGGGTCGTTTCGATGGCGCAACCAGGGGCGGAAAGATTGACGACTGTGCCCTGGCCGATCATCGAGTCGCCGGAAAGCCGGACGGGATAGGTGACGGAGATGCGTGTGGATGAACGAAGATCCATGTCCATGAGAAGGCCTCCTTGCCTTGGCCCCCTATTCCTGAGGGCGTATAGACCTTTTCGGTAAGGTATTTCCCGAACTTTAGCGGGGCGGGAGACATGTCACGACTAGGTTTCTGGCAATGCGGGAATCCCTTAGGAAATCCTGTGAGAGGGCGTTGATGGTAGGCCGGAGCGGTCAGGAAGCTTGTGACGGCCTCTCAGCCAAAGGGCTAAGGGGATACTCACAGGGAACGGGAGCAGGAGCAGAGCCAGGATAGCGGTGATTTTACCGGCAGACATCCGATGCAGGTGGGTGTGCCTCGCGGAAACCATGGGACAGTCTCCTGACGGCCGAAGCCTTGTGTCGCGTATGAGTGTCGCGCCCTGACTCCACTGCGATTCGGGGTGACTCCTCCTAGGCCTTGCGCAGCAGATCTGATATCCACCGCCCGATCAGGGCAGCGAACGCAACGATCGTGATCAACAGTTCTGAAACGTGCTCCATGATAGGGCTCCTTTTTCAGGGATAGTGAGCAGCAGTCACGAAATATACTCAAGCAACCCTTGTGCCAACAGCGGGACAATCCAAACCGTGCCGTTGCGCAGCGTCATCCGGCAGGAATTCCATGCGCTTGGCGGCGCCGGCCATGGAGTGGGGTGTGACGGTTGGCGAAAGAGATACGATACCGTATCCGTACCGATACGCCGGCGGGACCCGTCTTGAATGGCGGAGAGCCTCGGCCGGACAAATTTCCGAGCCGGCCGCTTGCTGGAATGACGGTTGATTTCGGGGGCAGAACAGCGTATCCATCTTCGGACGTTTCATCGATCGAATAGGATGAACAATTTGATGAAAGGCCCATGTGGAGCGTCGCGACAGTCCCCGTTATGAAATAGAGGTGCCGCTCACGTTCTCCGGCCAGGCAATAGACGGAAGCGGAATGGTCACCAGCCTTTCCAAGGAAGGCTGTCATGTCGTGAGCGAAGATTCGCTCCCTGCCTGGGCCTGCCTCTCTCTCCATGTCCGATTTCCCGCGCCCTATGAGCCGCTGACGGTCGAGGTTGCCGAAGTGCGCTGGACGGATGCCACGGGATTCGGTCTCGTCTTTGTGCATGTGCACGATGAAGAGGATGCGCGTCTGCAGCGGTTTATTGACTGGTTGAAGCGGACCCAGAATAATTGATGCCTCGTCCGCCCGATGGGCGGCGCGGTTTCCATTACCGCGCGGGTGGGGGGACCTCGACATGCACATCGATATGCGTGTCCTGAGTGCCCGGCGGAAACGGCGGAAAGGGATGGGCGTTTACCACGGCCAGGACCGCCGCCTGGTCTAAGTCCAGGTCGCCGGAACTGCGTTCCACTTCGATCAGCTGAGCCTCGCCGTTTGCATACAGACGGAAGCCGATGCCCGGCATCTGCCGGATGTCCCTGTGACGGCCTGCACCGGCCTCCTGCTGCATTCGCCGCTGAATCAGCCCTTGCAGCATTTTCCAATAACCTTCTTGTCTTGCCCGCCCACCCTGTTCAAGCAGCTCTTCCTCTTCCACGCGACCATCCAGCAAGGCCATGTCAGTGGGATGGTTCATGCGTCCTCGCGAGCCATTCGCCAGGTAGGCGGTGAGATCAGCCGGCGCAGCTTGGTGATCGGCATATCCCGGCATGGCAATCGTGATGATGACGGTGCGGCGCACGAGTGGCTCCACATGCAGTCCCTGCCGGCGGCCGATCGTGATCCGGAGGGCGGTGGCTTTCGGGGGACTGCCCATGGTGCTCGACAGACGGCAGAGGTCGACGATGGCAGAGGAGCGATGCCGGTCGTGATCAATTTCCAGGGGGACGCTGTAAGGCGCGGAGTCCTGGGTTTCAAACAGGGCTACGAGCGGCTCGCTTCGTCCGGCCGACGGTTCAGGAACCTGAACGAAGACGGTGAGCCGTCGATTGACCGGCAGGGAACCGAACAGGCTCTCGGCCGGAATGTCGATGTGGAGATCCCGCGCCGTGAGTTGCGAAGTCGCGCCGTTCGCTGATGCAGTTCCCGGCAGGGCCGACATCACGCAGAGAGCGATGCTGGTGCACCACCGACAGAGTCGAATCAGGCATGACCGGAGCGGATAACGCAACGGCGGAAGGCGCATGGCGTCGGCACTCGTGAGGTTGAAGGCCGGGCTTGTGACGGTTCATCTCTATCACGTGTCCGGTCCATCACCTATTCAAATACAAACATCCTCGACCTGTCGGTGGGAGGTTGCGGTTGCAGAAGGGATCAGGCAGGATGGCCTATGCTGCTTCAGCGGCGTCGGATATGAACCTGGAGCCCGTCATGGACCTCCCTCAGCTATGTACTCCCTGTGTCATGGTCATTTTTGGCATCGATGGTGATCTGGCGAAACGGAAGCTGCTTCCGGCCGTCTACAATCTCATGGCAGGACATTTTCTTCCCGACGGATTTGCCATCGTGGGACTGGACCGCCTGGAGATGACCACCGCCGAATTTCGCGAGAAGCTGGACCGGGTGATGGGCGACTATCTTCCGCAGAACGCCGACCGATCGGTCTGGCAGGCCCTGTCGCAGCGGGTGCATTATCTGGCGGGGGACTTTCAAGAGGGAGCGACCTACCGTCGGCTGAATGATGTCCTTCAGCAGGTCGATGCCTCCTCCGGTACCCAGGGCAACTATATTTTCTACATGGCGACCATTCCCGGATTGTTCGGCCGGATTGTCACCCATCTGGGAGAGTATGGCCTCACAGTCGAACGGGAGGGCATCTGGCGTCGCGTCATCATCGAAAAACCGTTCGGCCATGACCTGGACTCGGCGAAAGCCCTCAATCACGAACTGCAGCGGGTTCTGCAGGAACGGCAGATCTATCGGATCGATCACTATCTCGGGAAAGAGACGGTTCAGAATATCCTGGTCTTCCGGTTTGCCAACGGGATCTTCGAGCCGGTGTGGAATCGTCAGTACATCGACCATGTGCAAATCACGGTCGCCGAAAGCCTCGGGGTCGAACATCGCGGCCGGTACTATGAGCAGGCCGGCGCGTTGCGGGACATGGTGCCGAATCACCTGCTGCAGTTGCTCTGCTTTCTGGCTATGGAACCACCCAACTCATTTGCCGCGGACGCCGTGCGTGATGAGAAAGCCAAGGTCCTCCGCGGGGTGGTTCCGTTGAGTTCACTCGATGTGTTGCGGTTTGTGGCCTTTGGCCAATATGGTCAGGGCGCGGTCGACGGGAAGCCGGTCGTCGGCTATCGGGAGGAGCCGCATGTGGGGCCCGAGTCGATGACCGAGACGTATGTGGCGATGAAATTATTCATCGATAATTGGCGCTGGGCCGGAGTTCCGTTTTATCTCCGGACCGGGAAGCGCATGACGCGGCGATTGACCGAGATCGTGGTGCAATTCAAGCGGGCGCCGTTCATGCTGTTTCGGAAAACCCAAGTCGATCGGTTGGCCCCGAACGTGCTCGTCATCCGTATCCAGCCGGATGAGGGCATTTCCCTGCGTTTCGACGCCAAAGTGCCGGGACCGATGGTGCGCATCGGCACGGTGGATATGGATTTTGAGTATGCCGACTATTTCGGGAACGCCCCGCATACCGGCTATGAGACGCTCCTGCACGATGCGATGGCCGGCGACGCGACGCTGTTCCAGCGGGCGGACAACATTGAATTGGGCTGGGCGGTCGTGCAAATGATTCTGGATGTCTGGAAGTCCCTTCCCGGGGCGGCGGCCTTTCCGAATTATCAGGGCGGTAGCTGGGGCCCCCCGGAAGCGGAGGCCCTGTTGAGGCGCGAAGGACGCGAGTGGTGGAACGGAGGGTAGGCCTAGGCCGCCGCTTCGAGGAAGAGTGAGGTGATCGATGGCACAGGCAACGACGGAGATTGCGACCCTGGCCGGCGGCTGTTTCTGGTGTCTTGAAGCAGTTTATGACCAGGTGAAAGGGGTGCAGTCGGTTGAATCCGGGTATATCGGCGGGCCAGTGGATGCGCCGACCTATGAGCAGGTTTGTGGCGGACGAACGGGGCATGCCGAAGCGGTGCGGATCACCTTTGACCCCGCAGTGGTGAGCTTCCGCGATCTCCTGCAAGTGTTTTTTGTGATTCACGATCCTACGACATTAAACCGGCAGGGCAATGACATCGGGACGCAGTACCGATCCGCCGTCTTCTACCATTCGCCGGAACAGCATAAGATTGCGCAGGAGGTGATGGCCGCCGTGACGCAAGAGTGTGTATACCCTAATCCGATCGTGACCGAAGTGGTACCGGCGAGTCGATGGTTCGAAGCCGAGGCGTATCACCAGGAATATTTTGCCCGCAATCCCTTTGAAGGCTATTGCGCCTATGTGGTGGGGCCTAAGGTGGCGAAATTTCGCCAGCGATTTTCTCCGTTGATGAAGACCTGACGCCCTTTGGCAGGTCGCCGAGCTAGGGCCGTTTGAACACCTTCAGAATTCCATCACGCAGGTCTTGAAGCAGGCCGGGTTGTTGGGTGACCTGATGGTGTTTGACGAGGAGTTCCGCCTGGGGCGGGCAAAATGGCCACTCGATTGTGCTCTTGCCTTGAACTTGAGCGATGATGTCCTCGTCCGATCCCTCGGCCGGTGCATGAATCACAATCATCGGGTCCTTCGGATCGAGCAGGCAGGTCGAGTCATAACCGGCTTGGCGGTGTTGGTCAGGCCGGAAAAGAGCCACTTTGTGCGCGCCGTTTGAGAAGACGGTATCGCCTTCACGAATCGGCCCGTCCGGTGAGACGGACAATAGCACCATCGGGGTCAGGATGATGACCGCCGCCGCGGCCGCGATTGACCAGAGCGGGGGCTCGGCTCCCTGCCGAGCGGACTGTTTCAGCTGGTTCATGCTCCTGACCGGCCTTTCTCCCATGGGGCTTGCGTCTTCGTGGAAACTGCTTCACACTCGCATCCCCGTGCAACTCGGTCATCTTACCCGATGCGACGGAGAAGGGCGTGTGACGACAGGCTCCATGGTTTATTGCCCAATGTGCTCAGGTAGCGCCAAGCGGGTGACCCGTCATGGCTGGCGTGATTTCTTTATGCATGTGATCGGATTTTATCCGTTTCGATGCAGCATTTGCCTCTATCGCTTCCGTCTGCGCCGTCGCACGTAGTTGCACGGCGGCCTCTTCTCAACCTTCCCGATCACTGGGGTCTGTGACAAGGTGAGTCATGCGGCTCGGCCGTCCGACGACGAGGGTGTCGTGCAAACAAGACTTGAAATGCTCGGGGTCTTTCAGTAGGATCATTTTTTTGAACAACAGATGGTCTGATGTGAGTAAATGATATGTCGTATTGCGGCAAGTGCTCCGGATATACAAAACGTTCACGCCGCCAAGGGCTGTTGGATTTTTTCTTCTTCCTGATCGGCTACTATCCCTATCGCTGTTTGCGATGCGGTCGTCGAACCCATCTTCGGCAGCGCGTCTGAACCCTCGCTCTGTCCAGTCGTTTCCCAGGAGAATTAGCGCAGAACCCAGACCTGCTCTGAAAACGGGGTGGCTGCCATTAAGGCTCCACCCCCGCCGTGCATCGGATCGCCTGTTACAGCAAATCTTCTTCAGTGTCGTTTGCGGCCGGCTCCGTCGCGGTGGCGTCACTTGTGAGGTCGGCGAAGTCGAAGAGCGATCGATCCAAAAGCAACGAGGGGGCGATGTTACCGAGGGCGGCGAACATGCTGTCGTTGGAGCCGGGAAACCGCTGATTCCAGTCTTGAAGCATCTGCTTGACCTGTTTGCGTTTTAGATCTTCTTGCGAGCCGCACAGGTCGCAGGGGATGATCGGAAACTGGAGCAGGGTGGCATAGCGGGCCAGATCGGCCTCTTTCACATAGGCCAGCGGTCGGATGACCAGATGGCGGCCGCTCTTGGAGCGTAACTTCGGCGGCATCGCTTTCATTTTGCCGGTGAAGAATAAATTCAAGAGCAGCGTTTCAAGAATATCGTCGCGATGATGGCCCAGCGCAATCTTGGTTGCGCCCAATTCCGTGGCGAGGCGATAGAGGTGGCCGCGGCGGAGTCGGGAGCAGAGCGAGCAGGTGGTCTGGCCTTCAGGAATCAGGCGTTTGACCACGGAATAGGTATCGCGTGTTTCGATGTGAAAAGGCACCCCGCGCCGGGTTAGATACTCTGGGAGCACCTGGGCCGGGAATCCCGGTTGTTTCTGATCCAAATTCACGGCAATGATGTCGAAATGAATCGGCGCCCGGCTGCGCAGCGAGAGGAGAATCTCCAGGAGCCCGTAACTGTCTTTGCCTCCTGAGAGACAGACCATGACCTTGTCGCTGTCCTCAATCATGCGATAGTCGGCGATGGCTTGTCCTACGAGGCGGCAGAGGCGGGTCTCCAGGCGTTCGATCTCCTCAGATTGGGCGGGCGATCGTGCGGGCGCCGGCGATGGCCTGGTGCTTGTGGGTTGCATGGCCGCACATTGTATCGCAGGAAGGGTTGTGAATGGGATAGGTCCCGAGAGGATGAAGCGATGAGGTCGATTCTCTTCGTCTGTTCCGGCAACATCTTTCGAAGTCTGGTGGCTGAATATGCCTTGAAGGCGTGCCTCGGCCCGGGCTCCGGGTATGTGATCGGGTCAGCCGGTATCGAAGCGACACCACAAGAGATCCATCCGGTGGTCCTGGCTCGTCTCCTGGAAAAGGGGGTTGATCCCTCCCTTCACCGGCAACGAAAGCTGACACGCGAATTGATCGAGCGCACGTCGCTGACGATTGCGATGGGCAGAAATCATCAGGAGTGGATCAGGCGGGAATTCGGGCGAAACGTTCGGCTCTTCAATCATTTCTGTTACCACCTCGACCAGCCGATTCTGGATATTCATGAGGCCATCCCTGATTGGCGGGACCAGCCGGAGTCTTCGCATGAATACCTGCATTCCGTCATCGACCACATCTGGGACGGCGTTCCCCGTCTGATCGAGCACCTCTCATCGCTCGAGCCAAGGTCGGCCGTCTGAGCGGAACGGCTGGTTCAGGGCTCCTGTCGTCCAAGGGTTTTTCCTGATCGCCGCAGAGAACCCACCGGCAGTCGGCCAGCACAATTTTTATGAGCTGCTATAGTTGAAAGAGCACAAAACGGCGCCGAACGAGGCTTTTTGGTGGTTGAACGATGGAGCGGACACAGATTCATCGACGACAAAGATCGGGGGCGGCCGATGGGGCCTCGGTTTGGGCGGAGTGGACCGACGAACAGCTTCTCGACCTCCGCATGTGTGATCTGGAGCTGCGCCTCGAAGGGTCCTTCTATCAAGAGCCGATTGCTCAACTATATCGTGAATTGGACGCACGCCGATTGGTATTCCGGCCGCATTTCTGGATCTCCGATGAATGGTTCACGCCGGACGGCGTGCCTGGAATTGCCGTGCCGTTCTACCTCGCACATCCGCGGCTGGCGAAATTGGAAGCGAGTCACATGTTGGAAGTGGAGGGGGGGACCCACGACTGGTGTATGCGCATCCTTCGGCACGAGGCCGGGCATGCGATTGAAAACGCCTTTCTGCTGCGGCGCAGGCGCCGTCGTCAGAAACTCTTCGGGCGTTCCTCTCAGCCCTATCCCGAGTATTACACTCCTCGACCGTATAGCCGGAGTTTTGTGCGCCACCTGGATGTCTGGTATGCCCAGAGCCATCCGGATGAAGACTTTGCTGAAACGTTTGCCGTGTGGCTCGATCCGCAATCACTGTGGAGGGAGCGGTACCGAGGCTGGCCTGTGATGAAGAAATTGGATTTTATGGAGCGACTCATGGGTGAGCTGGCCGGAGTGACGCCGATGGTCACCGGGCGGCAACTGATGGATCCGCTGCCCCGCATTTATAAGACGTTGCGCGATCATTACGAGGAGAAGCGGAAGCATTACGGGATCGGCCGGGCCTCGTCCTACGACACCGACTTGAAAAAATTATTTTCCGACAGCCCTGCCTATGCGAAAAATCCCAGCGCCGCTGAATTTCTCCGTCGGACGAGGAAAGAGATTCGCCGTCGCGTGGCTGAGTGGACCGGCGAGTATCAGTACACCATCGATCAGGTTTTGGAGGGCATGATCGAACGGTGCCATGCATCGAAGTTACACCTGACCCAGCAGAAGGAGCAGGCGAAGCTCGATTTTGCGATTCTTCTGACCGTGCAGACCATGAACTATCTACACAGCGGCCGGCATAAGGTGGCTTTATGAGACGACTTCGCGTCCTCGTGTTGATGCACAAGGATCTGGTTCCTCCGGAGCAACTCAACGGGCAGGATCTGGACACAGCTGCCTGGAAGACCGAGTACGACGTGGTCTCGACGCTCAGGAAGCTCGGACACGATGTGCGGGCGCTTGGCGTGAAAAGCGATCTGGAAGTGATTCGCGCAGCCGTGGAGAATTGGAATCCCCACATTGCGTTCAACCTGCTGGAAGAATTCGACGGCGTCGCGGTCTACGACCAGAATGTCGTCTCCTATCTCGAATTGATGCGGATTCCCTACACCGGCTGTAATCCGCGCGGACTCATGCTGGCACGAGATAAAGCATTGGCCAAGCAGGTAATGTCCTACCATCGCATTCCCTATCCGGAGTTTATGGTGGTGCCGCTTCACCGCATGGTGCGCCGGCCCAAATATCTGCCCTTCCCTTTGATCGTGAAGTCGATTACCGAAGAAGCCTCGCTGGGAATCTCACAAGCCTCCATCGTGGATGATGACGAGAAGTTGCGCGAACGAGTGGCATTTATCCATGACAATGTCGGGACTGGAGCCCTCGTCGAGCGGTACATCGAGGGACGGGAGCTTTATGTCGGGGTGATGGGCAATGCGCACCTGCAGGTCTTCCCCGTGTGGGAACTGGTTATGGACAAGATGCCCGAGGAGGCGCGGCGAATCGCGACCCAACGGGTGAAATGGAGCCGGAAGTATCAAGACAAGTACGGCATCTGTTCATGCGAAGCGAGAAATTTACCGGACGGGGTTGTCGACGACATTCAGCATCTTGCGAAGCGCGTCTATCGGGCGTTGGGGCTAAGCGGTTACGCACGCATCGACATGCGAATGGACAAGGATGGACATGTGTACGTGATTGAAGCTAACCCCAATCCGCAGATCGCCAATGGCGAAGACTTTGCCGACTCGGCGGAAAAAGCCAACCTCGCCTACAAAGACCTGTTGCAGGAATTGTTGCATGTGGGGCTGCGGTGGCGCCCAGCCCAGGCCGCATAGAGCAGCCGCTGAAACGGCTCCCCAGCTTCGTTCTCGCCTCGCTCCGGGGCTCAACGTACCGCAAGGGTACGCCTCGCCTCCTCGGATTACATCTTCAGATGCTTCTTCAAAATCTCTGACTCCTGGATCGCGGCGTTGCTTGGGCCGAGATCATGCGCCTGCTTGAAATGCGTCGTTGCACCGGTGTGATCGCCTGATTTGTCCAGCACGAGTGCCAGGTCGTAGTGGGCTTCGGCCGATTTCGGATCGGCCTGTTCGCCCGCCGAGAAGTGCTTTTTTGCCACGTCCCAATGTCCCATCCCATAGTGCTCGATGCCGTCGTTGAGATGGTTTTCTGCTTTGGAACCGGCCATGGCCTTCAACGGAAAGGCTTCCTGTCCCATACCCGCATAAGCGGAGACGGTGATCAAGAGTGCGGCAAAGGCGGTGAGTGCAGTGATTCTCAGCATAATCTCCTCCATGGTGAGTAGGTGAATGACTGGATCCCTGTCACTACTACGGGAGACAACGTGAGATGGATGTATGGGCGGGAAGGGGGATGCGCTGAATTCTCAACATATACCTCACCACACAATGCCGTGGTGCATTGGGTCTAGGGACCCCAACGAATCCCGAACAGGAGTGCCACGCTGGTGTTGTCATTCGAGATGGGGGGCGAGAGGGTGATGTGGTGCAGATTCACCATGAGGGTCGTGGAGAACGCGATCTTCGGCCCGACCTGATATTCGAGAGACATACCCAGCGGAATGAAATGGCTGGTGTCGTTGCGATCAACCTTTGTGGGGCCGCTGCCGCGGTTGAGGTCCGCGTGGAGAATGCCTAGTCCGGCGAACGGTACGATATTGAATCCATTGCTGAGGCGGAGATGATATTTGGCGACGCCGGCCACGCCGATTTGCGTCAGGTCACCGACCGGTGTGAAGAGGGCCATGCCGCCGAATGAAAAATTTGGGTCCATGTAGTAGTCGAGCCCGAATCCGAGCGCGAAGGTAGCGTTGTTGGTGGTCCCGGTCCAGAGTCCCAGGTCGGTGGCGAAGCCCCAATGGGGGTCCTGCGGCTCCGCGGATTTAGCGGTGCCGGGGCAGAAGAGTCCGATGAAGGCAAGGCTAACAAGCAGGAGTCGGATACGTCTTGTGTGTGTCATCGTTCTCGGGGTGAAGGTGATGGGGCTGTATGTAGCATAGGCCCTGCCCGCGGACAAGCGATGGCTCCCGAGTCGCGGGTTGCAGCCCAGGGTTGTCAAGCCGCGCGAGGCTCCAGTATGCTTGGACCCCTTGCGGGAGGAACGGTATGAAAAAAGAATCCATGACACCGGCCGAAACTGCGGATGCGTTGTACAAGCTGATTCCGCGCCGGATAACCGTTGACATGCTGAGCGATTACGGGATTGAAGGCATGGAGGAGCAGGAAAACGCTATAACCTGCGAAGTGCTTTCATTCACGCTCTACTGGGTGTCTGCGGCGGTCCATGCCCACATTCCGCGGAGGTATCGTGACCTGTTATTTCGCCGGGTGCTGGAACTGATTCAGGCGGACTGGGTGACCGAGTACAGGCTGGGGTCGGTACAGTGGGCGGATTATCTGAGTGAAATGGAAGAACGGCGCGCGCGGTATGCGCCGGTCGGAGATTATGAGGGTGGCGCGATGGCGGCTTCAGAAGAGATCTCAGACCTGCTCGAAAGCGAAGGGCTGATTCAACCGGAAGATCGTCCGAAGCTGCTGGTGTTGCTCCCCGATCTGGTGCCGCTGGACAAGTATCAGGAATTGCTGAGCCAGTGTGTATAGGGCGTCGGGCGGGATGTTAAAAAAGTTTGCCAGCTTCGTTCCCACATCGCGCCGAGGCTCAACGTACTGATCTAGCTACGCTTCGCCTCCTTGCTCACGGTGGCCTTGCTGGACGGCTTTATGAGCATCCTGCAACCTATGATGACTACTGCCAGTGAGGTTGCATGCCTTAGAGATACCGGTGTGACAGCACCTTCCCGTTGTTGTCGAGTTCGTACAGTAGCGGCGCTCCGGTCGGAATGTTGAGCTCCAACACCTGTTCACGTGTTAATTGTTCGAGTTGCATCACCAGCGCCCGCAGGCTGTTGCCGTGGGCGGCAATGAGAATGGTTTCACCCTTGAGCACGTAGGGCTTGATGCGGCCGTCGTAATAGGGCAGGACCCGTTCCGCCGTATCTTTCAGGCTTTCTCCTCCCGGCGGGCGCACATCATAACTCCGCCGCCAGATTTTCACCTGCTCATCCCCGAATTTCTTGGCCGTCTCGGCCTTGTTCAGTCCCTGCAACTCTCCATACATGCGTTCGTTCAACGCCTTGTCTTTTTCAACGGGAATGGCTGTCTGCCCGATGGCCTCGAGAATGAGGCGCAGCGTTTCGTTGGCGCGGGCCAGCACGGAGGAGAAGGCGCGATCAAAGGTAAACCCTGCGAGTTTCTTTCCCGCAGCCTTCGCTTCCTCGATACCCTTCGGCGAGAGCGGCACATCCACCCAGCCGGTGAAACGGTTTTCCAGATTCCACTGCGACTCGCCGTGACGAATGAGAACCAGTTTGCTCATCGTGCCTCGTCTCCTTGTCCGAAGGGATGCGATCTTGTTGGAACAGGTTATGCGATTTCCCCTTCACCCTGTCAAGTTGTCTTGTCCGTCCAGGGGGGGTGAGGTGACACCTCGGTTGCAATCAGAGGTGGCAGTCAGTACCATGCCGCCGGTTTCTCCTCACTCGCGGAGCGTATCGATGCTGGATGTCTCCCCCTCAGACTGGTCTCCTTTACAGCAATGGTGGCAGGCGATGGGGCGTCGTCTGCAAGTCGAAGACCGGGTTGAGGCATTTTTTCGCCGTGCGCTGGGGGTGAGTCAGGCCCTTGCGGGCGTGGTGCAGGCGGGCGGGGAGGTCGAGTACATTCTTTTTGTGCTCGTGCGATATTGGATTCCTGTCGTCTTACCGCCTCCAGGTCGGGAGCGGGCCTCCAAGGGCGACTCCGACTACTGGCTGGAATCCGAGCAGATTCTAAAGGCTGCCGCCATTCGATTGCGAGAGCTCAAGCCGCTGATCGAACTGTTGACCGCGTCCAATCCCTTAAGCGCCGGGACGGCTGAGCAACCGGCTGCCAAGCCACCGATGGTCGAGGTGGAATTGGCAAACATGCTGCAGGGGATCGCAGAATCTGCCGGGAGCTACGGGGGGCCGGATTATACTTCGGTGATCAAGACCTTCGATCCCGTGCCGTTGCGCCAGACCCAGCCCTTCAAACACAATAAAAAGAACAGCGCGGAACTGTGGGTCGTGTTTCTGTTGCGCGAGCACTTCCGGGGCCTCGGGCTCGGCAAGGATCGCTACTGGCCGTTGGTGGCCGGCCTCTGCGCGGCTGCCGGGATCGCCAATCCCCATGGACAGCCCTACGGGCCGGATGAACTCAAGTCCTGGTGGCAAAAGAACTGGCCGCGCACCTACACGCAGCTTGAACAGACTCAAGCGGCGCCCGATCTCAGCGGAGCGGCATACCAACAGGATTTTGACTGGTTCGTCTCCTGGATCGAGTGGCAGCGGCAACGGATCTCGGACGAGTAACGTCCTGGGGCGAGCAGTCGAGGGGGCGTTGTTGATTTACACGTGGGTCAGGCTGGCCGGATGTGGTTTGGCAGGCGGGCCTTTCGGTCCATCCGGCGGGCCGTCTTTGAACATCGCGACCACCAGTCCAATTTTCAGCACGAGCAGCCCGACGCCGACCCACACGACATAGGGTTGCACGCCGCCCAACTCTCCTAACATCTGCTGCCTGGCTTCCCCGCCCGTGGCCCGTTCGCCTTTAATTTTGGAGAGTTGTTCTTTAGCGTGCCAGAAATAGATGTAGTTGGCGCTGGCTCCCGCAATGACGCGCCAGATGATGTCGGCGGAGAGGTCTTGCGTAATATAAAACGCCATGGCCGGGCCGATGGCATAGATGAGCGCGTAGACATACATCTTCCGGTACAGGAACCAGAGGAAGGGCTCGAAGACGAAGGCAGGCCAGTGCCAGGTCAGGGCGAACTGCGGACCGGAGGCGCCGGAGAATTTCTTGAATGTCTCCAGGTACCGGTCGGCGTTCGGGCCGATGAAGGCTTTCCAGAGTTCCGTATCTGTCTGCGGGGCTACCTGCTCCGGTTCGATGGTCGCGGCCTGAGCTTCCATGGCGAAGGCCCCTCCGCACTGGTGACAAAAACGGGCGTCGTCCCGATTTTCTTGCTGGCATTGTGCGCAGGATTTCATATCGTCACCTTATCCCATCCGCCGTCTCTTCCCGTCAAGGGACGACCTGCAGGAACCCCGGCTTCGACCCGACCGTCTGCCGCGCTGGGAGCCGCTAACGGGCGTTCGTTCGGTTGCTTTCACCTGTGCCCTATGGTAGCTTCGCCGACTCACGATGGGAGAGGTGTGCCATGCCAACGGGTGAGTTGCGTCTCAACGCCGAACAGTACTTGATGAATACCTACCAGCGCCAGCCGATTTCGATCGTGCGGGGGCGTGGCTCGAAGGTCTATGACCTGGAGGGCCGGGAATACATCGATTTTGTGGCCGGCATTGCGGTGAATCTGCTCGGACATGGACATCCGGATTTGGTCCTGGCCATTCAAAAGCAGGCGCAGCACCTCCTCCACACATCGAACCTCTATTATACCGAGCCGCAAGTGCGTTTGGCTCAGACCTTGGTCGAACATTCGTTCGCGCAGAAGGTGTTTTTCTGCAATAGCGGCGCGGAAGCGAATGAAGCGGCAATCAAGCTGGCTAGAAAATATTCCTATGATAAATACGGTGCCGATCGCTATGAGATCGTCACGATGACGAGCTCGTTTCACGGACGCACCCTGGCCACGCTGACGGCAACCGGGCAGGAGAAGGTACAAAAGGGATTTGCCCCGCTGGTGCCGGGGTTTTCCTATGTGCCGTTCAATGATTTGTCGGCAACCGAACGGGCCATTACGCCGAAAACCGCCGCGATCATGCTGGAGCCGATTCAGGCCGAAGGCGGCGTGCATGTGGCGGATCGCGGATACATGCAGGGGCTTAGAGAATTGTGCCGGGAGCGTGATGTATTGCTGATTTTCGATGAGGTGCAAACCGGCATGGGCCGGACGGGGACTCTCTTCTGTTATGAGCAATTCGGCATGCAGCCGGACATCATGACCCTGGCGAAAGGCCTGGGCGGCGGGATTCCGATCGGAGCCTGCCTCGCCACGGACACGGTGGCCCGCGCCTTCGGTCCCGGAACCCATGCATCGACGTTCGGCGGCAACCCATTGGCTTGTGCCGCCGCGCTGGCCGTGCTGCGCGTCTTGCTCGACGGCAAGATTCTAGACCAGGGTCGCCGGATGGGCGAGTGTCTGGCGAAGGGCTTGGCGACCTTGAAAGAGCGGCATCGCTGCGTGAAGGACGTGCGTGGTCTGGGGCTCTTGCAGGGCATGGAATTGGACATCGACGGGAAGGCTGTGGTTGCCGATTGTCTGGCGCGCGGGTTGTTGATCAATTGCGTCGGGGACCGGGTGCTGCGGTTCGTTCCCGCGCTCATCATCACGGAGCGCGAGATCGATCGCTTGCTGGCCTCGCTCTCACAGATTTTTAGTCAACGAACCACCTCAACCCATTAATTGTGTAGTGGCGCGTATGTTGCGGCGTCCTCGTCGGTCAACCACCCGGGCTGGCCTCGGGAAAGATTTCCTGGATTTGCTCTCGATTCCCATCGAAGAGCTGACGGGATTGTTGCGCCTCGCGGCGCAGTTGAAAGTGAAGCAACGCCGCGGCGTGCCCCATCCTCTGCTGCAAGGCCGCATGCTGGGCCTGCTGTTTCAAAAGCCTTCGACCCGGACGCGCGTGTCGTTCGAGGCCGGCATGAATCAGCTTGGCGGCCAGGCGATGGTGTTGCCCATGGGCGACATTCAATTGTCCCGCGGGGAGAGCATCGCGGATACGGCTCATGTGTTGTCGCGGTACCTCGACGCGATTGTCCTGCGCACCTTTGACCATGCCATCGCGGAAGAATGGGCGCGCGAAGCGAGCATTCCTATCATCAACGGCCTCACTGATTTGAATCATCCCTGTCAGGCCTTGTCCGATCTGCTGACCATTCAGGAAAAGAAGCGGCGGTTGAAGGGCATCAAGCTCGCCTATGTCGGCGACGGGAACAATGTGACGAATTCGCTCATCGAGGCGGCCGCCAAGATGGGAATGACGATTGCTGTAGGCTGTCCGCCTGGGTACCAGCCGGACCGCCGTATTGTGGACCTGGCCCGGGTTGAAGCACGGCAGACCGGGGCGGTGATTGAAATCGGGGCCGACCCGTTCGTGGCCGTGAAGGATGCGGATGTGGTTTATACCGATGTCTGGATCAGCATGGGACGGGAGCGGGAGCAGGCCAAGCGTCTCAAAACGCTCGCCCCGTATCAGCTCAATGTGCGCTTGTTGAAATGTGCGAAGCCGGATGCGCTGGTGATGCATTGTTTGCCAGCCCATCGCGGCGAAGAAATCAGCGCCGAGGTGTTGGACGGCCCGCAGTCGGTGGTCTTCGATCAGGCAGAGAACCGATTGCACATGCAGAAGGCGATTCTGGTCAGGCTCCTCGGAAAGAAAACGGCACGGAAGAAGTAAGGGAAAAGGAGTCGTATGAGTCAGTCATCGTACAAAAAAGTGGTGCTGGCCTATTCGGGCGGATTGGATACCTCGGTCATCCTGAAGTGGCTGGAGGAGGTCTATGGCTGCGAGGTGGTGGCGTTCTGCGCCGATCTTGGGCAGGGCGAAGACCTGAAGGCCATTAAGAAAAAGGCGCAGTCCCTGGGTGTGAAAAAAGTGTACGTCGAGGACCTCCGCGAGGTCTTCGTCAAGGATCACGTGTTTCCCATGTTACGGGGGAATGCGATCTATGAAGGCAGCTATCTGTTAGGGACCTCGATTGCGCGACCGCTGATCGCCAAACGGCAAATCGAGATTGCCGCCAAGGAAGGCGCCGAAGCGGTCTGCCACGGCGCGACCGGCAAAGGAAACGATCAGGTTCGGTTCGAGCTGACCTACATGGCGCTGCATCCGCAGATCAAGATCATTGCGCCTTGGCGGGAATGGACCATGCGCTCGAGGCGCGAGCTGATCGAGTATGCGGAGAAGCACGGCATCCCCGTCACTGCGACCAAGGCGAAACCGTACAGCATGGACATGAACCTGTTCCACACGAGTTATGAGGGGGGGATTCTGGAGGATCCGTGGGAGGCCCCGCCGGAAGAAATTTTCGTCATGTCGGTCTCGCCGGAGCGGGCGCCTGCCAAGGCGCGTGAAGTCGAAGTCGAATATGTCGCCGGCAATCCGGTGGCAGTGGACGGTAAGAAGCTGAGCCCGGCGGCGTTATTGGCTCACCTCAATAAATTGGGCGGCGAGCATGGTGTCGGTCGCGTCGATCTGGTGGAAAACCGCTATGTCGGCATGAAGTCGCGCGGCGTATATGAGACGCCAGGTGGCACCATTCTCCATGCGGCCCATCGGGGTTTGGAGTCACTGACTATGGATCGGGAAGTGCTGCATTTGCGCGATAGTCTTATTCCGCGGTATGCCGAGCTGATCTATTACGGATATTGGTATGCGCCCGAGCGTGAAATGTTGCAGGTCGCTCTCGACGAAGCCCAGAAAGATGTCACGGGCACCGTTCGCGTCAAGCTCTACAAGGGCACCTGCACGGTGGTCGGGCGGAAGTCCCCGCGATCGCTGTATCGATTGGACATGGCTACCTTCGAAGAAGACGACGTGTATCGGCAGAAAGATGCGGAAGGGTTCATTCGTCTGAACGCGCTTCGGTTGGCGATTCGCGCCCAACGTAAAAAGAGGTCGACCCGGTAATGGCCAAGTCCACACCCGTCGGCACTCGTGAGCGCAAGGCTGCCCGTTTTCCGCAACAGGCCGGTCGGGCCTTGCCCAAGGGGAAGGCTTGGGGCGGCCGGTTTGCCGAACAAACCGATCGCTTGGTCGAACAGTTCACGTCGTCGTTAGCCTGCGACCGGCGGCTCTATCCGTACGACATTCAAGGCAGCATCGCGCACTGCAAGACCCTTGAGCGGGCAGGGGTATTGACGGGCCGTGAGTCTGGTCAGCTTATGCGAGGGTTGCAGTTCGTGAAGATGGAGTTGGACGCCGGACGGTTTCCCTTTTCTCCGCAGGACGAAGACATTCACATGGCGATCGAGCGCCGGCTGACGGAGTTGATCGGTCCCGTGGGTGGAAAGCTCCATACAGGCCGAAGCCGCAATGATCAGGTGGCGTTGGATCTGCGTTTGTTTCTGCGCGATGTCTTGTCGACCTTGATGGGGCAGATTCAGAAGTTCCGGCGGGTGCTGGTGGGACAGGCGCGCGCGCATGTGGATGTCGTGATGCCGGGCTATACGCATTTGCAGCGTGCTCAGCCGGTGCTGTTGGCCCATCATTTTCTGGCCTATGTCGAAATGTTGGATCGGGACCGCGGACGGCTCCATGATTGCCGGCAACGGCTGAACGTCATGCCGTTGGGGTCTGGCGCTTTGGCGGGGTCGAACTATCCGGTGGACCGGCGCTATACGGCCGCACTCCTGGAATTTCCATCGGTGACGCAAAACAGTCTGGATGCCGTGTCGGATCGCGACGGCGTTGTGGAAGTGCTCAGCGCATTGTCCCTGATCATGATGCACCTTTCGCGGTTGAGCGAAGAATTGATTCTCTGGGCCTCTCAGGAATTTCGCTACGTGGATCTGCCCGACACATTCTGTACCGGAAGCAGCATGATGCCGCAAAAAAAGAATCCCGACGTGCCGGAGCTGGTCCGTGGCAAGACGGGACGGGTGTATGGTCGTTTGATGGGAACCCTGACGCTGCTGAAGGGCTTACCGCTGAGTTACAATCGAGATTTACAGGAAGATAAGGAAGCGCTGTTTGATGCGGTGGATACGACCGGGCAATCGCTGGTTCTCTGCACGGAATTGATGCGGCGGCTGGTCGTCAATCGGAACGCGTTGGCTGAGGCGGCCGAAGGCGGCGGGATGTTGGCGACGGAGCTGGCGGACTATCTCGTGACGAAAGGGGTGCCGTTCCGGGAGGCCCATTCCATTACTGGTCAGATTGTGCGATTCTCATTAGAGAAACGCCGTCCCCTTCAACAGCTGACGCTGAAAGAATTGCAGGGATTTTCAGCCCAGTTCAAGACGGATGTCTTGAACTGTTTGACCGTGCGCGGCGCAATCGACCGAAAAGCCCAGATTGGCGGCACGGCGCGGCGTCGTGTGGAAGCACGGATCAAGGAACTTGAAAAGGCGATGAAGGGATGATGCCCGTCGGTGCGAGGCGCGTTGCCGGTCAGCAGCCTGTTCTGTTTGCGACCTGGTGTTCTCTGGCGCTGGCAGGATGCGGGGTGTTGGGTTCGCCGGTTCCCCCTGAGGATGTCGGGGTGGCGCCGGTGATCGAGCGGCAGTTGAGGCGGGAAGGATTGTTAGCTTCCGGCGCGAATGTAAGGGGATCGGCTTCGCGGCCCAGCGCACCGAGCGGAGTGACGATTGAAGAGGCGTCGATTCCTCCTGATCCGGATCCCTTGCCGACTCCGCCGTTCAGAACGATGGGGACTAGGTAGGGGCATTGGTGTTGGGTCGGTTCGGTCGGTACCAGGTGCTGTCGATAAACTTTCAGAGCCAGGTTAGAATTGTTGATCGAGGATTATTACGATGCATGACTTTCACTATCGGCAAGGGGAATTGTACTGCGAAGATGTGCCGCTCTCGCGCATCGCGAAAGAGGTGGGTACGCCCTGTTACGTCTACAGTCATCACACCTTAGTCCGGCATTTCCGTGTCTACGACGGCGCCTTCAAGAATATCCCGCACATTGTCGCCTTTGCGATGAAGGCCAATTCGAACCTCGCGGTGCTTCGGCTCATGGCGAAAGAGGGGAGCGGGGTAGATATCGTCTCGGGCGGGGAGTTGTTTCGCGCCCTGAAGGCGGGTGTGCCGGCTTCGAAGATCGTGTTTGCCGGTGTCGGGAAGAAGCCGGAAGAAATTCGCGATGCCTTAAAAGCCGATATCCTGATGTTTAACGTCGAGTCCTCTGCGGAGTTGCAGGCCATCAACGAGGTCGCGGCCTCCATGGGAGTCAAAGCCAGGGTCGCGTTGCGGATCAATCCCGATATCGATCCGAAGACGCATCCCTACATTTCCACGGGTTTAAAAAAGAGCAAGTTCGGGATTGCGGCTGATCGCGCAATTGAAGAGTTCAAGATTGCCGCGGCGTTCAGCCATATCAAGGTGGTGGGCCTGCACGCACACATCGGTTCTCAGCTGACGCAAGTGACTCCGTTTGTCGAGTCGCTGAAGAAAGTGTTGGCGATGGTGCAAACGCTGGCGGAGCAAGGGATTCCCCTTCGGTATATCAATATCGGTGGTGGCTTGGGCATTACCTATTCCGATGAAACTCCTCCGGAGCCCAAAGACCTGGCCGAGGCGATTTCCCCGCTCGTGCGCGATCTGAAATGTGTCCTGATCATGGAGCCCGGACGCGTGATTGTCGGTAACGCCGGGGTGTTGCTCACGAAAGTGCTCTATGCGAAAGATGGCGAAGCCAAACGGTTCCTGATCGTGGATGCGGCCATGAACGATCTGATTCGTCCCAGTCTATACGATGCATATCACGATATACGGCCGCTGTATGAGAATGTGACGCATGGGGAGAAAAAAACCGTCGATGTGGTTGGGCCAGTGTGTGAATCCGGCGACTTTTTGGCCAAAGACCGAACGATGCCAGCAATGAATGCCGGAGACCTTATGGCAGTGATGAGCGCCGGTGCCTATGGATTTGTCATGTCTTCGAACTACAATTCACGCCCCCGTATTCCGGAAGTGCTGGTGCATGAAGCGCAAATCCATGTGATTCGGTCGCGCGAAAGTTACGAGGACTTGATTCGCGGCGAACAGATCCCGGAGTTTCTTTCATAGGTCGGGTCTTTATTCTTTTCCTTGATGGAGCGTTCCATGTTTACAGGGTCTTTGGTTGCCATTGTGACGCCGTTCAAGAACGGTAAGTTGGATGAGCGCGCGCTCGGTGACCTCATCGAATGGCAGATTGTCAGTGGTACGCATGGGATCGTTCCCTGCGGGACGACCGGCGAGTCTGCCACGCTGACGCATGCCGAGCACGATCGTGTGGTGGCCTTCACTGTTGAAGCGGTCAAGCGTCGTGTTCCGGTAGTAGCAGGAACAGGATCCAATAGCACCGAAGAGGCGATTGCCCTGACGAAGCACGCGAAAGCCGCCGGCGTGGACGGCGCCCTTCTGATCACCCCCTATTACAACAAGCCTACGCAGGAAGGCCTGTTTCTGCATTACAAGGCGATTGCAGAAGCTGTCGACCTTCCGCTCGTGGTCTACAACATTCCCGGTCGAACCGGTGTGAACATGATGCCCGCCACTATCGCGCGTCTGACGGTTTGTCCAACGGTGGTTGCCATTAAGGAGGGGAGCGGTTCAGTTCAGCAGGCGTCGGAAATCATTCAACTCTGCGGAGAGCGCTTGACCGTATTGGCAGGGGATGATGCTCTGACTTTGCCCATGATGGCGGTAGGAGGCAAAGGGGTCATCACGGTGACGGCCAATCTCCTTCCGGCAAAGATGGCTCAGTTGGTCAATGCGTTTTTCGAAGGCCGACTTGAGGCCGCGCGTGCCCTGCACTATGAGCTCTATCCTCTCTTTACGGCCTTGTTTTATGAGACCAACCCGATTCCCGTCAAAGAAGCGCTACGGATGATGGGTAAAATCGACCGTGAGATGCGGCTACCGCTCTGCCCAATGGGAAACGACAATAGGGAAAAACTGCTGGCTGTGCTGAAGGCCGCTGGCCTGGTCTAGTACCCGGTGGATGTGAAGGATGTTGCCATGATCAAGGTTGTTGTTACCGGGGCTGCCGGACGAATGGGCTCTCGTCTTGTATCCCTGGTAAAAGATTCGGCATTTCTGACCCTGGCGGGGGCGGTGGAGAGCAAGGGGCATCATGCCATGGGTGAGGACTCCGGCGAAGTGGCCGGCTGCGGACGCACAGGGGTGCCGATCGTAGAAGACCTTTCCGGTCTGATGGAGCGGGGAGAGGTGGTAGTCGATTTCACGACCCCGTCGGCGACGCTCGGACATTTAAAAATTGTGGCTCAGCATCGCCGCGGCATTGTGGTTGGGACGACCGGATTTTCTCCGTCTGAGTTAGACGATCTCCGCAGCGTGAGCAAGCAAATTCCCTGCGTTTTTTCACCCAATATGAGTGTGGGGGTCAATGTCATTTACAAGGTGATCGCCGAGATGGCTAAGAGCCTCGGGGAGGACTATGACATTGAAGTGATCGAAGCGCACCATCGTCTTAAAAAAGACGCTCCCAGTGGTACCGCTCTCAAAATGGCGGAAGTTTTGGCTCGAGCCGTCAATCGGGACCTGGGGCAAGTTGGTGTCTATGCACGCAAGGGACTTATCGGTGAGCGCAAGAGGGGCGAGATTGGAATCCAGACCATTCGAGCGGGCGACATTGTCGGAGACCATACTGTGATGTTTGGAACCATGGGCGAACGCATTGAGCTTACGCATCGCGCCAGCAGTCGGGACACATTTGCACGAGGCGCGCTTCGGGCTGCCCGGTGGGTCGTTAAGCAGCCGCCCGGCCTCTATGACATGCTTGATGTATTGAGTCTCAGGTAGAGACCACCCATCAGGGCGATTCCTTCATACTCAGGCCGCAGACAGAATTTTCGCGTGGAGAATGAGCTGGCATCCGTCCAGTTGCAATTATTTCGCTATAAATCGGGAGCGCACAGCCGAAGTTGTGAGAAGGAGGCAGTACAAAGCTGGCAGTCAGCTCACCCAGTTGAGCCGGTAAGATGAAGCAGTGGGCTTATCGTGCAATGGTTTTGTGCGGAGGTCCACCGAAGGACGGTACGCCAAAGAAGATGAACTGGCCATCTTCTACTCATCGCATGTGAGCGCTCTGAGGTCGGATTATTACTGCGACGGGCTAATGTCGTGACGTGATGGGTCTCGGTTCTGCATCAGCTGCTTTTCGACGGCCACAGTTTAGGCACGCAAGTACTGTGATCGCCAAACCAGCATTCAGATCAACCGCCCGCTCCGGCAACATTGTTCCGCGGCATTTGTCACATTTATGCATGACTGGCTTATAGCATTGCGCTGTATGATAAACCATCCATCTGAAGTACTGTATCAACAGGGGAAAAGGCCCCCACAGACACAAAAGTATCTGGGCCGTTTGGTCCTAGTAATGCCCTTAAGGGATTGTTCCGTGCTCGTAAGTTGGCTAGGTAGGTCTTAATCCTACAGGCTGCGAACCCAATTTCTTTCAAATATTTAGTGGTGCAGATAGGGTATGCCACAATGTATAGATTTTTTCTGATCGCCGGGCTCCTGGTCCTTTTCTACTATCTCTTACGGCGAGCGATGCGAAAACTTCGAAACGATGGCGGGTTAGTCAGCTCAAGAGACGGGCAGGCACCAGGGAACCAGATGGTGCAGGATCCAGTCTGCCGAGTCTTCGTCCCGCGAGACAATGCCGTGAGAGAAGAGATTGGAGGTCAAACGTATTTTTTTTGCAGCCGTGGCTGTGCGACCGCATTTCAGAAGCAACTCTCGAGTTAGCAGCCGGAATAGCTAGAGTCGGACACGATCTCATCTTTATCAAAGAGCAAAATCATCTGGCATTCATTCGCCTTGAAGTTAAACAGCGGCGGTCCAGCCTTTCCTCCGGCAATGCGATTGTAAGTCCACTTTTCTCCGCCGAAAAAGCGAGAGGTTTTTGCATCGGGCGGACCCAATTCCTTTTCGACCCAGGCTCGATCTTTCCCTTGGTAGCGGGTCAGTGAGGCGTCTAAGTAGGGATTGTGGCTGCAGGCTCCTGTAAGGAGACCCATCACCAGAAGCCAGACTGATGCTCGCATATCGGTTGCCCTCCTGAATTAGGCTCGGCCGGATACGGACCGAGTGCGCTGTATCGAAAAAAGTTTAGTGGTCACTGTTGTCCCCTGTCAAACGAGTCTATCATAGGAGCGTTGACCGGTTGCCTTGCTTTCGACGTACTTCTACAATAAACCTAAAAAACACTCAGGAGCTTAAAGGAAAGGATATTCTCATGAAACTCTATCTCGACACGGCCAATGTAAAGGAAATTCAAGAGGGCGCCCACCTCGGCCTCATTGACGGCGTGACTACTAATCCATCTCTTGTGGCGAAGGAGAGACGCAGTTTCAAAGAAATGCTGCTTGAAATCTGCAACATGGTCGACGGCCCGATCAGTGCGGAGGTCGTTGGCGTCGAATCCGAGGCCATGATTAAGGAAGGGCGGGATCTGGCGAAGGTCCACAAGAATATCGTCGTTAAAGTTCCTCTCATTCCTGAAGGGCTTCGAGCGACCAAGAAACTTTCGGCGGAAGGGATTCGTGTGAATGTGACCCTATGCTTTTCCCCCACGCAGGCTCTGCTGGCCGCGAAGGCGGGTGCCTGGTGTGTGTCTCCATTTATCGGCCGCCTCGATGACGTCAGTTCGGACGGAATGGCACTGATCCGGCAGATTGTCACGATCTATAAGAACTATGACTACAAGACCCAGGTTCTCGTTGCGAGCGTCAGACACCCGCAACACGTGGTTGAGGCGGCGTTGGCAGGGGGGCATATTTGTACGATGCCCTATTCGGTGTTTCAGCAGCTGGTGAAACATCCGCTGACCGATATCGGCCTCAAGAAATTTCTCGCCGATTGGGACGCGATGGGCAAAAAATAGGGGACGCTAAGCTGAGGGATTCTTGCGCCTGTTTCCTGCGAGCCGGTGCGTAGCCTTGGCAAAAATCTGGTGAAACATAGGTCTGGTGAGTTTGCCGGTAAAGGTATTCTGCTGGCTTGGATGGTAGGAACCGACCAAGGTTATCTCCCAAGGCAACTCATAGGTTGCCCCGTGACCAAATTTCGGCAGAGGACCGGGTAGTTCCCGCCCTGATTCACGGCACGCCTTGAAATAGTGATCGAACGCAATCTTGCCCAATACGACGACTACCCGCACGTTCTTCAGAAGTTTGAGCTCACTAAGGATAAACGGTCGGCAGGCAGTGAATTCATCGGGTGCGGGTTTGTTTGCCGGAGGCGCGCATCGCACGGTCGCGCCGATATAGCAGTCAGTGAGCGCAAGGCCGTCACCGACATGAGTAGACGTTGCCTGGTTGGCGAATCCGAATCGATGCAGGGCCTCATACAACCAATCTCCGCTGCGATCTCCCGTAAAGACCCGTCCCGTTCGGTTCCCCCCATGCGCGGCCGGCGCCAGGCCCAGAATGTAGAGCCGGGCATTCGCATCTCCGAACCCCGGGACGGGTTTGCCCCAATAAGACCACTCCTGGAATTGGCGTCGCTTGGTGTCGGCGATGGCTTCGCGATAGCCGACGAGTCGAGGGCAACGGGTGCATGCGATGATGTCGGCATTGAGCATGGAGAGTCCGGACATAATAGCGGAGTGTACCAAAACCACGAGTTCCTTGTCCCTCGATGGGCTTGTTGATAGCATGAGTCTTTCAGCGTGACGAAAGGATACCCAGGGCATGCGGAACAATGATTGGGGGCTTCGGGCGTTCATCATCGGCGTCACGATGGTGCTTGGGTTGGCACCATTGTTTGCAGAGGTGTCGGTGGATTCGAAAGCCGCCGCACCAGTTTCGCCACGACTGGAGAACGACCATGGCGCGCTAGGATCCGATCGGGTAGCGGGCGACACAGAGGTCGCGTCTGAGCTTGAGGATCGGCTTGTCATTCTGCCTGAAATCAAACGGGAAGGAGAGCGGTTTTTCCTGAGCTCCTTCAAATTGCCGGATAAGTTGACCTTTGCGGGACAGTCCATTCCCTTGGATAACTGGCAGGTGCGGGAGCGGATCGAGTACGAGTTCTATCAATTCCTTGAGGATCAAGGCGAAAGCATCATTCTGGCGAAACGAACCGGCCGGTGTTTTGCGCCGGCCGAAAAGCAGCTCGCTGATGCCGGGTTGCCGGATGACCTGAAATATATGCTGTTGGTGGAAAGTAAATGCATTGCCGCAGCCTATTCTCGAGCCAAGGCGTCGGGTCCGTGGCAATTCATTAACTCTACGGGTAAACGCTACAAGCTGCATAATGAGCGCTGGCTCGACGAACGTCGCAACCTCGAGATGTCCACTGAAGCGGCCATCAAGTACCTGCGCTATCTTCGGGACCTGCAGGGCGACTGGTTCCTGGCCATGGCGTCATACAACGCGGGCGAAGATCGCGTGCGAAAACTGCTTAAGGAACAGAACGTCACGGATTTTTGGCGCATGCATGGCCCGCGAGAAACCATGCGCTATGTGGCACGTATTATTGCGGCAAAGGAGATCTATTCACAGCCTGAAAAATACCTTGGCCTGACCAAGAAAGATCTCTATCCCCCGCTTGAAACAGAAACGGTAACGGTGACGATCAAAGAGTCGCAACGCCGACTGACGTCCATTGCCGAGGAATATGGGACCTACTTTCTCGAATTGAAAATGTTGAATCCGGAGTTCACGAAGGACTACTTGCCAAAGGGCACCTATCAGGTTAAGGTGCCGCGACAGACCTGTCCGAACCGCTGTTTCAAGCAAGACAAACTTCCCTAGCTCGCATGATGCAAGTCGGCGTCCCGCAGCCCCGAACCAGAGCCCTTCTCGCGAGGCTTTTTCGGGCGGGGTTGCAGGCAGTTGATCCTTACGAGGCAGTGTGCCGTCAGGTCAACATCCGGCGCGGGCAACTCACCATTGGCTCACAGCACTATCCCCTCAAGCAACTCAAGCGAATCGTGGTGGTCGGCGCAGGAAAGGCGTCGGCGCGTATGGCGCTAGCGCTCGAGCATCAGCTCGGGGCGCGAATCGATACCGGGCTGGTCGTGGTGAAGTATGGCCATGGCGCGCCAACCAACGCCATTCGTATCGTGGAGGCCGGGCATCCCATTCCAGATGCCGCCGGTCTTCAGGCCAGCCGCATGATCATGGCGCTGGTAAAGACGTTAACGGCCGAGGACCTTCTCATTGTGCTGCTTTCCGGCGGCGCCTCAAGCCTCCTGCCCGCGCCTGCGTCCGGCATTGCGCTCAAGGACAAACAGCAGACGACCAAATTATTGCTCCGGTCCGGGGCAACCATTCATGAGATGAATGCGGTGCGCAAGCACCTCTCGTGCGTCAAAGGCGGGCAACTCGCTGCCGCCACTGCCGCGCGTGTGGCTGGGGTCATTCTGTCCGACGTCATTGGAAACGACCTCGGCACGATTGGGTCAGGGCCCACCGCTCCGGATCCCACCACCTTTCGAGAGGCCTGGGAGATTGTCGAGCGATATGGGGTCACAAGAAAAATTCCTCTGTCCGTGCGTCGACGCCTGGAGATGGGCATGAAGAACGGTACAGCGGAAACGCCCAAGCCCCACGCTCCGCTGTTTCGTCGCGTCGATAATATCCTGATCGGGGACAACCGGGCGGCCGTCGATGCCGTCGTCACATCTGCGAAGCAGCAGGGGCTACGCACGCTGGTGCTGTCCACGACGCTCACGGGTGAGGCTAGAGAGCTTGCGAAAATGTTCGGCGCCATGGCCCGGGAGATTGCGGCACAGGGGCGTCCCATTCAGCGGCCCTGCTGCGTCATCGCAGGGGGAGAGCCTACGGTCACGATTCGAGGTGAGGGAACGGGCGGGCGGGCGCAAGAGTTTGCCCTCGCTGCTGCAGCGGAGATCGCCGGATTGTCGAATATCTGGGCGGCCGGATTCGCGACCGACGGTACCGATGGGCCGACTTCTGTGGCGGGGGCTGTTGTGGACGGCCATACGGTCGCGCGGGCGCACCGTGGCAAGCTCAATCTGTCACGCGCCTTGCTGGACAACAATGCCTATCCATTCTTCCAGAAGCTTCACGGCCATATTGTGACCGGTCCAACCGGGACCAATGTAAACGACCTTTACCTCCTCCTCGCACTCTAGCTACTATCCCGGTCGATGACTGATCCACTGCTTCTTTCCCTGGAGGAGAGTCACGATCCGGGTCTCGTCGGAGGCAAGACCGTCGGCTTGAGCAAGTTATTCGCGGCCGGCTTTGCCGTGCCCGGGGGACTGTGCGTCACGACCGCCGTGTATCGCCAAAGTCTGGCCGCAGCAGGGATCGAGGCGGAAGAGGTGTGGCGGAGGGTGCTGCACTCATCCGGGGAGGAGCGGGCCCGAGAGCAGGCGCGAATCCGGGGATGCCTATTGAGTCAGGCCTGGCCGGCTGGATTCCAGGCCGCATTGGAGTCGCGACTTGCCGGGTTAATGAATGATCCGGCGACGCGTTGGGCCGTGCGGTCTTCAGCGACCAATGAGGATGCTGAACAGGCGAGTGCGGCGGGGCTCTATCACACGTCTCTCGGCCTGTCGTCTCCAGAGGTTTTGCAAGGAATCTGTGATTGTTGGCTGTCCTTGTGGGACGACTCCGTGGTCGAGTACCTCTTGCGGACCGGCGGCGAAGCAGCTTGCCCATCCATGGCCGTTGTGATCCAGCCTCTGCTCCAGGCCGCAGTTGCAGGCGTGGCCCACTCGATCCATCCTGTCACGGGACGCACCTCCCAAGTCGTCATCAATGCTGTGCCCGGTCTCGCCTCGCCCTTGGTGAGCGGCGAGGTGACGCCGGACCAGTATATGGTCGAGATGGCAGAGGATGATGGTCAACCTCTCCGCATTCGGCGACGTCTCCTAGCCAGGAAACGGCAGAAGCTAGTAACGACTCCAGCTGGAGTGCAAATCGAGGTGATTCCTGATTCCGCGCAGCAACAGTCCTCGTTATCCGATACGCAACTCTTGGAATTGGCTCGGCTGTCGAAACAGGGCGAGGCTGCATTTGGATGTCCGATCGACCTCGAATGGGTGTGGGATGCTCAACAATTGTGGGTGGTCCAGGCGAGGCCGATTACCGGCGTGCGACCGTTCGCGACTTTGACGAACGATGAGTGCGAGTGGACGCGGGCGAATTTGAAAGAAACCATGCCGGAATTGCCGAGTCCATTGGGCCTCTCGTTTCTTCAACGCTTCATGGATTCCTATATCGTCGCCCCCTATCGACGACTCGGCTGTACGGTTCCTGCCGGACTCTCGTCGGTTCGGGTGTTGCACGGACGCCCCTATCTCAATGTCACCCTGTTTTACACCCTCATTTCACAACTCCATGGGAATCCGGCGTTCTTAAGCGAACAGATGGGCGGAGAACCGGTGAGCTTTACGCCGTCGGTGCGACGCCTCGGAAAGCTCGCACTTATCCGGGCAGGGTTATTCATGATGCGTGAATGGCGCAGAGTGGAGCGCGAAGGGCGCCAGAACTTTGCCGTCATGAAAAAAATGGCGGAGACCTACCAAACCGACCGTGTCAGGCACCTTTCCGCACAAGAGCTGGCGGAGATCCTTGAGCGTTTGAGTCAGTGGCTTGATGAGCACGAGGCAACGTTCGGGATTGCGGGAGGCGTGGCGCAGAGCCTTCAGGCGATGAGCACCTTTCTCCCTGGCTGGCTCGGTGCAGATTGGCGCGAATTGCTCAATGCGTCGTTGCAAGGGCAGGGGACTGTGATTAGTGCTCAACAAATTGTACAGCTGGCTGACCTTGTGGAGGTTGCGCGGTGCGAGGACATCGTACAACGATGGTTTGTCTCAGAAGGCTGGCAGCCGCATGGCTTTCGGGAGGCTCTCAAGGGAACCCGGTTTCTGCGACGGTTCGAGCAGTATCTGGCCGATTATGGGCATCGCGCGGTCGGAGAGTCGGACATCATGTCCCCGCGCATCGCGGAGCAGCCGGATGCCGTATTGGTTGTGTTGCGGACTCATCTGCGCGCTGGAGATGCGGTCTCTCCAGGGGAACTCCTATCTCACCAGGCGCAACGCCGGGAGGAAGCGATCGCGGAAATCAATCGGCGTTTTGGATGGCGGCGTCACCGGGGGGCCGTCTTTCGCTGGTGGTATCGGCGGCTCAGTCGCTTTTGTGTGCTGCGGGAGGCCAATCGTCATCACTTGATGTATTACTCCACGGCTGTGCGGCATCTGCTGCTGCAACTCGGCGAGCGGATGGTGGAGCAGAAAGTCCTGACCCGGCGTGACGATGTCTTTTATCTGACCTTGGAGGAGCGAGCGGCATTGAGTAACGGGGCACAGCGCGATTGGCAGCGGGTTGTCCTGGATCGGCGGGAGGAGCGGAGACATTACAGAGAGGTACAGGTTCCCGACACCATCCGGGATTGGGAAGCGGTTGTTGGGCAAGGAGCTCAGTCAGCAGGTCAGGGGACAGACGGCTTGTTGCGTGGTATTGCCATCAGCGCCGGGACAGTGACCGGCCCCGTCCGCATCGTTCGATCGACGGATGACTGGGGGCGAGTGCGGCCGGGTGACATCCTTGTCGTTCCGGTGATCGATCCGGGCATGGCGCCGCTTTTCGGTGTGGCAGGAGGCCTGGTAGCGGAAATGGGCGGTACGCTTTCGCACGGTGCGATCATGGCCCGGGAGTATGGCCTTCCGGTCCTGGCCAATGTGCCCTATGCCACCAGTCTTTTGTGCGAAAATGAGCAGGTCCAAATTGTGAGTTCAACAGGCGTGATCAACCGATTGGTCTCTTGACGTTTCTCCTGGTTTCTCGTACCCTCTACGCGATTTCCCTACAACGGGCTGGTGGAAGGAATTCCAGGGATGCTGTGCATTCGTAGGGCGCCATGATCGATCTCACCTCCACAACATTCGTCGCGGGTGGAGTGGCCGGACTCGGGGTCGGCGTTCTGGTGGCCGGATGGTGGGTGACGGTTCGTATGCAATCTCGCATTCAGGCTCAGTTGCTCGAAAGCGGGGAGCGGGCGGAACGGGCTGGCGCATTGGCCATGGCGCTCCAACAGCGCCTGGATGATCACCGGTCAGAAGTGGGACAGCTGCGGCAGGCGCTGGCCGAATCGCAAGAAGGCCGGACGAAAGCCGAAACGCGCATGGAAGTGATGGCCCGTAGTTTGGAGGATCAGAAGACATTGCTTGCGCAGGCGCGGCAGGAATTGCACGAATCCTTCGAGGCTTTGTCGGGGCAGGCCTTGAAGCAAAACAATGAGGCATTCTTGAATCTTGCCCGCACCTCATTTGAAACCTTGCAGGCGGAGGCCAAAGGGGAGTTATCCCAGCGCCAGCAGGCCATCGGCGAACTGGTGAAGCCGCTCGAAGAGTCGCTGCAGCGCTATCGGGAGCAACTGCAGCAGGCCGAACAGGTTCGGCAGCGGGAGTATGGCGGGCTGGACCAGCAATTGAAATTCATGGCCGAATCCCACCAGCGGCTCCAGCAGGAAACCACTAATCTGGTGAAAGCCTTGCGGGCCCCGTCGGTGCGCGGACGGTGGGGTGAAATGACGCTCCGTCGTGTGGCTGAGCTGGCGGGTATGGTCCCGCACTGCGATTTTATGGAACAGGATTCGGTCGGATCGATGGAAGGGCTTCTTCGTCCCGACATGGTCGTGTACTTGCCCGGTGGCCGACAGATCGTGGTGGATGCCAAGACCGTGTTGGCGGCGTACCTCGATGCCTATGAAGCACAAGATGACCAGCAGCGGCAGGCGCACTTGCAACGCCATGCGAGCCAGGTACGGACCAGAATGGACGCGCTCAGCCTGAAGGCCTACTGGACGCAGTTCGGGCAGACCCCCGAATTCGTCGTGCTGTTTCTGCCTGGTGAGCAGTTTCTTGGCGCCGCATTGGAGCAGGACCCCACGCTGATCGAGGATGGCTTCGCCCAGGGGGTGGTTCTCGCCACGCCGACTACGCTGATGGCGCTGCTGCGCGCTGTGGCCTATGGGTGGAGGCAGGAACAATTGACCGAACATGCCGAGCAGGCGGGCCGTCTCGGAAAAGAACTCTACGAGCGGATGGCGGTCCTCACCGACCATCTTAACGATATCGGTCAGGCGCTCGGGAAAAGTGTCGGGGCCTATAACAAGGCGGTCGGCTCGCTGGAATCGAGGGTGCTGCCGGCAGCTAGAAAATTCAAGGATCTCGGGATATCATCAGAGAAGGACATCGCGCTGCTGGAAGCGTCCGAGATGGAACCGAGGGACGGGCTTCCCTTTGCGGCCGAGGACATGAGGACGTTAGGATAATGCATCCCCAGGATATGGTGGCAGAGTTTCACCGAAAGTTCGACATTCCGGTTGGCGACAGGCCATCAATACCTGCGGAAACCACGAGGCAGTTGCGGGTGCGGCTGATTCAGGAAGAGTTTGCCGAACTTCAGGAAGCCATGGCCGCGCAGGACCTCCCGGGGGTGGCGAAGGAACTGGCCGACCTCCTATATGTGGTGTATGGCACGGCCGTGTCTTACGGCGTGGACATGGATCCGGTCTTCCGCGAGGTGCATCGATCGAATTTGAGCAAAGTCGGGGGCTATAAACGGGAGGATGGAAAGTGGGTGAAACCACCGACCTATTCTCCGGCTGACGTGGAACCGCTGCTTGCGGTGCAGTTGTCAGGGAATGTGCGTTCTGCCTCACAGGTGGAGAACGGGATGCGGGAGTCAGAATCCTAGTATGAAAGAGCTGTATTGTCCGGCGTGTGGCACGCCCTGTGTCAGAGTGATTTCCGGGACGAGTCTCATGGAAAAGACATTGAACCGGCTGTCCATTTTTCAGGTTCGTTGCCAGCTCTGCGCGACTCGCTTCCAGGCTCGCAGGCCGGGGAACCGGCTCACCACGCAGGAATTCGATCGCCGTGAGTATCGACGGCTTTCGGCCAACTTTGCGGCCACACTGATTTTGGATCAACCGGCGACCGGCGGTGTCGTCACCGATATTTCAATGGGCGGGTGTACTGTGCAGGCGACCACGTCGCTTCCACGCGGCACCTTCGTGAAATTTGTGCTGCACGCCCCGTCCGGACAGCCGGATATCAAGGTGGATGCGGCCATGATCTGCTCGATTCAGCCCCTGTCGATCGGGGTGAAATTCCTGGAGTTTCACTCCGAAGATAAGCAGCGCATGGGGCAGTTAATCCTCGAACTCCTCGCGTACCAACAAGCGCCTCCCCGCATCCCCGCTTAATCAAGAGACAGGCTCGGTCTTGTTTCACAGGAGGGATGTTTCTGCCTGCTCGCGGGGGCGAGGGATGCCCTGTCGGGTCCAGAGTCAGGACTTACGTCTGATCGTCACCAGCTCGTTATCGAGGATCCGGACTGTTCCGATGCGAACGGCGCCGAGGAGGACTACCTGACGCTGAATAGTCTTTATTGGCTCCAGTGTATGGGGATCACAGACCGCGAGATATTCTGGCGTTGTCAGAGACTCTTCCGCCACAAGGCGAGCCATCCGGCGTTGGAGGTGAATCCCGCGCCGTTCTCCGTTACGAATGGCTGCTGCGCCGACCTGAAGCGCGCGATAGAGCGCAGGCGCAGCTCGTCGCTGCTCTGCTGAGAGATAGACGTTCCGTGAACTCAGCGCCAATCCGTCGGCTTCCCGCACGGTCGGATGCACGATCAGCCTGCCTGACAGGTTGAGGTCCTGTACAAGTTGTCGCACCAGGGCCGCCTGCTGAAAATCTTTCTGGCCGAACCATGTTGTGTCAGGCTGGACCAAAGACAGCAATTTCGTCACGACGGTGGCCACACCCTGAAAGTGTTGTGGTCGCGCCTCGCCTTCCCAACGTCGCGCGATGGCCGGGACCGTGACGATGGTCTGAGAGCCGGCCGGGTACATGGTTGCTGCGGTGGGGGCGAAGATGGCGTCGACCCCTTCCTTCCGGCAAAGCGCATGATCGAGCCGAAGCTGGCGTGGATATTTCGAAAGGTCTTCCCTCGGTCCGAATTGTGTCGGGTTGACAAAAATGCTGACCACGACTGCGTCACAGGCCAATCGAGCGGAACGAATCAAGGCGCGATGGCCCTCGTGGAGAGCTCCCATCGTCGGAACGAATCCGATGGTCACCCCTTCGCGGTGTAGTTGGCGGCTCCAGTCGGCCATGGCCGCGGTCGTGCGGATGGTCTTCACGCGCGGGGGCCTTCCGCTGGTGGTGAACTGCAGGTCGGTCTGGATCCATAACGGGAGTTCGGCTGGGGGTCGAGCCGGCGAACCACCGATGGATCGGCGAGCGTCGCCAGGAGTTCGCGAAGGCTTTTTCCGAGCACCGGATGGCGCCGATCGGGATCGAGCTCAACCAAGGGCGCCAGGACGAATCGACGTTGATGGAGTCGAGGGTGCGGAACCATCAGGCTCGGGTCGGTCAGGACACAGTCGTCGTAGAACAGCAGATCAAGATCGAGCGTGCGCGGTCCCTTGCGGTTGTCCGGATCCCGCCCGAGCGCTCGCTCGATTTCACGGCAAATTTCGAGCAGGCTCTTGGGCGTAATGTTCGTGTCGATCTGCACGACCCCGTTCAGGAACCAGTCCGGTCCCGGGGACGCCCCGTCATCGATCGGTTCGGTTTCATAGAGCGACGAGACGGCATCGAGGCGTGAGTGCGGCAGGAGGCCGAGCAGGGTCACGGCCCGGTCGCAAAAGTCGATCCGGTTACCCAGATTGGAACCGAAGCCGATAAATGCCGTCGCCATAGCCTGAACCAGGCTCAGAATCCGGCCTTGCGGATTCGTTCCACCGCCTCAGCCAGCCGCTCTTTGGTTGTGCACACGGTCATGCGGATATAGCCCTCGCCGGGCGCGCCGAAGCCGTTCCCGGGTGTTGTCACGATGCCGGCTTTCTCCAGCAGATGGGCGGTAAACGAGGCCGACGTGTAACCCTTCGGCACCGTCACCCAGATGTAGAAGGCGGCAGGGGGTGGATCGACTTCCAATCCCAGCTGCTTCAGGCCCGGCACGAGTGTGTCGCGCCGCTCCTGATAAATCTTGCGCAACTCGTCCGTCACGGAGTCATCCAGCCCCAGGGCCGTGATGCCGGCCGCTTGAACCGCCTCGAACACGCCCGAGTCGAGCTGGCTCTTCACTTTGCCAAGCCCCGCCAAGACATCTTTATTGCCGACGGCGAACCCGATGCGCCAGCCGGTCATATTGTAGGTCTTGGAGAGGGAGTGGAATTCCACGCCGACATCCTTTGCGCCTTCGACTTCGAGGAAACTGGCCGGCCGCTTGTCGTCGTAGAAAATTTCCGAGTAGGCCGCGTCGTGGCAGACGATGACCTGGTTCTCCTGCGCAAATTCCACCACACGTTTGAAGTAGTCTTTGCTCATGATGACGGATGTCGGGTTATTCGGCGAGTTCAGCCATATCAGTTTGGCTTTTTTCGCGACATCCTTCGGGATCGCCTTAAGATCGGGCAGGAAGCCGTTAGCTTTCGTGAGCGGCATGATCTGTGAGATACCGCCGGAGAAACTGGTGCCGACCGGATAGACGGGGTACCCGGGACTGGGGACTAAGACAATGTCGCCCGGATTGACAAAGGCGAGATGGACGTGCCCGATCCCTTCCTTCGATCCGATCAAGGTCAGCACTTCGTTCGCCGGATCCAGAGTGACGTTGAACCGGCGTGTGTACCAATCGGCCACGGCTTTGCGGAACGAGAGCATGCCTTCATAGGAGGGGTATTGGTGGTGTTTCGGGTTCTTCGCCGCTTGAGCCAGACTTTCGATGATCGGCGCCGGCGTCGGAAGATCAGGATCACCGATGCCGAGGTTGATGATATCGACTCCGCGCGCGAGTGCCTCTTGCTTCATCTTGTCGATGGCGGCGAACAAATACGGAGGCAGTGTCTTGATGCGGGTTGCGACTTCAATCGGGAAACCGGCCATGCGAGAGAACTCCTTTGTTGGCCTGAGCGTTGACGCTCAGCTGTGTGCGATGTGTGAGCGGCTGGCAGCCGTCAACCTAGGATCGGCAAGGCGCTAGGGTACCCCAGGATCACTCTCGCAATCAACGGACTGAGTGGCGGGATGGCCGGAGGCATCGTTGGTCCGGTTCCGGTAAAGGTTAGACAAATCCTGCATCCTATGGTCTCATTTCATGGCATGGATGCGACCAGCCTATGGCCGGCAATTGGAGCGCTTCTGCTTGCCTTGGGAACTGCGGCGCTGCTCCCGCACCTCCGGCCGCTTCAATTCGCCTCGACTCCGCGATACTCCTCGATAGATGGGCTTCGGGGGTACCTGGCGTTGGCTGTGTTCCTCAGCCATTCTTCAATCTGGTATTTCTATGTGCGCTCCGGCACGTGGGAGGTTCCCCCGTCCAATTTTTACACACAGCTGGGGCAAAGCAGCGTCACCCTCTTTTTCATGATTACCGGGTTCCTGTTCTGGTCGAAGCTGCTTGATGGCCAGATGCAACCGATCGACTGGCCACGGCTCTATCTTGCTCGGCTATTTCGGCTGGGGCCCCTGTATGTGTTGGCGGCGGCCATTGTGGTGATGGTGGCGCTCTACGTCGCAGGCTTTCAGCTGAGGGAATCGCTGTCGGTCGTTGCAGGGGAGATCGCGAAATGGCTGATGTTTACGATTCCCGGCATTTCGCCTGTGAATGGATTTGCGGAAATTGTTCCCCTTGCCGGGGCTGTCTGGTCCCTACCGTATGAGTGGCTCTTCTATGCCTTTCTTCCTATCGGGTCGTTGTGCGTGCGTGCGGTACCGCCGTTGTCCTGGTTGTGCGTCAGTGCCTCGGCAGTTGTGATTCTCACGATGGTGATGCCGGAGGTGCGTGGGCCGGTGTTGTATGCGTTCGGCGGAGGGATGGCCGCGGCCGGCCTGGCGCGCGTGGCTGCGATACGTACTATGCTCTCGCAGGGAGTCTGGGGCATGATCGCACTGGCCTGCATCATGACGGTCCTATGGGTGTTCCCTACGGCCTATGCCGTTCCGGCTGTTGTGGTATTAGCCGGCGGATTCTGCATTATTGCCTGCGGAAACTCTCTCTACGGCGTTCTTGAATGGCCGGCGTCTGTTGTGCTGAGCGAGATGGCCTACAGTCTGTATTTGCTGCATAGCATAGTGCTGTTTGTGACGTACCGGTTGGTGCTTGGAGAACGGGCTGCTACTCTTTCGGCCGCTGAGCATTGGTCGATTGTGCTCTGCCTCGTTCCCGTCTTGATCCTGTTGTGTTATGCCACGTTCCGGCTCATTGAGAAACCAGCCATGGCCGCTGTTCCACGTTGTCACGCGTGGTTGATGGCTCGCTGGGGGTAAAGAGAGGACGAACGTGGTTCCCGGTTCCCCTTAGGAAGTCGTCGGTTGACAGAGGCGGCGGCTGTCCTTACAGTTGAATGGTAAGACTGTGTCGCGGCCTTCTGAAGTCGGAGCGCTCCGTGACACGATGCCTGGTTCCGAGGCGGCTACGACCGTTCACCACTGATCATGCGGCCATGAAATTACTCGCGCCCTGCCCATCGAGTCCCAATTGTGTGTCGACACAAGTACCCGATCAGGGGCACGGCATTGCCCCCTACCGATATCAGAAAAGTCCGGAGGCGGCGAGAGAAGCCTTGAAGACAATTGTGGGCCTTCTGCCCCGCTCGAAACTCGTCGAGGAAACCGAGGCCTACCTCCACTACGAATTCACCAGTCTGCTGTTACGGTTCGTCGATGATGTCGAGTTTGTCTTTGACGATACGACCAAGACCATCCACTTCCGGTCAGCCTCTAGGACTGGATATAGCGATCTTGGTGTGAATCGTCGGCGGATGGAGGAGATTCGCACGTGGATCGAAGGTAAATTGTAGTTCAAAATCGGACAATTCCTGGCGACTAATTTTGGGGTTTTTTGAAAAGCCGCAGATTCGATTGTACTTCGGGGCGATTTCTAGTTGATTTGATCTTCTCGAGCCGTCAATATGGAATTGAGTCAAGGCACCGCGTGCAGGATTGTAGACCGCACAAGTACAAAACTGAGAGCCTGTTGTGATTAAACGAGCATCCCGCCTCATGACAGTGTTGCTCCTGGGGCTTTCGAGTGCCTGTGTTTCCGTGCAGGTTGATCCGCTGACGACCAAGGCATTTGAGCCCAGGTCGGGGGGCGAGGGCGTGACGACGCTACAGCGCGAGCCGAATCATGGCCATGTGCAGATTGCGCGCATTGTCGCGACAAGCGAATATGCCAGCGAGGAGACGCTACGCGACCGTATCCGGGAACGAGCCAAAGAGTTAGGGGCCGACGCGGTTGTGCTTGGCGATGCGGATGTCCGGCGCCTCTCGGATCGGGGCCCTACGTTTCAGTCGACAATGGGCACGAGTGTGTCGGGAGCGACATCGACCAATTCATATCGCAATGGGTATTGGAATCCATTCCGAATGGACGCCTGGAGTTTTGCGCAGGGGGCCGGGGGCGGGCAAGGGTGGATGCTTCACATGTCGGGTTTGGCGATTCGGTATGTCACAGCAGAAGAGTTGCGTGCCGCTCCAAGTTCTTCCCCCTCCTTGCCATAACCTGGTTGTTGCGCTGGTTCGAACCGTTTAGGAACGTTCCTCCTCACTACGTCGCATCGATGGTTCCGTTGTAGCTGGGGATGTCAACGGACCAGTCGGTATTCGCGTTCCTATCCACCAGTGGTCCCCCAAAAAGCGGCAGAGTTGTGCGCTCATGGTGAGCAGGGACGGGAGTGCCGACAGAGATACATCACAATGCTTGACCGCTGGTGGTAAGTTTGACATAAATACATGTGCTTTGTTCGAGTTAGGATCAAATACTCAGCTGTGTGATGGTCTGTAGCCTTTTTCTCGAAGTCATTGCCCTGCCGCGAGCCATGTATCTGCGTGAACTCGAGAGGAATGAATAGGGTGCTATGTCCGTGATGAATTTTGACCAGGGGCACCCGGTGGCCTTGCCGCATGTTCGCATTCGGCCTGCCAAGGGCCTGTTGGAATTGGATCTGGCGAGCCTATGGCGGTATCGGGAGCTTATTCATATTCTGGTCTGGCGTGATGTTACTGTGCGGTACAAGCAGACGCTGTTGGGCGTGGCGTGGGCCATGTTCCAGCCTGTGGCAACGATGCTGATTTTTACGGTGGTGTTTAGCGTGATGGGGAAGATTCCTTCGGACGGTTTTCCCTATCCCGTATTCCTCTATGCGGGGCTGTTACCGTGGTTTTATATTTCCCAGGCGCTGAGCCGGGGCGGAACCAGTTTGGTGGGAGAAGCGCCGCTCATCAGTAAAGTGTATTTTCCTCGCCTCATTCTGCCTCTGTCCGCGACGATCGCGCCTCTGGTTGATTTGCTCCTGGCGTTCATCGCGTTCTTAGGCCTCATGGCCTGGTTTCAAGTCATGCCGACCTGGCACATTCTGTTGTTGCCGCTGTTTGCCGGGCTGGGCGCGACGGTTACATTAGCCGCCGGGCTCTGGGTCTCGGCGTTGTATGTCCGGTATCGGGATGTCGGGCATATCCTCCCGATGTTCATTCAGTTGTGGATGTTTGTGTCGCCGATTCTGTATCCGGTCAGCAAAGTGCCGGAATCGTGGCGTGCCATCTATGCCTTGAATCCTGTGGTGAGCGTGGTCGAGGGATTTCGATGGGCGCTCATTCCAGGGTTTCAGGTCGACTTTTCGATGTTTCTTCCCAGCCTGGGCATTGTCTTCGTCGTCCTCCTCGGCGGATTGATTTATTTCCGTTCGATGGAACGAACGTTTGCGGATGTCATCTAAATGAGTAATGTTGCAGTCAGGGCGGAGGGGTTGGCGAAGCACTATCGGCTCGGGGCTGGAACCGTTCAGCATAACACGCTTCGTGACCAGGTCATGCATCGCTTCAAGGCCCTCACGCAGTGGGGTTCGGGCCGTTCCGAGCCGGATCCTTCATTCTGGGCGTTGAAGGATATTTCATTCGAGGTCAAACAAGGGGAAGTGCTGGGTATCATCGGGCACAACGGCGCCGGGAAAAGCACGTTGCTCAAGATTCTTTCCCGGATCACTCAGCCGACGAAAGGCACTGCGGATATTTACGGGCGGGTCAGCTCGCTCCTTGAAGTCGGCACAGGGTTTCACTCCGAGTTGACCGGGCGAGAAAATATTTTCCTGAACGCGGCGATGTTAGGCATGCGTCGGAACGAAGTCCGGAGAAAGTTCGACGAAATTGTCGCCTTCTCAGGCGTGGAAGAATTCATCGATACGCCGGTGAAGCGGTATTCAAGCGGTATGTACGTGCGGCTGGCATTTGCCGTGGCGGCGCATCTTGAACCAGAGATTTTGATCGTCGATGAGGTGTTGGCCGTCGGCGACGCCAGTTTTCAGCAAAAGTGCCTGGGGAAAATGGAAGAGGTGAGCCGAAGCGGGCGGACAGTCCTCATCGTCAGCCACAATATGACCATTATCGAAGGCCTCTGCGAGCGGGCGATTCTGCTGGAGAAGGGGCGGGTCACGAAAGTCGGCAAGACCCAAACGGTGGTTGAGGGGTACGCAGATGCCATTCGCAGTCAGGCCAGCATGGCGATCGCCGCGCGTGCGGACCGGGTCGGCTTGGGAGAAATTCTTCTCACGGAAATCGAATTGTTGGATAAAGACCGGCATTCGGTGGCCGCTGCGATCACGGGTCGGGATGCGATCATCAGGATGTACTACCGTTGCGCTGAGGGAAAAGAGTTTCGGAATTGCCGCGTGAGCATCTCTGTCAATGGCCGCAAGGGGCAGGATTTGTTCGTCCTCTCGACCGATATCGTCAATCCTGCGCCATTGACCCTGCGCGGGAGCGGATACATAGATTTTATTGTGCCGGAGCTGCCGCTGACGGGCGGAGCGTACTTTTTTCAGTCGTACATTGAATCCAGCGGGCATGCTCAGGATTGGATCAGGAACGTCGCGCCGTTTTCGGTGCTTGACGCCGACTACTATGGAACGGGCAATCTGTGCCCGCCGGGTTGGGAAGCCAACGGCGTACTGATTCGATATCGCTGGGAATCCAGCGACGACCTCCGGGCCGACACGGTGCCCTTCCGCGCTCGCGAAAAATAAGCCGCTTGCGAAGCCTACGTTCCCCGCCGGTTTGTGTCCACCTGCACCTCTGCTTCGCCGCTGTCGAGTAATCACTTATCGCTCCGCAACCAGCCAAGAGTGCGCTACGATTCGGCATATCACTCCTGATGGCGATCGATTGAGGCGTACGCATGGGCTCCGGGTTTGAAGACGGGCAGCAGGCACAACTCGAGCTGGCCGGATTGAGGCGCACGCTGAAATGGACGAATATCCAACGTGAACAATTGTTGGATCGTCTCGATCTTCTCCGCCTCGACAACCAGCGTCTGCAGGAGCGCGTGGACGAGCTGGAGCGTCAATTGGCAGAGACGAGGCAGCAACAAGCTCTCTTTTAGCCCGGCGACGCACATCCTGTCCTCTCCGCAAGGCACCGTTTTCTGGCTTTCCCCACATCTCCGCATGATACAGTAGGCGCGCGGGTGTCACTCGATGCCACGTCGCGGAGGGCCTTCTCGTCGCCATGACACATTCGATCAAGACCGTCGACGATCTCCGTTGGTTTCTGACGCACACGCAGGGGTTTCGTGGCGGCCGGGTGACTGATGTGCACGTGGCCAAACGCCTGATTTTCGACGAGGAGTCAGGCCGGGATGTCACAGCAGGGAGTATGGTAACCGTGGTCGTACGCTACCACGTCCATGGCATACTTCGGATCACCAAGCTCACCTTGCAGGGGGTTACCGACCTCTCCATATTCGAGCAGGACGGGAGTGACAGCTCCCCGCTGGGGATGATCCAGGTGGAGTTACATGAAGGTAAACTGCGATTCTGGTTTGATCCGCAGGGGGATCTTTACGTCGTGTGCGAAGAAGCGATGCTTGAGGAGGTATCGGTGCCCCATAGCGACGCGGATGTGGGTGGTGCGGCGACGCAATGGATGTTTCAGGCCGATTCCGGCGAACCTCCCACGGTGGCCTGGTTGCTGAACGAACTCGATCAGGCGGGGGTGCCTTGTATCTGGAAATCACCGGCACAAAGGCCGGCTCCTCGCCAGGTCATGTGTTGGCAGGGGGAGTTAGTGGCTGCAACCGATGCGGACGCCGGCCCGACCGCAGCACTTGCCGTGCAGATGTATGGACCGATCGATGGGGCCGGCTTTGGGATCAGGCTGCAATCACGCAGCGCTACGGGCCAGCCTGTGGGCCGGTTGCTGAGAATGGTGACCGAGGTCATTACGCAACGGTATGCAGGGACCTGTCTGGCCGGACAGATGGTGCTTTCACACGAAGATTGGTTGAAGCGTCATCTCACCGGACGCGGACACTAGGACGCGGCGACTGTGGCGAGGATGCGGTCGTTAGCTGGCATGTCCGTGTCGGCCATTCCCGTTCATGTTCCCGTTTCCGTTCTTCACGCCCTTCCGGTTGACACATTCCACCAAGTGCCAGAATTTCATCGGATTGACCTTTTCTTTCCGGGCCACATGCAGATCGGTACCTTCCAATACGGTATTCAGTGAGAGGTCGGTACGGAAGCCGATATGTTTGCAGAGGGGGGAAATGACTTTTTCCACGGCAGCGATCAACTTGTTGCCATTGCTGAAATGGTTCAGCATGATGATGCGGCCGCCTGGTTTGCAGACTCGAATCATTTCGTTGACCACCTTGCGGTAATCGGGTACGGCGGTGACCACGTAGGCGGCCATGACGGTGTCGAAACTGTCGTCGGGGAAGTCCATTTTTCCCGCGTCCATCAGCATCAGCCGCACGTGGTCCAGATGATAGTGGGATTGGCGTTGTCTGGCCTTGGCCAGCATGCCGGAAGATAGGTCGATGCCGGTGATATTGCAATTTTTCGGGTAATACTCGAGGGCGATTCCCGTCCCCACGCCGACTTCCAGGATATTTTCTTCAGGCCGGATTCTGAGGTTGCGCACGCAGGCTTCGCGCGACTCGTGGAAGATTTTTCCAAAAATATGATCGTAGACGCCGGAATAACTGGTGTACACTCGCTCGACTTTGGCGATATCCATCGTCCCTCCGCAAAACCACGCCTCTCTACCCGCACCCTCTGCAGGGCAGAAGTAACGGCGATGAGAAGTGTAGTGTGGAAAAATCTATGAAGGCGGGACCGCTATCCGGATGACTCGTCCTCACCCGCCGGACAAGAACGGGCTTAATGTAGCCAAAGCACTCATGGGGAGTCAACAGGTTCCTCCGGTTTTTGAACCGTGGCGCGTGGTGTCGGGGCTTGATTCTCCGCAAAGCCCTGTGGGAAGTTTCCGCTATGATATTGGCCGGTGCGTTTGCCCTGGTGTTATTAGTCGGATTGATCGTCGGCGATTGGATGTACTTTACGCGCCTCTCTTCCGACGCCAGTCGTTACGGGTATGGACTCGGGCAGATACAGGACCGGTTTGCCGCGTTGACCCTCCCGAAGCTGCTGCGCGCATTCGACAGGAATGGATTCTTGAGTTTGCCCCATGGCGTCGCGCGGGTCTTCCCGGAGGCAAATCGGATGGTGATCAGGCCGACCCACCGTCTGTTTTCCATGCGCTTCCGCACGGCCTGGCCACTGAAGGGCTCTATCGAACTGGCATCGGAAGCTGAGGGGCTCCGCATGGTGTGCACGAAGCGGGTCCCTTGGTCATCTTCGATCCTCACCTTTCTCTGGTTCAGCCTGGTCGGGTTCGGGACGCTCGGCTTTCTCATCACGTACCTCCTCCAGGGAGGGCTTGAATCGTTGGGGAGTGTGCTGCTGGGAATCGGCGTGACCGGCGTGGGATTGATCGTGGTCGCCTTCGGTCTGTTGACGGTCACGGTGGCCTATCGCATCGAAAATACGCGACTGATGCTGGTGTATACGGAACTCATTGCTATGGCAATGGAGAATAAAGACGTCGCATAGCCCGGATGAGCCACCCGGTAGCCGTCGAGTGCCGCAGGCGGCTTGGGGAAGAGTACAGGTTAGGGCGTTGTGCGGTACAGGTCGAGCAGGTGGTTGAATTCTGGCGGTAGGCCCAGCGCTGCCCCGGATCGTGTCAGGCCCGCAATGATCCCGCGATGTTTCAGGCTCAAACCCGACTCGATGAAGGCTTGCTGAAAGTGGACCCATCGTTGGGCCCTGTCCGTGGTCAGACGGTGAAGCTCCTCGGGCGGCAGGGCCTTGAGTTTTGTGGTCAGGGCACCCAGGGCCTTTTCGACACTGTCATAGGGGGCAGCCAGCTTGAGGTGGCTGTAAAACAGGTCGAGGTGACCCCGGAATTCATCCCGGAGTAATTCGATCGGCCCCGTTCCGCGTTGAGATCCCTTCTGCTCGCCCATGCGGGTACTCCTTGCCCCTGCCACGTGTTCGGGGAAGCTTACGGGAGGAGCGAGCTGCGGCGCAACGCGTTTTCATACGAGGCAGACACTTTTTTTAAACGGAGGTTGTGATGAGGTATCGATCCCTGCTACTTCTCGTCGGATTGCTGGCGACCGGACTGACCGGCTGTTCTCACCACCATGGAAATTATGAACATGGGAAGGGCGACTACTATTGGGGCAAGGCGTCTCAGGACGTGAACGGTCTGGTTGAGAAACATGTCAAGAATCCCGAAACCGTCAAGCAGGTAAATGTGGTGATGGGGGAGATGATCGCCGAGATTAAGTCGGCACGGGAGCAACACCGCCAATCTCATCGCGCACTCTACGAATTGAATGCGAACTATTCGGCGTCGCCCGAGGAATTCACAAAGATCCTCGACGAACTGAATAACAACCGGATGCGCTCAGCCGCAAAAATTCTGGGGCTGCGGTTCAAGATGAAGGTCTTATTGACGGCCGAGGAATGGACTGCATTGTCTGAAGAGCTGAAGCGGTACGGCAGCCGTTACTATGGGAAGGATGCAGAAGCGTCGGCCCCGGCTGCCGCTCACCCGTAGACGGGATGTCGGTCGATCAGAGCAGCCGGTTCAATCCCGGGCGATGGTTGAGAAACAGGAGTTGGGCGCCGGACCCTGTCAGCTCCAGCCCACTTACCCCGGCATGATCGATGCGTGCCTGACGGAGGACTGCGAGATCGAGGCGCAGGTAATGGGCGAGCAGCGCCCGAATGACGTCGCCGTGGGACACGAACACGTAGGGCATCTCCTGCGCGGAGGCAAGCGTCTGTTCGACCGCCGCCACGGCCCGTTGTTGCACTTCACGGAGCGTTTCACCACCCGCAGGCCGGGCCCGGTCCGGGTGGCTGTACCAGTCCCGCTTGGCCGGATCCTCCGCAAAGTCATTCCAGTAGCGATTGATCCAGTCGCCCACTCCAATTTCACTCAGGCCCAGGGCGTGATGCAACGGGGCTGAGTGCGTCTGGCCGATGATTTCGGCGGTTTGCACGGCGCGCAAGACGGGACTGGTAAAGATGCCTGCGATCGGCGTATGTGCCAGCATACCGGCGCAGGCGCGGGCTTGCTGTTCGCCGGTCTGGTTGAGTGGGATTGGCTGGTTTCCCATCACCTGTCCCGATCGATTCCAGTCGGTTTCTCCATGTCGGATGAGCAGTAGCGTCGGCATGGGTGATCCTGAGTGCCTGTTACGGTGAGGGTGCGGCCTGACTGGGCCCGGTGAGAGGAATCGGCGCCCAGTGTTGGCCTCCGTCTGACGATCGGTATAACCCGCTTCCGTTGGTGCCGAGATAGAGCAGCTGGGGATCACTGGGGCTGAGGCTGATCGTGCGTATATTCAGGGTCGTGAGTCCCTCATTGTGCGGTTGCCAGGTCTTTCCGCCATCGATGGTTTTCCGCACGCCATCCGGACCACCAATGTAGAAGATATTGGCATCCGTGGGATGCAGCGCCAGCGTACTGATGAACTGGTTCGACAATCCTTGCCCGATCTGTTCCCAATACTCGCCGCGATTGCTGGATCGAAACAGGCCTTTGGTCGTGGCGGCATAGACCATCTCCGAATTTCGCGGATCAACCGCCAGCATATTCACTCCCAGCGCCATGGCGGCGTTTAAGACATCGTCGGGAATGAGCCCGTTATTCTTTTTTTGCCAGCTCGTGCCGCCGTCTTCACTGCGGTAGGTGCCGCCGGTCGTTCCGGCATACAGCACGCGGGGGTGTTGATGATCCATGGTGATGCAGGTCACGATGTGCACTTCCTTCATCCCTGCCATCCGCTCTTCCCATTCCCGCCCTCCGTTTTTGGAGATGAAGGCCCCGACGGTCGTGGCGAGGTAGATCAGTTCGGTATTGTCGGGATGGAAGATGATTTCATTGATGAACGACACATGTTCCTTGAGCCCGACATTGTGGGGCAGCCAATGTTGGCCGCCGTCGGGACTTTTGTAAATGGCGTCGCCCATGGTGCCGGCATACACCGTAGCAGGGAGTTTCGGGTCTATGGCCAGAGTCGTGACGCGGCGAGCGGTAAAAGCCGGAAACTGTTCCCAGGTCGCGCCGCCGTCCCTGGTCTTATGCACGGCATCATTCGTGGCGACATACACAATGTTGGGGTTCGACGGATGGAGCGCAATCGAGACCACGGCCGATTCACGGCTGCCGCAGGCCAGGAGGAATAGGCTGATCAGGCAAACTGATTGCCGGAGCAGGGGCGCTAGCCGATTTTGTAAGGACATCACAGTGGTCGCAGACCTAATCACAGCGTAACGAATGAGTCAAGGTATGCCATCGTGTCGAGATGATGGCAATTCAGAGGCGCGGGGTGAAGCGTGCCGCATACCCCGTCATTTCGACATAGCCGAGACCTGTCACGGGTGCGCCTCGCGCCTGCCCGGAGGCAGACACCGCCCCTTCCCAATAAGTGACCCTGGTGCTGCGGGCCGTATCCAATTCCTGATCCGCGAGCAGCGACTCTACAGTCACATTCAATCCTATGGAAGGTGCAGTCATCCGCCAACGTTGCGGGTATCGTCCCTTGGATCGCGGACTGGTCCAGTAGGCGAGCGGTTCAATGGCGAGGTCCTGCGCATCGAGCGGCTGCGCGCGGCCGTCGGCCATGACCAGGGTGCCGCTGGAGACCGGGTCACGCGATCCATCGGCACGTCGCAGAGAGTACCACATCAGTTCCGTGGAATCGCTCAGGTGGAGGCTGAACCAGTCCCAGCCCACGACATCTTGCCCGAGGTCGGCTGAGCCGAATTCATGATCCATCCAGCTGAGGCCGGTGACGGCAAAGGTTTCGGTGCCAATTCGAATCTGTCCTCCAGTTGCCAGGCGAGTGAGCGAATAGTAATGAGAGGCCTGCCCGGGACCGGCCCCTTTGCGGCTGATACCCTCGCGGCCATGCAGGACAGGCGGTTTTTCCGGAACGATTTCGAGATCGATCGCAAAGCCGTCGGCCGAGGCCTGCAGCTGCTGGTGAGGTGGTGTCTGGCCATCCATCAGCACGGACCAGCGATCCACCCATGTATGCAATCGGCCCGGCTCTGCGCCGGCCTTGCCGAGCCCCTCGCGACTGACTTTGTCGGCGTAGTGAAACCGGCCGGCCTCCAGGTCGGTCAGGGCGAAGTGGGCGAGATAGAGTTGCTGAATGGACCACTTGGAAGGCAGCGTCTCAACCTGATCGGGAGGAATGCCCCGGCGAAAAAAGGTGAGTTGAAATCCGAACCGGCGGCCGTTGGCTGATGTAAGCTGGCCGGTGTAATACCACCATTCCGTCCTAAACCGTTCATGCGCCCCGTGGTCTTCGGGAAATCGATACTGATACCCAGGTGTGGCGATGTCGAACGAAGGGGAGGCGTCATTCGTGGCGATGGACTGGACCGTGAATGCCAAACAGGCAGCCACAATGAGCAGCGACGTGATGTACGCACGGTGTAATGCGGTCATGGCGGTCTCAGCAGCCGGGGCTTTCGGTGATCATGCAGGGACCTGTCTGTCTCCGGTGTCTTTTTTGATGGACAGTCGATGAAAAGCCAGTATCCATGATGGTTTTGTGATGATCTGTGCCCGGTTGTGGCTTAGTGACAGCGTTGACAATTTTGCAAAGCATCGGCTATCGTGAGCCATGTTTCTTGAGCCTGAACGCGAGCAATCGACCCGGGAGTTGTCGGGAAAGGCCCAGCCCTTTCCGGTTCCGGAGCGTATTCCCCTCTTTCCTCTTCCTAACGTCGTTTTCTTCCCGAAGACCTATCTGCCGCTGCATGTGTTCGAGCCGCGGTATCGTCAGATGGTAGCGGATGCGGCTGCAGCAGGGCAATGCATCGGCATGGCGCTCTTGAAGGAAGGCTGGGAGGAACAGTACGAAGGCAATCCCCCGATCTTTTCTATTGGTTGTGTCGGGCGCCTGGCGAGTGTGCAGGCACTCCCCGATGGCCGCTCGAACATCCTGTTGCAAGGCCTCGAGCGCTACGAAATCCATGAAGAATTTTTCGAAAAGAGTTACCGCGAAGCCCGCATCACGCTGAAGCCGCGCAATGGAGCGTCATCCCTGGACCCGGCCTTGCGCCGGTACCTGATGGAAGTGCTCGGCGAATATCTGAAGGCCGATGAGGAGGCCTCGCCATTGCACAGTTTGGTCCGGCCTGATGTGAGCGATGAAGTGTTTGTGAACTCGCTCTCGACCTATCTTGACTGTACTCCGCTGGAAAAACAGTTCTTGCTGGAAGCGGAGCACGTGCCGCAGCAAGCCCGTCGCCTCAGCGATTTGATTCAATTCAAGCTGGCGGCGCGGCGCGGCGCCGGAGGGTGGGGTTGATGTCGCGGCCGGTCGCTATTGAAGTCTCCCGTCTCGGGAAGACGTACGACAAGGTGCGAGCCGTCGATGACCTGTCGTTTCAGGTCTATACCGGGGAAATTTTCGGTCTGCTCGGACCGAACGGCGCAGGCAAGAGTACCACACTTCGCATCCTGATCACCCTGCTCAACCCGACATCCGGGTCGGCCTCGATTTTCGGGCTGGATTCGGTCAAGGACGCGGACCGTGTCCGGCAGACGATCGGGTATGTGCCGCAGGAGCGGGCCATCGATCGATTTCTGACGGGCCGGGAGCATCTCGAGCTGCTCGCGAACCTTTACCATCTCCCGCCTGACGAAGCGGCCACACGTATTTCCCAGTTGCTGAAACTGGTTGAACTGGAACAGCAGGCCGACCGTCTCGCCAAAACCTATTCCGGCGGCATGAAGCGGAAGCTGGACATTGCCTGCGGATTACTGCCCGATCCCAAAATCCTCTTCCTGGACGAGCCGACGCTGGGGCTGGATGTGCAAAGCCGGTTGCGCATCTGGGACCATGTGCGGGCGATGCGGGAGCGGGGCATTACGGTGGTGATGACGACCAATTATCTGGATGAGGCCGATCAACTCTGCGACCGGATCGCCATCATCGACGGGGGACGGATCAAAGCGCTGGGCGCTCCCAACGAACTGAAAGTCGGGCTGGGCGGAGATCTGGTTTCGCTGACGGTGCGCGAACATGGTCGGGTCGAGATGCTGGCGGCGGCGGTGAAGAATCTCCCGGCCATTCGTGCCGTCACCACTACGCCGACCGGACTGGACATTCGCGTCGATTCTCCCGAGAAGGCCTTGCCGGCCATCCTGGAAGCAGCGAATCGCCTGACCTGCCAGCTGGAGTTCATCGATTATCACCGCCCGCGGTTGGATGACGTGTTTATCGCGCATACCGGGCGGTCCATCAAGGACGACCAACCGAAAGCCGAGGACTTGTAACTGTCGCCGAGGAGCATGCGAAGCGGTTTATGAAAGAATATTCGCAAGAAATTCGCGCGTTGACGATGCGCTGGGTGCGGCGGCTGAGCCGTGAAAAGTTCAGCATGCTGTTTACCCTCGTGCAGCCGATGTTGTTCTGGTTGATTTTCTTCGGCAACCTCTTTCAACGCGCCGCGGACATGCAGGTGACGCAGTCGTCGAGCTACATCAGTTTTCTGACTGCCGGCGTCGTGGTCATGACGGTGCTCAATAACGGATTGGCCGGCGGCGTCGATCTGCTCTTCGATAAGGAGAACGGCTTTCTCGAACGGCTGATGTCGACGCCGATTCACCGGACCTCGGTAATCCTGAGCCGGTTCATTTTCGTGACGACCATCACCTCGCTGCAAGTATTGGTCATCCTTGGCGTGGCCTGGCTCTTTGGCGTGCAGCCGGTTACCGGCCTGCTGGGGGTGGCGACGATGTTGTTCATCGGCATGATGTTCGGGGTCGGGCTGACGGCCATTTCGATGGCGATGGCCTTTTCCGTGAAAAGCCACGGCGATTTCTTTTCCGTTCTCGGCTTCCTCTCCCTGCCGATGATTTTTCTGAGTTCAGCGTTGGTGCCACTGGCTGCGATGCCGGGCTGGATGGGATTTCTGGCGCAGTTCAATCCCATGACCTGGGCCATCGATGCCGTGCGGCCGCTGATTCTCCAGGGTTGGACCGAGGCATTGCCCCATGTCGGAATGGTCATTGCCGTGATGGTATTGTTCGATGCCCTCTGCCTCTATGGCGGCGCGCGCGCCTTCAGGCGGGCGATCGGGTGAGTACGGTTGCGCACCGGGGATCGTCAATGTTCGTGAATGAAAGCCAAATCCGCGCCCTGATTCGACTCCTCGGCGATGAGGATGAACGGATCGTCAAAACAATCAGCGGAAAACTGATCGATTTCGGCGACTCCGCCGTGCCGCTCTTGCAAGAAGCCGAGATCGAACAGCCGGAGATGGCTGATCGGATCGTGACCATCCTGGAGGAAATCCGCGGGACGAGGCTGGAGGAGGAGTTGCGCGACCTGGTCGCGTTTCCGGACGATCAGGTGGATCTGGAAAAGGGGGCGTTCATCCTGGCGCGGTACGCCTATCCGATGCTCGATGTGCAGGCGTACCGGCGACAACTGGACCGCATGGCGCAGGATGTGCGGGAGCAGATCGGTTCCCGTGTCTCCGGTGAAGAGACGGTCAAGGCCCTCAATCGCTACCTGTTCACGGAAGCCGGATTTAAAGGGAATACCAAGAACTATTATGAGGTCGAGAACAGTTATCTCAACTGTGTGATCGAGCGCCGAACCGGAATTCCGATCAGCCTCTCGACCGTCTATCTGCTCATCGGCCGACGGTTGCAGTTGCCTGTACAGGGGATCGGCATGCCGGGCCACTTTCTCGTGAAGTTCGATTCCGAGAAATACAAAATCTTCATCGACTGTTTCAACGGCGGCGCGCTCCTGACGGAGAAAAATTGCGCCCGGTTCCTGACCGAAGCCGGCTACGGGTTCGAAGACCGGTTTCTGCAGAAAAGTCCGACCAGGGCCATCCTCGCCCGCATGATCAAGAATCTGCTCGCTATCTATAATAAGCTCGACGAGCCGCTGAAAAAGACCCGCCTGCCTCGGTTCATTGAAATCTTGGGATGCGAACAGCGGGAAGAGGGGCTGTAGGAGCCTGTCCGAGTCATGCCATTCTGCTGCAACGAATGATCTGCGGCATCTGCGTCGTTCTCGGCCCCCCAAAATCCTCACCGTATTCCAGCGAATACGCTTCCGGTTTTTTTGAGCCTGCGACCTCGCCGGACGGTCTGTTTGAGCGCTCTGTGCCGATACTTCTTCTTTGCTTACCCGTGAGAGTAGTGCAGCAACCTAAGCGCGCAGCTCGAGCAAGTCTCGCGCCATCCTGACCTGCCCGGAGAAGTAGTGTCCCGCCTGTGCGCGTATGTCATACCGTTCGGCGATCGGGTAAAAATGAGACAGTACCAGCTGATCGATCCCTGCTTCCTGCGCTACACGGCCGCAGAGTCCGGCATGTAAGTGTCCTGCGCCGGGCCGGTTCTCAGGAAAGGAGCAGTCGAGAATGGCCACATTGGCCTCATGGCAGAGTCGAAGCAGGCTCTCGCAATAAAGAGAATCCCCCGAATAGGCCACGACGCGATCCTGATATTCAATCCGGTAACCCACGCAATGCAGCTTGGGCGCATGGGTGACTGTGGCCGGCCTGATCCGTGTCTCTCCCAAGCTGAAGCTCCGGTCAGACACCTCGCGGATTGTGACGCGAAACGGGGCGCGATCGAAACTCGGGAACGTCGTCATCATGGCTCGCATCAATGTCACAGTGCCATGTGGACCGATGAGCGTCAGCGGGGGTCTTGTTCCTCCCTGGTGTTTGCAGAAGATGACGGCATCAAAGAAAAACGGAATAAAGTCCGCGAAATGGTCGGCGTGAAAATGAGAAAACAAAATGTGTGTAATCTGGTGGCGATCGACGCCGCTCTTGATCAAGTTGGAGAGCGTGCGAGGACCGAAGTCCAGCAGAAAGGTCTGATCCGTTTGGACGAGATATCCGGCTGCGGCGCGCGTAGGGTGAACATTCGTTCCGGACCCCAGGACCGTGACCCGGATCATGTGCCGGGTTTCTCCTGGAAGCTTCGATGAAGGCGGAGGAGCAGCGTGCTCAATTGATCCGCTTCCGCGGCCGAGAGCGCCCGTTGGAAGAAGGGGCGGAGGAATGCGATGTGCGCAGCGAAGGTTTTTTGAAACAAGCGGTCGCCCTTGCCTGTGAGGCAGATGCGGGTGCTTCGTCGGTCGTCGGCAACCGGTGTCCGGCGAATCAGTCCCTTGGCCTCCAGACGGTCCAGCACGCCGGTCAATGTTCCTTTGGTCACCAACGTGGCGGCCGAGAGCTCGGCGCAGGTCATGCCCTTGGTGTCGCCGAGTGTGGCGATCACATCGAATTGCGACGGGGTGAGCCGCAGCGAACGCACATGCCGGCTATCCGCGCGGGAAAATGCGAGATAGGTTTCGACCAAGGGACGGAGCACTTTGAGGTGTGGATCGTCTTTGAGATCTGGAAGGTCCATCGCGGGCGAAGCCTAGTCATCCGGGAGGGTGGCTGTCAAGAGTCGTTCGCACGGCTTGCGTTGACGCCGCACAGACCGGCCCCCTATCATGTCGCCTGCCATGGCTCGTCACGCGCAATCCGGTCACGCGAATCTGACCACCATTTTCCTGCTGCTGGGCCTTGTTGTGTCCGGTGTATGGGTGTGGAAACGCCTGTCGCCGGACATGCAGGATCTGATCATCGATCAGGCCATTCCGCTGGCGGCAGTGGTACTCGCTTTGCTGACTCTGATATGGGTACTGGCAGGAAAAATTCGGAAACGCCGCAGACGAAACCAGGAGCGGGCCCGGTTGATCACGTTGTTCGAGGGCCAGACCGCGGCCGACAAACGACTGCAGCTCGCGTTCGCGGTGATTGAAGTGAATGAGTACCGGCGCGTCGGCCTTGAGGCGATGGCTCCGCGTTTTCAGGAGTTGTTCCTCACAACGCTCAAGTGGGCCTTGGGTGACAAACAACATCAGGCGCGAGGCATGGCGGCGAGCCACTTGGGCGTGATCGGGGATGACACGGTCGTGCCCCATCTCCTCGCGGCGCTCGAAGACGACCATGCCTATGTACGTTCCAGCGCGGCCTTGGGCCTCGGTCGGCTACGTGCCACTGCGGCCAAAGACAAGTTGGCTTACGTCAGTAAGGAAGATTGGGACCAAACGGTGCGGAGCCGGGCTCGCGAAGCCTTGGAGCGTATCCGTTGACGATACAGCAGGGGAAAAGGGCCGGAGGATCGAGTGTTCAGGCGGCCCACTCAAGCAGCAGGATTTCAGGCGGACAATTTAATCGCATGGGGATGACCGACCAGCCCAGGCCACGGTTCACATAGAGGCGGTGAGGGCCCTTCTCATACAAGCCGTTGGTCCGTCCGTGGCAGCCTGGCGGCAACCAGAATGTCGGGACATGGGGAATCCGCCATTGGCCGGCATGGCTGTGCCCGCACAAGGTGAGGTCGGTGTGGTGGCTGGCGGTGAGTTGATCCAGAATATTGGGCGCGTGCGCGAGGACAAGGGTGAAACGTCCCGGCTGGGGCGACGGCATGCAGCGAAGGTCCGCGCGGTGGAGCGATGGGTCATCAAGGCCGACGATGGCCAGTTCGCCGGTGTCCATCGGAATAAACGCGACCTGGTTGAGCAGCAGCGCCACCTTGCGGCGGTCGAATTGTTCAGCGAACTCATCGACACCGATGCCGCTGTAATGGTCGTGGTTCCCGAGGGTGACGAAGACCGGGGCCAGCCGCCGCAGTTCCGTCAGAAAGCGCAGGAGATGCGGGAGGCCGTCCCGCACATTCACCAGATCGCCGGTGATGAAGATCCAATCCGGCTTGAGATCAGCCACGGTGCGGACCAGGGCTCGATGCCGGGGTCGATAGCGGTCCAAATGTAGATCGCTCAGGTGTACGGCGCGGCGTCCGGCCAGCGGAGCATGGGTGAAAGCGAGTCGCGTGATGGCCGGCGTGGACAGACCGACCTCCACTCCCGGCATCAGATTAAACAGGTGGTGAAAGGGGCGGCTCAGCCAGTGGCCGATCCAGACGCGCGTCAGCTCCTGCCACCGCATCAAGGTGGAGATCATTCCATCACTCGATTCAAGTGAGCCTTGTCTGCGGTGGTGACACGGTAGCCCTGGTCGTAGAGTTTGCCCATACCGGTCATAAGCGCTTCCATGCCGCGGGCTTCGTGGAGCGAATCGAACTGCGAGGTCAGCGAACGCAGATGGGCATCCGCTCCCAGGGACGGCTCAGCGGCGAGGTTCAATGCCACGAGGATGTCGTGCAATTCACGGGCGCTGTAGATCGAATTGTCGTCGCCGTCGCCGACCAGGGCGAATTCGTAAAAGGTCAGGCTGAGAGAGAGCAGCGTCTGGGTGCGTTGAAAATCGACGCGAACCCCTTCGAGTCCGTTGGGATATCGCGTGCGGCAGTCGGCCCCGTCCGTCTCCGACTCGGCGGCAGCCAGGGCGGAGGATTCTGGCATGACCCAGGCAATGGTTTGCACGGCGGGCGGGGCCGGCTTGTGCCGCTGTTGCTTGTAGAACCAATTCATACATTGGCTGGCAGTCGCAAAGGCCTGCTTGTCGGTGTCGGCCTGGCGTTTGATGTGCTGGGTCAGCTGAGCGAAGACATCGATTCCATTCAACCGGGTCGCGGCAAGAGCGCCAGGGGCGAAGCCGGCGGCGACGGCGCAGAAAAGGATCCAGCCAGCACAGCGCATATGGATAGAGTGTGTTCGCATCGGCACGGCGTCCTGCAGGATGATGTTCATCTCAGGCTGTCTTAGACGAGTATAACACGGGTGGTCGCTCCGCCCACCCAAATGACTGCAATTGTAATTTTTCAAGAACGACAAGGAATCTCATGCCGACTCCCTCCTGGCTCGATGATACGGTGCCCTATTTGACTGCCTCCGTTCCTGCCCTTGGCGGCTGCATTCGCAGTACGCCGGAGGATTTCTGTGTGGAGGAGCGTCCTCTGTATCTGCCCTGCGGAGAGGGCGAGCATTTGTACATCAAAATCACCAAGCGGTGTCTCTCCACCCCCGATCTGGTGTTGCGACTCGCGTCCCAACTCCATGTCAAGGCGCAAACGATCGGAGTGGCCGGGCTGAAGGATGCACAGGCCGTGACCACACAAATGCTGTCATTGCAAGGGGTGAAGGCCGAGACGGTCGCAGCATTACCCACCGACGAGCGGCTGCTCACGCTGGAGGTCTTGGGACGTCACCGCAATCGACTTCGCAAGGGGCACCATGCGGGCAATCATTTTCGGCTGGTGGTACGGGATGTTCGTGAGGGAAGTGAGGAATCGCTGCGGCAGCTGTTCGATGAGCTGGTGCGACGCGGTGTGCCGAACTACTTCGGCCCGCAACGGCAAGGGCGATCGGGGACGAATTTTCAATTGGGCGCCGAGCTGTTGCAGGACGCGGCGCGCCGCAATAAGATGCCGCGAGCCAAGCGTATCTGGTTCATGAATGCCTACCAGTCCTATGTGTTCAACCAGATCGTCGCGAAGCGCATCGAGAGCATCGACCGGGTGTTTCTCGGTGACTGGGCTATGAAATCGGAGAACGGCGCCTGTTTTCCGGTGGAGGAGCCGGAGGTAGAGCAACCTCGGGCGGATCGATTCGAAATCGGCCCGACGGGACCGCTCTTCGGTTCCCGCGCGCCCTGGGCGACGGGTGTGCCAGGGGATGTTGAACGGGCCGTCATCGCCGGTTTGGGAAGTACCCCGGAACTCTTGTCGAAAGCCGGGGCCGAATGCGGGTTTCGCGGCGAGCGGCGAGCCCTGCGCGTTCGTCTCCATGATCTCGCCTGGTCGCTCGAAGGTTCGGTGTTGACCCTCTCGTTTTGGCTCCCTCCAGGCTCCTATGCGACCAGCGTGCTGCGGGAAGTCGTGAAAACGAATTCCTAGTCCGCGGGCCATCCATCCGAACTAATGGTAGAATCTCTGTAGCAGCATGTTACCTCGCGGTTCCGCTACAGGCGCCGATTTGAGTCATGAGGGCTCAGTCATGACCGCATCGCAGGAAACGGTTTTTCTTCACGGCCATATTATCGATTCGTTGATCCTGGCCAAGGTGCTGGATACGATCTTGATGATGGGCGGCGCCTTCGATCTGCAGGACGTGAAAATTGGGGCGACTAGAGACGCGCCGTCGCAGGCGAGAATTGTCGTGCGCGCCTCTTCCAGCCGGGTATTGGCCGATATTCTCCGGGCTATCCAACCGCACGGCGCCACCATCGAGCGTGACACCGATTGCCGGTTCGAACCCGCTCCTGCCGCGGGCATATTTCCCGATCAGTTCTATGCGACGACGCATTTGCCGACCCAGATCCGCCTTGATGGCGACTGGGTGGAGGTCGAGGGCATGGAGATGGATCTCGGCATTAGTGTCGATCCGGCGAAGGCCCGTGCCAGGACGCTCCCGATGGGAGCGGTGAGGGTCGGCGACTTAATCGTAACCGGGAGGGAAGGCATCAGGGTCACGCCGTTGGCCCGTCCCGCCGATCGCGATGTGTTCGGATTCATGGAGTCCGTGGTGTCGTCGGAGCGCCCGCATCAGCCGGTCATTGCTGATATCGCTCAACGTCTGCAGAGGTTGCGCACCAGCCATCGGCAGGGACATCCCGGCGCAAAAGTACTCTTCGCAGGCGGGCCGGCGATCGTGCATGCCGGAGGGCGGGAGGCGCTGACCTGGCTGATCGAGGCCGATTATATTCACGTCTTGTTCTGCGGCAATGCGCTGGCCGCGCACGATATGGAGGCCGGACTGTACGGTACGTCCCTCGGGTATGGATTAACCGCCGGTCGTTCGGTACCGCATGGGCATGAGCACCATTTGCGGACGATCAATCGGATTCGCGCCATCGGCAGCATTCATGAGGCGGTGCGTTCCGGTGTGGTCACCGGGGGCATCATGGCGGCCTGTGTGCGACGCGATGTCAGAATGGTGATAGCCGGCACGATCCGGGACGACGGACCGTTGCCCGGCGTGTTGACAGACTCGATGCTGGCCCAGGAGGCGATGCGCGCGGAAGTGCAGGGCGTCGGCCTGGCGCTGTTGGTGGCGTCCACATTGCACGCCATCGCAACCGGTAATTTGTTGCCGGCCGCCGTTCCCACTGTGTGTGTCGATGTGAATCCCTCGGTTCCGACGAAATTGACGGACCGCGGTAGTTTTCAAGCCGTGGGCCTCGTGATGGATGCGGCGTCGTTTCTCAAAGAACTGGCACGTGAACTCGGGTGGCGTCCATGAGCCGGCTGCTGGTCTGTCCTCCCGAATATTTTCAGATCGACTATGAAATCAACCCCTGGATGCGGCGTGAGAACGCGGTGGTTGCCTCGCGCGCAGTCAGTCAGTGGCAGGCGCTCATGAAGGTGCTGGAGCAGGACGTGGGAGTGGGCGTCGAGCGGATGCAGCCGGTGCCCGGCCTGCCGGATCTCGTGTTTACGGCCAATGCCGGGGTGGTGGTCGGTCGCCGGGCGGTCATCAGCCGGTTTCGTTACCCCGAGCGACGGCGCGAAGAAAGATATTTCGCGCAATGGTTCCGCGAGCATGGGTACGAAGTGTTGACGCTCGAAGAATCCCTGTATTTTGAAGGAGCCGGCGACCTGTTAGGATTTCCGGATACGTGGTTCGGCGGATACCGCCAGCGATCGGATATTCGATCGTTTCCCCGGTTGAGCGAGATCTTCCAGCGTGAAATCATTCCGCTCGAACTCATCGATAGCCGGTTTTATCACCTCGATACCTGTTTCTGTCCTCTCAGCGGCGGTGAGCTGCTCTACCTCCCAGCTGCATTCGATTCCTACGGCCTGGCTGCCATCGCGCAACGGATTTCGGAGGAACGACGGCTCGCGGTGCCTGAGGAGGAGGCCATTCGATTTGCCTGCAATGCCGTCTGCGTCGGCAAGCAGGTCGTGATTCCGGCGGGGTGTCCGCGTACGATGCACATTCTCGAAGCCCGAGGATATCACACACATCCCGTGGAATTGGACGAATTTATGAAGTCAGGCGGCGCAGCGAAATGCCTGACCCTTGCCCTGGATTAGCCCTGCCCATCACCCCCCTGCCAGCTGCCAGTCTTACGGTTTGGATCGGAATAGAAACGACAGGTACAGCCCTGCAATAGCGGTCGTGGAGAGTTCAATCGTGAGCAGCAAACGGCTGACGATGGCATCCGGTTGCGGCGGCGAAAGGATGAAGTGAAAGCCGAGAAAGGCCGCCGGTTGCGAGGGCGGCGTTTCCCACGGCGGCATCAACAGGGACACAATCAGGACCGTGACCATACCATACAAGATGTTCAGATTCAGTTGATCTCTGGCGGAGCCGGCTGCTTGTGGCATGGCCGTCCGCTCTGTGTCCGGGACAACGCCTGCGCCGCAGTGGGTGCAATAGCGATTGATTTCAGGCAGGGCACGTCCGCAAGTTGGGCAGGGCTTCATAACGCTGGCTCCTCGTGGACCTGCAGCCTACCCTCTGCGCGAACGGAATTCCAGTGGTGACGCCTGTTGGCGGATCTGGTGATCCATGCGAGGCCGCAAGGATCGCTTCGTTGACACCCTTCCAAACCCCTTCCTATAATCCGCGTCCATGAGGCAATCATCGATTCAACGTGTGGCGGTCATCGGCGCAGGAGCCTGGGGAACGGCATTGGCCAGGCATCTGGCCGAAAAACAGATTCCCGTCTGCTTGTGGGCGCACGAACCGGAGGTCGTGCAGGCGATTGAGCTCAAACGTGAAAATGCCGTGTATTTACCGGGGGTGCCGCTTCCCGCCACGTTAACCGCGACCAATGTGTTGTCCGACGCCCTGGTCGGGGCTGATGGTGTGATCTTCGCTGTGCCGTCGCATGTGGCGAGGCCGGTCCTGGGTAGGATCGGCGCGTTATTGTCGCAACCGATTCCGTTCGTCAGCGCCACCAAGGGCATCGAGGAAACGACGCTCGAACTGATGACGCAGGTGATGCAGGACGTGCTGCCTGCGCATATGCGAAGTTCGTTGATGGTCTTGTCTGGCCCCAGTTTCGCCAGCGAGGTCAGCCAGGGAAAACCGACGGCGCTCTGTCTCGCCGGCCAGGATGCCGGGGCGGTCAAGATGGTTCAGGCACTGTTTATGACGCCCAGTTTTCGAGTCTATGCGGATGACGACCTGACCGGGGTCCAACTCGGCGGGTCGTTGAAGAATGTCATGGCCCTGGCGGCCGGTGTGGTAGATGGATTGGAACTCGGCCATAACGCGCGCGCGGCCTTGATCACGCGCGGACTGGCCGAAATGATCCGGCTCGGTCTGGCCATGGGTGCGGACCCGCGGACGTTTTACGGGCTATCCGGCGTCGGGGATCTCATCCTGACCTGCACCGGGCCCTTGAGCCGCAACCATTCGGTGGGGGTGCGGTTAGGAAAGGGTGAGCGCTTGGAAGGAATTCTTGCGAGCATGCAGGCGGTGGCGGAAGGCGTGCGTACGGCCAAAGCCGCGTTGGGACTGGCCCGGCGATGCGGGGTAGACATGCCGATCGTGCAGGAAGTCAATTCGGTGCTCTTTGCCGACAAGTCCTGCCGCCAGGCAGTCGGTGACCTGATGGAGCGCGAAGCCAAGGAAGAAAAGGCCCTGTCATGAATCAAGATCAGTTGCGGGCGTTGCTCACGGAGGTTCAGCAGGGCGCCGTGGCGGTGCCGGATGCGTTGCACCGGTTGCGCACCCTCCCGTACGAAAACTTAGGATTTGCCTCGCTGGATCACCATCGCGCGCTTCGACAGGGTTTTCCGGAAGTCATTTTTTGCGAAGGGAAAACCGTGTCGCAGGTGGTGGCCATCGCCAAGACCCTGTTGCGGAAGAATGATTCGTTGCTGGCCACGCGCGTGGAGCCGGCCGTCGCGCGCGCGTTGTTGCGGGTGAGCAAACGGGCGACCTATCACGAGGCGGCGCGGGTGGTGGCCATTGTGCCCCCCAAGTTGGCGCGTCGAGGGTCCGTGTTGATTGTCACAGCCGGAACGGCCGATATTCCCGTCGCCGAAGAAGCGCGCGTGACGGCCGATATCATGGGCAGCAACACCGACACCTTGTACGACGTGGGGGTCGCCGGCTTGCATCGGCTGCTGGGCCAACAAGAACGTTTGCATGAAGCCCGTGCGCTCATCGTGGTGGCGGGGATGGACGGCGTGCTGCCGAGCGTCGTCGGCGGATTGGTGCGCCAGCCGGTGATTGCGGTGCCGACGAGCCGTGGATATGGAGCGCACTTCGGCGGTTTGGCTGCGTTGTTGACGATGCTGAATTCCTGCGCCGCCGGTGTCGGCGTGATGAACATCGATAACGGATTCGGCGCCGGCTGTCTGGCTCACCGCATCAATATGGTGGGGGAGACGGATGGTGAGGAGCCCAAAGGTAAGAAGAATCGAGTCAGGGGGTGATCCCCGATCACTCAACAGCGCCAAAGGCCCATAGCGATGCTGGGGCAAAAAAACTGATGCGTGAGTTTGGGAAGATATTCAGAGCGCTTGCAGGATCGTCAAAAAGGCCGTCCAACGCGGCCGCAGCGAGTCGGTGAGCCGGCAGTGTCTTGGGACGAGGCGTACCCTTGCGGTACGTTGAGGCCCAGAGCGACGCGAGAACAAAGCTGGCGGCCTTTTTCACGATCCTGCTAGTTCTTGACCACAATCTTGCCGCGTTTAGGCCACGAAAGCATTTGGGTGCGCTGGCCCTTCTCTCCGTTACTCAACAGCTTGACCCGCACTTCATACTCATACGATCCGACCGGGATCTGTTGCTTGTTGTGATCCAGTCCGTCCCAGGCAAGATCCACATGCACATGCTTTTGCGGCGTATCGCCATTCGCGCTGGGGGTCGTTTGGACATGTTCATTCACCGGTTGCCGAATGGAGAGGAAGCGCAGCGAGGTCATGGAGGATGAGGTCACGAGGGCGGATACCTCGAGCAGGAGATGCTCATCGACTTCTTTCGGCAGCTGCACGGTGGCAATGAAATGAAAAGGTCCATCTTGCGGCCGATAGGGCATCGGCGCGGCCTGTAGCGAGAGAATCTTCAAGTCCGGCTCAGGGCGCGGGATGCTGCTCTTGCCTTTGGTCTTGGCCAGGACGTCTGTGCTCGGTCCCCCCAGCAGGAAGATGCCGCTGAGCAGAAGCATCAGGACGAGTCTCGGTCCGTTCAGTGCGCGCCTGATGGGGGGCCGCGGAGCTGATGTTGAAGTGGTCATGGGCGTCGGTGTCGCAGGCTGTGGGCTGGTGGTCTGATGGAATGCGTCTCTTGATTGGGGATAACACAGCATGGCAGGGCTGTCAATGAACGAGCGGAATGATTGCTGTCTAGGTGCGGCTCCGGTAAGATGCCGCTCGTTTGTGCAGGAGTATGAATCGTAGGAGTCACGTGGCGAAGCATCTTCATTTCGACTGTTTCTCCGGCATCAGCGGCGACATGACATTGGGCGCGTTGGTCGATGCGGGGTTGCCGTTCAAGGATCTCGTGCGCGGCCTGGCCTCGCTGAGGATCGATGGCTATCGACTGACGCGCAAGCGGGTCGAGCGGGGGGCCATTACCGCAACCAAAGTCGATGTGCTGATCGAAAAAGGCTTTCGTGCGCCGTTAACTATGGCGCAAATCACACGAATTCTTCTGAAAAGCGGCCTGCCGCCGGTGGTGAAAGAGCGCAGTCAAGCGGTGTTCGATGTGCTGGCCGACGCCGAGGGGAAGGCCCATGGGGTCGATCCATCGCATGTGCATTTCCACGAAGTGGGCGTGATCGATTCATTTGTGGATGTTGTCGGCGGGGTCCTCGGGCTGCATCTCCTGGGCATTCAACGCGTCACGGCCTCCGCCGTCAATGTCGGATCCGGCATGCTGCAGTCGGCGCACGGCGCGTTGCCCGTACCGGGACCAGCCGTGGCGGCCCTCGCGATCGGCGTGCCGATTTATGCCAAGGGTCCTGAACGGGAGCTGACGACGCCGACCGGGATGGCGTTACTCAAAACCCTTATTACCGAATTCGTCGGCCTGCCCTCCATGCAGGTGCGCCAGGTGGGATATGGTGCGGGGAGCGCCGATCCGGCGCAGTGGGCGAACGTGTTGCGCGTGTTTATCGGCGAAGCGGCGGATGGTATCGGGGTGGTGGAAACAATCGTTGAGCTTGAGACGAACCTCGACGACTTGAATCCGCAAATCTATGAAACGGTGTTCGACCGAGTGTTTGCTGCCGGAGCTCTGGATGCGACGCTCGCGCCGGTGACGATGAAGAAGGGCCGGCCGGGGAACGTGTTCTCCGTGCTCGCGCCACGGGAAAAAGCAGAGGCGGTGTTGGCCGTGCTGTTTG
>JACCDZ010665805.1_pt1 | contig 130484 bp, 129 predicted proteins | sample 7449551 | NCBI WGS metagenome assembly JACCDZ01 (sample SAMN15323452, study PRJNA562643) | freshwater metagenome | isolation source: river surface water | place: USA:Blue River Watershed | collected 2017-08-18
GATGGGAATTCAATATCCACCACCGGACCGATTACTCGTGCTACGCGACCTTTAGACATCATTCGCTCCCTGCATTACTTGAGGCGAGTGCGTCCGCACCGCCGACGATTTCACTGATTTCCTGTGTAATTTCGGCCTGACGAGCTGCGTTAGCTAGTCGGGTCAAACCTTTAATTAGTTCATCTGCATTATCAGTTGCAGACTTCATTGCGCGGCGGCGAGCTGCATGCTCAGAAGCCGCAGATTGAAGCAGCGCGTTATAAACACGAGCTTCAATATATTTTGGAAGAAGAGAATCAAGCACGACTTCTGGAGAAGGTTCGAATTCGTAAGATGGCAAGAATCCAGCTGGCGCTTCGGATTCAACAACTTCCAGTGGCAACATGCGCTTGGCAAGTGGCAACTGTGTAAGCATCGACTTGAACTCTGTATAGACAATATGAAGTTCATCAACTCCATTTAAATCTGTTTGTGCATCTGCAATGAATGCATTAATTAACGAATCGCTAATTTCTTTTGCATTTGCATAAGTTGGGTTATCTGAGAAACCTGTCCATGAATTAGCAATCTCACGATTACGGAACTTATAGAAGCTGACCGCTTTGCGTCCGACCAGATATGGCTTGACACTTAGACCGCGCTCTTTAAGTAACGAAATCAGTTGATCGCCTTCTTTAATGGCAGCATTTGAATATGCACCAGCCATGCCTCGGTCAGCAGTAATAATTAAAACCGCTGCACGGATTGGCTTTGCAGATTCTGTAGTCAATGGATGCGATGTACTAGAAACCGATGCCACTGCAGTAACTGCATGTGTTAATTCGCGCGCATATGGTGAAGAAGCGTTAACGCGCTGCTGCGCCTTAACAATACGAGAGGCAGAGATTAACTCCATCGCTTTCGTAATTTTCTTCGTCGCCTTAACCGAACGAATTCGGCGGCGATAGATGCGTAGTTGTGCTCCCATTTGGCTACTTCATTCCTACTTTTTAGCTGGAACCTGTCGAGTAATTGTCTCTTGTCCTTCGCTATCTAAAGCTTCAGCGTCCTTTTCGTTAACAGCTGGAGTCACAGATGGCTTAAACATGCCCTTAAATGAAGCAACAATGGTTTCGAGCTTTGCCACGGTGTCATCAGATAGTTCGCGAGTCTCTGCAATTACAGAGTAAACATCTTTATGTTCGCGACCAATGAAATCTAGAAGCTCTGATTCGAAGCGGCGAATATCTGCTACCGCTACTGAATCAAGTTTTCCGGTGGTACCAGCCCAAATTGAAACAATTTGGCGTTCCAATGAATATGGTGAGTATTGACCCTGCTTTAGAAGTTCAACCATGCGAGCGCCGCGTTCGAGCTGCGCCTTTGATGCCGCATCAAGATCTGAACCGAAAGCAGCGAATGCTTCTAGTTCGCGATATTGAGCTAGGTCAAGACGTAGACGTCCTGCAATCTTCTTCATCGCCTTAGTCTGTGCAGAACCACCTACACGAGAAACAGAGATACCTACGTTAATCGCAGGACGAACACCTGAGTTAAATAGATCTGTTTCAAGGAAGCACTGTCCATCGGTAATCGAAATTACGTTTGTCGGAATAAAGGCAGAAACGTCATTACCTTTTGTTTCGATGATTGGAAGTCCGGTCATTGAACCGCCACCAAGTTCATCTGAAAGCTTTGCGCAACGCTCTAACAAACGTGAATGTAAGTAGAAAACGTCGCCAGGATATGCCTCGCGTCCTGGTGGACGACGAAGTAGCAATGAGACTGAACGATAAGCCTCTGCTTGCTTTGATAAATCATCAAACACGATTAGAACGTGATCGCCGTTGTACATCCAGTGCTGGCCAATTGCAGAACCGGTGTATGGCGCAAGGTACTTGAAACCTGCTGGATCAGATGCTGGAGCAGAAACGATTGTGGTGTACTCCATTGCGCCAGCTTCTTCTAGAGCTGCGCGTACTGAGGCCACAGTTGAACCCTTTTGTCCGATAGCAACATAGATGCACTTAACGCGCTTCTTCTTATCGCCAGACTTCCAGTTTTCAAGCTGATTAATAATGGTATCTACCGCTACTGCAGTCTTTCCTGTCTGACGGTCACCAATGATCAACTGGCGCTGACCGCGGCCGATTGCGGTCATTGCGTCGATCGCCTTGATACCTGTCATCAAAGGCTCTTTAACTGGTTGGCGCTGAACAACTGTTGGCGCCTGCAATTCAAGTGCGCGGTTGGTATCTGCAGCAATTGGTCCCTTGCCATCAACTGGACGACCAAGCGCATCAACTACGCGACCCAAGAATGCATCACCGACGGGAACAGAGAGAATTTCACCGGTGCGGTAAACCTTTGTTCCTTCTTCAATTCCAGTAAATGCACCAAGAATAACCACACCGATCTCACGAACATCGAGGTTAAGTGCAAGACCTAAAGTTCCGTTTTCAAACTTCAACAACTCATTTGTCATTGTTGAAGGCAAGCCTTCTACGCGAGCAATACCGTCTGAAGCTTCGGTTACAACACCGATCTCTTCACGGCCAGCTCCGGTTGGCTGATACGACTTAACGAAATCCGCTAATGCATTGCGAACTTCTTCTGGTCGGATCGTGAGTTCCGCCATTTTGGTTTCTCCTTACTTTCCTGCAAGCGCTTGGCTTGCATCGGCCATACGACTGATGACGGTGCCATCAATCAATTCATCACGGAAACGAATTGAAACTCCACCAATAACTTTTGGATTTGTTTCTACGTTTACTCGTACTGGTTGTCCTACTTGCTTGCTTAGCGCTGCCGCTAGCTTCGCTTTCTGATCTGTTGATAATTCAATTGCGCTTTGAACAAGTGCTACAACTAAATTGCGATGTTCAGCTGTTGCATGTGCAATATCTGATAGCGCAGTTTCGATATTGCGTCCCCATAGACCGTTTACAACCTGTCCAACTAAAGCGCGGGTTGAACTTGTTGCGCCCTTAAGTACCTGATCTACCAATGCTCTCTTCTCTGAGATTGCATCTGGGTTGCCATTCAGGGCGTTACGTAAATCTTGATTTGCAGCTAGTGCACGTCCGAAGGTGAATATTTCGTCTTCTAATTTATCTAATTCGCCGCGCAAATTTGCCGCGCCAGCTTCTGCTTGGATAGCAATTTGCTCAGTTGCAATTAATAAATCTGATGGAGAAGACCATCGATTTGAAACTGCAACTACTGCAATTGCGAGCGCTTTTTCTGAGATGCGAGAGCCGAAGAGCTGCTTTAGTAGCCCTTCTTTATCTGCAGAGCTACGAGATGGATCAGTGATAGCACGGCGAAGTGCCACATTCTGTCCAAGCGCATTTACCACCACAAACAAATCGCTTGAGAGCGCCGAAGCAGCATCGCCAGATAAACCAGCAAGAGATTTATCTAGAGCATCGCGAGTAGCCGCTAATGAGTTGCGACTACTTCCTCCCAAGTGAATTGCCATTATTTTTCCAAATCTGCCATGAATCGTTCGACAATGCGTGACTGTCGAGCCTGGTCGTCTAGCGCTTCTCCGACAATCTTTGAAGCGAGTTCGACAGCCAAAGTTCCAACTTCATTACGTAGAGAGGTAATTGCTTGTTGGCGCTCTGCTTCGATCGATGCATGTGCGGTTGCGACAATGCGTGAGGCTTCTTCTTGAGCCTTAGCGCGAATCTCATCTGCAATATTTGCAGCTTGCGCGCGCGCTTCTTCACGAAGACGTGCAGCTTCATCGCGAGCACTAGCTAGTTGCGAGTTGTACTGCTCAAGAGCAGCTTGCGCTTCCTGCTGTGCCTTTTCGGCTTTTTCGATTCCACCTTGGATTGCTTCGGTACGTTCTGCAAATGCCTTTTCAAAATTTGGAACTACCGCTTTGCGTAGTACCAAGAAGAGAATGGTGAATGCGATTGTTCCGACAATCAGTTCGGCGGTGTGAGGAATCAGCGGATTAGCCGCTCCCTCTGCTGCCTTAATTAACATTGTCTCTACCTTCGGTTCTTAATTTCGGTTCTTAATATTTTTCTTTAGTTCTCGATTAGAGAATGAACGCTAGAACTAGACCGAATAGCGCAAGAGCTTCTGCAAGAGCGAAGCCAAGGAACGCTAGTGGCTGTAGAACTGAACGTGCTTCTGGCTGGCGTGCAACGCCATTGATGTAAGCCGCGAAAATCAGACCTGTTGCAATTGCAGGACCGATAGCTGAGAGGCCATAACCGACCAGGTTGAGTGTGCCTGACATATTTCTTCCTATTCTTTCGTTTTCTAGTTAACTAGTTTTACCTAGTTGGGTTTTAGTGCTCGTCGGCAAGGGCGCCGGCGATGTAAAGCGCTGTCAACAGAGTAAAGATGTACGCCTGTAGACATTGGACCATGAACTCAAAGAAAGTCATCACGATTCCGAGAGAGAAACCGAAGATTGAAACGATCTTCAAGCCAATTGCATCTGACATCAACATATGTTCGCCACCAAGAATGAACACAAGCAGTAGCAAGTGTCCTGCGAACATATTTGCAAATAAACGTAATGAAAGTGTTAATGGGCGAATGATGAAGTAGGTTGCAATTTCAAGTGGAGTAAGAAGTACATATGACCACTTTGGAACTCCAGGTAAGAACATGATGCCCTTCATGTACTTAAAGAAACCTTGTCTCTTTATTCCGATGTAATGAAATACGCCGTAAGCAAAAATTGCTAGCACGTATGGGAATGAAACGTGAGACATTGATGGGAATTGAATCAAAGGAACAATTCCGAAAATATTGTTAACTAAAATGAATGTAAATAATGTAAACAGGAATGGCACGAAACGCATGAATTCGTGACCAATAATGTCTTCGCCTAAACCTTTGCGAACAAATCCATATACAGATTCGCCAGCGAACTGTAGTTTTGAAGGAACCACGGCTGCTTTGCGCGATGCGAGAATAAAAAATACTGAAATTAAAATTACCGCTAAGAACAATTGAAGAATTGGCTTAGTGAAATATGGATTTCCCTCAATTAAAGATGGGAGATTAAAGTCTTTGGTGCCTGGCGGGGTGAAACCCTCTCCTGATAAGCGGAGGTTGAGCACTTAAAAACTCCTTGAGGTGTTGTGGGGTTAGAGCTCGGGGAAGCAGGGAAACCCTATTCAAAAGTGGCGCTTTTATGAAATCCGCAAAAGCGGGAATGTAAGTGAATTTACTCGCGGCCGAAGCGGTACCAGATGATGGTAATCGCGGCGCCTGCGCCTACAACCAGGCCAATTAAGAGGAAGAACCCGGTTCCCAAGAAGCGATCGAGCGCCCAGCCCACGCCGCCCCAGACCAATAAGCCAGAGAGCAGATAGCCGAAGATCGACCAGACTGCGTTTTCGTCCTTGTTCATATGGCAATCCTACTTATTACTTGGATTCTGCGGAAGCGGTAGGTGGAGCTTTAACTTCAAGTAAGCGCGAATCTCCCCGCCTAGCCAAGCAAATGTCAGCGCGATTGCCGTGAGCCCAAAGCTCATGCGATGAATATCTTCATTATCTGTGAATTTTCCGATTGCAAACATCATTGCACCCAAAATCAAAATCTTCGAAAAATAACTGAACATAGCAAGTGCCATAGTTGCAATTGGATCTGTGCTCTTCGTCATCGATGCTACGCCAATATTTACTAAGAAAAAAACTAAGACCACTAATTGCGCAAGGAGCGCTCCATACAATCCTGCGCTACCTTGTAACCAAGTTGAAAGAATCAAACCGAGTATTCCAACTACCAGCGAAGGTTTCAATGCGCCTTTCATCATTATGACATTAGGATCTTGATTCAATTTGTTGACTCTTTCTCTTCATAAGAAGGATTGATCCCAATCCAAATACTCCGCCAACTAAAACTGCTGCCCAAAGTGGGGCGAATGCCCAAGTGGTAACCGGAAATGCAATTGCCGCAGTCCATAAATACATAATGATTACAGTTCTTAGTTGTGAATTTCCTGCTCTAAACAATTTGTGATGCAGATGTTCATTATCTGGCGCGAACGGAGAGCGTCCAGCACGAACTCTTCTAACAACTGCCATTCCAAAGTCAACTAGCGGAATTGCAAGAACTGCAAAAGGTAGAAGTAATGGAAGGAATGTTGGGCCAGTAGATTCTGATGAGATTGCATTTGGATCGAACTGTCCCGTTAAAGTAATTGCAGCAGCGCCAAGCATCAAACCCAAGAACATTGATCCTGAATCGCCCATAAATATTTTCGCTGGATATGCATTGTGGGGAAGAAAACCTAAGCAAACCCCAATTAAAACCGCAGAAATGGTAGATGGCGCACCTGCGCGGCTGAAGCCATAAACAACCGCTAAAACATAGGCAAATATGAAGAAAGCGGTGGCAGCAACGGCTACTACTCCACTTGCTAAGCCATCCATTCCATCGATGAAATTAACAGCATTAATCGCAACCAGAATTACCATCACCGTGAGAAATTGGCCTATAGAAGGCGGCAAGGTAATCAAACCATTAATTGGCAGCCATAGAAGTTGCACGCCAAAGGTGAGCAAAATTCCGGCGGCCACAGTTTGTCCTGCTAATTTTGTTAGTGCATCTAATTCATAACGATCATCAATCATGCCAAGTAGCACTACAAATGTAGCTGCAAGAAAAATTCCTTGAGCTTCTCGTCCAAAAGATTTACCAACTAAAGGTAAATGTGAAACCACCACAAAGGTAAAAGAAGTGGCAAACCACATCGCTACTCCACCCCATCGTGGAGTGGTTTCGGTATGAATATCTCTGGTTCGAACTCTAGCGATTGCACCAAAACGAAGTGCATAAGTCTCTACATATGGAGTTACCAAATAACAGATTGCTGCTGCCAGCAACATGGTTAAGAGATATTCGCGCACTTATCTAATTTCTAATTACGCGTAAATCGGAAACTTTGCTACTAAAGATTGAACTTCGGATTTTATCTTTGCATGCTCCGCAGCATCATCAGTTTTGATTGCACGAGTAATTAACTTTGCGATAACTTCCATCTCTGCAACACCCATGCCTTGGGTTGTCGTTGATGGGGTTCCGACTCGGATACCACTGGAAACTGCAGGTGGATTTGGGTCAAATGGAATCGAGTTCTTATTTAAAGTAATTCCAGCTGCGCCACAACGTTCGTCTGCAACTTTTCCGGTGACTCCAACGCCAGTGACATCAATTAGCGCCAAATGAGTATCAGTTCCGCCAGAAATTGCTCGCATTCCCTCTGCAACTAATCCCGCTGCTAACGCCTTTGCATTGGTAATAACTTGCTTTGCATATGTTTGATACGAAGATTGCTGACATTCATGTAGGGCAACTGCCTTTGCAGCAACTGCAGACATGATTGGACCACCCTGCATTCCAGGAAATACTGCTTTATCGATCGCTGCCGCATGCTCGGCTTTAGAAAGAATCATTCCGCCACGAGGTCCACGAAGTACTTTGTGTGTAGTAAATGACACTACATCTGCATAAGGAACAGGTGAAGGAATCGCTTTGCCGGCAACAAGACCAATGAAGTGCGCTGCGTCCACCCACATGATTGCACCTACTTCATCGCAAATCTGACGCACTTTTTCAAAGTCCACCAAACTTGGATAAGCAGTTGCACCAGAACAAATCATCTTTGGCTTTTCACGTAGTGCAACATCGCGCATCTCGTCGTAATCAATAAGCTCAGTATCTTGGCGCACGCCATAAGAAACAATGTCGAACCATTTACCTGAGAAATTTACTTTTGAGCCATGCGTTAAATGACCGCCATGTGGAAGCGACATTGCCATGACTTTGTCGCCAGGCTTTGTGAAGGCTGCGTACACAGCGATATTTGCTGATGCGCCAGAATGTGGCTGTACGTTTGCATGGTCAGCGCCAAATAATTGTTTAGCACGTTCAATTGCGATTTCTTCTGCGCGATCAACAACTTCACAACCACCGTAGTAGCGCTTACCTGGATAGCCTTCGGCATACTTATTACTAAGTGGTGTACCGAGCGCCGCCAAAACAGCGCCAGATGTAAAGTTTTCGGATGCGATTAATTGCAAACCAGTCTGTTGACGTTTAATTTCGGCAAGCAGAATGCTTGCGATTTCTGGATCTTGCTTCTCTAATAAATCGAAATCTGGACCATATTTGCGCGCATCTGTCATGAGACAAAGTCTACTGCGCCAGCCCTTAATACTTTATGGGCGCCAGCAATCGTGCGAACCACAGTAGTCGGCAAGCCTTTACGTAACTTTCCATTATTGAAGAAGAGCTCAATCCCATCTCTTGGAACTTCGGAGCTTGCTGAAATTGGAGGTTGTCCGATTTTTGAAACCGAAGCCGTGGCTAAAGGTCCAGTCTTTGCCAAGATTGCCTTAATAAATGGCGCACTTGGAACTCGAATTGCAACTTCGTCTAATTCATTATTATCGCCAAGGTCCCAATTTAAAAGTGCGCTAGGCAATACTTGAAATGTTACTTTGCCTGGCCAATATTTTTTCATGGCGGTAATTGTTCTTTTATCTAAATTTCTAGAAATTCCTTCAGCCATTTTGAAGTTAGCGACCAAAACTTGTGCCTTGGTTCCAAGTTCGTCTGCGCGTAAAACATGCATAGCTCTTACTGCATCATGATTAAATGCATCGCAAATATACGCATAAGCATTTTCCATTGGAACCGCTATTACGTAGCCATCAGAAATTGCTTTTACAGCGCGAGTAACATGGCGAGCAAGGGTGCCCTTCTTCAAATCAATTTCTTGCATCTCTTCCTCTGTTATCGCTTAACGGCACTGGTCCATCGAGGTCTATCGTTTAAATCATAATGCAATTCGATATTTGTGAACATCTCTTCGAGCAATCCAGATATCGCTTGACCTTGAAGTTCAGTGTGTTCGATTGCCAATGTGCCGCCGCTTTTCAGTAAACGAGCGGCAGCATCAATAAATTGCTTCGGGATCTCAAGGCCGGTGGCTCCACCAAAAAGCGCCGCACTTGGTTCATTTTTCACATCTGCCGGTAGTTCTTGGTCATCAGGAACATAAGGTGGGTTAGCAATTACAAAATCTGCTTTGACACCCGGTAGGGCATCTCTGACGTCACCTTCCACTACTCGCATTTCTTCAACATAACGAGCGACGTTTTTTCTTAACCAAACAATTGCTTCTGGACTTTTTTCAACTGCAATTGCACGTACTCGTTCGCACTCAGTTGATAACGCTATAGATAGCGCGCCACTTCCTGCACCTAAATCAATTACGCTAACTAACCCAGGTCTGTTTTCGATTAATGCCAAAAGATAAGAAACCATCAGTTCAGATTCAGGTCTCGGAACTAAAACGCCTGGCCCTACTTCTAAAGTTAAATCTCTGAAGTGTGCTTCTCCCGTTATATATTGCAACGGTTCATGAGAAAGTCTGCGATTTATTAATTGGTGATAATCCTCTGCAATATCTCCAATATTTTCCATGGCGCGTTCTAGCGCAACTGGATTATGCAATTCCATTCGATTAATACCTAATAAATGTGCAAATAGAATCTCAGCGTCGACTTCAGAATAGCCAGCTTTAGTTAAATTATCTTTAGCAGAACGAATCAGATCGCGAACCATCTGTATTTAGTTTCCGGCTAGCTTGGCTGCCTTATCAGCATCTAGAAGTGATTGAATCACTGAATCAAGTTCTCCATTTAATACTGCATCTAAATTATTTGCTTTGTAATTTACTCGATGATCACTTAAACGATTCTCTGGAAAGTTGTAAGTGCGGATACGTTCAGAGCGATCAACTGTACGTACTTGGCTCTTGCGCTCTGCAGCCGCTGCGGCATCTGCCTTCTCTTGCGCATCCGCAAGTAAGCGCGCACGCAAAATACGAAGTGCCGATTCCTTATTCTGCAACTGTGATTTTTCGTTCTGGCAACTAACGACAATTCCAGTCGGCACGTGAGTTAGACGCACCGCTGAGTCGGTGGTGTTAACGCTCTGCCCGCCAGGACCTGATGAACGATAAACGTCTACACGTACATCATTCATATTCAATTCAACATCAACTTCCTCTGCTTCTGGAAGCACTAAAACACCTGCGGCAGAGGTATGAATTCGGCCCTGTGATTCCGTTTCTGGAACACGTTGAACTCGATGCACTCCACCTTCAAATTTCAACTTTGCATACGGAGATTGACCAGGCGCCGGGGTGCCTTTTGATTTAACTGCAATCGAAATATCTTTATAGCCACCTAGATCTGATTCAGTAACATCAATTACTTCGGTCTTCCAACCTTGCTTTTCGGCATATCGCATGTACATGCGCAGTAAATCACCTGCAAAGAGTGCTGACTCATCGCCGCCAGCGCCAGCTTTGATTTCCATAATTACATCGCGATCATCATTTGGATCTCGAGGTAACAAGAGCTCTTCTAGAATTTCAGCATTTGCAGACTCTGCTGCTTCAAGCGCTGGAATCTCTGCTGCAAATTCAGGTTCAACTTCTGCTAATTCTTTAGCTGCGATTAGATCTTCTACGCTCTGTTTCCATTTTCGATAGCCAGCAACAACTGGACCCAATTGCGCATAACGTCGACCGAGTTTGCGAGCATTGCTCGCATCGGCATGAATGCCAGGATCAGCCATCTGCTTTTCAAGTTCGGCATATTCATTTACCAACTCGATAGCTGAGGCAAAACGCTCAGTCATCTCTTCTCCTTATTAAAATAAAAAAACCGCACGCCAGATAATTCTGGCTGGTGCGGTTTTTTAAGAAAGCTACTTAGATTTTTTACCGAAACGCTCTTCGAACTTAGCGACGCGTCCACCGGTATCAAGAATGCGCTGCTTACCGGTGTAGAACGGATGGCACTTGTCGCAAACTTCAACATAGATTGAACCGGTTGTAACGGTTGATCGAGTCTTAAATGATTCGCCGCAACCGCAGTTAACAGTGGTCTCGACGTACTCTGGGTGAATCTCTGGCTTCATGATGGTTCCTTTTTTAATGAACTGGGTCGAAATTTCTTTCGTGAACCAATTCGGGATCAGGGGTAAAGGGTAACCGCGTGGCTACCCTTCGACCAAATTGCTAGTTATTTAAGCGTATTTATTCGGATTATTACTTAGCTTCGTCTGGGCCAACAGTGGTCTTCTGGACCTGCATCAAGAATTCCACATTGCTCTTGGTGCCCTTCATCTTTTCAAGAAGTAATTCGATTGCTTGCTGTGAATCAAGTGCATGTAGCACGCGACGTAATTTCCAGACAATGTTTAACTCTTCCGTGCCCATAAGAATTTCTTCCTTACGGGTACCAGATGCATCAACATCAACCGCTGGGAAGATGCGCTTATCTGCAAGTTTGCGATCAAGCTTCAATTCCATATTGCCGGTGCCCTTGAACTCTTCGAAGATAACTTCATCCATCTTCGAACCAGTTTCAACTAGAGCGGTTGCAAGAATTGTTAATGATCCGCCATCTTCAATATTACGAGCTGCACCGAAGAACTTCTTTGGTGGGTAAAGCGCTGCAGAATCAACACCACCAGACAAGATGCGGCCAGAAGCTGGTGCTGCAATGTTGTAGGCGCGGCCAAGACGAGTAATTGAATCTAGAAGCACAACTACGTCATGTCCCATTTCAACTAAACGTTTTGCACGTTCGATTGCAAGTTCTGCAACAGTGGTGTGATCATCTGCTGGTCGATCAAATGTTGAAGCGATAACTTCACCTTTTACTGAGCGCTGCATATCTGTAACTTCTTCAGGACGCTCATCCACTAGAACAACCATCAAGTGACATTCTGGATTGTTTGCAGTAATTGCATTTGCGATTGATTGTAGGACCATAGTCTTACCGGCCTTTGGCGGTGAAACAATTAGTCCTCGTTGACCTTTACCAATAGGTGCAATCAGATCGATAACACGGGTTGTAAGAATATTTGGCTGTGTTTCAAGGCGAAGACGCTCTTGAGGATAAAGTGGAACTAGCTTTGAGAAATCAACGCGGTTACGTGATTCTTCAGGAGAAACCCCATTAATTGTGTCGATGCGTACGAGAGCATTGAACTTCTCGCGACGTTCCCCTTCGCGTGGTTGCTTTACTGCGCCGGTAATTACATCGCCTTTGCGAAGTGCGAACTTTCGAACCTGCTGCATGGAAACATAAACATCGTTAGGGCTTGGTAAATAACCACTAGTGCGGACGAATGCATAATTTTCAAGAATATCCAATAAGCCGCCTACCGGAAGTAGTACGTCATCTTCGGAAATTGTTGGTTCGCCACGATCTTCACGGTTGCGGTGGCGATCGCGCCCACGATGACGATCACGATTACGACGTGAGCCGCCATCTTCGTTATCTTCACGGTCATTGCGATCATTACGTTCGTTGCGTTCTGAACGATCATCGCCATCTGAATCTGAATCTTTTTCTTGATTGCGGTTGTTGCCGTTGTTGTTTCGCTCTGCACGTCGCGCATCGCGTTCTGCGCGTGCTGCTTCCTTTTCGGCCTTTGCAGCTTCGCGGTTCTTTGCTTGCAAATCCGCGATTGCATCTACTAATGAACCTTTTGCCATCTTGGCAGCGCCATCGATTCCGAGCTGAGTAGCAACCTTCTTTAACTGCGGAAGTGTCATCGCAGCAAGCTCAGGGCTTTCGGAACGTACCTTTGTATCTTCTGACATTTATATCCTTATAGGTTTCTTTTTGTAAATCCTAAAAATCTAAACGTGATGGATTTTTAAGAGATTTTGATTTATCAGCGATAAGGGCCAGATGGCCTAACTGATGAGTGAAGCCTAGCAGAGGCCTTTAGATATTGGAAACCTGGAATCCAACGCTTGAAATATCGAGATTTTCGACTTCAAAGCCACTGCCAGCTGCTCGCACTAGATCATTTAATTCATGGTTTAAATCTGCATCTACTAAGAGTGCGAGCACGGTTGGGCCGGCACCCGAGATAAATGCAGGCACTCCTGCTGCACGTAGTTTCTGCATTAATGAAAAAGATTTTGGCATCGCACTTTCTCGATAAGTCTGATGCAAATAATCTTCTGTTGCAGTTAAAAGCAAATCAGGTCGAGTTGTTAGTGCTTGCGTTAAAAGCGCAGTATTAATTGAATTCTTGACGGCGTCGGCGTGTGGAATTGTTTCTGGAAGCATTTTGCGAGCTTTAGAAGTTGGTACATTGTTTGATGGAATAAATGCAACTGCAGTAATCCTCGGAGAGACTTCTAATTTAATAGCTTCGGCAAAATCTTCGCCTTGCCAAGAAAGCACTGCTCCGCCATAAAGTGCGGCTGCTACGTTATCGGGATGGCCTTCCATTTCAGTTGCGAGAGTCAGCACATCGTTATCGCTCATACGATCAGCGCCACCCACGACTAATGAACGAGAGAGAATTAATCCTCCAATAATTGCACTTGCTGATGAACCTAATCCACGCCCATGTGGCAATGAATTAAGTGCGCGTAACGCAAGCCCTGGATATTCTTTCTTTGCAAGACCTAAAAAATCCCAACCTTTATAAATTGCCTTTACGACTAAGTTCTTCTCATCGCGCGGCACTTCATCGGAACCTTCTCCGACGACATCAATATCTAGAGTCTTATCGTCCAATACTTGCGCGATATATCGATCTCGTTTTTCTAACGCAATTGCAAATGAATCAAATCCAGGACCTAAATTGGCAGAACTGGCCGGAACTTTTACTTCATAAGCGCTTGCGCGAAAAGTTAATCGTGACATGAATTATGCAAGACCTAACTTTTCGGCTGCTGCCTTTGCATCTACAGGAACCACAATTGGATCGGCTGCTGCTTCAAGTGCCCATTGAATATCTTTTAATCCATGGCCCGTAACGGTCACAACAATGCGTTTACCTTTTGGCAGATTTCCATTTGCTTGATGCTTCAATAATCCAGCGATGCCAGCGGCTGAAGATGGCTCTACGAAAATTCCTTCACGCGCAGCAAGTAATCTGTAAGCATTCAAAATCTCTTCATCGGTAACTGAATCGATTAATCCACCCGACATATCGCGAGCGTTTGTCGCACCTTGCCATGAAGCTGGATTTCCAATACGAATTGCAGTTGCAATGGTTTCTGGCTTCTTTACAACTTCACCGCGAACAATTGGCGCAGCGCCTTCTGCTTGGAAACCCCACATCTTCGGTAAGCGAGAAGATTTACGATCTTCTCGATATTCAAGGTAGCCCTTCCAGTAAGCAGTGATGTTTCCAGCATTTCCTACTGGAAGCACGTGGTAATCAGGTGCATCATTTAGAAAATCAATCACTTCAAAAGAAGCCGTTTTTTGTCCTTCGATGCGATATGGATTTACTGAATTAACAAGAGCTACTGGGTATTTTTCAGAGAGTTCCTTAGCAAGATCTAAACAATCATCAAAGTTGCCATCTACCTGCAAAATCTTTGAACCATGAACAACAGCTTGCGCCAATTTGCCCATTGCAATCTTGCCCTGTGGAATTAAAACTGCTGGAACCATATTTGCGTGGGCAGCATAAGCAGCAGCTGATGCCGAAGTATTTCCGGTTGATGCACAGATGACCGCTTTTGCGCCATCTTCTGCAGCTTTAGAAATCGCCATGGTCATACCGCGGTCTTTAAAAGATCCAGTTGGATTGGCGCCTTCAAACTTTAGCCAAATATCGTTATTAAGAATCTTTGAAAGATTAGTCGCTTCTACAAGTGGCGTGCCACCCTCGCGAAGAGTTACGACTGGAGTTTTTGAAGATACTGGTAAGCGATCGCGATATTCTTCAATAACTCCGCGCCACTGATGTGCGCCTGATTTATTCCTAGAAAATAATTGAAAACTCACGAAGCAGACCCTTCGACTCTAATAACACTTTCAACTTCACGAACCACATCTGATTTTGATAGCGCTGCAACTGTAGCCGCCAAATTTGCTTCGGTGGCTCTGTGTGTTACGACCGTAAGTTCTGCCGCGTCTCCGCGACCTTTCTGCAGCACTGTCTGAATCGAAACATCTTCTTTTGCGAAAACATTGGCTACATTTGCAAGTACGCCTGGCTTGTCGTGAACTGCCATACGAATTGCATACTTAGTAATTGACGCACCTTTTGGCGCAATTCCTAGATCTGCATAATCAGATTCCGCTGGTCCTTTGCTGCCGGCAACAATATGACGAGCTACCGCTACCACGTCACCTAGCACCGCTGATGCAGTTGGTGCACCGCCGGCTCCGCGACCATAAAACATTAATTGTCCAGCGCCTTCTGATTCGACGAATACCGCATTAAATGCTTCGCGCACCGCTGCAAGTGGATGGCTCCGATCTAACATCATTGGCGCAACGCGAACTGAAATACCTTGATCGCTTCGCTTTGCCTCTGCAATTAATTTAATTACTTTACCCATTGATTTTGCAGTTGCTACATCTTGAGCACTTACCTTGGTGATGCCTTCGCATGCAACATCATTTGCGGTAACCCGGCTATGAAAAGCTAAACCTGCCAATATTGCTGCTTTGGCTGCAGCATCATGACCTTCAACATCAGCAGTTGGATCTGCCTCTGCATAACCAAGTGCTTGGGCCTCTTTCAAAACTACCTCAAATGGCAAACCTTCTTCGTCCATCTTGGTGAGAATGTAATTGGTTGTGCCATTAACTATTCCCATTACACGATTGATGCGATCACCAATTAATGATTCACGAAGTGGGCGAATAATTGGAATCGCACCCGCAACTGCTGCTTCATAATAAAGATCAACGCCTGCTTTTTCGGCAGCGGCATATAGATCTGCTCCATGTGTTGCAAGTAGCGCCTTATTCGCAGTTACAACTGATTTTCCATTTGCAATCGCTTTCAAAATTAATTCTCGAGCTGGTTCGATTCCGCCCATAACTTCAATAATCAACGAAATTTCTGGATCTGTTACAACGGATTCCGCATCGGTTGTAAGAATTGAATCTGCAACCCCATCACGCTTAGATAAATTGCGCACTGCAACTTTTGTTAATTCCAACTTTGCCCCGGCCCTGGCTGCCAAATCTGCGCCACTGCTTGCTAATTCGCGAGCCACCGAACCGCCCACCACGCCACAGCCAAGCATGCCGATTTTGATAATGCTAGGGATGGTTTTCATGGTCCTATTCTTTCACACGCTTAAGCGTCTAAATGCAGTAAATCTTCGAAGGTCTCGCGTCGGACAATCACTTTTGCAGAACCTTGGCGTACTGAAATCACTGGAGGGCGTGGCACATGGTTGTAATTACTTGCCATGCTTCGGTTGTAAGCGCCAGTTGCTGGAATTGCAATCAAATCTCCTGGTGCAATATCTGATGGCAGATCAATATCTCTGATCAAAATATCTCCGGTTTCGCAATGTTTTCCAACTAAACGTGATGGCGTATTTGGTGCACTCGAAGTTCTATTTGCTAAATGAGCTTCGTAAATCGCGCCATACAAACCAGGTCGAATGTTGTCTGACATTCCACCATCAACAGAGATGTAATTGCGGGTTCCGTTTTCCAATTGCACTAATTTTGTAGTTCCAACCTCATATAAAGTAAACATTGAAGGACCTATGATGGAACGACCAGGTTCGATTGCAACATGCGGGATTTTTAAATTACGAGCGGCGCAACCTTTGACAACTGCATCCTTGATTTGCGCTACTGCATCTTCAATGGCAAGCGGAGCATCCTCTGCTGTGTAAACGATTCCAAATCCACCACCGAAATCAACTTCTGGTAATTCGCGGTTAAATTCATCGCGATAACGAGCCATGAAATCAAGCATTCTTTCGATAGTTAAGCGATGGCCATCCATATTGAAAATTTGCGACCCAATGTGTGCATGTACGCCGCGGAAATCTAATTGCGAATGCTTTGAAATTTCGATTACTGCATCCCATGCCACTCCGCTTGAAATAGATAATCCAAACTTCACATCGGTATGTGCAGTAGCAATGGCTTCAATTGTGTGCGCCTCTACGCCGGGGTTTAATCGGATCATTACGGATTGGGTTTTTCCATGGCGCTTTGCTGCATCCGCTACACGTCCAATTTCTTGAATGGAATCAATGACTATGCAACCAACGCCAACCTCTACTGCACGATCAATTTCAGAGAGCGATTTGTTATTACCGTGAACTTCGATGCGACTAGCTGGAAAATTAACCGAAAGCGCAACTTCCAATTCTCCGCCAGTGGCAACATCCATCCCTAGGCCAAGTTCATTGCACCAGCGCGCAATTTGTTTGCAAGTAAATGCTTTAGAAGCGTAATAAACAGTAGCGCCCGAGAATGATTTCTGCATTGCATTTACGAAAGCACTGGCACGAGCTTTGAAATCATCTTCATCTAAAATAAAAGTTGGGGTGCCAAATTCGCGCGCCAATTCAGATGCAGTTGTACCTGCAATAGTTAATTGACCATTCTCAAACTTAACGTTTGATGACCATGCGCTATGTGACATTACATTCTCTCCGGCGCGCTAACGCCTAATAGTGATAGCCCATTGTCCAATACTTGGCGAGTTGCTGCACAGAGATTTACGCGCGCCACATGAATGTCGCTCAATTTCTCATCACCCATTGGAAGCACTCGGCAATCTGCGTAAAAACGATGGTAAACGCCAGCTAATTCTTCTAAGTAGCGCGCAATTCGATGCGCCTCTCTTAATTCGGCTGCGGTGTTAACCACGATTGGAAAATCAGAGAGCGTTCCGATTAACTCAATTTCGCGTTCGTGAGTTAATTCAGAGGTATTGAAAGCCCCCACTTTGAGATCCAACTCTTCGGCATTACGTAATAAAGCAGCAATGCGAGCGTGGGCATATTGGACGTAATAAACCGGGTTGTCGTTGGTTCGAGATTTCAATACTTCTACATCCATAACCATCGGAGAATCAGTTGGATAGCGAAGCAAGGTGTATCTGGCAGCATCCACGCCAACTTCTTCAACAATATCTTCAAGTGTGATGATGGTGCCGGCGCGCTTTGAGAGTTTTACCTCTTCACCGTTTTTCATAATTTTTACTAATTGGCCAATTAATACTTCGACCATATCTGGGTTGTCGTTATTACATTGTGCAACTGCTTTAAGTCGACCCACGTAACCATGGTGATCTGCACCTAGCAGATAAATACAGACGTCATATCCCCGTTCGCGTTTATTAATGTAATAAGCAGTATCTGAAGTGAAGTATGTATACGCACCATCAGCTTTTAAAAGCACGCGATCTTTATCATCACCAAAATCAGTGGTGCGAAGCCAGGTAGCGCCATCCGCTTCGTAAACATGGCCCTTCTTTTTTAACTCATCTAACCCATGTTCGACTGCACCGCTTTCATGAAGCGAGCGCTCGGAAAACCAGATATCAAAATGAGTATTAAAAGTTTCTAGAACTCTTTTTTGATCTGCAAGTTGCCATTGGTAGGCACGTTCGCGGAATTGAATTTTCTGCTCTGCTTCTGGCAATTCTAAAATTCCCGCATCTTGTTCGACTAAATGTTTTGCAATGTCAGAGATGTAATCACCTTGATAACCATCTTCTGGAATTGGATTGCCAAGTGCTGCAGCCCTAACTGATTCGCCAAATAAATCCATCTGAACGCCACGATCATTGATATAAAACTCACGAGTGACATTCGCGCCAGCTGCGCCAAGAATTCGAGCTAAGACATCTCCTACTGCCGCCCAACGTGTGTGGCCTAAATGAAGTGGGCCGGTTGGATTTGCGCTAATAAATTCCACGTTGAAATTCTTGCCTGCAAGTGAACTGCCATTACCGTACTTCTTGCCTGCTTGGTTAATGACATTTACTAATTCGGCTTGACTAGCGCGATTTAAAGTGAAATTAATAAAGCCAGGTCCGGCGATATCAACCTTTGAAATATTTGGTTCCGCTGCGAGCGCGCTCTGGAGTGCGGTTGCGATATCTCTAGGAGATTTGCCGGCAACCTTGGCTAGTTGCAGCGCAATAGAAGATGCATAATCCCCATGGTCGCGATTCTTGCGGCGCTCCAGCGGAATCTCGCCCTGGTAATCAAGCCCCAGCCCCTTGCTAATGGCGCCCCGTATCTGGGCAATTAGCTGATCTTGAGGTGCGGACATCTGCGTATTCTACTTGACCGGCCTATTTTGGAGTTTTATTAAGATTTGATTACAAGGGTTCAAATGTTGCTGAAAGTGCCCTAGTTTTAGCCCACTTCATCACATAGGCCCCACTGATCACGAGGATCAACTTATGTGTGGACTTTTCGAAAGGTAACTAAATGTCAAAGCGTCGTTTAGCTCTTGTTGCATCTGTTTCAGCTGCAGCAATTGCTCTAACTGGTTTTGTCACAACTTCAGCAAAGGCTGCAACAGGCTTTGTTGGTGTGATTCTTCCAGATGCTGCTTCTTCAGCTCGCTGGGAGTCAGCAGACCGTCCATTCCTAAAAGCAGCATTTGAGAAGGCTGGCGTAACAGCTGATATCCAGAATGCAAATGGTGATAAGGCTGCATTCGCAACCATCGCAGACCAAATGCTTACAAAGGGTGCGAAGGTTCTAATCATGGTAAACCTTGATTCAGATTCAGCTAAGGCTGTTCAGGACAAGGCAAAAGCACAAGGCGTACCAACAATTGACTATGACCGTCTAACACTTAACGGTTCAGCTTCATACTACGTTTCATTCGACAACGTAGCAGTTGGTAAGTTGCAAGGTCAGGGCATCGTAAATTGCTTAAAGGCAAAGGGTGTTAAGAAGCCTCGCGTTGTATACCTAAACGGTTCACCAACAGATAACAATGCAACTCTATTCAAGCAGGGTTATGCATCAGTTGTTGGTCCATACCTAAAGTCAACTGGCGGCACACTTGTAGCTGACCAGGCTGTTCCAGATTGGGATAACGTAAAGGGTGGAACAATTTTCGAGCAGATGCTAACTAAGGCTGGCGGAAAGCTTGATGCAGTTGTTTCAGCTAACGAAGGTCTAGGTCTTGCAGCAGTAGCTGTTCTAAAGAAGAACAAGCTAAATGGCAAGGTTTGCGTATCTGGTCAGGATGCAACAGTTGATGGTCTTCGCGCAGTTCTAACTGGCGACCTATCAAACACCGTTTACAAGGCAATCAAGGCAGAAGCTCAGGGCGCAGCAGATCTAGCTGTAGCTTTGATCAACGGCAAGGCTGCTAAGACAAACGGTACAACTGACAACGGAACAGTTAAGGTTCCTTCAGTTCTACTAGTTCCAGTTGGAATCACCAAGAGCAACGTAAAGGTTGTTATTGCTGATGGATTCCAGAAGAAGGCTGATGTTTGCAAGGGCATTACAAAGCTTTGCACCGCAGCAGGAATCAAGTAATAAGTAGATAGAAATAAGTTCGGCCCGGGAGTAATCTCGGGCCGAACTCTTATTTATTTCAATTTAAGAAATTTAAGAAATTTAAATCTAAGGAAACCAAATGAGCCAACCAATCCTCTCGTTAAGAGGAATCGAAAAATCTTTCGGACCGGTACAGGTTTTAAAGGGTGTTGATTTTGATGCCTATCCTGGCCAAGTCACAGCGCTAGTCGGAGATAACGGTGCAGGTAAATCAACTTTAATTAAATGTATCGCAGGTATTTACAACATCGATGGCGGTGATTACTTCTTCGAAGGAAATAAGGTCCACGTTGGCGGACCTCGCGAAGCAACTGATCTAGGAATTGAAATCGTTTACCAAGATCTGGCACTCTGCGACAACTTAGATATTGTGCACAATATGTTTTTAGGACGCGAAGTCAAAAAAGGCATTACGCTAAATGAAGAAGAGATGGAAGCGCTAGCACGCAAAACTCTTGATGGCTTAAGCGTTCGTACTGTTAAATCAATTCGCCAGACTGTATCTTCACTATCAGGTGGTCAGCGACAAACAGTTGCGATTGCACGTGCTGTTCTTTGGAATAGCAAGGTAGTTATTCTCGACGAACCAACTGCCGCACTTGGTGTGGCACAGACCGAACAAGTCTTAAATTTAGTTCGTCGCTTAGCTGATAATGGATTAGCTGTAATTTTAATTTCACATAATTTAAATGACATCTTCCAAGTAGCAGATAACATAGCTGCGCTTTATCTTGGAAATATGGCTGCGCAAGTTAAGAAAAATGATGTAACACATGCACAGGTTGTTCAATTAATTACAACAGGTAAAGCTACGGGGGTCACCGAATAATGAATACCGAAGTTAACCCAAATTCCGGAACCCTAAAAGGCGCATGGGATGATTACATCTCTCGCGTTAAATCTGGCGACATGGGTGCGCTACCTGGCGTTCTTGGATTAGTTGCACTCTGCATCGTGTTCGGAGTAATGAGCGATGTCTTCTTAACTCCTGGAAATTTCGCAAATCTGCTTACCCAAGCAGCATCTGTAACTGTTATTGCAATGGGCTTGGTATTTGTGCTCTTGCTTGGCGAAATTGATTTATCAGCAGGATATGCATCTGGAGTTTGCGGTGCAGTTCTGGTTATTTTGATTACAAACCATGGTTACCCATGGTGGATTGCTTTGGCTGTGAGCATCGTGGTTGGTGCAATTCTTGGATACACCATCGGTACCTTGGTATCCCGCTTGGGTATTCCTTCATTCGTAGTAACCCTGGCCGCATTTTTAATGTTCCAAGGTCTACTTCTGCTTCTTGCAGGAGAGGGCGGAACTATCCGTATTGAAGATCCAACTATTTTGGCAGTTCAGAATAACAATTTATCGCCATTACTTTCTTGGGCATTCTTTGTGGCAGTTTCAGCTATTTACGTCTTGATTGGTTTGGCTCGAATTAATTCTCGTCGCAAAGCGGGCTTGAAATCCGAACTTAAAAAACTTTGGGCAATCAAAACCATATCGCTATTAACAATTGGTGTCGGTGCAGTATGGGCTCTAAATCTTGAGCGATCCAACAATCCTGATTTAGTTAGCTTAAAAGGTACTCCGTATGTAGTGCCCGTTATTTTGGCGCTGCTAGTTGGCGGAACTTTTGTACTTAGCCGAACCGCTTACGGTCGCCATATTTATGCAGTTGGTGGAAATGCTGAAGCTGCGCGTCGCGCTGGTATCAATGTTAAGAATATTCGCACCAGCGCATTCGTGATTTGTTCTGCTTTTGCAGCAATCGCGGGCATGCTCTTTGCATCAAGACAGAATTCAATTTCACCAACAACTGGTGGCTCATCAACACTTCTTTATGCAGTTGGCGCTGCAGTTATTGGTGGCACTTCACTCTTTGGTGGAAAAGGAAAGATGCGCGATGCTGTTCTAGGTGGTTTAGTCGTTGCAGTAATTGATAACGGCATGGGACTTTTGGGATATGCAGCAGGTATCAAGTTCATTGTTACCGGAGCAGTACTTCTAATTTCAGCAGGTGTCGATGCGATTTCTCGCCGCGGCGCAACTACCAGTTAAGTTCTTACTTAACTCCCATTAGATGTTCCATCGCTAGTTGATCTAGCGCTTCGTAGTTGTAGCCGCGCTTTCCTGCGGCTTCAACATCGAATGAATCCTTTGCCAAATCACGCCAGCTTTCACCTGCGCTAAGAGTTGGTTCTTCAAGGCCTGGAATATTTGAATTCTTCATTGCTTCGATTACGCGTGGATCGTTTCGGAATGCTTTTGCACGCTCTTTTAGAATCAAGTACATACGCATATTTGCGGTTGCTGATTCCCAAACGCCATTATCGTTTTCGGTCCTGACTGGCTTGTAGTCAAAGTGGCGCATACCTTCGTAGTTATAGCGCTCCAAAAGGTCAACCAAGAAGAATGCGTTCTTTAAATCGCCATGACCAAATACAAAATCTTGATCGTACTTTGGCCCGCGCTGACCATTTAGGTCAATGTGGAATAACTTCTTCTGCCATAAAGCTTGCGCAATTCCGTGAACAAAGTTGAGGTTAGCCATCTGCTCGTGACCAACTTCTGGATTTAAACCGACTAATTCTGGATGTTCTAAAGTACTAATGAATCCAAGTGCATGGCCAATCGTTGGCAGGAAGATGTCGCCGCGTGGCTCGTTTGGCTTTGGTTCGATTGCAAATTTAATGTCGTACTTATTATCAAGCACGTATTGCCCAAGAATATTAAAACCTTCGCGGTATCGTTCTAAAGCCACATAGGCATCTTTTGAGCTTTCAGATTCCGCACCTTCACGGCCGCCCCAGCAAACATAAATCTTTGCACCTAATTCAACTGCCAAATCGATATTCCGCATAACTTTGCGAATTGCATAACGTCGAATGTCTTTATCATTTGACGTTAATGCGCCATCTTTAAATACTGGATGTGTAAATAAATTTGTGGTTGCCATCGGAACTTTCATTCCGGTTTCATCTAAAGCTTTCTTAAAGCGATCAATATGCGCTCGACGATTTGAATCATCAGAGCCAAATGGAATTAAGTCATCGTCGTGAAAAGTTACTCCATACGCGCCACGAGCTGCTAACTCTTTAACAGTTCTTACTGGATCTAACGCATCGCGAGTTGCATCGCCGAACGGGTCACGCGCCTGCCAACCAACGGTCCAAAGTCCGAAGGTGAATTTATCTGCAGGTGTTGGTGTGTAAGACATTAATCTGACCTCTCCAAAGCTCCGATTTTGAATATCGGTAATCTATTACTAACCTACTCCAGTTCCAATACTCCAGCGGGAGTGGTGAAACGGCAGACACGCAGGTCTTAGGAACCTGTGCCTTACGGCGTGTGGGTTCAAGTCCCACCTCCCGCACCAGATTCACTGAATTTAATTAATTCAAATCAGTTAACTTTGAAGGTATTAAATTTTCCCAGCTCTTCAAGCCCAACCGATTTATATGTAGCGATTGCAGCTTCATTCTTTGCCATCACACCCAACGCGACATAGTCGATTCCTCTTTTAAAAGCTTCGGTAACCAGCGCTTTAGTGACTTGCTTGCCTAAACCTTGGCCACGCATTTGCTCTGCTACAACTATCGCTGAAAGTACATGTCCGCCTGATTCCCATTTACAGATAGCTCCTACCGCACTCTGGTCAATTGCGACCCATGCAAGTACTTCATCATCTTCAGCTCGAATCGAAAGTTCGGGTGCATGCTTCTCAATTAATGAATTAATGATTCCAAAATCCGTCATTACTTCGTATGAAACATCAAATTCTTTGGTCTTAATTCCATATGCATCCCACTGCCCTGCTAATTGAAATTCTTGAGTCAAAGCTTTAGGTGTTGATCTGGTTAATGCAAAACTGGTCCAACGTTGATCTATCTTTGGATTAGGGCCAAAGCCAAATCCGAAATATGGGCTATCTATTCGAGTAATTGATAGAGATTCACCGTTCGTTTGTGCTTCCACAAATTTAGATTCAGGAACCCAAATTTCTATGAACTTCCTTGATATCGAAAGTTTTTCGCAGACTACAAGTAGTTCGTTAAATTTCACTTAATAGCTTTTCCACGCGGGATTTTATTTCATCTCTGATAATCCGAACTGGTTCTATGCCTTGACCAGCCGGATCATCCAACTGCCAATCCTCATATCTTTTTCCCGGATAAAACTTGCAAGTATCACCACAACCCATGGTGATAACTACGTCAGAAGCAATAACCGCTTCATCTGTAAGGATTTTTGGTTTGTTATTTGCAATATCAATGCCAACTTCAGCCATTGCCTGTACAGCAACTGGATTAATTGAATCTTTGGGTGCGCTACCTGCTGAGAGTACTTCAACTTTCCCAGCACCAAGAGTTTGCATAAAACCTGCAGCCATTTGGGAACGGCCAGCATTATGGACGCATACGAATAAAACGGTCTTCATAGTAAGCACATCATATTCTTTTGAACTATATTTAGTACATGCAAATTCAGTTAGCAGTAGCCACTTTTCTATTAGCTTACATTGCGATTGCTTCAGAAAAGATCAGCAGGATTGCGGTTGCTCTAACTGGGGCAGCAGCCATGTTTATTATTGGTGCCACTGATTTTGAAAAGGCTTTTTACGACCACTCTACTGGTGTCGATTGGAATGTCATTTTCTTGCTTCTTGGGATGATGATTATTGTCAGCATAATCCATAAAACAGGCGTATTTGAATTCTTAGCAATTAAAGCGCTGCAATTATCAAAAGGTAACCCACGAACTTCGCTTGTTTATCTAACTATTCTCACCGCATTTGCATCTGCATTACTGGATAACGTAACTACAATTCTGCTTGCGATTCCAATGACCTTAATTGTTTGTCAATATTTGAAAGTTACTCCAATCCCATTCATTCTCGTACAGGTATTCGCTTCGAATATTGGCGGGGCTGCGACATTGATTGGAGATCCTCCGAATATCATCATTGCTAGTAAAGCAAATTTAAGTTTTGTATGGTTTCTAGAACACATGGCACCAGTTGCATTCCTTACACTATTTTTGATGATTCCAATTTGGCTTTTCATGTTCCGCAAAGATTTAAAGAACGATTCATCGGCAAGAGAAGCTATTCTTAAACTTGATGCAAAGTCACGAATTACTGATGTAACTTTGACGATCAAATCTCTCTCGGTGCTTGCTGCTGTACTTTTGGCATTTGGTTTTCACACCGTTTTACATGTTGAGCCTGCTGTTATTGCACTATTTGGTGCTGGTATTTTGGTCGCAATAAGTGGGTTAAAGCCAAAAGATTATGTGGCTGATATTGAGTGGTCAACTTTGGTTTTCTTTATTGGACTTTTTATAATGGTCGGAGCTCTAGTAAATGTTGGCGCGCTTGGTAATTTTGCTCAGTTTTTAAAAGAAGTTTTTGGAGACAACATCCCCCTTGCTGCTTTTTCTATTCTTGGAATTTCCGCAGTTGTCTCAGGAATAGTCGACAATATTCCATATGTCGCGTCTATGACGCCTGTAGTTGGAGAGATTGTTTCTGGCTTAACTGAAAGATCCCAACATGCGCTCTGGGTGGCGTTAGCTTTTGGTGCAGATTTTGGCGGAAATGCAACCATAATTGGAGCTAGTGCAAATCTTGTTGCAATTGGGCTAGCCAAGAAAAATGGGATTCACATTACATTTTGGCAATTTGCTAAATATGGCGTAGTGACGACCATTTTCTCAATTCTAGTTGTGGTCCCATACTTACATTTCTTTTACTTGGTTTAATGAAAATTAGATTGGCAGAACGCTCTGATGTTCCCGCAATGCGTGAAATCTTCAATGAAGTCCTGAGGAACTCAAATTCAATCTACCGCGAAGACGAAGTTTCTTTAGAGGAACGTTACGAATGGTTTGATGAAAAAATCAACCATGGTTTTCCGATATTTGGGGCATATGAAGATGATAAGTTAATTGGATATGCAGGCTACGGAACATGGAGGGCCGCACAGGGATACCGAAAAACAGTTGAGCTCACCATTTATGTTGATGCCAAATATCGAGGTTCTGGAATCGGCACGAATTTGATGCAAACCTTAATAAATAAGGCTGCTGAAGATCGTTTTCACGTAATGGTTGGCGCAATAGATGCCGAAAATCATGGTTCAATTGAATTTCATAAGAAGTTTGGCTTTGTAGAGACGGCAAGAATGCCTGAAGTCGCACAAAAGAATGGTCAGTGGCTAACTTTAGTTTTTATGCAGAAGCAGCTTTAAACCCTAACTCCATATCCGCTTTAATATCTTCGAAATCTTCAATACCAATACTTAATCTAATCATTCCTGGATTAATACCAGCATCTCTCATGCCTTCTTCTCCGAGTTGTGAATGAGTAGTTGAAGCTGGATGAATTACTAAAGATCGAACATCGCCAATATTTGCAACATGGCGGAAAAGTTGCAGAGCTTCAACGAATTTCATCCCAGCTTCTTTCCCACCCTTTATCTCAAAAGACATTACAGCACCGCCGCCTTTAGAAGCATATTTCTTCTGGTTTCTATTCCACTCTGAAGTTGGAAGTCCGTTATACATGACTTGAACAACTTGAGGGTGACTTGATAGCCATTCTGCGATTTTCTGAGCATTAGCCAAGTGCTCTCGCATTCTCATGCTTAAAGTTTCCATTCCTTGAGATAACAACCATGCATTAAATGGCGATACTGAAGATCCAAAATCTCTTAGTAATTGAACTCTAGCCTTGATGATGAATGCCATATTTCCCACTGGTGAATTCACACCAAAATCGCGTGCATAAACTAAATTGTTGTAACTTGCATCAGGTTGATTAAATCCGGGGAATTTGTCTGGATTCTTACGGTAATCAAATTTGCCTGAATCCACTATCGCACCAATTATGGCGCTGCCATGTCCGGATAAGAATTTAGTAGCTGAATGCGTGATTACATCTGCGCCATATTCAAATGGTTTGGTGACAAATGGAGTGGCAATGGTGTTATCAACAATCCAAGGTACTCCAGCATCATGAGCAATTTCTGCAATTCCTTCAATATCTAAGCATGCGGCAATTGGATTAGAGATGCCTTCTCCAAAAAACGCTTTGGTGTTTGGCTTTACTGCTGCTTTCCATGCATCTAAATTATTTGCATCATCAACGAAAGTAGTTTCGACTCCCCATTTTGGTAGCGTGTAGTGCAACAAATTATGAATACCACCATACACATTGCGACTTGAAACAATATGATCACCAGATTCTGCAACATTCATTAAAGCCATAGCGGTTGCGGCCATACCTGAAGAGACTAAGAGAGAACCAATTCCGCCTTCCAATTTTGCAAGCCTCTGCTCGACAACGTCTTGGGTTGGGTTGGTCATGCGGGTATACGAATTACCAAATTCTTTAAGCGCAAACAAATTTGCTGCGTGTTCGGTACCTTTGAATTGATACGCAGTAGTTTGATGGATAGGTAAATTTATGGATCCGAAATTTCCATCTGGTTCTTGGCCAGCATGAATCTGTTGGGTATTAAAAGACCACTCTGTTGACATGTATTCAGGCTAGACCTAGGGCAACCCAAGTGCAAGCATTTCGCAAATACCAAACATTCGTGAGAACTATTCGGATGTAATTGATATTTTTTCCGCTCCGTTCGACATAAAGAAAGAGGAGCCACCTTGTCTAACTATTCATTTGAAACCTTGCAGATTCATGCAGGCCAACAACCAGATCCGACAACTGGTGCACGCGCACTACCGCTTTACCAGACCACCGCTTATCAATTCCGCGATACCGAGCATGCCGCTAATCTCTTCGGCTTAGCTGAACTTGGAAACATTTATACCCGAATCATGAATCCAACCCAAGATGCAGTTGAACAACGTATTGCGGCACTTGAAGGTGGAGTTGCGGCTTTGTTGGTTGCCTCAGGATCTGCAGCAACTACTTTTGCAATTCTTAACTTGGCCGAAGCTGGAGATCATATTGTTTCATCTCCTTCTCTATACGGTGGTACTTACAATTTATTCCATTACACATTGCCGAAATTCGGTGTCGAAGTAACTTTCGTAGATGATGCGAATAATCCTGAGTCCTGGAAAAAAGCAATTAAGCCAAATACCAAAGCTTTCTTTGGGGAAACAATCGCCAATCCAAAGAATGAAATTCTGGATATCGAAGCAATTGCAAAAGTAGCGCATGAAAATGGCTTGCCTTTAATTGTAGATAATACTGTTGCAACTCCATTTTTGATAAAGCCGATCGAACATGGTGCAGATATAGTTGTTCATTCAGCAACTAAATTCTTATCTGGACATGGAAATGCGGTAGTTGGTGCAATCGTTGATTCAGGAAAATTCAATTACGCAAATTATCCTGAAAAATTTAAGAACTTCAATCAGCCAGATCCTTCATATCATGGCCTGGTATACGCTGCGGCATTAGGTGAAGGTTCTGCATTTGGCGCAAATCTCTCTTACATTTTTAAGATTAGATTAACTTTGCTACGTGATATTGGAGCTGCAGTTTCACCATTTAATGCATGGTTATTGGCTCAAGGTTTGGAAACATTGTCACTAAGAATTGAAAGACACGTCGAAAATGCAAAGGCAATTGCGGAATGGCTTGAAAAGCATCCGGATGTAGAGAAAGTTAACTATGCAAGCTTGCCGTCTTCGAAGTGGAATTCACTTGCTAAGAAATATTCTCCGAAAGGTTCGGGAGCAGTGCTCTCATTTGAATTAAAGGGTGGTGTTGAAGCAGGTAAGAAATTTGTTGAATCCCTAAAACTATTTAGTCACGTAGCGAATATCGGAGATGTTCGTTCATTGGTCATTCACCCAGCAACTACCACCCACTCACAACTATCTCCAGAAGAGCAATTGGCTTCTGGTGTGACTCCTGGTCTGGTGCGTTTAAGCCTTGGTCTTGAAAATATCGAAGATATCAAGGGCGATCTTGAGGCAGGTTTTAAAGCCATAAAGGCGTAAATCGAGGGCTAATACCCCGCTATCACTCCTCGATAGCGGGGTATTAGTTTTTCTAGCCATCTATTAAAGTAGCCCTTCTGAAAACAAGGAGTTTTTAAATGGCAAAGAAAAACGGTTTCTTCAACTGGGTTGGCTATAAAGAAGAGACAGAACCATCTATGTCATCCGTTGATCGCATTCGCGAACTCGAAGCACAATTAGCTGATCTGCGTTCAAGACGAGATATTCGTTCTTTATCAAGGGAAGAATTTGAAATTCTCGCAACTGAAACTGCTGTTGCCATGATTAAATCAGCTCAGATTCGTGAGTCAAAAGCGCAAGCTGCATCTGACCGCTTGGTAAATGAAACTCAGCGCCAATCCAAAGAAGCCATTGAAGCTGCACAAGAAAAAGCGCAATCTATTCTTAATGGCGCAGAGGCCCGTGGTCGTAAGTACATAAAGGCTGCGGAAGATGAGGCAGCCGAAAAAATAGAGCAAGCTGAAATTGCTGCCGAAGATTTAATTGATCAAAAGAAGCGCGAAGGTTCAGCGCTCCTAACTTCCGCAAGACGAGAAGGCGAACAGATTATTGGCGAGGCTACTCAAGATGTACTCGAGTATCGTCAATGGCTAAATGGAGTTATGGAAGAAGCTGGCAGACTTTATAAAATTCAAACTCAATCTCTAGATGCTGCGCAAGAAGCTATTCACGCAAGCCGAAATCGTCTTGAAAGCGCATATAGCAGATTGGCAGAGTTGCGCAGCAATGTACTTGAGAACATTAAAGATGATGGCAGATTAGTCACTAGCCAACCAATTCGAGTAAAGAGCGAACGTGCTAAACCTGCAATTGCCGCGCCAAAGAAGAAGCCGGCTAAGAAATCTGCAGCAGCTAAAAAGAAAAAATAGTTAATGACAGCCCCGAAAGGGATTCGCTATATCCCCGCAATCGATGGCCTGCGCGCGCTTGCCGTTATTGCGGTACTGCTCTATCACCTTGGATTTAGCTGGATTCCCGGCGGCTTTTTAGGTGTTGACCTCTTCTTTGTAATTTCAGGGTATGTAATTACTCGCCTGCTGCTTGATTCTATTCAAAGATCTGGCGGCTTAGATCTCCGTGGGTTTTATGCAGGGCGAATTCGACGCCTGCTTCCGCCGCTGCTCTTTATGTTGGTTATTACCGCAATCTTTGTAGGTGTTTGGGCACCAGATTCGATGCGACGTTTTCTAACAGATGCTCCCTTTGCCTTAACTGGACTAATGAACTGGTGGTTAGTATTCAAAGAGCAAGATTATTTTGAAAGTTTTGGCAGACCACCTTTACTGCAACACACCTGGTCCTTAGGTGTGGAGGCTCAGTATTACTTGGTTTGGCCTTTGATTCTCCTTTTTGTTTTAAAAGTTTTTGGTAAAAAAGTCATACCGACCGCAGCATTAGCTATTGCAACATTTTCTGGAATTGCCTTATTCCTAGCTTCAGTTCGCGCGGATATTTCAGCTACTCAGGATATTAGCCACGTTTATTTCGGTACCGATACTCACTCGATTGGTTTATTTCTTGGATCAGCCTTAGCAGTTAGCTGGATCCCGCAAAACTTAAGAATGAATATTGAAAAACGTGCACAAGATTTCATCGATTTTATTGGAGTCTTTGGCTTAATCGGAATTCTGGCATCATTCTTATTTATCCAAGAGGCAGATCCAACTGCATATCGAATTGCATTTCCTTTGGTTGGCATTTTTGGAAGTGCAATCATTATGTCAGTTGTGCACCCAGCTTCAAGATTTGCACCCTTATTACAACATCCATTCTTAGTTTGGATAGGTGAAAGATCATATGCAATTTACCTGTGGCATTGGATCGTCTTCCAAGTAACTAGACCGGCACAAGATTTAACAGGCTCTACCTGGGCACTCTATTTATTCCGAATTTTGGTGGTCTTTGCGCTAGCAGATATCTCACAAAGGTGGATTGAAGTACCGGTGCGCAATGGCGCTATTTCAAATTGGTTACGAGGTATGAAATATCGCACCAAAGAAGTTCAGCGAAGACAAAAAGCTACCGCTGGATTAACAGTTTTGGCATTAATTGCAACAATCACCGTCGTAAGCAATAACGCAATCACAATCGCAGATAGAAATAATGCCGTTGTAAAACAAATGTTTAAGGATGATCAAGTTGCCACAATAAGCAAAATTGATGGACTTTGGGTGGTTGGAGACTCTGTAATTCTTGGAATTAGAAACGAACTAGAGTCTAAAGAACACATTGGCTTGATCAATGCTCGAGTGGGACGCCAAGCAGGAGAATTACTCGAAGTAATCAAAAAAGATAAAGCCAAAATGCAGGGAATGAAAACCGTTATCAACTTGGGCAATAACAATAGATTGGTCGATACAGAAGTAGCTGAAATCTTTTTCGAACTTAAGGACCAGCCACTGGTGGTCGTAGTTAATACTGCTGTGCCCAGAACTTGGCGAGATGAGAACAATCAATTAATTCAACGTGAGGCGATGAATTATGCAAATATCAAGATTGTTGATTGGGCTTTAAAATCAGAAAACCACCCGGAGTATTTTGCTCCGGATGGCGTTCATCTGATTCCTGCTGGTATCTCAGCCTATGTCGCTGAGATTGTTAATTACTTGTATTGACCTGGAAGTCCGAAAACTTTTCCTTCAGCTTTCTGTCCATCAACGTATACTGCTGAAATTTTAAATGACATCCAACCCTCGGTGTCGCTCTTTGTGATGTCATATTCAGTAACGTCAGTGCCGACCATTGCAACTTCGCTGAATTCTCCGCCATTTGATGAGAATTCAATGCTGTAACCCTTTAGGCCTTCTGCTGCAGTTGTCTGATCCCAGAAAATTGTTGCACCGTCTGCTGTGTAATGTGCAACGATTCCAAGTGGAGCTGCAGTTGTCGAAACAGTTGCAGATGTTGATTCGGTTGGAGTTGCTTCTGCAGTTGGAGAGGTGGTTTCAGTAGGTGTAGCTGTTTCGTTTGATTCAGAACCATTTGATAACACAATTGCACCAAGTGCAAGAATTCCAATTACCACAGCAAGCACTACGCGATTTGAACCGCCTTGCTTCTTTGCAGGTGCCGCAGCCTTCGCTGCTGCAACAGGTGCTGCAACCGGAGCTGCGCTAGATACTGCAACTGCTGGAGTGGAAACTTTCTTTGCAGGAGCTTTCTTCGCAACCTTCTTTACGGCTGCTTTCTTCGCAACTTTCTTAGCAGGAGCTTTCTTAGCAACCTTCTTTACTGCAGCTTTCTTGGCAGCCTTCTTCACAACTTTCTTAGCAGGCGCTTTCTTTGCTGCTTTCTTAGCAGGCGCTTTCTTCGCGGCCTTCTTTGCAACTTTCTTTGTAGCCACTTAAATCTCCTAATTACTGGCTTGAAATAATGGTTGAATTTTAGCCGATTATGTATGGTGCAATCGCGCGCATCGCTTTACCTCGATGACTTATTGCATCTTTTTCTTCAGCAGAGAGCTCAGCAGATGAGCAATTTAAGCCTTCCGGCTGGAAAAGTGGGTCATACCCAAAGCCGCCAGAACCTACCGATTGGTGAAGGATCCTGCCGTAAAAACGGCCCTCTTCCACTCTTTCAAATCCATCAGGGCGAACATAAGCGGCAACACATATGAAATATGCACCTCTGCTTTCATCCGGCACATTTGCCAAAGCTGCAAGTAATTTTTCATTATTTGCAGCATCGCCTTGACCCGAATAACGCGCCGAGTAAAGACCCGGTGCGCCACCTAAAGCATCTACACATATTCCACTGTCGTCTGCAATCGCAGGTAATCCCGTTAGCTTGCAGATTGTTCTAGCCTTTAAAAGTGAGTTTTCTTCAAAAGTGCTTCCAGTTTCTTCAATCTCTCCGATTTCTGGAAATTCATCTAAGCCAACAACTTCTAAGTGGGTAGCCCCTAAATCACTGAGAATTCGTCGAAACTCAATAACTTTTCCAGAATTTTTGGTTGCTAAAACTAATTTCATGAAAGAGATTTAATTTGAAGTTCTGAAAGCGTATGACAGCCTTCTACAGCCAAATCAAGAAGTGAATTAAGTAAATTACGATCAAAAGGTTCGCCTTCAGCAGTACCTTGAACTTCAATAAACTTTCCAGACCCCGAAATAACCACATTCATATCAGTTTCCGCTCGAACATCTTCTTCATAACAGAGATCGAGCATTGGCTTTCCGTCAATGATTCCTACTGAAACTGCTGCGACTGATTCTTTTAACACTTTTGCATCAGCTTTTACGTGACCATTCGCTTTTGCCCAAGCAATCGCATCCGCAAGTGCAACATAAGCGCCGGTGATAGCCGCAGTTCTGGTTCCGCCATCTGCCTGCAAAACATCGCAGTCGAGAACAATTGTGTTCTCTCCTAATGCATGATTGTCGATTACTGCGCGAAGTGAACGGCCGATTAATCTAGAAATTTCTTGGGTGCGTCCGCCTAACTTTCCTTTGACGCTTTCGCGATCAGAGCGGGTATGGGTGGCACGCGGAAGCATTGAATATTCTGACGTAACCCAGCCTTTGCCAGAATCTTTTAACCAACGTGGAACGCCTGGGGTAAATGATGCAACGCACAAAACTCTGGTGTTACCGAATTCAACAATAACTGAACCTTCTGCGTTGTTTAGCCAATTGCGCGTAAATTTAATTTCACGTAATTGATTATTACTTCTGCCATCATTTCTTGTCATTAGAGCTCCCTCAAAGTTCCTGGTGTTGAACTTTTGTTACTTCTGGTCCCAAGAAACGTCGGGCCAAAACTTCGAATTGATGAGAATCGCCTGTTGCTAAAAATTCGTGGCTAGGAGCGCTATTTGAATTTTCTCTCAACAGATTCTTTTCGACTAAAACTCTGTATAAATCTTTGGCAGTCTCTTCCGCTGAGGAAACCAGCGTCACGCCTTCACCCATTACATAAGAAATCACACCGGTTAGCAATGGATAGTGCGTGCAACCTAAAACCAAAGTATCTACTTTCGCATCAATCATAGGCGCTAAATATTCACGCGCAATCGCAGTTATCTCTGCGCCGGTAGTTTCACCACGTTCGACATATTCAACAAATCTTGGACATGCTTTAGAGGTGATTTGTAATTGTGGAGCTGCAGCAAATGCATCTAAATATGATCCTGAATCGATAGTGGCATTAGTGCCAATTACGCCTACTTTTCCTGAGCGAGTCGCAGCGACTGCTCTTCGGGCAGCCGGTTGAATAACTTCAATTATTGGTACTTGAAATCTTTCGCGAGCATCACGAAGCATTGCTGAACTTGCAGTATTGCAAGCGATAACTATTGCTTTGCAACCGCGCTTGACTAAGAACTCGATGATTTCTAAAGAAAATTCACGGACTTCCGCAATTTTTCGAGGACCATATGGACCTCGAGCGGTATCGCCAATGTAAATCGTTGACTCATTAGGTAATTGATCAATGATGGCTCGAGCAACTGTTAAGCCGCCTACGCCAGAGTCAAAAATTCCAATTGGTGAGTTACTCACGCTAGAAATTGTATTAGACCTTTAGATACTTACGTAATGTGATAGCAGAAGCCAAAATTGATACAACTAAGCCGGTCAGCAATAGCCAAGCAGATGCAATCCAGACCTCTCCCCACCCAAAAAACTTAGTGAAGGTAAGTAATGGTGCAATTTTGCTATCAATTACCGATTTAATTCCCGCTAACAGACCGGTAGCCATCATCCAACCAACAAATGCTGAGAAGACGCCTTCTAGTAGAAACGGCAACTGAATAGACCAACTAGTTGCACCAACTAGTTTCATGACGTTGGTTTCGCGTCTACGATTAAACGCAGCAATGCGCAACGTATTACTAATAAGCAATGCCGCGGTTAATACTGAAGCTAATCCCACCGCGAGCGCGCCATCGCGTAGCACGCCTAGTAATTTAAAGAATTTATCAAGAATAGTTCGCTGGTCTTGTACTACGTCAACTCCTGGGCGGCCAGTGAAAGCAGAGACCACTACGTTGTACTGAGTTGGGTCTTTCAATTTAACTCTAAATGACTCAGGTAATTGGTCGGCAGTTACATTCTGAGCTATTGCGGAATCTTTGAAACGCTCTTTGAAATGCATGAACGCCTCTGCTTGAGATTCATAATAGACCTTATCTACTACTGGCAAAGCTTGTAGATCTTGCTGAATTGCAAGGCGCTGTTCTGAGGTGACCACACCAGTTGAGCATGATGCTGATTCAGATAGAGAGCTACACAAGAAAACAGAAACTTCAATTTTGTCGTACCAGTAATCTTTCATTGCTTTAACTTGAGCGTTTGAAAGTAACCCAATACCTAGAAGGCTTAGTGAAATTGCCGTTGTAACCATAACCGCAAAGGTCATTGTTGCATTTCGACGTAAGCCAATACCTACTTCGCTTGCAATAAATCGAGCGCGCATTTAATTACCCCGTATATCCGTATACGCCACGTACTTGATCTCGAACTACGTGACCTTGATCTAATTCAATAACTCGCTTGCGCATTTGGTCCACAATCCCTGAATCATGCGTTGCCATAAGAACAGTAGTACCTTCACGATTAATGCGGTCAAGCAATTTCATGATCCCTACAGATGTTGCTGGGTCTAAATTTCCAGTTGGTTCGTCTGCAATCAAAATAGGTGGCTTGGTGACATATGCACGTGCGATAGCTACGCGTTGCTGTTCGCCACCTGAAATTTCAGATGGCTTGCGGTCACCTTTATCTTCAAGACCAACGAGTTCGAGCACTTCTGGAACTTCGCGATTAATCTCTTTTTGCGAATGGCCCAATACGTGAAGTGCAAATGCCACGTTCTCAGTAATGGTCTTATTTGGAAGTAAGCGGAAATCTTGGAAAACGGTACCGACTTGGCGGCGCAGTTCTGGGACTTTGTGATTTGGCAAAGTATTTAAATCTTTACCAGCAACATGAATAGTTCCGGTGGTTGGACGTTCTTCGCGAAGTACTAATCGTAAGAAAGTTGACTTACCTGAACCGGATAGACCAACGAGGAAGACGAATTCGCCTTTTTCAATTTCAAGATTGACGTTATCCAGGGCTGGACGATCTGTACCTGGATAAATCTTGCTGACGTTTTCAAATCTGATCATAACGGGGCAAGTTTAGGTAACTAATTGGCAATTTCCCGATATTTCGAGTATTTCTCAGCTTTTTCTCACGCTCAACTTTGGCGAAAGGTGATTTATTACGCAGTACGACGCCAGCGGATTCCAGATTCAATGAAATCATCAATTTCACCATTTAATACTGCCTGCGTATTTCCAGTTTCATGATCAGTGCGCAAATCTTTAACCATTTGATAAGGGTGTAAAACATATGAACGCATTTGATTGCCCCATGAACCTGAATTACTTCCTTTAAGCGCATCTATTTTTGCTTGCTCTTCTTGACGTCGTCGTTCTAACAATTTTGATTGTAAAACTGCCATGGCAGTAGCTTTATTTTGAATTTGGGATCGTTCATTCTGACAAGATACGACAATTCCTGTAGGCATGTGAGTGATACGCACCGCGGAGTCCGTAGTGTTAACGCCTTGACCACCAGGGCCAGATGAACGATAAACATCGACTCGAATTTCTTTTTCATCAATTTCAATATGATCACTTTGATCTACAACAGGCACAACTTCAACTCCACAAAATGATGTATGACGACGACTCTGCGAATCAAATGGCGAAATTCGCACCAATCTATGAGTTCCTTGTTCTACAGATAAAGTTCCATAGGCATATGGTGCCGAAACCCTAAAAGTTGTTGATTTAATTCCAGCCTCTTCACCGTATGAGGTTTCAAGCACATCAACTTTAAAATTATGTCTTTCGCAATAGCGCAAATACATTCGACTGATCATTTCCGCCCAGTCACATGCTTCAACTCCACCTGCTTCAGAACGAATTGTCACTAAAGCATCTCGCTCGTCATATTCACCCGATAAAAGAGTCTGCACTTCTAATTCACTTAAGACTTTTGTAATGGCATTTAACTCATTATCAGCTTCGACTAACGCGCCCTTATCGCCAGCTTCTTCTGCCAACTCTAGGAGAACTGGAATATCTTCAATTCTTCTACGTAGCGTTGTTAATTTATTAATTTGAGATTGAGTATGACTAAGTTTCGAAGTTACACGTTGGGCGTTTTCAGTGTCATTCCAAAGATCCGGTGCTCCAGCTTCAATTTCCAGCTTTGCCGCATCCTCTTTTAACTTTGGTAAATCAAGAACTTGTTCTATTCCAGAAAGCGTCTGACTTAGGGCAGCAATTTCCCCGTTGTAATCGCGTTCGGCCATGCAGGTAGTTTAGCGTTCTGTTACATCATCCATTAACGCTTGTATCAAACTCTCCTGTAACCACCCTAACCATGTATAAACAGCATAGACCGCTCTTAATGGGTCATCTGGCTTAAGTAATTCCAAATGTTCTTGTTGAGTGTCTTCGATTCTTAATCGAACGCCAAGCGCTAGACGAATATCGTTCAATCCACCAAGCCACGCATTTGCACCTTCATGATCTAAATCAATTGGTTGATCCCCTGCATTAATCAGATTACTTCTGATTGCCATTGAATGAGCACGCTTTTTATCTCTTAGCGTTGATTCGGTATATCTACGAAATTCTGAAGCTGCAGCCTCATCTGCATAAGCATTTGGAAGAAGTCTCAATAAAACTTCATCTTCCGGTGGTGCATCATGAACGGTAATTCCTACCATTGCAGCTAATGGATCATCGTTTGCATGATCTATTCTCTCCGCTAATAGTTCAATAATTTGCTCACTAAGGTTAATCAGCACTTCACGCTCAGATTCAGAGAACTTGGCTTGATATTCATTTTCGCCATGGCGTTTAAATCCATTCGGTTGATCAGCCATCACAACTCTTCTTTTGAAATCGTCGCCCAGAGCCCATATTCATGTAAACGCTGGACATCTCTTTCCATTTCTTCACGAGAACCATTTGAAACAACGGCTTTTCCGTCATTATGCACTTTGAGCATTAATTCAGTTGCATGTTCTTTGGTGTAACCAAATAGTTCCATAAATACATAGGTTACATATGACATCAAATTAACGGGATCATCCCAAACTACACATACCCAGAGACGGTCATTGCTAAAAATAGCCTTTAACTCTTCATCAAGGTGAGTATTGATTTTGACCATGGTTAATTTTAACTAGCGAACGGCAACAGTTACAGGCGTAGATGTGGAACCCGCAGCGCTTACGCGCAAATTAAGGAAGGGACTGCCGCCAACAGAGTAGCTAAATGTATAAAGTCCATTTGTATCGGTCATACCGGATGCAACTTGAGTCCATTTTCCATCAAACTTTTCGAGCAAGACCGGAATTTGTTTGCCCGGATTAACTACCCCGGATAAAGAAATTTTGCTATTCATGGCTGCGCTCGTAGGAGCCTTAATTTTAATCTGCGGCTTAACTTTGATTGATTGCTCGTTTGATATTCCTTCTAGTCGCTCCCAGGTTCCATCACTTCTTAATCTGATGTTTTGATTAACACCTAGGTAAATTGGCAATGTAACCTTTCCATCTACGCCAGTTGTTAGCGTTGTGATTTCTCGCCATGATTGATCTAGAGAATTCTTAACTTCCACCTTCACTGGTAGTGATGCAATAGGTTGTTTATCCGCCAATGTGAAAGTTCCAGATAAATTAATTAATTGTCCATACGTGAATTCTGTGAGATCGCTTGTGATACTAGAAAGAACTTTATCCGGTGCAATTGATAGCGCGACATTTCTGATCTTTTCCATAGCTTGTGGATCTTCAAAACCAATAGTCCACGCGACTACTCCGCCGAGGCGGTACTTTCCGACAAGATTTGCGCGTGCTTCAAAGGCGCGAGCATCTTGATACCAAGCAACTCTCGACGCGGTGCAACTTGTTGAGAGACCAGTCGAGGTATTTCCGTTATATACCTTTTGATATGTAAATGTGGCTTCTTGATGAGTTTCGTTATAGGTAATGGTTGCGCCGTATCCGGCTGCAAGATTTGCAGCATTACTCATCAGAAATGTCGCAGCTTTTGCTCCTGCAACAACTGACTTAGCAACATCGGCAGGACAAACTCCCGCAACTTTTGTGACCCAATCTCTTCCATACCCTGCTAAACCAAGAAAAACTTTCGATGCTGGCATGATTGAAGTTGCATATTTGACTGTGCTCTCAGTCCAAGAAATTGGTCCAATCGGCCCAGGCTTTGCAACTGAATAGTCATAAGTCATGATTCGCAATCGATCTATATCTGCAGCAATATCCGCCCAAGCGTAAACAAAATAACCTTTTTTGCCGCTCGCTGGATCAAGCAAATAAGGTGTGGTAACAGATAAGAGTTTTCCATTCGCTCTTAGAGTTGCACTTAATTGCTTAATGAATGCCACCCAAAAAGGTTTGGTTTTGTTCCAAGTGGTATTTCCATCAACAAATGCAAAACCTTCAAAATCTAAATCAATTCCGTCAAAATTTCTGGCCAAAACTAATTCGGTAATTGCATTAACCGCTTCAGTTCTGCCGTTTTCCGTAGATAGCAAATTTGAAAGCACCAATTTATCTGTGCCATCAGTAATGGTTGGAATTATCGTCATTCCAGCATTTTTCATTGTGGCCAAAGGTGTTGCGATTGGAACACTTGGGTTTGCCGGTGAATATAAGTCGGCAATCGTCACTTTCTTGCCATTGTATTTAAGCGTGTACCAGAATGGCATAACTTCACGAATCAAATCTGCATTGTTCAATGCTGCTGGAAGTGAAGTTTTCATTCCGTAATAAGGTATCCAGCCACTATAAATCTTGCGCGGTTGTGGGTTCTCTGCAACCGCTGGAGTTATTGAAAGGCCAATAAGCACCGCAATTGCGGCGGATAGCTTGGCTCGCTTTAACATGAGTGGCAGTTTACTTTTACAGGTAGAATTATCAGATGAAGGACTTACTGCGCACCGCGGATTTATCTCGCGATGATGTCGAATTGTTGCTAGAAACTGCTGCAAAATTCGCTGCGAATCCACTTTCAGCACCTGATCAGCTGAGAAATAAATCGGTAGCGATTTATATGACCAAACCGTCCACAAGGACTCGTTTGGCCTCAGAGACTGCAACTGCGCATCTAGGCGGAACCCCTATTTTCATTCGAGGTGATGAACTTCAATTAGGTCGCGGTGAGACCATTGCAGATACTGCAAAAATTATCAGTGGCTTTTGTGATGCGCTAATCATCAGGACCTTCAAACAATCTGATGTAAACGAACTCGGAGCTAATTCAACAATTCCAGTAATCAATGCTTTAACAGATGATGATCATCCAACTCAATTACTTGCTGATTGGCTGACTATTCGCGAAGTATTCGGAAAAGATATTTCTGGTCGTAAATTCTCTTATTTTGGAGATGGCAACAACATGACTCATGCTTGGTTAATCATGGGAGCAATTATGGGTGCACATGTTGTTGCAGCCACACCTGATGGCAAGTGGGCGCCAGATTCCAATGTAGTTGCAGAGGCAAAAGCAATTGCAAGCAAAAATGGTGGAACTATTGAGTTAACAAATGATCCTATTGCTGCCGCAAAAGACGCTTCTGTAATTTATACAGATGTTTGGATGTCGATGGGAGATCCAGAGTCTGAACGTAATGAGAAAATGAAAGTGCTAGCACCTTTTGCAGTCACTGAGTCTCTTATGTCACACGCTGCAAAAGATTCGATTTTTATGCATTGTTTACCAGCGCATCGTGGAGAAGAAGTTGAAGCAAGCGTAATTGATGGAGATAAATCAGTTATTTGGCGTGAAGCATTCCATCGCCGGACCACAATTCAAGCTCTGCTCTATCACTTAACGCGTGGTGAATTAAAGGGAAATTAAGTAGCAATCACTAGTAAGTAAGGCGCTTGCTGAGTACATTTGCTACATGCGTGTTGCAGTTCCTAAAGAAATCAGGGCTGGAGAGAAGCGCGTAGCGCTAGTCCCAGACGTCATCAATAAATTCACCAAGCTTGGTTTTGAAGTTATTATCGAAAGCGGCGCAGGAATTCATGCGCAAGCAACTGATAAAGACTACGAATCGGCCGGTGCAAAAATCGCGGGAGAAGTTTTAAGGGATGCCGATGTTGTACTTTCGGTGCAACCATTATCGCCATCACAATCAGCTAGTTTGAAAAAAGGTGCAGTGACAATTTCTTTCCTTTCACCAACTACTGCCGTAGAAAATATCGATGCTCTCGCAAAAGTGGGTGCGACTGCTTTTTCAATGGAATTAGTACCTAGAATTTCTAGAGCTCAATCAATGGATGCATTAACTTCACAAGCGCTTTGTGCAGGTTATAAGGCAGCCTTAATTGGTGCAGAGCTAAGCCCAAGATTCTTCCCGCTGTTAATGACTGCAGCGGGAACTGTGACTCCGGCGCAAGTCTTAGTTTTAGGCGCAGGCGTAGCCGGACTTCAAGCTATTGCGACTGCGCGACGTTTAGGTGCAGTTGTTAGCGCTTACGATGTTCGCCCATCTTCCGCTGATGAAGTTAAATCAATGGGAGCAACTTTTATTGACTTGCAATTGGAATCACTTGCGGGCGCAGGTGGATATGCAAGAGAAATGACCGAAGAGAGAGCGAAACAGCAACAAGATTTACTTACTCCATATATTGCTAAATCGAATGTTGTCATTACAACCGCAGCAGTGCCAGGTAGGACTGCGCCAAGATTAATGACCAAAGCTATGGTTGATGCAATGACTCCTGGTTCGGTGATAGTAGATCTCGCTGCAGAAACAGGTGGAAATGTCGAAGGCTCAGTTGCAGGAGAGATTATTACGACCAGCGGTGGTGTGATTATTTGGGGTGGAAAAGATGTGCCAAGTTCTCTGCCATTCCACGCATCAAGTCTCTATTCTCGTAACTTATTAAATCTATTGACCCTAATTACAACACCAGCAAAAGATGGTGAAAAAGTAGCCTTAAATATCGATTTTGAAGATGAAATAGTGGCTGCTTCGGCGCTGACACACGATGGTTCAAGGAGAAACTCATGAGCAATGGTTTAGCACTGTTAGCAATATTTACCCTTGCAGTATTCGTTGGTTTTGAAGTGGTTTCGAAAGTTTCCACAACTCTACATACTCCACTGATGTCTGGTGCCAACGCAATCCACGGAATTATTTTGGTAGGAGCAATATTGGTTGCAGGTCACGCAGAGGGCGGTCTTGAGTTAGCACTGAGTGTGATCGCAATTGTTTTGGCTACTATCAACATGATTGGTGGATTCGTCGTAACAGATCGAATGCTTGAGATGTTCAAAGGAAAGAAATAACCATGAGCAGAAATCTCTATGACCTTCTTGGTTTGCTTTCATCTGTTGCATTTATTCTGGCACTTAAAGGTTTATCTCACCCAAAGAGCGCACGCCGTGGAAATTTAATTGGAGCAGCCGGTGCTGGTGTCGCCACATTTGTGGTTTTCTTTTATAGAGAAGATGGAAAAGGTTTACAAAATCTGCCACTAATTATTGGTGCCTTAGTTGTAGGTATTGCAGTTGGCGTACCAGCTGCGCGTATGGTTCAAATGACGCAGATGCCACAGATGGTTGCGCTATTTAATGGTGTCGGAGGTGGCGCAGCCGCTTTGGTGGCGATAGTCGAATACCTAAATCTTGGTAATTCAGCTTCTACTCTTGCAGTTATTGCAACAGTATTCACAGTTGTTGTGGGTTGTGTTTCATTTAGCGGTTCGGTCGTTACCTTCTTAAAATTGCAAGAGTTAATGACCACTCGCCCAGTTATTTTCCCTGGGGGACGTTTTGTAATTGCAGGCACACTTGTCGCAATAATTGTGAATGCCGGTTATGTGATCGTTCAAGGAGGCAATTCATTACTTGAATTGCTTGCTCTGCTCTCACTGATTTTTGGCGTGCTATTTGTGCTTCCAGTAGGTGGCGCCGATGTCCCAATCGTAATTTCACTCTTAAATGCCTTTACTGGCTTGACCGTTGCAGCTAGTGGATATGTACTTGAAAATATTCTTTTGATCGTTGCTGGAACTTTAGTAGGTGCATCTGGAACTATTTTGACCAGATTGATGGCAGAAGCAATGGGTCGTTCTCTTTTTGGCACACTTTTCGGAGCATTCACCGCAAAGGCTGTAGCTGGAAGTGGCGAACAAGAATCACGTCCAGTTCGAAGTGGTTCCCCTGACGATGTGGCAATTTTGCTTAATTACGCAAGGCGAGTCGTTATTGTTCCTGGTTATGGTTTAGCGGTCGCACAAGCTCAACACACTATTCGTGAAATGGCTGATCTACTAACTGCAAAAGGCATTGATGTTGCTTACGGAATTCATCCAGTAGCAGGTCGAATGCCAGGGCACATGAATGTGCTACTTGCTGAAGCAAATGTTCCTTACGAACAATTAAGTGAAATGGAAGAAGTTAATCCAACTTTTGCACAAACTGATGTCGCGTTAGTGGTTGGCGCAAACGATGTGGTTAATCCTGCAGCTAAGACCACACCTGGGGCACCAATTTATGGAATGCCTATTCTGGATGTTGATCAAGCAGCGAATATCATTTTCTTGAAACGCTCAATGCGCCCAGGTTTTGCTGGTATCGAAAATGAATTGCTTTATGATTCAAAGACAACTTTGTTATTTGGAGATGCAAAAGCATCGCTTACCAAAGTTGTCTCTGCTTTAAAAGCTCTCTAAACCTACAACTAAACGATCTATATCTTCTTTAGTTGAATAAGGCGCTAAACCTGCACGCAGAGCACCGCCATCTCCTAATCCAAGTTTGTGTGATGCTTCGAATGCATAAAAATTATGGCAAGGAGCATTGACGTTTGTCTTTGCTAAGTGTTTATAAATATCTACGCCATTCTTACCTGCAAAACTGAAGTACAAAGTTGGGGTGCGATGTTTAGCATGGCCATAAGTAGTTACGCCAGGCAGTCTTTTTATTTGATTTTCCATATATTCAAATAGCGGATGTTCGTAATCCTCTAAAGCTTGCATGGATTTAACTATTCGCTCTCGCCGAGAGCCTGTGGCTTCATGATCCATGCCTGCAATGAAATCAATAGAGGCAGTAACTCCAGCCATAATTTCATACGGCAACGTGCCAAATTCAAATCGTTCTGGAACAACCAAGGTTGATGGAGCTAATTTGTCATTCTTAATGGTCTCCAGCAAAGCAGGATCCGCAACCAAAGAAGCACAATGTGGTCCAAAAATCTTGTATGAAGAAAAACCTATAAAGTCGGCGCCAATTGCTTTGAAATCAATCACCGCATGTGGCGTTAAATGAACCGCATCTACTAAGAATAAAGCGCCAACTCCATGAACGGCCTTCGCAATCGCAGCAATATCTGGTCTAGTTCCTAGAGTATTTGCAGCACCGGTACATGCCACAAATTTGGTTTTACTTGAAAGTAAATTTGAAATTGCTTCCACGGGCAATTCGGCGGTTTGGGTATCGAATTCTGCCCATTTGATGGTGGCACCTTTTGATTCTGCGGCTTGTACCCATGGTCGAATATTTGAATCATGATCAAGTCGAGTAACAATAATTTCATCACCTGGCCCCCAACTCTTTGCCAAGTTTCGAGATAAGTCATAAATTAATTGTGTCCAACTGCGGCCATAAATTACTCCCTTGGGGTCGCAATTTAATAAATCTGCAACAGCTTGACGATAATCCAAAACACATTTCTCAGCATTCTGTTCGGATATCGTTACTGTATTTCGGTTCGAAGTTGGCTGCACAATTGCTTTCGCAATTGCATCCCCGACACTTTTTGGAACTTGCGAACCACCTGGTCCATCAAAAAAAGCTATTCCCGATTCAAGCGATGGAAATTCTTTGCGAATTCGATTTACGTCAAAAGCCATGACGTGAAGTTATCCCTGAAATCAGAAAAGCGCCACCATAAAGGCGACGCATTTCTGTGCTTTGGTGGTAGATGAAGGATTTGAACCTTCGAAGGCAGAGCCGGCGGATTTACAGTCCGCTCCCATTGGCCGCTCGGGCAATCTACCGTTAAGCGGCGTAAGGTTATCAGGGTTACGGATTAGGGAAAAATCGGGCCAAATTAACTAAATTAAGAAGAGGCTTTTAGCTTTTTCAACCGCAGACTCACGGCCATCTACATCCAGCTTTCTATAGATATTTCTCAAGTGGGTCTTCATGGTGTTCATCGAGACGTGTAGCGCTTCTGATACAGCACTGATTGGTTTGCCGGTTGCTAAATGTCTAATTACTTCTAATTCGCGCGTAGTTAATGGAACCGGAATCGATCCACTTCTATTTTGTTGATTCTCTCGAGCACGATCCGTAATTCTGCGTGCAATATCTTCTGTAAACGGTGTTGATAATTGATGTGCCGCTTTTATGATGATGTCGAAAAGCTTATGTTGCCTTAACAAGAATTCAATTGCACCAGTCTCTTCAACCAGTTTTAAGGCTTGTCGCATGTAATCAACGGCAACACTCTCTCGATCTGAAAAATAGTCCGCTAGAGCCACCAATTTGTAAATTCTTTCTCTGGCAGTGCTTTCTGGAAGAGACTTAATCCACTCAAGCATGTCACGCCCATTCCACTCCTCTTTGAGAGCGCGAATTTGTTGTACCAAAATTGTATTAGGTAATCGATTAGTAAGAATTTCAATTCGTTCAATATCCTTAATTAAATATCGAATAAAAAGTTCGCTTGAATCAGGGAAAAAAGATAGTTCGTTTTGTAAATTCATTTTTGAAATTAATTCACGCTCTTCACGAATTATGGACAGAGCTTCAGGCAACTTATTATTTATTGCCAGCTCTCGCGAGAAATAACCATCAGCCAAGTAATACCAAGGCCACTGCTCATATTTGAGTGACTCACTCTTAAGTTTTTCAAAAACTAGCAGCGATTCTTGAGGTAATGCCATGGCCATCAAAGAGATTGCCTTTACATATAGTGAATCAAAGGGAAAAAGAATGCCAGTGTAGTTATTTTGTTCGGCAATTTTTATGTTTTTATTTGCAAGTTCTAATGCTTTTCGATGTTCGCCTTCGGAGGCCCTTGTCATAGCTAAAATCGAATTTCTCAAATAGAAAGCTTGATCTTTATCTTCAGAATTGAGGGATTTTTCTAGCATTTTTGCAATTCGACTTAAAGATACGAAATCATTAAGTATTAAGTCTTTTTGCGAACTCAACCTAAGCATTTGAAGAATATCGGCGACTTCAATTTTTGAAATTCCAGATTCGAAAGACTTCAACTCTTCTTCGACATTTATCTGCAAAGCTTCAAAACGCCCAAAAGCGAAATTTAGATGAGACCTAACCAAATTTGACGTAGAGATAATTTGTTGACTTTGTGGTGAATTGGAGTATTTAAATTGGAGTGTTTCAAGTTTTGCTTCGGCTCCTGCAAAATCTGTATCAACTAAGAATGCGACCAATTCAAGTGAATCTGCTTCATGAACGAGGTTGGGATCTTGCTTTAAGAGCTGAGCTGCATAATTGCGCAGTTCATCACCCTTAGCCTTATATGCAAAATCTCGAAGCTCGCTATAAACCATGGCCTAAGGGTGATGGAAAAACTCACCCTTGGCGAGCCATAGTGGGGTGAGGTTTAGCGGTGAAACTTAACCCTTAATCTCATCTAAGCGTGCCAAAGATTCCAAACGTTCAACTTTGTGGTCAACGATAGGCGCGATGTATGAAAGGCCAGGTTCGTGGATTAATTCATTTGGTAGCGCGGCTAGTTCTGGGATGTATTTGCGAATGTAATCGCCATCCGGATCAAATTTTCTGCCTTGTTCGGTCGGATTAAATACTCTGTAATAGGGAGAGGCATCTGTGCCGCAACCAGCTGTCCACTGCCAGCCATGTGAATTGCTGGCAGGATCAAAATCAACTAAATGTTCCATAAAGAAGTTAGCACCATGTTGCCATTCAATATGTAAATCTTTTACCAAAAATGATGCCACCACCATTCGGGTGCGATTATGCATCCAGCCAGTTGTAACGAGTTGACGCATTGCAGCATCGACAAATGGATAACCGGTTTTGCCTTCGCACCAAGCTTTAAATTTCTCTCCAGGTTGGTCATATCTCATGTTTGCAAATTTTGGAGTGTAATACTCATCGATTGTATTTGGATTATGAAAAAGTACATCCGCGTAAAATTCACGCCAAGCAATTTCCTTGCGGAAAGTATCATGAGCTTTGCTCGCACCTAAACCAAATAACAAAGTTCTTGGATGAACTTCGCCAAATTTTAATGGTGCGCTCATCTTGCTAGTTCCATCAATTCCAGCCATATTGCGCTGTTCGTCATAACTATCTAAAGCATTAGCTTTGAACCATGCAAAACGTGCCAGCGCGTTTGATTCTCCCGCAAGTGGTATTTCACAATCAGTTTTCCAATCTGGAAATTCTCTTTGTGAATTAGTTGGGGTGACCGCATTTATTTCTCTAGGAGCTGAAACTGGATTTCGCCAACCATGTGCCATCCAGCCTTTATAGAAAGGCGTGTACACGCGATAATTAGTGTCATCAGGTTTTCGGACTCGACCTGGCGCAACTGCATATGGGCTACCGGTCTCAATCAAGTTGATACCTGAATCTGCTACTCGTTGATCACGCGCCGCCCCATAAGGTTCATACTCTTTTGAAATATGAACTTCGGCAGCTTTGTAGCTTTTCAACACCTCAACTTGATCCCCTGCAACAACATGAAGCTTGCCGCCAAGCGATTCATCAAGTGATCGCAATGAATTTGCTAAGTACGCCAATCGCTTATTGCCTGCTTGCTTTATAAGCTTTGGATCCAAAATAAAGAGCGGAACTATTTCATCAGAATTCTCAATCGCGGCCAAAAGTGCTGGATTATCACCAAGACGTAAATCTCGACGGAACCACATAATGTTTCGCTTCACAGTGCTAGTGTTTCATCATGAAGGAGATTTCGCATTTCCAAGTAAGAAATGTTCCGGGCCAAGTGCGCCGTGTCAGCTTTAATGGTCGATTGGTCGATTATTGGGCACCGAAAAACCCAACCCACCTGCTGATTGCACATGATGGCCAAAATGTATTTGACCCACGGACCGCCACGAGGAGATTTACTTGGAGAATGGCGCAAAATGCCATTAAGATTTTTGAAAAACATGAATTAACGCCACCTGCAATTATTGGAGTTTTTCACTCAAGCACCAAAGAGAACCCACACGGTCGTTTTAAAGATTTAACGCCACAGAGTGCTTTCCAAGGACCAGTAAAGCCACTGGTAAAAACTGAGCTGAATGTTGATGATCTGCATGGAGACACTTACCATCAATTAATTGCCGAAGAAATAGTTCCATTAATTACTGAATCCATAAACTTTAAACCAACTTTTGAAAATACCGCAATGGTTGGCTCGAGCATGGGTGGTTTGGCAACTTTAAACGCCTTAGGAATTAGAAAAGATTTCTTTGCGACCGCTTTAGCATTTTCGCCGCATTGGGTAATAGGCGGCAAACCTTTAGTCGATCACGTGCTTAATGATTTGCCAAAGCCAGGTACCCATAAAGTTTGGATGAGTCGTGGAGATCAGAAACTAGATAGCACATATAAGAATGATCAGGATTACGCCGATCAAGTGATGCGCCAACTTGGTTGGAATTCAAATTTCAAGAGCACGGTCTATCGAGGTGCCGGGCATAATGAAAGGGCTTGGGCCAAGCAGATTTCTTACGCCTTAGAATTTTGGCTACTTGATTAAGTAACTCTGCAATCCTGAGGCGATTTTTTCGCCATTTGCATTAACTGCAATTGCGACAATTTCCAGCTGGGTACCTTTTTTGTATTTATCTTGATGCAAGTAAACACGGTACAAACCATCTTTGAATCCAGTCACTCCAAGGATGCGACGATCAGAAGTTCCCACAATGCTCCATGGCTTTCCCTTTTGGCGAACCGCAAAGGTAACTTCATTGAAATCATTACCTGGCACTGCAGCTGTTAACGCTACATATTGCTCGTATGTGCGAATATCAACTATTGGCTTATTTAAAGTAATACTCAATTTAGAAGTCGGAGCAAATTCTGAATCTGCTTTCAAGACCACCCAGCTTCGGGCAGGGAGCGTCAAAGTTACGTTTTTGCCAGTGATTGAAACATCGTTCGCTTTACCTGAAATTATTGCCCATTTTGAATTGTCAGTAGAAACATTTAGGTTTAATTTTGCATCAGCATCTCGCCCGTTAAAGGCCACCAAGAATTCTTGCTTGTCTGCATATCTACTAACCGCAAATGATCCATCGTTTGCATATCTAAGTTGCTGAGTGCCAGATCGAAGAGCTTTATATTTCTTCGTTAGAGCTTGCAGTTCAGACATAACTTTTTCAATTGGATTGGTTACATCGAATGCGCTCTTTGTTCCAATTGGTTCTCCACCAATCCGAACCTCTTTTTGCCAATCCAATACTTGAGTTGGGAACATATCTTGGCGAGCCGCTTTATCGCCGCCAGAACCGGTCATACCCTTTTCATCACCATAGTAAACAGTTGGCCCGCCTCTAAGTAGGAAAAGTAAAGCGTTCGCAAAATTGGCACGTTCAACTAATTGTGAAGCTGTTGCATCTGTGTTGCCTTGTAGAAACATTCCGATTCGCCCCATGTCATGGTTATCTAGGAATGTCGTTAAACCATATGCACTGGTGGTCGCGGTCGTATATAAATCGTCTTGATTAAAGATTTCAAGGAGATCTCTCTCGCCATTTCCATAAGTTGCATATTTTGAAGCGGCCGCTTGGAAAGCAAAATCTAAGACGCCAGGAAATTTATAATCAGTAACATACTTAGCTAGGTAGTTTGGATCTGTATCCCATACTTCACCGTATATTGGAAATGAAGTTTTGCCAGCTGCAGCTGCGGTTTTTAATACTGCTGGTAGAAATACTTTCCAAAACTCTGAATTTACGTGTTTTGCAGTATCGATTCGATATCCATCAATATCAAACTTAGTAATCCAGTCTTGCCAGACTTTGGTCCATCCTGCAATTACTACTGGTTTTTCTGTAAAGACATCATCTAGTCCAAAGAAGTCTCCGAATGTTGAAGATTCTCCACTGAATGTTGAATCTCCTCTATTGTGATAATTGGTAATGTCATTTAAGAATGCTGGGGCTTTGATGTTCTTATTTTTATCACTGACTACTGGTGGTACTGGGAAAGATTTGGCCGCACATAGTTTTGGGAAATTAGCTTTTCCGATGAATTTATTCAGATCAAATTTTTTTCCGCTGCAATCTTTGTAGGGATATTCTGAAATTTCAGAGTAACTATAAACATCCCCCTTATATTTGATTACATCACCGGTGTGGTTTATGACAATATCTACAATAACTTTCATATCTCGCTTATGGGCCTCAGAAACAAAATTCTTGAAATCTTCCTCGGTTCCTAAATGCGGATCGATTGTTGTGAAATCAAGACCCCAGTAACCGTGATACGCGGCTGAGTCTCCTTGAACATACCGCTGTTTAACTGGCGGTGTGATCCAAATCGAGTTGAAACCCAAACCTTGGATGTAATCGAGTTTTGAAGTTAACCCTTTGAAATCGCCGCCATGAAAATAGCCGATATCCGAAGGGTCATACCCCGTAACTGCTGGAAAACCCGTTAATCCTGCCTCATCGTTGCTGACATCTCCATTTGCAAATCTATCTGTCATTACAAAATATATTTGAGAATCAGCGGCACCACCTCTGATGGTTGGTCTGGCTAGCGCCGTCAAATCTTCTGCGGCAGAGGAATAAGTTAAAAACGAGAGTGCAACTACTGCTAACGTTACTAATTTCTTCATGAGAGCTTCCAAATGCCTTGATTTGCAGTATTAGTTTTGTATTTAATTCTGGTACCTGTAGCTTTTTGACCAAATAAAGTCTTTGATACTTTATAGCCCAACTTAGATAAATCAATATCGACAGTGCAAGGTTTGGCTGCGATTACCACTAAAACTTTACTCTTCTTTGATTCTCTTAAATAAGCCAAATAATTATCTTCAGCCGCAACCCATCTTAATCCGCCATTAATAATCGCATCTTCAGTTCTACGAATCTTGGTGAGCTTCTTAACTTCAGCCAAAAATGGTTGGTCCCAATTACTGCGATCTTCCCAATTGATAGTTCTACGTGCATCTTCACCGGAAAGACCCTCAAATCCAAGTTCATCACCCATGAAGATCGAAGGTACACCCGGATAAGTCATCAACATAGACATCGCCGCAAGATGCTTTGCCCTATCCCCTGCAACGATGGTTCTAAATCTTGGAGTGTCGTGAGAATCAAGCAAGACCATAGATGCAATAAGAGCTCTCCAAGGAATCGATCCGTTGAAATTCTTTATGGTATCGACAAATTGCTTGCCGGTAATTCTTGGCGCATCAATTGGGAGCCCCTGAAAACCCCCACTCAACTTTGCAGATTCGTTCATCCAAGAAGATAACGGGCGTGAGAATCCTTGGTAATTCATTGTGCCATGCCAACCAAGTCCTGCTAAATCATTTGCGACAAAATCAGCATTTTCAGCGACTAACCAAGCATCAGGTTTTGTCTCTTCCACCGCCTTGCGAATTCCGTACATCACTTCGTCATGCATATCTATTTCGCCATATTTGCCGGTCATGTTTCCAACATCTACGCGCCAGCCAGCCATTCCCCATTTAGGAGATAGCCATTTGCGAATAATTGAATTTGGGGCTTCATACATAGCTTTTCTAAGTTCTTTAGATGCGTAATTTAATTTAGGCAGTGACTCAAGTCCCCACCAACCTTCATATCCCCATTTGTAATTTTTATTCCAATAGAAATAGCCTGCTTCTTTACTTTTTTTATCCTTCTTCGCTTTTTCAAGCCAGTAATGTCCAGCGCCACAATGATTAGAAGTGATATCTCCAACCAAGCGTACTTGCTTCTTATTTGCCGCTTTAACTAAGTTAAACCAGGCTTCATTGCCACCAAGAATTGGATCAATCTCATCAAAGCTACTAGCGTCATATCTATGATTTGAACGAGCAGGAAAGAATGGCGTGAAATAAATTCCGTTAGCACCAAGTTCAGTGATGTGATCTAGGTGTTCTTCAACGCCCTTTAAGTCACCGCCATAGACTTCAATTCCGGTGTTCTTGCTTTTATCTCTTGGCAAAGAATTCCAATCGCGTGCAACTGCCCAATTTGGAAGTTTCTTCTCTGAAGTTTTTGCGAATCTATCTGGAAAAATTTGATAAAAAACGGAACTGTTCAACCATTTTGGATATTCAGGTCGTGCAATTAATTGAAAATCTGTATTTGAATGAACATCGTGATCAAATAAACCCGCGGCAGAAAGCCAGTCATACTTACCGTTCCCCGCAAATAAGAACCGGTATCTGGTTTCGTAATTAATGATAGGAATAGTGACGCCCCACCATGATTCGGCACGACTCTTCTTTAAACGCTTAAGGTGTGCAGTGCGAGGTTCGCCATCATGGTAATACCGCATTACCGCGTCAGTAAATTTATAGGTATTTGGTATTCGAACTTTAAATGTCACTTTCTGACCCAATTTGGGGGCAGAGTTGCTTACATAAAGTTCACTTCCATCATGATGCGGCTCAAGTAACATGCCGACATCTTATTGTTAACTCCGCGAAGAGTTACTTATGTAGTTGATCTACAGAATCATCCCAGCCAGTTACATCTTCAGGCTTACGTGGGCCTTTGCCGATATAGCGTGCTGAAGGACGAATTAAGCGGCCGGTGCGCTTCTGCTCCAAAATATGTGCAGACCAACCAGCGGTACGCGCTGAAGTAAACATTGGCGTGAACATATGTGGTGGCACTTCCGCAAAATCAAGAAGTACTGCAGCCCAGAACTCAACATTTGTCTCTAGAACTCGATCTGGACGACGTTCACGCAATTCAGTTAGGGCAGCCTCTTCCAGCGCTTTCGCAACTTCGTAACGTGGTGCATTCAATTCTTCGCATGTTCGACGAAGAGTACGTGAACGTGGATCTTGTGCTCGATAAACACGATGACCAAATCCCATCAAACGTTCATTCTTGTCTAATAACTCTTTTACATATGCGCGCGCATCACCGCGTTTTTCAACTTCTTCGATCATATGTAGAACACGAGAAGGTGCACCACCATGTAGTGGACCTGACATGGCACCAATCGCGCCTGACAATGAAGCAGCGACATCTGCGCCAGTTGATGCAATTACACGAGCCGTAAATGTAGATGCATTCATTCCATGTTCGGCTGCAGATACAAAGTAAGCATCTACTGCTCTGACATGCTTTGGATCTGGTTCACCGCGCCAACGAATCATCATTCGCTCAGTGACTGTATGTGCCTTATCAATTTCTGATTCTGGTACTGCAGGCATTGCATATCCGCGAGCTGATTGAGCTACATATGAAAGTACCATTACAGATGCGCGGGCTAAATTATCGCGAGCTTCTTCATCAGTAATATCTAATAATGGTTTGAATCCCCAAGCTGGTGCCAACATTGCAATTGCAGATTGCACATCTACTCGAACATCACCTGAGTGCACAGGGAGTGGAAATTTTTCGGCACGAGGTAATCCAGGATTAAATTGGTCATCAACTAATAATCCCCAAACATTTCCGAAAGAGACTCGGCCAACTAAATCTTCAATATCTACGCCGCGATAACGAAGTGCGCTACCTTCCTTATCTGGTTCGGCAATTTCAGATTCAAATGCAATTACGCCTTCGAGACCAGGCTTAAAATCTTCGCTCATGGGGCTAATTCTGCCCCTGTTTTTTAGGGGCAAAAACCATTAGCTGGCTTATATAAAGCGCTAGTAAAGTGACCTTTGATACATGAACCGGGAAGAGATCCAAGCCATGCGCCGCTCATACAGCGAGCGAGAGTTAGCCCTGCCCGAAACTGACCCAATCGGTGCATTCAAAATTTGGCTCAAGGAGGCGAGCGAAGTTCCATCAATCGTTGAAGCTAACGCCATGGTGCTATCGACTTTAGGTTCGGAAGAAATAATTTCCAGTCGTACCGTACTTCTTAAGGATGTTACCGAAGCAGGATTTACTTTTTTTACCAATTACAATTCAAGGAAAGCACAAGCACTCGAATTAAATTCTCAAGTTTCTCTGCTCTTTCCTTGGTATCCAATCGAAAGACAAGTAATTGTTCAAGGATATGCAAGTAAAGTTTCTGCAGAAGAGTCAGATGCATATTTCCAATCTCGACCATGGTCATCACAAATTGGTGCTTGGGCTTCACAACAATCTGCACCACTTGCAAATCGAGAAGAATTAGAAAACAGATTTAAGGGCGCTGCTGAGAAATGGCCAGAAGGAAGTAAAGTTCCAACACCGCCACATTGGGGTGGATATCTCGTGACACCTTTCACAATTGAATTCTGGCAAGGCAGATATTCTCGACTTCATGACCGAATTAGATTTGAACGGTCTCAAAATTCGGGAGAGATTAGCGGCGATTGGAACGCAAACCGTTATTACCCGTAAAGTTTGCCCATGAGCGATATCAAGATTCCTGAAAACTTGAAACCAAAAGATGGTCGATTTGGTTGTGGGCCATCAAAAATCAGATCAGAAGCGCTAGATAACTTATTGAAATCGCAATCAATTCTTGGAACATCGCATCGTCAAAAACCTGTCAAGAGCGTTGTTAATCGAGTTCGAACCGGTTTAAATTCGCTATTTAACTTGCCAGAAGGTTATGAGGTGGTGCTCGGCAATGGAGGATCAACCGCTTTCTGGGATATCGCTACCTCGGGTTTAATTGAGAAAAAGTCTCAACATCTTCAATTCGGCGAATTTTCATCGAAATTTGCACAGGCCGCTAAGGAAAATCCTTTTATCGAAGAACCGACTGTTATTAAAGCAGAACCTGGTTCACATCCAGTTGCGATTGCCGAATCAGGCGTAGATGTTTACGCCCTAACGCATAACGAAACTTCTACCGGAGTCTCGATGTCAATCAATCGTCCTGCTGGCACGGATGGGGCATTGGTGTTAGTTGATGCAACTTCTGCTGCCGGTGGTTTACAGGTTGATGCAAAGGAATTTGATGCATATTACTTTGCACCCCAAAAATCTTTTGCTTCAGATGGCGGTTTATGGATATCCATAATGAGCCCTGCCGCTCTTGAGCGAGCTGCGAAAATTAAAGAATCAGGTAGATGGATTCCGGCGTTCTTTGATTTAACTATAGCAATCGAAAATTCGAAATTAGATCAAACCTATAACACTCCGGCTCTAGCTACTTTGATTTTATTGGCTGAACAAATTGAATGGTTCAATAACAATGGTGGCCTATCTTTTGCGGCAGGCCGAAGTGCTAAATCCGCCGAAATTATGTATGGGTGGGCAGAAAAAACCTCTTACGCATCTGCTTTTGTTACAGATCCTGCAATGAGATCAAATGTTGTTGCAACCATAAACTTTGATGAATCAATTGATGCAAGCAAGGTGGCATCGACACTTCGGGCAAATGGAATTGTAGATACCGAACCATATAGAAAGCTTGGCAAGAACCAATTACGAATCGGTATGTTCCCTGCTATAGAACCTGCGGATATTGAGAGTCTAACTAAGTCAATCGAATATGTAGTTGAAAGCCTTTAGTTGAATAAATTAAAGCGTGATACAACTTTTTGGACAATCACTGGCCAAGTCACAATTCTTAATTTCTTTCTAGGTGGTTTTGGCCCTGCGCAACCATTATTGCGCGTAGAGCAGAACACATCACTCACGATTGCTGGTTTGCATGGAACCATGATGGGACTAGCATCAATAATCGCTGGCGCGCTGCAAACCAGCTTGGTTCATAGATTTGGCCGCAAGAATTCCGCCTGGCTTGGTCTGACTATTTTCGCACTGGGCGTTCCCATTTTTGCCACCGGAAATTCTGTAGCTGTCACTCTTCCTGCAACGCTCTTCTTAAGCACCGGTTTTACCATCACAATAAATAATGCAATCACGCAACTATCACATCATTATCCTAAGAATTCTGATTTAGCTATCTCTCAAATGAATGGGGTTAACTCAGCAGGATATGTTTTCGGAACTGTAATTGTTGGCACATTAGCTTTCTATGACATCTCTTGGCGGTTGGGTTTATTAGCCTGCGTACCAATGGTGATCCTGGTTTATTTCCTTGGCCGTAATAAAATTGAGGGCGCTCATGACCATGATGTACCAAAACAAGTTGGCAAATTAAGTAAATCATATTGGATCGCATGGTTTGGTTTCTACGCTTCTATTTCATCGGAATTTGCAACGGCATTTTGGGCTGCGACTTTAATTATGGATAGAACTGGTGCCAATCCTGCGATTTCTATTCTATGCATTGCCACGCTTGGCACAGGTATGGGTTTAGGCCGATGGTTTGGTCCGGTGGTGTTAAAGCAATTCTCAGTCGACATGCGTGTAAAAATATTTTTGATTTTACAGATGGCATCTTTTGCTGCATTTTGGTTGTCACATAATTTAACTATCTCGATTTTGCTTTTACTCTTCATTGGATTAGGAATCAGCGGACAATTTGCAATGATCTCAATTAGATTGATTCGACTAAGCGATAATCGTCCAGATTTAGCGATGGGGTATTCTGCTTATGCGGCTGGAATTGCAATTGCTTCTGCCCCATTCTTACTTGCGTTTATGGGTGATTACATTGGAATTTCTCGAGCGTATTTAATTGTGCCCGTTTATATTGCAATCTCTTATTTAGCAGTGCATAAAGTTAGTTCTGAAGTACTGACGAAACCGTAATATCTGCCGGAATTTTCGCTATTTTTCGGTATTTTATGAAGGCAAAGAGCGCGGCACCAAAAGTGATAAGCGCACAACCCGCAATTGTTATACGTGGGCCAAGATGTTCGGCAGTGAACCCAATAATCGGAGAACCTATGGGCGTGCCACCCATGAATATGAACATATAAATACCCATTACCCGACCTCGAATCGCGTGATCTGAGTTTGCCTGAATATAGGTGTTGGCTGAAATCATTGTGGTTAATGCACTGAATCCATTAATCGGAAGCAAAAGCAAATAGATTTCATACGTCGGCGCTATCGCTAAGGCCAAAACCCAGATTGAAAAATTCATTGCAGCTAAAGGAACGAAGAGTGGCTTTCCGGTTCGATCTCTGCGCGCTGAATAAAGAGCGCCAGTTAAGGTTCCGATGCCCATGGCAGTGCCTAAGATTCCGTAGGAAGCGGCACCTCTATCAAATTCTTTTGTCGCCATTAATGCATTGAAAATCTGTGCGTTTAATCCGAAATTTGCGGCAAAGAAAATAGTAAGCATGATCATTTGCAAATCAGGACGCTTCTTGATGTAAGCAAATGCTTCCTTTAGAGTGCCTGCGGTTTTCTCTTTTTCAGGCAATTGCAGTTCGTGCTGCCTTACCGCCATAAAGGTAAACATAATTACGATAAATGAAATGCCGTTAATTATGAATGATGGACCAGTTCCGAATCCAGCGATCAGAAAACCAGAGATAGCTGGACCAACCAGACGGCCAAAGTGAAAATTTGCGCTATTTAAACTCATGGCATTTGTAAGATCATCTTTACCCACGACTTCGATGATAAAACTAGATCTAAACGGTGCATCGATTGCACTAAATACGCCCAGTAAAATTGCCAAAATATAAATGTAGTTCATTGTTACTACATTTGAGATTACTAATACGCCAAGTAAAAGCGCAGTCAGCCCACTTCCTAAATTGGTGATAATCAGGGCTTTTCGCTTATCTACTTTGTCTGCTAAAACCCCGCCTTGCATACTTAAAAGCATTACCGGCAGGAATTGCAGCGCGGTAACAATGCCAAGGTAAGTGCCGTTATTGTTGGTTAGCTCGAGCACTAACCAATCTTGGGCAATACGTTGCGCCCAAGTTCCGATATTTGTTAAGACGCTTGCTCCATAAAGTATTCGAAAATTGCGATGGCGAAGCGCTCTCCAGTTTCCATGCGGGCTTATTTTCGAAAACATTGAGATGAGAATACACTCATCGCATGAAAACAAAGATGGTAACGCTAATAATCGCAGGCATAATTGCTTGGATTGTTGCTGGAATCATCGGCCTGCTTATTGATGCAGAATCTAAATTCATTTGGACTTGCGTTGTTGGCGCAGCACTTGGCTTTGTAGGAATTATCTACACTGTGCGCAGAGATCGACGCAGCGGTCTTTAAGACTTCTTCTTTTTAACTCGATTTACGGCGCGACTTACATGTCCCTTGGTTTTCGCTAACCAAATTTCAGCCCATGTAAATTCGGTAGCCAAAATCGCAAGACCCGCAATTATCAATGGAATTCCTGGACCAGGAATAACTAAGAACACAATGCCTAGTACCAGCAATGTGAAACCGACAGTAGCAGCAGTTAGCCAGCGAAGCGGGTGCGGCAATTTACGCCAAACTTTTTTGACGTAACTAAACATTTGCTTATGTTCCTAAGCGTTATCTTCGATTTGCTGTGCAATACCACGAAGCACTTTACCTAAACGTTGTGCTTCAACTGTAGTTGGGTATTTACCGCGACGAATATTGTTACCGACGCGATCTAGAATTTTGATTGAGTCTTCGATAATTGAAGCTAAGTCATCGGTTGCAGCACGTGATGAAGCTGCTAAAGATGTTGGCGCTTCAATTACACGCACAGAGAGCGCTTGTGGGCCACGACGACCGTCAGCAACACCGAATTCAAGTTTGGTGCCAGGCTTTACCGTTGTGACACCTTCTGGCAGCGCAGTTGCTGCCAAATAAACATCTTCGCCTTCATCGGATTCAATAAATCCAAAGCCCTTTTCCAGGCTAAACCACTTCACTTTACCTGTTGGCATAGCGAGCTCCTTTGATCTGCGAATTGAGAGACAAATTCTAACTTATTGATTTAGACGACTTAAACGGTCGCTTCCGAATGTGCACCGCATCCGTGATCCACGGAAACCACTTTTGCATCTTCGGGAGAGATTGCATTTGCACAAACGCCAAATGCGCTTCGCAATGAGCCTGCAATAGGCAGAAAGTAACCACATGAGCCGCATGGTTTTGGAGCAGCTTTCGCAATTGGCGCATTAGGACCACGGTCCCCTTCATACCAACGGCTAGCTGCTTGGTCGCGACCTTCGATTGATAACACTCTTAAGCGACCAAGACCTAACTCCCATAACTGAGTTGGATCTAGCTCTTCATCTTGTGGAAGTGCTGCGAATCCTGGAACTAAACGAGGATCATCAGGCTGGCTTGGAACAATGTCGCCAACGCCAACATCGCCAGGCTGCAACCGATCTGCATACGGAATCCATTTTGGCGCTAACAAAGAATCTGGGCCTGGAATTACAACTACATCGCAAATGGTTGCAGGTGAAATTTCATCTAACTTAGTTATGGTTACAGACCAACGCCACCCGTTATAACCAGGCAGATTTGATTCAAAAAGATAATTCGCTAGACGATTTTCATCATCATAATCAACGCTAATGAATGCACCGACCAGCTCCTTCGCGCCAGCTGTTTCTACAGCAGCGCTAAGAGCTAAATCGGTTGCATCAAAAGACATAGGGGAAGTTTATACGCAGTTTCAGTTTGGAATCTAATTAATTAGAAATCCATATCTCCACCAGCACCTGCTGGCATTGCTGGAGCCTTCTCTGGCTTATCTGCGATAACCGCTTCAGTTGTTAAGAAGAGCGCTGCAATTGAAGCCGCATTCTGTAGCGCTGATCGAGTTACTTTAGCCGGATCGATAATTCCAGCTTTGATCATGTCTACATATTCACCAGTTGCTGCATTTAATCCATGACCAGCTTCTAGGTGACGAACTTTCTCTACGATTACTCCGCCTTCAAGACCAGCGTTTGCTGCAATCTGCTTTAAAGGTGCCTCGATAGCTGCTTCTACAATCTTTGCGCCAACTGCTTCTTCTCCTTCTAACTTCAAGTTAGGGAAAACTTTTGCACCTGCTTGAATCAAAGCAACGCCACCACCAGCAACGATGCCTTCTTCAACTGCAGCTTTTGCGTTACGAACTGCATCTTCAATGCGGTGCTTGCGCTCCTTTAATTCAACTTCGGTAGCTGCGCCAGCTTTGATAACGGCAACGCCACCAGCAAGTTTTGCTAGACGCTCTTGTAGCTTTTCGCGATCGTAATCTGAATCAGACTTTTCAATCTCTTGGCGAATTTGAGTTACGCGACCTTTAATTTGAGCCTCATCGCCTGCGCCTTCAACAATTGTGGTTTCATCTTTAGAGATAACTACCTTACGAGCGCGCCCTAGTAATTCGATACCAGCTGCATCTAGCTTTAGACCAACTTCTTCAGAGATCACAGTTGCACCGGTAAGAATTGCGATATCTTGCAGCATCGCCTTACGACGATCACCGAAGCCAGGTGCTTTAACCGCTGCAGAACGGAAATTTCCGCGAATCTTATTAACTACCAGAGTTGCGAGCGCTTCTGCTTCAACATCTTCAGCAATAATTGCAAGTGGCTTGCCAGTCTGCATGACCTTTTCAAGAATTGGCAACATATCTTTAATATTTGAAATCTTTGAATTTGCAATTAATACATAAGCATCTTCAAGCACTGCTTCCATGCGATCTGTATCCGTTACAAAGTATGGCGAGATATATCCTTTATCAAAACGCATACCTTCGGTTAATTCCAGTTCAAGACCAAAAGTGTTTGACTCTTCAACTGTGATAACGCCTTCCTTGCCAACCTTATCCATTGCCTCAGCGATCATTTCACCAATAGTGGTATCTGCTGCTGAGATCGAAGCTGTCGCTGCAATCTGATCTTTGGTTTCGACGTTCTTTGCCATCTTAAGAAGTTCATCAGTAACTGCCGCAACCGCTTTTTCGATACCGCGCTTGATACCCATTGGGTTTGAACCCGCAGCTACGTTACGTAGACCTTCGCGAACTAGTGCTTGCGCAAGCACAGTTGCGGTGGTGGTACCGTCACCAGCAACATCGTCGGTCTTCTTTGCAACTTCTTTGACTAGCTCTGCGCCAACTTTTTCATATGGATCGTCTAATTCGATCTCTTTAGCGATTGAAACGCCATCATTGGTGATCGTTGGTGCGCCCCACTTCTTCTCAAGGACCACATTACGTCCGCGAGGTCCAAGGGTTACCTTCACTGCATCAGCTAATACATTCATTCCGCGCTCTAGACCGCGGCGTGCCTCTTCGTTAAAGGCAATCTGCTTTGCCATTGCTTATCTCCTTATGCGTTCTGTATAAGTTTCTTTAATGTTGGGTCGAATTATCACTCTCGGCCCCCGAGTGCTAAGGCTTAGGGTAATTGAAGGGGCGAATAGGCTCAAATCCATGAGAAATACGCTCAACCTCCCCCAAATGAGCGTGGTTTTGTGCGTGGTGAGGGGTAATCTTCTATCTGAACGCCGAGGGGTCCACCCGGGTGTGTCGATTGGAGATGGTACATATGGCAGAGACATATAAAGGTGACGCTTACTGCGTAAAGTGCAAGGAGAAGCGTGAATTCGAAGGAACCGTAAAGGTTTCTGACTCTGGTCGTCGCATGGCGCAGGGCATCTGCCCAGTTTGCGGCACCAAGGTGAACCGCATTCTTGGTAAAGCACAGTAACGCTTTATAAGTAAGCATTCGTAGTTAAACCCGCCTCATGCGTGAGGCGGGTTTTTCTTTTGATAGCGTTGCACACATGGCTGATAGCAGTTTCGATATCGTTTCAAAAATTGATCGCGCGGAATTAGATAACGCGGTCAATCAAGCATCCCGCGAACTAGATACCCGATTCGATTTTAAAGGCACCGGCACCAAGCTAGAGATGGCGGGCGAAACCATAAAAATTGAGTCCGAAACCGAAGAGCGCGCCAAAGCTGCCCTCGAAGTTTTAAAAGAGAAGATGATCAAACGAAATGTCTCTTTAAAACATCTGGATCCATCTGAGCCACAGCAATCTGGCAAGCTAACGAAAATAAATGTTCCACTCAAAGAGGGCATCTCGACTGAGAACGCTAAAAAAGTAGCTAAGCTAATTAAAGATGAAGGTCCCAAAGCAGTTAAGACGCAGATTCAAGGTGATGAGCTTCGAGTTAGCAGTAAATCTCGAGATGACTTACAAGAGGTAATTGCAATTGTTAAGAACGCCTCTCTTGACTTCGCTGTTCAGTTTGTTAACTATCGATAATTAACGACAATTAAATTGAATAAATACAAACTCGGTTTAACTTTCGGAGTATCGGCCCACGTTCTTTGGGGACTGTTTCCACTTTACTGGCCATTATTGCAACCAGCTTCACCGCAAGAAATCGTTTCGCATCGAGCAGCATGGACCTCTGTGTTCTGTATTTTGATTTTGGCTTTCCAGAAACAACTTCGCAATATGTTTGCGTTGATGTTTACAAAGCGAATTTTTCTTAGATTAACTATTGCCTCTGCTTTAATTTCAATTAATTGGTTGGTCTACATATGGGCAACAAACAATGGTCATGTAGTCGAAGCTGCCCTTGGATATTACATAAACCCCTTATTTATCATTGCTTTTGGCGTAATTTTATTAAAAGAGAAGTTGCGCAAATTGCAGTGGTTGGCGGTCGGAATGGGTGCGCTCGGCGTATTGGTTTTAACTTTTGATTATGGTCGCTTGCCATGGATTGCACTTACCCTTGCCGCTTCATGGGGCTCATATGGCTTAATCAAAAAACGCTTAAATCTAGGGGCGCTTGAAGGTCTAGCAATCGAAACTTTGATCTCATTTATCCCTTATGCAGGATTCTTGTTCTATCTGGGCAGTCGCGGCGAAGGCCAATGGGGAAATAACCTTGGTTTAACTCTGCTCTTAACTGCGGCAGGTGCGGTCACTGCAATACCGTTACTTTTATTTAATGGCGCTGCCACCCGATTACCTTATTCAACATTAGGTCTACTGCAATACATCACGCCAACCCTGCAATTTTCAATCGGAGTTTGGATAAACCATGAAGCGATGCCAGCTGCCCGTTGGGTTGGGTTCTTAATTATTTGGTGTGCACTAGTTGCTTTAGCGTTTGATCTAGTTAAATCAACCAATACGGTCAATAACTAAATCGCAAAGAGAATATAAAGCCGTACTAGTTTCACTAATTGGCAATGGGCCAAGCGCCGTGCGCGCCTCTTTTGCAATTGTTTGTAATTGAGTTCGTGATTCCGCCATGCACTTATGTCCACGAAGTTCTTGAATTACCCATTGAACTTTTTCTTCAGATTTGATTGGACCAGATAGCGCCAATTTCAATGAGGCATCCTTTGGATCCTCTGATTTCATGGCATTTAAAGTTACTAAGGTAGGTATGCCTTCGCGTAAATCTGTGCCAGGAGTCTTACCTGAATCCAATGAATCGCTAGCAATATCAATAATGTCATCTGCCAATTGGAAGGCAACACCAATTTTTTCACCGAATTCAGTTAGAGTTTCAATCTCGGCTTTACTGCATCCGGAAAACATGGCACCAAAACGTAATGAAGTGGCGATCAAGGAACCGGTTTTATCTGCAACTACTTGCAAATAATGTTCTAACGGATCAGCACCATTGCCGGGACCTTGCGTTTCCAATATCTGGCCAATCACCAATCTTTCAAAGGTATCAGCCTGTAATTTCACGGCTTCTGGCCCTAATTCAGCCAAAATTTGTGACATTTTTGCAAATAAATAGTCACCAGTAAGAATGGCAACAGAATTTCCCCAACGGCTATTTGCACTTTCTACACCGCGGCGAAGTGGAGCCTCATCCATTACATCGTCATGATACAAAGTCGCCAGGTGAGTTAATTCGCATACTGCGGCCGCTTTTATTACGCGTTCATTTACACCAGTTCCAACCAAAGATCCCAAAATGGTAATCAATGGCCGAAACCGTTTGCCACCTGCCACGATTAAATGTCTAGCAGTTTCATTTGCAAATAAGTATTTGCCTTCGATACGCTCATTAAGAATCTTTTCGGTATCGCTTAGACCCGAAGCAATTACCGCCTCAAGATCAGGCGAAAGGCTTGGGATACCGAATTTAGACATAACTTAATGACTAATTCATCGAATAAAACTTGAGTAAGTATTAATGAAGTTGATTAATGGTTGTGGAATTACGCCAAAAAGAACCGTAGCCACACCGCTAACCAAAACAACGCTTCTAGTAAGAGCTGTTGGAATAACTACTGTGGTGCCATCTTCTACGGCATCTTTGAAGAACATCAACACAATTACTCGAATGTAGAAGAAAGCCGCAACTGCAGATGAAAGAACACCCGCAATAACTAACCACTTACCACCAGCTTCATATGCTGCTGAGAAGATTGAGAATTTTCCAATGAAACCTGCGGTCAATGGAATGCCAGCAAATCCAAGTAAATAGGCAGCAAATAGCGATGCCACAAGAGGTGAACGTTTTGCCAAACCAGCCCAACGATTTAAGTCTGTAACTTCACCATTTGCATCGCGAATTAAAGTAACTAGAGCGAAAGCACCGATAGTGGTTAGCCCGTATGTTGCTAAGTAGAAAATAGTTGCGCTCAAACCATTTTGGGTAAGCGCATAAACGCCAGTTAGCAAGAATCCCGCATGAGCGATTGAAGAATAAGCCAACATTCGCTTCACATCTCGTTGCGCAATGGCTACCAAAGATCCTAGAGCCATAGTTGCAATAGAGATAACCATGATGATTGGACGCCATGACCACTCGGCATTTGCAAATGAAACATAATAAATACGAAGCATGGCGCCAAATGCTGCCAACTTGGTCGCGGCTGCCATGAATGCAGTAATAGGTGTTGGTGCACCTTGATAAACATCTGGAGTCCAAGCATGGAATGGAACTGCACCCACTTTAAATAATAAGCCCACTGAAAGGAAGACAATTCCTATCAGCAAGAAAACATTGTTTCCGGTTCCGCCTACAACTGCTTGGCGAATTCCACCCAAGGTAATGCTCGCTGAAGATCCATAAAGGAATGCGGCACCAAATAAGAAGAATGCTGATGCGAAGGCACCGAGCAAGAAATACTTAAGCGCTGCTTCTTGGGACATCAAACGACGACGTCGAGATAGTCCAGTCATCAAATAAAGTGGTAAGGAAAGCATCTCAAGTGCCACAAAGAGAGTTATCAAATCTGTTGATACCGGAAATAGCAGCATGCCTGCTACAGAGAATAGAAATAGTGGATATACCTCTGTTACTCGTAAACCTGCTGCAGATGCTTCTTGTTCTTCAATTGAACCTGGTAGCGCTGATGCAACTGCAGTGAAATTCTTTTCATCTGCCAAAAGTAGAGTTCCGAGAATTGCAATAATCAAAATAGCCAGCTGAATTAAAAATCCAGCACCATCAAATGTAACTGAACCGCCTGCGGCATCTGTAACTTCTTTGCCACGATTTACAAGTACAAAGAAGAGCGAACCAAATAATGTAGCTAATGTGATTACCAACTGTAGAGATGCACGCTTTGATCGGGATGCAAAGGCCTCAACTAAAACGCCAATCACAGCGCCGGCAAGCGCAACAATAATTGGCGCCAGAATTGCGTAATTTAGTACTGGCGCTATGAAGCCGCTCATTTGTGCTCTCCTACTGAGTCAATAGTTGGTGCTGGATCGCTAAATCCAAGCGCGGAAATGGTTGCCTCTGCTGCTGGGTTAATTACATTAAGTAGCGGAGCTGGGAAGAATCCAAGTGCAATGATGATTGCCATTACTGGCGCAATCGCAACTTTTTCGCGGATATTTAAATCAGGAAGATTTTCATTACCTGGCGTAGTTGGTCCGTGCAGCGCTTTTTGTACTGGAATCAATATATAAAGTGCCGCCAAAACTATTCCGAAGGTCGCAATAATGGCTGCAACTGGATAACGTGTATAAGTTCCGACTAATACTAAGAACTCACTCACGAAACTTGATAGTCCAGGCAATGCTAGTGATGACATTCCTGCCAAGAAGAATGACCAAGCCATAATCGGAGTAACGCGCTGTAATCCACCAAAATCTGAAATGGTTGAAGATCCACGACGTGATGCCATCCAGCCTGCAACTAAGAAGAGCGCTGCAGTTGAGAAGCCGTGATTAAACATGTACAAAGTTGCACCACTATGTCCTTGTGAGGTCATCGCAAAGATTCCCATGGTGATAAAACCAAAGTGAGAAATCGAAGTGAATGCAATTAGTCGTTTAATGTCGCGCTGACCGATTGCTAAGAACGCACCATAAATAATTGAGATTACTGACAGCACCAAAATTACTGGGGTGAAAGTCTTGGTTGCATCTGGAAATAGTGTTAAGCAGTAACGGATCATTCCGAAAGTTCCGACTTTATCCAAGACGCCAAGTAGCAATACCGATGTTCCCGGTGTTGCTGAATTAGCAGCATCTGGCAACCAAGTATGGAATGGCCATAACGGAGCTTTGATTGCAAAGGCGATAAAGAAGCCTAGGAATAACCAGTTTTGCGTTGATGGTGAAATCTGGAGCGTAGATAACGCACCAATATCAAAGGTGCGTCCAACTTGTGAGCCCGCAATTACATACAAGCCGATGATTGATGCCAACATCAATAAGCCACCAAGCAAGCTGTAAAGCAAGAATTTAACCGCTGCTTGAGAACGTTCGCCCGTTCCGTAGCCACCGATTAGGAAGTAAACCGGCACCAACATTGCTTCGAAAAATACGTAAAACAGGAAGACATCTGTTGCCGCAAAAACACCAATCATCATGGTTTCTAAAACCAGAATCAGAATGTAGAAAGTCTTCACTGACCAACGACCACCAGTTGCTTCATTCCAGCCTGCAAGCACCACGATTGGTGCCAAAATTACAGACATCAAAATTAGTACTAGGGCGATGCCATCTATTCCAACTGCGTAATTGATTCCAAATGCCGGAATCCAAGAACGCTTCTCTACAAATTGCAGTCCTGCATCGCCTCGATCAAATTGCAACGCAAGTGCGATTCCGGCTACTGCCACAATCAAAGTAGTTAGGAAGGCCATCTTCTTGATGGCATCTTCCTTCTCTTTGTTCACTGTCGCAATTAACGCTGCACCTACTAGTGGCAGCAATACCAATACCGTCAAGAAGCTCATTGTGATACCACCCAAATTGCAATAAGTAGAAGCGCTATACCAACCAACATCATGGCTGCATAGCTACGAACAAAACCATTTTGTAACTTGCGAAGTAGTTGCCCTGATCCAACTGCGGCACTGCCAACCCCGGTCACTGCACCATCAATGACATTTTCATCGATTGATACCAGTGACTTGGTTAATGCCTGACCAGGACGCATAAATACCGCTTCGTTGAATGCATCTTGCATCAAGTCTTTACGAGCAATTCGCGTAAATACTGAGACGTTTTCAGGTGCGTTCGGATTAGATTCTGCGCGATATTTGAATATTGCGTAGCCAACTCCGATTGCAACCAAAGTAAGTGCAATTAAGCTAACCGTAAGTGGAGGTAGCAATTCATGATGTTCAGCATGTTCTGAATGCGAAGCCACCACTGGTGCTAGCCAATTCTGTAGCGCATCACCTTTAGTAAATAGGAAACCAGATGCGATTGACCCAATTGAAAGAATCGCCATTGGCAACCACATCAAAATCGGAGATTCATGTGGATGAGCATTGTCATCCCAACGCTTGTTGCTAAAGAAAGTAAGAATTACAACGCGGGACATATAGAAGGCAGTAATTGCAGCACCAAGTAGCGCCGCACCACCTAATAGATAGCCCTTTATGCCACCAGCATTAAGTGCAACTTCAATTAATTTATCCTTTGAATAGAAGCCTGCAAATGGCGGCACGCCAATAATTGCTAGATAACCAAACCCAAAGGTAATCGCAGTAATTGGCATGAACTTTCTAAGCGCACCATATTTGCGCATATTTACTTCATCGTTCATTCCATGCATCACCGAACCAGCACCTAGGAACATTCCTGCCTTAAAGAAGCCGTGAGTTAGCAAATGCATAATTGCAAATGCGTAACCTGCTGGGCCAAGGCCGGCACCAAGAATCATGTAACCGATCTGCGACATTGTTGATGCCGCCAATGCCTTCTTGATGTCATCTTTAGCAGTACCGACCAATGCACCAAATAGAAGTGTGATGGCGCCAACTACAGCGACGGCAGTCTGCGCATTAGGAGCTAAATCAAAAATGAAATTAGATCGAGTTATTAAATAAACACCAGCTGTAACCATGGTCGCTGCGTGAATAAGAGCCGACACCGGCGTTGGGCCAGCCATCGCATCTCCAAGCCATGCTTGAAGCGGGAATTGCGCAGATTTACCAGTTGCGGCAATTAGCAACATGATTCCAATTGCAGTAAGCGCTGCAGTAGAAGCATGATGCGCATGCTTTTCAATTTCTTCAAATGAAATTGCGCCGAAAGTTACGAATGCAATCATGATTGCAAATGAGAGCCCCATGTCACCAATGCGGTTCATGACGAAAGCTTTCTTAGCTGCTGTTGCATAGGCAGGTTTTTGATTCCAGAAACCAATTAATAGGTATGAAGCAAGACCAACGCCTTCCCAACCTACATAAAGATTTAAATAGGAATCGCCTAACACTAGTAGCAACATCGCTGAGATGAAGAGATTTAGGTATGCAAAGAAGCGACGGCGATCTAAATCGTGAGACATATAAGCAATTGAATAAATGTGAATCAAGGTGCCGACGCCAGTAATTAGCAGGACGAAGCAAATAGAAAGTTGATCTAGTAACAACCCCGCATCAACATGGAAATCACCAACATGTATCCAGGTGAAGAGCTTCTGAGTCATTGCGCGATCTTCGGTTGGTAGCGCCAACATGTCGTTGAATAGCTTCAGTCCAAGCAGGAATGAAGATCCTGATAGCGCAGTTGCAAGAAGGTGTCCCCACTTATCTGTGCGACGTCCACCTATTAGAAGCGTGGCTGCGCCGAGCAAAGGTAATCCGATTAAGTAACCAATCATTATCGACTCAACAAACTTGCATCATCAACAGATGCAGATCGACGGGAGCGATAAATCGTCACGATAATCGCCAGACCAATAACTACTTCACAAGCAGCAATCACCATCGTAAAGAAGGCAACAACTTGTCCTTCAATATTTCCGTTGATGCGCGCAAAAGTTACGAACGCTAGATTGCCAGCGTTGAGCATTAATTCGATGCACATAAACACCACGATGGCATTACGTCGAACTACTACTCCGACTGCGCCAATCGTAAAGAGAATTGAAGCTAAATAAAGGTAATTGATTGGATTCATTTAGCGCTCCTCTCCTTCGGTGTTCGCAATTTCATTTAACGAATATTGGCGAGGATCACGAATGGTGCCGCGCGCTTTCAAGGTGTCATTAATTGATTCAACAGCAGGAGTTCCGTCTGGCAGCAGGGCTGGAACATCAACGCCGTTGTAACGAGCAAATACACCAGGTGCTGGCTTGCCAGCTGCATCGCCCAGACTTTCGCCACGGAAACGACGAACTGCCAACTCTCTTTGCGTTGCACGAGGAGTTACTCGTTGGCTATGCGCCAAAACCATCGCTCCCAATGCTGCAGTAATTAACAGCGCTGAAACCACTTCAAATGCCCATACATAAGTTGAGAATAATTTGTATGCAATTGCCTGTACGTTGCCATCTGCATTTGCACTTTCCAAACCATTTGCCGGGAAGCCAAATGTTGCTTTACCAATCAGTGCCACTAAAAGTAAACCAATTCCAAGTGATGCTGAAATTGCGACAAATCTAATTCCTTTAATGGTTTCGACGAGGGATTCTTTCGAATCAACGCCAACTAACATCAAAATAAATAAGAAGAGCATCATCACCGCGCCGGTATAAACCACAATCTGAACAATTCCTAGGAATGGCGCATCTTGAGCAATATAGAAGAAGGCCAAACTAAGCATCACGTATGCCATCAAAATTGCAGAGTGCACTGCTTTCTTAACAATTAACATCCCTAAAGCCGCGGCAACTGCTAGCGGCGCCATGATGTAAAACTGAACTGCTTCAGGCGTGCCAGTAGTACCTAAATTTTCAAGCACCAAATTCATTTATTTGGCCTCCTGATTGTTAACTTGAGCGGAGTGCGCTTCGGTAACTTTTCCGCGGTAATAATCGCCTTCGTCAGTACCTGGATACATTGGATGTGGAGGTTGCAACATTCCACTGCGAAGTGGAGCCAATAAATCCTCTTTTTCAAAAATCAATTTATCGCGAGTGCGATCTGCTAATTCATATTCGTTTGTCATTGTTAGAGCACGTGTTGGACATGCTTCAATGCAAAGGCCACAGAAAATGCAACGCAGATAATTGATTTGATAAACCTTGCCGTATCGCTCTCCTGGTGAAAAACGTTCTGCATCTGTGTTGTCCGCGCCTTCTACATAAATCGCATCAGCAGGACATGCCCAGGCGCACAGTTCGCAACCAACACATTTCTCTAAACCATCAGGGTGGCGATTTAGTTGGTGGCGTCCATGGAAACGCTCCTCGGTTGGCGCTTTAACCTCTGGATATTCAACCGTGATTCGTGGACGTCCAACATTTCTAAGTGTTACCCAGAAACCTTTTGCTTGTTCCAAGAATGAACCTTCGCGCGCTGGTCCAACCGGAGTAGTTGATACCTTATCGATATCAAATTTCTTCGGTTCCAACTCTGATCTGTCAGACATTAACGACCCTCCGGCATCTTAGGAACAGGAAATGATGGGGCCGGTACATCAAGTACCGGTGGAATCTTTGCTTCTTGCTTTGCTTTATCCCAAGCTGAGCTAAGCGCCATAACCAAAAGCACTACACCGCCTGCAAATCCTGCAATCACAAATCGTGATGAACCATTTGCAGAAAGTGCACGAAGAGTTGCTACAACTAGAATCCAAATTAGTGATGATGGAATCAAAACTTTCCAACCAAACTTCATAAATTGGTCATAACGAATACGTGGCAGAGTCGCACGCACCCAAACGAAAATATTGAAGAAGAAGCAGACTTTGGCAAAGAACCAGACCATGCCGAACCATCCACCAAGCCATTGCTCTGTAAATCCAAGGCCAGGAAGTGCTCGGTATCCGCCGAAGAAGAGCGTCGTTGCAAGAGCTGAAACTGTTGCGATATTGATGTATTCGCCTAGGAAGAAGAGCGCAAACTTAAGTGATGAATATTCGGTATGGAATCCACCAACTAATTCGCCTTCCGCTTCAGCCAAGTCAAAAGGTGCACGGTTAGTTTCGCCAATCATTGAAATCAAATAGATCACAAATGAAGGAAATAGCACCACCACGTTCCACCACTTATTTTGCGCAGCGACGATATCTCCGGTTGACATAGAGCCGGCATAAATAAATACCGCAACTAGCGAAAGACCCATCGCTACTTCATAAGAAATAACTTGTGCGCTTGAACGTAGTCCACCAAGAAGTGGATAAGTCGAACCTGAAGACCAACCAGCAAGCACAATTCCGTAAACACCTACTGAAGCAACAGCAAGTACATATAGAACGCCGATTGGTAAATCGGTCATCTGCATTGCAGTGGTTTTGCCGAACATCTGTACTTCGCCAGTCATTGGCATGATGGCAAATGACATAAAGCAGGTTGAAGCCGCGATGATTGGAGCCAAAATAAATACCACTTTATCGGCAGCTTTAGGAATGATGTCTTCTTTAAGAGCCAACTTCACGCCGTCAGCCAATGATTGCAATAAACCTTGCGGGCCAGTTCGGTTTGGCCCCGGACGCTCTTGCATAAATCCAATGAAGCGACGTTCCCACCAAATTGCTAAGAGCGTAAAGACCACCAATACTGCAAAGGTGATTACAGCTTTGATAACAATTAACCAACCTGGATCACCAGCAATTAGTTGTGCATTTGTTAATGAATTCATGCCTTCACCACCGTAACTACTGAATTTGAAGCAACACCTAAGGTGCGTAGTAACTCCGATCCAGCTGAATTACGTGGCGCCCAGACAGCATCATCGTGAATGGCTTCGATTAATACTGGTAGCACCACAGCGCCTTTTCCATTTGAAATCTTTACTAGATCGCCATCTGTAACACCAATTGCACTGGCGCGCTTTGGCGAAATCACAGCTACCGTCTTACGGGCGGTGCCAGCTAGATTCGCTTCTCCATCTTGCAAAGAACCGTTATCTAGAAGTCGACGCCACGAAGTAAGTAACGCCTGCTCACCTGTAAGAGTTGCAGCAGGTGCTGCATTTACTCCACCAAATTCAGATTTCTTACCATCCCATGTGCCAATTGAATTTAATTCAGCAGCAGCTTGTGAAACTGTAGAAATTCCAATTTTGCGACCGATTTGATCTGCCAATACCGAAAGAATTCGCAAATCACTTCTTTGAATTGAATCAGGAATTGCGATGTCAAAACTTCTACCGCGACCTTCCCAATTTAAGAAAGTGCCGCTCTTCTCTGCAACTGCGGCAACCGGAAGTACTACATTTGCTCGATCTGTAACCGCAGATGGTCGCATCTCAAGTGAAACTACAAATGCATTTTGCAATGCATCTAAAGCTATTGTTGGATTCGAACCATCAAGTGGATCTACGCCGCCAACAAGCAGCGCATTAATTTCTCCATTTGCTGCTGCGGCATAAATTTCATCTGTTGAAAGTCCACGCGCTTCTGGTAAACCATGCACACCCCATGCAGCAGAGATATCAACACGCGCTCCCGCATCAGATACTGGACGGCCACCTGGCAGAAGATTTCCGATAGCGCCTGCTTCGATTGCACCTCTTTCACCTGCGCGACGTGGAATCCATGCCAATTTTGCATTTGCACGAGCTGCTAAACCAGATACTGCAGTAAGCAATCCTGGAGTCTCAGCAGCGCGCTCTCCGACCAAAATAACTGATTTTTCAGTCAAAGTAAGTCCAGATAAACCTGCAACTTCATTGCCAGGTGCCACGCAAATAAAGTTTGCCTTTAATTTTTCGTTGCCAATAGAAAGTTTTGAAGCAACTGCGTGAACCTTTAGAGCTCTCTTTCTGAAAGCCTTGTTAAGGCGCAAGAAAACTATTGGAGATTCTTCTTCTGGTTCGAATGAAACCAATACAACTTGATCTGCATTATCAATATCTCGATATGAAGTTTCGTTGCCGATTACATTGCTTGCCAAGAATGCACGCTCTTCATCGCTAGAAACACGAGAACGGAAATCAATGTCGTTTGTTCCTAGAGTGACACGAGCAAATTTTGAATAACCATATGCATCTTCAACGGTTGCACGACCACCTACCAAGACTGCAGCGCGTCCAGCTGTTAAACCTGCAGCTGCCGCTTCTAGCGCTTCTGGCCATGATGCTGGAACAAGTTCTCCGGCAGCATTACGTACTAATGGTGTGGTGATGCGATCTTGCGCTGTTTGGTACTTAAATGCCCAGCGACCTTTATCGCAATTCCATTCATCATTAACAGTTGGATCTTCACCGGCTAAACGTCGCAATGTTTTACCGCGACGTACATCGGTGCGCATATCGCAACCTGATGCACAGTGCTCGCAAGCTGATGGTGTTGAAACTAAATCAAATGGACGAGCACGGAAACGATATGTAGCTCCGGTTAGCGCGCCCACTGGACAAATTTGAACTGTATTTCCAGAGAAGTAAGATTCAAAAGGTTGCTCTTCGTAAATTCCAACTTGCTGCAGAGCGCCACGTTCATTGAGAGTAATAAAGCGATCGCCTGCAATTTGATCTGCAAAACGAGTGCAACGTGCACAGAGCACGCAACGTTCGCGATCTAACAAAACTTGTGAAGAAATATTGATTGGCTTTTCAAAGGTGCGCTTGTAACCGGTAAAACGTGACTCCGCATTTCCGTTAGCCATAGCTTGGTTTTGTAGTGGGCACTCGCCACCCTTGTCGCAAACAGGGCAATCAAGTGGGTGATTTACCAGCAAAAACTCCATGATTCCCTTCTGTGCTTTATCAGCAACAGCGGATGTCAATTGAGTATTTACGATCATTCCAGGTTCGACTGGAATGGTGCATGATGCTTGTGGTTTTGGGAATTTACGTCCGTTGATTTCGATATCAACTAAACATTGGCGACAAGCACCAACTGGATCAAGCAGTGGATGATCACAGAAACGTGGAATTTGAATGCCAAGTTTTTCGGCTGCACGAATTACCAGTGTGCCTTTTGGAACTGATACTTCAAAACCGTCGATTACAACGGCAATCATTTCAACTGCTTCTACAGAAGGTTTTTCAGCTTGTGTGGTCATGCGTTCTCCTGTGAACTGACTGCAAATAGCGTTGATGCAACTGGGTCAAATGGGCAACCCTTATTTGTAATGTGTGCGATGTATTCATCACGGAAATATTTAATTGAAGATGCAACTGGACTAACTGCACCATCTGCAAGTGCACAGAAAGAACGACCCATAATGTTGTCGCAAAGATCTAACAATTTGTCCAAATCAGCTTCAGTTGCTTTTCCAGTTTCCATATCTTTCATGGCCTGAACTAACCACCAGGTGCCTTCACGACATGGTGTGCACTTTCCGCATGATTCATGTTTGTAGAACTCAACCCAACGAAGTACGGCACGCACCACGCAAGTGGTTTCATCAAAAATTTGAAGTGCTTTAGTGCCAAGCATTGAACCTGCGGCACCAACGCCTTCATAATCCAACGGAACATCTAAATGTTCGTCAGTAAACATTGGCGTCGAAGAACCACCAGGTGTCCAGAACTTCAACTTATGTCCAGCGCGAATTCCGCCAGACATATCAAGTAGTTGACGCAAAGTAATTCCAAGTGGTGCTTCAAATTGACCAGGGTTTGTTACGTGACCGGAAAGTGAATAAAGGGTCATGCCCTTTGATTTTTCAGTTCCGAATTGCTGATACCAATCTGCGCCATTTGCCACAATTGCCGGCACTGAAGCAATAGATTCAACGTTATTAACCACTGTTGGTCGTGCATACAGACCAGCTATTGCGGGAAATGGTGGGCGAAGGCGTGGTTGACCACGGAAGCCTTCAAGCGAATCTAGCAACGCAGTTTCTTCACCACAGATATATGCACCTGCGCCAATGTGAAGAGTAAGTTCTAGATCAACGCCGGTTCCAAAAATATTCTTGCCTAAAAAGCCTGCTTTGTATGCATCTGCAATTGCTGCATTTACACGACGAGCAACGTGCGCAACTTCGCCGCGAAGATAAACGAATGCATGCTTTGCGCGAATTGCATAAGAAGCGATGATCATTCCTTCAATAAGCACATGTGGATTAGCCATTAGCAATGGCATGTCTTTACAGGTACCTGGTTCTGATTCGTCAGCATTAACAACTAAGTAATGTTCTTTGCCATCGTTCTGCGGAATGAATCCCCACTTCATACCGGTTGGGAAACCTGCGCCACCGCGGCCGCGCAATCCAGAATCTTTTACTAATTGAATAACGGCATCGGCATCCATTGCCAACGCTTTCTTTGCAGCTTCATAACCACCATGACGCTTGTAGCCATCAATTGTGTATGAATCACTTTCATCCCAGTGAGCAGATAAAACTGGCTTTAACATTATTTGCCCTCCTTGCTTAATTTCAGACCGAGCAAAGTTGCTTCTCCAGCAGATACGCCTTCGTTTGCTAATCCATCATCAAGACCTGCAAGAACTCTTGAGTTCTCTTTAAAAGTAGGCAGCTTCTTTGGACCACGTGTTGGCGCTGGTGGATTTCCATTTCGTGCGCCATCAACTAAATCTTTAGTTTTCTGCGGAGTCATGTTGTCGTAGAACTCCCAGTTAGCCATAACTACTGGCGCATAATCACAAGCTGCATTGCATTCAATTCTTTCGAGTGAAACTTTTCCATCTGCAGTAACTTCATGATTACCAATACCGAGATGTTCGGTAACGCTCTCCCAAATTGCATCTCCACCCATAACCGCACAAAGAGTGTTGATGCATACACCAACGTGATATTCGCCGGCAGGATGCGTTAAATACTGCGTATAGAAGGTTGAAACTGCAGTTACTTCTGCACTTTCAATCTCTAATTTCTGTGCAATTAATTCGATGCCTTCATTGGTTACATAACCGGCTTTTGATTGCACATAATGCAGAAGTGGCATGATTGCAGAGCGCTTACGTGGGTAACGAGAAATTATTGAATCCATTACTGCAAGATCTTGGTCATTGAACATTAGCGATCAACACCTCCCATAACTGGATCGATTGATGCAACAGCGCCAATGATGTCGGCGACCATAGAGCCTTCACACATCGCTGATGTTGATTGCAGATTGTTAAATGATGGTTCACGGAAATGAACACGGTAAGGACGAGTTCCGCCATCAGAAACTACATATGCGCCAAGTTCGCCGCGAGGTGATTCCACCGCTGCATAAGCCTGACCTGCTGGAACGCGGAAACCTTCGGTAACTAACTTAAAGTGATGAATCAAAGATTCCATAGATGAACCCATGATTTCGCGAATATGGTTTAGAGAATTACCCATTCCATCCGCACCAACTGCTAGTTGTGCTGGCCAAGCAATTTTCTTATCTGCCACCATAACTGGTGCTCCATCTAGTTTGTCTAACTTATCGCAAGCTTGTTCGATGATTCGAAGTGATTGCTCTAATTCATTAACACGAACCAAGAAACGACCGTAGACATCAGCAGTATCTGCAGTAACCACATCGAAATCGTAATTTTCGTAGCCGCAATATGGTTGTGCTTTACGCAAATCCCAAGGAAGTCCGGCAGAGCGAAGAATTGGTCCGGTAACACCAAGTGTGGTGCAACCTGCTAAATCTAAATATCCAATTCCTTCGGTGCGCTTCATCCAAATGGTATTTCCAACCAAAAGATCAGAGTTATCTTTTAGATGAATACGTAAATCTTTTACCAAGTCACGAACATACTGAACTGTGCCTGCTGGCAAATCTTGTTGTACTCCACCTGGACGGATATACGCCATATTCATACGCAGACCGGTAATCCGTTCGAAGGTGCTTAATACCTTTTCGCGCTCACGGAAAGCGTTAAACATAGGGGCCATTGCACCTAATTCAAGAGCGCCAGTGCCTAAAGCAACCATATGTGATGAGATGCGATTTAGTTCCATCATCATTACTCGAATTACAGAGGCGCGCTCTGGAATTTGATCAGTGATATTTAAGAGTTTCTCAACACCCAGGCAATATGCAGTTTCGTTGAATAATGGAGATAAATAATCCATACGAGTAACGAAAGTGGTTCCTTGAGTCCAAGTGCGATACTCGGTGTTCTTTTCGATGCCAGTATGTAGATATCCAATTCCACAACGAATTTCAGAAACAGTTTCGCCTTCAAGTTCGAGAACTAATCGAAGCACACCATGCGTTGATGGGTGCTGCGGTCCCATGTTTACAACAATCTTCTCTTCTTTTTGAGAACCAATTTCGGCTGTTAATTCATTCCAGTCACCGCCGGTAACTGAATAAACAGTTCCTTCAGTAGTTTCGCGCGACGAAGCGTATGGATCAAATGTTGTCATTTATTTGTACGCCCTTCGATTATCCGGAGCTGGTGTAGATGCACCTTTGTACTCAACATTAATTCCATTAAGTGCATAATCTTTTCTTTGAGGATGACCTTGCCAATCATCTGGCATCAAAATTCGAGTCAGCGCAGGATGTCCGTCAAAAATAATTCCGAACATGTCAAAAGTTTCGCGTTCGTGCCAATTGTTTCCCGCCCATATTTCTACAAGTGAAGGAATGTGTGGATCAGAATCTGGGCAAGCTACTTCTATTCGAACTCGGCGATTGTTTGTAATCGATAGCAATGGATAAATCGCATGAAGTTCGCGACCGGTTTCATTTGGATAGTGCACTCCATTAACACCCATGCACATTTCAAATAACAATTTATCGCGAAGTACTCGAGCAACATCGACTAACTTTTCGCGCTTTACATGAAGAGTTAGTTCGCCGCGATCAACCACAACCTTTTCAATGGCATCTGAAAATTCAGGATATGCACGCTCTAAATCATCTGCAACTTCATCAAAGTAGCTGCCATATGGTCGTTCTGAAGAGCCTGGCGTAACTTGAATTCGCTCTAAACCGCCATAACCAGAAGTATCTCCGGTGCCTTGAACACCAAACATTCCTTTATCTTCGCTCACGCCAGAAGTCCTTTCTGTGCCTGAGTAGGAATTGCAGCCATCGCTGCAGCCTCAACTTCTCTGATTACTTCAGCGCGATTTACGCCAAGTTTTGATTCGCCAATCTTTTCGTGCAATTTCAAAATTGCATCGAGCAACATTTCAGGGCGAGGTGGACAGCCTGGCAAATAAATATCTACAGGCACTACATGGTCGACACCTTGCACGATTGCATAGTTATTGAACATTCCACCAGAAGATGCACATGCGCCCATTGCAATAACCCATTTTGGATTTGGCATTTGATCGTAAATCTGGCGAAGCACTGGCGCCATCTTGTTAGAAAGACGACCCGCAACAATCATCAAATCTGCTTGTCGAGGTGTGGCAGAGAAACGTTCCATACCGAAACGTGAAATGTCATATTTTGCAGCCGAACCAACCGCCATCATTTCGATTGCACAACATGCAAGACCAAAGGTCGCAGGCCAAACCGATGACTTGCGCATGTAATTTGCAAGTCCTTCAACGGTGGTTAGTAAAAAGCCTGAAGGTAATTTTTCTTCTAAGCCCACTGATTCCTCATTTCAAGTCCCACTAGTTTTCTCAATTCCAAATCACTAATGTTTTTTGTCATTCTTAATCCCACTCAAGCCCACCGCGGCGCCACACATACGTATATGCCACAAACACGGTTCCGATGAAGAGAATCATTTCTACGAGTCCAAATAAACCAAGCTGATCGAATGTAACTGCCCATGGATACAAGAAGACAATTTCAATATCGAAAATAATGAATAGCATCGCAGTTAAGAAGTACTTAACTGGGAAGCGCCCACCTTCTGCGGCTTGCGGTGAAGGTTCGATACCGCATTCGTATGCATCTAGCTTTGCTCGGTTGTATCTCTTTGGTCCAGTGATGGCAGCTACGGCTACTGAAAATACTGCGAAGCCGAGTCCGATGGCACCGATAACCAGAATTGGCACGTATGGATTCACGCTGTAATCCTAAGCGTGGGCCACGAATACGAGAAACTAAACGGGAGCGCTAGCGCTGTGAACTGAAACAATTCCGAAGGTCAGGTTCTTCCAACGGGCGCCAACCCAGCCTGCCGCCTCAATTCGAGCCGCTAAGGCCGCCTGATCTGGCCAAGCCCTGATGGATTCGGCTAAATAGATGTAGGCATCCGGGTTGGAGCTGGTCCATTTTGCGATTTTTGGTAGGGCCTTCATTAGGTAGTTCAGGTAGAGGATTCGAAATGGCTTCCAGGTTGGCTGGCTAAATTCGCAGACCACCAATCTTCCCCCTGGCTTGGTCACCTTCAACATCTCTGCGAGCGCCTTATCAAAATCAACGGTATTTCGAAGACCAAAGGAGATGGTCACAACATCGAAACGCTTTGCTTCAAATGGCAGGTTTAGCGCATCAGCTTTTGTGAAAGGTAAATGTGGATGGCGTTTGCGACCGGCTTCCAACATGCCTTCGGAAAAATCAGCTGGAATTACCTTTGCACCGGCTTGTGCCAATGGAACTGAAGAAGAACCTGTGCCAGCTGCTAAATCTAAAATTTCCATTCCAGCTTTTGGCCCGATGATTGCGGTGGTTTTTCTGCGCCAAGATTTAGTCTGGCCCAAACTTAAAAGATCATTTACCAAGTCATAGCGCTTTGCGACGCCATCAAACATTGCAGCGACTTCATCTGGATTCTTATCCATATTTGCGCGTGACATGGAGCCCATTCTGCCCTATTTTTTATGGTTTCACTTCACGCTATACACTTTCTAAATGTCCACAGTTACACCTTCAAACCTTTCAGCAACGGTATTACCTAGAACTTCTGCAATTTCTAAAGGGCTACTCGTCTTCGGTGGCGCACTCTTTCTTGCAGCGCTCGCGCAGGTAGTAATTCCAGTGCCAGGCTCACCGGTGCCAGTTACTGGCCAGACACTTGGCGTGCTCTTATTAGCTACTGCTTATGGTGCAAATTTAGGTGCAGCAACATTTGCGCTCTATTTATTAATCGGGCTTGCAGGCGCTCCAGTATTTGCAAATCAAGGCCACGGAATCGAAAGATTAATAGGACCAACTGGTGGTTATTTAGTAGGTATGTTGATTGCTTCTTGGGTACTTGGTGCACTAGCTGGACGTAAGTGGGATCAACGCTTTTTATCAGCAATAACTACGATGTTTATTGGAAATGTCATCATCTTTGCATTCGGTCTAATTTGGTTACATGAATACACTGGCAAAGATTGGGCTTGGACATTTAGCGCTGGACTTACACCATTTATTTTCGGTGAGATTCTAAAGATTGTTATTGCTGGAACTTCACTTCCAGCACTATGGAAGGTTGTTGGTCGCTCAAATTAGCACTCTTGTAAATACCTCCAGATTAGGTGCGCATCTTCCATTATTGGAATTACTGCCTGATCAAAATCCTTATACCTGGGTTAGAAATGGTGAAGGTTTAGTTGGCTGGGGTATTTATGCATCTACCACTGTTAAAGGGCCAAATCGTTTTGAAGATGCCAGAAATTGGTGGCATAAACATTTAGATTCATTTGAAATTAACAATGAAGTACATGGTCCCGGAACTGGTCCTGTTTTATTTGCCTCTTTCGCTTTTGATGAAAATGAAGAGAGCGAACTAGTGATTCCAGAGGTAATTGTTGGTACACGTAATCAATCAACTTGGATTACGTGGTTTGGAAAAAGTAATCAGCCAAAATTAATTGAGAGAGCCGTTGCTAATTCAATTCCCAAGATTAAATGGCGTGAGAGCGATATTGATACCTGGAAAGCCAAAGTTCTAACTGCAGTTTCTGAAATTCAAGAAGATTCTTTAGATAAAGTGGTTTTGGCTAGAGAAATCACTGCTGATTCCGAAAGTGAAATTGATGTACGTTCCGTGCTTCGCAATCTAGCTCGTGAATATCCAGGCACTTGGGTCTATTCGAATAATGGCTTAATTGGCGCCACTCCTGAGCTACTAATTCGTCTAAATAATTCAATGGTGGTATCGCGTGTACTAGCCGGAACCATCAGCAAAACTGGCGATGACGATAAAGATTTAGCGCTTGCTGCATCACTAGCTCGCTCATCAAAAGATTTGGAAGAACATGAATATGCGGTTCGATCTGTAGCAGAAGCGCTAGCGCCATTTTGTTCTTCTACAAATGTTCCTGATGCCCCGTTTGTCTTGCATCTATCCAATGTTATGCACTTAGCCACCGATGTCACAGGTGCGATTAAAAATACCCATAAAGTAGTAGACATCTTCGCCCTAATCTCAAAATTACATCCATCTGCCGCAGTTTGTGGCACACCTACTTCTAAAGCTGCGGAATTAATTAAACGAATTGAAGGCATCAACCGCAGACGATATGCCGGACCTATTGGTTGGATTGATGCCAAAGGAGATGGCGAACTTGGTATTGCACTTCGTTGCGGTTATATCAACGGAAAAGAAGTTCACGCTTTTGCTGGATGTGGAATTGTCGCTGGCTCGGATGCAAATAGAGAAGTTGCGGAGAGTCAAGCCAAATTTTTACCGATAATTAACGCGCTTCGCTAGATCTTTAATCAGCGCCGCATTGCTTTCACGATCAGGCATCTGCAAAATTGCAATCTCAAATTTAGTTGGTGGTGATATAAAAGATTTTAAACTCTTCAAATCATTTATTTCAGTTACAGGCAACCCAAATGCTTTAGCAATTTCAAACAAATCGCGACCATGTGGAGTTCCAAAAATCTTTTCAAATCCTGCAACTCCTGCTTGAGGAAGCGTTGAAAAAATACCTCCGCCATCGTTGTTGATAACTAATAGCTTTAATTTGATTTTTTCTTGATTAACTAAAGCCGTTAAATCATGCAAAAATGCTAAATCTCCAACTACTGCAAAGGCACTTTCACGCTTACTGGCAATGCCCAAAGCGGTAGATAGATTGCCATCAATGCCCGCCAATCCACGATTAGCAAATACCTCTACCCCAGCTCTTGGCGCTGCAAAAGCTTCCAAATCTCTAATAGGACGTGAGGAGGCCACATATAAAGTCGAACCATTCGGAAGATTCTCGGCAATACATTGAGCTGCAGCCGGTTCGCTCCAGCCATCAATTTTTATTAAATCGCTACTGAGATTCCATTTCTCTGCACTTCCGATAATTTGTGGAATGGTGCTGAAAATCTTCGTCGCCGAACGTTTTGGGTCAACCTTTGAGGCACGTGGATCGATTACAAAAACTGCCTTTGCTTTTGAAATTAAAGAGTTTGTACTTCTTGATAACGTGGTTCTGCCCGCTACCACTACCCAATCAATATCTAGTTGTGCGCTGAACAAAGAGGCATGAGGTATTGCCTTTGCATATGAAAGTGGATTCTCTGAAATTACTGGAACTCCTAAAGAATCTGCAAATTCAGAAACATCTATTCCATCATGTCCAACTACCACTAAACCTTTACCTGTGGGGACTTCAAAGTTTTCTACTTTTGCATCTTCATCATGCAACTCTTTGGTAGAGAGATTATCTAGCCACTCTTCTTTCGCGTCAGAGAGTAATGGCTCATCAAATTCTAAATTAATGTGAGTTGGACCAAATTTATGTAATTTGTAATTATCTCCATTAAAGAATCTTCCACAATTAAATAGATTTATTTGATTGGTAGTTTGGTTGGCACCAGTTTGACGTAATCGTGCAGGGCGATCAGCACTTAGAACAATTAATGGAAGATCTGAATGATGCGCTTCTAGGAAAGCTGGGTAGTAATTAGCTACCGCGGTACCGCTGGTACAGACAACTGCCACAGGTGTTCTGGTTGCCTTAATGATGCCCAAAGCAAAGAAAGCAGCAGTTCGCTCATCGATTCGCACATGTAAATTGACTAAACCTTGGCGCTCAGCCTCATAAAGCGCGATCGCCAATGGGGCATTTCGAGATCCTGGACTTAAAACAAATTCAGTAATTCCATGCTCTATGAAGTCACGGATAACTCTTTGCGCTAATTCCGTGCTTGCCATACTTCAAAACTATCGCGAATTCTATTTTTCCACCAAGTAATGCGCTCAGGGGCAGCTTGGAAATTCAACATTCCTGTTGGGTGGACTTCAGATACCTTCATGCGACCTGCAATTATCGGAAGTTCAGCCACATCATTTGAAAGCAACTTTCCGGTTGCTAGTCCGCATGCATAATTCAATTGCGGTAGAGCGGCTGCCAATCTAATTCCTTGAGAAATACCGACCGCAGATTCCAACGCACTCGAAACCACTATCGGCAAATTGTGATGCTTTGCGATTGCTAATGAACGTGCAATTCCTCCCAGCGGAGAAACTTTTAACATCAAAATATCAACGGCACCTTGCAGATCTACTGAAAATGGATCTTTTGCTTTTCGAATTACCTCATCTCCAGCAACCGGTATGGGTAAATTTAATTCTTTTAGTTCTTGCAATGTTGCTACTGGTTGTTCGATATATTCAAATCTTTCGAGTCCAAATCTTTGGACAATTTGTGCAATTGAATCTTCGGCTTGCTTTACTGACCAACCACCATTTACATCTAATCTAATTTTGAGATTGTCATTAAAGTTTATTGCATGTTGAATTCGGTTTAAATCCGCTTCTAATTCATCACCAACTTTTATCTTTACAACTTTCGCACCTGGATACCAGCTCAATATTCTTTCTACATCTATTTGAGAATCTACAGCAGGTAAGGTGGCGTTTATTTCAATTTCATCACGCTGTAATTTTGGCAATTCTCCAAAGGCAGCTTCTATCCCTGCACCCAACCAATATGCGGCTTCCTCTTTTTCATATTCAAGAAAAGGTGAAAATTCACCCCAGCCATTTGGACCTTTAAAGAGCGCGACTTCGCGTTTAGTAACGGAACGAAAATTGGTGCGCGTAGGCAGAGATAGCACCTGCAGAGTTGCAAGTATTTCGTTAAGCATTACGGACGCTTTGGAAATTTTCCGAAGTCTGGCTTGCGCTTCTCTTTATACGCATCGCGACCTTCTTGCCCTTCTTCGGTCATGTAAAAGAGCAAAGTGGCATCGCCTGCTAATTGCTGAACCCCTGCTAAACCATCGTCGGCAGCGTTTAAGCCCGCCTTTAATAATCGAAGTGCTAATGGAGAGTTCTGTAGCATTTCTCTCGCCCACTGAACTGTTTCAGCTTCTAGTTCTTTAATTGGTACAACAGTATTAACAAGGCCCATATCTAGCGCTTCTTTGGCATCGTATTGACGAGTTAAGAACCAGATTTCACGTGCTTTTTTCTGTCCAACATGTCTTGCCAATAATCCGGCACCGTATCCGCCATCAAATGATCCGACCATCGGACCGGTCTGCCCAAATTTCGCATTCTCTGCCGCAATTGTTAAATCGCAGACAACGTGCAACACATGTCCTCCGCCAATTGCCCATCCTGCAACCATTGCAATTACCGGTTTTGGCATTCTGCGAATTTGTATTTGCAAATCTAAAACATTTAATCGGCCAATTCCTTTGGAACCGACAGAGTCATCGCCAATGTATCCATCATCGCCGCGGACATTAATATCGCCACCTGAACAGAATGCTTCATCTCCAGCGCCGGTGAAAATTACAACGCCAACTTGTTCATCATCACGAGCGATATCAAAAGCTTCCTTTAATTCGATGATTGTTTGTGGGCGAAATGCATTTCTAACTTCTGGTCGATTAATCGTGATTTTGGCAATGCCTTCCGCGGTTTCATAACGAATATCCTGGAAATTGCGCTTACTTCCCTCATCAACCCAATTAGGAATCTGACGACTTGGGAACTCACGCTTGATTGGCTTGCTCATGCGCCTTAGCCTACGGGGGTCATGGAAACCAGTGCAAAGTCGGGCGTATTCAAATACGAACATTCGTGGTCGATTCCACAAACTTTAGAGAATTTGGCTACCGCGCTTGCCCAAGGCTCGGATGTTTCTATCTCCACAAGTGGTTCGACGGGTGCGCCTAAAGAAATTCTAATTCCAGCAAGCGCCATGATTTTTAGTGCAAGAAATTCAAATTTATTTCTAGGCGCAAAACCCGGAGATCGCTGGTCGCTTTTGCTATCGCCAGAACACACTGCCGGGATTAACGTGCTAGTTCGCTCTATCGAACTAGGAACGGCACCAGTTAGTGAAACCGAAAGCGCAGATTTCACAGCAATTGTCCCTACACAATTATTCAGGGCGCTAAATGGCGATAGGCAATTACTAAAACATCTCCAAGGCTGTAAAGCGGTTTTGGTTGGTGGTGCTCATGCTGATGAAAATCTTTTGGTACAAGCTAAAAATTTAGGGATTAATTGCATTACCACCTACGGCATGACTGAAACTTCGGGTGGTTGTGTTTACAACGGAGAACCATTGCCTGGAGTTGAAATCAGAATTGGTGAAACTATTGAAATAAAAGGACCAATGTTGGCGAAAGTTCCATTAACAGATGGTTTCTTTGCTACCAGTGACTTAGGGAAAGTTGAAAACGGTAAATTAATTATTCTCGGTAGAGCAGATGATGTTATAAACAGCGGTGGTAAAAAAGTTTCTTTGAGTAAAGTTGAATACGCTCTCGGAGAGCAGTTTGCTGCTTTTGGTTCCGAAAATAGCGAATGGGGATCTGCGCTGAATATCGCTACAACCAGTCAAACTTCTGATGAAGAAATTCAATTAATTCTTTCGGTTAAGTTTGGCGTGAAAGCACTAAATATCTTCAGAATAAAAGAAATTCCAAGAACTGCGCTTGAGAAAATTGATCGCCAAGCGCTTGGTAAATTAATCTCCTCATGAACAAATGGCTTCTTGGTGCAAGGCTTCGCACCCTTCCTGCAGCAATCGCTCCAGTATTAGTTGCGGTGGCAATTGCGCTTCCTGAATTTAATTTACTCAACGCCTTACTCTGCCTAATAGTGGGTTTATCTCTGCAGATTGCGGTCAATTTTGCCAACGATTATTCAGATGGAATCAAAGGTACTGACGAGGATCGAATTGGCCCAACTCGATTGGTAGCTGGTGGTTTAGCGAGCGCTGATGAGGTAAAAAAGGCGGCCTTAACTTTCTTTGCAATAGGTGCATTAACTGGTTATTTCTTAGCTACCCGAACTTCATATTGGTTTATCGCGATTGGCGCGGCTGCCATCATCTCTGCCTGGCGCTATACCGGTGGTAAGAATCCGTATGGCTATCGAGGGCTTGGCGAAATTTATGTTTTTATTTTCTTTGGCCTAGTCGCAACTCTAGGTACTTTCTACAGTCAGACCGGAACTATTTCGATTGCCGCAATCATGGCCGCGATTTCAAACGGTGCCGTCTCTTGCGCGCTTCTGGCTGTAAACAACATCAGAGATATAGAGGGCGATACCCGAGCTGGCAAGCGAACTTTGGCGGTCCGACTGGGCGATACTCGAGCTCGACGTTTTTATATGTTCCTAATCTTTGTTGCGATTTTCACTGGTTTTACGGTCACGATCTTTGCAGCCTTGGCAATATTTCCAGCCATGCGGTTGTTAAACCAGATACAGTTTAAAAAAGGCAAGGAGTTGATTGAAGTGCTCGGAGCTACGGGTAAGTTCCAGCTCATTCTTGCTGCCCTCCTATCAGTTGGAACGTTGGTGATGAATTAATGGGTCGAATTTTGATGTACGTGTTGCCGATTGCATTAACAATCTATGCAATTGCCGATATTGCCCGAACCGATGAATCAAGAATCAAATTGCTTCCAAAATGGGGTTGGTTTTTAATCGCGATATTTGTCTCTGTAATTGGCCCTATTGCCTGGTTGATTGCCGGAAAAACTAGATACCGTAAACCACCAAAAGGTAGAGGTCCAAAGGGTCCAGATGATGACCCTGATTTCTTGAAAGGCTTATAGCCCCGAATAGGTATGTTTACCTGTTCCCCAGATATTTACGTAAACATAGTTAAAGATAAATGTTGAGCCTGCGATTAGACATAACCATGCTGCTTTGCGGCCGCGCCAACCTACAGTCACTCGTGCATGTAAATATGCGGCATAAGCAACCCAAGTAATGAAGGCCCAAGTTTCCTTTGGATCCCAACCCCAGTAACGACCCCATGCATGTTCGGCCCATATCGCGCCTGCGATAACTGAAAATGTCCAAAGTGGGAATACAAATGCGACTAAACGATAGGCAAGTTGATCTAAGGTTTCTAAATCTGGCAATCGCTTTGCCCAAGGATTACGGCCGCCACGCTTTTCAATTGAATCTAGCCACAAATACATTCCGGAAATCACATTAGCTAAGAAGAAAACTCCGCCAGAAATAATCGCTGCTGAAACGTGGATTACCAACCAAGTTGATTTTAAAGCGGGCACTAGTGGTGCACTTGGCCGATACAAAATCGTTACTGCTGTTCCTAGAACCAACAGTACGAAAATTGATACTGGAAGACCAAGCCAACGAAGGTCGTACTTACGCAAAGTTAATAAATAAGCAAGAGAAAAAGCTAGTGCGCCGGTAATTGAGAATTCATACATGTTGCTCCAAGGAACTCTGCTTGCAGAAAGTCCACGAGCCACTACACCTCCGAAAAGAATTACTGTACCTAGAATCATCAAAGCTGTCGCAATACGGGCGGCTTTCTCTGTCTTTGTGTAATCCAAAGTCTTGTTTAACAAATTTCCAGTTGAACTATCTGCAGCATCTGGATTGCGAAGAGACCATGCAGTTTCGAAAGCATGTGCCAGGAACGCTAAAGTAAAAACAGCCATGCTTGAATAAACTAAATCATTAGAAAGGTAAGCCCAATCCTTTGCGTTCACTTTAGCTCCTTAACTATTCTTTCAATCTCTGCTTCTAATCCTGGCGCTGCATTCTTTGCTAAACCTGCTATTTCTAACGTTTCACCTTTTCGCCGAATCCAAATACGACGATGACGGGTAAATAGCGAAGCTAATAATCCTAGAATCGCCAAAATTCCACCAATTAGAGCCAGCTGCTTTCCGGGGTCTCTCACAATATTTAGGTTGACCCAAGGCACATATCCTTCAAAAGTGATGGAGCCAACTTCGAATTCGTAGCTCTCGCCAATCTTTAGCGACTTTAAGCCCACTTGTTTCATCTTGTCAGTATTCAATCGATAAACAGATTGAGGAATTCCGTTATCTATTTGCAGCTCTCCAACATAGATTCCTAAATACAACATTGGGTCTAACGCTTCTGGATACGAACTACTTGCTGGCACACCTTCACTCTGTTCAACAGTTGGGAAGAATGTAGCTACAAAACCGATTTGGGGTGAGGTATCCGGAACCTTTATCGCACCAGTGGAAGTTAAATTGGCATCTTGCGGTAGTAACGGAACCGGACCCTGAAAAACAATTTCGTTTGCAGCATTTCTTACAGTTACCAACGGCGAGTATCCATTAGCTTGTAAATACACAGAGGTAGAACCAAAATCTAATGGTGAGTTGACTTTTACAATTTTTCTTACTGGTTTTGATTCAGGATTGTCTGCGACTGAAACATAAAGTGTGTAATCTTCAGGCATATTGGTAATTGGATTGTATTTAGCAACAAAATTCTCGGCTTTGATTGAAAACGGTGGCAAACTCTTATCCGTAAAAAGTTTGCCATAAGTTAGCGAATCGTAATTTGTTGGAATATTTGTGAATCGCTCCCCGATATTCACAATTGAATCGCCACGCATTCCAAATAAAGATCCAATACTTACGCCAATCAATATTAAAATTAGAGATAAATGGAAAAGCACATTGCCGAACTCTCTCAAGTAACCTTTCTCGGCACTTATCCAATCTGCTTCTCGTCTGATCCGAAAACGCTTCGATTTTAAATATGTTTCCGCTTTTTCCAAATCTCCTGGGAAAGTTTGAAAAAATTCCATTTTCTCTAACCTGCTTGGTGCAGCCGGTGGCTTAATAAATAGAGATTTACTATGTTCAATTACTCTAGGTATTACACAGCCAATTAGAGATATAAATAGCAAGATATAAATAGCGCTGAACCAAGGTGATCCATAAACATCAAAAAGCCATAATTTGTCGAGGAATTTGGCTAATTCGGGATTAGCGTTGAAGAAATCCCTAACCGGTATCGGTCCATTAGTTCTCTGCGGAAGAAGAGATCCTGGGATTGCGGCAAGTGCAGTCAAGAGCAGAAGAATCAATGCGGTACGCATACTGGTCAATTGGCGCCATAAGTATCTTGCGCTACCTACAAACCCGAGTTGAATGTCGCTCATAAAATTGGCTCAAATCCAGAAATTAAACCACGCAATGAATTCATTAAATGATTCCAAGTGCCTGTAATTTGCAGCAATCCGATGACAATCAAGAATATTCCGCCAATTTTAGAAATTCGATCACCATTTACCGCTAAGAATTTTCTCATGCTCTCTGATTTATCCAGATAAAGACCACTTAAAATAAAAGGTGTGCCAAGTCCAATGCAATATGCAGCAGATAGCACCGCACCACGCGTTGCACTTGCACTATCAATTGCAAGAGTCTGAACTGCAGCAAGCGCGGGGCCAATACAAGGTGTCCAACCCAATCCAAATAGAAATCCCAAGATCGGCGCACCAAGTAAGCCGCTATTTGCAGATTTATTAAATTTAAAGGAGCGCATCAAATTAATGCGTCCCATAAAAATTAACCCCATAATTATTGTGAACAATCCAAGGACCGTTGAAATAATTCTCTGGTTTGCAGAAATGGTGTTTCCGAGAGTTCCAAATAGCGCACCGTAAGCCACAAATAGCGCAGTAAAACCAAGTACAAAAAGCAGTGAACCAATTAGGAGTTTGCCACGATTCTTAGAGAATCCAGCAGCATAAGTTAAATAGCCAGGCACCAAAGGAATTACGCATGGTGATGCAAAGGAGATTAGTCCGGCCAGAAGCGCAATTGGAAGTGCCAAAATTAAATTTCCAGAGAGCAGGAAGTTAGCTAAATTTGTACTCATTCAGCATGCAACTTCTCAATTAAGTCACTTAGTGAAGCAACTGTAATTTCGCCTGAAATTCGCGCTGCAACTCGACCCTTTGGATCCATCAAAATAGTGGTTGGAATTGCATTCGCACTTAAAGTATCTCTAAATCCCAGCAAAACTGAATCATCAACCAATGTTGGATAAGGCAAATTAAATCGTTTCTGGAATGCTCGCGCTGCAACTTCTGAATCTCTAGTTAAAACACCCAAGAAAACTACACCTTTATATTTATTAGCGAGTGCGGCAAGTGTTGGTGCTTCAGCTCTACATGGTGAACACCAAGATGCCCATACATTAAGAACCACGATTCCCCCATTTGGTAATTCAAAATAATCGCCATCAAGGGTTTTGCCAGAAAAAGTAGGTCCCATTTTTCGGTCTTCAGGTTCTATGAAAGTTACTGCGCCATTACCGGCAATGTAACTCTTAGTTGCAACCTGGCTGCTATTGCCACATGCAGTCAAAGCAATGGTGGCAAATAGGATTGCAATAAACTTTTTCAAGGTAATAAATGCTTTGCAGGTTCTGTATAAGTTAAGTCTGCAATCATTCCATCGTCATCAAAGTGAATTGAAGTTACTGAAGCTAATGTGCATATGCGTTTACGTGGATCATGCAAAAAACGTCGACCTTCAATTGCACTTCGCAAAATCCAAATAGGTAATTGATGGGATACTACGATTGCATCTCTGCCATCTGCAGCAACCCTGGCATCAAAGACTGCAGCTAACATTCGATTTACTTGATCAACATATGGCTCACCCCATGATGGCTTCCATGGATTCCATAATTTTGGCCATGCGGATGGCTGGCGAAGTACGCCATCACCGACTCCAAATGGTTTTCCTTCAAAAACATTTGCGGCTTCGATTAATCTTTCATCGGTTTTAATTTCAAGATTATGTGCATCAGCCATTGGCTTTGCAGTCTGCTGCGCGCGTTCGAGTGGTGATGCATGAACGGCGGCGATATTTAAAGGCTTGGCCCAATCACCCAAAACCTTAGCCATCTCTTCGCCGCGCTTTGAGAGAAACCAGCCGCTTTGGCGGCCATAAAGAATCTTGTTGGGATTCTCGACCTCGCCATGTCGAACTACGTGCACGGTTGCCATTGGGAAATCATAAAGCGTTTATGGTTAAGGCATGGCCGCCAGAAGCGCTGCATTCTTTGACTTGGATAACACCATGGTCAAAGGTTCCACCTTGTACTTCCTCGGCCGCGCGATGTACCAACGTGGATTCTTCACTAAAGCAGATATCTCTAGATTCGTAGTGGCAAATGTCAGATTTCGCTTAACGGGAACTGAGAAACCAGAAGTTATTGCAAGATTTCAAAAAGCAGCCACAGATTTCATTGGTGGACATGATGTCAATGAAATCTACACAATTGCACAATCTGTATATGACGAATATGTGTCACCTGCTTTGATACAAGGAACTATTGATATTGCTAAGAAACATTTGCAAGAAGGTACTGAAGTTTGGTTAGTTACAGCCGCTCCAGAAGATATGGCCAAATTAATTGCAGATCGATTAGGTTTCACCGGAGCTATTGGAACTAAAGTTGCAATTGAAAATGGAAAATATCTTGGACATCTAAATGGCAGTATTCTTCATGGCGTTGAAAAAGCGCGAGCAGTTCGCGAACTTGCCGCCGAACGCGGTTTTTCCTTACTTAATTGTCATGCCTATTCTGATAGCGCAAGTGATTTTCCATTACTGCAATCAGTTGGCACGCCTCATGCAATCAATCCAGATGCGCGTCTTCGCATCAAGGCTTTAGCTGAAACTTGGGAGATTGTTGATTTTCGAAGATTCCGAAAGTTGAACCGTTGGCTTGGCCCGACCGTAAGCAGATTTGTTGCATTAGGCGCTTGGATCACGCCCAGGTCGCGAGGAGATAAGAGAAGCGACTAATATTGGCAGGTTATGTATCGCACCTTTGCCGACTATTTGCGCTCACTAGATGATGCGTCATTGGAGCGACTTTTTGCTTTAAGGCCAGATTTAATCTCGCCAACTCCGCCTGATTATGCAGCGCTTTCTGTTCGCGCAAATAGCGGTCCAAGTATCGCTCGAGTAATTGATTCACTAAATGCTTTTGAACTTCAAGTTCTTGAAGCGTTGCTTGTTTTAGAAGAACCCATAAAGGTAAAAGAGCTTGAGAAAATCACCTCTGCTTCAGCTCGATTTGCATACGCGAAATTCGAAGATTTGGCTTTAATTTATGAAGGAGTAATTCCAACTCAAGTAAGAGAATCTATAGGCGCCGAACCTGCAGGTTTAGGTCCGCGCTCTTTAACTAAATTAGATTTAAAGAAATTAAATGATGCACCAGAAAGTGCCAAGAAAGTTATGAGCGCACTTTGCTGGGGTCCACCACGTGGCAGCGTAGGTGACATCAAGAATCCCGGACCGGGAATTGCTTGGTTGTTAGAACACCATTTTGTAGTACCACTAGATCAGCGACATGTAGTTATGCCTGCTGAGGTTGCGATTCATTTACGTGGCGGCAAAGTTCATAAAGATTTAGCAGATAAAGTGCCAGAGTTAGATGGAAAGAAATATAACCAGAGCGATATTGATCGCGCTGCAATTGCAAATATTTCAAATGTACTGAGGTGGTGCGAAGAGCTACTTAACTTCTGGGGCGAAACTGCCCCGACCGCACTTCGAGCAGGCGGAGTCGGAGTCCGAGATCTAAAAGAAGTGGCACAACATCTAGGAGTTTCAGAAGGATGCGCCGCATTTGTTGCAGAGCTCTGTTATCTATCTGGTTTAGTTGCAATTGATGCAGATGAAACAATTGCTCCAACTAATTCATTTGATATTTGGTTAACGCAAGATTTCGAAACTAAGTGGCGCAATATTGTTTCACTATGGTTAATCACTTCTAGGGTATCTGGCTTAGTAGGTAGAAGTGATCAGAAATTCTCTGCGCTTGGACCAGAGTTAGATCGCGTTAGCGCTGCAAATATCCGTTCTCGTGTACTTGAGGAACTTCGCAGCAATATCGAACTCTCCCCTTCTATCGGTTCATTTACTGAGCGCATGAAATGGCTGGCACCGCTTCGTCGTGGCGCAAATTTACGTGATGATTTGGTCAAGTGGACTTTAGAAGAGTGTGAGTGGCTTGGGATCACCGGTTTAGGCGCGCTATCTACTTTCGGTGCAGAACTTTTAGAAGGAGATGAAGAGTTAGGTGTTAACGCAGCGTTACCAACACCGATTGACTTCATAACGATTCAAAGCGATCAAACTGCAATTGCGCCAGGTCCATTGCAACATGAGTTGGCGGTAGAGATGAGCCAGATTGCAGACATCGAAAGCCGTGGCGCAGCAACAGTTTATCGATTTACCGAAAGTTCAATTCGCAGAGGCCTTGACCACGGAAAATCAAGTTCTGAAATTATTAAATTCTTAACCAGAATTTCCAAGAGTTCATTACCGCAACCGCTTGATTACATGATTACGGATACGGCACGTAAACATGGCCAGTTGCGCGTTGGCGCAATCCATTGTTATTTAAGGTGTGAAGATCCTTCCGTGCTATCAGAAATTTTGGCAGACAAAAGAATTGATGTTGCGCTGCGCCAAATTGCACCAACTGTTTTAGTTTCAGATTTTGACATTGAAGAAGTATTGAATGTATTAAGAAGCAATGGATATCTTCCTGCTGCTGAAAGCGCCCAAGGTATTCTGCTTAGCTCACCACATAATAAGAGAGTCAAAAACCGACCAAAGCCACCTCGGATTGTTGGCGAGATTGAACCTCCTACTGCCGAAGCCATTGCAAGTGCAATTCGCGCAATTAAAGTTGGCGAAAAATCCACTGCGAAACAGAGCCAACTGCGAAATAGTGGAGCCATACCAAGAACTACCGCTAATGAAACTCTTGAAATTCTAAATAAGAATTTAAATCGAACACTTTCGATTGGATATGCAGATAACAATGGTGGTGTTTCGCATCGAATCGTTGACCCACAACAAATTGCCAATGGAGTGCTATTAGCTCGCGATCACAGTTCTGGTGAGCTGCAAACCTTCAAAATCATACGCATTACGGGGGTCGCCCCGCTATGACCCTCGAAACTGGCAGAATTACCCCTATGTTGCAGGACTTAGAAAGTTTGGTTCGCTGTGAATCACCATCTGATGATTTATCTGCCTGCAAAAAAGTAGTCCAACTAGCAAATGAAATTGCTACTCGCGAACTAGGTGCTACTGCTGAGATTCTTGAAGTAAATGGCCGTCCATTATTTTGGTGGGGAGATAAGAATCCCAAAGTAGTTCTGCTCTGCCATCTGGATACAGTCTGGCCAATAGGTTCCTTCAATCCAATTTGGCAGATTGATGGTGATGTACTGCGCGGTCCAGGAACTTTCGATATGAAAGTTGGATTTGTCCAAGCTCTTTATGCGCTGAAGGGTATTCAAGGATCTGTTGCATTAATTGCAACTACTGATGAAGAAATTGGTAGCCATGCCTCTAAAGATTTAATTATGCAAGTTTCTAAAACTGCACAGGCGGTTTTGGTTCTTGAAGCTTCATTGGATGGCAAAGTTAAAACAGGGCGCAAAGGCACTGCCATGTACGTAGTGAAGGCTGTTGGCTTAGCATCACATGCAGGTCTCGAACCCGAAAAAGGAATTAATGCAACAGTTGAAATTGCTGCGCAAATTCTAAAATTAAAAGAATTAGAAAATCCGGAATTTGGAACTACGGTGGTACCAACCATGCTGAAGGGCGGTACTACTGCAAATACCGTTCCCGCAGAAGCCACTTTAGAGATTGATGCTCGTTCATTTAGCCAAAGTGATCTTGAAAGAGTTGACCGTGCTATTCAATCTTTATCTGCGATTACACCTGGTGCCAAAATAGAAATCACTGGCGGCTTAAATCGTCCGGTACTAGAACCTGCTTCTTGTAAAGAACTTTATGAAATTGCAGAAAAAGTAGCTAAATCAATAGGAATGGCGCCGCTAGGGTCAGCTGAAGTTGGCGGTGCAAGTGATGGAAATTTCGCGGCAGCAGCCGGCGCCCGCGTATTAGATGGTTTAGGCGCTATTGGTGGCGGAGCACACGCTGCAAATGAATGGGCAAGTGTCAAAGCAATCGATGAGCGAAAGAATTTTCTCCACGCATTCATTAAGGAGTTATTAAAGTGAGCGATGGACCTTTAATTGTCCAGAGCGACAAAACTCTTCTGCTAGATGTTGATCATCCAAATTCAACTGAATGCCGACGTGCAATTGCGCCTTTTGCAGAACTAGAACGCTCACCCGAACATATCCATACTTACCGATTAACAAATCTTGGTTTATGGAACGCTCGAGCTGCAGGGCATGATGCTGAAAATGTGATTGATACTTTAATTAAATATTCTCGCTACGCAGTTCCGCATTCATTGCTTCTGGATGTAGCTGAGACCATGTCTAGATATGGTCGCTTACGTCTAGAATCAAATCCAATCCATGGATTAGTTTTAGTAACAACGGATAGCGCAGTTCTGGAAGAAGTAATCCGTGCAAAGAAAATTGCACCGTTGCTAGGCGCCAGAATTGATAAAGAAACTATCGCGGTGCATCCATCACAAAGAGGTGCAATCAAACAGCACCTACTTAGATTAGGCTGGCCAGCCGAAGATTTTGCAGGTTATGTTGATGGCCAAGCTCATCCAATTGATTTAAACCAAGATGGTTGGAATATTCGCCAATATCAAGAACATGCGGCAGAAGGTTTCTGGCATGGCGGAAGCGGTGTGGTGGTTCTACCTTGCGGTGCCGGTAAGACAATTGTTGGTGCGGCCGCAATGTCACATGCAAAAGCGACTACCTTAATTCTGGTGACAAACACCGTTGCGGCTCGTCAATGGCGCGATGAATTGCTACGCCGCACCACCTTAAATGAAGATGAAATCGGCGAATATAGCGGTGCAAAGAAAGAGATTCGCCCGGTAACTATTGCTACATACCAAGTTATGACCAAAAAGAAGAATGGTGTTTATGCCCATTTAGATCTCTTTGATTCATATGACTGGGGTCTGATTATTTATGACGAGGTACATCTATTGCCTGCACCTATCTTTAGATTTACTGCAGATATTCAATCTCGACGTCGCTTAGGGCTTACTGCGACTTTAGTTCGCGAAGATGGAATGGAAGGTGAAGTTTTCTCACTGATTGGCCCGAAGCGTTTTGATGTTCCTTGGAAAGAGATCGAATCTCAAGGATATATCGCACCAGCTGAGTGCATTGAAATACGTGCAACGCTCTCTGAAACCGAAAGACTTTCATATGCAACTGCAGAAGTTGAAGAGAAATATCGGATGTGCGCTACTACTGCCACAAAAACCAAAGTAGTTCAGGCGCTCGTAGAGAAGCATGCGGAAGATCAAGTTTTAGTAATTGGACAATACATTTCCCAGCTCGATGAACTAAGCGAGAAGCTTGGGGTTCCAGTGATTAAAGGCGAAACTCCAGTAAAGGAACGTGAAGAATTATTTGCTGCTTTCCGTACTGGCGAACTTAAATGTTTGGTAGTTTCAAAAGTTGCGAATTTCTCGGTTGATTTGCCGGACGCCACAATCGCAATTCAAGTAAGTGGTGCATTTGGTAGCCGACAAGAAGAGGCACAAAGATTAGGAAGAATCTTGAGGCCTAAATCAGATGGACGTGGTGCACGTTTCTACTCAGTTGTAAGCCGAGACACTGTTGATCAAGACTTTGCACAGAACCGTCAGCGATTTTTGGCAGAACAAGGTTATAGCTACAAAATTATTGATGCTGACGATGTTTTTCAAGGAAAGCTTTAAACTCTTCTAGTTCAACTCGGAAATGTGAAAAATGTTTTCCGTCAATATGAACCACTGGAATTAATTGTCCATAAAGATCTTCTAACTCTTTATCTCCATCAATTAATTGCTCTTCGATTTTAATGTTTAGGGAGTCTTCGAGTGGTTTGAGCAAATTCGCAACGTTTTCACATAAATGGCAGCCAGTACGACCATATATCGTGACTATGGACTGCTTCATGGAGTTAATTCTATTTGGTAGGTTTCATGCGTGAAGCGCCGGAGCCTAGCCGCGATAATCGCCACTTTTTTGCTGGCGCCATTATTCGCGCCTCCTGCATCAGCCCTCTTTTACAAACGTGAATCAACCGTTTGGGGCCACATCTTTGCTGGCGCCACAAATGTTCAAACTTATAACGCAACTACAAATAGTGGCGCACGTCTTGAAGCAAAATCTAAATTTGAAGTTACTTACAATAATTTTCCCGCTTGGGCGCAGAGTGAAATTCAAGCGGCGGTTGATGTTTGGGCTGCTAATTTCAAATCTAGCGTTCCAATCAAAGTTGAAGCCACTTGGGGTCGATCTACAGTTTACGGATTATTAGGAAGTGCCCGTCCAGGTAATTACTTTAGTAATTTTGTAAGTGCGCCAGATGCAACTCTTTGGTATCCATCTGCTTTGGCTAATGCGCTAGCTGGACGTGATTTAGATAAGAACAATCCTGAGATGGTTATTCAAGTAAATTCAGCTGCGCCTTGGAATACTCGCGGCGATGGAAAACCTTCAGGCTCTGAATTTGATCTGCAATCAGTATTTATTCATGAGATGGGTCATGGACTTGGTTTCCTATCAACAGATTCTTATGACCCTTTCTTCGGATATGGATCTATAGAACAACCAACTCCATATGATGCTTACCTTCAATTAGATGATGGTCGACGTTTGAGCGATTTGCCTTCACCTAGCCTTGAATTAGGTAAAGCGCTGACTTCAAATTTATCTTGGTCTGGTCCAAAAGGAATTGCTGCAAATGGCGGTGTTAAGCCAAAAATTTATGCACCAAATAGATATGAGAGTGGATCATCAGTTTCGCATTTAGATGAAGCAACTTTTCAAGGCGCAGGCGTTAACTCATTAATGACACCAAACCTCGATGCTGGTGAAGTTTTCCGCGAACCTGGTGCGCTATTGCTAGGCATGCTCGAAGATATGCGCAATAAGCCACCTGCAGGAATTGCAGTTGGTATTCCAAATCCGGTCCGTAATCTTCAAGTTCTTGTGGGAGATTCCACTGCAATAATCACTTTTAACCCGCCTACCAATGTTCGTACTGCTCAAGTAGCAAGTTATGCCATTCGAAATATAAAAACTGGCGTAATTGATTATGCAAATTCAAGTCCTTACACAGTCAAAGGACTTAAGAACGGAACTTCATATTCATTCGCAGTTACTGCAATCAACAACAATGGAACTTCAGAACCCACAACTAGTGAGGTGGTAACGCCTGTTGCGAGTTGGAAATCGTCGGTAATTGATAGCGCCAGCGATGCAAAATTTGTAGCTTCGGCAATGCTAAATAACAAACCTTTTGTTGCTTACATAAGCAGCAAGACCGGCACTTTAAGAACGGCAGTATTTGTAAACGGTGCTTGGAAAAAGACTGTAATTGATGGTCTGGGCGGTAGCGCTGGCCGTACAGCCAACAAATTGGGCGGTCACTTAACGCTTTGCTCAACTGGTAGCGGAACTAGACAAGTAATTCATCTCTTTTATGGAGATATTGTCGATAACGATTTACGCCATGCGACTGTAACTGACACCTCGTATGCTTTTGAAGTAGTTGATGGAAATGCCTCTGCTATTCAGCCATATGATCAAGTTTCCCGAGTGCGAACTGGTAGCGATGTTTCTTATTCAAGTGCCTGCGTGGCATCAACTACAACTTTGCAAGTCTTTTATAGAGATGAGAGTCAAGGAGTGCTGCTAGGAGCAGTTAAGCGAGCGAATAAATGGAGCTACGAACTTATTGATGGAGATCGCAAAACTGAAGGCAGAACTACCGGAGATGTGGCATTCCATCTAAAGGCATATTTAGCGGGCGCTACAACTTATTTACTTTATGACTCGGTATTAGTTTTTAACCAAAAGCGTGAAGTAACTTCTGGAGAGATCAGATTGGCTTCTCGTGATGGCGCCAGTGCTAATACTTGGATTTATGAAACTCTAGATTCGCCTAGCAATAGCGCGTCAGTTCTGGGCTTTGATGTATCAATCAATAAAGTCGGTACGAAAATTTTGGGCAGTTGGTTAGCGGCAACAGGTGCCACTCTTCCAAATCCAAGCCAGGTTCGAATTCGTGCGCTCGATGGCGAAACTACAATTCACACCACAGCTAAATTTGGTACGCCAAGTGCGCCACTTAATTTAAACGGTTCTACTTTAATTTTAGGTTGCCAGAAGCGTTTATGCGCTTTGGACACTATTTCAAAGAAAGTCTCATTAATTAGCGGTTGGCAAAGTGATGATCCAATTCAAAATGGTTGGATTACTTTGAATGGGGTTCGTAATCTAGTTGCCGGAATAAACGGACAACTTGTTTCGCTAAAACCTTAAAACTATTTAGCGTTGCGGCGCTGAATGCGTGTCTTCTTAAGAAGCTTCTTGTGCTTCTTCTTAGCCATACGCTTGCGACGCTTCTTGATAACCGAACCCATAAATCTCCTTAGAGAGCCTTTACATTAAGGTCGAAGATTAGCGCGTTTAGGCTCGATATAAAAAACCACCCGATAGGAGTATCGGCCCCAAGGCGCTGGTCGCGGTAAATCCATTCATTACGGTCGAATTTACGTAGTTTGCCGCGGTAATTGCCCCTTTGGAATCAAAAGTCAAAACCAGAATTGCATTCTTCCTTTTCCAATTGGGTAGCGCTTTAAATGCTCCGGCAGAAACAAAAGCTCCGTAATTTACTTTTCCAACGGTAGCAGTAAGTGCACTACCGGTAGATGGGTATCGATCTGTCCAAGTTGGTACGAAATTAGTATTGAACTTGGTAATTGCAGCAGTGCTATTTGAATTGCCACCTAAGAAAAGAGCCGAAGTTGAAGTACGCCAAGCTCGATTGGAATTTGATTCGGAACTTCTAACTACTGAAGTAAATTTGCCATTTACAACTTTGGCAAGAAATCCATCCACGCGGCCACGTAAAGTTGTGTTGAGTAACTTATCAGCGCTCTGCCCTACTGCAATTAATCCGCCATCTGGAGACCTAGTGATTGCGTGAATTTGGGTATTGCTCTTTCCGATAAAGACTGGTTTACCATTCCAATTAACTACGAATGCTTTATTGCCAGGGTTTGCATAGGAAGTACCAGCAACTGTTATTCCAGTAGCATCGACAAGAATTGCATTAGGAATTACCGCCGCCGGCATCACCATCGATTGAGATTCAATTAGCGCACCTAAACTATCGACTTTCCAATAAATTAAATTGACGGCATCACTTTTATTGCTGCTGACTGGATCAGAAATCACGTTATCCGGATTTAGCACACCCTGAACCGGAGGAAGTGTTCCGACAATTGGATTTGAGCTCGCGCCAGCAAAATAGAAATTTCCTGAAGCATCAACTGTTGCAGCGCTAACGAAGGATTCGACGCCGGAAGTAAGTTCGATGGTTGGGCCATTAACCAATTGTGCAAAACCATTAGTTTCACGATTTCCGTAAACAGCAATTTGACTACCGAAAGCAACTAAGCCAGTTGCCGCGTTATCAACTTGTGCCAACTGCACCATTGATTTTGCAGAAATAGCTGCATTTGCAGTGGGCAAAACCGAAAAAATAAGTATTAAAGCAAGAAATAAACGTTTCAACTTAACTCGATTGAACGATCTCTGGCTGCTTTCATAGCTTTCGCCACAATAACTTCTAATTCACTGGCTGAAAATGATTGTAGGGCTGCATAGGTGGTTCCGTTTGGACTAGTGACATTTTCACGCAAGGTGGTAGCGCTTTTTCCGGAAGTTGCTAGAAGTTCGGCCGCTCCAATAATTGTTTGCACTGTAAGTTGTGTTGCAACATCTTCGGTTAGACCCAAATCCATTGCGCCTTTGACCATGGATTCAACAAAAGCAAAGAAATAGGCTGGACCAGAGCCACTGGTTGCAGTAACCGCATCCTGTAACTCTTCCTTTACCTCAACTGCAATACCTGCTGCGCCAAGGAAATTAATTAAGAATTCTTTTTGATGATCTGTAACTCCAGAACCAAGTGAGTAACCTGCGGCACCTTTGCCAACCAAAGTCGGCGTATTTGGCATAACTCGAACTACTGGATTCATGCCACTTAGGCCGTTTGCAATGGTTGCGATTTTCTTACCGGCAGCAAATGAGACAACTAATGCCCCTGCTTTAACTTTTCCATTGATGTCGGCAAGCACTGCATCGACATCTTGCGGCTTGGTCACTAAAAGCAAGACATCAACGTTACTTAAATCTGAACCAATTTTGATTGCGTACTTATTTACTAACTCAGCAGCTCTCTCGGCTCGCTTCTCAATAACTTCTATCTGGGCGGGTGCATGCCCTGCTTTGATCAAGGCAGCAATCAACGCTTCGCCCATTACTCCGGCGCCAATTACTGAGATTCTCATGCCGTTAGTTTACTTAAAATTCAAACGATAACGATGTGCATTAATGCGCGATTACCCGTAGGCTTCACGACTATGTCTGAGATTTCAGCAGGATTTGCTCGTGATTGGGTTGAATTCTTCGACCCTGAAGATGATGAGCAAATCTTTAAATGTGATTTAACTTGGCTCACCTCTAACTGGACTTGCGTTTATGGAGATGGCTGCAAAGGCGTTTTTGCTGACCAACCAAATGCAGGTTGCTGTACTGAAGGCGCAATGTATACAGATGAGGCTGACGAAGCTCGAGTATTAAAAGCTGCTGCCCGATTAACACCTGATATGTGGCAGTTCTACGATATTGCGCACGATAAAAAAGGTCGCTTAAATATTTCAGAAGTTGATGAAGACAACGAACGCAAAACTCGTACTGTAAATAATTCTTGTATTTTTCTAAATCGCAAAGGTGAATTCTCGACTTTCGGATGCGTTTTACATCATTTGGCAGAGAAGGAAGGTTCGCACTTCTTGGATGTCAAACCTGATGTTTGTTGGCAGTTACCAATTCGACGATCCTTTGAGGTTCGCGAACATGGCGAGCGCGAATACAACATCACTGTAATTGGTGAATATGAACGTCTGGTTTGGGGCGACGGCGGCGATGATTTTGACTGGTATTGCACAAGTGATACCGATGCACACGTTGGCAAGAAACCGGTTTATCTATCCAATTCAGAGGAGTTAATTGCACTTATGGGTAAGCGCAATTACGACATCCTTAAAGAGATTTGCGATAAGCGTTACGCTGGAATGCAAGAAGCTAAAAAGAAAAATCTTCCGCTATTTGTAATCCAGCACCCAGCTTCACTTTAATTGGCAAAAGCGGTTGTATATCCGTTAATCGCTGGCTGTCCACCAAGGTGGCAATAAAGAACGCGTGAACCCTTAGGGAAATAACCCTCTTTAACTAGATCAATTAGCGCAGCAATTGATTTACCTTCATAAACCGGATCGGTAATCATGCCTTCTAAGCTTGCAGTTAAGCGAATTGCTTCGATGGTGTGATCGCTAGCCACGCCATAAATACCATCGTGCCAGCGGTCCAAAAGCACAATTTCTGAATCTTCTAATTCACGGCCTAATTCGATTAATTTTGCAGTGCGCGATGCAATTCGCTTGATTTGATCCCATGTCTGTTGCACAGTTGCAGAGGCATCGATACCAATAACATCTTGAGCGCGATTTGAATGCGCGAAACCTGCAATCATTCCACCTTGGCTAGAACCAGTTACTGAACAAACAATAGTCTTATCGAATTTGAAGCCAAGTTCTTTCTCTTGATCTTCAACTTCAAAAGCCCAACCCGCAAATCCATGGCCGCCTAATTCGTGATCACTTGCACCAGCCGGAATCGCATATGGCTTACCGCCGCGATCAATAACATCTTGAATCGCTTTCTCCCATGAAGCGCGAAATCCGATATCAAAACCAGCTGGATCTAAACGCACCTCTGCACCCATGACCCGTGACAATAAAATATTGCCAGTTTTTTCGTAATTAACTTCATCCCACTCAACCCAATGCTCTTGCACCAGTACTGCTTTTAATCCAAGATGCGCAGCAACTGCTGCAACTTGGCGAGTGTGATTTGATTGAACGCCACCAATTGAAACTAAAGTGTCACAACCTTTAGCTAAGGCGTCAGCTGCTAGATATTCGAGTTTGCGAGTTTTGTTGCCACCATAAGCCAAACCAGAATTTACATCTTCACGTTTTGCCCAAATTTCGACATCCCCGCCTAAATATTCAGTTAAACGATCAAGGCGATGGATTGGAGACTTTCCGAATAGGAGATTTACCTTCGGGAACTTTTCTAACGCGGCTCTAGACATTGTGTGATTCTATAGAGCGTCGCCGGTACCGACTAATCTTGGGCCATGGCAAAAGTAAAGCAAGACCCATTTCGCTGCGGCGAATGTGGTTGGACCAGCACCAAATGGGTTGGTAGATGCGGCGAATGCCAAGCTTGGGGTAGCGTCGAAGAAGTTGGCGCACCAAAGAAATTATCTTTAGTTGCTGGCCACGTTACCCAACCAGCAACGCCTATCGGAGATGTTGATTTAGCAACTGCAAAGGCTCGTCCGACCAGAATCGATGAGTTAGATCGGGTTTTGGGTGGCGGAATTGTTCCTGGCGCTGCGATTTTATTAGCCGGAGAACCTGGCGTTGGTAAATCAACATTGTTACTAACGGTCGCAGCACAGGTAGCAACTAATGGCGTACATACACTTTATATCTCTGGTGAAGAGAGCGCTTCTCAAGTACGTCTTCGCGCCGAACGAATTGGCGCAGTAAATCCAAATCTCTGGTTAGCCGCCGAAACAGATTTATCTGCCGTAATTGCACATATCGATTCAGTACAACCAGAACTATTGATTATCGACTCCATCCAAACTATTGGATCCACAACCGTCGAAGGCGCACCTGGTGGCGTAACCCAAGTTCGCGAAGTTGCTGCTGCCTTAATTCGAATCTGCAAAGAGCGCGATATTGCACTGTTACTTGTCGGACATGTAACTAAAGATGGATCAATTGCTGGCCCTCGCCTACTCGAACATATTGTTGATGTGGTTTTAAATTTCGAAGGCGAACGCCATTCACGACTTCGTTTAATTCGTGCGATTAAAAATCGTTTTGGCGCATCCGATGAAGTCGGCTGCTTTGATATGAACGACTCCGGAATTCAGGGAGTTGCAGATCCGACAGGTTTATTTACTTCACGTCATGCCGAACCAGTTCCAGGTACTTGTGTGACAGTTACCTTAGAAGGCCGCCGTCCTTTGCTTGCTGAAATTCAAGCGCTAGTTAGCGCTGGCCGCGAAAATGATTACGGAAATGCGCGCAGAGTTACAAGCGGCATGGATTCTTCCCGTACCTCAATGACTTTAGCGGTGCTCGAATTACGCGCAAATATTCGACTATCTGGCCGAGATGTATATGTCGCAACTGTCGGTGGCATGAAGATGTCCGAACCTGCTGCAGATTTAGCTGCGGCACTTGCAATTGCATCGGCTGCCAAAGGGCTAGCGCTACCTGCAGATTTAGTTGCAATTGGCGAAGTTGGATTAGCAGGAGAAATTCGCAAAGTATCTGGAGTACAACGTCGCCTCGAAGAAGCTTTCCGTTTAGGTTTTAAGCGCGCATTTATTCCAGCCGGAAGCGACGTTAAATTACCAGGAATGGAGATCGTCGAAGTTTCTCGAATCGATCAAGCAATCGGAAAAGTTAAGATTTAAAGCTTCTCAGGTTCGAGCGCTTCAGGTGAATCTGGAGTGCCACCCTTTGGTTCGCCTTTAAAGGTAAATGTAGCGGTATCGCCTTCACCTTCAGTGCCGACCAAAATGATTTCTCCGGCCTTTAGCTCGCTAAACAAGATTCGCTCTGATAACGCATCCTCGATTTCGCGCTGAATAACACGGCGTAATGGACGTGCACCAAGCAATGGATCGTAACCGCGCTTTGCAAGAAGCAACTTAGCGTCTTGAGTAAGTTCGATTCCCATATCCTTTGATTGCAGACGCTTATCAAGATTCGCAACCATTAAATCAACGATTTCAATAATCTGTTCTTGATTCAACTGGTGGAAGACGATGACATCATCAATACGGTTGAGGAACTCTGGGCGGAAGTGGCTCTTTAGCTCATCGCTAACTTTGCCCTTCATGCGCTCATAGTTAGTTAATGTGTCATCAGTATTCGCAAAACCCAAACCAAGTGACTTAGAAATATCTTTAGTACCAAGGTTGGTAGTCATGATGATGATGGTGTTCTTGAAATCAACGGTGCGGCCTTGTGAATCTGTTAGGCGGCCATCTTCAAGGACTTGTAAGAGCGAATTGAAGATATCTGGATGCGCCTTTTCGATTTCATCGAATAGCACTACTGAGAACGGACGGCGGCGAACTTTCTCAGTTAGCTGACCGCCCTCGTCATAACCCACGTATCCCGGAGGAGCACCGAATAGTCGTGAAGCAGTGTGACGCTCTGAATATTCAGACATATCAAGCTGAATTAGCGCATCTTCATCACCAAACAAGAATGAAGCAAGGGTGCGTGAAAGTTCGGTTTTACCAACGCCGGATGGACCAGCGAAGATAAATGATCCGCCAGGTCGGCGAGGATCTTTAAGACCTGCACGAGTACGACGAATTGCTTGTGAAAGCGCTTTGATTGCTTGTTCTTGTCCGATCACACGCTTGTGTAATTCATCTTCCATGCGAAGCAGACGTGCAGTCTCTTCTTCGGTCAACTTGAATACTGGAATACCGGTTGATGCAGAGAGTACCTGTGCAATTAATTCTTCATCAACTTCAGTTACTTGATCAAGAGCGCCATCTTTCCAAGCTTTCTCTTTCTCTTGACGTTCATTGATTAGATTCTTCTCATCATCACGTAGTGATGCTGCTTTTTCAAAATCTTGACCATCAATCGCAGATTCCTTTTCGCGACGAACGTTCGCAATCTTTTCATCGTATTCACGAATCTCAGGTGGCACAGTCATGCGCTTGATGCGTAAGCGTGAACCTGCTTCATCAATTAGGTCGATTGCCTTATCTGGCAGGAAGCGATCTGAAATATAACGATCTGCATAGTTTGCTGCAGCTGCGAGCGCACCATCAGTAATTGATACACGGTGATGGGTTTCGTAGCGATCGCGCAGTCCTTTAAGAATTTCAATGGTATGAGCGATTGATGGCTCTTTAACTTGAATCGGTTGGAAACGACGCTCAAGAGCTGCATCCTTTTCAAGATGCTTGCGGTATTCATCGAGAGTAGTCGCACCGATTGTCTGGAGCTCACCGCGAGCAAGCATTGGCTTAAGAATTGAAGCTGCATCAATTGCACCTTCTGCCGCGCCAGCACCAACCAGAGTGTGAATTTCATCGATGAAAATGATGATATCGCCGCGTGTTTTAATCTCTTTTAGCACTTTCTTTAAGCGCTCTTCGAAATCACCGCGATAACGAGAGCCGGCAACTAACGCGCCAAGATCTAGTGAGTAAAGATGCTTATCTTTCAAAGTCTCTGGAACATCATTGCGAACAATTGCTTGTGCCAATCCTTCTACAACTGCAGTCTTACCAACGCCTGGTTCGCCAATTAAAACGGGATTGTTCTTCGTGCGACGAGAGAGAACTTGCATCACGCGTTCGATTTCATTGTCGCGGCCAATAACTGGATCTAACTTACCTTCGCGCGCTGCTTGAGTTAAGTTACGACCAAATTGGTCAAGAATTGTTGATGATGCTGGAGTGCCTTCAGCAGGTCCACCTTGTTGCGCTGGCTCTTTTCCTTGGTAGCCAGAAAGCAATTGAATAACTTGTTGCCGTACGCGATTTAAATCAGCGCCCAGTTTTACTAATACTTGTGCCGCTACACCTTCACCTTCGCGAATTAATCCAAGCAGGATATGTTCGGTACCAATGTAATTGTGTCCAAGTTGTAGCGCTTCACGTAATGAAAGTTCTAGAACTTTCTTTGCACGTGGTGTAAATGGAATATGTCCTGATGGTGCCTGCTGACCTTGGCCGATGATCTCTTCAACTTGGCCACGCACTGCATCAAGTGAGATGCCCATAGATTCCAAAGCTTTAGCTGCTACGCCTTCACCTTCGTGAATTAGTCCAAGCAGAATATGTTCGGTACCGATGTAATTGTGGTTGAGCAGGCGAGCTTCTTCTTGTGCCAATACGACAACTCGACGAGCTCGATCTGTAAAGCGCTCAAACATCTAGGGCCTCCATGGATAACTTATGTACAAATAGCCTAACCAAAAAGGGGCGAGATTTATGCCCCCAATAAGCGCTTAGATGGCCTTAGAGCACCTTCACCATACGGGTATTTCCGAGCGTATTGGGCTTGGAGGACTCTAAATCGAGCAGCTCGGCGATACCTTCATCGTAGGAGCGAAGCAGCTGCTGATAGACCTCGGGATCCACCGGGGCTCCCTGAATCTCTTCAAATCCATGGCGGCCAAAGAATTCCGTCTCAAAAGTTAGGCAGAAGATCTTCTTTACTCCAACTGCACGAGCTCGATCAATTAACTGTTCAAGAATTTTGTGCCCCACGCCTTTGCCGCGAAGTTCTTCAGTCACCGCAACGGTACGAACTTCGGCAACATCTTCCCAAAGCACATGCATCGCGCCGCAACCAACTACATTTTCGCCATCGACTGCAACTACAAATTCTTGAACAGATTCATAAAGGGTAACAGTCTCTTTTGAAAGAATTCTTCGCTGCGGTGCATAAGTATCTATTAACTTACGAATGCCTTTGACATCCGAAGTTTTTGCGGCACGAACAACAATCGACATTGTTAAGAATGTTCCGGCTTTACAAGTGGAAAGAGAATTGTTTCGCGAATTCCAAGTCCAGTAAGGGCCATCAGTAAACGATCGGCTCCCATACCCATGCCACCCATTGGAGGCATACCAAATTCCATTGCACGCAAGAAGTCTTCGTCTAATGGCATGGCTTCTTCATCGCCTTTAGCGCCAAGACGAGCTTGCTCTTCTAAACGTTCTCTTTGGATTACAGGATCGATTAATTCCGAATAGCCTGTTGCAAGTTCGAATCCATCAACATAAAGATCCCATTTCTCTACAACTCCTGGAATTTCGCGATGTTGGCGAACTAATGGCGAGGTATCAACTGGGAAACCCATAACAAATGTTGGTTTGATTAGATTTTCTTTTCCAACATGTTCAAAGATTTCTTCCGCAAGCTTTCCGGTGATCCACTTTGGATCTACCTTCATGCCTAATTTATCTGCAATTTTCTTTAATTCTGCATACGGGGTTAGCGCGGTAACTTCTTGACCAACGCCATTAGAAATTACCTCATATAGAGAAACTTCTGCCCATTGCCCACCTAAGTCAGATTGACGTCCGTCATGATGAGTAACGACATGAGTGCCAAATACATCCATAGCCGCGTTCTGCACCAAGGAGCGAGTTAAATCAGCGATTGTGCGCCAATCTCCGTATGCCTGATAAGACTCAATCATTGCGAACTCTGGTGAATGGCTTGAATCCGCACCTTCATTTCTGAAGTTTCGATTGATTTCGAAAACGCGCTCAATGCCACCTACCACGCAACGCTTCAAGAAAAGTTCTGGCGCAATACGTAAGAAAAGCGGGATGTCATAAGCATTTGAATGAGTTTTGAATGGGCGTGCTGCAGCACCACCATGCATAACTTGCAGCATCGGAGTTTCGACCTCAAGAAAATCTTGACTAGCGAAAGTCTTTCGCAATGAATTCATTACTTGCGGACGAATTCGCGCCATTTCTCTAGCTTGCGGACGAACAATTAAATCTACATAACGTTGACGTACTCGAGTCTCTTCATTTAACTCTTTATGCTCGACCGGAAGCGGACGAAGCGCCTTTGCTGCCAACATGAATTCATTTGCCAGAATTGATAGTTCGCCACGCTTTGAAGTGATTACTTCACCGGTTACAGAGACAATGTCACCTAAATCGATATCAGATTTCCAAGCATCAAGTTGATCAGGTCCGACTTTATCTAGTGAAAGCATTACTTGCAGTTCGGTGCCATCACCTTCACGAAGATTTGCGAATGCAAGTTTTCCAGTATCGCGCTTGAAAATAATACGTCCAGTTACGGATTCGATATCACCTGTTGCTGTATCTATTGCTAGGCCATCATATTTTGAGCGAATATCGGCTAGAGATTTGGTGCGCGGCACCGAGACTGGGTAAGCCTCTCTCCCAGATTCGATAATACGTTCGCGCTTTTCGCGTCTGATACGTAACTGCTCTGGGAGTTCTAGCTCAGTATTTTCTTGATTGCTCATAACGGACGGCAGTCTATCTAATCAGCTATTGCGCTCGTGAATCAGACGTAGCCCAATTAGCGTTAAATCAGGCTCATATTCGTCCAAAGTATCTGCTACCCCAAATATCAATGGCGCTAAACCGCCAGTTGCAATCACAGTTGGCGCTTCTTTGAATTGCACTTCCAGCTCTTCAGAAATTCTAGAGACCAATCCATCTACTTGCCCTGCAAATCCATAAATTGTGCCGGATTGCAAAGCTTCTACAGTGTTCTTGCCGATTACCGACTTTGGTTTAATTAATTCAACTTTGCGAAGTTGTGCAGCTCTTTGCGCTAACGCATCTACTGAGATCTCAATGCCTGGCGCCAAGGCACCACCCAAGAATTCACCTTTTGGAGAAACTACATCCAAATTAGTTGAAGTTCCAAAATCAACTACGATCGCAGGACCCCCAAAGAGAGTATGTGCCGCAAGCGTATTTACAATTCGATCGGCTCCTATTTCCTTCGGATTATCAACAAGTAAAGGAACGCCAGTCTTAATTCCTGGCTCAACTATTGTGGTTGGTACATTTTTAAAATAAGTGTCAAACATGGTTCGCATTTCGCGAAGTACGGCTGGAACCGTCGAACATAATGAAATACCAGTGATATCAATATCCTCCACTAACGCTCGCATCTGCAGCCACAACTCATCAGCGGTGCTACGAGGGTCAGTTTTTACTCGCCATGAATGAACTAAATCTTCACCAAGGAAAGTGCCAAGGACTGTGTTGGTATTACCAACATCGATGGTTAGTAACATTTCATTACTCCTTATATTCCATGTTATCTATTAAACGAATCCCGCCAATCCAACCGGCAATTATCGCTCGCTGCTTGGGGGCAAATTCTTCTTTGAAATTCTCTGGATTGATTACCGTTGCATAATCTGTTTTCCATGCTGGTTCGGAAGCTAACACTGCATTCATTTGGTCGCGGCTAGAGTTTAGGGCTTTATAAATTATCGCTGCTTTCGCCCGATCTTCTGATGAGAGCCTGATATTTCTGGAAGACAAAGCTAAACCATCTGCTTCGCGAATAGTTGGGTGAGAAATTATTTCAATTGGCAGATTAAAATTTCTAACCATCTGCTTGATCAGAAATAACTGTTGAAAATCTTTCTCACCAAATATTGCAAAATCAGGTTGCACTAAATCAAATAAACGTTTAACTACCGTCAAAACACCATCAAAATGTCCAGGTCTTGAAAATCCTTCAAAGACTTCTCCAATTGGCCCTGCCTTAACTAATTCCGGATTACTTGGATAAATCTCTTCAACTGTCGGTAACCAAACTTCGCTCGCACCTGCGGCCAGCGCTAATTCACGGTCATGATCAGGGGTGCGTGGGTATTTCTCTAAATCTTTTGGGTCATTAAATTGCAATGGATTTACAAAGATACTTACCACCACATGATTGCTTCTTTTACGTGCAGCACTTATCAACGCAGCATGCCCAGCATGCAGCGCGCCCATAGTCGGGACGAATCCCTTTTCTGCCATTTAACACTCCAGTCCAACTTGGGTACCGGGTACAACGCAATTATAACTTAGAAATTAATTCTGAAATCTTTCCGTGGGTCAACAAGATAGCCTCTGGCTCAATCTCTGCCCAAGGTTCTAACACAAATTTACGCTCATGAGCACGAGGGTGCGGAAGCATTAACTCTTCTGCATTTGAAAGCAAAGATCCATATTGAATTATGTCTAAATCTAAAGTTCTTGGGCCCCATTTAATTGTTCTTTCGCGACCCATCGCCTTCTCAATGCCATGCAGCATATTAAGTAATTCCATTGCAGGTAGTTCTGTCTCAATAATGCAGACTGCGTTTACGAAATCTGGCTGGTCTTCATATCCAACTGGTTTAGTTATGTAATAGCTCGAAACTTTCTCGACATTTGTAGCTTCTTGCAACAACGCGACTGCCAAATCCAAATTTTCTTTGGGGTTCCCTAAATTGGAACCTAACGCAATTACTGCTCTCATCGATTTCGTTCGATAGTTACAGCAATGTCAAGTACGTTGCCATTTACTGGTGCACTTGGTTTATGAATGGTTACTGAGACTCGATTAATTTTATGGAATTCAAAGAGAATTCGGTCTGCGATGCGACCGCCCAGATGTTCGATTAAATCACATGGATCTGATTCGATATCTTCCACAACTAAATCTACTATCGCTCCGTAATCAACAGTGTCATTTAAATCATCACTATTTGAAGCTGCTTCTAAATCTAACTCTGCACAAATATCGGCGTAGAAAGTTTGGCCATCGCGACGTTCTTCGGGAAATACACCGTGGAAACCAAATGCTTCAATTCCCTTTAATTCAATACGGTCGCTCATAAAACCTGTCCGACAACTTTAATCGCATCAACATGAGGCTTTACCGAATGTGTTCTCACACCCCAAATATGTTTAGTAGCCAACCAAGTTGTCAATGCAATTGATGAGCTTTCGCGCTCTGATGGATTTTCCCCGCCTAAGAAACGCTTTCTTGAACCACCAACCAAAATTGGAAAGCCTAATTCTTTAAACTTATCAATATTTCTAAGTATTTCCCAGTTTTGTTCTGCATTCTTTGCAAAACCTAAGCCTGGATCTACAACAAGTTTTGTAGGCTCAATACCTGCCAATAACGCTGATGCAACTTGCTTTGTTAGCTCGTTAATTACATCAATAACTACATCGTCATAAACTGCTAAAGAATCCATCTCTTTTGACTGACCACGCCAATGCATGCATATATATTGAACTTTTAGCGCCGCCGCGGTTGCATGCATGGCTGGATCAGCCAAGCCACCGCTAACATCATTAATAATGCTGGCGCCCGCTGCTACTGCCATTGCTGCAGTTTCGGCGCGCATCGTGTCGACACTTACCTTGACACCTGCTTTGGCAAGCGCATGCACAACCGGAATCACACGCGTTAATTCTTCTTCTAACGTTACGCGCTCAGCACCTGGCTTGGTTGATTCTCCGCCAACATCAATAATTGTTGCACCTTCGTCGACCATTTCTAATCCACGTGCAATTGCTTTTGCAGGATCTAGATATTCGCCACCATCAGAAAAAGAATCGGGCGTGACATTCAAAATGCCCATTACCAATGTCATAGGTAACTTTTCCTAATTAGCTCTTAGTAATTAAGCTGATTGCTTCGGCACGTGTGGCTGGATTACGAAGTTCCCCACGCACTGCTGAGGTAACAGTGCGAGCTTCTGCTTTTCGAACTCCGCGCATTGACATACATAAATGTTCGCAATCAATAATTACAATTACACCAGCGCAATCAAGGATTTCCACCATTGCATCAGCAATCTGCGAAGTCAATCTTTCCTGAACTTGCGGACGACGTGCAAACACATCTACCAAACGTGCTATTTTCGATAGGCCAGTAATTTTTCCTTTTGGAATATAACCAACGTGAGCTACTCCATGAAATGGTGTTAGGTGATGTTCGCACTGTGAAAAGACTTCAATGTCGCGAACAATTACCAACTCTTCATGACCGATATCAAAAGTTGTGGTTAAAACATCTCTAGGTGATTGATATAAACCAGCAAAGTTCTCTGCATAAGCTCTGGCCACTCGGGCTGGCGTATCTTGCAAGCCTTCACGATCTGGATCTTCGCCAAGTGCTAGCAATAGCTCTCGGACTGCAGCTTCTGCACGCTTTGCATCATAAGGATGTTTTGCACGACCACCTTCAGGTCCCATTGATACAGATTCGACGCGATCGCTCAAGTTACTCAGCCTTTTTACGGGTAGCGCGCTTCTTTGGCTTCTCTTTTGCAGAATCAGGAATCGCAACTGGAGGTTGATTAGAAGGCTTACGTGAATCAGATCCAGTCCACGCCGGACGTGGTTTTACTGATCTAACGTTCTTAAATACTTCTTCAATCTCATCCTTAAGAATGGTCTCTTTCTCAAGAAGTACGATTACCAATTCATCAAGAATCGCACGGTTGGCTTCGAGAATATCAAAAGCTTCTTGATGAGCATTGTCGATTAGTTTTCTAATTTCTGAGTCAACAACTGCGGCCAAATTCTCTGAGTAGTCGCGCTGATGTGAAAGATCGCGACCTAAGAATGGTTCTGAAGAATTTGTGCCAAGTTTTACCGCACCAATAGTTTCGGTCATTCCGTATTGAGTAACCATCTGGCGCGCTAACGCAGTTGCTTTTTCAATATCGTTACTTGCGCCAGTAGATGGATCATGGAAGATCAACTCTTCCGCTGCGCGGCCACCTAAGGTGTAAGCCAACTGATCTAATAACTGATTGCGCGTTACTGAATATTTATCCTCATCCGGAAGCACCATTGTGTAACCAAGTGCTCGCCCACGCGGCATGATTGTGATTTTATGGACCGGATCTGTATGTGGAAGTGCATGCGCTACCAATGCATGTCCGCCTTCGTGATAAGCAGTTACGCGACGCTCTTCATCACTCATAACTCGAGTCTTCTTTTGTGGCCCGGCCATTACTCGATCAATTGATTCATCAATTGAACCTAAAGTAATGACTTTTTCATTATTGCGTGCCGTTAATAGTGCCGCTTCATTAAGCACATTTGCTAAATCTGCACCGGTAAAACCAGGGGTGCGACGTGCAATGGCCAATAAATCTAAGTCTTTTTCAAATGGCTTGTTCTTGGCATGTACTTTGAGAATTGCTTCGCGACCCTTCAAGTCTGGCCGTTCAACTGGAATTTGGCGATCAAAGCGGCCAGGACGTAACAAAGCGGGATCTAAAACATCTGGGCGGTTAGTTGCGGCAATCAAAATGACTTGTGTTTGATCATCAAAGCCATCCATCTCAACAAGTAATTGGTTGAGAGTCTGTTCGCGTTCATCATGTCCGCCACCTAGTCCAGCACCGCGCTGACGACCGACTGCATCAATCTCATCGACGAAAACAATCGCAGGAGAATTCTCTTTTGCGCGATTAAACAAATCACGAACACGTGCTGCACCGACACCAACAAACATCTCTACGAAATCTGAACCTGAAATTGAATAGAAAGGAACTTTTGCTTCTCCAGCGACTGCGCGAGCAAGCAGAGTTTTACCGGTACCCGGTGGTCCATAAAGCAACACACCTTTAGGAATCTTGGCGCCAATTTCTTTGTACTTGGCAGGAGCCGCTAAAAAGTCTCGAATCTCTTCGAGCTCTTGAACTGCTTCATCTGCACCAGCAACATCTGCAAAAGTTGTTTTAGGAGTTTCATCATCTTGCAATTTGGCTCGGGATTTACCGAATTGCATTGCTTTCCCGCCGCCATTTGCATTGCTCATCATCCAGAAAAAGAGCAACGCGATAATTAGGAATGGCGCGACTGATAGCAAGAAGGTAACCAGAATTGATTGTGAAGGAACAATTACATTCCAACCTTTTGCAGGTGGATTGCTGGTCAAAACATCAATAATTGTTGGTTCTTGGCGAATAACATATTTAGCCTGAACTTTAGAAGCGCCTTTGATAGTAACGCCATCTTTTAGCTCAATTTTAATGACTTGATCTTTATCAACCACTGTTGCGGTAGCAGCTTCGCCCTTAGTAATTGCATCAAGGATCTGAGAGGTGCTTACTTCGGTATAGCGATTAGTAGCCGATGAGATCTGCCCAAAGAAAGTTACGGCCAAAATTCCAAGCACAATCCAAAAAAGTGGACCGCGAGTTAATTTGCGGAAGTTGTTATTGGAAGCTGGCAAATTAGATTTTCCGGATTTACGAGCTGGTTTCTTCTCGGTCATTTTTTTCTTTCGCTCACTCATGCGTACACATGCTTTGCTAAGACGCCGATAAAATCAAGATTGCGATATTTTTCATCAAAATCTAATCCATACCCAATAACGAAATCAGTAGGGATATCAAAACCCACATACTTAACATCTACTTCAACTTTGGCTGCTTCTGGTTTGCGTAGCATGGTAAGAATTTCTACCTTCTTTGCGCCACGTGATTCCAAATTAGATTTGAGCCAATGAAGAGTCAATCCGGTATCAACAATATCTTCGACAATTAAAACTTCACGATTAGTGATATCGCGATCTAAATCTTTGAGGATTCGAACTACACCACTTGATTTAGTGCCGGAACCATAAGAAGAGACCGCCATCCAATCCATCTCAACATGAATATCCAATGCACGAGTTAGATCTGCCATAACCATTACGGCGCCTTTAAGCACGCCAACTAGTAAAAGGTTTTTGCCATCGTAATCTTTAGCAACTTGCGCTGCTAATTCTTTAATACGAGCATCAATCTCTTCTTTGGTTGCAATTACGCGTTCGATATCGCTAGCGACGTGTGCGTGTTCCACGCTCTCCCTTTCGGTAGGTCTTCGGTGCTTCCTATGAGAGCGTTAGTCTGCCCGAAATTCGCGAAACCTTCACACCCGCTGGGAGACTGACCTCGCCTTGACCCTTCCAGTTGGAAATTAACGCTTCTACCTGCCCTACTTGATCGGCAGAAAGTTGAGATACACCACTTTCAAAGAGCGCCAGGCGTAAAACTCGGCTTCTTACCGCTTTAGGCAATTTAGCTAGGGGCTCAACTGCTAGCGATTTATCTTGGCTCCAAAATTCTTCTGCCATTGCATCTAAGGCATCTGCATCATCTCGTAGCAGATGTGCGCTTCTAGTTAGTGCATCTCTGATTCCTGGGCCAAGTTCTGTTTCCATAATCGGCAGCACATTCTTACGAACTCGAACTCGTAAGAAATCTAGGTTTTCATTATGTGGGTCATTCCAAACTTGGAAATTTAATTCTTTACACGCAGCAACCGTCTGCTCTCGTGTAATTTCTAAAAATGGTCTTTCAAAAATTCCATTGACTTGAGACATTCCAGATAACGACCTAGCACCACTACCTCGTGCCAGCCCAAGAAGCACGGTCTCAGCCTGATCATCTTTGGTATGACCAAGTAAAACTGCAGATGCATTATTTTCTTTAGCAAAGTTTGTTAGCGCTTCATAACGCGCTCTCCTTGCAGATGCTTCTAGCCCATCCTTTAGCTCGACATTCACTTTAATTATCGAACAAGGAATTGAAAGTTGCTTCACAACTATATTTGCTTGTTCGGCAGAACCTGATTGCAATTGATGATCGATGGTTACTGCCACAATTCTTTGGGCTAATTTTTCGCCTTCGATTCTTGCAACTTCAGCGAGAGCTAAGGAATCGGCACCACCAGATACCGCAACTGCAATTAAATCTCCGGCAGAATATTTTTCGAGCGTTGCTCGTACCGCACTTCTAAGTGCAACGAGCGCATCCATTAAACGCGTCCCGCGAAAGGCATCAAACCTGGCATTGAATACATATTTGATTTGACTAAGCCCACGCGCTTATTGCGTGCCTCCCAAACCATATTGTTGCCAGCATAAATTGAAATGTGGTGAATCGCTGCAATTGACCCATTGTATGAATAGAACAATAAATCGCCTGGCTGCATTTGTGTTAACGGAACGTGATAAGTAGCAACCGAATAAAGTGCGGCATTCAAACGATCCCAATTTGGCCAGCCAAGACCAGCAGATTTATAAGCTGCATAAACTAAACCAGAGCAATCAAATGAATTAGGTCCTTCGGCGCCCCATACATAAGGTTTCTTAGCCAAAACTTGTTTGGTTGCATATGCCACAGCTGCTGCTCTTTGTTCTGCAGTCGAGCGAATTGTGGAACGACCTTTAAATCCACGGTCCGGCCAAATCTTCTTCTGATCAATGATTGTTGTAGCAACATTAGCGTTCTGTTCTTCAAGAAGAGCTAACTGCCTACGTTGTTCGAGCGTAGTACGAACTTTTCGAGCTGCAATTAAATCAGCCATTAACTTATCTTGAACTTTCTGCAATTTAGCAACTTCTTGTGCTTGTGCAGCGCGTGCATCATCTGCAACTTTCTTCGCCGCAGCTACCTTTTCGGTTGCGACAGCTTGTGCAGCTTTTGCTTTATCGGCGGCAACCTTTGCAGCTTTTGCAATAATTTCGGCCGCTTTAAATTGCTTTAAAGCTTGAGTATTTGATGCACCAATCTTGCCAAGAGTTGATAGTTGATCAATTAACTCTTGTGGTCCATCCGAACTTAGTAATGGCTGAATATCTGTAAAACTGCCACCCATGATGTATGCATTTGCAGCTAGTTTTCCAATTTTGCGATGTGCCTCATCAACCGCTTTTGCGGCTTCAATTGCATGTGCAGTTGCCGCATTTGAAATTTCAGTAGCTTTTCGCAGCTCAGCTAGCGCGGTGTTGTAGAGCGCTTGTGCAGCATTTGCCTTTGCAGTCAAGGTGCGTAAAGAATCTTTAGCTTTATTAAGTTGCTTTGCTTGAGCATCTGCAGCAGCTTTCTTAGCGGCTTCGGCTTTCTTGGCAGCATTGATCTCTTCAACGGTAGGTTTCTTGGTCGCTGCTAACGCTGGTGATTCATAACCAGTTAGCCCTACAAATAAAGAAATCGCAGCGAACACTGCGATGAGATTCTTACGACGCAATTTATACCTCCGGGGAAGAGGTATAAAGGATAAATCCCAAACCCACTCGAGCTTGGGATTTCCGATTAGTTGGCTACGTCACGACGCTTAAATAGCGTCGCGGTGCCGAGCGCAAGTAGCGCAAGAAATATGCCAACTCTTAGAAGAGCTTGAGAATATGTTGGAACATCTTCTATCCCTATCGGAGAACCGCCGGCCGCAACAATTCCCAGCAAATTGCCAGGCAACCAATTGGATACGGGTTGCCATGCAACTATGACAATGCTTTCGACTACCAACATATATGCGGTACCAATTGAGATTGAACTTATTGGAGATCTAAAAATCAAACCTAAAATCATTCCAATAGTTCCATAGCCAATGGTTGAGATAAATACATTTACAAATGTCTCGACTAATGCAGTTTGTCCCGCACTAGTCATCCAAGCGTCGGTTGAAACTTTTGCTCTTCCCGATAATGCAAGTGCAAGTCCTACTGCAGTAGCTGCGCTAACAATTACCGAAATTAATGAAAAAGAAATCATTGAAACATATTTGCCAAGCAGCAAGCGATAACGGCGTGGCTGTCTGACCAATAAATTTCTCAATGTTCCGTATGTATATTCTTGAGCTGTTTGTGCTGCAAATACTGAAAGTGCAACCAAACCCAGGAGTCCACTTGCACTATTAAAGCCAATCGTAAAACCATCAGGTAATTGCAACATCTCACGTGTAATTCGGTTACCGCGATCTGCATTTCCGGTGTCCGAATCAATTAATAGAAACAGTAATGACGTTACTAGTCCGGTAACAAAAACCACAGAACCCAAAGTTCCGAAGAAGAAAGTTGGACGGCGGAGCTTTCGCCATTCGGCTAAGAAAATTCTCATTCGCTATCCTCCGTCATCTTAAAGAAGGTCTCTTCTAATGATGCGCGTACTGGTGTTAATTGGGCTAAGACAATGCCACCTTCGAATGCAATCTTATTCAATTGAACTGCAAATGATTCGTCTGCATCTACACGAACATGATCTGATTCAATAATTGCTTGATGACCTGTTTTATTAATCAATTCAGCTAAGTAATTTAATGAATTAACAGTTGATGGCTTTGCAATAATCGTTGGTTTGCTGCGATGCAGTAACTCCTGCATAGGACCTGCGAAAACAACCTCGCCTTTACGTAGCATTACTAAATACTTGGAAATCATCTCTAACTCAGAGAGCAAGTGAGATGAGACGAAAACGGTCACACCCTCGCTAGCTAACTTTTCTAATAAATCGCGAACCTCTTGGATACCTGATGGGTCTAATCCGTTTGTTGGTTCATCCAGAATTAATAACTTTGGATTTGGAAGTAATGCTGCGGCAATTCCTAATCTTTGTTTCATGCCTAAGGAATAAGTTTTGTATTTATCTTTTCCACGATCACCTAAGTCAACAAGTTCTAGTAATTCTTGGCATCTTGATAGCGGAATACCTCCGAGCTTTGCCAATAACTTTAAATTTTCTAATCCGGAGAGCGCTGGATAAAACGCTGGGCCTTCAATCATTGCACCAACTTCATGCAAATATTTATCTGGATGATTGATTGGCTTTCCGATAATCGAGCCAGACCCATGAGTTGGCTTGATTAGACCCAGAAGCATTCTGATGGTTGTGGTTTTTCCAGATCCATTTGGTCCTACGAAACCGCAGATTGTGCCAAGCGGAACATCGAATGAAGCATCATTAACTGCAAGCACGTCGCCGTATTTCTTGCTGAGGTTGCTTACCGAGATAGCTGGTGTATCCATGGTTAAACCTTACCTACTTTGAGAATAGAATTATCTAGTGAGTAAGAAGCCTTGGGGTTATCAACCAACCAATAACCGCCCCGAACCAGATTGGGATTTAAATCCTCAAACTGAATCTGTGCGAGCTGGTCTTGCTCGTTCCGGTTTTGGCGAAACTTCTGAAGCGCTCTATTTAACGAGTGGTTTTACCTATTCTTCTGCCGAAGAGGCGGAGATTGCATTTAAAGACGAACTAGATCACTACCTCTATGGCCGCTTTGCCAATCCAACTATTTCGATGTTCGAAAATCGCTTAGCCACTCTTGAAGGCGCAGAGCGTTGCATTGCAACCGGAAGTGGCATGTCTGCCATGTTCGCAGCAGTCGCTTGCATGGTTGAGCAAGGCGATCGCGTTATCGCAAGCGCATCGATGTTCTCTTCGTGCCACGTAGTACTCACAGAATTTTTACCTAAGTGGGGCGTGACCACTGAATTAGTCAAAGGAAATAACCGCCAAGATTGGGAAGCAGCACTTTCTAAGCCAACTAAAGTAGTTTTTATTGAAACGCCAAGTAATCCATTGATGGATATTGTTGACATCAAAATGGTTTCCGAATTAGCTCACAAAGTTGGCGCAACAGTTATTGTCGATAATGTAATGGCTTCACCTGTTTATCAAAAGCCAATTCAGCTTGGTGCGGATGTAGTCATGTATTCGACAACCAAACACATCGATGGACAAGGACGTGTACTTGGCGGTGCAGTACTTGGATCAGAGAAATACATCAATGAACAATTTCAACCTTTTATCCGCCATACCGGCCCAGCGCTTTCACCATTTAATGCCTGGGTAATGGTTAAATCTTTAGAGACTATGTTTATGCGAGTAGAGCGCATGAATGCAAATGCGCTTGCAGTTGCAGAGGCACTTGAGAAGAATCCAAAAATAAAGAGTGTCCGCTACCCTGGATTGAAATCTCATCCACAGCATGAGCTTGCGATGAAACAGATGAATGGCGCCGGTGGCACCATTATTGGAATTGAATTTAAGGGCAACAAGGATGCTGCATATAAATTTATGAATGCCCTTCGGGTCATCGATATTTCAAATAATCTGGGTGATTCCAAGTCACTTATTACTCACCCAGCTTCTACTACCCATCGCCGATTAGGGCCAGAAGTCTTGGCAGAGATGGGAATTACAGAGAGCACGCTTCGACTTTCAGTGGGTCTTGAGCATGCAGATGATCTAATTAAAGATATTCAGCAAGCGCTAAAGTAACTTAAATTAAGAGTTGGCCGACCACCAACAAAATAGAGAACAAAGTCAAATAAAGAATCGAAAAGTGGAAAATTCGGCCAGCGACTTTTTCGTACTCAGCCTCGCCTTTTCGTAATTTATAAACTTGCTCACCAAAAACAAATGCTAAAGCAGCCGTCAAATAATAGGTCCACGTTGGTAATCCTGCTGAATTTAAAGTCAAACCTGAAACTATAAACATCATCAAAGTGTGAAACCACATTTCAATGTATACGCGCTTACGTGATGCAACTACCGGCAACATCGGAATATTTGCGGCTTGATAATCATCGTGATATCTAATTGCAATCGCCCAAAAATGTGGTGGAGTCCAAAAGAAGACCACCAAGAAGAACCAAAATGCGGTCATTGAAAGTGAATTTGTAACTGCAGCCCAGCCAATTAACACTGGTAAACATCCTGCGATTCCGCCCCAAACAATATTTTGATTGGTATTTGGTTTTAAAGCTACTGTATATATTGCAACATAAAAAAGAATTGCTAGTGAAGTCAAAAGTGTTGCAAGCGGCGTCGTGAAAACCCAAAAAATTACAAGACTAATAATCATTAAAAATGACGCGAATCTTGAAGCTTGTTTCTTAGTTAGCAATCCTGATGCAATTGGACGATGCTTGGTTCGCGACATTAATTTATCTATATCTGATTCGATCACCATGTTGAATGCATTTGCAGCGCCGGCCGCCAAAGTTCCGCCAATTAAAGAGGCGATAGTTGGCATTAATGGTGGCCAACCTTCCGCTGCTAGAAATAGCGCCGGTACCGTGGTGATAATTAATAATTCGACCACTCGAAGCTTCATTAAATCGATGTATGGGCGCACGGAGCAAGATTACTAAGCAAAATAGCCTCGTCTTCCCAGATATTTCTCAGTGATTAGCCTTACTTTTCCTTCATGAGTAACACTCCAGAATGGTTCCGATTGACCGCCGATGACCAAAAACCAGTGTCAGCAGCACGTAAACCATTTCGTAAATCAATTAAATTCAGCTTGATTGCAGCGCCCCTGTTGTTAATCGGCGTCTTTGGCGCTGTTGCAGTTGGTACTCATGAAGATTTTGATGATGAAACGCCAATGGTTTCAAAAAGCAACGCAGTTGTAAGTACCGTGGCAAATTCTGATAACGCAAAAGTGAATATTGCATCCAACCAAACCAATGGCAACTCAATTACGTCAGCTTTAGAAAATTCAGGAGCACCAGTAACTTCAGGAACCTTAGGAAAAGGAATGGGCGTTCCTGCGCCATCTGCACAGACTGAACATGAAGAAGACGATGACCATGGATTCTTTGGTCACAATGATGACGATGAACACGAAGGACGTGAACGTCACCACGAAAGTCGCGAACACTAAATTATTAAATAACTTAAAAAAATTAAGCGGCAGCAGATTCAGCAGATGGTGATGGCGTAATTTCTGGTACTTCATCAATATTTGGATTAATTTGAAGTGGCGCGGCAATTTTTCCTAATAACTTATCAATCGCAGATCGCGCAGCAGACTCTGGGTAGTAACCAATGGGTAATCGGTCGGCAATAATTGCAAAAGCAAATTTACGTTCGCCAGATTCAACAAAACCGGCCAAGCTAACTACGCCATTTAAGGAACCAGTTTTGGCATGAACAAGTCCTACTGCCTGAGGAGCGCTTTTGATAAATCTATTCTGTAAGGTCCCAGAAATTCCACCAACTGGTAATCCGTTTACCGCGCTAGCAAATTTGGGATTTCGTTCCATTTCCATTAGAACCTTTACCAATGTTTGCGCAGTAATTCGATTTTCATGTGAAAGTCCACTGCCATCGAAAGCGTGAACATTGGCCTCTTCGATTCCGTATCTGGCAAGTACATCTGTGAAAACCATAGAGATACCGGTTGGACTGTAACCATAACCTGCGGCAGCGGCTGCTGATTTTGCTAGGTAATCTGCAACCCAGTTATCGCTGAAAAGTAAGGTGTAATTCAAGATCTTTGTTAAGTCCGGCGAAGCTGCTTTATAAATCTGTTCTGTTGTGTGATTTAAGGTTTCATCAGGTGTAATACTCTTCCAAGTGATTCGGTAGCCAACTCTTCTAAAGTATTGATCCATATTAGTTTTAGTCCGATAAGTAAGACCGTGATATCTAATCTTTAAAGTTCTGCTTTTGGCCTCTTTGCGGATTTGATTAACTAAATTATCACTCCAAACAAACTTTAAATTCTTAGCCAACCTGAGACTTGGCGTAATTGAAGGATCAAAGTCTCCAACTATCTGAAAAGTATTCTCTATATCTGTTTTGTAAATGGCCGTATTAAATGTTTTGTCGGAAGGTAGAAATTCTAATGCCGCAAAGGCGCTCATTAGTTTTAAGGTCGAAGCAGGTTTACGTAATTCTTTCGCTTCTCGACTAAAAATAGTTTGCCCGCTATTCAAATCTACTAACACCATAGCTGGATTTGATAAGGTTTTTGAATTTGTCAGTTCTGCAAAAACACTTGGAATTCGTTCCATCTTCAATACTGCAACAGAATCTGAAGCTGGTAAGACCAGTAAAGCTGCAACAGTTAAAGCAGTTAAAGATCTAAAGCGCATTAAATTGATACGGCGATAAATACGTTAAAAACCGTAAGGCCAAGCATGGTTGCCCAAACGGCATTCGAAAGTTTAGGTTTCTTTTGATTCTGGTATCCAAGAATCATGATTGCGATTAAAACTAGGAACTTAACGCCAACTTTTAGGTGGTTAACATCGTCTTCAAGTGCCGAATTGATTCCAACAAGGGCAAATCCTGCAACTAGCGCTGTAAGTGCAGCGTGCATAAATCCCTTAGATAAAACTTTCTCAAGCTTGGAGGTTTGCATCAGTAGCAAGACCAGCATGCCGAGCACGCTTGCCACGTGAACTAAAAGAAAGAGAGTTTTTGCCAACTCCATTTGTGAAGCCTCCTATAGAGAAGTTAGAGTGCTCATTATGCCTAATACGCCTGCTGAAATCGGTCCTGGAGAGTTCTATCCAGTGGTTGGCGTTGGACCGCACCCTGAGCCTTGGCCAAGCGGTGAGCAATATGACCCAGAGCTTCTTGCCAATGGTGACCGCAGAAATGTTTTAGATCATTACCGTTATTGGAAAGTTTCAAGCATCGTTGAGGATTTGAACACCAAGAGACATGGTCTGCAAATTGCGATTGAAAACTGGCAACATGATTTAAATATTGGATCGATTGTTCGCACCGCAAATGCATTTAATGTCAGCGGTGTTCACATTGTTGGCAAAAGAGATTGGAATCGTCGAGGTGCGATGGTCACAGATCGCTACCTAACGGTTCACCATCACCCTACGGTTGCCGACTTTGCTATCTGGTGTAAAGCGAATAATTTACCGATTATCGGAATTGATAATGTTGAAGGTTCCAAGAAATTAGAAGGCGCACAACTTCCTGAAAATTGTGTACTTTTATTTGGGCAAGAGGGTGCCGGGATGTCAGAAGAAGGTATTGCGGCATGTGAAGAGCTCTATGAAATTGCGCAGTATGGTTCAACTAGGTCAATGAATGCATCAGCCGCTGGTGCCATTGCGATGTACCACTGGGCACTACAGCATTTACCGCGCTAATTCTTTTAGTAAACCAGTAATCGCTTTATCAATCATTTCGTAAACTGCTTCGAAATGCCCTATCGGTAATGAATAAGGATCAGGAACTTCTAAATTTTCGATTTTTGCATCTTTTAATTCTGGGTCGAATTGCCTTAAGTAAAAAACTTTATGTTTAACATCTTCATTAGCCAACGCCATTACATTTGAATAGTTGGAAGAATCCATTACCAAAATCAAATCTGATGAGTAGAAATCATTTTTTGAAAACTTCTTTGCAGTATGTTCATATTGCAGGCCATGTTTTTCCCATGTCTGCTTAGACATGGGGTTTGGACCTTCACCAACGTGCCACGCTCCGGTACCAGAACTATCAACGATAATCGTGGGTGAAGCGATCTCGCTCCTTCGATTAAATAGCACGGCGGCCGCCATTGGCGAACGGCAAATATTGCCTAAACAGACCATCGAAATCGTTACTTCAGGCTGGCCCTTTAAATAATCAATCATCTGCCAATATTGATTTAACGCTACTTAATCTACGTTCGATCTCTGCAGCCTCTTCGACGCGTTCGGTCTTACGCAAGATGCCCGCAATTTGGCTTTCGATATCTACGATAAATTCAAAATCGCGTGGCTCTTCATCAGATGCTGTAGTCAAAACCTGATCTAGAGTAGCTAACGCTTCTTCATAATCTTCAAGTAGTTCAAGCGCTTTGGCATATTCAAATAAGGAAATTATTTGTCGGCGGTGGTCGTGTGCAGTTTCGAAAACATCAAGCGCTTGACGGGCGCGTTCGAGAGCCTTTTCACCATCGCCTAGTCTGTTAAAGCAAGATGCGATTTTTTGATCACATCTTGCAACATGAATTACCTCTTTATGTTTCTTCCAAAGCGCACGAGCTTCTTCAAAAGCTGAGATGGCGGCATCAAATTGACCAAGTTCGCGATAGGCACATCCAATTAAATGTAAATCAGAAGCGGCGCCAAGTTCGTTGCCATCAACTAAATGCTCTTGAGCGCATTCGTTCATCGTGTCTACAACTTCTTGATATTTCTTTGAGGTGTACCACCATTCGCCCAACGTGCAAGCAAGTTCTAAAGCGATTGGAGATTTATTTTTACGTAGCAAATCAACTGCCTTGGACATAGCTGAGGCTGCTTCATCCATTCTCTTTAGTTGATTTAAGTTGTAACCAATTGCTGAATAGGCTTGAGCTAGTTCTTCATTTGCATGATTGTTGCCAAGTTCTGAATAAATATCGCGTGCAGTTTCAGCGAGCGCTAAAGCTTCGTCATATTGACCGCGTGCATAAATTCGCGCACTTAATTCATAATAAGTATTTGCGCGTTCCATTCCATTTGTCTCTGGAATTCTTTCCCAGAGCATTTCCTCGGTGATGATCTCATCGTGCTCTTCGTCAGACATAAGACCTCCTGGAACTACATAAGGGGGAATTGCGTTGAACAATAGACCTCTAGACCCTCTTGTAATGGACAAAACCAGCGAAACTCGCTTAATATTCCCCTTGTTGCAAATCATTTGCAAATACAAGGAGTTCGCATGAACCAGATAGTTCGCGGTGAGATCAAAGGTCACATCACCTTATCCCGTGATGAGAAGCGTCGCTTACTTGCGATGTTTGGTTTCATTGCCTTTCTACATATCGCTGGTGCGCTTCTCATGTGGGCCGCAACTACTGGCGACTATGAATTAGCAGATGGCGCCGCATTTGGTTGGGGTACCGCTTTCCTTGCGTACACCTTAGGTATGCGTCATGCATTTGATGCTGACCATATCTCAGCAATTGATAACACCACTCGTAAATTGATGGCAGATGGTCAACGTCCGTTAGGCGTGGGATTTTTCTTCTCACTTGGGCATTCATCTGTGGTAGCTGGTTTAGCAATTATTTTGAACTTCGGAATCGTTGCTGTAGGTGCACAACTTAGAGATGAAGATTCAACTTTGCAGCATTACACGGGGTTGATTGGTTTGACTGTCTCCGGTTTATTCTTGATGCTAATTGCAATTTTGAATTTAATTGTGATGGTTTCAATTGTAAAAGTTTTTGTGCAAATGCGCGAAGGCAAGTACAGCGAAGAAGAACTGGAGAAAACTTTAGATTCTCGCGGATTCTTTATGCGCTTCTTTGGTCCAATCGCAAGACGTATAGATAAATCATGGAAGATGTATCCGCTTGGACTTCTATTTGGTTTGGGTTTCGATACCGCAACTGAGGTTGGACTACTAGTGCTTGCCGGATCATCAGTAATTGCAGGACTTCCTTGGTGGGCCGTTATTTCGCTGCCACTTTTCTTTGCTGCGGGTATGTCGTTGCTCGACACAATCGATGGTTCATTTATGAACTTTGCATATGGCTGGGCATTTTCAAAGCCAGTTCGAAAGGTCTACTACAACATTGTTATTACCGCGCTCTCTGTTGGCACTGCGCTATTTATCGGTGCGCTAGAGCTTTCACAAGTGCTATCTCAACAGCTTGAACTAACTGGCGGATACTGGGATTGGGCCAATAACATCAATTTAAATAGCGCTGGCTATTTGATTGTGGCCGCTTTCGCAATTGTCTGGATTTTGGCGCTGCTTATTTGGCGCTATGGAAAAATTGAAGATCGTTGGCACGATGCTGCACATGCTGCGCAATTAGCTCGTGGCGAAAATACGGATCACGCTGCAGCCGGAATCACCTTGGGTGAAATCCGCGATGGTTTTAAGGTCGATTAAATAATTTAATTCGCTCTTGGGCTACTGCTGCCCCAAAAAGCACAATGGCCGCTCCCACTGGTTCATACCAAGTTAGCTCTTCACCTAAAAATATTATTCCTGCAATTACCGCAACGACGGGTGTCACAAATGTTACAGAAGAAGCAATTGCACTTCCGGCGTCGCGAATTATTTGAAAATTCCAAATATATGCAAAGCCACTACCGAATATCCCTAACGCAAGCATAGATAACACTGGAATTAATTTAAATTCATCTTTCGCAATTCCATCAATCAAATATCCTGGCAACAGCACTGTAGCGGCGCAAATTAGTTGAACACTTGCTAATTGAGTTGGTTCTAATTTATAAGGCAAAACAAAACGTCGTGCATATGGAAATGAAAATCCGTAACAGGTAACGGCAAAAAGTAGACAAAGCACATAAAAAATTGGATTATCACCAAATCCTTGCCAAATTCCCATTACGGTGCCAACACCAACAAATCCAATAGCTAAACCAATCAATTGTGATTGCTTCGGTTGCTCATCTCTGCCAATTAGAAGTATCGCCAAGACTGCCATTAAAGGCGTTACCGCATTAATGATTCCAGCCAATATTGAGGTAACTTCCGTTTCAGCTAAGGCAAATAAAATCCCTGGAATTACATTTAAGAGCATGGCTACAACCAGTAAATGGCCCCAAATTTTTGGATCTTTAGGTAACTGAATGCCTCTTGATTTTGCAATGATTATTAGCGTGATTGCCCCTAAAGCGCAGCGTCCAAAAGCCACTCCAAGTGGCGTGAGGAATTCGAGACCTTGTTTTATAAAGAGAAAAGACATTCCCCAAGTAATTCCTAGGAGAATATATGAAAGTAACCAACTATTTTTATTAGTTCTTTCAGTCAAGAGAGCCCCCGGTCGGGATCGAACCGACGATCTGCTCGTTACGAATGAGCTGCTCTACCACTGAGCCACGGAGGCAGAAACTCTGATTAATAAAAATATTAATCAAAATTAATCTATAAGGATGGTGCCGTTTGGTGTTTCAAATTGCACCGCAATAATTCCAGTGTCACCATCTGCTTCAATTGGAGTCAACCAACGAATCTCAACGTCATCACCAAGTGCATCTTTATATTCAACACCCAAATATTCGCGAACTGTCTTTGGTTCTCCAGCAACTTCAATGCGAGTTATTTTTGAAGTGGCTTTGCCATCTGCAGAAGGATGATGATTTTCTACCCATTCAACGAAGAATGGGAGCTGACGATCTTCAAGTGTTGCAAGAATTCCAATTTGTTTCCAAGTTAATGTTTCGCCATCTGGTTTTGTTCTAGATCCATCAACGGCTGGGCGACCAAGTCTCTTTTCAATTGGTGCAACATCATCTACAGATAAAACCCAAGTCAACCAGCCGCCACCTTCATCGGCACGCTGCTTAACCGCTCGACCGAAAGGTGTTTTATCTGTTGCTGGATGATCTAACGGGCAGACAACTTCGATGTAATGACCATTCTTAAGTGGTGCCGTGAAGTTACGTGTACCAAATCGCGGATGTGCACCGCCGTCAACGAAAGTAGTGCCAAGTTTTGCACCTAAGCGTTGAACAGTGTCAGAAATTTGATCATGGGAAGTCACATAAGAGATGTGGTCTAGACGCATGGGAGAATTTTGCACCACCAAATGGGGTGCTAATTACCACCTTAGCAACGGGATTTACGCGCTACAGGCCAGGTTTTGTGCGGGAATTACCCCTGAAATTAGATACTTTTCAACCGCCTGGTCTACACAGTCACTTCCCCGGTTGTAGCCCGTATGGCCATCTGCCGAGACCGAAATTAACTTCGAATTTACCAATACCTCAGCTAATTTAATCGCCCATCGATACGGTGTGGCCGGATCGTTAGTGGTTCCAATAACCAAAACTTCAGAAACTAAATTAATCGGCTTTGAAATTAATTCGTATTTCGGTTTTGGCAAATATTCGCAATTGATATCTGCATACGCGACGTATTTACCAAAAAGTGGCGCTGCTGCAACTACATCATCAATCTTAATTTCAGATGGTGGAAAGTCTGCGCAAGAAATTACGGTTAACGCCTCAGCATCGTTGCTCTGATAATTTCCATTTGAATCCCTGCCCGTATATGCATCAGCCAGATCTAGTAGCGGCTTGCCTTCTCCATTAAATAAATCTTTTAAAGCACTTCTTAAACTTGGCCAACCATATTCTTGATCGTACAGAGCCATTGCAATTCCATACATTGCAAGTGATTCCGTAAGTTTGCGATTGCCTACTTTTACTGGTTCTTTATGGAGTTCCGCCAATTTCCCTTGAATCTGCGCAATTACATCACCTGTTAAAACGCAATTTGCATCTTTAACGCAATCATTTGCAAAGGCCACAAAAGCGCTATCAAAACCAACTGCTTGTTGCAAAGTTTGTTCAAGCGAATTAATTGTTGGATCTACTGCACCGTCAAGTACAAATTTGCCAACTTTCTCTGGAAAGAGCTTGGCGTAGAGAGTGCCGAGGTATGTTCCGTAAGATTTGCCTAGAAAATTTAATTTGGCATCACCTAACAATGCTCGCAAGATATCCATGTCTCGCGCTGCATTCGCAGTTGAGTAGAATTTAAGATATTTATTCTCATTGCTACAGCTTTCGGCAAAAGCCTTACTTTCCTGACGCATTTGGGCTATTTCGGCCTCATTTTCAGGGTAAGCGCTGGCAGCGTAAGCCTCATCTGTTTCAGCATCACTTAAGCATTCGATTGGCGTTGATCGGCCGACGCCACGGGGATCAAAGCCCACAA